>BNJU01002935.1_pt1 | contig 215396 bp, 304 predicted proteins | sample 8539281 | NCBI WGS metagenome assembly BNJU01 (sample SAMD00202456, study PRJDB9452) | human saliva metagenome | isolation source: human saliva | place: Japan
ATGTTGACACGTTTGATTGGAGGAACAAGTGATTACCTTGGGGACTGCCATCGAGCAGAACTTCCTAACCAATGACAACATGGTATGGGTTCAACTATCGGTGTTGTTCTTATCCTGACTATGTTCGTCATGTAGGTGACTCAGGAAAGGAGAGAACGATGAAAAATTATCGAATCTTTAACTCAGCCTTCGTCTTATCGTCCTTATCGCCAATCTTCACTTGGATATGCCTTCAATGCTGGGGATGATATGAATAGCTTTACAGGTTTAGCTTATCTCACTTTGAAACTATGTTGGTGATGGAAGCCCATGCTGATCTTGGTTCAGACCTTTTTACTTGCCTTCATCAGCCTTGATTGCACAGATTGGTACTTTGGAGCCATTCACATCTCACCAACTCACGCAAGACACCAAGAAGCATTTTACTACTCAATAACATGATGGTTGCTCCAGACGTCTGATTGGTGCTAGTTTCTTAATTCTCTTTACACAACTCAAGTTTTCACTTGATTTTTAACAGTTCTTTCTAGTCATGTGGCCTTTTTCATTCCAATCAGTGCTCATGGTTCACTCGTCTCAAGGAAATGAATAACGACATGATTCATAGCTATGACCTGGAGCTAGTCGATTCCAGATGTTTAAGGAAATTATGCTTCCTCACCCTAACGCCGTCTATCATTGCAGGCTACTATGGCTTTTCACCCATTCATTAGATGACTTCTACAGTGCACTTCTTTTGTAACGGAAATGGTTTTTCAACCTTGTCAGTTGAGATCTACCTCGGCTCGTAGGGAATTTTCGCTGGAAATCAATGCTCTTTCAGCCTTGGTCTTTCTCTTTAGTATTATTCTGGTTGTCGGATATTACTTATTTCATGAGAAGGAGGATCAAGCATGAAACGACTCTATTCATTTTTAGCAGGAATTCTTGTGATTATCCTTATCTTGTGGGAATTTTCCTATCATCTGACAGCAAGATCAATAGCCGTGACAGCCAAAAATTGGTTATCTACAACTGGGGAGACTATATCGACCCTGAACTTCTGGAGAAATTTACAGAAGAAACAGGAATCCAAGTCCAGTACGAAACCTTTGACTCTAACGAAGCCATGTACACGAAAATCACAGGTGGGACAACTATGATATTGTTATCCTGAGGAGTATTGATACTAAGATGAAGGACGAAGACCTTTTAGTTCCACTGGTTATAGTAAGATTGAGGGATTGAGAATATCGGTCCAGAGTTTCTAAATCAGTCTTTTGACCCCAACAACAAGTACTCGATCCCATACTTCTGGGGAACATTGGGAATAGTCTACAATGAAACCATGGTGGAAGAAGCACCGAACATTGGGATGACCTCTGGAAACCAGAATACAAGATCTCGATCATGCTCTTTGATGGTGCGCGTGAAGTGCTTGGTTTGTAGGTCTTAACTCACTCAGGCTATAGCCTCAACTCAAAAAGATCCAGAACAACTATCACAAACGGTCGATAAACTGTATGAGCTGACTCCTAATATCAAGGCTATTGTAGCCGATGAGATGAAGGGTTACATGATCTCAGAACAATGCTGCTATCGGTGTGACTTTCTCAGGGAAGCCAGCCAGATGTTGGAAAGTAACTCTAACCTCAAATATGTCAGCGTTCCGACAGAAGCAGTAACCTCTGGTTTTGATAATATGGTGATACCAAAGACAGTTAAGAACCAGGATGCAGCCTATGCCTTTATCAACTTTTGTGTTGAAGCCTGAAAATGCTCTGAAAAATGCAGAATATGTCGGTTATTCAACACCAAACAATGCTGACTAAGGAAATGCTCCTGAGGAAACAAAAAGAGGACAAGTCCTCTATCCAGACGCAGACACCATAAGAAACACCTGGAAGTTTATGAGAAATTTGACCTATAAATGGACAGGTATCATAGTGACCCTACTTCAGTTTAGTTCGTATGAAGTAGGAGTATAAAGAAACGAATCAGTTGTGTTCGTTTGTATGCGTGGACCAATCATCAAAAACGATATAATAAGAGAGTTGAGAATTGATTTTCTCCCATCTTAGTTCAGAGATTTAGTGGTGCTGCGAGCCATCTAAGATAGAAAATCATGCTACCGATCGTAACAATTGCATAAGAATCAAGAATGACAAGTTCATTGAATGAAGTTGGTATCCGGTTTTCGCCTTTCGTGATATGGATTTGTTTTTATTTGAGGATGCTATGAAGCATTTCTTGTCAGTAACAAAATTTCTGCCTAGGTGGTGAACGCTTTGATATCAAAGATGAGAATGGGCAAATGTCGCTCTATCAGGTTGAAGGATCATTTTAAAAGATTCCAAAAGACCTTTACCATCTATGATCAGTTGGTGAACAGGTAACAGTGGAATTATAAAAGAAATCTTACCTTCATGCCACGTTTTGAGAATTCAACTAAGTAATGGAGATAGCTTTCTGGTATCCGAGTAGTTGACTTTCTTTAGGAGAGTATGAGTTTGACAACCTTGGTCTTCGTATCGAAGGAAATATATGGGATTTGAATTTTAGACTCCTAGATGATCGTGATCAAGTGATTGCTGAGATTACCAAGGAACTTTTCCATTTAACCTCTACCTACACTGTAACAGTCTATGACGAATCTTATGCAGATCTAGTTATTTCCTCTGCGTTGCTATCGACTATGTGGAAATGCTAGAAAGCCAACTCTAAATTAGTAAAAAGGAGACATATATGAAACAATTATCTAGTGCACAAGTCCGCCAAATGTGGCTTGATTTCTGGGCGACCAAAGGTCACCCAGTAGAACCATCTGTTAGCTTGTTCCAGTAAATGACCCAACACTTTTGTGGATCAACTCAGGGGTCGCAACCCTTAAGAAATACTTTGATGGAACTATCAAACCTGAAAATCCACGTATTACCAATGCGCAAAAAGCCATCCGTACCAATGATATCGAAAACGTAGGGAAGACTGCTCGTCACCATACTATGTCTGAAATGTTGGGGAACTTCTCATCGGGGGATTACTCCGTGACGAAGCCATTACTTGGGCATATGAGTCTTTTGACAAGTCCTGGAGTGGTTTGACTTCCCAAAGACAAACTCACATGACCTACTATCCAGATGATACAGATTCTACAACCGCTGGATTGAAGTGAGGAGTGGCTCGCTCATCTGATCCCAATCGAAGACAACTTCTGGGGAATCGGTGTAGGACCTTCTGGACTCGATACAGAAATCTTTCTTTGACCGTGGAGAAGCTTTTTGACCCAGAAAATATCGGTATTCGCCTTCTGCAGAAGATATCGAAAACGACCGTTACATCGAAATCCGGCAAACATTGTATTGTCACACTTAACGCAGACCCTGGTGGTCTCGTAGCGAGTACAAAGAATTGCCACTAAAACATTGATACGGGGCGCTGGTTTAGGCGTTTGAGTAGCGGTGATCCATGGGCGAAGACTCAACTTTGAAAACAGATCCCTCATGCCAATCATCCGTGAAGTGAGAAATTGTTCAGGGTCTACGACCAAGATGGCGACAACATGAGCTCTCTGTTGTCTGCAGACCACATCCGTTCGCTTCATTTGTGATTGGGGATGCTCCCTGGAAATGAAGGCCGCGTTGCTGTCCTTCGTCGTCTTCCGTCGCGCCTCATGCATGGACAAAATCGCGCATCAATGAGCCTTTCCTTTTACAAACTGTTCCAACTGTTGGTAACTCGCGGAAAGCTACTGCACCAGAAGCGCTTGAAAACGTGACTTTACCGAAAATCGGAAGAGTGAGGAAGAGTCATTTGCCTCGTACCCTTCACTCAGGCCGGCTACTGCAGTGAAAACCATCGTAGCAGACTTGGTAGTTAAAGGTCACAGCGCTGGTCGCTGGTCAGAGGTTCTCAAACTTTATGGATACATACTGGACTGTGGAATTGACAGAAGAAATCGCAGAAGAAGCTGGCAGTTGACGGTCGACCGTGAAGGTTTTGAAGCAGCCACGAAGGAACAACAAGAACGTGCGCGTGCATCTGTCGTCAGCTGCGGATCTTATGCGATGCAAAACGAAACCCTTCAAAATATCATCACTGTTGAGAGTGTCTTCAATTGCTGCACTGCCAGCCAGCGCCTCGCTTGTGTGGCCATCAGTAGCGAACAATGCAGAAGCAGAAGCTGTATTGGCTGAAGCACTGCGTCACTTTATCTGCAGAGACACCTTCTCACGCTTGAAACGGGTGGACAAGTTGTCAGATCCGCTTTGGTCAGATTTTGACGCTGCAGGAAACGTCGTTGCAGACAGTGACAGAGTGTTCGTGCAAAGCACCAAACGGACAACCACCTTACACCGTTGAAGTTCGCGCCACTCTGCTTTTGGAAAACCAGAATACACCTTGGCTATCGATACCAAATCGTCGTCACTGTGTCATAGAAAGAAGCACACAGCAACTCGTACTCTGCTCCATGCAGCCCTTCACAATATCCTGGCTCACGCCGCCACCAGGCGGGATCTCTGAATGAGGTAGAATCTGCGCTTTGACTTCTTACTCACTTTCAGCAGTGACTCCTGAGGAGTTGCGTACCATTGAGCAACAAGCCAATGAGAAGATTTGGAAGCCATCGCAGTGGAAACTGGGTTGAGACGAGATATTGACACGGCTAAAGCAAATGGGAGCTATGTGCCTCTTTGGTGAGAAACTATGGTAAGTTGAAGTCGTAAGCAACGATTGGTGATTACCTACTGAGCTCTGGTGGTGGTACCTACATGTAGGCAAATACTTCGTGAGATTGGCTCTTCAAGATTGCTGAAAAGAAGAAGGGATCGGATCAGGAACTCGTCGTATCTCTGGCAGTTACTGGCGAAGTGAAGCTCTCGAAGTCATACTGTGAACAAAGAAGATGCTGAAAGCTAGCCAGCAACCTTGAAAGCACCCTCAACTCACGAAGTCATCTCACAAGGTGGAAGGTCTCAAGAACAACTTCGGTCGACTGCAAAAAGAAATGCAGAATTGAGGAAAAGGAGTAAGCAGCAGCGGCAGCAGGTGATGCTCTAAGAATGTTCAAGAAGCTAAATGGCCACTCAAGTGACATATGTTAGCCGTGTCAGTATCAGGGATGGCAGGTGCCTTCGTACCCTTTGCGGATAACTGAACACAAAAGATTACCTGATGTCCTGATGTCTTGTCGCAGCTACGGTGACAAGGTCAACGTCCTTGGTGCTAGCAAGACAAAAGAGATCCATGCAGGTAACTTGCTAAAGAATTAGCCCAATCATGTTGGATGGACGTGGTAGGTAAACCGATATGCTATGGCAGGAGTGGAAGCAACCAAGCGAACATTCAAGACTTGTTGATGCCGTAGCAGGTGTAAATTAGGATACAAAATCGCCCACCTTGCAGATATTGATTAGTATTAGAAAGATTTCTTCTAGTAAACTATTTAGAAAATACCATTACGTGTTCGCTCGTGAAAATGAATCCAATCCATCCAATGGTAGAAACAAACACTAAAAATATGAGCGATCTGCAAAACACAGAAATATATATGCAATAGAGGATTAAAAATGTATACTATAGATTGGTATAATTAGATAAAATTAATTTGAGCTACTGTGTTTCAAATTAATATAGTTGAGTAGAAACATGGTGGAGAAACGTCCTGTTGGAAATCCTTTTGAGGAGAGCTGCCTCATTCACTCATATTGATGGATGCAAAGCAGGACAAATGAGCCCAAGGAACCGGTGTATCGAATGGGCTAAAAGAACCAGCAGTCGGAGATATATGGTGCCTTTAGATGTTAGTCTCTTTGCACGGAGATGTACAAGACATCCAGTGGTAAGTGGTCGATAACAATACATCTGATACCATGTCTGGCTATATTCAGATTACCCCAAAAATCTGACGACAGATCTCGATGATGTTGATCAATCAGTACTTTGTGGAAAGCATTTGGATGAGGTCACGTTCCGGAGTTCAATAGTAGCTCGCCAACATGATGAACCACAGTGACTCATGTGGGAGATGATTACCAAACATGTCACATTTTCACCAATTACAAAAGCAGAGGTGTTGACTGCATCAATATCATCGGTTTAAGCTTTAGATTTCTCAGCTAAAATCAGCACTCGATGGATATCATAGGGACATTGAATGATGCACGGTGCGAAACCGCCCTAAATAGTATTACTAGACCCTCAATACAAGGATTACACCTTGACCCAAGTTTAGTAATCAGAACTATGACGCTACCATGTCTCAGGACTACTGCGGTGGCCATCTCCAGGATTGTGACAGGAGCTATGTAAAAATACTGGAAAAGCAACTCCGTTCCGTTTGCCTTCTTTGTTAGATGGGATGCGTGACAGTATAACGAGTAGCTATCGCTAGCTGGAATCTGCAGCGATCACAGATAAACTGCCAACCCATACGGACAAAGATGGAAAAACTCCGTACAGCAGTTCTAGATACGGAAAAATCTGAAGGCTGGGTCGATAATGGGGATGGTACGGTTTCAAAACCTTTTGTAGCAAAGTGCAAATACCAATCTTCAGCTACTCATTCTGATTTGATGCAACAGATCCAAGACAAGAGTTTTTACTTGAAATTCCCACTTGGTCATGGAAAAGACCAAACCCTAGAGGATGTTTTAGTTAAAGATTTGACCAACACCGGCGTCTGATCGGGATTCCTGCGGAACGTGGATGGCTGAACTGGACGTAACTGCCGAAGATTCTCTTATCTTCCGACTTACTTCTCGTGACTTGGAAGGTAAAGGGTCTTTTGCCAAACAAGCTGAAAGCAATGTCTGCTGATTCGACAGACTACAAGGCAGCTAACTACAAGTGGTTCTTGAAATACAATAACGTCACACCATTTGCTCAAAAGAATGTGCTGTCTTTTTATGATGAGAAGTAGACTCGCGCTTAGAGTTTTACTAAGATTGAATATGCTTCGTAGTGATGATTGGGATCTATGGAATGGACCTCTGATCAGTCAATATGAAACGCATCATCTTAACCATGGAAGATGGTTCGACTAAAGAAATCCAACCTGAGACAGACAAGGATGGATTTGGAAGCACTGATTTGACCAAATATGGAACGGTCAATGAGCTGGAGACTGAGATGAAAGATGACTTGAGCTTCCATCTGACGAGGGATTTATATTTCTACCTATACCGCTCTTCATGATCCAGAAAAGACTCCATGTTGATGAGAACGATGATAGCAAGAATGCCTATGTAAAATACTGGTCGCATTATTTACAAAACTCAATCAGGAGCAGAAGAGACCAATCTGCTAAATGGCAGTTCAGCTTCTCCATTGACAGAAAATGTTGAACCGACTAGAAATGCGATTATAACAATGTCCAATCCCACAGATGGAAAAACCATTCGTTTTGCCCCTATCTAGCTATCAATGTTCGCTTGATCCAGGTAAGATTAGCAAGGACTTGTGTTATTGATCTCTTTGACCCAAATACGCTGGAAATTGACTTCAATTATCTAGATCAATATTTTGATGAAGAATAACACTCTGTTTTATGCCCTTGGTACAAATCCTATGAGGTCATTGAAAACTACCATAACTCTGGACGTTCTGCCTTTGATTATCCATTTGACCAAAAGGAATTTATCAAACGCTCCCTAGAGACTGGTGGCAAGCTAATTTCTGCTATTCATCTATACCCAAACTAAAAGGGAAAGCCGAAGGTGGAACCTTTACCAAACTCATATCTATCTGCAGGAGAAGGCCTTTTGGGATCTAGAAACTGCTAACCCGGAATACAGTTGCAGTAGATAGCTATGATTTAAACAACAATGGTTCGACAACGGATAAGATTCCTCATGCAGAATCAAACTATACCATTGTTGCAGCTGAAGGTGTTTATGCTCGTAAGTTCATTGCCAAAAACGATGACTTGTCTGATGCCTCAACAGTAACTCGTACCTTTAAACCAGGGAAACCTTCAATTATAAATTATAATCAAAAATAGATACTGATAACCCTGTTGAAAAATACGGTAATCTATGATGCTTCTTCCTAAAAGTAGGAGATGTCATACACTGGATGTAGTCTGTAAGACAGTATACAGTTAGTCTTCGTGGTCCTATCACTGCTCCAGAAGGATGGACAGCATACTACACAACTGATACCACAGTTACAGCTAGCACCATGGCACAAGCTGCAGATAAAGATATTTGGTCAGCAGATATCACAGACTTTAGTAAAGTAACAGGAATTAAGATTGTTGCCACCCGAAGGAACAATGATTCCTGCTCTCAGCCAAGTAGATATTGTTAGTACCTGTTGTCAATCCAAGTGAATTGACAGACTGTTAAGCAATTGATGCTAGACTGTCAGAAGATAACAAGGACAACGGTGGCCGTTCAGGTGTCGTACAAGCTCATAACCAATTTGGTTACAAGGCTAAAGGCCATGAAGGAAACCGTGAGTCTAATACAGTAACTTCTCAAATCTTTGCGGCTAGCTTCCATGTGAAGAAAGTGGATAAAGACGACTCTAGCAAAGGATTAGCTGGTGCTGAGTTCAACTTGTTGGATTCAACTGGTGCTGTCCTTGCGACCAAGTTTCTTGATAAGGATGGAATCTTGCTTTACAACCTTAACAGAAGGAACTTATATGCTCTTAAAGAAACTAAGCACCAACTAATTATAAGTTGGATGAGACTGAACATGCAGTCGTGGTGGACCTACGATGACGGATCAAACAAATCTATCATGTCACACTGACGGAGAAGCTGTTGGTTCCAAAAAGCTTCACCAAAAACTAATCACAAAATGAGAATGATATCCACATCTTCAATCTAGAAGCTTCTAAGGTTTGGGATGACCAAGACAACGTAGAAGGTCTTCGTCCTGAATCAATTGAGTTCCAATTGTACAAGAATGGAACAGCAGAAGGCAAAACCCAGTAGCCCCTCAGCAGGAAATAACTGGAAAGTAACCTTTAGCAATCTTCCAGTATGATGATAGTAATGGTAGAAATCTTATCAGCTATAGTGTACAGTTAAAGTACCAGCTTATTACACAGTAGATAAAGAAGAAGCTGAGTTTGTAGATGGTGAGCAACGCTTACCAACAAGCGCACTCCTAAAACAACAGAAGTAACTGTGAAAAGTGTTTGGGACGATGCTAAAACCAAGACGGTCTCCGCCCAACAACTATTACGCTTCATCTCTTGGCTAATGGTGAGAAAGTCCAAACTTCAACAGTTTCTGTGAAGGAGAAACATGGAGTCATACCTTCACAAACCTACCCAGTCTATAAAAATGGTCAGAAAATCATCTATACTGTGACAGAAGACACCAGCAAACTACACAGCCACGATTGATGGTACAACTATCACAAAATACAGTACAAAACCAGGAAAAACTAGTTTAACAGTGACTAAGAAATGGGATGATGCAGAAAACTAAGATGGCCTTCGTCCGAAGACAATCAAGGTTCAACTCTATGCTGATGGTCAAAATTAGGTAAAGAACTTGAGCTTTCTGAAGACAACATAGTGGTCTTTTACACTTTCTGATTTGGATGAGGAAAAAGATGGTAAAACTATTCAATATACAGATTAGAAAGAAACTGAAGTGCCAGAAGGCTATACTCAAACAGTAGAAGTGACTATCCAGGTCAGGTGAGTGATTAGCAATACGCACACTCCATCTACGACTAAAGTTCAAGTAACCTAGAAATGGATGATGCCAATAACTAAGATGGTATTCGTCCAGCAACGATGACTGTTAGACTCTATAAGGATGGTGCACCTACAGACCAGACTCTTGAATTGTCAGAAGCTAATCAGTGGTATGGCACTTTTGAAAACCCTGATGTAAATGCAGCTGTAAGGCTCTTACTTCACACTGTAAAAAGAAGAGAATGTCCCAGAAGGCTATACTTTTCTATCGATGACAAAAGATCCAGTACATCTTGTCTTGACCAATAAGCATAGAACCAAATGTCACTCAGGTCCAAGTAACTAAGAAATGGGATGACGATAATAACCAAGATGGCATACGTCCAAAAGAAATATCGCGTCCAATTGTATGCGGGTGATCAAAAAGCTAGGCAGTGAAGTTGTCTTGTCTGCAGACAACAATGGACTCATACCTTTGAGAAACTTGCATGAAAAGCAAACGGACAAGATATTCACTATTCTATGAAAGAAGGGACGTCTTGGAGGTTACACTGCAACAGAAGAGAGTAAGGAGAAGGAAGCGATGTCGTCTTAACCAACACGCACACTCCAAGTACGGTGGATATTCCAGTCACTAAGATCTGGGTGACAAAGCACAACCAAGATGGTCTTCGTCCGCTAAAAATTAACTGTAGAAGCTTCTGGCCAATCGGTGGAGAAGTGGTCAAAAGATATTAGCAAGTGAGACCGATTGAAAGAAACCATTTACGGCTTTCCTAAGTTTAAGGATGGCAAGCAAACTCGTCTACACCTTCAAGAAGAAAAGGTTGAAAATTATTCACCAAGCATTGACCAAGAAAGCTATACTATTACCAATACGCACACTCCAGGTAAGACTACCTCTGTAACCAAACAGTGGGATGACCAAGAGGACAAAGATGGCCTTCGTCCGAAGAGTGTGAAAGTGCAACTTTATGCGATGGTAAGAAATCTGGTGGGGTCATTGAGTTGTCAGCTGAGAACAAGTGGACTCTATACCTTTGCGGATTTGGATCTCAAGGGCAAGGGGTCTACCTACACGGTGGAAGAAGTCGATGTTCCAACAGGTTACCAAGTGACGAAAACCGATGACAGTCAAGGAAATGTTGTTCTTACTAATAACATGAACTCAAGTATTCCTCCAACTACAGCAACTGAGGAACCGAAAAAAGTTGAGTTACAAATACTGTCTAGCTGAATCTATTCTTAGCTCTAATCTTAGCTCTTATTGGAGTTAGCCTTTGCAGCTTATCTGCTTAAAAAGATTAAGCGTAAGCTTTCAATAAAAATCTTGTTTAGAATCCGAAATAAGAGGTCCATAGACCTCATTTTATTATCTATAGCTCTTTGTTGTAAAAATTTAAAAACCCCAGTCGGAGTGAATGGGTTTTTAGTTATTCATTTTAAACGATACCTTGCGCAATCATAGCGTGCACATTTCGAAGGCATGCGATATTTGCACCTGCAAGGTAGTCAGTTCCAAGACCGTAAGTTTCTGCAGTTGTTTTAGCTAGAGTTGAAGATGTTAGTCATGATATCTTTCAAACGACCATCAACTTTCACGTGTCCATGAAAGGCGAAGGCTGTTTTGGCTCATTTCAAGAGCTGATACAGCTACACCCACCAGCATTGGCAGCTTTAGCAGGTCCATAAAGGATTCCATTTTTCCTTATGAGACTTTGATAGCTTCAAGGTCGCTAGGCATGTTAGCACCTTCAGATACACAGATAACTACCTTGAGCAACCAAAGCGTTTTGCAGCTTCACCGTTGATCTCGTTTTGAGTCGCACATGGAAGAGCTGATATCGTAGTTTCCAGTATAAGTCCATACAGAACCTTCGTAGTATGTAGCAGTTGGTTTTTCTGCAGCATACTCAGTCAAACGAGCACGACGGTTGTTTTTAACATCTGACAAAAGGTCGAAGTCGATACCATTCTCGTCGATGACATAACCATTTTGAGTCTGATACAGAGATAACAGTTGCACCAAGTTCAGTTGCTTTTTGAAGGGCGTATTGAGCTACGTTACAGAACCTGAAATCACAACTTTCTTACGCAAAGCTGTTGCCGTTAGCTTTAAGCATTTCTTCAGTGTAGTAAACCAATCCATAACCAGTTGCTTCTGGACGGATCAAGCTACCTCCGAAACCAAGAGGTTTACCAGTCAAGACACCAGCATCAAATTGGTTGAGGCGTTTGTATTGTCCGTAAAGGTAACCAATTTCACGTCCACCAACACCGATATCACCAGCAGGGTACGTCAAGAGATGGTCCGATGTATTTTTGCAATTCAGTGCATGAAGCTTTGGCAGAAACGCATTACTTCAGCATCAGTTTTGCCTTTAGGATCGAAGTCGGATCCACCTTTACCTCCACCGATTGGAAGTCCAGTCAAAACGTTTTTAAAGATTTGTTCGAAGCCGAGGAATTTCAAGATCCCTTGGTTAACAGTTGGGTGGAAACGAAGTCCGCCTTTATATGGTCCAACAGCTGAGTTAAATTGAACACGAGTAACCACGGTTAACTTGAACTTTTCCATCACGGTCAACCCATGGAACACGGAAAGATAATTACGCGCTCAGGTTCAGTGATACGTGCCAAGATATTTTCTTCAATATACTCAGGGTGTTTTTCAAAGACTGGTTCCAAGGTACTGAAGAATTCTTCAACCGCCTGGAGAAATTCAGCCTCATGCCCGTTACGAGCTTTTTACAGTTTCAAACACGCTTTGGATATATTCTTTGCTAGATGTCATATCGTTCTCCTTTTTTTGTTGTCATATTTTTATTACATGAGACATTATAGCAGAAAAATTTTTCACTGTAAAAAGGAAAAACACAAATTTTCTAAAAATTCTTTCAATTTGAAAGCAAAGCTAGCTCTATTATTTCAGCTAAAAAGCCAATATTTTTATGAGGTTAGTTTTATTAAAAGGGCTCCTACTCAAAGTATGGTATAATAATAGAGATATAATAGAATCTGGAGGAATAGAATCATGTATCAACTAAAACACAGATTGTTGGTTTTTGAATTTGATAATTGCTTGATGAATGCTGGCAGGAGTTGCTGTATGAACAATTGAGGAGTTGGAAGGTGTCAAAAACTCAGCAGCAGGAACCTTTGTCACAAAGACAGCAACCTTGGAATTTCGTCAGGGGAAATCCTGAACCACGTTATCAGATGTTCCACTAGGGTTCTATTAACTCTGATGGGCCTGCCCAAATAATGGTTTAGACTATTACTTGAACTATCTATTGAATTACAGAAAAAGAACCAAATCACACCTTCTTTTCTATCTTTAGTTGGAATGTCTCCAGAGGAAAACTCATACTATCTTTGAAAAAGGTTCAAGAGAGTGATTTTCTGTGGACTAACTGAGCTCAATCTTTCATGTCCCAATGTTCCAGGTAAGCCACAGATTGCCTATGACTTTTGAAACAACAGACCGTATCTTGTCAGAAGTTTTTGAGTATTTTACAAAACCTCTTGGGATTAAACTTCCACCTTATTTTGATATTGTACATTTTGACCAGGCAGCAGCTATTTTTAACAAATATCCACTTAAGTTTGTTAACTGTGTAAACTCTGATGGAAATGGTCTTTATATTGAGGATGAAACAGTAGTTATTCGCCCTAAAAATGGCTTTGGCGGTATTGGTGGAGAATATATCAAACCAACTGCTCTTGCTAATGTTCATGCCTTTTATCAACGCTTGAAACCAGAAATTCAGATTATCGGGACTGGTGGTGTTTTGACAGGACGGGATGCCTTTGAACATATTCTATGTGGTGCCAGCATGGTACAAATAGGAACTACCCTACATAAAGAAGGTGTAGGTGCTTTTGAGCGTATTACACAGGAACTCAAAGAAATTATGACGTGAAAAAGGTTATCAAAGCCTAGATGATTTCCCGGAAAATTACATTATATGGATTAAACAGAAAGTGAAACTAAAAAGAAAGGAGAATAGATGCTAGCCATAGAAGAAAGTCGAAAAGCTGTCCTTAGCGAACCTTCCGAGTTTGACCCTGTTTACGGGGACGATCAAGACAGTATGACGTCATGAAAACTCAGGTTCTAAAGCAAATAGGCTACGATCCTGCAGATTTGAACTTTTGCTTATTTTTGACATGAAAGAAGTAGACTACAAAAAGCTTGGAACTAGAGTTGGTCAGTCTTCCTTTCTTTGCGGATGAAAAAGATTGATTTTTAGATCATTTTTCTCGATATAACGACACTGCTAAAACGCTATCTAACTGATGATGAGCTTAAGGCCTTTTGAAGACTATCTGGAAAATCCTGTACCTTCTAGTAAACTAGTCATTTTTGCTGAAGGAAAACTGGATAGTAAGAGACGTTTGGTCAAATTGCTCAAGCGCGATGCGACAGGTTTTTGAAGCCATCGAGCCTAAAGAGCAAGAAATACGAACTTATTTTTCAAAAAGTGGGCTCAGGAACTAGGACTTACCTTTGCTGGAAAAATCCTTCGAGACAGTTGCTTATCAAATCAGGTTTTCAATTTAGTGAAATTCAGAAAAATCTACTCTTCTTACAGGCCTACAAGGATAATGGTGACATTACAGAAGAAGACATTGTTGAAGCCATACCAAAGACTTTGAGGATAATATCTTTGATTTAACTCAGTTAATTTTAGGGAAGAAAGATCAATCAGGCACGTGATTTAGTCAAAAGACTTTGACCTTACAGGGATGAAGATGAGATTAAACTGATTGCCATTATGCTGGGACAGTTTCAGACTCTATACCCAGGTAAAGATATTGCAAGAGTCTGGTCAGACAGAATCTCAGATGGTCAGCAGTTTAGGTCACTATCTTGGTCACAATCCTAATCCTACCAAATAAAATTTGCTCTTCGTGATACACGAGCATTTGTCCTTGAATTTCTTACAGGATTCTATCCGTTATCTCATTCAAGCTAGATTATCAAATTAAGACTGGTGTTTACGAAAAAGGCTACCTGTTTGAGAATGCTTTGTTGCAAATTGCAAGCCAGTCAAATTGAGCAAAAAACTTGAAAAAACAGGTTGTTTGCGTTATCATTTTTATATAAAAAGAAAAAGAGGTATTACAGATGGCTATTATCTTACCAGATCTTCCATACGCTTACGATGCATTGGAACCATACATTGATGCTGAAACAATGCACTTGCACCATGACAAACACCACCAAACATACGTAAACAATGCAAACGCAGCTCTTGAAAAACACCCTGAAATCGGTGAAGACCTCGAAGCATTGCTTTGCAGATGTTGAATCTATCCCAGCTGATATCCGTCAAGCGCTTATCAACAACGGTGGTGACACTTGAACCACGCTCTTTTTCTGGGAATTGATGACTCCTGAAAAAGACAGCTCCTTCAGCAGAACTTGCAGCAGCAATCGATGAAACTTTCGGTTCATTCGAAGAATTCCAAGCAGCTTTCACTGCAGCAGCTACAACTCGTTTCGGTTCTGGATGGGCATGGTTGGTTGTTAACAAAGAAGGTAAGCTTGAAGTGACTTCAACAGCAAACCAAGACACACCAATCTCAGAAGGTAAAGAAAACCAATCTTGGGCTTGGATGTTTGGGAACATGCCTACTACGTGAAATACCGCAACGTTCGTCCTGACTACATCAAAAGCTTTCTTCTCAGTGATTAACTGGAATAAAGTAGACAGAGCTTTACGCAACAGCTAAATAATCAGTATACTAACACCTTTTTGGTTAGAATTTTGAGTCTAGCTTTTAAGGTGTTTTTTGTTTGACTTTTTAGAAGTAACTGCCTCATGATTTTTCCTTTGTTGGATAGGGCTTTTATTTATGGTATAATGATAAGATGAAAACGAAGAGAAATCATGAATATTCAACAATTACGCTATGTTGTGGCTATTGCAAATAGTGGTACTTTTTCGTGAAGCGGCTGAGAAGATGTACGTTAGCCAAACCGAGTCTATCTATTTCTGTAAGAGACTGGAGAAAGAGCTCGGATTCAAGATTTTCCAGCAGAACCAGTTCTGGAACTTTTCTTACTCGTCGAGGATGGAATTTTATGAAAAAGGCACAAGAGTTGGTCAAAAGGATTTGATATTTTCCAGAATCAGTATGCCAATCCTGAAGAGGAAAAGGATGAGTTTTTCAATAGCCAGCCAGCACTATGATTTCTGCCACCGACTATCACTATTTTTCAACAATATCCTGACTATAAAAATTTCCGTATTTTTGAATCTACAACTGTTCAGATTTTGGATGAAAGTAGCCCAAGGTCATAGTGAGATTGGGATTATCTACCTCAACAATCAAAACCAAAAGGGTATCATGCAGCGGATTGAAAAAGTTAGGGTCTTGAAGTGATTGAGTTGATTCCTTTCCAAACTCCATATCTATCTGCGTGAAGGACATCCCTTAGCTCAAGAAAAAGAGTTGGTTATGGAGGATTTGTGCAGATTTTGCCAACAGTTCGATTTCACACAGGAGAAGGATGAATATCTCTATTACTCAGAGAAACTTTGTGGATACAAGTGCCAGCTCTCAGATGTTTTAACGTAATCAGACCGCGCTACTCTTAAATGGAATTCTTGAAAGAACAAATGCTTATGCGACTGGTTCTGGATTCTTGGATAGCGATAGTGTCAACGGAATCACTGTTATTCCACTAAATGATAATCTCAATAATCGCATGGTTTATGTGAAACGTGAAAGAAGTAGACTTGAGCCAAGCAGGGAACTTTATTTTGTAGAGGTTATGCAAGAGTATTTTTGATCAGAAGAGGAAAGCATGAAAAAGAGGAATAGTAGCAGGGATTATAGCAGCCTTGATTGTATTAGATCAATTGGTAAAAGTCATGTCGTTCAGAATATTGCTCTAGGGTGAAATCAAATCATGGATCCCAAATCTGGTAAGTTTAACTCATCTGCAAAAATAGAGGAGCAGCCTTTCTCGATGCTACAAGATCAACAGTGGTTTTTGCAGTGATAACACTAGTCGTTATGGCGGGATCTATCTGGTATCTGCATAAAGCATATCGAGGACTCCCTTCTGGACAGTCTTTTGGGTTAGTCTCGATTATTTGCAGGTGGTCTGGGTAACTTTTATCGATCGCTTTAGTCAAGGATTTGTCGTGGATATGTTTCCACTTGGACTTTATCAATTTTCACTGATATTTCAATGTAGCTGATAGTTATCTGACAGTCAGGAGTTATCGTACTGATGATTGCAATGCTTAAAAGAGAAATGAATGGAAATAAAATTGAAAACAGGTGGGTCTACGCTTTAGATAAGGCTTTGTCAGATTTGACCGAACTGTCACGTTCTCTCGCCAACGAACAAATCAAGTCAGGTCAGGTCCTGGTTAATGGCCAGCTTAAGAAAGCCAAGTAAATACTGAGTTCAAGAAGGTGATGTCATCACCTATCAAGTTCCTAGAGCCAGAGATTCTGAGTATGTAGCTGAAGATATTCCTTTAGAAATTATTTATCAAGATGAGGATGTAGCAGTAGTCAACAAAGCCTCAAGGGATGGTCGTTCATCCAAGTGCTGGTCATACCAGTGGTACCTTGGTCAATGCCCTTATGTATCATATCAAGGATTTATCAGGAATCAATGGTGTGCTACGTCCAGGAATTGTCCACCGTATCGATAAGGATACATCAGGTCTCTTGATGATAGCCAAAAATGATGATGCACACATAGCACTGGCTCAAGAATTAAAGGACAAGAAGTCTCTTCGAAAATATTGGGCTATCGTTCATGGGAATCTTCCTAACGACCGTGGTGTCATTGAGGCACCGATTGGACGTAGCGAAAAAGACCGTAAGAAACAAGCTGTGACTGCCAAAGGGAAACCAGCAGTGACACGTTTCCAAGTCTTGGAACGCTTTGGTGATTATACATTACTGGAATTACAACTGGAAACAGGACGGACCCATCAAATCCGTGTGCACATGGCTTATATCGGCCATCCTGTAGCTGGTGACGAGGTTTATGGACCTCGTAAAACCCTAAAGGGACATGGGCAATTTCTCCATGCCAAGACTCTTGGTTTTACCCATCCAAGAACAGGGGAAACGCTAGAATTTACAGCAGATATTCCAGAAATATTCGAGCAAACCTTGGAGAAACTTAGAAAAGAACAATAAAAAGGACTCATTTGAGTCCTCTTTTATTTGCGTTTTTTCTTAGCTTTTTTCATTTTGTTGGCCATACGTTTCATGGATTGCTTCATAGCAAATTCACCGATTTTACCCTTAAGACCTCCACCAAACATTTGGCTCATATCTGGCATTCCGGCTCCTCCAAGAGCTGACATATCTGGCATACCGCCTTGTCCCATCATTCCTTCAAGGGCTGACATATCCATGCCACCAGGCATATTTTTAGGAAGATTGTTAGGGTTGATACCCATTTGCTTCATCATCTTGTTCATGTCACCAGACATGACACCTTGCATGAGTTGTTTGGCTTGGTTAAAGTCTTTAATGAACTTGTTGACTTCGATGAAGGTATTCCCAGAACCAGCTGCGATACGACGACGACGGCTTGGATTGAGCAAATCTGGATTTTCACGTTCTTCAGGAGTCATAGATGAGACGATGGCACGTTTGCGAGCGATTTGTTTTTCATCCACCTTCATATTTTTGAAGGGCAGGGATTGTTAGCCATACCTGGAATCATCTTGAGCAAATCTTCCATTGGACCCATATTTTGCACCTGATCCAACTGATCGATGAAATCATTGAAATCAAAGGTGTTTTCTCGCATCTTTTCAGCCATCTCAAGGGCTTTTTGCTCATCGTATTCTTGGGAAGCTTTCTCAATCAGAGTTAGCATATCTCCCATACCGAGAATACGACTAGCCATACGGTCAGGGTGGAAGGTTTCAATGTCGGTAATCTTTTCACCAGTACCAGTGAACTTGATTGGTTTTTCCAGTGATATGACGAACAGAAAGGGCCGCACCACCACGAGTGTCACCGTCAATCTTTAGTAAGGATGACTCCAGTAACTTCTAATTGAGCGTTAAATTCACGCGCAACATTAGCAGCTTCTTGACCAATCATGGCATCGATGACAAGAAGAATTTCATTAGGTTGAGCTAAGGCTTTAACGTCACGAAGCTCATTCATGAGAAGTTCATCAATTTGTAAACGACCGGCCGTATCAATCAAAACATAGTCGTTATGGTTGGCTTTGGCTTGCTCAAGACCTTGGCGAACAATCTCAACTGCAGGAACTTCAGTTCCAAGAGCAAAACACAGGAACATCAATTTGTTGTCCGAGTGTTTTGAGCTGGTCGATAGCTGCAGGACGATAGATGTCAGCCGCAATCATCAAAGGACGTGCATCCTCTTCCTTTTTAAGTTTGTTAGCAAGTTTTCCTGCGAAGGTTGTTTTACCAGCCCCTTGCAAACCGACCATCATGATAATGGTAGGGATCTTAGGGGACTTGATAATCTCAGCTGTATCAGAACCAAGTACTGCAGTCAATTCTTCATTGACAATCTTGATGATTTGTTGAGCAGGATTGAGAGTATCAATGACCTCGTGACCAATCGCACGTTCGCGAACTTTCTTTATAAAGTCCTTAACCACAGGCAAAGCAACGTCGGCCTCTAAAAGAGCCAGACGAGATTTCCTTGGTTGCTTCTTGGATATCGCTCTCGGTAATTTTTCCTTTTTTACGTAGATTTTTAAAGACGTTCTGCAAACGTTCTGTTAAATTTTCAAATGCCATTATTTTCTCCTATTTTTTCAATTCAGTGGAAATCGTCCGAAATTTTGCAAACACTCTAGTTCTTCAGGTGTGACTTCTTTCATGATTTCATTTGGATATCCCCAACAGCTAAAACCTACTTGCATAGCATTGGAGATATCATTGGGTGAAATAATCTGTAGACGAGTTGGAAATGGTTCCTCTGCAGCTAATAGTTTTGCAAGGTATTCCTTGATAAATGACGAGACTGCCCATGATTACTCCCGATTGTCAATACTTGTTAAAATTTCAACTTGCTCTTGTAGAAAAGCATCTTCTGGGATAGCGCTCTAAGATCTGATCAAAAATCTGACTGCGAACAATGTAATCAGAATACATATGGAGCTTCATCTCATAATCTTCCAGAATCTTTTCCGTTCGTTTGATATTATCATAAACAGCCTGACGACTGACACCGAACTCTTCTGCAATTTCAGCTAAACTATAGTCATCTGCATAATAGAGTTCGATATAGTTCATTTGTTTATCAGTCAAAAGGGCTGCATAAAATTCAAAAGAGCATTCATTCGATTGGTTTTTTCAATTTCCATAAGATTTATTATACCAAAAAAATAGCCTGAACTGCTAGTAATGGATTGATTTTAAACACAAGTCAGAAAAAGGACGTTTTTAACGGTTATTTTTCTGACTATGAATCCTTTTTGGTATAATGGAGTGTATTATAATGTTTTAGAAAAGAGGTTCTTATGAAAGAATTAGAAACAGTGTTAGAGCAACGTTTTGAGCTTGTTTTTCAGATAAACAATTACTTGAAACAGCTTTTACTCACACTAGTTATGCAAACAGAGCACCGCCTCTTAAAAATTTCACACAATGAACGCTTGGAATTTTTAGGAGACGCTGTTCTGCAATTATTGATTTTCAGAATATCTGTACAAGAAATATCCTAAAAACCAGAAGGTGATCTATCTAAACTCCGTGCTATGATTGTACGTGAGGAGAGTTTGGCTGGTTTTGCCCGTGATTGCCAGTTTGATCAGTTTATCAAACTAGGTAAGGAGAGGAAAAAAATCAGGAGTCGTAATCGAGATACCATCTTGGGAGATGCTCGAAGCCTTTTTGGGTGCTCTGCTTTTAGATAAGGAATCTACTTACGGTAAAAGAGTTTATCTACCAAGTCATGATTCCAAAGGTTGAGGCCGGTGATTTTGAGATGATTAAAGACTACAAGACTCACCTCCAAGAATTACTCCAAGTCAATGGTGATGTTGATATTCGTTATCAGGTGATTTCGGAAAATGGACCTGCGCATGATAAGATGTTTGAGGTGGAAGTTCTTGTCGAAGGGAAGAGTCTTGGTACTGGTCAAGGGCGTTCAAAAAAATTAGCAGAGCAGGAAGCCGCAAAAAATGCAGTTGAGGAAGGGCTGGATTCATGTATTTAAAGGAAATTGAGATTCAGGGTTTAAGTCCTTTGCTGACAAGACCAAGGTTGTATTTTGACCAGGGGTTACAGCAGTTGTAGGACCTAATGGTTCTGGAAAATCAAACATCACGGAAAGTCTGCGTTGGGCACTTGGTGAATCTAGTGTAAAAAGCTTGCGTGGTGGGAAGATGCCTGATGTTATCTTTGCAGGAACAGAAAGCAGAAAACCATTAAACTATGCTTCTGTAGTTGTTACTCTAGATAACCAGGATGGCTTCATCAAAGATGCAGGTCAGGAAATCAAGGTTGAGCGTCACATCTATCATTGCAGGAGATAGCAGTACAAGATTGATGGGAAAAAAGTCCGTCTTCGTGATATTCATGATCTTTTCTTAGATACTGGACTTGGGACGTGATTCCTTCTCTATTATTTCCCAAGGGAAGGTTGAAGAAATCTTTAACTCTAAACCTGAGGAACGCCGTGCTATCTTTGAAGAAGCGGCGGGAGTCTTGAAATATAAAACTCGTCGCAAAGAGACAGAAAGTAAGCTACAACAAACTCAAGACAATTTAGACCGCTTGGAAGATATCATCTATGAGTTAGACAATCAAATCAAGCCCTTAGAAAAGCAAGCAGCAACAGCTCGTAAATTTATGGACTTAGACAGTCAGCGTAAAGCCATCTACTTAGATGTTTTAGTTGCACAAATTCAAGCCAATAAAGGCTGAATTGGATCTAACAGAAGAAGAATTAAACCAAGTCCAAGAACTGTTTGACTAGTTATTATCAAAAAAGCGTCGAGTCACTAGAACTTGAAAATCAAATCTCTCAAGAAGCAAAGACATGATTTACAAGCTCAGATGTCTAAAAAGATCAAACAAGCTTGATGGATTTGACTGCTCTAATCAGTGATTTAGAACGGAAATTAGCCCTTTATCTAAACTGGAGACAGAGCAGGTTGCTCTCAATCAACAAGAGGCTCAAGCTCGTTTAGCTAGTTTGGATGAAAAGAGAAATGCTCTTATTCAAGAGAAGGAAGAAAAAGAAGCAAATCTCAGTCAGTTAGAAGCAAAATCTAGCAGTCAATACCAAGGAGCTCAATCGTTTAGAAGCTGAGCTAGTAGCATTTTTCTGATGATCCAGATCAGATGATTGAGCAACTGCGTGAGCGCTTTGTTGCTTTCTTGCAGGAAGAAGCGGATGTCTCTAACCAGTTGACACGGATTGAGAATGACCTTGAAAATAGTCGCCAACAGACTCAAAAGCAAGAAGAACAATTAGAGTCCTTGAAGGAACAATTAGCTTCTGCTAAGTCTAAGGCTAGTGAGCAAGAAACTGCTCTTAAATCAGCAAAAGAAAGAAAGTACAGACCTTGCTGGCTGACTATCAGACGAATGCTAAACAAGAAGAAGAGCAAAAGCAGGCTTATCAAAGTCAGCAAAATCAACTCTTTGACCGTTTGGATAGTCTGAAAAATAAGCAGGCCAAGGCGCAAAGTCTAGAAAACATTCTTAAAAACCATAGTAATTTCTATGCGGGTGTTAAAAGTGTCTTACAAGAAAAAAATCGCCTAGGTGGTATTGTCGGAGCGGTCAGTGAACATTTAACCTTTGATGTTCGTTATCAGACAGCCCTCGAAATTGCCCTCGGTGCAAGTAGCCAACATATCATCGTTGAAGATGAACAGGCAGCGACTAAGGCTATCGACTTCCTTAAGCGAAACCGAGCTGGTCGTGCGACTTTCCTACCTTTGACAACCATTAAGGCTCGTAGCATTTCTACTCAGAATCAAGAAGTGATTGCCATAAGTCCAGGTTTTCTTGGCATGGCTGATGAATTGGTGACCTTTGATAGCAAGCTTGAAGCTATCTTTAGAAACTTGCTAGCTACAACAGCAATCTTTGATACAGTTGAGCATGCGCGTGATGCAGCTCGCAAGGTACGTTATCAGGTTCGAATGGTAACGCTAGATGGTACAGAATTGCGAACAGGTGGTTCTTATGCTGGTGGTGCCAATCGTCAAAATAACAGCATTTTTATCAAGCCTGAATTAGAACAGTTGCAAAAAGAGATTGCTCAAGAAGAAAAACTTCTTCGTCAAGAGGAAGAAAATCTGAAATCTGTTCAAGAAGGCTTGACAGCCCTCAGTCAAACTTTGGAGACTATTAAGTCTCAAGGAGAGCAGGCTCGAATAGAGGAGCAAGGCTTATATCTGGCTTATCAACAAACTTGCCAACAAGTCGAAGAACTCGAAACACTGTTAGAACTTCAGGAAAAAGAATTAAACAATCTCAGAGGTGGAGATTGGCAAGCTGAAAAAGAAAAATGCCAAGAACGTCTCTCAATCATCGCAACTGAAAAGCAAAAGCTGGAGTCTGAGATTGAAGAAATCAAGTCCAATAAAAATGCGATTCAAGAACGTTATCAAAGCTTGCAGGATAAACTTTCTCAAGAACGTCTGCTCAAAACAGAAATGATAGGGCGAAAACGTTACGAAGTTGCAGATATTGAACGGATTAACAAAGAGCTTGAATACCTTGATATGGAGCAAGATGAAATCGAACGCCTTCTCCAAGAAAAGGTAGACAATCTTGAAAAGGTTGATACGGAACTTTTGACCAAGCAGGAAACAGAAGCTAAGAGTCAGAAGGAAGAAATTCAACAAGGGCTTATTCGTAAGCAGTTTGAACTGGATGATATTGAAGGTCAATTGGATGATATTTCCAGTCATTTAGAACAAGCTCGTCAGCAAAATGAAGAATGGATTCGTAAGCAAACACGTGCAGAAGCAACCAAAGAGAAGATTACGGACCGCCTTCGCTATCTTCAAGGTCAACTGACTGAAGAATACCAGATTAGTTATACGGAAGCTTTAGAACAAGCCAATCCGTTAGAAGATTTGGCTGTCGCTGAACAAGAGGTTAAGGATTTGGAAAAATCTATCCGTTCACTTGGTCCAGTCAATCTGGATGCTATCGAACAGTTTGACGAAGTTCACGAACGCTTGGAATTCTTGAATAGTCAGCGCGATGACATTCTTTCTGCTAAAAATCTTCTTCTAGAAACCATTACAGAGATGAATGATGAAGTGAAGGAACGATTTAAATCAACCTTTGAAGCGATTCGTGAATCCTTCAAAGTGACCTTCAAGCAGATGTTTGGTGGTGGTCAAGCGGACCTAATCCTCACCGAGGGAGATTTACTGACAGCAGGTGTTGAAATCTCTGTTCAACCGCCAGGTAAGAAAATTCAATCTCTCAACCTCATGAGTGGTGGAGAGAAGGCCTTGTCAGCTTTGGCTCTGCTTTTCTCAATCATTCGTGTCAAGACCATTCCATTTGTTATTTTGGATGAAGTAGAGGCTGCACTCGATGAAGCTAACGTTAAACGCTTTGGGGATTATCTTAACCGATTTGACAAGGATAGCCAGTTTATCGTTGTTACCCACCGTAAGGGAACCATGGCAGCCGCAGACTCTATTTATGGAGTAACTATGCAAGAATCTGGTGTTTCTAAGATTGTCTCTGTTAAACTTAAAGATTTAGAAAATATGGATGCTTAGTTTGTTTTCAATATAACATTTCAAGCTAGAGCATGTTGATTGACCTTCAAGAAGTCGGAAAGGTTACAAAAATAAATTGAGGAGCTTACATGGATTTTGACCTATTCCTAATGATTTGTAATTATATTGGGACTATAGCCTTTGCGGCGTCAGGAGCCATCAAAGGCTTTGGTAAACGTTTAGATATTTTTGGAATTAGTTTATTGGCAATTGTAACAGCAGTAGGCGGGGGTATTTTAAGAGATTCTATTATCAGTCGTTTTCCCTCCGCTCTCGCAGATCCTGGACCGATTTATGTCTCCATTCTAGTAGCTGTTATTATGTATGCCTTTGTGACATCAAAACAAGCCAATACTAGTCAAGAAAAAAAATTCTATAAGTGGCTGAGAGAAGCTTATCTTATCTTTGATTCGATTGGATTGATTATCTTCTCTCTAATCGGGGCTACAGCCTTAGCTGATAGTAAATTGAACTTGATGTCTGCAGGGATTTTGGCCTGTTTAACAGGTGCTGGCGGAGGTATCATCCGAGATCTCTTGATTAATGAAGTCCCAAGTGTTCTAAAAGAGGACATCTATGCCCTTTTATCTTTTGTAATTGGCGTTATTTATTACTGGTTGGCCTTTGTCCTTCACTTTCCAAGAATCACTGCTTTTATCATTCTCTCAATTGTCGGTTTTGTGATTCGACTCTGTATTATTAAGTTTAAGCTCTCTTTGCCAAATATGGATAAAAAGACTTGGAATTAATTGATAGAGTAAAGTTCAATCACTAGATTGATAAATATTTTATAAATTACAAATTTAATCAAGCGTCTAATCTTATATGGATTAGGCGCTATTTTATTTTTGCAAAAGACGGGAAATATTTGATGAAATTAATATTTTTTGGTATTATATCTAAAATTTTTAAATAAGATAGGAGCTACAATGAGTAATTTAAAGAATTCAGTCGATTTTATTAAAGAAATAGAGAAGTTAAAGTCAGTAACAAGATTTAATAGAACTCTTGATGGAAGATTTGAAAATAGTGCCGAGCATTCTTGGCAAGGTGCTATAGCTGCTATAGTTCTTCAAGATTATTATCCTGAAAAAAGTTAAAAATGGAAAAAAAGTTATTTCTATGTTATTGATTCATGATTTAGGTGAGATTTATGCCGGAGATACTTGGGTTTTTGATGATGAAAAAAAGGTTCATTCTCATGATAGAGAGTTAGAATCTATAGAAAAAAACAATGAGCCTCCTTCCAGAAGAGAAATATTTGAATATGAAAAAAATTTATGGTTGGAATTTGAAAAAGGGCAGAGTGCTGAAGCAAGATATGCAAGAGTGATCGATGCATTGGTACCACTGATAAATCACTTAGAAGTGTCAGAATTAAATTATAACCCTGATAATATCAGTGCAGACATGGTATTAGAAAAGAAAAAGTTCATAAAAAGTGAATCAGAAGAATTATGGAAACTAACGGAAGATTTGATTCAGGAAAGTGTAGAAAGGGGGTTATATTTATAATAATAATTGGCTCTACGGATAGATTTATAGAATACAAGGACGTGTCAATTCAGCACGTCTTTTTTTACTTTTTTTCTATGGTATAATAGAAGATAGATTTACAACTGGAGAATAGAAGGATTTATGATTAAACTAGTCGCAACTGATATGGACGGGACTTTCTGGATGAAGCTGGCCAATTTGATATGGAACGTTTAAAAAAGCTTCTCCATTCTTATAAAGAAAAAGGGATTTACTTTGCTGTAGCTTCTGGCCGCGGTCTTTTGTCGCTTGAAAAGCATTTTTCGGATGTCAAAGATGAGATTATTTTCATTGCTGAAAATGGGAGTCTGGTTCGTTTTCATGGACAAGACCTCTATGAAGCGACCATGCCTAGAGATTTTTACCTATCAACTTTTGAAAAGCTAAAGACTTCACCTTATTTCGATGAGAGGAAGATGCTCTTGACTGGTAGGAAAGCTTGCTATGTTTTAGATACTGTAGATGAAACCTATCTCATGTTTAGTCATCATTACAATGAGAATATTCAAAAAGTAGCCAGTCTAGAAGATATCACTGATGAGATTTTCAAATTCACGACGAACTTTACAGAAGAGACAGTAGAAGCTGGCGAAGCTTGGGTCAATGAACATGTTCCTGGTGTTAAGGCAATGACGACAGGTTTTGAATCTATCGACATTGTCCTTGATTATGTGGACAAGGGAGTTGCGATTGTCGAATTAGCTAAGAAGTTAAATCTGGATATGGACCAAGTGATGGCCTTCGGTGACAATCTTAACGACCTTCATATGATGCAGGTTGTAGGGCACCCAGTCGCACCTGAAAATGCTCGCCCAGAGATTTTGGAACTAGCTGAAACAGTTATCGGTCACCATAAAGACCAATCAGTTATTGCTTATATGGAGGGGTTATAATGGCAGATATTAAATTAATTGCCCTAGACTTGGATGGAACCTTGCTGACGACAGACAAGAAATTAACTGATCGTACCAAGGCCACTTTGAAGGCTGCGCGTGAACAAGGAGTCAAGGTAGTCCTAACAACTGGACGTCCCCTAAAGGCTATGGATTTCTTCCTCAAAGAACTTGGAACAGATGGTCATGAGGATGAGTATACTATTACTTTTAATGGCGGTTTGGTTCAGAAAAATACAGGTGAGATTCTTGATAAGACAGTCTTTTCAATTGATGATGTGACACGTATTTATGAAGAAACTGAAAAACTAGGAATCCCCCTAGATGCAATTTCAGAAGGAACAGTTTACCAGATTCAGTCTGACCAAGAAAGTTTATATGCTCAGTTTAACCCGGCTCTAACTTTTGTTCCAACTGCTTTTGAAGATTTGTCTAGTCAAGTAACATACAATAAATGTGTGACTGCCTTTCCTCAGGAACCTTTGGATGCGGCTATTCAAAAGATTTCACCAGAATTATACGACCGATATGAAATTTTTAAATCACGTGAACTCTTATTAGAATGGTCGCCAAAGAACGTTCATAAGGCGACAGGATTATCTAAACTAATTGAACACCTGGGAATTGACCGAAGTCAGGTTATGGCCTGCGGAGATGAGGCTAATGACCTTTCGATGATTGAGTGGGCTGGTCTCGGTGTCGCTATGCAAAATGCTGTGCCGGCAGTTAAGGCTGTGGCAAATGTGGTAACACCAATGACTAATGACGAAGAAGCTGTCGCCTGGGCAATTGAAAAATATGTACTGAAGGAGAACTAAAGAATGGGATTATTTGACCGTTTATTTGGAAAAATAGAAGAACCTAAAATTGAAGATGTTGTCAAAGAAGCTTTGGAAAATATCGACTTATCGGATGATAGTGAGAACATTGAGACGCCAGTAACTGAAGATATCCAAGCGAAAGAAGCAGAAGAGGTTATTCTATCTGAAGAAGATCAGGTAGAAACCAATGAAGACTTATCTGAAGCAGAGATTGTTGAGGAAGCAATCCTTGAGCCAAATGACGAAGTGGAAGTCTCTCAAGACGAAACAAACCAAGTTGAAGAGGAAGAAAGTCCTCAAGTGGAATCGGCTCCTGTTGAAGAGATTCCTTCAAATGATAGTGACGAGGAAGAAACTGTTCAACCTCAATCAAATGAAACAGAGCCGGAAATCGCTGAGGAAGTGGAAGAAGATCTAGTAATCGAAGAAACTCCTCAAGTTCAAGAGACTGTACAGGAAAAATATGACCGCAGTCTCAAGAAAACTCGTACGGGCTTTGGAGCTCGTTTGAATGCCTTCTTTGCTAATTTCCGCTCAGTCGATGAAGAATTCTTTGAAGAGCTAGAAGAACTGCTCATCATGAGTGACGTTGGTGTTCAGGTAGCTTCAAATCTAACGGAAGAATTGCGCTATGAAGCCAAGCTTGAAAATGCCAAGAAACCTGAAGCCCTTCGTCGTGTTATCATCGAAAAATTGGTGGATCTGTATGAGAAGGATGGCAACTATAACGAAAGCATTAATTTCCAAGATGGGTTGACTGTCATGCTCTTTGTAGGTGTTAATGGTGTCGGTAAAACAACCTCTATCGGTAAATTGGCACACCGTTACAAACAAGCTGGTAAGAAAGTTATGCTGGTTGCTGCGGATACATTCCGTGCTGGTGCGGTAGCTCAGCTAGCAGAATGGGGTCGTCGTGTCGATGTTCCAGTGGTTACTGGACCTGAAAAAGCTGATCCAGCCAGTGTGGTCTTTGATGGAATGGAACGTGCAGTAGCAGAAGGTATTGATATTCTCATGATTGATACAGCTGGACGTTTGCAAAACAAAGAAAACTTGATGGCAGAGTTGGAAAAAATTGGTCGTATCATCAAACGCGTAGTGCCTGAAGCACCTCATGAAACCTTCCTAGCTCTAGATGCCTCAACTGGTCAAAATGCTCTTGTACAAGCAAAAGAGTTTTCAAAAATTACTCCATTGACAGGTATTGTCTTAACCAAGATTGATGGAACTGCTCGAGGTGGTGTCGTTCTTGCTATCCGTGAAGAGCTCAATATCCCTGTTAAGTTGATTGGTTTTGGTGAAAAAATCGATGATATCGGTGAATTCAATTCTGAAAACTTTATGAAGGGTATTTTAGAAGGTTTGTTATAAAAGAAAATCCTGCAAGAATTCTTGCAGGATTGTTTTTAATTATTCTAAACGACCATCTTTACGATAGGCGATATCGGGTTGCCATGTCCATTTAGCACCGTATTTTTCAAGTAAATCAAAGCTGGCTTGTGGTCCCATGCTACCTGATTTATAATCATGAAGAGGAGCGCCATTATCAGCCCACAACTTCTCGATACGGTCAATCAATTCCCAAGAAGCGCTAACTTCTTCCCAATGGCTAAAGTTAGTTGAATCGTTATTCAATACATCGTAGATTAGCTTTTCATAAGGATCTGGTGAAGCACCTGTAGCTGTAGCATCAGTTCTGTAGTCAAGCGAATTATGTGCAAGTTTGAACTCTTCTCCAACTTCTTTACCGTTAAGGCTGAGAGAGAAACCTTCTGTTGGTTGGATATAGATGGTCAAAATGTTTGGTGCTAGAGGTTCTCCAAAAATTGAATCCATTTGCTTAAAGACGATATTGACATGCGTTCCCTTTTCAGTCATTCGTTTACCTGTACGGAAGAAGAATGGAACACCACGGAAACGGTCACTCTCAACAAAGAAGGCGCCTGAAGCAAAAGTTTCTGTCATTGATTCTGGGTTTACATTTGGTTCGCTACGGTATGAAATGTACTTCATACCATCAATTTTACCAGAACGGTATTGGCCTCTAATGAAGTGTTCTTTGAGTTCTTCATCTGTTGGATGATAGAGGTTTTTAAAGACCTTGATTTTTTCAGCTCGAATATCATCTTTGGTAAAACTTGCTGGTTTGTCCATAGCAAGGAGAGAAAGAAGTTGGAGTGTGTGGTTTTGTACCATATCACGAAGGGCACCAGACTCATCGTAGTAACCTCCACGCTCTTCAACACCGAGGCGTTCTGCAAATGTAATCTGAACATTATCGATGTGCTCACGATTCCAAACATTTTCAAAGATCATATTGGCAAAACGAACTGCAAAGATACTCTGAATCATCTCTTTACCAAGATAGTGGTCGATACGATAGATTTGCTCTTCGTTAAAAGTAGCTAGAAGCTCTTCATTTAGTTTGCTTGCGGTCTCATAGTCAGTACCAAAAGGTTTCTCAACAATCAAACGTTCAAAACCTTTACCATCAACGATTTGCTCTGACTTGAGGTGTTTGGCGATGGTACCAAAGAATTGTGGTGCCATTGAGAGGAAGAAAAGCTTGTTGTGTTCAGTTTGATATTTTTCGTTTAAGTCAGCTTGAAGCTTACGTAATTCGATATAGTGTTCAGTGTCATTAACATCGTGACTTTGGTAGTAAAAATGACTAGCAAATGCTTGAGCCTCTTCTGCGCTATCTGCCAAGTCTAAGATAGATTCGACAACAACAGATTCAAAATACTCTTTACTCCATGGTCTACGAGCAGTTCCGATAACAGCAAAATGATCAGAAAGATTACCTGATTTATAAAGTCTAAAGAGTGAAGGGTAAAGCTTGCGTTTAGCCAAATCTCCACTTGCACCGAAAATTGTAACAATAACTTTTGATGACATCCAGCTACCTAATTTCTATTTACTTTCCTAGTCTAGCTAGGCATGAGGAATCCCCATTTTATACCCTTTATTTTATCATAATTTTCTAAAAAAATCCAAAAATCCAATACAAGTAAGAAAAAAACTGCAAGGAAAACCTTGCAGTTTTTTTAAGCGTTAAGGACCTTGTCCAAAAATTCTTTTAGACGAGGGTGTTGTGGGTTATCAAAGATTTGATCAGGGGTTCCATCTTCTAGGAATTCACCGTCTGCGGTAAAGATAACACGATTGGCAACCTTACGAGCAAATCCCATCTCGTGAGTTACGATGATCATGGTCATGCCTTGCTCTGCCAATTCCTTCATAACGTTAAGAACGTCGCCAACCATTTCAGGGTCAAGGGCAGAAGTTGGCTCGTCAAAGAGCATGATATCAGGGTTCATCGCTAAACCTCGAGCGATAGCCACACGTTGTTTTTGACCACCTGATAAACTGTCAGGATTAGCATTGGCCTTGTCAGCAAGTCCAACTTTTTCAAGAAGTTCCATCCCCAATTTTTCAGCTTCTGGTTTGGTTAATAACTTATGCTCAATAGGAGCGAAAGTGATATTTTCCAAAACTGTCATATGTGGAAAGAGATTGAAGTGCTGGAATACCATGCCGACATTTTCACGAACATGGTCCACGTTGGTTGCTTTGTCAGTCAAATCATAACCATTAACTGTGATATGACCTTTTGTACCTTCCTCAAGGAGATTCAAGCTACGCAAGAAAGTTGACTTACCTGAACCAGAAGGTCCAATAATACAAACAACATCCCCTTCGTAGAATTTTACAGAGATTCCTTTCAGAACCTTGTTTTTTTCCATATTGTTTATGTAAATTATCGACATCAATTTTTTTAATTTTGCCATTATTGAATCCTCTTTTCTAAGCGTTTTGCTAGTCTAGTTAGAAGAGTGATAATCACAAGGTAAAAGACTGCGAGAATTGCATACATTTTGAAACTTTGGTAGTTACGAGCAATGATAATCTTACCGGTTTGGAAAAGTTCAACCAAACCGATTGCAGATACGATCGTTGTATCTTTCAATGCGATAACAAATTGGTTAACGAAGTTTGGAAGCATGAGTTTGGTTGCTTGAGGCAAGACAATCTTACGCATGGTTTTTCCATATGAAATACCCAGACTTCGACTAGCTTCCATTTGTCCAACAGGAACTGCCTTGATACCACCACGAACAATTTCAGCGATGTAGGCTGCTGAGTTCAGGGAGAGTGCAATGGTACCAGCGACAAAGTCATTGATCGGACTTTGTTGACCTGTAAGAGATTCGATAAAGTTAGGAATACCCCAGAAAATAAAGGCTGCAAGAATCATCAATGGAATACCACGAATCACGTCAACGAAAATCTCTGAAATCAAACGGAGTGATTTATAAGGGCTGACGCTAAACATACCGAAGATTATACCGATAACAATAGCAATGGCAAAGGAAACAAGTGCTAATGATAGAGTAATTCCAAGTCCGCTGAGAAGTTGTTTGTAGTTGTTTTTCAACAATCCCCAGATAGTTGTTTCATCAGCGGTTGAACTTGTAGTAGTAGAATCGCTAGCTAGATACTTATCAAGGATTTTTTGGAATTCTCCATTTGCCTTAAGGTTTTCAAGTCCTTTGTTGAATTTCTCTAGCAATTCTGGATTGCTTCCTTTTTTAACAGCAAAGGCAGTTTCACCAATTGGAGTACCTGCGATTGGTGTTTTTAACTTTTGTCCTTGACTGATAGAGTATTTAATAACAGGTTCGTCGTCCATAACGGCATCAATTGAACCAGTGTTTAAGCTATCATACATAGATGCAGCATCAGAAAAAGTTTTGATCTTGTAACCGTACTTACTTTGATTTTCTGTTAGGAAGGTTTGTGAAGCAGTACCATTCTTGACACCCACAGTCTTACCGTTCAAATCTTCATAAGAAGAAATGGTACTTGATTCTTTAACACCAAGAATAGTATTTGCTGTATAGTAAGAATCAGAGAAATCAAAAGTTTCCTTACGAGCATCAGTCACTGACATACCTGCAATGATACCGTCTGCTTGTCCAGATTGGACTGCGTTAATAGCAGCATCAAAACCTGGATTGGTAATCTCGATTTCAAAACCTTGGTCTTCAGCGATTGCCTTGATTAGATCCATATCGATACCAGTGTATTGATTGCTTGAGTCCTGGAAAACAAATGGCGCAAAAGATGAGTCACTGGCGATAACATACTTGGTTTTTTCTGTATCAGCTTTTGCTATTCCTAGTGAAAGAATAGGAAATAAAATTAGCAAACAAGCTAGAATTTTTTTCTTCATGTGATGTCTCCTTTCAAGATATTTTCAAATTATATCAAAAAAGTTAAAGAACGGCAAATATTTTTATATTTCTATGTTAGAAGATATAACATAGAACTAAAATTAGGTAGTTTGTTGAGAAAAAGAAACTCTTCCTTTTTTTATGGTAAAATAGAAGGATAGAAAATGTGTATGAGGCTATTATGATAAATAGAATTACAGACAACAAATTTAAACTCGTCTCCAAATACCAACCCTCTGGTGACCAACCACAGGCCATTGAGCAGTTGGTGGATAATATCGAGGGTGGAGAAAAGGCCCAAATCTTAATGGGGGCGACTGGTACAGGGAAAACCTATACTATGAGTCAGGTCATCGCCCAAGTCAATAAGCCGACCTTGGTCATCGCCCACAATAAAACTCTAGCGGGTCAGCTCTATGGGGAGTTCAAGGAATTTTTCCCTGAAAATGCGGTTGAGTATTTCGTTTCTTACTATGATTACTACCAGCCAGAAGCCTATGTGCCCTCTAGCGATACCTATATCGAAAAAGATAGTTCTGTCAATGACGAGATTGATAAGCTCCGCCACTCCGCTACATCAGCGCTCTTGGAGCGTAATGATGTTATCATTGTAGCATCTGTTTCTTGTATCTATGGTTTGGGTTCACCTAAGGAATATGCTGATAGCGTAGTCAGCTTGCGTCCAGGTCTGGAAATTTCTCGTGATCGTTTGCTCAATGACTTGGTAGATATCCAGTTTGAGCGCAATGACATCGACTTTCAACGGGGAAAATTCCGTGTTCGTGGGGATGTGGTGGAAATTTTCCCAGCATCTCGTGATGAGCATGCCTTTCGGGTAGAGTTTTTCGGAGATGAAATTGATCGTATCCGTGAAGTCGAAGCTTTGACAGGGCAAGTTCTTGGTGAAGTGGATCACTTGGCGATTTTCCCAGCTACTCACTTTGTGACCAATGACGACCACATGGAAGTAGCGATTGCTAAGATTGAGGCTGAGTTGGAGGAGCAGTTAGCTATTTTTGAAAAAGAAGGTAAGCTCCTCGAGGCGCAACGTTTGAAACAACGTACAGAGTATGATATTGAGATGCTGCGTGAAATGGGCTACACCAATGGTGTCGAAAACTACTCACGTCACATGGATGGGCGAAGTGAAGGAGAACCTCCGTACACACTTCTTGATTTTTTCCCCGATGATTTTTTAATTATGATTGATGAGAGTCATATGACCATGGGGCAAATCAAGGGTATGTATAATGGAGACCGTTCACGTAAGGAAATGTTGGTGAATTATGGTTTCCGTTTGCCATCTGCCTTAGACAACCGTCCCCTTCGTCGTGAAGAGTTTGAAAGTCATGTTCACCAGATCGTCTATGTGTCAGCGACACCAGGTGATTATGAACACGAGCAGACTGATACCGTGATTGAACAAATCATTCGTCCGACTGGTCTTTTGGATCCCAGAAGTGGAAGTGCGCCCAACTATGGGTCAGATTGATGACCTCTTAGGTGAAATCAATTCCCGTGTTGAAAAGAACGAACGGACCTTTATTACAACCTTGACCAAGAAAATGGCTGAAGACTTGACTGACTACTTCAAAGGAAATGGGGTATCAAGGTCAAATACATGCACTCGGATATCAAGACTTTGGAGCGGACAGAGATTATCCGTGACCTGCGTTTGGGTGTTTTTGATGTCTTGGTAGGAATTAACCTCCTTCGTGAAGGGATTGATGTTCCAGAAGTGAGTCTAGTTGCTATTCTCGATGCCGACAAGGAAGGTTTCCTTCGTAATGAGCGTGGACTTATTCAGACCATCGGGCGTGCTGCCCGTAATAGCGAAGGGCATGTCATCATGTATGCTGATACTATAACTCAATCAATGCAAAAAGCCATCGATGAAACAGCTCGTCGTCGGAAAATCCAGATGGCTTATAATGAAGAGCATGGTATTGTACCGCAAACCATTAAGAAGGAAATCCGTGACCTAATTTCTGTAACCAAGGTAGTTGCCAAGGAAGAGGACAAGGAAGTCGATATCAATAGCCTTAACAAACAAGAACGAAAAGAATTGGTTAAGAAACTGGAAAAACAAATGCAAGAAGCCGTCGAAGTGCTTGATTTGAACTAGCAGCTCAGATTCGTGATATGATGTTGGAAGTCAAGGCCTTGGATTGAGTAGACTCTTCAGTCTAGTTTAATTAGCAAATTGCTATGTCATTCTGTCAGTTGTCTATATTATGAAGAAAACGGTAAAAATGAATAAAAGAAATTCAAATACAAAAAAGAATCTATCAAGGAGAGAAAGTTTTCAGCTCTGGCTAGATGCTCATAAAATTATGGGCTTTTTCCTGATCCTTGGTCTCATCTTAGGAATAGGAATAGGTATCAATCTTATTTTTAAGAACCTTCCTATTCCGTCGCCCTATAGAGATATCAATTATAGTTTTTCCATTATATATAAATCTTTTTTTGTTTGGTATATCGATTATTTGACTATTGGTTCTTAGATTTGTCTGGGACAAGGATGACAATAAAAAGATTTGCAGATTTATTTATCTATCTTAATAGTATCGGTTTAGTGGCCCATCTCTTTATCGGGGTTGGTGGAAAAAAATAGTAAAGGGATTTTTGCCATCTCTCTTATCCCTAGATCACCGCTATATCTGGTTTCCGATTCTTATTTATATAACCTTCTTCTTAGTGGCTGCTTTGATTATTTTAATTTCCAAATATGTTAAAAAGAAAAGGAGTTAATCATGCTAAAACATCTAACTATATTTAGGATTCTTTACCTTATGTTTCTTGTATTTGTCCTGATTCATTTTATCTTAGGCTTGTTCGGTTTTGCTTTTACACCTATCGTGTGGAATATCTGGTTTTTTGCCCTTGGCTTAACCTTGTTTATTCATCCATGGACAATTTTCTATAAAACTAGAATTTTTCAATGGCATCATCTAATTTTTCAGGCTCTCAGTGGATTCGTTGCTCTCATAATCTGGTTTATGATATTTTTCTTTTTCTCCACGGTTCCAGATTCATCTATGCCTATCAATTTAGACTACTATGTGATTAGGGAAAAAAATGAAATCAGAATCAACAGAGGATTCTTACTCCATGAAATTCATGAATATCACGACTGGATTAATCCCTTGATTATGAAGTCTAAAGTTAAGTACATGATAGAAAATTAACCCTTAGAAAGTGAATCCTATGTCTCGAGCACAATTAACTATTTTAACCAACATCTGTCTAATCGAAGATTTAGAAAATAAGCGAGTAGTCATGCAATATCGCTCACCTGAAACCAATCACTGGTCTGGCTATGCCTTTCCAGGAGGGCATGTGGAAAATGGAGAGGCTTTTGCAGAGTCAGTTATTCGTGAAATATACGAGGAAACAGGTCTGACAATCCAAAATCCTCAACTTGTCGGCATTAAAAATTGGCCACTGGATACAGGTGAGCGCTACATTGTCTTTTGTTACAAGGCGACTGAGTTTACGGGCACTCTCCAATCATCTGAAGAAGGAGAAGTGTCCTGGGTAGAAAAAGACCAGATTCCAAATTTGGATCTGGCCTATGATATGTTATCTTTGATGGAGATGATGGAAGCTCCAGATAAGTCAGAATTTTTCTACCGTCATCGTACAGAAGATGGATGGGAAAAGGAAATATTCTAATCCTTTACTAAATAACCTAACTTGTCCAAGGCCTTCTCAATATAGAGGAGGTCTTGTTTATTTTCGGCTTCAATTAAGTGATAATGAATCCCATCTGTCAATTCAGATAAAGGATGGAAATCAGACGTCTTGACCTGGTTTAAAAAGTGCTCGACATCGCGTCTACAACTCAACTTGAGAAGGGTTTCGATTTCACCGTAGACAGGATGATCAATGAGAATATTTTGTACCCGACCCCCGTTATCAACGATAGCAAGTAATTCTTGCTCCATATCTTCCTCTCTATGTTTAACCTTAAAGAGTTTGTGAACAAAAGGATTGGCTCTATTTTCCTTATAGATATAGCCACGATTAGTCGATAGAATAGGAGCTCCATCTGCGCGAAGAACAGCTATATCCTGAACAATAATCTGCCGAGTTACGTGAAAATGTTCTGCTAAACTTTGGCCATTCATCGGCTTTTGAGCTTCTTTTAAGAGTTGAATAAGCGATTCTTTGCGGTCTTTAGTCATGATTTACTTTCTTAATGGCGTTTTTTTAGTGCTTTATAAACAGCTAATGCTAAGTAATAGTCTACCATACTATGAATAATTGTACCAATACCAACCAGTACAAAGAGAACATAGAACATATTTTTTAGGTCTGTTCCTGTACTAGCATAGAAGATAATACAAGCAAAGACTTCGGCAATAGCGTGTACTAAACCAAGTACAAAGTTAAAAATCAAAGAAGATTTTGGATTATCTAAGGTTTGAGGATGTTTTTGCAGATAGAAGGCGCCCAAAGTGCCAAAAAAGATATGGGAGAAAGCTCGAAGTACAATGACAATTGGATAACCAGCCATGAGGAATCCTAGGCTAGAAGCAATAATGACAAAAATAGCCATCCATGGAGAGAGAAACATAGCAATGAAGATGGCCACGTGGCTTCCAAGAGTGTAGGAAGCGGGGGGAATAACGATTTTAAATGGCATCACTATAGGAATCAAAATAGCGATAGCTGTCAGCAATGCGGTTACAGTCATGAACTGGGTTTTCTTTTGTGTATTCATAATAACTCCTTTTTATCTGTATATTCAGTTGTATAGTACACTAAAATTTTTAAACTAGTCAAGGAGCAAATTGCATTTCTGGAGAAAAATCGTTAAAATATAGTAAATAATCTTATTAAAAGTGGAGAGTTGAGATGGTAGATATTCTTTACCCGATTTTTTTGTCATTTATTATACATCTAAGCTGAAGAAAAACAGGATTCTAAGTATCAATATTTACTACATTTACCGCCTATAGTTTCTTAATGATTTCTTTAATTCAAATTGCTTTTTGAATCACTAGCACTAATTGTTTTTTAGTATACCCATTTTAGGTTTTCTATATTTTTCGTGAGATAGGAGTGATTCTTTTTCACATTAGTATTATTTATGGAATGATTTTTGCTTTTTCTTGTCATTAACACTATTCTTAGACAGTCAAAAATCTAATCAAGATTTTCAAATTACGCAAAAAAATTCCATTTATATTAAATGTACTCATGTTAGCCTTTCATGCGCTCTTAATCTATACTACCTTGGTACCAATCTTTTTCCATTCAATGATAAAATCTAAGTATTTTCTTCCATAAACATCAGTAGAAGCAGGACAAAAAAATAATCATTTTTTTACAAAAAGACTTGCTTTGAAGTAACAAGTGTGATATACTTATAAGCGGTTTGAAAAAAACTGCCTAAGACAGTAGGGGAGCAAGACTCATAAATATCCTACCGAGGACAAAACGTATCATGTAAAAAGAAGCGTATTGTACTTTCGTGTCTAGGTTTGGGCGCGTTTTTTTCTTTTGGAAAAAAATTCCCCAAGCAAAAATAATTACGGAGGTGAACACACTAATGAGTGAAGCAATTATTGCTAAGAAAGCGGAACTAGTTGACGTAGTAGCTGAGAAAATGAAAGCTGCTGCATCAATCGTCGTTGTAGACGCTCGTGGTATGACAGTTGAACAAGATACAGTTCTTCGTCGTGAGCTTCGTGGAAGCGAAGTTGAGTATAAAGTTATTAAAAACTCAATCTTACGTCGTGCAGCTGAAAAAGCTGGTCTTGAAGATCTTGCATCTGTTTTTGTTGGACCATCTGCAGTAGCATTTTCTAACGAAGATGTTATCGCACCAGCGAAAATCTTGAACGACTTTGCTAAAAACGCTGAAGCACTTGAAATCAAAGGTGGTGCAATCGAAGGCGCTGTCGCATCAAAAAGAAGAGATCCTTGCTCTTGCAACTCTTCCAAAGTCGCGAAGGACTTCTTTCTATGCTCCTTTCTGTACTTCAAGCGCCAGTGCGCAACGTTGCTCTTTGCAGTCAAAGCGGTTGCAGACAACAAAGAAGACGCAGCTTAATCTTAAGCTACGCAGCGTAGCCTAGCTACAAAAAAACAATATTAAATTTAAACTTATTTGGAGGAAATAACAATGGCATTGAACATTGAAAACATTATTGCTGAAATTAAAGAAGCTTCAATCCTTGAATTGAACGACCTTGTAAAAAGCTATCGAAGAAGAATTTGGTGTAACTGCAGCTGCTCCTGTAGCTGTTGCTGCAGCTGGTGCTGCTGACGCTGGTGCTGCTAAAGATTCATTTGACGTTGAATTGACAGCTGCTGGTGACAAAAAAAGTCGGCGTTATCAAAGTTGTACGTGAAATCACTGGTCTTGGACTTAAAGAAGCTAAAGAACTTGTTGATGGTGCACCAGGTGTCATCAAAGAAGGCGTTCCAACTGCAGAAGCTGAAGAAATCAAAGCTAAATTGGAAGAAGCTGGAGCTTCAGTTACTCTTAAATAATAGAGCGACTACATTTGTAGCTTAAAAACATAATTAAACCGCTAGTCTCATGAGTAGCGGTTTTTCATTTTGTTCGACAAGGGGCAAAAAAAGGGGAGTATCAATTTCAAAAAGAGAGTAGCTCTAGGTACCGATTCCTAAAAAAATAGAAAAAAAGCGAAAATCGCTCCCAAGTTTTGTAGACGCAGGAAGAGATAATCGCTAAAGGGTAAGAGAGCGATAGCTCTCCTTACCTTTCATTTTATAAGAAAGTGAGAGAAAAATCAAGATGAAAATTATTTTTATTTGTAGTATTTTTTTGGCGATTGCTATTGCTTGGTATTCAGGAGATGACAAAAAAATGAGTAAAAGCAGATTTTAACAAGATTCAAAATTAAAAAAATATTATTTGTCTTTTTCTACTATTCTGATTAAATTTCTTTTTTTATTTCCTACTCTTCAAGTCTTCAAGGTCATATTCAGGTCATAATTCTTTGGTATAGTTTTTTTCTATTAAAGAAAAAAAGGAGATTTAATATGCACATTGCATGGAGTGAAATCAAATTTCAACCTAAAAAAATTTATATTAATTGAGGTTCTTATCGTGATGATGATGTTCATGGTCATTTTCCTATCAGGACTGACAAATGGATTAGGGCGTATTATTATGGCCCAAATTGATACGTTTGGGGACGTTCATTATATTCTTTCGAAGGATTCAGAAGGAGTGATTCCCTACTCAAATCTCACAATGGATGAGCAAACAGAAATCGAAGGGTTAAACCTAGAAAAACCCAACAGGACTCGTGATTCAACGGTCGACGTTCATGAAAGAGGACGAGGAAGGTTCGCAAGATGTGACATTTTTTGCGATGGATACGTACAAGTATTTAACGATTAAGACAGAAGAGGGTTATGCCGCAGCTGATTTAGCCGAAAACGAAGTGATTTTAGATGAATCTTATAAGGCAAAAGGCATCCATGTTGGCGATACGATTAAAGATAAATCTTCGGAAGTAATGCTTAAAGTAGTGGCTTTTGCTAAAGACGCGAAATACGGACATAGCTCAGTGGCCTTCATCAGTTCGAAAACACTCGAGGAGATGCGTCAAAAGAAAAATCCAAATTACACTTGGCAACCACAAGCCATCATCACAAGCCAAGCGGTAACAGCCGACGACTTATCAGAACAGTTGATGGTCTCAAATAAACAACAAATCATTAATAAAATCCCAGGATACACTGCGACGAATATGATTTTAAAAAAACAATGACTTGGGTATTACTAATCGCCTCAGCCGCAATTCTAGGAGTATTCTTCTACATCTTAGCCTTACAAAAACTAAAACAATTTGGTGTGTTAAAAGCCATCGGAATGACTATGGGACAAATTACAAAAATTCAATTATCGCAAGTCGGAATTCTTTCCGTAATCGGAATTGGTATCGGACTAGGGATTGCCTTAGCATTGACGCCATTCTTACCGGTAAGCATGCCATTTTATATGCGAGCAGAAGATAATGCGGTGATTTCTGCAAGCTTTATCGTTATCTCGATTATTTGTGGCGCCTTATCTCTATTAAAAATTAAGAAAGTGGATCCAATCGAAGTGATTGGTGGAAATGGTGAATAAGATGTCAGTGATTGAATTACAACATATACAAAAATCATACGTAGACGGCAATCAAATGCACGATGTGATTAAAGACTTAAGTTTAACCGTTGAACCACAAGAATTTGTGGCTATCTTAGGTCCTTCAGGTTCAGGAAAATCAACGCTTCTTTCTATCGCAGGGTTACTCTTATCTGCAGATAGCGGTGAGATTATTATCGGTGGTCAAAATTTAACGAATGTAAAACAAAGTGAACGGACAAAGAAAAGATTGGAGTTGCTTGGGTTTATTTTCCAAGACCATCAATTGCTTCCGTACATGAAAATCGGGGATCAATTAGAAGTGGTCGCTAAATTAAAAGGGGAAGAAGACGCTGCGAAACGTAAAGCAGACGTCAAAGGCTTATTAGCAGAACTCGGTATTGAAGACTGCTACGGACAATATCCAAATCAAATATCAGGTGGACAAAAACAACGTGCTGCGATTGTGCGTGCATTTATCGGAAAACCACAACTCATTTTAGCAGATGAGCCGACTGCCAGCTTGGATCCTGAACGTGGTCAAGAAATTGTACAATTGATTCAATGCGAAGTCAAATCAAAAAATAAAAGTGCCATTATGGTGACCCACGACCGCTCTGTTCTGAAATATGTAGATACGGTTTATGAATTAAAACACGGGAAATTGGTGCAACTGCCTTCAAAGGTGGTATAATGAACAGGTAGAGAAGGAGGCAGGATGTTTACAATTTTAGTGGCTGAAGATGACCGAGCGATCAATACTATGATTAGAACCAAATTAAAACAAGAATCATTCACCGTTTATTCGGTCACAAATGGGGAAGAAGCCTTGTCGATCATGGAAGAGTACCGTATTGATTTACTAATCTCAGATATCATGATGCCTGATATGGATGGTTATCAATTAGTAAAGGCTTTGAGAGAAACGAACCAAACCCTCCCTATTCTTATGGTTACCGCCAAATCTCAATTAGAAGCACTAGAAGCTGCTTTTAAGTTGGGGGTGGATGATTATATGGTCAAGCCCTTGAGATTAGAAGAGCTGGTATTAAGAGTCCAAGCCTTATTGCGCCGATCAAAATTAGAGGTGGAAAAAGTCTTGACCTTTCCTCATACCCGTCTAGATTATGATGCTTTAACTCTGACGGATTTGAGAACTTCCCATCTAATACAGATGCCTCCCAAAGAATTTTATTTGCTTTATAAATTGCTATCCAATCCAGAGAAGATTTTTACACGATTGGACTTGCTGGATGATATTTGGGGAATGGAAGAGGATTTCGATGAAAGGCTGGTTGATGCTTGCATCAAACGGATTCGTCAAAAATTTGGAGACAATCCAGACTTTGATATCGTCACGATAAGAGGTCTTGGTTACAAAGGAAGTATCAAACATGAATGATCAAAAAGAATTCCAATTTTCCTTACGCTACTATTTTGTTTTGTTATTTTTTATGATATTGGTTGTCACCAGTATTGCAGGGCTGTTTGTCATCGTTAGTCTACGTCAATTCTTTTTAATTCAGCTTGATTTGACGGTTTGGCTGGCTATTTATAGTCTGATGATTATCCTCCTTGGTGGGAGTATTATGTGGTTTGGCTCGGTACATTTGACCAATCCCATCTCATCTTTAAATGATTCTGTAAAATCGATTTCCCAAGGAAATTATGACCATAAGATTTTCCGAAAGGTTTATCAAAAAGATACAGCCAAGTATCACAATGAAATCGATCAACTTGCTCAAAATATAAACCAAATGGCGGATGATTTAAAAAAGACTGCCCAGCATCGTGCCGATTTTATTGCAAATTTTTCTCACGAATTAAAAACGCCCATCGCTTCTTTAGTTGGTCTCAGTGATATTTTGGCAGACAAACAGTTGGATGCATCTACAAGAGAGGAATTGACCACTATTTTGCAGTCGGAAAGCTTAAGGCTCAGCCGTCTTTGCGATGATATTGTGACCTTGACGCAAATGGAGCAGCATCTGGATCCTAAACAGCAAAGTGTTAATATAGAAGAACAAATCCGACATGCTATTATTATGATTTCAGAAAAATGGAAGGATAAAAAACTTTCACTCACATTTGATACGGTTCCTGTTACTTGTATGACGGATTCTGATTTAACCATGCAAGTCTGGACCAATATCATTGACAATGCCTTTTAAATATTCAGATAATCCCGTTCGCTTACGCATCACCATCAAAAATCAGAAAGAGGTCGTCAATATTTACATTACCGATCATGGTATGGGAATTGATGTGAAAGAACAAGCACATATCTTTGAGCAGTTTTATCAAGTAGAGCGTTCCCATACCCAAGAAGGCAATGGGCTTGGATTAGCTATTGTTAAATCCATCCTAGAAAGTTTAGGTGGTAGCATCTTTCTTGAAAGTCAGTTAGGAAAGGGAAGTACATTTAAGATTACGTTACCACTGAAATAACAGAAGTTAAAAGCAATTCATTGAATACCTCTAAGAAAAAAATCTAGGACTATAGCCCGTCGTTACTTTAAAAATTTTTGATTTACATTTTAAAATTAATTTGCTATAATACTAGTCAAGAAAGAAAGTCTTGCGGCGTTTTTATAGCGAACTTGGGATAGTGAAAGCCAGGGAGGACAAAGTAAGATATCGGCGCTTTCTCTTAGTATTAACTGAGCAAAAATTCTATACAATGAAGTAATAAATTAGGGTGGAACCGCGTTCCTGACGCCCCTAGGTCACACGACTTAGGAGCGAAGACACGGTTCTTTTTGTATTCTAGGTCGCAAGAAATTACATAAAAAGGAGTAAAACATGTCTAAAAAATTGACTTTCCAGGAAATTATCCTTACTTTGCAACAATACTGGAATGATCAGGGGTGCATGCTGATGCAGGCTTATGATAATGAAAAGGGTGCGGGTACGATGAGCCCATACACCTTCCTTCGAGCTATTGGTCCTGAGCCATGGAATGCGGCTTATGTAGAGCCATCTCGTCGTCCAGCAGATGGTCGTTACGGGGAAAAATCCAAACCGTCTTTACCAACATCACCAATTCCAAGTGGTTATGAAGCCGTCACCTTCAAACATCCAAGAACTTTACCTTGAGTCTTTGGAAAAATTAGGTATCAATCCATTGGAACACGATATCCGTTTCGTTGAAGATAACTGGGAAAACCCATCAACTGGTTCTGCTGGTCTTGGTTGGGAAGTTTGGCTTGACGGTATGGAAATCACTCAGTTCACATACTTCCAACAAGTCGGTGGCTTAGCAACTGGTCCCTGTTACAGCTGAGGTCACTTATGGTTTAGAGCGTTTAGCTTCTTACATCCAAGAAGTAGATTCTGTTTATGATATTGAGTGGGCTCCAGGTGTTAAATACGGAGAAATCTTCCTTCAACCAGAATACGAGCATTCAAAATACAGCTTTGAAGTTTCAGATCAAGATATGTTGCTTGAAAACTTTGAGAAATTTGAAAAAGAAGCAGGACGTGCTTTGGAATTGGGCCTTGTTCACCCAGCCTATGACTACGTTTTGAAATGTTCACACACTTTCAACTTGCTTGACGCTCGTGGTGCTGTATCTGTTACAGAACGTGCTGGCTACATTGCCCGCATCCGTAACTTGGCCCGTGTCGTAGCCAAAACCTTCGTCGCAGAACGTAAAAAACTCGGTTACCCACTGCTAGATGAAGCCACACGCGCAAAACTCCTAGCAGAAGAGGAAGAATAAAAGAGTTACAAGAATGGAAAAGGGGCAAACAAAAGTGAGCCCTACATGCATCCAGAGGCAAGTCGGAGACTTGCTAAAGGGATAGGCACCGCCGTACTAGGTATAGGGAGATTTTTTTGAAACGTTTAGGTTCAAAAAAATCAGTTGATAAATCCACTTTGATGAGACTGTTGGAAATCTATGTCAAGAAAACATAAGATTTCCCTACAGACTCACAAAGTTAGTTAGTGACGTCCCCAGTACCTAAGGTGCCTATCAGAAAAAGAATTTTGTAAAGGAAAAAACATGACAAAAAACTTATTAGTAGAACTAGGACTCGAAGAGTTACCAGCCTACGTTGTCACACCAAGTGAAAAACAACTAGGTGAAAAAATGGCAGCCTTCTTGGATGAAAATCGCCTTTCATACGAAGGGATTCAAACTTTCTCAACTCCACGTCGTTTGGCTGTTCGTGTACTTGGTTTAGCAGACCAACAAACAGATTTGACTGAAGATTTTTAAAGGCCCTTCAAAGAAAAATCGCCTTGGATGCAGAAGGAAATTTTCTAAAGCAGCACAAGGGTTTGTCCGTGGAAAAGGCTTGACGGTAGATGACATTGAATTTCGTGAAATTAAGGGTGAAGAATATGTCTGCGTAACCAAACATGAAGCTGGAAAACCAGCTGAGGAAGTATTGACAGGAATTCCAGAAGTCTTGGCTAGCTTAAGTTTCCCAGTAACCATGCACTGGGCAAATAATAACTTTGAATACATTCGTCCTGTCCATACTTTGATAGTCCTTTTGGATGATGAAGCTCTTGATATGGACTTCTTAGATATTCATTCAGGCAGAGTGAGCCGTGGACATCGTTTCCTTGGACATGAAGTGGAAATTCGTCATGCTGATAGTTACGAAGAGGATTTACGAAAAGTCTATGTCATTGGTGACAGTATTGAACGCGAAAATATGATTCGTGAACAAATCAAGGCTATTGAAGCATCAGAAGGTGTTCAAGTTCAGGTTGATGAGGGACTTTTAAATGAAGTCTTAAACTTGGTCGAATATCCAACCGCTTTTATGGGTAATTTTGATCCTAAATACCTAGAAGTTCCAGAAGAAGTTTTGGTTACTTCAATGGAAACTCATCAACGCTATTTTGTTGTCCGTGATCTTGATGGAAACCTAAGACCAAACTTCATTTCAGTTCGTAACGGAAATGCTGAATACTTGGAAAATGTTGTTCGAGGAAATGAGAAAGTCTTGGTTGCCCGTTTGGAAGATGGAGAATTCTTCTGGCGTGAAGACCAAAAACTCAAGATTGAATATTTAGTTGCTAAACTTTCACACGTTACCTTCCATGAAAAGATTGGTTCATTGCGTGAACACATGATTCGTACAGGACAAATTGCTATCCTGCTAGCAGAAAAAGCTGGTCTATCAGTTGATGAATCTATTGATCTTGCTCGTGCTGCAGCCATTTATAAATTTGACCTCTTGACAGGTATGGTTGGTGAGTTTGATGAATTGCAAGGAATCATGGGTGAGAAGTATGCTCTTCTTGCAGGTGAAAATGATGCAGTGGCGCAAGCTATTCGAGAGCACTATCTTCCAGACTCAGCAGATGGAGCGCTTCCTGAATCTAAAGTCGGTGCTATCCTTGCATTAGCTGACAAATTAGATACTCTCTTATCTTTCTTCTCTGTCGGCTTGATTCCATCTGGTTCAAACGACCCATATGCTCTACGACGTGCAACACAAGGGATTGTTCGAATCTTAGAAGACTTTGGATGGAATATTCCAATAGACGAGTTGATTGCGAGTCTTTATGCTTTATCGTTTGATAGTTTAACTTACGATAACCAAGAAGAAGTGCTTAACTTCATCAAAGCTCGTGTTGATAAGATGATGGGTTCTACTGCAAAAGATATCAAAGAAGCTGTTCTAGCAAGTTCAAATTTTGTTGTTTCTGATATGATTGAAGCAGCAGAAGCCTTAACTGAAGCAGCAAAATCTGAAGATTATAAATCATCAGTTGAATCTCTATCTCGTGCCTTTAACTTGGCTGAAAAAGCAGAAGGTTTGATTAAAGTCGATGCAAGTCTTTTTGAAAATGAACAAGAAAGAGAACTAGCTCAAGCTGTAGAAAGCTTAGAATTGAAAGGTTCAGCTATTGATAAATTAGAGCAATTATTTGCTCTTAGTCCAGTTATTGATGCTTTCTTTGACAATACTATGGTTATGGCAGAGGATGTGGATGTCAAGAATAACCGTTTGGCTATCTTAGCTGAACTTGTGAATAAAGCAAAAACAGTGGCTGCTTTCAATCTTCTTAATACAAAATAAAATTAAAAAAATAATTGGAGGTCCTAATATGACACCAGAAAAAAATTGCTCGTATTAATGAGCTTGCTAAAAAGAAAAAAACAGAAGGTTTGACTGCGGAAGAAAAAGTAGAACAAGCCAAGCTTCGTGAAGAGTATATCGAAGGCTATCGTCGTTCTGTTCGTCACCACATTGAAGGAATCAAAATTGTGGATGAGGAAGGAAATGATGTGACTCCTGAAAAACTTCGTCAAGTGCAGCGAGAAAAAGGTTTACATGGCCGTAGTATTGATGATCCGAATTCATAAATAAAAAAATTCTCGGTTAGTGTCTGCTAACCGAGGTTTTTATATTGAAAAAAGGAACCATTTGGTTCCTTTTGGTTATTTTTTTAGTTACTTGCACCAGAAGTAGCATCAGCAGCTCCGTGGCCACCATCACCATGTCCACCGGCATCAGATGCGCCAGAAGTAGCATCTGCATTACCGTGACCACCAGCAGGAGCAAAATGGTCCGCTACCGCCTACCAAACGTTGACCAGTTTCTTTCAAGTACCAGTCAAGCCATGGTTGGAAGTTAAAAGACAATTTCATTGATACCAGCATATGATCCATCAGGATAGTACATAGCTTGGTAGTTGTGAGTATTGATAACACCTGCTGGAGAACCAGGAACAATTGTACGTACGTATTCTTGGTTGCCATTGCGAAGCGTACCGATAACCCACTCAACGTTTTTCATACGTGCAGGTGGAAGTGAACCATGAATAGTAGACATACGACCGCCTGATTGGGAAGGAACTCGCTTCGCAAACATAGTATTAGGGTCTTGATGGGCATTGTTATAGTAGAGGAATTGATTGTTATCGTCAGCGTATGTCAATTCAAAAGGCATAGCTTTCAAGAACATATCAATTTGGTTAACTGTAAGGATTCCGTGGTCAAGTTTAACGTATGTATCACCAGATACAGCGCCTGTAATCTCTGCAACTTTCTCTACCCATTCTGGATCATCTGGATCAACTTCTGTAATAGTTGTGGCAATTGGTCTTCCACAATCCAAGTCTTCTGGTTCGATTGGTTTTGGTTTTTTCAATTTCGAAACAACTCCTACGTATTTAACAAAGTTATCTAAGCAAGTTTCAAGAAATTTAACAGTTCCTTCGTTGGTGATGTTTCCATCGTTATCGAAAGCTTCTTTGGCTTTTCCAAGAAGGAATTCATTACCTGGTAATGTGTATGCATTTACTCCTGGTGCATCTAGAATCTTTCGTAGATGAACTTGGGCACGTGAAGTTCCTTGGTCGTAGTATGATGCTCCCACAATCATAACAGGTTTGTTTTTCAAATGGATGAACTTCGTATGAAAAGCCATTCAAGTACAGATTTGAGAGAAGCTGAGATAGTGTGGTTGTGCTCAGGAGTGGCGATGATGACACCATCAGCACGTGTGATCTTTGTTATACAAGAAACGCAATTGGAAACTTTCGTCCCATTTTTTTCGTCTTGGTTAAACATTGGAACTTGGTCGATTTCAAGAACTTCTAATTCAAATTTGAAATTTAAAATTGACGACGGATGAAATTCCAAGAGTTTGCGGTTATATGATTGATCGTAGTTTGATCCAACAAGTCCAACAAATTTCATTCTATTTTTGTCTCCTATCTTACAAATTTTTCCCAGTCAAAATTCTTCTGCATCTTTACGAAGCAATTCTTGTGCGCTACGCAATTTTTCAGTAATCTTGACAAAGATACGGAAGTCATCAAAGATGGCATCCAATTTATTGATGACATCAAGGTCTACCAAGTCACCATTCTGATCAAATGCTTGAAGAGAGTGAGAAAGTAAGAATTCATCAGGAAGAACATGTTGCTTTTAATCTCAGGGTGCATTCAAAAATTTGACGAAGTTGCAATTGAGCACGTGAAGAACCAAGTGTGCCATATGAAGCACCAGTAATCATAATTGGTTTGTTCAAAAGTGGGAATACTCCGTAAGAAATCCAAGCTAGGGCGCTCATAAGAACAGCTGGAATTGAGTGGTCGTATTCTGGTGTACCAATGATAACACCATCAGCTGCTTCGATTTTAGCTACGATTTCCATAGCTTCAGCTGGAATTTGTTTGTCGGCTGGTTTGTTAAATACAGGTAGATCTTTAATTTCTACCAATTCGATTTCTGCTTTATCAGCAAAGTGTTTCTGCATATATTGAAGCAGTTGACGGTTTGTGGAACTTTTTGAATTAGTTCCTACAATAGCAATAAGTTTAAGCATGGGCTTTCCTTTCTCTTTTGCATTATTAATTATTTACCGTTGGATACCAGATGAACAAGCTAGGTGTCCATCTTTATCAATGAGGATGGCTTCTATACCTTCAATATTTTCGACTTGCCACATAATAGAAGCGCTACGTTCGCCAAACAATCGTGTGGTCCATATCTCCCCGTCAACTGAACGGTCAGATATTATGGTTAAACTCGCTAAATCCGTTTCGATGGGATAGCCAGTTTCACTATCAAAAATGTGATGATAATCCTTTCCATTAATTTCAAGGTGCCGTTCATAAATACCTGAAGTAACAACTGATTTTCCAGTAACAGATAATATCATCAGGTGATTACCACGTGTATGATTTGGATCTTGAATGCCGATTTGCCACGGACGTCCATCTTTTGATTGGTTGTTCCCAATTGTGAGGATGTTTCCTCCAAGATTGATAAGAGCAGAAGTGACGCCGTTATCTTTTAAGAAATCTGCAACCTTATCTGCACTGTACCCCTTTGCTAAACACCCTAAGTCAATTTTCATTCCCTTTTTTTCTAGGAAAACTGTAGAATTGACTGAATCGAGTTTAATAAAATGAGGATCTATTAGTGGTAAGACTGAAGCAATTTCTTCAGGGCTTGCAAGCTTTGCATCGGAAAAACCAATACGCCAGGTTTGAACCAAAGGCCCTATACTAATATTGAGATGACTTTTAGGTGCTAGACTGTGTTCTAGACCTAATGAAATCAGTTCAAACAAATCAGGGTGGACTTTAACTGGGGCAATACCTGCCTGATAGTTAATTTCCATTAATTCAGATTCAGTACTGTTAGCATTGAAGCGGAATTCAAGTTCCTTGAGCAAATCAAAAGCTTGACGGAGAAGATTATCCGCTTGTTCATGTACTAAGGAAATAGTAATCGTAGTTCCCATTAATCGCTCAGATGATGAACTGAGAGACAAAGAATCAACTCCCTTCAAATCACTAGGAAATAGCTACAAATCTTGAATTAATAAGAAATTTAAAATTTATAATCTATTTCCATATAAATAGAATATCATAAAGTCAGCGTTTTTCACAAATTATTTTTAACAAAAAAAGTCAAGAAAAATGCTCAAAATAATAATTATTAAAAATTAGAGAGTAAATAAGTTTTAATTATAATAGATTAACTTTTTATTTATAGTCAAAATTAAGTAATTTCAAACAAAAAAACTTGTAAACGCTAACAGAAAGTGTTATAATATTAAGGAAAAAAAATAATTAAAGGTAGGATTTATCTTATGAGTAAAATCGTAGTTGTGGGTGCTAACCACGCTGGAACTGCATGTATCAACACTATGTTGGACAACTTTTGGAAACGAAAAACGAAATCGTTGTATTTGACCAAAAACTCAAATATCTCATTCCTTGGATGTGGAATGGCACTTTGGATTGGTGAGCAAATCGACGGTGCTGAAGGCTTGTTCTATTCTGATAAAGAAAAGCTTGAAGCTAAAAGGTGCGAAAGTTTACATGAACTCACCTGTACTTTCAATCGACTACGATAACAAAGTTGTTACTGCAGAAGTTGAAGGAAAAAGAACACAAAGAATCATACGATAAGTTGATCTTCGCTACTGGTTCTACACCAATTTTGCCTCCAATTGAAGGTGTTGAAATTGTTAAAGGAAACCGTGAATTCAAGACTACTCTTGAAAACGTACAATTCGTTAAATTGTACCAAAACGCAGAAGAAGTTATCAACAAACTTGCGGATAAGAGCAAACACCTTGAGCGTATCGCTGTTGTCGGTGGTGGTTACATCGGTGTTGAGCTTGCTGAAGCTTTTCGAACGTCTTGGAAAAGAAGTTGTGCTTGTTGATATCGTTGACACAGTATTGAACGGATACTATGACAAAGACTTCACTCAAATGATGGCTAAAAACTTGGAAGACCACAACATCCGTTTGGCACTTGGTCAAACTGTTAAAGCTATCGAAGGTAACGGTAAAGTTGAACGCTTGGTAACTGACAAAGAAACATTTGACGTTGATATGGTTGTTCTTGCAGTTGGTTTCCGTCCAAACACTGCTCTTGCTGACGGTAAGATCGAACTCTTCCGTAACGGTGCTTTCCTTGTTGACAAGAAACAAGAAACATCAATCCCAGGTGTATACGCTGTTGGTGACTGTGCGACTGTTTATGACAACGCTCGTAAAGACACTAGCTACATCGCGCTTGCATCAAACGCTGTTCGTACTGGTATCGTAGGTGCTTACAACGCTTGTGGACATGAACTTGAAGGAATCGGTGTTCAAGGATCAAATGGTATCTCAATCTATGGTCTCCACATGGTTTCAACTGGTTTGACACTTGAAAAAGCTAAAAGCTGCTGGTTACAATGCTACTGAAACTGGATTTAACGACCTTCAAAAAAACCAGAATTTATGAAACATGACAACCATGAAGTAGCTATCAAGATTGTCTTTGATAAAGACAGCCGTGAAATCCTTGGTGCTCAAATGGTATCTCGCGATTCATCAATCGGTATGGCTATCCACATGTTCTCACTTGCTATCCAAGAACATGTTACAATTGATAAATTGGCATTGACTGATCTATTCTTCTTGCCACACTTCAACAAACCATACAACTACATCACAATGGCAGCATTGTCAGCTGAAAAAAATAATATCTATTAAAACAGAAGAGCATGCTCTTCTGTTTTTTTGTATATTGAAATAAAAAAGCAATCCTATGATTAGGTTGCTTTTCTGTTTTAAATTGCTAGTTTACCTTGGGTCAAATGTAAATCCTTCCCCTAGGATTTCATGGGCTTCAGTGATAGTGATAAACGCCATAGGATCTACATGAATGAATCATTTCTTTCATCTTAACCATTTCATTTCTAGCTACGATACAGTAGACAATCTTTAAATCGTTTTTTACTGTAGTAACCTTGACCTGAGATAAAAAGTTACACCTCGACCAAGTTCGTCATTAATTTTATCAGCTAGTTCCATTGGCTTTTTGAGTGATAATCATGAAGCCTTTTACCAGCATAACCACCCTCTCCAATCAAATCGATAACTCGAGATACTATAAAGTCAAATAGAAGAGTATAGGTTACTAGACGTAGATCTTGGAAGATAATTAAAAATTAGCATAAGAATGAAGAAGTCTAAGCCAAAATAGTAATTTTTCCGACTGAAATATTGGTATATTTATTAAGGATTCGAGCAACGATGTCAGTTCCACCTGTAGTTCCACCAGCGTTGAAAATAATCCCTAATCCAACCCCTAGGAGTACTCCTGAGACTAAAAGCTACGATAACTAAATCACCTTCAAGATTAAACTGAAGAGGAATCTTCTCAAAAATAGCCAGCCAGACGGATACTGAGATGGTTCCCAGGAGACTCGAATATAGAGTCTTTAGCTCCAAAAATTTTTCCAAGCGAGAATAAAGAGCGGGATGTTAATGATGATGTTCATCAATGAGATAGGGATATTAAAGAGATAGTAGGTAATCAAGGTAATCCCTGTGGCTCCACCTTCAAACAAGTGATGTGGAACAACAAAATAGGTAATTCCGAAGGCGAAAATAGCAGCTCCGAATATAATAGTTACAGTTGATTTAATATGCCGAAGCATAGAGCTCCCTCCTATTTATTTTGTACAAAAAGTGAAAGTAGTGAGAGTTTGACTATAAAAGTTTATTTATTACAATTTCATGGATTCAATTTTTCTCAGAATCAGGTGTTACACGAAGCGTTTTTTTGACCCTGTATAAGTCACAAATCCAGGTTTTCCCACCAGTTGGTTTATTTAGCTTTTTAACCTCAATCATATCAACTTGAACGAGATTTGAGAGGCGTCCTTTCGAATAGTAGGCTGCTAGTTCTGCAGCATCCGTCTTGACTTCGTCAGAAGGATTCAGATTTCCTGAGATGACAACATGACTTCCAGGTATATCTTTTAGCATGGAACCAAAGTTCCTCTTTTACGTGCTATTTTTAAAGGTTAACTCTTCGTTTTGAAGATTGTTTCGTCCCAACGAGGATAATGGTTTTTACCATCACTAGCCAGATATTTTCTCAGGTTTTTTTACGCTTTCTGGATTTTTCTCGTTGGCGTCTTCTGATGAAATCCAGTTTGGATTAATTCGTCACGAATTTCAGCAATCTCATCTAGTCCCAGCCTGGTTGAGTACCGTTTCTACACTTTCCAGATATAGAATAGTTGACTTTTGTTTCTTCGATCAGTTCAGTCAGATATTTAACAGCTTCTTTTAACTTTTTGATAACGTTTAAAAGTATTTTTTTGAGCATTTTGGTTAGGGCGTTAAAAGCTTTATCAAGGGCGATAGTAATGGGCTGATTGGTATAGTAGTTATCTAAGACGACTTGGTCTTGGTCATTTGGAACTTGATGAAGGAAAGTCGTTAGTAACTCTCCTTTTTGTCTGAATTCTTCCGCATTTTCGGTAGCCAGCAATTCTTTTTCTTGTTTCTTAAGCTTTTTGGCGATTCTTTTTGTAGTTCGTTTTCGACACGACGAATGAGTTCACTAGCCTGTTGTTTGACGCGATCGCGCTCTGCCTTATCTTTGTAAAAAACATCAAGAAGTTGAGAAAGGCTTGAAAAATGATCATCAATGGTATTAGAAAAAGGGACACAAGAAAAAGACTTATCAGTTAAGCATGGGTTGGTTTCTTGTTTAAAAAAAGTTACGGAAATTTAGAAAGTTTATCATTAACTAATAAATTTTCCAATTCACTCGCCGTATCACGACCTAGTGCCTTGAAAGAGACCTTTGAATGATTTTTAGCTGTCAATTCCTGTGTTTGTAGAGATTTCAAAGAGTTTTTTTCATCCTTGATGGTAAAAGGGGTTTAGAGCATCTGTGCTTGGAGGAGCTATATAAGTAGCTCCAGGTAGGAGAGTACGGTAACTATTTTTGAGAAAAAGCCGATATGTTTAATAACTTCAAGAATCTTTGTGATTACTCTTATCGACAAGGAGAATATTACTATGTTTTCCCATAATCTCAATAATAAGAGTAGCCTGAATATTGTCACCAATCTCATTCTTGTTAGAAACCGTGATTTCAACAATTCGATCGTTTTTCAATCTGCTCGATAGACTCGATAACAGCACCCTGTAAATATTTTCCTCAAAAACCATGATAAAAGGTAGAAGGTTGAGCAGGGTTTTCAAAGGTCGTTTCTGTCAACTGGATGCGTCCAAAAAAACAGGGTGAGCAGAAAGGAGCAGACGATGACTTTTGGCGATTGCTACGGATTTGTAAGACCAATTCTTGGTCAAAAGGGTTGATTAATCTTTTTGAATGCGACCGTTTAGTAGTTCAGCTCGCAATTCCTCAACCATGTGGTGTAAAAAAATCCATCAAATGACATGGTTCTCTCCTTATGAATGTATTCCATAGTATTATATCAAAAAGGTAGAATAAAATCATAGAAATATGGTATAATAAAGCCAAGTAAAGAGAATCGAGAAGAACATGTATATTGAAATGGTAGATGAAACTGGTCAGGTTTCTGAAGAAATTTTAAAAGCAAACACAAGAAATTTTGGAATTTGCTGCTAAAAAAATTGGAAAAGAAGACAAGGAGATGGCAGTCACTTTTGTGACCAATGAACGCAGTCATGAACTCAATCTAGAGTTTCGTGATACTGACCGTCCAACAGACGTTATTAGCCTTGAATATAAGCCTGAAATAGAAATTGCTTTTGATGAGGAAGATTTGGCAGAAGATCCCTGATTTAGCAGAAATGATGTCAGAATTTGATTCTTATATCGGCGAGTTATTCATTTCAATTGATAAAGCGCATGAGCAAGCTGAAGAGTACGGTCATAGCTTTTGAACGTGAAATGGGCTTTTTAGCTGTGCACGGTTTTTTTACATAAACGGTTATGATCACTACACTCCGGAAGAAGAAGCGGAGATGTTCGGTTTACAAGAAGAAATTTTAACAGCCTATGGACTCACAAGACAATAAACGAAAATGGAAGAATCGCGACTTGCTCTCAAGTTTAGATTTTGCCCTGACAGGTATTTTTACTGCCATAAAAGAAGAGCGTAATATGAGAAAGCATGCAGTGACTTCTCTTAGTTCTACTTGCAGGCATTGTTTTTTTCAAGTTTCCAGAATTGAATGGCTCTTTTCTCCTATTAAGCATTTTCCTAGTAATTGCTTTTGAGATTTTAAATTCTGCTATTGAAAATGTAGTGGATTTGGCTAGCCATTATCACTTCGATATGCTTGCAAAGAAGGCTAAAGACATGGCTGCAGGTGCAGTTCTTGTTGTGTCTTTATTTGCTGCAGTGACTGGACTTATCATTTTCATTCCTAAGATTTGGGATTTGCTTTTTTAAAATTATTGAGGTAACTATGACATTTAAATCAGGCTTTGTAGCCATTTTAGGACGTCCCAACGTTGGGAAGTCAACTTTTTTGAATCATGTCATGGGGCAAAAAATTGCCATCATGAGTGATAAGGCGCAAACAACTCGTAACAAAATCATGGGTATTTACACTACTGATAAGGAACAAATTGTCTTTATCGATACGCCAGGGATTCACAAACCTAAGACAGCTCTTGGAGATTTCATGGTAGAGTCAGCTTATAGCACTCTTCGTGAAGTCGATACCGTTCTCTTTATGGTTCCTGCTGATGAACCACGTGGGAAGGGTGACGATATGATTATCGAGCGTCTTAAAGCAGCTAAGGTTCCAGTGATTCTAGTGGTCAACAAGATTGACAAGGTTCACCCAGACCAACTTTTGGCTCAAATCGATGATTTCCGTAATCAAATGGACTTCAAAGAGATTGTACCCATCTCTGCTCTTCAGGGAAATAATGTCCCCCGTTTAATTGATATTCTCAGTGAAAATTTAGAAGAAGGTTTCCAATATTTCCCGTCAGATCAAATCACAGATCACCCAGAGCGTTTCCTAGTATCAGAGATGATTCGTGAAAAAGTTTTACACTTAACGCGTGAGGAAATTCCACACTCAGTTGCAGTAGTGGTTGATTCTATGAAACGAGATGAGGAAACCGATAAAGTTCATATCCGAGCAACTATTATGGTCGAGCGTGACAGCCAAAAAAAGGGATTATCATTGGTAAAGGTGGTGCTATGCTCAAGAAAAATTGGTACCATGGCTCGTAAAGATATCGAACTCATGCTAGGGGACAAGGTCTTCCTAGAAACATGGGTCAAAGTCAAGAAAAAAATTGGCGCGATAAAAAGCTAGATTTGCTGACTTTTGGCTATAACGAAAAAAAGAATATTAAGAAGAGGTGGGCGAAGCCTGCTTCTTGTTTTTTGAGAAGGAGGAGCTATGCCTGAATTACCAGAGGTCGAAACAGTTCGACGCGGTCTTGAGAAAATTGATTCTTGGGAAAAAAAGATTTCAAGTCAGTGAGATGTCAAAGTATCCCTAAGATGATTAAGACGGATTTTGGATGCATTTTTCAAAAAGGAATTGCCAGGTCAAGATATTCGAGTCAATGGGACGTCGAGGAAAATATCTACTTTTTCATTTATCTGATAAGAGTTTTTATCTCACATTTGAGAATGGAAGGCAAGTATTTTTATTATCCAGACCAAGTTCCAGAACGTAAACACGCCCATGTTTTAATTCATTTTAAAGATGGTGGAACTTTGGTGTACGAGGATGTTCGTAAGTTTGGGACTATGGAGTTGCTTGCTCCGGAGCTTTTAGATGCTTACTTTATTTCTAAGCAATTGGGTCCAGAACCGACTGAGCAAGATTTTGATTTAGGAAGATTTAAACTAGCTTTGAAAAGATCTAAAAAGCCTATTAAATCTCATTTGCTGGACCAGACTCTTGTTGTAGGATTAGGTAATATCTATGTGGATGAAGTACTCTGGAGGGCGAAAGTTCATCCAGCTAGGATTTCTCAAAGTTTAACAGCCCAAGAGGCTAGAAAAGTTCATGACGAAACGATCAATGTTTTAGGTCAGGCTGTTGAAAAGGGCGGATCAACTATCCGGACCTATACCAATGCTTTTGGAGAAGATGGCACCATGCAAGAGTTTCATCAGGTCTATGATAAAACTGGACAAGCTTGTTCACGTTGTGGATCCATCATCGAAAAAATTCAGCTTGGTGGTAGAGGAACCCACTTTTGTCCAGAATGTCAAAGGAGAAAGTGATGGGAAAAATAATCGGAATTACTGGTGGTATTGCATCTGGAAAATCCACTGTCACAAATTTTTTAAGACAAAAAGGATTTGAAGTGGTAGATGCGGATGCAGTGGTTCATCAATTACAAAATCCTGGTGGCCGACTTTATCAGATGTTAGTTGCGCACTTCGGTGCGAAAATACTTTTAGAAGATGGGGAACTGAATCGTCCCTTACTTGCTAGTCTGATTTTTAATAACTCTGATGAGAGAGAATGGTCTAAACAGACTCAAGGCAAAATCATCCGTGAAGAATTGGGCTCTTTGAGAGACAAGTTAGCTGAAACTGAGGATGTATTTTTCATGGATATTCCCATTACTTTTTGAACAGGACTACGCTTCATGGTTTGATGAAACTTGGTTGGTTTATGTATCACCTGATGTTCAATTAAAACGTTTGATGAAAAGAAATCATTTATCAAAAGAAGCAGCTGAAGCTCGCTTGGCTTCTCAATGGTCTTTAGAAGAAAAGAAAAAATTGGCTAATCATCTTTTAGATAATAATGGCAGTCGTGATCAGCTTCTGAGTCAAGTAGTGACCTTACTTGAAGGAGGCGATGCCCATGCAAGAGATTAGTTGGAAGGATAATCTTCGTATTGCTTGGTTTGGTTGCTTTTTAACAGGTGCAAGCATTTCTCTCGTTGTTCCTTTTATGCCTATTTTTGTGGAACAGTTAGGAGTTGAAGGGGATCAAGTTGCTTTTTATTCAGGTTTAGCTATATCTGTTTCTGCCATTTCTGCAGCCTTTGTATCACCAATCTGGGGTATCTTAGCAGACAAATATGGGCGAAAACCTATGATGATTCGTGCGGGGACTAGCCATGACTATTACCATGGGAGGACTGGCTTTTGTTCCAAATGTTTTCTGGCTCTTGTTTCTACGTTTTCTCAATGGCGTTTTTACAGGTTTCGTACCCAATGCGACAGCTTTGATTGCGAGTCAAGTCCCTAAAGAAAAGTCGGGGTATGCCCTAGGGACTTTATCAACTGGCGTTGTTGCTGGAACTTTAACAGGTCCATTTGTTGGTGGTCTTATTGCAGAATTTTTTGGAATTCGGAATGTCTTTTTATTGGTTGGCATTTTCTTGTTTTTAGCTGCTGCCCTAACCATTCTTTTTATTAAAGAAGACTTTCAACCTGTGCCGAAAGAAAAAGCACTCCCGACCAAAGAGCTTTTTACATCTGTTAAGTATCCTTTTCTCTTGATAAATCTATTTCTAACCAGTTTTGTAATTCAGTTTGCTGCCCAATCGATAGGTCCTATCCTTGCTCTCTATGTACGAGATCTTGGGCAGAAAGAAAATCTTCTCTTCGTCTCAGGTTTGATTGTATCTAGCATGGGATTTTCAAGTATGATGAGTGCAGGAGTCATGGGGAAATTAGGTGATAAAGTAGGGAATCATCGACTACTTGTTGTGGCTCAGGTATATTCAGTTTTCATATATCTATTATGCGCAAATGCAACAAGTCCATTTCAATTAGGGTTCTATCGTTTTCTATTTGGGCTGGGAACAGGTGCTCTGATACCCGGAGTTAATGCCCTTCTTAGTAAAATAACTCCCAAAGCAGGCATTTCAAGAGTATTTGCCTTTAATCAAGTCTTCTTTTATCTAGGGGGGGTGATAGGTCCCTTGGCAGGATCAGCAGTAGCAGGCCAATTTGGTTACCATTCCGTATTTTATGCAACAGCTCTCTGCGTAGCTCTTAGTTGCTCTTTTAACCTTATCCAATTTAGATCATTATTAAAAGCGAAGGAAATCTAGTGCGAGTAAAAATTAATCTAAAATGCTCCTCTTGTGGTAGCATGAATTATCTGACCAGTAAAAACTCTAAAACACATCCAGATAAGATTGAAGTCTTAAAGTATTGTCCCAAAAGAAAGAAAAAGTGACTCTACATCTTGAATCTAAGTAGAAATTGTGATACAATAATAAGGGATTTTAAGGAGTTTGATATGTATAATCTATTATTAACCATTTTATTAGTATTATCTGTTGTGATTGTGATTGCAATTTTTATGCAACCAACAAAGAATCAATCTAGCAATGTATTTGATGCCAGTTCAGGTGATTTGTTTGAACGTAGCAAAGCGCGTGGCTTTTGAAGCCGTGATGCAACGTTTGACAGGAATCTTAGTCTTTTTCTGGCTAGCCATTGCCTTAGCATTGACGGTATTATCAAGTAGATAAGAAAATAATGGGCGAGACTAGGTCTTTAGCCTATTTTTTTATTTTTGAAAAGAAATAAGGTTTTACACAAAAAAAAATATTTATACAAATCTAGAAAGAAAACATGAAAGATAAAATAAAAGAATATTTATAGAAGAGAAAGGGACGAGTTACAGTAAATAATCTAGCTCAAGCTCTGGGAAAGGAGAGCTCCAAGGATTTTTAGTGAGCTCATCAAAACTTTATCCCTGATGGAAAGAAAACACCAGATTCGCTTTGAAGAAGATGGTAATCTCAGTCTAAGCAAAAAGAAGAAGCATGAAATTACACTAAAAGGAACTTTTTCATGCTCATAAAAAAATGGATTTGGTTTTCGTTAGCTTTAGAGGGAGAAGAAGACGATCTTTTGTGGGAAAAAAATGATGTTAACTATGCCATTGATGGCGATACTGTAGAAATTGTGATTAAGAAAGGTTGCGGATCGTCAAAAAGGAACTGCTGCTGAAGCTAAGATTATCGATATTTTTAGAACACAGTTTGACAACAGTAGTTGGTCAAATCGTTCTTGATGAGGAAAAAAACCCTAAAGTATGCAGGTTATATCCGTTCTAAAAATCAAAAAAATTAGTCAACCAATTTACGTTAAAGAAACCAGCTATTCAAGTTAGAAGTACAGAAGTTCTCAAGGTCTTTTATTGATAAAGTACCCAAGTAAAAAAAGCACGATTTCTTTGTCGCTAGTGTTCTGGATGTGGTTGGACATTCGACAGATGCAGGGAATTGATGTTCTTGAAGTACTTGGAATCAATGGATATCGTATCTGAGTTTCCAGAGGCTGTTCTTAAGGAAGCAGAAAAGCGTTCCCTGATGCTCCATCAGAGAAAGGATATGGAAGGTCGTCTAGATCTTAGAGATGAAATTACATTTACCATAGATGGAGCGGATGCTAAGGACTTTGGATGATGCAGTTCACATCAAAGCCATTGAAAAATGGTAAATTTTGAACTAGGAGTTCACATTGCAGATGTTTCCTATTATGTGACAGGAAGGTTCTGCTCTTGATAAGGAAGCCCTTAATCGTGCGACCTCTGTCTATGTGACAGACCGAGTCGTTCCAATGCTTCCAGAACGCCTTTCAAATGGTATTTGTTCTCTTAATCCTCAAGTAGACCGCTTGACTCAATCTGCTATTATGGAGATTGATAAAACATGGTCGTGTTCGTAATTATACGATTACGCAGACTGTTATCAAGACAAGTTTTCCGTATGACCTATAGTGATGTCAATGACATCCTAGCAGGTGATGAAGAGAAGAGACAAGAGTATAAGAAAATTGTTCCTAGTATCGAACTCATGGCCAAGCTCCATGAAATTTTGGAAAGTATGCGGATTAAGCGTGGAGCTCTAAATTTTGATACCAATGAAGCTAAGATTTTGGTAGATAAAAAAGGCAAGCCAGTTGACATTGTTCTTCGACATCGTGGTGTTGCTGAACGTATGATTGAGTCCTTTATGTTGATTGCTAACGAAACGGTTGCGGAGCACTTCAGCAAGCTGGACCTACCTTTTATCTATCGAATCCATGAGGAACCTAAAGCTGAGAAAGTTCAGAAATTTATTGATTACGCTTCTAGTTTCGGCTTACGAATCTACGGAACTGCCAGTGAAATTAGTCAGGAAGCGCTCCAAGACATCATGCGTACTGTTGAAGGTGAGCCATACGCGGATGTATTATCCATGATGCTTCTGCGTTCTATGCAGCAGGCTCGTTATTCTGAGCATAATCATGGTCACTATGGTCTAGCTGCGGACTATTACACTCACTTTACCAGTCCGATTCGCCGTTATCCAGACCTCTTGGTTCACCGTATGATTCGTGACTATGGACGTTCTAAGGAAGTGGCGGAACATTTTGAACAGGTCATTCCAGAGATTGCGACTCAGTCTTCTAATCGTGAGCGTCGTGCCATCGAGGCAGAGCGTGAAGTCGAAGCTATGAAAAAAGCTGAATACATGGAAGAGTTTGTGGGTGAAGAGTTTGATGCTGTTGTTTCCAGTATTGTTAAATTTGGTCTTTTTGTTGAATTGCCAAATACAGTCGAAGGCTTTAATTCACATTACAAATCTGCCTGAGTTCTATCATTTTAATGAACGTGATTTAACCCTTCGTGGGGAGAAATCAGGGACAACCTTTCCGAGTGGGTCAGCAGATACGTATTCGTGTCGAAAGAGCCGATAAAGATGACTGGTGAGATTGATTTTCTCCTTTTATTCCAAGTGAGTTTGATGTCATTGAGAAAGGTTTGAAAACCGTCTGGCCGCAAGGATAGAGGTCGTCGTTCTGATAAGAAAGAAGACAAGAAAAAAAGTTGGTCGCTCAGGTGATAAAGCGCAAGCATTCTTCAAAAGACAAGAAGAAAAAAAGAGTAAGAAACCTTTTTATAAAGAAGTAGCAAAGAAAGGAGCTAAGCATGGCAAAGGGCGAGGGAAAGGTCGTCGCGCAAAAATAAAAAGCGCATCACGACTATACAATCGTAGATACGCTAGAAGCAGGAATGGTTCTGACAGGAACTGAGATCAAGAGTGTTCGAGCAGCACGCATCAATCTGAAAGATGGGTTTGCCCAAGTTAAAAATGGGGAAGTTTGGCTGAGCAACGTTCATATCGCTCCTTATGAAGAAGGAAATATCTGGAATCAGGAACCAGAACGTCGTCGTAAACTTCTCCTTCATAAAAAGCAAATCCAGAAATTGGAGCAAGAAACTAAAGGAACAGGTATGACCTTGGTTCCTCTTAAAGTTTATATCAAAGATGGCTATGCTAAGCTTCTTTTAGGACTTGCAAAAGGGAAGCACGACTATGACAAACGTGAGTCTATCAAACGTCGTGAGCAAGATCGAGATATTGCGCGTGTTATGAAGGCTGTTAATCACCGATAGAAAGAGTGAAGTATATGGAAAAACTAGTTGCCTACAAACGAATGCCTGTATGGAATAGAGACACCATGCCAGAGGCTGTTCAAAGAAAACACAATACTAAGGTTGGAACCTGGGGAAGATTACCGTATTAAAAGGAGCTCTTAAGTTTATTGAATTGACTGAAGAGGGAGAAGTTATAGCTGAACACCTCTTTGAAGCAGGTGCTGATAATCCGATGGCGCAACCTCAAGCTTGGCACCGTGTAGAAGCTGCCACAGATGATGTGGAGTGGTATTTAGAATTCTATTGTAAACCGGAAGATTATTTCCCTAAGAAATACAATACCAATCCAGTTCATTCGGAAGTTTTAGAAGCTATGCAGACAGTAAAACCATGTAAGGCACTAGACCTAGGCTGTGGTCAGGGTAGAAATGCACTCTTTCTAGCTCAACATGGATTTGATGTTACAGCAGTGGATCAAAATGAGCTATCCCTTGAAATCTTGCAAAGCATCGTAGAGCAAGAAGATTTAGAAATGCCTGTTGGTCTCTACGATATCAATTCAGCTAGCATAGGACAAACTTACGATTTTATCGTATCGACTGTTGTTCTCATGTTTTTACAAGCAGATCGTATTCCGGCTATTATTCAAAACATGCAGGAACAAACCTCTATCGGTGGCTATAATTTGATTGTTTGTGCTATGAATACAGAGGATTATCCATGTTCTGTTCATTTCCCATTCACCTTCAAAGAGGGTGAGTTGGCAAATTATTACAAGGACTGGGAATTGATCAAGTACAATGAAAATCCAGGTCATTTACATCGTCGTGATGAGAATGGCAATCGTATTCAACTACGCTTTGCAACAATGTTGGCTAAAAAAGTAAAATAAATGAATAAAAGGGAATAGAGAAAGGAGTGTTTTCTATTCCTTATTTATTACCCTAATAAGAAAGGAATTCTCAATTTATGCTATACTAGAAGTAGGAGAAGTCGATGAAATGAAACAGAATTGTGATGGTTTTAAAATGATTCTAATCGACCACTATTCTTTCAGACTTTTTTGTCTAGGAGGTCTTAGGATGACTAGTCTTTTAATTGAACTGTACGACCGTCATACCATTGAGAAAAAAATGTCTACCAGGCTTTTTGTCAGTGATTGTGATGAGATTTTTATATCTTTCTACAAGAAAAAAATTGCTGAGGAAGAAAAGCTATCCTTGAAGCATTTTTCTAATGGAACAAGTATCCCCACTTAAAACAAGTACATTTTTCGACAATTTAACCTAGAAAAAAATCTGCCAGGAATTAGACGTATTTATCAATGATTTTTGAGACAGTTACCATCGATGTTTTTGGTGGAGATAATCTATTAGCAATAGTTCTATATCAGTATGGTTTGGAGAAAAAGGTATTCCCGATTATTGCTATGGATGTTGAACAAGGAAAAGCAGTATGCCTGGGAAAGGGGCTAAAGATTTATGATAAAAAGTTAGATATTCCTAGTTTATCCATTGAACAATTGATAGCTTTACGTGGTGGAAAAAGTCCTTAAATCAAGAAGACCTCAGCATTCTAATAAGCAAGTGCTAGCTATTAAAAAAATTGGCCAAAATATGCTATTGAAAATCCTGAAAGAAATGGTATCAGATTACCCAATTCTTTGCACTGGCAAAAAAACAAACTGATTTTCACGCTGAAACAGCAAAAAGTTTTGGAGAGTAATGGAAAAAAATTTATTCTTACCCCAGTAGCTTGATTCCTTTGTTCACAAAAGCTAATTTATTGAAAAAGTAGAAGAGGAAACAACAGATACTGTCACTATACCTTCCCAACACCAGAAGCACATCTGTTATGTCGAACTAAAGGGCATATTTTAGAATTGTATATCTATTTACTAGCCCTCGAGTCAGAGTATTTTTGATGAATGTATGATTGGTACTGAAATTGACTGGAATGGGATTTTTCCCTGAGGCTGACAATGTTCAAAAATGAGATTGATGTTATTCTTCGTAAAGGTCACTCTGTAGTTTTCATTTCTTGTAAAATGACTGATCTATCAGTTGAAGCTATTAACGAACTTGAAGTTTATGCCAATCATTTTTGCAGGGTGATAATTGTTTGAAGATGATTGTTTGCTCTGGCAAAAGATTAATCCCTGTTTACAGCCATCGTTGTCAAGAATATGGTGTAATGGTGATAAAGCAGGATCAAATACAGAATCTCATTCCCATGTTGCAGAAATATATTAGAAAACATCTGAAAATAGTTGAGAATTAAATGTAAAAAAGGTTGAGTTGGTCAGCCTTTTTTTCTTCTTCTTTTTCGAATGGATTAGAAAAAGGAGAGTTTATGTTTTTAGCTAGAGATAAAAAAGGTCATTTAATCAACGCGTTAGAGAATGAAGTAAAGAGACAAGCTTATTATTGCCCAGCTTGTGGAGCACGTGTTCGCTTGAGAAAAGGGAAAAATGTACGAACTCATTTTGCTCATGAAAGTCTCAAAAAATGTGATTTTTATCATGAAAATGAAGGACCAGAACATTTGGAAAATAAGCTGGCACTTTTTAATTGGGCTAAGAAAGATGCTGAAGTTGAAATGGAATATCCGATTCCTGAACTGAAGCAAATTGCTGATATCTTTCATCAATAAACAATTAGCACTGGAAGTTCAGTGTAGTCCTATTTCTTGCGAACTTTTAGGGAGAGAAGCAATGGTTATCGAAGTCTCGGTATTCAAGTTTTGTGGTTACTTGGAGAAAAACTATGGATAAAAGAGCGACTAACTCAAACTTCAGAGAGATTTTCTTTATTTTAGTAATAATATGGGATTTTATCTTTGGGAGTTAGATCATAAAAACAAGTTTTTGAGACTCAAAGTACCTCCTTCACCAAGATTTGAAAGGAAAAACTTCATTATCAGGTCAAGGAATTTTTCTTATGGCAAAAGGGAATCTTCTAGAAATTTTACGTAGCTCCTATCAGCAACAAGAGCTATTTGCTTTTTTCAGTTGAGCAAGACGCAAATATTTGTCGTTACATTCAAAAACAACTCTATTATCAAAATCCCTATTGGATGAAGCAACAAGCCCAAGCTTACTTAAGAGGAGAAAATCTTTTAAATCTAAAAAAACAGGACTGGTATCCCCAAGTAAGGCCGATAGAACATGGTCATTTTTTGTCAGATAAATCAAAATCTAAATGATTATTATCGAAACTTTTCAGGCTTATTATGAACTGAATTCACAAAATCAGCAACAAAAAGCTCTATCCACCTGCCTTTTTATCAGCATTATTTCTCGAAAAAAATATGGTAAAATAGAAAGGATGGAGGAAATTTATGGTATTACAACGAAATGAAATAAATGAAAAAGATACATGGGATCTATCAACGATCTTTGAAACAGACCAAAAATGGGAAGAAGAATTAGCCCTATTAACTGAGAATACAAAACAAGCAGCTAGTCTTGAAGGACATCTTTTGGATAGCGCAGAATGTCTTCTTAACATTACAGAGCGTTATTTGGATTTGAGTCGTCGTCTTGAAAAACTTTATGTTTATGCACATATGAAAAACGACCAAGACACACGAGTTGCTAAATATCAAGAATATTATGCAAAAGCAATGACTCTTTATAGTCAACTCGATCAGGTCTTCTCTTTCTATGAGCCAGAATTTATGGCGATCACCGAAGAGCAGTATCAAAACTTTTTAGAAGAAGAACCAAAACTCCAGCCTTATAAACACTTCTTTGATAAACTATTGCAAAATAAGGACCATGTCCTTTCACAACGTGAAGAAGAGTTGTTGGCAGGTGCTGGTGAAATCTTCGGTGCTGCTAGTGAAACCTTTGCTATTTTAGATAATGCAGATATCGTCTTTCCATTTGTTAAAGATGAAGATGGAAATGAAGTACAATTGTCGCACGGCGTTTATATGCGCTTGGTAGAATCTAAAAATCGTGAGGTTCGTCGTGGAGCTTATGAAGCCCTATACTCTACCTATGAGCAATACCAGCACACTTACGCTAAAACACTACAGACCAATGTCAAAGTGCAAAACTATCGCGCTAAGGTTCGTAACTATAAGAGTGCGCGTGAAGCAGCTCTTGCAGCCAACTTTTGTACCTGAAAGTGTTTATGATAATCTAGTGTCTGCTGTTCGTAAGCATTTGCCACTCTTGCATCGTTATCTAGCTCTTCGCTCAAAAATCTTGGGTATTCCAGATCTCAAGATGTACGATGTCTATACTCCGTTGTCTTCAGTGGAATACAGCTTTACTTATGAGGAAGCCTTGAAGAAAGGCAGAAGAAGCTTTAGCAGTTCTTGGTGAGGATTACTTGAGTCGTGTGAAACGTGCCTTCAGCGAACGTTGGATTGATGTTTATGAAAATCAAGGCAAAGCGTTCAGGTGCCTACTCTGGTGGTTCATATGATACGAACGCCTTTATGCTTCTTAACTGGCAGGATAACCTCGATAATCTCTTTACTCTTGTACATGAGACAGGTCATAGTATGCATTCTAGCTATACGCGTGAAACACAGCCTTATGTATACGGAGATTACTCAATCTTTCTTGGCAGAAATTGCTTCAACAACCAATGAAAAATATCTTAACTGAAAAATTATTGCAAGAAGTTCAAGATGATGCAACACGCTTTGCCATTCTCAACAACTTCTTGGATGGTTTCCGTGGGAACAGTCTTCCGTCAAACTCAATTTGCTGAATTTGAACATGCCATTCACCAAGCCGATCAAAAATGGTGAAGTCTTGACAAGCGAGTTCTTAAACAAATCTCTATGCTGACTTGAACCAAGAATATTATGGTTTGAGCAAAGGAAGACAATCCTCAAATCCAGTACGAGTGGGCTCGTATTCCTCATTTCTACTATAATTACTATGTATATCAATATTCAACTGGTTTTGCAGCAGCTTCAGCCTTGGCTGAAAAGATTGTTCATGGTAGCCAAGAGGATCGTGACCGTTATATTGAATACCTGAAGGCTGGGAAGTCAGACTATCCACTCAACATCATGCGAAAAGCTGGTGTTGATATGGAAAAAGAAGACTATCTCAACGATGCCTTTGCAGTCTTTGAACGTCGTTTGGATGAGTTCGAAGCCCTTGTTGAAAAATTAGGATTAGCATAAGATGGTTGAGTCATACAGTAAAAATGCTAACCACAACATGCGACGTCCTGTCGTAAAAGAAGAAATCGTCGAATTTTTACGTCAACGACAAAAGCAAGTGTCAGGTTCCTTAAAAGAACTAGAAAACTTTGCTCGCAAGGAAAATATTCCTATCATCCCTCATGAAACTGTCGCTTATTTTCGTTTCCTAATGGAAACAATACAACCCAAAAAAATATTTTTAGAGATTGGAACAGCAATTGGGTTTTTCTGCACTTTTGATGGCTCAACATGCCCCAAATGCAAAGATTACAACCATTGACCGTAATCCTGAAATGATTGGTTTTGCTAAAGAAAATTTTGCAAAATTTGACAGTCGTAAACAAATCACTCTCTTAGAAGGAGATGCGGTAGATGTCTTTGTCAACATTGACAGAGACCTATGATTTTGTTTTTATGGATTCTGCAAAGTCTAAAATACATCGTATTTCTTCCAGAAATTCTCAAACACCTAGATGTTGGAGGAGTAGTCATCTTGGATGATGTTTTTCAAGGTGGAGACATCGCTAAGGATATCATGGAAGTTCGACGTGGACAACGAACCATCTATCGTGGTTTGCAAAAGACTATTTGATGCAACTCTAGACAATCCCAGGATTAACAGCTAGTCTAGTTCCTCTCGGAGATGGAATCTTGATGCTGAGAAAGAATCAAGCAGAAGTTGAACTGCCTGATGTTGACTAATTTCAGATATTTTTAAGACAATTTAGTAAAATAGATAAGGTAAACATTTATCTAGTGTATAAAAAGGAGTAAACATGAAGAAAAAATTATTGGCTGGTGCCATCACTTTGTTATCAGTAGCTACTTTGGCTGCTTGTTCAAATAGCTCTCAAGGAGCTGACCTCATCACTATGAAGGGTGATGTCATCACTGAACATCAATTCTATGAAGAAGTGAAAAACAACTCAACTGCACAACAAATCTTACTTAATATGACTATTCAAAAAGTTTTTGAAAAACAATATGGTTCTGAAGTAAGTGATAAAGAAGTTGATGAAGCTGTAGCAGAAGAGCAAAAGAAATATGGCGATAGCTATCAAATCGTTCTTTCTCGTGCTGGTATGACAGCTGAAAGTCGTAAAGCTCAAATCCGTACAAGTAAATTAGTTGAGTATGCTGTTAAGAAAGCTGCAGAAGCAGAATTAACAGATGAAAACTACAAAAAAGCTTATGACGAGTACACTCCAGAAGTAACTGCTCAAATTATTAAACTTGATAGTGAAGATAAGGCTAAAGAAGTTCTTGCTAAAGCAAAAGAATCTGGAGCTGACTTCGCACAATTGGCTAAAGATAATTCAACTGACGAAAAGACAAAAGCAAATGGTGGAGAAATCACTTTTGACTCTGCATCAACAGAATTGCCAGACGTTGTTAAAAAAGCAGCATTTGCTCTTGATGTAGATGGAATTTCTGATGTGATCACAGCTCCAGGTACACAAGCTTATTCTAGCAGTTTCTATATTGTTAAATTGATTAAGAAAACTGAAAAATCTTCTAACTGGGAAGATTATAAAGAAAAATTGAAGACAATCATTCTTACTCAAAAAAACAAAATGATGCTACTTTTGTTCAAGGTGTGATTAGTAAAGAATTGCAAAGCTGCAAACATCAAGGTTAAAGATCAAGCCTTCCAAAATATCTTTACTCAATACATCCAGAAAGTGATACTACAACAACAAGAAACTACAACTACATCTTCTAACTAAAGATTACAGACTCTATCTTTCTACTAAGAAAGATAGAGTTTTTTTAAATATCGTGGAATACCAAAGTTATAAATGAAAAATAATTGTATGAGAATTCTTCAATAAATATAAATTCAGCTCGTTTAAAGGGTAAGAGTTTTTTTCTAGTCTCAAAAAAATGGTATAATAGCTAGAAAACTAGAAATTAATAAAAGATTAAGAATTTTGATAGATGGTGAAGTATGAAAATTAGTAAAACGGCACCTGTTGAATTATTCTATTTTAGTGCCCTATATTCTCTTATCCGTTTCTGGGCTTGATAGTGGTATATTCGACAACGAGTGCATCCTTTGATCCAAGAAGGACAGAGCGCTTTTCAATTAGTTCGAAATCAGGGTATGTTTTGGATCGTTAGTTTGTTACTGATTGCAGTAATCTATAAGTTGAAACTTGGATTTTTTTACGAAACGAACGCTTTGTTATTCATCGTGATGTTTTCAGAGTTAGTGTTACTAGCTCTAGCTCGTTTGATTGGGATTCCCTATCAATGGTGCTTACGGTTGGATTAAAGTAGGGACCTATTACTAGTTCAACCTGCGGAATACTTGAAAATTATCATCATTTGGTACTTGGCTCAACGTTTTTTTCAAAAACAACAAGAAGAAATTGGTATTTATGACTTTCAAGTTTTTAACTCAAAACCAATGGTTGCCTAGATCTTTTAACGATTGGCGATTTGTCCTCTTGGTCATGATTGGTAGTTTGGCTATTTTTCCCTGACCTTGGAAATGCTACAATTCTCTTTTTAGTAGCATTGTTGATGTACTCAATTAGTGGGATAGCTCATCGATGGTTTGCAACTATTCTTGGAATATTGACCAGTTTATCCTTTGTTTCCCTCACAGCCATTAAATTGATTGGTGTTGATAAGTTTTCAAAGATTCCAGTATTTGGATACGTAGCTAAACGATTCAGTGCTTTCTTTAATCCATTTGATGACGTTGCTGGTGCTGGACACCAGTTGGCAAATTCATACTATGCTATGGTAAATGGTGGATGGTTTGGGCTAGGATTAGGAAACTCTATCGAAAAACGAGGCTATCTACCTGAGGCACACACGGATTTTGTGTTCTCGATTGTTATTGAAGAGTTTGGTTTTGTCGGAGCAAGTCTTATTTTAGCTCTCTTATTCTTCCTAATCCTCCGTATTATCTTGGTTGGTGTTCGAGCGAAAGATCCATTTAACTCAATGGTGGCAATCGGTATTGGTGGAATGATTTTAATTCAGGTATTCGTTAATATCGGAGGGATTTCAGGATTGATCCCTTCAACAGGTGTAACCTTCCCATTCCTTTCTCAAGGGGGAATAGTCTCCTGGTTCTATCAGTAGCTATCGCCTTTGTGTTGAAATATCGATGCTAGTGAAAAAAACGTGCAAAACTTTATAGCGAATATGAAAGCACAGCTCTAAGAAAAAGTGACAAGGAGAAAAATATGTCTCTTCAAAAACTAGAAAAATAACAGAAATAAAACTGTCGTTCAAGAAGAAGTTCAAATCTTGACAGATTTGCTTGAAGATATCACTAAAAATATGCTTCCCGCTGAGACCTTTTGACAAGATTATGCAGTTGAAGGAGCTATCATCAAAATTTAGACTATCAAGGACTAGATAAAGGTAGTGAGAAGTCTTTCAAATGATGAAATGGTCTACATCTCTAGATATTTCTCTATTTTGCCACTATTTGATTAATATTTCTGAAGATGTTGACTTGGCATACGAAATCAACCATCTAAATAATATTGATCAAGATTATCTTGGAAAATTGTCAACAACCATTGAAATGGTAGCAGAAAAAGAAAAATGCCGCTGAAATTCTTGAACATCTGAACGTGGTGCCAGTATTAACAGCCCATCCCAACACAAGTTCAACGGAAAGAGTATGTTGGATTTGACAATCATATCCATTCGCTCTTGCGTAAATATCGTGACGTGAGAATGGGCCTTATTAACAAGGAAAAAAATGGCACAATGATCTTCGTCGCTATATAGAGATTATCATGCAGACGGATATGATTCGTGAAAAGAAACTAAAAAGTAACTAATGAAATCACAAACGTGATGGAATACTACAATAGTTCCTTCCTTCAAGCAGTACCAAATCTAATGCTAGAGTATAAACGTCTAGCAAAAAGAGCAAGGGAATTGACCTAAAACAAGCAAAAACCTATCACTATGGGAATGTGGATTGGTGGAGACCGAGATGGCAATCCATTTGTAACTGCTGAGACACTCATGCGTTCAGCAACCATTCAAAAGCGAAGTCATCTTCAACTACTATATCAGCAAGATTTCTAGTCTCTATCGTACTTTCTCTCTTTCTACTAATTTATCCAAGACAAGCAAGGCTGTTGAAGAAATGGCTGCACAATCTAGTGATACATCTGTCTTCCGTGAAAAAGAACCTTACCGTCGTGCTTTTCACTTTATTCAATCTAAATTAATTCAAACGCTTTTGAATTTGAAAGAGTGGGCTCTTGTCGGTTCATCAGCAGATGAACGACATCATGTTGAACGTCTCCTTTGGTGCTCAAGGATACAAACAGGGAGAGGTAACTGACTATATCAGTAGCCGACTCTCAGGTGCTATCCAAGACTTAGCAGATGAGCGCCCACCCTACTATGAAACGATTGAAGAGTTTAAGCATGATTTAAATGTCATTAAGGATTCATTGCTTGAGAATAAAGCAGAAGCCTTGTTGACAGGTGAGTTTGCAGAATTACTAGAAGCAGTTGAGGTATTCGGTTTCTTCCTGGCATCTATCGATATGCGCCAAGACTCAAGCGTCCATGAAGCCTGTGTTGCTGAATTGTTAGCATCTGCTGGTATTAATGACCACTATAGCGATTTGTCAGAAGATGAAAAGTGCGAGTTGCTTTTACATGAATTATTAGAAGATCCTCGAATCTTGTCTGCAACTCATGCTGAGAAGTCTGAACTGCTCGAAAAAGAATTGGCTATTTTCCAAACTGCACGTGAATTAAAAAGATCGTTTGGGAGAAGACGTCATTCGTCAAACAATTATCTCTCATGCAACCAGCGTGTCTGATATGTTAGAATTAGCCATCATGCTCAAAGAAGTCGGTCTTGTGGATGCTGAAAAAAAGCGCGTGTTCAAATCGTTCCTCTCTTTGAAACAATTGAGGACTTGGATCATTCCGAAGAAACAATGAGAAAGTATTTCTCTTTACCGCTTGCTAAGAAGTGGATTGCTTCAAAAGATAATTATCAAGAAATCATGCTAGGTTACTCTGATAGTAACAAGGATGGTGGATATCTCTCATCTTGTTGGACACTCTATAAAGCTCAACAACAATTAACTGCTATCGGTGATGAATTTGGAGTCAAAGTAACCTTCTTCCACGGTCGTGGTGGTACTGTTGGTCGTGGTGGTGGACCCAACTTATGATGCCATTGCTTCTCAACCGCTCAAATCAATCAAAGATCGTATTCGATTGACTGAACAAGGTGAAGTTATCGGAAATAAATACGGAAACAAGGATGCAGCCTACTATAACTTGGAAATGCTGGTATCAGCAGCTATCAACCGTATGATTACTAAGAAGAAGAGTGATACTAATACATCAAATCGCTATGAAGCCATCATGGATCAAGTGGTCAGATCGCAGCTATGATATCTACCGTGAACTCGTATTTGGAAATGAACATTTCTATGATTATTTCTTTGAATCTAGTCCAATCAAGGCAATCTCAAGCTTTAATATTGGTTCTCGTCCAGCAGCTCGTAAAACAATTACTGAAATTGGTGGTCTACGTGCCATTCCCTTGGGTATTCTCATGGTCACAAAGTCGTGTCATGTTCCCAGGTTGGTATGGAGTTGGTTCAAGCTTTCAAAGGAATTTATTGATCAAGATCCAAAAATATTGAATACGCTTCGAGACATGTATCAAAAACTGGCCTTTCTTCCAGTCTCTTCTATCTAACGTTGATATGGTCTTTGTCAAAATCAAATATGAATATTGCCTTTTGAATATGCTAAACTATGTGAAAGTGAAGAAGTACAAGCAATCTACTATACTATCTTTGGATGAATGGCAATTGACTAAGAACGTTATCTTGGCCATCGAAGGCTACGATGAACTTCTGGCAGAAAAATACGTACTTGAAAGACAGTCTGAAACTACCGTATGCCTTATTTCAATATCCTTAACTATATCCAGTTGGAGTTGATTAAGCGTCAACGTCGTGGTGAGCTTTCTTCAGATGAAGAAAGATTGATTCATACGACTATTAACGGAATTGCTACAGGATTACGTAATTCAGGTTAATATAAAACTTCATTTTTCCAAAAACCGTAGGAATTTTTCATAATTTTTAAAAAAATAATTCATAAAAAAAGCCTTGACAAGTTTTAGTAAAATGATATAATTTAAATCATTCAGAAAGTAATCATTGAAAGTTTTTTAGAGAGTCTGTGGTTGGTGAAAACAGATAGATGAAGATGATGAAAATTGGGCTGAATGTTATTAAAGAATTTGAAATCATAAGAATTCGGTGAGCACACCTTATAGTGCAACTCGTGAAGCGAGATAGAGCGATAGGAATAGTTCCTATAATTGAGGTGGCATCACGCATCGACGTCCTCACACAAGTTTTTTTGTGTGAGGACTTTTTCTATGGGGAGGAAAAAAATTATGGAAATCAAACGATGGCGACGCTTGGTAAAGTTATATTGAAAGTGAAATGAACATTACTAAGTTTAAGAAAAATAAGGAGAAATAGATATGAATAAACGTTTAATTGGTATTATTGCAGCACTAGCACTTGTAGTTGGAGGAAGCTTGGTCTACTCTAACTTGACGAAACAAGAAACTAAAACCGAGACAGCTAACAAGACAGCTAAAGTTGGTGTCCTACAATTTGTCAGCCATCCATCACTTGATTTGATTTACCAAGGAATCCAAGATGGACTTGCTGAAGAAGGCTATAAAGGTGACCAAGTTAAAATCGACTTTATGAACTCTGAAGGTGACCAAAAGTAAGGTTGCTACAATGAGTAAACAATTGGTGCAAACGGAAATGATGTTGTTGTCGGAATCGCAACACCTGCGGCTCAAGGTCTTGCAAGTGCAACAAAAGACCTTCCTGTTATCATGGCTGCTATCACAGACCCAGTTGGTGCTAACCTTGTACAAAACTTGGAAAAACCAGGTGGGAACATCACAGGGGTATCTGACCACAACCCCAGCTGAACAACAGGTTGAATTGATCAAAACATTGACTCCTGATGTCAAGACGGTTGGAGCCCTTTACTCAAGTAGTGAAGATAACTCAAAATCACAAGTTGAAGAATTCAAAGCCTACGCTGAAAAAGCTGGTTTGAAAGTAGAAACATTTGCAGTTCCTTCAACAAACGAAATTGCTTCAACAGTGAACGTCATGACTGGTAAAAAGTTGATGCAATCTGGGTTCCAATTGATAACACAATCGCATCTGCATTTTCAACTGTAGTATCAAGTAACCAAACAGCTAAAAAACCAATCTACCCAAGTGCGACTGCCATGGTAGAAGCTGGAGGTTTGGCATCAGTCGTTGTGGACCAACACGATCTTGGTGTTGCTACTGGTAAAGATGATTGCCAAAAGTCTTGAAGGGTGAAAAACCTGCAGATACACCAGTTAATGTCTTCTCAACTGGTAAATCAGTTATCAACAAGAAAGTTGCTCAAGAACTTGGAATTACTATTCCTGAATCAGTTATCAAAGAAGCTGGTCAAGTAATCGAATAAGAATAAAGGAGGAGTTGGAGACATCTCCTCCAATTTTTAGAATAAAGGAAACGAATCAAACATGCTAATATCTATTATTTCACAGGGATTGGTCTGGGCTATCCTAGGTTTAGGGAATCTTTATGACCTTTCGAATCCTGAACTTTCCAGATATGACAACTGAAGGGTTCCTTCCCTTTGGGAGGAGCAGTAGCAGTTACTCTCATTACCCAAGGGGTTAATCCTTTTCTTGCGACTTTAGCAGCTGTAGGAGCAGGGTTGTCTTGCTGGTTTAGCAGCGGGTCTTCTTTATACGAAAGGGAAGATTCCCACCCTTTTATCAGGAATTTTGGTCATGACTTCTTGTCATTCTATCATGCTCATGATTATGGGACGGGCTAACCTTGGGACTCTTAGAACACCAAAGCAAATCCAAGATGTTCTTCCTTTTCTCATCTGAGATTAATCAATTACTGACAGGTTTGATTTTTTTGTGACTTTGGTTATCCTTCTTATGCTTTTTCTTCCTAGATACCAAACTTGGGACAAGCTTATATCGCGACAGGAGATAATCCAGATATGGCTCGTAGTTTTGGTATCAATACAGGACGTATGGAGCTTATGGGCTTGGTCTTGTCAAATGGTGTCATCGCACTTGCTGGTGCCCTTATCGCTCAACAAGAAGGCTATGCAGATGTCTCTCGTGGTATCAGGGGTTATCGTAGTTGGTCTTGCCAGCTTGATTATCGGTGAAGTACTCTTCAAAGAGTCTTACCCTAGCAGAACGTCTGGTTACTATTGTTGTTGGTTCCATCAGTTACCAATTCTTGGTATGGGGAGTTATTGCTCTCGGCTTTAATACTAGCTACCTCCGTTTGTACAGTGCTCTTATCCTGGCAACTTGTCTGGTAATTCCAACCCTTAAGGATAAATACTTGAAAGGAGTCAAAGTTAAGCAAATGACAGCAATTGTAGAATTAAAAAATGCCACAAAAATTGTGAAAAATGGCTTCGACGAGGAAAAAATTATCCTAAACGATGTTTCACTTGAAATTTATGAACATGACTTTATCACAATCTTGGGTGGAAATGGAGCAGGGAAGTCAACGCTCTTTAATAGCATTGCAGGAACTCTACCTTTGACAAGTGGGTAGCTATCCGCATCATGGGCGAGGATGTAACTCATTTTCAGCCCCTGAAAAAAAGCGTGCCAAGTATCTTTCTCGTGTTTTTCAAGATCCAAAGATGGGGACAGCTCCACGTATGACAGTCGCAGAAAACCTTTTGATTGCTAAGTTTCGTGGAGAAAAACGTGGTTTATTTCCAAGAAAACTCTCAGCCTATAAAGAAGAATTTCAAGCAACCATTGAGAAAGGTTGGCAAATGGTCTAGAAAAAGCACTTTGGATACACCGATTGAATTCTTGTCAGGTGGACAAAGACAGGCCTTTGAGTCTCTTAATGGCAACCTTAAAACGTCCAGAACTACTTTTGTTAGATGAACACACGGCTGCACTTGACCCTAAAACAAGTGTTTCCTTGATGGAATTGACAAATGACTTTGTTAGCAAGGATCATCTAACAGCTTTGATGATTACCCACCATATGGAAGATGCTCTCAAGTATGGAAATCGTCTCATTGTTATGAAAGAAGGACAAATCATCCAAGATTTGAACAAGGATGAAAAAGCTAGAAATGAAGATTTCAGATTACTATCAACTGTTTGATTAAGAATTACATTAACTATAAAACTTAGGGAGAGTATTTTACCTCTAAGTTTTTTTGTTTTTGAAACGAATAGAAAATTTTTAACTACTTTTTTTAAATTTTCAAGGTTATATGCTTTTTAAATGAAATTTTAACTTTAGAAAAGTTCATATATCTATGAAATAGAAGCATGCAAAAGGGTATGAAATGGTTTACTTTTTTTCAGAAATAAAGCTATACTATATAAAGTAAACTGTGATAAAATGGAGGTATTGTCTATGGTTGACAAGAGAGTCATCGAAGAGATCAAAAACAATACCAATATTGTCGAAATCATAGGAGAAGTGATTTCTTTACAAAAATCTGGACGGAACTTTTTAGGGCTCTGTCCTTTTCATGGTGAAAAGAGCCCTTCCTTTAACGTAGTTGAAGATAAACAGTTTTATCACTGCTTTGGTTGTGGTCGTTCTGGTGATGTCTTTAAGTTTATTGAAGAATATCAACAAGTAACCTTTGCCGATGCCGTGAGGATTCTAGGCGAACGTCTTGGGATGCACCTGAAAACTCCTGTCCATAACACTGCTCAACATACGTCCCCTCATCAAAATCTTTATGAGATGCATGATAAGGCTGCACGCTTTTATCATGCTATTCTCATGACAACAAAAATGGGTGAGGAAGCAAGAAACTATCTCTATAAACGTGGCTTGACTGATGATGTCATTAAACATTTTATGATTGGTTTAGCTCCTGCTGAACGTTCCTATCTCTACCAACGTTTAGCTAATGATTATAGCGAAAAGGACTTGCTGGATTCAGGTCTGTTTTATCTTTCCGAGAGTAATCAATTCTTTGATACCTTCCATAACCGGATTATATTTCCACTCTCTAATGATCAAGGTAAGGTAATTGCTTTTTCTGGTCGTGTTTGGCAAGAGACGGATTCTCAAACTGCCAAGTATAAAAATAGTCGAGCGACGGCAATTTTTAATAAGAGTTACGAATTATATCATTTGGATAGAGTAAAAAGGGTCTGGTAAAGCTCCTGAAATTTATCTGATGGAAGGTTTTATGGATGTCATTGCAGCCTACCGTGCTGGTATTGAAAAATGCTGTAGCTTCCATGGGAACAGCCTTGACTGCTGAACACGTTGAACATCTCAAACGCTTTTACTAAAAAAAAGTGATTATCACTTATGATGGTGATAAGGCAGGACAAGCAGCAACCGCTAAAGCTCTAGAGGAACTTGGTGATCTGCCAGTTCAAATTGTTCAGATTCCAGATGCAATGGACCCTGATGAGTATTTACAAAAGAATTCTCCAGAGGATTTGGCTTATCTTTTTATCCAATACTCGAATCAGTCCGATTGAGTTTTTATATCCATCATTACAAACCTAGTAATAGTGAAAATCTCCAAGCACAGATTGATTTTATCGAGAAAATTGCACCTCTTATCGTCAAAGAACCTTCTATCACAGCTCAGAACACCTATATTCATTTACTGACGGATCATTTACCATCTTTTGATTTTCAACAAGTAGAGCACATTATCAATGAAAGTCGTGTTAGACAGAGACAAGAGAAGGTTAAGCAAGTCGTTAATCCGACACCTATCACAATGTCAGTTTCTAAACAACTGACAGCAGTTATGAGGGCTGAAGCGCATATTCTTTACCGTATGATGGAACATCCCTTTGGTGCTCAATGATTATCGCTTGAGAGATGATTTTTGTATTTGAAACACCTGAGTTTCAAACCTTGTATGGTCTGCTGATTGATAATGGATCGATCACTTCGGAAGATTTGGCTAACCAGACTAGAGAAGTTGAAAATGCTTGGTACCAAGTGTTAGCCTTGGATTTACCTTCTGAAATGTCTCCAGAAGAGTTAAAAGAAGTGGAAGAGTCGAGAAATCGTGCTCTTTTGAATCAACAAAATTTACAAATCAAAAAGAAGGTTCAGGAAGCTAGTCATGTAGGTGATACAGAAACTGCTTTAGAAGAGCTTGAACGCTTAATTGCCCAAAAAAGAAGAATGGAGTAAGAATGGCAAAAAAACAAAAAAAGAAGTAACAACTTTTGATGTCCAAGTCGCTGAGTTTATTCGTAACCATAAGAAAACTGGTACTGCGACAGATGATGAAATTAACAATGTCCTAGTAATTCCTTTTTGCTCTTGATGTTGAAGGAATTGAAAACCTTTTGCAACGTATTCAAGATGCTGGTATTGCAATCACTGATAACGAAGGAAATCCAAGTGAGCGTGTTCTAAGTACAGAAGAAGAACCAGAACTTAGTGATGAGGATTTAATTGGTTCTACATCTGCAAAGGTTAACGATCCTGTTCGCATGTATTTGAAAGAAATTGGGGTTGTACCTCTTCTTACAAACGAAGAAGAAAAAGAGTTGGCACTTGCTGTTGAAGCAGGCGATGTTGAAGCTAAGCAACGTCTAGCAGAAGCTAACCTTCGTTTGGTAGTGTCTATCGCGAAACGCTATGTTGGACGTGGAATGCAATTCCCTTGACTTAATCCAAGAAGGTAACATGGGGCTTTATGAAAGCCGTTGATAAATTTGACTACTCTAAAAGGGTTCAAATTCTCAACTTATGCAACTTGGTGGATCCGTCAGGCTATTACTCGTGCCATTGCTGACCAAGCTCGTACCATCCGTATCCCAGTTCACATGGTGGAAACTATCAACAAGCTTGTTCGTGAACAACGTAACCTTCTTCAAGAGTTGGGACAAGACCCTACTCCTGAACAAATTGCAGAACGTATGGATATGACACCTGATAAGGTTCGTGAAATCCTCAAGATTGCTCAAGAACCAGTTTCTCTTGAAACACCTATTGGTGAAGAAGATGATAGCCATCTTGGTGACTTTTATCGAAGATGAAGTGATTGAAAAATCCAGTTGACTACACAACTCGTATCGTTTTGCGTGAGCAGTTGGATGAAGTTTCTGGATACTTTACAGATCGTGAAGAAAAATGTTCTTCGTCTTCGTTTTGGTCTCGATGATGGGAAAAATGCGTACGCTAGAAGATGTGGGTAAAGTCTTCAATGTTACACGTGAGCGTATTCGTCAGATTGAGGCAAAAGCTTTGAGAAAACTTCGCCAACCAAGTCGAAGCAAACCGCTTCGTGACTTTATCGAGGATTAAGATAGAGGAGACTGAATATGGCTTACACAGAAGAGCAAATTGAAAATATCAAAACACGGATTTTGACAGCTTTAGAAGAAGTTATCGACCCAGAATTAGGCATCGATATCGTTAACCTAGGTCTGATTTATGAGATTCGTTTTGATGGTGATACAGGAGATACAGAGATCGATATGACTTTGACAACTATGGGTTGTCCATTGGCAGATCTCTTAACCGATCAAATTTATGATGCAATGACAGATGTTCCAGAGGTTACCAACGTCGAAGTTAAAATTAGTTTGGTATCCAGCTTGGACGGTTGAAAAAAATGAGTCGCTATGCGCGTATCGCTTTTAGGTATTAAATAGAATCATATAAAAAAAGAGAAATAGTATAATTGTTAGGAAATTTCTCTAGCTTTTTATGCTATCTCTTTTAATTTGCTGATTTTTCTTTCAATAAAATGATATAATGGATAGTATGGAAAAAGAGAAATTACGCATCAATATGCTAAGTTCAAGTGAAAAAGGTAGCAGGGACAAGGTGTTTCTGGAGCTTATCGTGAACTTGTGCAACTTTTTGAAACGTGATGCGAAAGACCAACTAATTGTAACGGAGAATCTTCCCTAGAAGCTGATGTTACTCATTTTCATACAATCGATCTTCCTTATTATTTGTCAACATTCCAAAAGAAGCGTTCTGGTCGTAGAATTGGTTATGTCCACTTCTTGCCTGATACCTTAGAAGGTAGCTTTGAAGATTCCATTCTTCCTAAAAAGGAATCGTGAAGCGATACGTATTTTTCCTTTTTATGACCGTATGGAACATTTGGTTGTGGTCAATCCTACTTTTATCGAAGATTTGGTTGCAGCTGGGATTCCCCGTAAAAAAGTAACCTATATCCCTAACTTTGTGAATAAAGAAAAATGGCATCCACTTCCTGCAGAAGAAGTAAGCAAACTTCGACATGACATGGGGTTGAGCGAAAAATCAATTCGTGGTAGTAGGAGCTGGGCAGGTTCAAAAGCGTAAAGGGATTGATGATTTCATTACACTTGCTGAGGAACTACCAGATATCACCTTTATTTGGGCTGGAGGCTTCTCTTTTGGTGGTATCACAGATGGTTATGAACGCTATAAAAAAATCATGGATAATCCTCCAAAAAATTTAATTTTTCCCTGGGATTGTTGAGCCAGAACGGATGAGAGAGCTGTATGCTTTTGGCAGATTTGTTCTTACTTCCTAGTTATAACGAGCTCTTTCCAATGACTATTCTTGAAGCTGCAAGTTGTGAAGCACCCATTATGCTTCGGGATTTAGATCTTTACAAGGTCATTCTAGAAGGAAATTATCGTCCAACTACTGATGTGGAAGATATGAAAGAAGCTATTTTGGAATACCGAGAGCATCCAGAAGCACTAAAAGAATTAAAAGAGAAAGCAAAGGCTATTTCTAGAGAATATTCAGAAGAGCATCTCTTTAGAAATCTGGCTTAAATTCTATCGGGAGCAAGCAGCTTTAGGAAAAAAATGAGGTAGTATATGCGAATTGGATTATTTACAGATACTTATTTCCCACAGGTTTCGGGTGTTGCAACCAGTATTCGAACCTTAAAAACTGAGCTTGAAAAGCAAGGGCATGCAGTCTTTATCTTTACGACAACGGATAAGGATGTTAATCGCTATGAAGACTGGCAGATTATCCGTATTCCTAGTGTTCCTTTCTTTTGCCTTTCAAAGATCGTCGTTTTGCTTACCGTGGATTTACAAAAAGCTCTTGAGATTGCTAAACAATATCAAACTAGATATTATTCATACGCAGACAGAGTTTTCTCTGGTTTATTGGGAATATGGATTGCACGAGAACTGAAAAATTCCCAGTTATTCATACCCTATCATACCCAGTACGAGGATTATGTTCACTATATTGCTAAGGGGATGTTGATTCGTCCAGGTATGGTCAAGTATCTTGTGAGAGGATTTCTTCATGACGTTGATGGAGTTATTTGTCCGAGTGAAATTGTGCGCGACCTTTTATCTGACTATAAGGTAAAAGTTGAAAAGCGTGTCATTCCTACTGGAATTGAACTTGCCAAAATTTGAACGCCCTGAGATTGGTCCTGAGCACATCAGTGACTTACGGGATAAACTTGGTATCAAGAAAAACTGAAAAAGATGCTTCTAAGTCTTTCTCGTGTTTCGTACGAGAAGAATATTCAAGCAGTTCTGGCAGCTTTACCAGATGTTTTAAAAGAAGAACAAAATGTTAAATTGGTTGTAGCTGGTGATGGTCCTTATTTGAAAAATCTTAAGGAGCAAGCAGAAGACTTACAGATTCAAGATTCTATTATCTTTACAGGTATGATTCCGCCAAATGAAACGGCACTTTATTATAAGGCAGCTGATTTCTTTATATCGGCTTCTACAAGTGAGACTCAGGGATTGACTTATCTTGAAAGTTTGGCAAGTAAGACTCCTGTTATTGCCCATGGGAATCCTTATCTGGACAATCTTATAAACGATAAAATGTTTGGGAACCCTTTATTATGAGGAAAGGGATTTGGCAGGAGCGATTCTTGAAGCCTTTACTTGCTACACCGTCAATGGATGAAAAACACTTAGCTGAAAAAAATTATATGAAATTTCTGCTGAGAATTTTGGTAGAAGAGTCCATGAATTTTATCTAGACGTCATTATTTCAAATAATTTTGCCAAAGAAACAGGGGCTGACGAACCTGTTACAAAACGTATTTCTAAAGACAGTCTTTCTATATTCCGCAACAGGCTGTTAAGATGCCAGTTAAAGGTTCTAGACGTATGCTTAAGGCATCAAGAAAACAATTAAGAAATTTAAGAAAATATTTGAATGATTAAATTCTTCCGATGAAAGGAAAAAAACTATGAATAAGAAATTGATGAGAAGTGGTAGAGATCAAAAAATTGGTGGTGTCTGCGCAGGAGTAGCACATTATTTTTGATATTGACCCTACCATTGTTCGTGTTATTTGGGGAGTTTTGGCTTTCTGTTATGGAGCTGGAATCGTTGCTTACTTGATTTTGTGGGCAATTGCTCCTGTATCAGATGAATTTTTAAGAAAAGATTAGAGTAAAAGCGAGACTAATAATATTCAATGATTTGAAACTTCAAATCGGTAAAATGGGATTCATTTGGGGTTGATTTCGGTGCGGGATATTAAATTTCATTAAATAGATTTTGTCCGTTAAAGGAGTTGAGATAATGAAAAAGAAAAAGATGGACCAAAAATCAGTGCACTGGTAGGTATTGTAGGAGGGCCCTATCGATCTTCTTTATATGTGCGTTATTGGCTGCTGCGATTGGTGCTAGTCGTTCGGGGGCACTGATATCTCTTGCTTTAGCAGTAGTGACATTTGCCATTATCTTTTTCGTAGCATTGAAAAGTGCTTACTATTATAAAAAAGACGAACGTGTGAATCAGGTGATTGCGAATTTATTTGTAACTTCAAGCGGGGTAGGATTCGTTGTAACCTTACTGATTGCCTTGGCAAATATTCCAATGTTCAGCGGACTTATTGATTGGATAATGGATGCCTTGTTCGACGGAAGCGATGGCTTTGCACGTGCCCTCGGTTTCATGTTTCTATCAGCGATTTTATCCGTTGTCTGGGGCATTTATTATGCCATGTGCCTAAGGAAATTTGAAGACTAACATTAAAGGAGAAGAAAACATGCAAAGTAAGAAATGGGCAGATCTGGTGTGTTTTGTGGGACATTGTTGGTGAGCGTTTTTCATGCCATATCACCATTTCTATCAGCCTTGCGGGAGGAATCGACAAAAGTCAGTTTGTACAGGATTACCGTTCAATACTGGGTCTGTGGATATTGAATCTCTCGTATTCATTGTTGCTATAATAAGTAAGCTCTACTATAAAGATGACGAGCGAGTCTCTAACATAGGTGACTCAAACTGATTTCTTTATTAGCAGGGCAATTGATATTCCGGTAGTACTCATAGTTTCATAGCTACAGTTCCCGGTCTTAAATGCTGATCATACTGGTCGTTATAGAAATATCAGTAGTTTTTCGTAGAAGATTAGAAATGTATTTTTGGCTCGCTTCTAGTGGGTGGATGTTTGTCGCGATTCTTTCAGGCGTATCGTACTCCGATGATGCGAAAAACTTTTAAAAAGAAATAATGTAAAGCGGATTTTTTTCGAGACTTTTATTGATAAGATATTCGGAAATTACAAATAGAGAGGAAAATGCGAATTTGACAGATATAAAATAGGGAATCTGATGTGTTTTTGTTGGTGATACATCTGTATCAAATGATTTTTAAAATTAGAGAATAATAATAAAGGAGAGATTATGGCATTCGGTGATAATGGTAAACGTAAAAAAACTTTCTTTGAAAAACTAACAATGTTTGTCGTATTAATCATGTTGTTTGTTACTTTAGCAGGTATTTTTTGCGACTGCAATTGGTGTATTTAGCAGATTTCTAAAATTGCTAGTTGTAGGATTTATTGTCAAATAGTTGGTGACTGGGATTTTCCCAGCCCTTTTTTTAAAGTGAGAAGAGAATATGAGTATGTTTTTAGACACAGCCAAGATTAAAGGTAAAGGCTGGTAATGGTGGCGATGGCATGGTTGCTTTTCGTCGTGAAAAATACGTCCCTAATGGTGGACCATGGGGCGGTGATGGAGGACGTGGTGGTAACGTTGTTTTCGTTGTAGACGAAGGTTTACGTACCCTTATGGACTTCCGTTACAATCGTCATTTCAAAGGCCCAATCAGGTGAGAAAAGGGATGACCAAAGGGAATGCACGGTAGAGGGGCAGAAGACTTTGATTGTCCGTGTACCTCAAGGGACAACTGTGCGTGATGCGGAGACTGGAAAAAGTTCATCACTGATTTGATAGAGAACGGACAAGAGTTCATCGTGGCTCATGGAGGTCGTGGTGGTCGAGGAAATATCCGTTTTGCAACACCTAAAAATCCTGCGCCAGAAATCTCAGAAAATGGAGAACCTGGTCAAGAACGTGAATTACAGTTAGAACTTAAAATTCTTGCTGATGTTGGTTTAGTTGGATTCCCATCTGTTGGTAAAATCAACTCTGCTTAGTGTCATCACTTCTGCAAAACCCTAAAGATTGGTGCCTACCACTTTACAACAATCGTTCCTAATCTTGGTATGGTACGTACTCAATCAGGTGAGTCCTTTGCAGTAGCAGACCTTCCTGGATTGATTGAAGGTGCTAGCCAAGGTGTTGGACTAGGGACTCAGTTCTTGCGTCATATCGAACGTACCCGCGTTATCTTGCATATTATTGATATGTCAGCTAGTGAAGGACGTGATCCTTACGAAGATTATCTAGCGATTAATAAGGAACTTGAATCTTACAATCTTCGTCTGATGGAGCGTCCACAAATCATTGTTGCGAACAAGATGGATATGCCTGAAAGTCAGGAAAACCTTGAAGAGTTCAAGAAAAAAATTGGCTGCTAAATTATGATGAATTTGAAGAATTACCGCCAATCTTCCCAATTTCAGGTTTGACTAAGCAAGGTCTTGCACCTCTATTAGACGCAACGGCTGAGCTTCTTGATAAAACGCCAGAATTCCTTCTTTATGACGAATCAGAAATGGAAGAAGAAGCATATTATGGCTTTGATGAAGAAGAAAAACCATTTGAGATTGGTCGTGATGATGATGCAACATGGGTTCTTTCAGGTGAAAAAAACTCATGAAACTCTTTAACATGACTAACTTTTGACCGTGATGAGTCTGTCATGAAAGTTTGCGCGTCAGTTGCGTGGTATGGGAGTTGATGAAGCTCTGCGTGCTCGTGGTGCTAAGGATGGCGACCTTGTTCGTATTGGAAAATTTGAGTTTGAATTTGTAGACTAGGAGTTAGCTATGGGTGATAAACCAATATCTTTCCGAGATGCTGATGGAAATTTTGTTTCTGCAGCAGACGTCTGGAATGAAAAGAAATTAGAAGAACTTTTTAATCGCCTCAATCCAAATCGTTCATTGAGACTTGCGAGAATGAAAAAACAAGCAGAAGGAAAAAAATCAGAATAAAAGAACCCGTGATATTAGTATCACGGGTTTTCTGATTTACTAACTATTTTTGATAAGGAATTTCTAGACTAGACTGAGCAAGGTCTACAGTTAATTGATAGTCTGTATTGTCACGTACAGTAATCTCAAAATCAGTAGTATAAAGAACGAGACGGACTGTATCGCCTTCTTTTAGTTTGTAAATAGTTGGTTGTAGTTCAAATTGGAATTCCATCCATTCATCTGGCTTAACTTCTTCAATTTTCAATAAATCATGACGATTTTGAAGATTGAGGTAGCCTTTTGGTAATAACACGCTGAGCATTTGGAGTAAATGGAAGTTCACAAAGATTTTCAAGCATGTGGTAACGACCATTATCGATTGTACGAACGGACAAGACTCCTGGATAAGGTTGTAGATATTTCTTTTGACCAAGTTCGAGAAGTTGAGCAGAAAGTAAGCCTTTGTTTGTACTTGACTTGAGACGAAGATTTAGTTTAACACGTCCCATTAAGATGAAGATCTTCTGTCACTGGCAGGTCAATGGTAACCTGATTGACCTTACCTTGATAGAGTTCATTATTAAAGGTTTGGTAAGTTTTTCCGAATCGTTCAAAAGTCAGAATCTTCGTAGTGGTTTTCAATGACAGCTTCTTCAGTACCTAATGTGAAAGTTTTTGTGGTTGGTTTGATTTTCCCAAAATCTTCAAGTGGCTGCCAAGTTTGAGGATTAGTATTATCTTGCCAGACGACTCTTGGAAGTTGGAAGTCAGTTTCTTGCCCCAATAATTTCTGTGTCAGAAGTGCATTCATAGATTCACGGAAATCAATAGACTGCCAGTTGTTCATATAAACATGTGCACCCGTTATGATAAAAGAGATGTTTATTAATATTGCTTGGAAGAGCATTGAACATTTGATAGACATGAAGTGGTTTGACATTCCAGTCTTGTGAACCGTGGGTAAAGACAACTTCAGCCTTAACCTTTTGAGCATTGAGTAGGTAGTTTCTGTCATGCCAAAATTGGTTATAATCACCCAGTTTTACGGTCTAGATTTTTTTTCAGTTCTTCTATAGACTCTTTATGAGCCTCGTTTCCTCGGATATAGTCACCAGCTAAGAGGTTACGAGAATAAGTTAATTCATCTAATGAATCGAAGTCCTCTCCAGGATAGCCACCTGGGCTTGTCACAAGACCATTTTCACGGTAATAGTTGTACCATGATGAGATACCTGCTTCAGCAATGATAACTTCTAAACCATCAACTCCTGTAGTAGCCAGACCATTAGACATTGTTCCTAGGTAAGAAAGTCCAGTAGTTGCTACTTTACCATTTGACCAGTCAGCTTTTACTTGACGTTCACGACTATGGTCTGTGAAGGCACGGCAACGACCATTGAGCCAATCGATGACATTTTTATAAGCTTCGACTTGTCGGTAGTCACCATTGGTCATTTGACCTTGAGAATCCTTGGTACCAAGACCAGATACATAGATATTGGCAAATCCTCTTGGAAGGAAGTAGTCGTTAAGTGTGTAACTACTATTGATATGAGTGAGCTTTTCTTCAGCATCAGCAACAAGATCTGCTTCGCCAACTGGATCAACAAAACTAATCCTTGGTTCATTTAAGCTAATCTCGTGCGGTTCTTTAACGGCTAATTCCCCTTCCATCTTGTAAAGGGCTTTATCGCTAGCCTTATCATTGGTTCCTTGATGGTAAGGACTTGCCGTCATAACAGATGGGATTTTCCCATTGTATGCTGGACGAATAATGTTTACCTTAATGAGATCAGGCAGACCATCCTTGTCAGAGTCAACGCGAGTTTCTACATAAAGAACTTCACGAATGACATTGTTTGCAGAGAAGGTTGCCAAACTCTTACCATTGAAGTAGTGGTAGTTATTGTCCTCAGGAATAAGATCATCACTCACCAATTGGTCAATCAAGGTATTTCCCTTTTTAGTGCGCGTGTTAAGGAGTTGATAGAGATTATCAATCAAATTTCCGTAAACAATTGGGAATGCTGTATCTTCATGAAAAGCAATACTATCTTCAAAGTCTACTAAGTAACTGAATCCAAGTAACTGGAATGCTACAGTATAGAAAATCTCTGCAGTTAATTCACGTTCTGAATTGAAGAAAGTGAGCAGATCAGTTTCTTTATCAACTGCTAAAGCGGAAAGTGGATAGTCGGTATTTTTGTAATTGAAAAAACAAGTTCTAACAAAAGCTTCAAACTGTTCTTTATTTGAAGCTGATAGATCAAGTTTAAAGCCAAGATCAGATAATTCCTTTAGTGCTTGTTGATTTGTAACGGGATAATAACTAAATTGATTAAAACGCATTGATATCTCCTTTAAAGATTCATTCAAAAGTCATTATATCAAAAAAATATGGAAAATAACAGAAACAGTTGATAGATATGTGATAGGCGAGTGAAAAAGAATCATATGTGGCTAGTATAAAGCCTTATTTCCATTTTTTGAGTATCTTATAAGGATATGCTATACTAGATATATGTTAGATTTGGAGAAATATGGCGTATCCATGTGGGAAGAAGATAAAATTCGCTCTTTTCGCAAAAAGTTATTAGCTTGGTATGATGAAAATAAGCGAGATTTACCTTGGAGAAGAAGCAAGAATCCTTACCATATTTGGGTATCTGAAATTATGTTGCAGCAAACAAGAGTTGATACTGTCATTCCCTATTACGAGCGTTTCCTAGAATGGTTTCCGACTGTAGAGAGTTTAGCAATCGCACCTGAAGAACGTTTATTAAAAGCATGGGAAGGACTTGGTTATTATTCTCGTGTTCGCAATATGCAAACAGCAGCTCAGCAGATTATGAATGAGTTTAATGGAGAATTTCCTTCAACTTACGAAGGAATTTCAAGTCTGAAGGGGATTGGTCCCTATACGGCTGGTGCAATTTCAAGCATTGCTTTTAATCTTCCACAACCAGCAGTTGATGGGAATGTCATGCGTGTTCTGGCTCGTCTATTTGAAGTCAATCATGATATTGGAAATCCTAGCAATCGGAAAATATTTCAGGCTATGATGGAAATCTTGATTGATCCAGATCGTCCAGGTGATTTTAATCAGGCCTTGATGGATTTAGGTTCAGATATTGAGGCTCCAGTTAACCCTAGACCAAAGGATAGTCCTGTTAAAGAATTTAGCGCTGCCTATAAACATGGAACTATGGATCGCTATCCCGTTAAAGCACCAAAGAAAAAGCCGGTTCCTATTTATCTCAATGCTTTAGTGGTACAAAATAGTAAAGGACAGTTTTTACTAGAGAAAAATGAAAGTGAAAAGTTGCTTGCTGGATTTTGGCATTTCCCCTTGATTGAGGTAGAGGAATTTTCAAAAGACGAAGAATTAAATCTCTTTAGTCAAGTGGCTGAATCATTCCAGCAGCTCGGTCCTTCACCTCAAGAAAGCTTTGAGCAGGATTATGATTTAGAGGTTGACTGGCAGGATACCCATTTTGAAGAAGTGAAACATGTCTTTAGCCATCGAAAGTGGCATGTCCGAATTTTAGCCGGGCAGGTAGTTGATGACAAAGAATATAGCGATAAAGAAGTTGTTTGGTTAACTCCAGAAGAGTTTGACCTCTACCCACTAGCAAAACCTCAACAAAAGATTTGGCAAGTGTATGTAAAAAGATGCTGATAATACTAGTCTTTCGTGTCTTCTTTGCATTTTTTGGTATAATTGATATAAGGAAAAAAAGGTGACTATATGAAAAAAAATATTGATTGTTGATGATGAGAAACCAATCTCAGATATTATTAAGTTTAATATGACTAAAGAGGGTTATGAAGTTGTAACAGCCTTTAATGGACGTGAAGCTATTGAACTGTTCGAAGCTGAAAAACCAGATATCATTATTTTGGACTTGATGTTACCAGAAATTGATGGTCTGGAAGTGGCTAAAACGATTCGCAAGACAAGTAGTGTTCCAATTATCATGCTTTCAGCAAAAGATAGCGAGTTTGATAAGGTTATCGGTCTTGAGCTTGGAGCTGATGATTATGTAACAAAACCATTTTCAAACCGTGAGCTACAAGCGCGTGTTAAGGCTTTGCTTCGTCGTACTGATTTAATAGCAGTAGAGAACCAAGAAGAAGATACAAAATTACAAAGTCTTCAAATTGGGGATTTAGAGATTCTTCCTGATGCTTATGTGGCGAAAAAATATGGTGAAGAATTGGATTTAACTCATAGAGAGTTTGAGTTATTGCATCACTTAGCTTCTCACCTTGGTCAAGTTATTACCCGTGAACACCTTCTTGAAACTGTTTGGGGTTATGATTATTTCGGTGATGTTCGTACTGTTGATGTTACCATTAGACGTCTACGTGAGAAAATTGAAGACACACCAAGCAGACCTGAGTATATCTTGACTCGTCGTGGTGTGGGTTATTACATGAGAAATAATGATTAATATAATTAAACAAACGATTCTGACAAGAGATTTTATCTTTGTTCTCATTTTAATTGGATTTATCATGCTCGTGAGTTTTCCTTTTGCTTGAAGGTCGAAGGGATAATATTCGTCTCAAACAGTTAAATCAAAAGGTTAAAGATTTAATTGCCGGTGATTATTCCCAAGTACTGGATATGCAGGGGAATAGTGAAATCACTAATATCACGAATAACTTAAATGATTTGTCAGAAGTTATTCGTCTGACGCAGGAAAACTTAGAGCAGGAAAGCAAAAGGTTGCATAGTATCTTGTCATACATGACTGATGGTGTCCTTGCAACTAACCGTCGAGGCCAAATCACTATGATTAATGATATGGCTAAAAGACAACTTGGGGTAGAAAGTGATGAAGCTCTAAATCAGAATATACTTGAGTTACTTAAGATTGAGGATGAGTACGAACTTAGAGACTTGATTACACAGAGTCCAGAATTGATGATTTATTCTCAAAATGTCAATGGAGAGTATATCAGTTTACGTGTTCGTTTTGCCCTCATACGAAGAGAATCAGGCTTCATTTCAGGGCTTGTAGCTGTGCTTCATGATACGACTGAGCAAGAAAAAGAAGAGCGTGAGAGAAGACTCTTCGTTTCAAACGTTAGTCATGAGTTACGGACTCCATTGACTAGTGTAAAATCTTACCTGGAAGCCTTGGATGAAGGAGCTCTTTCAGAACCAGTTGCACCAGACTTTATTAAGGTCTCGCTTGATGAGACCAATCGTATGATGCGTATGGTGACAGACCTCTTACATCTATCACGTATTGATAATGCAACCAGTCATTTAGATGTTGAATTGATTAACTTTACAGCTTTTATTACTTTTATCCTGAATCGTTTTGACAAGATTCGAGCCCAGGATGAGGAAAAGAAATATGAGATTGTTCGAGATTATCCGATTACATCTGTCTGGATTGAAATTGACACTGATAAGATGACTCAGGTTATTGATAATATTCTTAACAATGCTATCAAGTATTCTCCAGATGGTGGGAAAATTACGGTTAGCATGAAAACCACTGATGACCAGATGATTTTATCTATTTCAGACCAAGGTCTAGGAATTCCTAAAGAAGATTTACCAAAGATTTTTGACCGTTTTTATAGGGTTGATAAGGCTAGAAGCCGTGCCCAAGGTGGTACTGGTTTAGGGCTTGCTATCGCTAAAGAAATCGTCAAACAACATAATGGATTTATTTGGGCTAAGAGTGAATACGGTAAGGGTTCAACCTTTACCATTGTACTTCCTTATGATAGAGATGCTGTGAAGGAAGAAGTATGGGAGGATGACGTAGAAGACTAGAATGAGTGAAACAGGCTTTAAATATAGTATTTTAGCATCGGGTTCTAGTGGGAATTCCTTCTATCTAGAAACCCCTAAGAAAAAGATTTTAGTAGATGCCGGCTTATCCGGTAAAAAAATCACAAGTTTATTAGGTGAAATCAATCGTAAACCAGAAGATTTGGATGCGATATTAATCACGCATGAACACACGGATCACATACATGGTGTTGGAGTTTTAGCGCGTAAATATGGCATGGACCTCTATGCCAATGAGAAAACTTGGCAAGCTATGGAAAATAGTAAGTACTTAGGTAAAGTTGATTCTTCTCAAAAGCATATTTTTGAAATGGGAAAAACCAAAACATTTGGAGATATTGATATCGAGAGTTTTGGTGTTAGTCATGATGCGGCAGCTCCCCAGTTCTATCGTTTTATGAAGGACGACAAGAGTTTCGTCATGCTGACAGATACAGGTTATGTCAGTGATCGTATGGCTGGTATCGTTGAAAATGCAGATGGCTATCTGATTGAGTCAAATCATGATGTAGAAATTTTGCGAGCTGGATCTTATGCTTGGCGACTCAAACAACGGATTCTTTCTGACCTCGGTCACCTTTCGAATGAAGATGGTGCAGATGCCATGATACGTACACTTGGTAATCGTACCAAAAAAATTTACTTAGGACATTTATCTAAGGAAAACAATATCAAGGAGCTTGCCCACATGACCATGGTCAATCAGCTAGCTCAAGCGGATCTCGGTGTAGGAGTAGATTTTCAAGTTTATGATACGTCTCCTGATACCGCAACACCATTGACAGATTTATAAAAAAAGAAGGCAAATGCCTTCTTTTTATTATGCTTTTTACAAACCAGCAAATTCTTTGATTTCTTGTGCAGACATAGAAGAATCACAACGAACCTTGATTTCTCCGTTAGCAACATGTACGAATCCAGGTACTGTAGGGATTTCATAACGTGAGCGGAAGTCTTGCAATGCATCGAGCTGGCTTGGTTCTTCGCTGTTGATGAAGTAGATGTGTGCTTTTGTTTCGGCAACGACACCAGCCAAAGTTCCGGCAAATTTACGGCAGTAAGGACAAGTTTTACGTCCAACAAAGAAAGTTGCAGTTTCTTTGTTATCAAGGGCTTCTTGAGCACGCGCTACAGTTGTAACTTCGAGATCTTTAATATCTTCTAAGAATTGTTCCATGAGTTTACCTCGCTTTCATTGATAAATCTAGTATGCCATAAAGTTTTTAAAAATGCTTAGATTTGATACGAAAAAGATGAGATAGTCTATCTCATCTTTTTAAGTTGTTATTTTACAAAAGCGTTGATTTCAGCTTCAATGTTTGCAATTTTGGTTTGTGAATCTTCATTGCTTTTCACCAACCACTGCAATATAGAATTTAATTTTTTTGGTTCAGTACCTGAAGGACGAACAGCAATCCAAGAACCATCAGCAAGTGTGTATTTCAAGACATCACTTGGAGGAGTAGTCAAAGCAGTAACAGTACCATCTGTAGCAGTAGATGTTTGAGCTTTAAAGTCTTCAACAACAGTAATTGCTGTATTATTGAATTCTTTTGGACCATTGTCACGGAATTTAGCCATAATTGCCTTGATCTGCTCAGCACCATCAACACCTGAAAGGGTAACAGAAATTGTCTTTTTCAGCATAGTAGCCGTATTCTTTGTAGATTTCTTTGATACCATCTGCAAGTGTCAAACCACGAGAGCGGTAGTAGGCAGCAAGCTCAGCAACTACAAGAACGGCTTGGATAGCATCTTTATCACGTACGAATGGTTTAATCAAGTAACCGAAGCTTTCTTCAAATCCCATCATGTAAGTGTGATTGTGTTTTTCTTCGAATTCTTGGATTTTTTCAGCGATAAATTTGAAACCAGTCAAAACGTTGAACATAGTTGCGCCGTAGCTTTCAGCAATCTTAGTAACCAAGTCAGTTGAAACGATAGATTTGCAGAGAGCAGCGTTTTTCTGGAAGAGTTCCAGCATTTTTTGTGGGCTTCTAAAATGTACTTAGCCATGATAGCACCGATTTGGTTTCCTGAAAGGTTGAGGTAGCTACCATCTTTTTGAAGGACTTCAACACCGACACGGTCAGCGTCAGGGTCTGTTGCAACAAGAACATCAGCGCCAACTTGGCGACCAAGTTCTTCAGCGAGAGCAAAGGCTGCTTGATTTTCTGGGTTTGGAGATTTAACAGTAGAGAAGTCTGGATCTGGTGTTGCTTGAGCTTCAACGACTTGAACTGAGTCAAATCCTGCTTGCGCAAGTGCACGGCGAGCCAACATTTCACCAGTACCGTGAAGTGGTGTGTAGACAATCTTCATGTCTTTACCAAATTCTTCAATCAAGGCTGGGTTGATGTTTACATCTTTAACTTCTTTAAGGTATTCTGCATCGACTGCTTCGCCAATAACTTCAATCAAACCAGAAGCTTTTTCAGCTTCCACATCAGCAACTTCTACAGCGAAGGGTTTGTCGATGGCACGGATATAGGTTGTCAAAGCATCTGCATCATGTGGAGGCATTTGACCACCATCTTCACCGTAAACCTTGTATCCATTAAATGGAGCTGGGTTGTGACTAGCTGTAATCATGATTCCTGCAAAACAGTTGAGGTGACGAACAGCAAATGAAAGTTCTGGAGTTGGACGAAGACTTTCAAAGACATAGGATTTGATACTGTGTTTAGCAAGAACTGCTGCAGACTCAAAGGCAAATTCTGGAGAGAAGTGACGGCTATCGTAAGCGATGGCTACCCCACGTTCTTTTTCATTTCCGCCTTTTGACTCAATCAAACGAGCCAAACCTTCAGTTGCTTGACGGACTACATAGATGTTAATACGGTTTGTACCTGCACCAATCAATCCGCGCATACCAGCTGTACCAAATTCAAGATTAGTATAGAAGGCGTCTTCCTTTGTTTTTTTCATCCATATTTTCTAAATCTTGACGAAGGTAGTCAGGAAGTTCTGCAAAAATTTACCCATTTTTGGTAATTTTTCTTGATAAGTCATAGGAAATCTCCTTTATTATATATTCTAATCGGCTTCATTATACCATGAAATGAAGTTTTAGTAAAACGTTAGCATGAGTTTCTGATAAGTTGTAAAATGTAGCTTAAGAACAAGCCTTGAACGGCTTAAAGAAACATGCTATACTAACTGTATGATTATTTTACAAGCAAATAAAATCGAACGCTCTTTTTGCAGGAGAGGTTCTTTTTGATAATATTAACCTCCAAGTAGATGAAAGAGATCGTATCGCTCTTGTTGGGAAAAATGGAGCGGGTAAGTCTACACTATTAAAGATATTAGTCGGAGAAGAGGAACCAACCTCTGGAGAGATTAATAAGAAAAAAAATATTTCTCTGTCTTATCTAGCACAAGATAGTCGTTTTGAGTCCGAAAATACTATCTATGACGAGATGTTACACGTTTTTGATGAGTTACGGACTACTGAGAAACAGCTTCGTCAGATGGAGCTCGAGATGGGTGAAAAGACAGGTGCGGATTTAGAAAAACTAATGGCTGACTACGATCGTTTGTCAGAAAACTTCCGTCAGGCCGGAGGTTTCACCTACGAAGCGGATATTCGGGCTATTTTAAACGGATTTAAATTCGATGAATCCATGTGGCAGATGAAGATTGCCGAGCTCTCTGGTGGTCAAAATACTCGTCTTGCACTGGCAAAAATGCTCCTTGAAAAACCGAATCTCTTGGTTTTGGATGAGCCAACCAACCACTTAGATATTGAAACTATCGCCTGGTTAGAAAATTACCTCGTAAACTATAATGGTGCTCTTATTATCGTTAGTCACGACCGCTATTTCCTCGATAAGGTAGCAACAATTACCTTGGACTTAACCAAACATTCCTTAGACAGATACGTAGGAAACTACTCAAGTTTTGTGGAGCAGAAAGGAGCAGAAGTTGCTACTGAAGCCAAGAACTACGAAAAGCAACAGAAGGAAATTGCTGCCTTAGAAGACTTTGTCAAATCGGAATCTTGTTCGAGCATCGACAACCAAAAACGTGCGCAATCTCGACGGAAACAACTGGAGAAAATGGAGCGCTTGGATAAGCCTGAAGCTGAAACTAAATCTGCTAATATGACCTTCCACTCTGATAAAACATCTGGCAATATTGTTTTAACTGTTGAAAATGCTGCGATTGGCTATGATGGTGAGGTATTGTCGGAGCCCATCAATCTCGATCTTCGTAAAATGAATGCTGTTGCAATAGTAGGTCCTAATGGTATTGGTAAGACGACCTTTATCAAGTCTATTGTTGATCAGATTCCTTTTTATTAAGGGTGAGAAGCGTTTTGGCGCTAATGTCGAAGTTGGCTACTATGACCAAACTCAAAGTAAGTTAACACCAAGCAATACAGTTTTAGATGAACTTTGGAATGATTTTAGATTGACGCCAGAAGTTGAAATCCGTAATCGCTTAGGTGCATTTCTTTTCTCTGGGGACGATGTTAAGAAATCAGTTGGTATGCTTTCAGGTGGAGAGAAAGCTCGCTTGCTCTTAGCTAAACTTTCTATGGAAAACAATAACTTCCTGATTCTCGACGAGCCTACAAACCACTTGGACATCGATAGCAAGGAAGTCTTGGAAAATGCTTTGATTGACTTTGATGGGACTTTACTTTTTGTCAGCCATGATCGTTACTTTATCAACCGAGTAGCCACTCATGTTCTAGAATTATCTGAAAATGGCTCAACCCTCTATCTTGGTGATTATGACTATTATGTCGAAAAGAAAGCAGAGCTAGAAGCTAGTAAAGTAGAAGAAGCAGTAGTTGATAGCAAGAGAACGAAGAAATCTTCAGTTAATGATTATCAAGCTCAAAAAGAGTCAAAAAGAACTTCGGAAACTGATGCGAAAAATTGAAAGACTTGAGGCAGAAATCGAAGAACTTGAAAACCAAAGCTCAAGATATTTCTGACCAAATGCACACTACCAATGATGCAGATGAACTCATGCAATTACAAGCAGAACTGGATAAGATTAGCCAGCGGCAGGAAGAAGCTATGCTTGAGTGGGAAGAGTTGTCCGAGAAAGGTATAAAAAACAGCGATTGATCGCTGTTTTTTTATTCTATCTATCCACCCTGAGGGAATCGAACCCCCATCTCAAGAACCGGAATCTTACGTGATATCCATTACACTAAGGGTGGAAACTCTCATCATTATATCAAAAAAATAGGAGTTTTACTCAAGACCAATATAATGCTAAATAAAAGTAAAAAGGATTTAGACAAATCTAAATCCTTTTACATTCTTAGTTTTTTCAAGAAGTGCTTTGATTTCTTGAAGAACTTCCAATTCAGTTGGACCAGCTGGAGCAGCTTCAACTTCTTCTTTCTTACGAAGGTTTTGAGCTTTTTCAATTCCTTTAACTACATGAAGAAAGAGAACAGTACCAAACTACTACGAAGTTGATGACAGCGCTCAAGAAGTTTACCGTAAGCAACACCGTTCCATGAAAGTTCAGCAATGTGGTCAACTTTCGCAGCTTTCAAAGCTGGGTTCAATAGTAGTGGAGTGATGATATCATTAACAAATGAAGTTACGATAGCACCAAAAGCAGTAGCGATGATCACACCGACAGCAAGGTCAACGACGTTGCCACGGAGCAAGAAATCCTTTAAGATCCTTTAACATAATCTTTTTCCTTTCAAAATTTTATCAAATTTTTACACACAACATTATATCGTAAATTTGTGGGAAAAGCAAGAAAAGTGCTCAATGATTTTTAAAAACAAAAAGCTTGCTGAAAAGGTAGTTTAGAACGACTATTGTAACCTGTGCAAAAACGATTTCTATGGTGTTAACCCTGTTGATGTCATCACCAACAAATTGACCGATAATATGAGGAAATTTAGTAACAAAGATAAAGGTTAATGCCATATCAAGTAAGAAGGTAAAAGCTCTAGCTCCTGAGAATTTAATGAGACGCCCAAACCAATTCTCACGTTTTTGTTTAAAAACAATGGTATCGTTGGTAAAAAAGGCAAATAAAATACCCGTTATATTACCTAAAGCTGTAGCGACCAACTCTTGTCTAGTTATAAAAAATATGATCATGCGTGTTCCTACTGAAACTATGGTAGTAGCAACACCGAAAAATAAATAGGATAAAATTTCGTTATCGAAGAATTTTTTTATGTATCTTTTCATAAGATTAGTATAGCATAAAGACTATAATTGTGCTATACTTATAAAGTTGACTTGCTCAACCCTTGGTGCTTAGCTTCTTTCACCAAGCATATTATACGCGGGATAGCCGCTAAAGGAGAAAATATGAAAAAACTAACTGTTCGTGATTTGGCAGATATTGCCATTGTCGCAGCTATTTACGTGGTTTTGACAATCACACCACCACTCAATGCTATCAGTTATGGTGCTTATCAGTTCCGTATTTCTGAAATGATGAACTTCTTAGCTTTTTACAATCCTAAGTACATTATTGGTGTTACTCTTGGATGTATGATTGCTAATTTCTTCAGTTTTGGACTCATTGATGTCGCTGTAGGTGGAGGTTCAACTCTTGTCTTCCTTAGCTTAGGAGTTTGGTTGTTCAGTAAATATAGTAAAGACTATCTTTTTAATGGATTGATTCGTAAAGATCATTTCTTCTTTTTCAATTCTATTTTCAATTTCAATGATTACCATTGCTGCTGAATTAAACATCGTAGCAGAAGCACCTTTCTTCTTTACTTGGTTCACTACTGGTATCGGAGAATTCGCCTCACTTATTGTAGGAGCAATTATCATTGGTAAAATTGGTCAACGTATTGATTTGACTAGATAAAGTTCAAACAATTAAAGCAGTTGAACTTTGGTTCAACTGCTTTTTCTTTATATTTGAGGTTCTTAGTAGTCAATAAAGTGGTATAATAAAGAAAAAAAGGGATTATTTTAATATGTATAGTTATCGTATTTCAGTTTTTGAAGTCCTTTGGAAAAAAATCAGATCATTAGATTTTTTTGTTAATTTTTTTAGCACTATTTTTATTTCTATCTTTTTTTCCAAAGAGTTAAGACATCTTTAAAAAAAGTGGTGGGAGTATGTTGGATCCTTTTCATATTGCAAAGGGAAGATTATACATTCACACGATTATTCTTTTTAGAAAAAGGATTGTTCCTCTAGCTGAAATTAGACAGATTGATATTGATTACGTTCGAGGGAGAAGAATGAATGGGGACAGGTATCATCTGTACTTTACAAGGAAAGATGGAAAAATCTTTTACTTTTCATTTTGGAAAAAGCAAAAGAAACGAGGAGTTATTGAAAAATCTTGCCAATGTGGCCAAGAAGTGCCATATTAAAATCTATTATTATTAAGAGTCGATTGCTAAAATTGGATTGTTGTCACTTGTGACAGTTGTCAAAGCTAGGAGAGTAGCTAATATGAATCAACTACAAGTAATAAGAAAAGATAAACAACTAAGAATTTTATTGATGCAAGAATGCGATATTCTCTTTTTATGACCAGTTTGAAAGAGGTTGAATTTTCTCAGAACAATGAAGTTTATTCTCTTTCGCCCATAGCCTTTGCTAAAGACGGTAGTGGGGGAGAATATGTAATTCTTGAAGATGATAGTATCGGATTTTATAGGGAGTGAAGGCCAAGTTGGTCGGATAGCAGAAAGCCTTGATGACTTGCTTACTTTCTTACTCCATGCTGGTTCTATCTCAGACTTTTTTCCTGTCGTTTACTCTATCAAAACAAGGATTTGTTGGCAAAATTCTGTCAGGGATTTCTTAACAAAGCACGAGAAAACTACCAGTCAAAAAGGCGAAGTGTGGGATAAAGTGAGAGCTGGACTTGCACAAGAGTTGGGACTCAAATTTCAGCCAGAGAAAACTGCAAGAGTTAGCCTTCAATTTTTTTATCAATCAGCGATAAGAACCCCTCTATTCACTTGTAAATATGGTCATGGTGAGAATGAATATGTCTGCGATTCTGTTTTTATCAGATATTGTCGGCTTGTGGGTTTCAGAGCTGGTAGGACTGACTGCAGAAGAAATTATGAATTATAATCGTTTCGGAAAATATTGATGAAAGAGGTTCTATTTAATTAAAGTATTGTGTCTATTTTTAAGTATCTTGATTAGAAATATACTCCTGTTAGATTCAAGAAAACGCTTCCCATAAATGTAGTTTTATGTTATAATATTCACAAATAAAAAAAGTTTTAGGAGTTTATATGGTTTCATCAGAATTTATCTCAAAAAAATTGAATTTGCTTGTAAAAAAAGAAAGAAAGTCTTTATTCAAATAGCAAATTCAAGTATGCTATCCGTTCAATGTTTGCAGGTGCATTCCTTACCTTCAGTACAGCAGCTGGAGCTGTTGGTGCTGACTTGATCAATAAGATCGCTCCTGGTAGCGGACGCTTCCTTTTCCCATTTGTTTTCGCATGGGGATTGGCCTACATTGTCTTCTTGAATGCTGAGTTGGTTACATCTAATATGATGTTCCTTACAGCTGGTAGCTTTTTGAAAAAAATTAGCTGGAGAAAAACAGCTGAAATTCTCTTGTATTGTACTTTCTTTAACTTAATTGGTGCGCTTATCGCTGGTTGGGGATTCGCACACTCAGCAGCTTACGCAAACTTAACACATGATAGCTTTATTTCTGGCGTTGTAGAAATGAAGTTGGCACGTTCGAATGAATTGGTATTACTTGAAGGTATTTTAGCGAATATCTTTGTAAATATCGCAATTCTATCATTTGTTTTGGTTAAAGATGGTGGAGCTAAACTTTGGTTGGTTCTTTCAGCCATTTACATGTTTGTATTCTTAACGAACGAACACATCGCCGCAAACTTTGCATCATTTGCGATTGTGAAATTCAGTGTCGCTGCTGATTCAATTGCAAACTTCGGTATTGGAAATATCCTTCGTCACTGGGGTGTGACCTTTATCGGTAACTTTATTGGTGGTGGTTTACTAATTGGATTACCTTACGCTTTCTTAAACAAAAACGAAGATACATATGTAGATTAAAAGTTGGATTGATTCCAACTTTTTTTCTTTTTGTTTTTTTCCATGCTATAATGAAAGTAGTAATGTTAAATTTAGAGGAAAATCATGAACGAAATTAAATGTCCAAATTGTAGCGAAGTTTTTTTACTGTTAATGAAAGTCAATATGCAGAACTAATTTCTCAAGTTCGCACTGTAGAGTTTGACAAGGAGTTACATGCCCGAATCAAGCAAGAATTAACGTTGGTGGAACAAAAAGCTTTAAATGAACAACAGGCAAAACTCGCTCAAAAGGATCAAGAAATTGCCCAGCTACAAAGTCAAATCCAAAACTTCGATACAGAAAAAGAATTGGCCAAAAAAGAAGTGGAGCAAAGTGCTAGCCAAAGTCTGTTGGAAAAAGAAAAAGAGGTCCAAGCTCTTGAGAATCAATTGGCTACCTTGCGCTTGGAGCATGAAAATCAACTACAAAAAAACTCTTTTCTGATCTTGAAAAAGAACGCGATCAGGTCAAAAATCAGCTCCTTTTACAAGAAAAAGAAAACGAACTTTCTCTTGCTTCGGTGAAACAAAACTATGAAGCCCAGCTTAAGGCAGCTAGTGAGCAAGTTGAGTTTTACAAGAATTTTAAGGCACAACAATCTACAAAAGCTATTGGTGAAAGTCTAGAACAGTATGCGGAGAGCGAGTTTAACAAGGTTCGTAGTTTTGCCTTTCCAAATGCTTATTTTGAAAAAGGACAACAAGATTTCAGCGCGTGGTTCTAAAGGAGACTTTCATCTTCCGTGATTTTGATGAAAATGGGCTGGAATTTATTTCCATCATGTTTGAGATGAAAAATGAAGCGGATGGAACTGAGAAAAAGCACAAGAATGCTGATTTCTACAAAGAGTTGGACAAGGACCGCCGTGAGAAAGAAACTGTGAGTATGCAGTTTTGGTAAGTATGCTTGAGGCTGATAATGACTACTTCAACACTGGGATTGTCGATGTCAGTCATGAGTATGAGAAAATGTACGTTGTCCGTCCTCAGTTCTTTATCCAGTTGATTGGTCTCTTGCGCAATGCGGCTCTTAACTCTCTAAAATACAAGCAGGAGCTAGCACTTATCCGTGAACAAAATATTGATATCACTCATTTTGAGGAAGATTTGGAAGCTTTCAAGGTAGCCTTTGCTAAGAACTACAACTCAGCTTCCGTCAACTTCGGTAAGGCCATCGATGAAATCGACAAGGCAATTAAAGCGTATGGAAGAAGTCAAGAAATTCTTGACCACATCAGAAAATCAACTCCGTCTCGCTAACAACAAATTAGATGATGTTTCCGTCAAAAAAATTGACAAGAAAAAAATCCAACTATGAAAGCGAAATTTGATGCCTTGAAGGGGTAGAAAGCTAGACATAGCTGCCCTACGTTAATCGTTGGAGCAGAAAAAGATAATGTTCTTGGCGTAGATGGTTCGCTTGGATTGCATCAGCATATCAAAGGTAGCCAACTGATTATTTTATCAGGGTGTGGGCATGCACTCTATGAACAGAATAAGGATTTCCAAAAAGAGTTTTAGTATTTTTAGAAAGTTAATAAATGAACGGTATTATCAACTTAAAGAAAGAAGCAGGGATGACCTCCCATGATGCGGTCTTTTAAACTGCGTAAGATTTTAGGGTACTAAGAAAATCGGACACGGTGGGACCTTGGATCCCTGATGTTGTGGGTGTTTTACCCATTGCAGTCGGTAAGGCAACTCGCATGGTGGAGTTTATGCAGGATGAGGGCAAAGGTCTATGAGGGAGAAATCACTCTGGGCTATTCAACGACAACTGAGGATGCTAGTGGTGAAGTTGTTGCAGAGACTCTAGTTTTGTCATCCACTGGATGAAAAAGATTGTTGATGAAGCTATTGCCAGTTTTGACTGGTCCTATCACTCAAATCCCACCTATGTATTCCGCTGTCAAGGTTGATGGTCGCAAGCTCTATGAGTATGCGCGTGCTGGTCAGGAAGTAGAGCGTCCTGAACGTCAGGTAATCATTTATAGTTTTGAAAGAACGAGTCCGATTTCTTATGATGGGCATCTTGCACGATTCACTTTTCGTGTAAAATGCAGTAAGGGAACTTATATCCGTACTTTGTCAGTCGACTTGGGAGAGAAACTTGGCTATGCTGCGCATATGTCTCACTTAACACGGACCAGTGCTGCTGGTTTGCAATTGGAGGACGCATTTACTCTAGAAGAAATTACTGCAAAAGTAGAGTCTGGTGAATTGGACTTTCTCCATCCTCTAGAGATTGGGACCGGTGACCTTGTCAAAGTTTTTCTTACACCTGAACAGGCAGAAAAGGTTCGTTTTGGACGTTTTATCGAATTAGAACAAATGGAAAATCAATTAGCTGCTTTCGAAGGTGAGAAGCTTCTTGCTATATTGGAGAAACGAGAACAGCTTTACAAACCGAGAAAGGTTTTCTCTTAAAGTATTTGACAAACCAATGATTTTTATCTACTAGTCCAAAGATGAGACTTTTCTCATCTTTTTTAAAAATATTTGCAGATTAAATAGTTTTTAAAATTTTTATGTCCTAAAAAAACCATTGAAAATACAGTGTTATTTGACAGTTTGGATTACTTATGATAAGATTTAATTTAAGAAAAGTTAGAGAAAAATAGAGGATATTATGAGTATTGAAATGACTGTCAGTGAGATTGCTGAGGTCTTGGGGCTATCCCGACAAGCAATCAATAATCGTGTCAAAGAATTACCTGAAGAAGATATTACAAAAAACGACAAAGGTGTCACTGTTGTTACCCGTAGTGGATTGATCAAACTTGAAGAAATCTACAAAAAGACTATCTTTGAAGATGAACCAGTTAGTGATGAAGTTAAGCAACGAGAACTCATGGAGATTCTTGTTGATGAAAAGAATGCTGAAATCATCCGTCTTTATGAGCAATTAAAAGCTAAAGATAAACAACTGGCTGAAAAAGATGAACAGATGCGAGTTAAAGACCGCCAAATCGCTGAAAAAGATAAGCAACTGGACCAACAACAACAGTTAACTCTTCAAGCAATGAAGGATCAAGAAACACTTCAGTTGGAGTTGGATCAAGCTAAGCAAGAAGTACAAGCATCGAAGAAAGGCTTCTTTGCTCGCTTATTTGGAAAATAAGAAAAAACTGCTTGGTTTCTATAAATAGACCAGGTGGTTTCTTTTTACAAACTAATTAGGTACGATAAGATGGAAACAGTAAGAGATTATATCTCATTTGATTTAGAATTTAACAAACACCAGGATAAGACTCATTTGATTCAAGTATCAGCGGTACATTTTAAAGACGGTGAAGAAGTAGGAGCGTTTGACTCTTATGTCTACACTGATGTTCCTTTGAAAAGTTTTATCAATGGTTTGACTGGTATTACTTCGGAGACTCTCAAAGATGCTCCAAAGGTAGAAGAAGTTCTCCAAAAGTTTCAAGATTTCGTTGGTAACTTGCCCCTTGTTGGATACAATGCTGCAAAGAGTGATTTACCGATTTTACTAGAATATGGATTGGACTATCGTGATCAATATAAAGTCGATCTTTATGATGAGGCTTTTGAGCGTCGTAGTTCTGATCTACACGGAATCGCTAATCTAAAATTGCAAACTGTTGCAAGTTTTCTAGGTTTTAAAGGGAAATCTCATAATAGTTTAGAGGATGCTCGTATGACTGCTCGAGTATATGAAGCTTTTCTTGAGTCGGATGAGAGTCGGCTTTTACTCAATACTCAGAGCAACCTCAATTCTAACCCTTTTGGTGGTTTAGATTTATCACAACTTTTTGATTAGGAGGTTTTTTATGAAACCTGAAAAACCGAAAAAATTGGGTTTTAAAAAGATTTACCTTAATCTAGATAAAATCCTATTTCTATTCTTTCTAATCTTTATGCTGGTTGACTATATTTGGTTGCCATTAAACTCAGTCATAGCTGGATTTTTTTACTAAGTCAGACTGGATATTTGTTTATTTCTTATAACAATATTTTTTTCAATCATAAAAAAATGCTCCTATAGTCAGTCTTGGTTTTTGTGGTTTTGATAGCCATTAATCTACTGGTAGCCTATTTTTCAACTCAGTATTCTCTTTATTGGAGCACGTCATCTCCTTTATCATGAAAAAAAGAACTCTCATAGAATATAGTCGAAAAGTATTCCGTGAAAGCCTTGCTTTTATGAAGAAGTTGACTATTTCTAAAGCATTATTTATCTTTCTTTTTGTGGCAATGCTATTTCCTTTTATCAGAAAGATATTTAAGATTTATTATTTCAATAAAATAGTGATTCCAGAGTTTATCCAAACTTACATGGAAGATAAATATTGGATGTGGTGGGTAGCTATTATTAGCTTATCGCTTTTATTCTTCTATGTTTCGGTTCGGTTGATGTTCGCATTACCAAAAGTCTTTTACGAAAAGATGTCAGTTAAGGACTCCGTTCTTTATAGTCTTGAAAAAAACCAAGAATAACTTTTTGGTTTTATGCCTGGCATTTATTCTTAATTATTGTAAAGACAAACCTATTCTTTTACCTACCTCTCATCCCTATATTATCAATTCAGTTTATAGTGGATAGCATAACACAGAAAGAATCCCTAGTTCTTGCTATTATTAACTTTTGCTCTCATCAAGAATTTTCACTATATGGCATTAACCTATTTCCTTATTAAATTCTCTTCTTTTCTAACAGGAGAAGAACTTGACATTATGCCAAGACGGGAGAAGGACCATATCATGAGATGGGGTGTGATGGTCTGTGCAAGTACTTTCTTTGCAATTGAAGGATATAATTATCTAGAAGCTCCTGTAGTCAATCCGCCACTTGTAATTTCACATCGTGGCGTATCAAATGGCAATGGTGTACAAAATACAATCCAATCCTTGGAAAAAACTGCTCAATTAAAACCGGATTTAATAGAAATGGATATCCAGGAAACCAAGGATGGTCAATTTGTCATGATGCACGATGCAAATCTTAGAGGATTAGCAGGTTTGAATAAGACGCCACAGGATTTGACTCTGGAAGAGTTACAACAGATCGACATACACGAGAATGGTTATACGACGAAGATTTCGAGTTTTGATGATTACCTGAATCGCGCAAATGAATTGCATCAGAAACTTCTTATTGAAATTAAGACTAGCCACAAAGATAGTCCGCAAATGATGGATCATTTTCTCGAAAAGTATGCTGCAAAAATTAAGGTTTATGGTCATCAAATGCAATCCTTGGATTACCATGTTGTTGAGAAAGTAACTCAGTATGACAAGGATATTCCAATCTACTTTATTCTTCCTTACAATTCTGTTTTTCCGAGAACGAATGCAACGGGTTATACTATGGAGTACTCTACATTGGATGAATACTTTGTAACCAAACTTTGGAATACAGAGCAGAAACTCTATGTATGGACAATCAATAGTTCTGAGTCATTTGATAAGTCTTTCCGCTTAGGTGTCAACGGCATGATAACGGATAACTTGAAAATGATTAAAGATGAACTAGAAACAGCTCAGGAAGATCCTGAGTATACAGACTTGCTTTTAAAAAAGGCAACTGAATTCTTTGCATTCTAATCAAAAAAGAGGCTGTTAACCAGCCTCTTTTTGTACGATATTAAAAAGGTAATTTACCTGCGAATGCACCAAGTTTCTTCTTAGTAGTTTCGTCAATTTGCTCGAGAGCAGCATTGAGTGCTTGGACAGTCATATCAGATAGTGTCTCAATATCTTCTGGATCTACGACTGCTGGATCAAAATCAATTTTAACGACTTTTTTATCACCAGTTAATGTTGCAGTTACCAGATTTTGAGCAGAAGTTCCAACAAATTCAGTAGCAGCAAGCTCAGCTTGACTTTGTTCCATTTGTTTTTGAAGTTTTTGAGCTTGGCGCATCATGTTTTGCATATTCATCATGGCGGTAGTTAGCTTCCTTTTCTTTTTATTTTCCATTTTATTTTATCAATTTTAATACGAAAAGTCTATTTTATAAATTTTCAGTGCTCTATTTTCTATCTAAATACATTTTTAAGGTTTCTTTAAGCTTTTCTATACTATTCTGAAGAACTCTATATTAATCGAGAGCTAGAAATGACAGATTAGAACTCAATTTTGCCAAAAACGTGATTTTGATACTAGTTTCTAGCTAGAGGGACCTAGTATTTATTTTAAGATAGTGCTAGATTATGATATAATAGGAAAGAATGAGTTTTTAGTACAAACCAAAGGAGAATCAATATGATTTATGCTGGAATTTTAGCAGGTGGAACCGGCACGCGCATGGGAATTAGTAACTTACCCAAACAATTTCTTGAGTTGGGAGATCGCCCAATTCTAATTCATACAATTGAAAAATTCGTCTTAGAACCAAGTATTGAAAAAATCGTTGTTGGGGTTCATGGCGACTGGGTGACACATGCAGAAGATTTAGTTGAAAAATTCCTTCCACTCCACAAGGAACGTATCATCATTACAAAAGGTGGGGCTGATCGTAATTCTAGTATTGAAAAGATTATTGAAGCCATCGATGCTTACCGTCCACTAACAGAAGATGATATCGTAGTAACACATGATTCGGTTCGTCCCTTTATCACACTTCGTATGATTCAAGACAATATCGCTCTTGCTCAAAAACATGATGCGGTTGACACTGTGGTTGAAGCGGTGGATACAATTGTTGAAAGCACAAATGGTCAGTTTATTACAGATATTCCAAATCGTGCTCATCTTTACCAAGGACAGACTCCACAAACATTCCGTTGTAAAGACTTTATTGATTTGTATGGTTCATTATCAGCAGAAGAAAAAGAAATTTTAACAGATGCATGTAAAATCTTTGTCATTAAGGGTAAAGATGTGGCCTTGGCTAAAGGTGAATACTCAAACCTTAAAATTACAACAGTTACAGACTTGAAGATTGCTAAAAGCATGATTGAGAAAGACTAGAGACATGATTAATCAAATTTATCAACTGACAAAACCAAAATTTATCAATATTAAATATCAGGAAGAAGAGATTGACCAAGAGAATCATATCCTCATTCGACCAAATTATATGGCGGTTTGTCATGCGGATCAACGCTATTACCAAGGAAAGCGTGATCCCAAAATATTATCTAAAAAGCTTCCAATGGCTATGATTCATGAGTCTTGTGGAACTGTTATTTCTGATCCAACAGGTACCTATAAGGTTGGTCAGAAGGTTGTTATGATTCCAAATCAACCACCTATGCAAAGTGACGAGGAGTTCTATGAAAACTACATGACAGGTACCTACTTCTTGTCAAGTGGTTATGATGGATTCATGCGTGAGTTTGTTTCTCTTCCAAAAGATCGTGTAGTAGCTTATGATGACATCGAAGATACGGTAGCTGCTATCACTGAATTTGTCAGTGTTGGTATGCATGCCATGAATCGTTTTTTGACAGTTTCTCATAGCAGAAGACAGAGAATAGCTGTCATTGGTGATGGTAGTCTAGCCTTTGTCATGGCAAATATTATCAACTATACCTTGCCTGAAGCTGAAATTATCGTAATTGGTCGTCACTGGGAAAAGTTGGAACTCTTCTCTTTTGCTAAAGAGCTTTACATCACTGATAGTATCCCAGAGGATCTTAGTTTTGACCATGGTTTTGAATGCTGTGGTGGTGATGGATGTGGACCTGCTATAAATGACTTGATTCGTTACATCAAACCACAGGGAACGATTCTTATGATGGGGGTTAGTGAGTATAAAGTAAATATTAATACTCGTGATGCGCTTGAAAAAGGGTTGTTGCTAGTAGGTTCTTCTCGTTCTGGGCGAATTGACTTTGAAAAAGGCCGTTCAAATGATGGAAGTTAAGAAATTTGCAAATCGTTTGAAGAATATCATTTATCTAGAGGAACCTGTAAGAGAAATCAAAGATATTCACCGAGTATTTGCAACTGACTTAAATACCGCTTTTAAGACAGTCTTTAAGTGGGAAGTCTAATGGAGGATGATTGTGGAAAAAATCATTAAGGAAAAACTTACCTCTTTACTATCAACTGATGAAGATATTCTGAGCGTTGAACAATTAGGTGGGATGACCAATCAAAACTACTTGGTCAAAACATCTTCAAATCAGTATATTGTTAAGTTTTTTGGAAAAGGTACAGATAAATTAATCGACCGTCAGAACGAAAAATTCAATCTTGAATTGTTGAAGGATTTGAAATTAGATGTAGAAAATTATCTTTTTGATATTGATGCAGGTATCAAGGTCAATCAATACATCGAAAATGCAGAGACACTTGATTCAACTACCATTAAAACTAAATTTGAGAAGATAGCTCCAATTTTACAAACGATCCATGCTTCGGGTAAAGAATTAAAAGGAGAGTTTGCTCCTTTTGAGGAAATTAAAAAAATATGAATCATTGATTCAAGGGAGATTTCCTATCCGAACTATGAAGTTGTCAGAAAATCTGTATTTTTCTCTGAAAGACGAACTTGAAGAAATTGGAATGGATAAGAAATCGTGTCATATTGATTTGGTTCCAGAAAACTTTTATTGAAGGTCCAGACGGACATCTTTATCTCATTGATTGGGAATATTCTTCTATGAATGATCCTATGTGGGATTTGGCAGCTCTCTTTCCTAGAATCTGAATTTACAAGTGCAGAAGAAGAAGACTTTTTAAGTCATTACGAGAGTGACAAGACTCCAGTTTCAAGGGATAAAAATTCGTATTTACAAAAATCTTGCAAGATATCATATGGAGTCTTTGGACTATTTACAAAGAAGAAAATGGTGCAGATTTCGGAGATTACGGAATCTCTCGTTACAATAGAGCAGTAAAAGAATTAGAGTCTGAAGGAGATTTAAATGAAAACTAAAAATGGAGTTTCTTTTGGGCTACTATCAGGTGTGTTCTGGGGATTAGGATTAACTATTAGTGCTTATATCTTTTCAATATTCACGGATTTATCGCCCTTTGTAGTAGCAGCAGCGCACGATTTTCTGAGTATTTTTATCTTGCTAGGATATCTTCTATTTAAAGAAGGTAAAGTACGTTTTTCAATCTTTTTGAACATTCGAAATGTCAGTGTTATTGTCGGAGCACTTTTAGCGGGTCCTATTGGTATGCAGGCCAATCTCTACGCGGTCAAATATATAGGTAGTTCCTTAGCTTCGTCTGTTTCAGCTATTTATCCTGCAGTATCTGTCATTCTTGCTTTCTTTTTCTTAAAGCATAAGGTTTCTAAGAATACAGTATTTGGAATCTTATTAATCATTGCAGGGATTATTGCTCAGACTTACAAGGTTGAACAAGTCAATTCCTTCTATATCGGAATTCTTTGCGCCTTGATTTGTGCTTTTGCTTGGGGAAGTGAAAGTGTTCTGAGCTCCTTTGCTATGGAAAGTGACCTCAGCGAAATTGAAGCTCTCTTGATTCGTCAAGTTACATCCTTCTTGTCTTATCTTGTTATTGTGCTTTTCACGCATCACTCATTTGCAGAAGTGGCAAATGGCCAATTGTTTGGTCTATTAATTGTCTTTGCAGCATTTAATATGATTTCTTATCTTGCCTACTATATGGCTATCAATCGATTGCAACCAGCAAAAGCAACTGGTTTAAATGTCAGTTATGTAGTTTGGACTGTCCTGTTTGCAGCGATGTTCTTGGGGACACCTCTGACTGTGCTTGACCATTATTACTTCATTTATCGTAATGGCTGGTGTTTATATTATCATTAAAGAATAAAGGAGAAAACGCGTGAAAGCGATCATCTTAGCAGCGGGATTGGGAACTCGTTTACGTCCTATGACAGAAAATACTCCCAAAGCCTTGGTACAAGTCAATCAAAAACCTTTGGTTGAATATCAAATTGAATATTTAAAAGAACGAGGAATTGATGACATTATCATCGTCGTAGGTTATTTGAAAGAACAGTTCGACTATCTCAAAGAGAAATACGGTGTGCGTTTAGTTTTCAACGATAAGTATGCGGATTACAATAACTTTTACTCTCTTTACTTGGTAAAAGAAGAGTTGGCTAACAGCTACGTTATTGATGCTGATAATTATCTTTTCAAGAATATGTTCCGCAATGATATCGAGCGTTCAACATATTTTAGTGTTTATCGTGAGGATTGTGACAATGAATGGTTCTTGGTTTATGGTGATGACTATAAAGTACAAGATATCATCGTTGATAGCAAGAATGGACGTATCTTGAGTGGTGTGTCATTCTGGGATGCTCCAACAGCTGAGAAAAATTGTTGGGTTTATCGATGAAAGCCTATGCAAGTGGCGAGTTTGTTGACCTTTACTGGGACAATATGGTTAAAGATAATATCAAAGAACTAGATGTTTACGTAGAGGAGTTAGAAGAAAATTCTATCTACGAAATTGACAGTGTTAAAGATTATCAAAAACTAGAAAAAATTCTTTCTTCACAAAAATAACCAACTTTTATGAACTGATACCTTACCTATTTTTACTTGACTTTTCATGTTTGATACAGTATACTAGTGAAAATTTAACCTTTAAGGGAAGTCCAGAGAGACTCACAAGGTGTCAGAGAAAAGAAGCTACAATGGGAACAAGTAAGCAAGTGCTTATTTGCTACTTTTGTGTAAATATCTTAACTGAAACCTTGCTATTGCAAGGTTTTTCTTTATCTGATCCCCTTAAAATTTAAGGAGGAAAAGTTATGAATCCAAATTGTAGAAAAACGCATGGGTGCTATTCGCTTGGAAAATATGAAAGTGATTGTTCAAGAGGAAATCGCACCAGCAATCTTTGAGCTGGTACTTGAAGGAGACATGGTTGAAGCTATGAAAGCTGGACAATTTCTTCATTTACGTGTACCTGATGATGCCCACCTCTTGCGTCGTCCAATTTCAATCTCATCTATTGATAAGGTTAATAAACAATGCCATCTTATTTATCGAATCGAAGGTTCTGGTACAGCAATCTTTTCAACCTTAAAAGCAGGTGATAGCCTAGATGTTATGGGACCTCAAGGAAATGGATTTGATTTATCAGATTTAGACCAACGTAGTCGTGTTCTCCTAGTTGGTGGGGGAATCGAGTACCACCCTTACTCGAAGTAGCTAAACAACTGCATGAACGTGGTGTAGAAATTACAACTGTTCTAGGATTTGCTACTAAAGATGCTGTCATTTTGGAAGATGAATTATCCAAATATAGTCAAAGTCTTTGTGACGACCGATGATGGCTCTTATGGGATCAAGGGAAATGTCTCAGTTGTGATTAAAGAATTGGACAGTGAATTTGATGCTGTATACTCTTGTGGAGCACCTGGTATGATGAAATACATCAATCAAACCTTTTACGACCATCCCAGAGCTTATCTATCTTTAGAATCGCGTATGGCTTGTGGTATGGGAGCTTGTTATGCTTGTGTGCTTAAAGTGCCAGATAGTGAAACAGTTAGTCAACGTGTCTGTGAAGATGGGCCTGTATTTAAAACAGGAACAGTTGTTTTATAAGGAGAGTATCATGACTACAAATCGATTACAAGTTTCTCTACCAGGCTTAGAATTAAAGAATCCTATCATTCCCTGCATCAGGCTGTTTTGGTTTTGGTCAAGAGTATGCTAAATACTATGATTTAGATCTCTTAGGGTCTATCATGATAAAGGCTACTACGCTTGAGCCACGTTTTGGGAATCCTACTCCAAGAGTGGCAGAAACCCCTGCAGGTATGCTCAACGCTATTGGTCTACAAAATCCTGGTTTAGAGGTCGTTCTTTCTGAAAAGTTACCTTGGCTTGAAAGAGAATATCCAAATCTCCCTATTATCGCCAATGTTGCTGGATTTTCAAAACAGGAGTATGCAACCGTTTCTCATGGAATTTCAAAGGCAAATAATGTAAAAGCTATCGAGCTCAATATCTCATGTCCTAACGTTGATCATGGAAATCACGGTCTTTTAATCGGGCAAGACCCAGATTTGACTTTTGATGTGGTTAAAGCAGCTGTAGAAGCGTCAGATGTTCCAGTCTACGTTAAACTAACTCCAAGTGTGACTGATATTGTAACCATAGCAAAGGCAGCAGAAGATGCCGGAGCTAGCGGTCTTACCATGATCAATACTCTTGTTGGTATGCGTTTTGATCTCAAGACAAGAAAACCAATCCTCGCAAATGGAACAGGTGGGATGTCAGGTCCAGCAGTCTTTCCAGTTGCACTTAAATTAATTCGCCAGGTAGCACAAACAACGAGTCTGCCAATTATCGGTATGGGGGGAGTTGATTCAGCTCAAAGTTGCCTTAGAAATGTATCTAGCAGGTGCTTCAGCAATCGGTGTCGGAACAGCAAACTTTACAAATCCCTATGCTTGTCCAGATATTATCGAAAATCTGCCAAAAGTTATGGACAAATATAACATCGAAAGTCTGGAACAACTTAGGAAAGAAGTAAAAAGTAGCTTATAGTCTTTTTAGATTCGTAATGTTTTGAATGCCCTTCTTCTTTTTGGTATAATATAACTATGATTGTAACAATACCTATTAAAACTGAAAAAGACATTGCAACCCCAGGACCGACTGTCCTAGTATTAGGATATTTTGATGGTATCCACCTAGGGCATCAAAAACTATTTAGTATAGCTGGTGAAATAGCTGCAAAGAAAAGATTAAGCGTTTGCCTTAATTACTTTTCATGAATCACCAAAATTAACCTTAAAAGCCTATTCGCCAGAAAATTTGCTTCATATCCTAAATGCGGACGATCGTGAACGCAAATTTAAACGAGCAGGAGTTGAAAATCTTTATCTGATGGATTTCTCAAGCCGTATTGCTAATATGACAGCGCAAGAGTTCGTAGATACCTTTGTCAAGGAAGTTAAAGCTGATACCATTGTAGTTGGATTTGACTATAGTTTAGGTTCAGATCGAAAATCTGCAGAGGATTTAAAAGAAATCTTCGACGGAGAAGTAGTTGTAGTACCACCTGTAGAAGATGAAAAAGGAAAGATTAGCTCTACTCGTATTCGTCAAGCCATCCTAGAAGGGGATGTGAAAGAAGCTGGGCAATTACTAGGAAGCCCTCTTCCGACAAGAGGAATTGTGGTACATGGTAATGCTCGTGGTCGAACTATTGGATATCCTACTGCAAATCTCGTGCTTTTGGACCGTACTTATATGCCAGCAGATGGTGTCTATACTGTTGATATCGAAATCAAGAGAAAACTCTATCGAGGGATGGCCAGTGTCGGTAAGAACGTGACCTTTGATGGAGAAGAAGAGCGTTTTGAAGTCAATATCTTTGATTTTGATGAAGATATTTATGGAGAGACTGTGACCATCTATTGGTTAGATCGTATCCGAGATATGGTGAAATTTGACAGTGTTCAACAACTGGTCAAAACAACTTGAAGAAGATGAAAAAGCTGCAAGAAAATAAAAGAATCAAAAAGTTCGAATGATTGTTCGAGCTTTTTGTTTTGCAAAAGTAGTCGATTAAGAGTCTTAGAGATATTTTTACAATCGGTAAAATTTTGGGAAAAAGCAAAGTTTTAGCTTGACATCTTAAATTTTAAGGAGTAGAATGTTTACTAGTTAATTAAATGGTTAAACACTAGTTAAGGAGTTGTGATGAAACAAAGAAGTGTCCTTTGGTTTATGATTGGTCTTTTTGTTCTGATTTTAGGAGCTTGCGGACAAAAGGGCAATCAAGAAAGCAAGAATGCTAAGGGAATGAAAATAGTGACCAGTTTTTATCCAGTCTACGCCATGGTTAAAGAGGTTTCTGGTGATTTAAATGATGTTCGGATGATTCAGTCTAGCTCCGGTATTCATTCCTATGAACCATCCGCAAATGATATTGCAGCTATTTATGATGCTGATGTCTTTATTTATCATTCACATACCTTGGAGTCATGGGCAGGAAGTTTAGATCCGAACTTGCAAAAATCTAAGGTAAAAGTCATAGAAGCGTCTGAAGGTATGACCTTGGAGCGTGTGCCTGGCTTGGAAGATATGGAAGCCGGAAACGGTGTTGATGAGAAAACATTGTATGACCCTCACACCTGGCTTGATCCTGAAAAGGTTGCAGAAGAAGCACAGATTATTGCTGACAAGTTATCCGAACAGGACAGTGCTAACAAGGAAACTTATCAGAAAAAAACGCACAAAAGTTTTTAGTGATAAAAGCTCATGAACTTAACTAAGAAAGTATCAACCAATCTTTGAAAAAAATCAAGTCAGAAGACATTTGTAACGCAACATACGGCCTTTTTCTTATTTGTCCAAACGGTTTGGTCTAAATCAACTAGGGATTGCTGGTATTTCACCCTGACCAAGAACCAAAGTCCCAAGACAATTGACTGAAATTCAAGAATTTGTAAAGACTTATAAAGTTAAAAACTATTTTTACAGAGAGCAATGTTTCTTCTAAAGTTGCTGACACACTTGTAAAATCAACAGGTGTGAGTCTTAAAACTTTAAATCCTTTAGAGGCTGATCCCACAAAATGACAAGTCTTACTTTAGAGAATCTTGAAGAGAAATATGGCTATCTTAGCACAAGAATTGAAATGAGGAGATTATGAATATAATAAAAAAATATTTAGCAGGATCTGCAGTGGTCCTTGCCTTAAGTGTGTGTCTATGCTTTTAAATCAACATCAAGCACCTGAGAAAAAGAAAGCAATCGTGTATCTATATGTTGATGGGAAAAGAATCTGAAGTCTAAGAAAGAAATGAAATCTCTGACACCGGACCAAGTTAGCAAGAAGGAAGGAATAGAAGCTGAGCAGATTGTTACTAAGATTACGGACCAAGGATATGTGACTTCACAGGCGACCATTTTCATTTTTACAATGGTAAAGGTACCATATGATGCCATCTTTAGCGAAGAGTTAGTCATGAAAGATCCAAACTATCAGTTGAAAGATGAAGATATTGTTAATGAGATTAAGGGTGGCTACATTATCAAGGTGGATGGGAAATACTATGTCTACTTGAAGGATGCTAGTCATGCAGATAATATACGTACCAAAGAGCAAATTGAAAAACAAAAACAAGGGCATACATCTGACCAAAAAAATGATTCTAAGGAAGTTGTGGCAGCTAGAGCTCAAGGACGTTATACAACCGATGATGGTTACGTCTTTAATGCTTCAGATATCATTAAAGATACAGGTGATGGTTATATCGTACCACATGGTGGTCACTATCATTTCATTCCTAAGAGTGACTTGTCGGCAGGTGAATTAGCAGCCGCAAAAGCATATTTATCAGGGAATACTACAGCTCTCAGTCAACCTTTATCAGTGACACCGAATAATGGTGTTTCTGCAGCAGATGATGGTTATGTCTTTAACCCTAATGATATTGTCAGAGATACTGGCGATGCTTATATCGTACGACATGGGGACCACTATCACTATATCCCTAAATCATCTCTTAACAATCATCAAGCACAATCTAACACTCCAAGCTTAGAAAGTCCTTCTAATTCTACACCAAATAATCCGTTACCACATGTTCACCATGAAGAAGAGGAACACGATCATGGTTTTTGATGCAAATAGAGTATAAGTGAAGATTCAGAAGGTTTTGTCATGAGTCATGGAGATCACAATCATTACTTCTTTAAGAAAAGATTTGACACCTGAGCAAATCAAGGCAGCACAAGATCATTTGAAAGCTAAGTCACCAGTGACACCAAGTCCAAGTCATGAGGACCATGATGAAGATGAGCATGACCACCATCATGAGTGAAGACCATGATCATGGCTTTGATGCGGATAGAGTCATCAGCGAAGATGCAGCTGGCTTTATCATGAGTCATGGTGATCACAATCATTACTTCTTTAAAAAAGATTTATCCCCTGATCAAATTAAGGCTGCCCAAGATCACTTGTACGGCAATAAAACATTCAGAAACTAGCCCAGATAACCACAGTAGTAAACCAGAAGAACACCATCATGATAACCATGGAAACCATCATGAGGAAGAGCACGATCATGGCTTTGCAGTTGATCGTGTAATAAGTGAAGATGATAAAGGATTTGTCGTTTCTCATGGAGATCATACCCACTATTTCTTTAAGAAAAGATTTATCAAAAGATCAGATTAAAGGCTGCGCAAGAACATTTGCATGGACATCATCAGACTAGAGCCTGTTAAAACCTCTTGCCAAAAGACTGTTGAAAGTTTCTCTCGAGATGCCAGCGATGAAGAAAAAAATGAGCTATATTTCTAAAACATATGGCGTTCCTCTTGAGGCTATCAGAATTTCAAATGGATTCTTTGTATTTGGTAATCCAGACCAAGCTTATGATCCAACTCACATTCACCCTTACGCCGTTCGTAAGGAACACGTTCGTATTCCGCTTCAAACAGGTGATGCAGAGCTTGATTTTCCTAAACGAACTCTATACAACTGCTTTACGTGATGGTGTTTCTCCTTATAGCTTACAGGTTGAAAATGGTAGCTTTTGTCATCCCTCATGGCGACCACAACCACTACATTAAAGTTCAAACTAAAGGGCTATGAAGTTGCTTTGAAACATAAAATCCCTGCTTTGCAATCTAACTACCAACCAGGTGCATTTGATGAAACGACTGTTCAAAAATAAGGTTGATCAACTTCTAGCAGAAAGTCGAGAAGTTTACAAGGATAAACCAATTTTACAGAGACAAATCGAGCTTGCTTTTGGGTCAATTCTCTGAAAATATGAAGAAGCTCTCAACCAACTCTACAGCTGGGTATCTAGCTGCATTAGATCTCTTTGACAAACAGTATATCCATGTTGATGCTAGCGTAAAACCAACAGAAATCAGTCCTTTAGATAAGAAATATCAAGCTTTTAGTAGATAAGATTAATACCTTGGATACGGATGCTTATGGACTTCCTAAGAAGGATTTATTGACTCAGCTTCAAGAAAATAAACTGGCTCAAGATGAAGCAGGTTTAGATGCAGTTGAAGCAAAACTAGAAGCTTTGCAAGATTTTAATGATCGAACTGGAGTTACAACAGTCGAGTACATTAAGTATTTCTATCAACATCTATCTGATAATCACTTAAATGACACTCTTAGAAATAAAGTTGCTAACTTAACTTGGACACTTTATCAATCACAATCCTTCCTTAAGGCGACTGACTTGAACAAACTATTCCCAGAAATCTATCAAACAAAACTGGAAGTTGAAGAAGCTCTGAAGAATGAACCTGTTACAAGTAAGCCTTCTGAAACAATCTTAGATACAGAAAAAGTGGATGGTCATAGTGCTAAAAACGGCAGTCTATGAGTTCTTGAAAGGTTTGTATGATGATATCAAAGCCTGAGGAACAAAGCAATCATGTTCAAAAAGCTCAAGTAGAAGGACTCTTAACGAAAGCTGATGAATTAGTTGCTCAAGTCAAAGAAGAAGGCGTAAAAGCTTCACTCGCTGACGAGGTGAAAAACCTGAAAGCTAGCTCTAGAGAAAGACGACGCAGACCTTGATGAACTAAACACACAAGTTCAAGATCTTATAAAACGTATTTCACAAACCATTCAGACTGAACGTGAGAATGCTAATCAAGACCCAGAGGTTTTAGTTCTCTATCAAAAATTATATAACGGAGTCCTTGCCCTACATACTTATTTGGAAATGAATAATGGTTCTGATGCGGACTTTGAAAAAGTGGATGCTTTGTTTGATAAATTGTCAGCTGCAAGTAAAGACAAGCAAGCTCTTCTAGCTCTTGCGCAAGAAATTGTCTCATTAAACCAAGAACTTCAATCCAAAGCTAAGCCGAATGAAGCAAGTTCTGAAACAACTAGCAAACAAGCAAGCGACAAACAGACTGAATCAAGCAATCCAACGACTAGTTCTCCAGAAACAAGTGAAAAAGAAGTCAACTAAAAAAGAAGTAGCTTTGCTACTTCTTTTTTAGTCTTTGTAAGATACAATGCCAATGATTGTATCAACTGCACGTTCCATAGTTTGAAGACTGACATATTCAAAACGTCCGTGCATATTTTCACCACCAGCGAAGATATTTGGAGTTGGAATTCCCATAAAGGAAATTTTAGAACCGTCTGTTCCACCACGGATAGGCTCGATAATAGGTGTAATATCAAGATTTTCCATCACTGCTTTTAGCAATAGTGATTGAGTCATATCCTTTTCGATGACTTCCTTTCATGTTGTAGTACTGGTCTGTCAAAAGTCAGGGTTACACGATCGCTACCAAGTTCTTGGTTCATCTTGTCAGCAATAGCTTGCATTGCAGCTTTACGCGCTTCGAAAGCTTTCTTTTTCAAAGTCACGAATGATGTAGCTAGCACGCGCTTCCTCAACAGTACCAGTTATATCCATGAGATGGTAGAAACCTTGATAACCCTCAGTCAATTCAGGTCGGTCACCAGCTGGGAGTTGATTGTGGAAGTCGATGGCTAACTGAAGGGCATTTGACCATTTGTCCTTTAGCTGTTCCTGGGTGAACATTACGTCCCTTGGAAAGTGGAGTTCAGCAGCCGCAGCAGAGAAGGTTTCATACTGCAATTCACCAAGAGGTCCACCGTCAACTGTATAAGCAAAGTCAACATCGAAGTCCTTTGCATCAAATTTGTTGGCACCAACACCGATTTCTTCATCTGGTCCGAATCCAACTCGAATTTCACAGTGTTTTATTTCAGGATGAGCGTTCAAGTATTCGATAGCTGTCATGATTTCGGCGATACCAGATTTGTCATCAGCACCGAGAAGCGTAGTCCCATCTGTAGTAATCAAAGTTTGGCCGGGATATTTCTCTAAACTCTTAAAATCAGCTGGATCAAGTTTGAAACCAGAATTCTCAAGTTCGATAACGCCCACCGTCGTAGTTTTCAATAACCTGAGGATTAACGCCTTCAGCATTAAAATCTGCCGTATCCATGTGTGAGATAAAGCCAATCTTACGAGTTAAACTTGGATCGTTGGCTGGTAGAGTACCGATAGCGAAACCGTTTGGCAAATAATAGACATTTTGTAAACCAACACGTTTCATCTCTGGGATGAGGACATTGGTTGCGAAGTCTACTTGGCTTTGAGTACTAGGTGTTGTCGTTGAGTTTTCGTCAGAACGTGTATTGACTTTGACGTAGGTCAAGAAGCGTTCTAGTAGTGTTGGATATTTCATCATAACTCCTTTTTATAATTTTTTATTTACCTAAACAAAATTGGCTAAACAATTGGGTAATGAGTTCATCTGGCGCTGCATCACCGGTGATTTCTCCGAGAATTTCCCAAGTACGAGTCAAATCAACCTGAAGCAGAGTCAACTGGGCATACCCAGTTCAAGACCTTCATTAACAGCTTGTAGACTTTCAACTGCCTTTTTCAATTAATGAAATATGACGGGCATTAGACAGATAAGTAGCATCTTGTTCAACCAAGCCAGCATTTTCAAAGAAGAGGTTGTTGATGCGTTCTTCAATCTTATCAATGTTTTGATTTTTAAGGACTGAAATACGGATGACATCTTCTAGGAAGCTCAGTCAGTTTCGATCGCTTCTGGTAGATCAGTTTTGTTGAGAAGAATGATTCGATTAGTATCTTGGCTAATTTCAAGAAGTTGTCGGTCTTGGGGAGTTAGAGGTTCACTAGCATTTAAGACAAGTAGTACCAAGTCAGCTTCCTTAAGGGCTTTTTTCGAGCGTTCAACACCGATTTGCTCAACAATATCATCCGTCTCACGAATACCTGCAGTATCAATCAATTTTAGAGGAACACCGTTGATATTGACGTATTCTTCGATGACATCGCGCGTAGTACCCGCAATATCGGTTACGATAGCCTTGTCTTCACGAAGGAGGTTGTTGAGAAGACTGGATTTTCCCAACGTTTGGACGACCAATGATGGCTGTTGAAATTCCCTCACGAAGGATTTTACCACGACGTGCCGTTTTTAAGAGATTGGTTAAGAGGTGTTCAAATTCTAAAGTTTTTTCACGGATTACAGCAGTAGTAGCCTCTTCCACATCGTCGTACTCAGGATAGTCGATGTTAACCTCAACTTGTGCCAGAGTATTGAGTATCTCCTGGCGAGTATTGTTAATAAGATCAGACAAGGATCCGTCTAGTTGCTTGACCGCAATATTCATGGCTTTGTCTGTCTTGGCACGGATGATATCCATAACGGCCTCAGCTTGAGTCAAGTCTACGCGACCATTGAGGAAGGCACGCTTTAGTAAATTCTCCAGGCTCAGCCAAGCGAGCACCCTTCACGGATAGCCAGTTGAAGGATTTCATTAGTTACGGCGATTCCACCGTGGGTATTAATTTCAATAATATCCTCACGAGTAAAGGTCTTTGGAGATTTCATAGCACCAACCATGACCTCGTCCATAACCTTCCCTGTCTGAGGATCAACGATATGTCCGTAGTTTAGAGTGTGACTAGCAACCTTGCTCAAATCCTTGCCTCTAAAAAAATTTTTCATGGGCGATAGTAAAACTATCCGATCCACTTAAACGAACAATACCAATAGCCCCTTCACCAAGCGGAGTCGAGATTGCTGCGATGGTATCAAATTCACGTGTAATCATTTCATTTCCTTTTTACAATTTATATACAAATATCACTTAAAAATTGTAACAAAAATATAGTGTTTTATTCAACGAATGCCACTTATAAAGAAAAGCCTAAGCAGATTGCTTAAGCTTTATTTAGTGCGCATTTCACCTTGTGGGAAATAAGTTCCTTCAGGCATATCGTTAATAATAACGTGAACAGCTGACTGAGGTGCTCCTGTGTTACGAACAACAGCTTCTGTAACTTCCTTAGCTAGGGCTTTCTTTTGCTCTAGCGTGCGTCCTTCAAATAAATCAATGCGTACAAATGGCATAATTGCGTCCTCCACTAGTTATTTGATTTCTTCTATTTTACCACATTTTGCCATTTAAAGCTTTGAGAAAATATGGTATACTAGAATGTAGCAAAAAATTTAGAAATGGACGTGAAATAGAAGCATGGCACAGTTGTATTATCGTTATGGGACCATGAACTCTGGAAAAACCATCGAGATTCTCAAGGTAGCCTATAACTACGAGGAGCAAGGAAAAGGAGTTGTGATTATGACTTCAGCTCTGGATACGCGTGACGGTGTTGGCTATGTTTCAAGTCGCATTGGGATGAAAAGACCAGCAATTGCTATTGACGAAACAACAGATATCTTTGGATTTATCCGAGATTTACCTGAAAAACCTTACTGTGTACTTGTCGATGAAGCCCAGTTTTTAAAACGTCACCATGTTTACGACCTAGCTCGTGTTGTTGATGAGTTAGACATACCTGTTATGGCATTTGGTTTAAAAAATGACTTTCGTAATGAGCTGTTTGAAGGTTCTAAACACCTCTTGCTCTTAGCAGATAAGATTGATGAAATCAAGACCATCTGTCAGTATTGTAAGTAAAAAAGCGACTATGGTCTTGCGTACGCAGGACGGACTGCCTGTTTATGATGGTGAACAAATCCAGATTGGTGGAAATGAAACCTATATCTCAGTTTGCCGTAAACATTATTTTGCCCCTGAAATCAATAAGGAGAATAAGAAAGAATGAATATCTATGATCAACTACAAGCAGTAGAAGACCGTTATGAAGAATTGGGAGAATTGCTGAGTGATCCTGATGTGGTCTCTGATACCAAACGTTTTATGGAGCTTTCAAAAGAAGAAGCTTCTACTCGTGATACCGTTACAACCTACCGTGAATACAAACAAGTTCTTCAAAACATTGTCGACGCTGAGGAAATGATTAAGGAATCAGGTGGAGATGCTGATTTGGAAGAAATGGCCAACAAGAATTCAAAAGACGCAAAGGCTGAAAAAGAAGAGTACGAAGAAAAACTGAAAATCTTGCTCCTTCCTAAAGATCCAAACGATGATAAGAACATTATCCTAGAAATCCGTGGTGCAGCTGGTGGAGATGAAGCAGCTCTCTTCGCTGGAGATCTTCTAACTATGTACCAAAAGTATGCGGAAGCCCAAGGTTGGCGCTTTGAAGTTATGGAAGCATCTATGAATGGTGTCGGTGGTTTCAAGGAAGTGGTTGCTATGGTATCAGGTCAGTCAGTTTACTCTAAACTCAAGTATGAATCAGGTGCCCACCGTGTACAGCGTGTCCCTGTGACAGAAAGCCAAGGTCGTGTACACACTTCAACAGCGACAGTTCTGGTCATGCCTGAAAGTCGAAGAAGTTGAATACGATATTGATCCAAAAGACCTTCGTGTTGACATCTACCACGCATCTGGTGCTGGTGGACAGAACGTCAACAAGGTTGCGACAGCCGTTCGTATCGTTCACTTGCCAACCAATATCAAGGTTGAGATGCAGGAAGAACGGACGCAACAGAAGAACCGTGAAAAAGCCATGAAGATTATCCGTGCGCGTGTTGCTGACCACTTTGCACAGATTGCTCAAGATGAACAAGATGCTGAGCGTAAGTCTACTATCGGTACCGGTGACCGTTCTGAACGTATCCGTACTTACAATTTCCCACAAAACCGTGTCACGGACCACCGTATCGGTTTGACTTTGCAAAAGCTTGATACAATCCTTGCTGGTAAGTTGGACGAAGTGGTGGATGCCTTGGTTCTTTATGATCAAACACAAAAAAATTAGAAGAATTAAACAAGTAATGAAAATTAGCTCAACTATTTAAAGATTTTTGAGGAAAAGTTAATAGTACAAGGAGAGGAAGCAGAAAGCCTCTCTTTTGTCTATCGTAGCCTGAAAAAAATCTATCTTTTACAGACTTTATCTTTGCTCTCCAGCAAGAGGTAACAGAGGAAGATAAACACTTCGTAAAAGAAATTTACACGAAACTGGTAGCTCATATACCTGCTCAGTACATTATCGGTCAAGCTGAATTCTTTGGGATGCAGTTAAAAGTAGATGAGCGGGTTTTGATTCCTCGACCTGAAACAGAAGAGTTGGTGGAGCTTATCCTAGCTGAAAATCCTAATGGAAATCTCAAGGTCTTGGATATTGGTACAGGAAGTGGTGCAATTGCCCTTTCTTTAGCTAAAAATAGAGCAGATTGGTCAGTCACGGCTGCTGATATTTCACAAGATGCATTAGACCTAGCATCGGAGAATGCAGAGCGTTTAGATTTAGAAATCTCATTTATCAAATCTGACTGTTTCTCCGAAATTTGTTCAAAATATGATATAATTGTATCCAATCCACCATACATTTCTCGAGCAGATGAGGAAGAAGTTGGTTTGAATGTTCTGCATTCAGAGCCACATTTAGCCCTTTTTGCAGACGAGGAAGGTCTAGCGATCTATCGCAGAATCGCAGAAGAATCAAAGGACTATCTAAATGACGGTGGTAAGATTTATCTTGAAATTGGCTACAAACAAGGTCAAAGTGTACCCGCTCTCTTTATGGAAAATCTTCCTGAGAAACGAGTTCGAACTCTGAAAGATCAATTTGGCCAAGATAGGATGGTTGTCATTGATGATGGAGAAAATTAAGCAAGAGTTGGAAAAGGGTGGAGCAGTAGTTTTGCCAACTGAGACAGTTTATGGCCTTTTTGCGAAAGCTTTGGATGAGAAGGCTGTTGACCATGTTTATCGGCTCAAACGTCGCCCTAGAGATAAGGCTCTCAATCTCAATGTTGCTAGTTTAGACGATATCTTGAACTTTTCCAAGAATCAGCCACCTTGTTTACAACAACTTGTTAAAAGTTTTTTGCCAGGGCCTTTAACCATTATCCTAGAAGCTAATGACAAGGTCCCTTACTGGGTCAATTCAGACTTGACGACTGTTGGATTTCGCATGCCCAGTCATCCCGTCACTCTAGAATTGATTCGTGAGTTTGGTCCCTTAATCGGCCCGTCTGCTAACATTTCAGGACAGGATAGCGGTGTGACCTATAAGGAAATTCTGCAGGATTTTAACCAAAATGTTCTAGGTTTGGAAGATGATGCTTTTTTAACTGGTCAAGATTCGACTATTATAGACTTATCTGGCAGCAAGGTGAAGATTCTACGCCAAGGTTCGATAACTCGAGAAGATATCCTTGCCAAGATACCTGAAATTCCTTTTGAGGAGGTATGATATGCTACGTGAATTAAAAGCGACAGATGTCGAAACAATTTGTGTCATTAACAAAGAAGCGCTAGGTTATGCTTTTAGTCCAGAGGAAACGGCTGGTCAACTAGCTAAGTTGACACAAGACTCCCATCACTTCCTACTTGGTTTTGAGGATTCAATTAGCCATGACTTTACTTGGTTATGTTCATGCTGAGGGTTTATGAATCCCTTTATTCAAAACCAGGTTTTAATATCCTGGCTTTTAGCTGTTTTACCTCAAACACAAGGTAAAGGAATCGGTAAAACATTGCTTGAAGGATTAGAACAGGAAGCAGAAAAACGTGGCTATAACTTTATTCGCTTAAATTCTGCAGACCATCGTACAGGTGCGCATGCATTTTATGAAAGAGTTGGTTATACCTGCGATAAAATGCAGAAACGATTCATTAAATTAATAAAAGGAGAAGACCTATGATTTTTTGACAAAGATGATTTTTAAAGCCTATGACTCGGATCTTTGGAATGCTATTGCCAAAAGAAGAAGAACGCCAACAAAACAACATTGAGTTAATCGCTTCAGAGAACGTAGTTTCTAAAGGCTGTTATGGCTGCTCAAGGGTCTATCTTGACTAATAAATACGCCGAAGGTTATCCAGGACGTCGTTATTACGGTGGAACTGATGTAGTAGATATTATCGAAACTCTAGCTATCGAACGTGCGAAGGAGATTTTTGGATCAAAGTTTGCTAATGTACAACCCCATTCAGGGAGTCAAGCCAACTGTGCAGCATACATGGCTTTGATTGAGCCAGGTGATACAGTTATGGGGAATGGATTTGGCTGCAGGTGGGCACTTGACTCACGGGAGCTCCTGTAAGCTTCTCAGGTCAAACCTACAACTTTGTTTCATACAGCGTTGATCCTGAAACAGAACTCTTGGACTTTGATGCCATCTTGAAACAAGCTCAAGAAGTAAAACCAAAACTAATTGTTGCTGGTGCTTCAGCCTATTCTCACATTATTGATTTTTCTAAATTCCGTGAAATCGCAGATGCAGTCGGTGCTAAGCTCATGGTCGATATGGCTCACATTGCTGGTTTGGTTGCTGCTGGTCTTCATCCAAGTCCAGTACCATACGCCCATATCACTACAACAACGACCCACAAAACCCTTCGTGGTCCGCGTGGTGGTTTGATTTTGACTAACGACGAAGAGCTTGCTAAGAAAATTAATTCAGCTATTTTCCCGGGTATCCAAGGTGGTCCTTTAGAGCATGTTGTTGCTGCTAAGGCTGTTGCCTTCAAAGAAGTCTTGGATCCAGCCTTCAAGGAATATGCTGCTAATGTCATCAAGAACAGTAAGGCTATGGCTGAAGTATTCCTGAAAGATCCTGATTTCCGTATTATCTCTGGTGGCACTGAAAACCACCTCTTCCTAGTGGATGTCACTAAGGTTGTAGAAAGTGGAAAAGTAGCTCAAAACTTGCTGGATGAAGTTAATATTACCCTAAATAAGAACTCTATCCCTTATGAAACCTTGTCACCATTTAAGACTAGTGGTATTCGTATCGGAGCGGCAGCAATTACTGCTCGTGGTTTTGGTGAAAAAGAAAGCCGTCAAGTTGCTGAACTTATTATTAAAGCTCTTAAGAATGCAGAAAACGAAGCTGTCTTAGAAGAAGTGAGAAGTGCAGTCAAATCCTTGACAGATGCCTTCCCATTATACGAGGACTAATATTTTATGGACATTTATATTAAGAAAGCTATTATCCATCAGTTCAGCCCTGATGACACAGAGTTGTTCCTAGCGGATAAGTTTCTCAATATCACTCCAAAAAAATAGAGGAATACTTGCGTAAAAAAAGTGGAGCGTGTGTATTCGGACGATGCCAAAACTGGGATTTTTGAAGAGGATAATCCATTTTTCAACAATATTACAGAAGATTTTAATGGCAAACATCTGTGACAATATGCAAACCTTTGGAAAGAAGAATTTTCTGTATCTGAAAAATCAAAAAGACAAATGATTTAGTCTTTGTCCAGTTTTTCAAAAGAAGGAGTCGAACACTTTTGCTTTTTCTTAGAATTGCATTGCGCGAGACCTTGACGCACTTAGGTGGCGAAGTCGATAATCCAATCAAAGCTGACTCAGAATAATCTACCGGGGTTTTTGGTACTGGAGCTGATGAAGCCCTAGTGGTTAATCTTCAAAATCGTAAAGTATCACTTGATTGAAAAAAACGGATCAAGTATAATGGAGCCTTTTTAAACTATTTTTCTGAGAATCTTATTCAAGCACAACCAAAGATTTCACCTAAGAAATCAATCAAGGAACTTGAAAAACGGCTCAGAAAAATTGCCGAAACCTTTAACGCGGATGATTTTTCAATTTCAATCCAAAAGTTAAAATCAGCAATCTTTCAATAATCTCGAGGAAAACAATGAACTCTCTCCAGAAAAAAATTAGCTAATGATCTCTTTGATAACAATCTTACAGCCCGTCTCAGCTTTTATTGACCAGAGTCAAAGAAGCAGTACCAGAGCCAGTTCAGTTTGATGAGATTGATGCCAGTCGTCAGTTGAAGAGATTTGAAAATCAGAAACTTTCCTTGTCAAACGGGAATTGAACTAATCGTACCAAACAATGTCTATCAAGATGCAGAATCTGTTGAGTTCATCCAAAACGATAATGGAACCTATTCTATCTTAATCAAAAAAACATCGAGGATATTCAAAAATAAATAATGTTTAAATTCATACGAAGAGTGCTGGTGCTAGCAGTCTTCCTTTTCGCTGGATACAAAGCCTATCTCATTCGTCAGGATGTCAAACAAGTTATGACCTACCAACCCATGGTACGTGAAATCTTGAGTGAAAGAGATACTCCAGCAAACGAAGAGCTTGTGCTCGCCATGATCTATACAGAAACCAAAGGTAAAGAAGGAGACGTGATGCAGTCTAGTGAGTCTGCTAGCGGTTCTACTGATACCATTAACGATAACGCTAGTAGTATTCGTCAAGGTGTTCAAACTTTGACAGATAATCTCTATCTAGCTCAAGAAAAAGGAGTGGATGTCTGGACAGCCATTCAAGCTTATAACTTTGGGCCTGCTTATATTGATTTTATCGCCCAAAATGGCAAGAAAAACACGATTGCTCTAGCTAAACAATATTCTAGAGATACAGTTGCGCCGACATTAGGGAATACAACAGGAAAAACCTATCGTTACATCAATCCTATTTCCATTTTTCAGGGTGGAGAACTTTATGTCGATGGGGGAAACTATTATTACTCTAGACAGGTTCAAGTAAATCTCTATATCATGAAAATTTTTAATCTATTTTAAGCATCTAGAAATTCTAGGTGCTTTTATAAGTTTTCTTTAAGGATACTTTAATATGCTAGAGGAGAAAAGGAGGAACGTCTCATGCGAAAGAAATTCTTTCTGACTAGCGCTGCAGTACTTTTAGCAGTTGCAACACTGCAAAGCGCCCAGGCAGCTACTGATGTTCAAAAAGTCATTGATGAAACCTATGTTCAACCTGAGTATGTCTTGGGTTCTTCACTAACAGAAGATCAAAAAAATCAAACACTTAAAAAACTAGGCTATGATGCCTCTAAAGATACTAAAGACTTGAAGACTATGACACCAGATGTCTACTCAAAAATTATGAATGTCGCCAACGACTCTAGTCTTCAACTTTATTCATCAGCAAAAATTCAAAAACTAGGTGAAAAATCTCCACTTGAAGTCAAGATTGAAACACCTGAAAATATCACAAAAGTGACCCAAGACATGTACCGTAATGCGGCTGTTACCTTGGGTGTCGAGCACGCACGTATCACCGTTGCAGCGCCAATCCCAGTTACTGGGGAAAGTGCTCTAGCAGGTATTTACTATTCCCTTGAGTCAAATGGTGTAAAATTACCTCAAGAAAATAAAGACTTGGCTCAGGAAGAGCTCAAGGCCTTGTCTGATATTAACGATGAAAACAAGGACAAATCAGGATTCGATGCCAATAAACTGAACGTTGCACTTGCTGATATCAAGGCTGCAGTCGCTAAGGCTAAAGAGTCCAAAGGTGAACTTACAGAAGATGATGTTCGTAAGATTGTTGAAGATACCTTGAAGAATTACAAACTGGATCAAGTTGTTACAGGCAATCAGGTCAATGTCATCATCAACTTTGCCTTTCAATCTTTCAAAGAGCGATATTCTTAATAACGAAGACTTTACAAAGACTCTAAAAGATTTGAAACAAAGTATCGTTGCGCAAGCTGGTGACAGTTTCAGCAATATCGACCTTAACTTTGACGCCAATAAAGCTATTCAAGATGGAGGAAACATCCTCAGCTCTATTTGGCAAGCCATTCTTGATTTCTTCAAGAGTTTTGGTGCTTAGGTCAATTCATGGTATAATAGATGGTAACAGGATTGTTGCCGTCTTTTTTTGTCGGCTCATAGAAAGTGAAAATTATGTTAAAGAAAAATGATATTGTAGAAGTTGAGATTGTCGATTTGACCCATGAAGGAGCAGGTGTTGCCAAGGTAGATGGCTTGGTCTTTTTTGTTGAGAATGCTCTGCTGACTGAAAAAAATCCTTATGCGTGTCCTTAAAGTTAACAAGAAAGATTGGTTTTGGTAAGGTCGAGGAATATCTTACCAATCTCCACATCGTAATCAAGATCTTAGATTTGGCTTACCTGCGTTCAGGGATTGCTGACTTGGGGCATCTAGCTTATCCAGAGCAACTCAAGTTTAAAAACCAAGCAAGTGAAAGACAGTCTTTATAAGATTGCTGGAATCAGGGATGTAGAGGTTGCTGATACACTTGGTATGGAAAAATCCTATCAAGTATCGTAACAAAGGCTCAAGTTCCTGTTCGTAGAGTTAAATGGTGTTCTAGAAACTGGTTTCTTCCGTAAGAATTCTCACGACCTTATGCCCTTGGAAGATTTTTACATTCAGGATCCAGTCATTGATCAGGTTATTGTGGCTTTACGTGATTTTGCTTCGTCGTTATGACTTTGAAGCCTTATGATGAGAAGGAACAGTCTGGCTTGATTCGTAAACCTTGTTGTCCGTCGTGGACATCATTCAGGTCAAATCATGGTTATTTTGGTGACAACTCGTCCTAAAAATCTTTCCGAGTTGAACAGTTGATTGAACAACTCATCAAGCAGTTCCCAGAAATTGTATCTATCATGCAGAACATCAATGACCAAAACACCAATGCGATTTTCGGGAAAGAATGGCGGGTTCTCTATGGTCAAGACTTTATCACAGACCAAATGTTGGGCAATGATTTCCAAATCTCTGGACCAGCTTTTTACCAGGTCAATACTGAAATGGCAGAGAAGCTTTATCAGACAGCTATTGACTTTGCGGAGCTAAGTGAAGATGATGTGGTCATCGATGCCTACTCAGGAATAGGGACTATTGGCTTATCAGTCGCTAAACATGTCAAGGTAGTCTACGGGGTGGAAGTTATCCCAGAAGCAGTAGAAAATAGCCAGAAGAATGCTAGTATAAACGGCATCACCAATGCCCGCTATGTCTGTGATACAGCAGAAAATGCTATGAAGGATTGGCTCAAGGAAGGTATCCAGCCAACCGTTATTTTGGTCGATCCACCACGCAAGGGCTTGACCGAAAGCTTTATCAAAGCAAGCGCCCAAACAGGAGCTGACCGCATTGCCTATATCTCCTGTAACGTCGCCACCATGGCGCGTGATATCAAACTCTATCAAGAGTTGGGCTATGAATTGAAGAAAGTCCAGCCGGTGGATCTTTTTCCGCAAACTCATCACGTCGAGTGTGTAGCGTTGCTGATAAAAGCCTCAGAAACCTTGTAACGAGAGGGATCAGAAAAAGCCTTGTAGGTAAAGACTTTTCTCGTTTAGTGAGAAGTATTAAGTGACCTCATATTTTCTACTAGGTTTGATAACTTATTTTGAGATGGATTCTATTTCCATAAACACTGTGGGGATGTTTTTGTTACCAAAGATAATAGTTAATGGGAATAAATGTGACTCCCTATAAGGGACATTAGTAAGAAATTTCAGAGTTGATTAAAATTGAGCTTGATAGCTGGAAATTAGAAAGTAAAAGGATACAAATAGGTTTACAAATTGGCAAGGCAAATTGATTGTATGACAAATTAGAATTAGAGGTTTTCTATGAAGTATGAAGAAATTAAATTAAATATTTCAAAATGATAAAAATTAGCAATTACAAAGTCTCTTAAAGGGATGAAGCTGTATTCTGAAATATTTAAACCGAAGATGAAAAGAAGTTAATAAATAAAGAGTATTTGTAACTCCAAAAAGGAAACTATGTTTTATTATGAAAGGACAGATATAAATTGGAACTATTAGTCAGATAAAACAAGATATGATTCGAGTTTTGAATTAAGTGATATAAAACATAATATAGTATTTGAAGTATCAACAGAATTGACTAAGTTTACAAAATATTTAGGAGAAGAAGTAGTCAAAAATTATGTTTAAAAAGAAAAATGGAGAAATAGTAGAAGTACTGGATATTTAGTACATCTTGAACTCCTATTACTAGTTTAATCAAAATGAGAAGATAATGTGGACTAAACGAATACATTATTTAACAGAAGTGATTTGGTAAAACTGAGGAAGCATATATTAAGTGGGCAGTCAGCGTTATCTACTTTTAATAATGAAAAATAAAGGATTAAAGTCAATAAATCTAAATATATCCGATTTTTATAGGATATTTCATAAAAGAATCTCACATACCTAGAGTCCTATTTAGTTATGTATCTTACATAAAGAGAAAGGAATTAATTATCATGAAATTATCTTTGTATAGTGAAGTTGAAATATTACCATTCTTTAAGTTCTTATTCTTTAAATGATATTACACATACTGATACCCCAAAAATATTATTGAAAAGTCTAAAAAGATAAGGATAGATACCCAATTGTAATACTTAATAAAGACCATAAAGCAATTGGTGCCTACACCCTAAACACTGGTCCTAAAAGAGTACGGCTATTATCAAAAATGATTATGCGCTTATTAGAGGATTTTCTATTGATGATAATTTCAGAAATCAAGGATATGGTTCTAATGCTCTGAATGGAATATTTGAATTCATGGATTCAACTTTAAAATTAGAAATTAACCATATTATATTGGCTGTAAATGATATATATTGGCTCAAAAAGCATATAGAAATTCAGGTTTTTGTTGTGAAAAAGATTTAGAAGAAAAAGGGAAATTAATTATTATGGAGAAAAGCAAAACTAGTATCATTACTGGTTTCTGCTTTTTCACTAAGTCTTTAAAGTTAGTATTCTATCTTATTTCCACATTTTGAGAGAAATGATCTATATACTGAGATTTCTATATTTTGCTCTTCTAAAAATATCAAAGACTTGATAGCCTGTTTCATTTTTCAACACCAGTATCTAAATTCTTTTTAAATTCAAAGTAGCCCTTAGCATAAAGGAAAAACAGTTTGTTCATAGTAATTTAATTCGTTATCTAATAGTTTTGTAATCTCTGCAATAAGAAATGTGCACTATGAAATTTTTCTTTATCAATACTTAATATCAAACAATTAATGGCAAGTTGAGTAACTAATCTTTATTTGTTTTGTTTAGGTGTGAAAGATATGGAAAGGTCAATAAAGTTTTTATAGAGATGGTTTAGGATATAAGACTGATTGCAGAGAAAAATAATCCGTCAGTATGCTTTTTTGATACCCGGGAACAAAGTTTGAACTATTTCCTTTGGAACAATTAGCAAAAAGATATTGATGAAAAATAATCCACCAAAAGGGAATGGATTTTCAGGAATTACATTAGCCTACAATGTTGAACATATAAAGAAGATGTGAGACTGTAATTGCATTAGTAAGAAAAGCAGGTGGAAATTGTAAAGAGCCACGAAGTTTTTGGGGTGGATATCACGCAGTATTTTTCGGATTTAGATGGATACTATTGGGAAGTTTCATGGGGACCGAATTTTCAATTTGATGAAAATGGATTGCTGAAATTTTTGAGGATAAATAGGAAAGAGTTTGCCATAAAGTGAGGAATATTTGATTTTGAAGGAGGTAATCATAGTGAATGAATTTAATGAATTTGTTCGTGATTTTTCTGCAGCAGGTGATATTGTCATAAGATCGATGATGGCGCTACCTTATATATTTTGCAACGGTAAGCTGATAGGTGACATTTGCGATAATGAACTATTTTTAAAGAGAACGCCGACATCGGACAAACTTCTTGCAGACTCAGAATTGCGTTATCCGTATGAGGGTTCAAAGACATTGATGTGCTATCATCGACAGATTTGGAGGATATGGATTTGATTACTGAGCTACTCGAAAAGGTATGTATGCGGAACTGCCAGAAAAGAACTCAAGAAAGCTAAATGAGACAAACAAGCTTCAGTTTGTTGAATTTAGCAAGGTACAAGTTTTATGAGATGAGTCTATAAATTTGTACGGATACTGTAGGGTAAGAAAAGAAAAATATTTTTCATTCTAAAGTTTAAGTTTAAACATTAACTCTATCCTTTCTTTCTATAATATATAAGTTTGCTATCACGACACGTTGAGTGTGTAGCTTTGCTGGTAAAAGCCTAGAAACTTTGTAAACTAGCAAAGGGATTGAAAAGCCTTTGAATGTAAGGCTTTTGTATTTTGTGATAAAATAGGTAGTTATAATCAAGACCAACTAATAAGCAGTAACAAAATATTACATTTAAAATAAACAAAATAAGGAAGATAAAATGACAGAAATTGATAAAAGGAATTTAAAAATTATCTTTATATTACATTTGGAATTACTTATATAATATGGAGCTTCTCGCCATAATTACGCAATCTCATATTTTGGGATTGAAACGATTATAGAGAGATCATTACATATAGTAGGTGCACTTGGACCAGCTATTGCAAGTGGCTTTTTATTTAAAAGAATATAAAAATTTCAACATTTTCTATTTGGTAAGAAAGGAAAATAGTAGTATTTATTTCATTATTCATTTGTTAGCAATTTTGATACTATTTTCTGTATCTTCCTTAGAATTAAATGAATTATCCATTTATCTGATGCCATTATTCTTTATTCAATTATCTTTTTGGTGGTGGTCACGAAGAATTAGGATGGAGGCATACTACAACCCTTACTTGATAAAAATATACTTGTGGAAATCTAATTTGATTGTAGGATCAATTTGATTTGGCATCTGCCTTTATGGTTTTATAGTAGAGAAAGTCATCAAGGATTTCCTTTTATTTTATTTTTTTATATATATACATTCATAAGTTTTGTTTTAGGACTTCTTTTTACCGTCAAACCCATAATCTGTTTCGGTTACTGCATATTATTTCATGCGTTCGCAAATTTGTTAAATCTCTATTTTGTGCTGAAGATTAATCTTATTTTTATTATCATTTTTATTGCTTATTTAATTTATACAATATTGAGCAGTAATAGAATTAGTAAGGAAAAGAATTTGTATCCAAAATAACTGATATACTCTAGAAAATGAAGGTGATTTTTGTTCAAGGTTATAGTAGTAGAAATAACAAAATCTATATAGAAAGGTTTAGAGTAAATATGAGTCTCTTATTTGAAGAATTTAAAACCATTTGTTTCCATTTAAATCGAGTCGGAATTACACCGACACTGATGGGCTCTTTGGGATTTGAGTTTAGAACGAAAGAAAATTGGGGAGCCGTCTGACATTGACATTCATGTGCCTGGTGACCCTAGAGGTTAGGGAGCACCTGATCATCTCAGAATTTATGACTGGGACAAGATAATGAAAGTGATGAAAGACTTAGGTTACGTCTTAATAGATATTCATGAGCATGAATTCAAAAAGGATCGAGTGAGTGTTGAATTTGAAGTATCGATTCCTTACCTGATTTTTGCAGGAGTTTTGGAATCGGATATAGAGCTTATTCACATTGAAGGCATCACTTTTTCGTCTTCCAAGCTCTGGAGCAGTATCTAAAAGTATTTACAAAGCTTCTTCTCAAGACTCTTATCGAAATGAACAAAATAACAATAAGGATTTTAAAAAGATCGAGTGGCTGGAAAAAGACATTTGTAAATTATCATATGAAAAAGTAGTAAGTTGTAAGACTAGCCACTATGTTATTTTTATTGCTTATTTAATTTTATATAATATTGGCGAGTACTAGAATTAGTAAGGAAACATATTTTAAAATTTTTAGATCAGCATATCCATTATTGAAAGTAACGATTTGCTAATTAGATGATCAATGCTAGAGACTTTTCTATTTGATGAGGCATTACTACTTGTTCAAACTGATTGAACAAGTAGTGATCTAGTGAAAGTCCTTTAGTAAGGAGTTTAAACATGAAATTCCATGAATTTGGTGATAAGAATTTGCCTTCTATCTTGCTGATACATGGCGGTGGCAGTTCTTGGTGGAATTATCTTCGTCAAGCACGGATCTTGTCGGAGGAGTATCGTGTCATTCTACCCACCTTTGAATGGCCACGGCGAGAATATCAACTTGATTATGTTTCTACTGAAGATTCTGCTTTGGAGATTCTAGACTATATCAAAGCAAACTGTGATGGGAAATTGTTTGCAATAGGTGGCGTTTCACTTGGTGGTCAAATTGCTATGGAACTTTTGTCAATAGACAGAGATATAGCTGAGAAAGGCCATCATAGATGGAAGCCTCTGTATTCTCAACCAAGATTAGCTAAAATCAGCATTTTTCTGGTACGTCTTTTTGGCAAACTGATGTTTAGTAAATTCTCTTGTAAACTTCAGTTAAGCATGATGAACAAACTCTATCCTAAACTCAGCTTATCCAGAGGAAATAAAAGATTATTATTTAGAGGATCTGCCAAGGACGCCTATCAAAACATTGAGTGACCATTTATAAAAACCTATATGGGGCATTACAAGTTAAAGGACAGATTTCTGCTAGTAAGACGCAGGTTCTGTATATCTATGGTGAAAAAGAATTGAACTGTGTGAAAGCATCATGAAATTATTTCAACAACTACATCCAAATACGATTTTGTATGAAGCTAGGCATATAACCACGGCTACTATCAGCTTACCTGACTCGAAGTGGATTAATTTGGTGGTGCCATTTTAAAGAGCGATTCATTGAAATGTAATGAATCTGATATATCATAAGGAGGAATCTGATGCTAGGAGCAATAGTTGGAGATATTGTTGGTTCTGTTTACGAATGGGACAACATTAAAACGAAAGACTTTCCATTATTTCGTGAGGATTGTTTTTTACAGACGACACGGTGATGACCTGTGCTGTGGCAGAAGCAATCACGAATGGTGGACAGAAGGATGACTTCATCGATGCCATGAAGAAGTACGGCGGGAATGTATCCAAACGCGGATTACGGTGCCAGATTTTAACTGGGTGGCTTATGACCGACAAACCGTGAGCCCACAATAGCTTTTGAAATGCTCTGCGATGCGCGTTTCTCCGTGCGCTTTGGGTGATGGATGCCACAACAGGCGAGTTGCCGTCCGAAGAGAAATCTGTCGCGCAACTTTCTTCAGAGGTGACGCATAACCATCCAGAGCGTTAAAAGGAGCTATGGCTACAGTCGGATGCGATCTATGTGCCGTTATTTCGGCAGAAATGACAACGCTGTGGAGAGTTAAAAAGACGCGTTAAGGAATCTACATGAGAAAGAGTACGGATATGACCTTTCTAAAACGCTGGATGAAATTCGTCCCTACGTACCGTTTCAATGAAACGTCAGATACCGTTCCTCGCTATCGTTGCCTTTCTAGAAAGTACAGACTTTTGAAGATGCGATTCGAAAATGCGATTTCTAGGTGGGATAGCTGACACTCTTTGCTGCAATCACAGGAAGTATCGCTGAAGCAGCTTATGGAATTCCTGAGGATTAAGGATAAGGGCCTATAGCTATCTCGATGAGCCTTTGAAAGAGGTAGCTCAGACTGATGGGAAGAAACGGTTGTAATAAAATAATAGATGCGTTATGCGGACCGATAATGAATGATGGAGAGTTATCATGGTTGTATTGGAATTGTATCAAGGTGATTATCAAAAAGATTTTAATGTATTTTGAGACTTTAGAATAGGGAGATTTTGCTAGCTCAAACTCCTGGATATACTCAAGAAAACGAAGATGGGTTTGAAGTGGGTAGAATCTAAACACTTGCTCGGATTATATGAAATTATCTTCAATGGAAATATTGTCCCTCATTCAGATTTTCGTTTGAACCCGAAGAAAATGTGACGATTATTTGGAAAGAAATTCTCGAATCTGTCCTTAAAAATGCATAAGTAATCGAAGTGCTACATAGTAGATGCGTACGTCGTTACACAACGTGATGAAGTGAAAGCTTTTGTCGAATCCAGAGAAGCAAACTCTCAAGGCAAAAGCTTTTTAGAAAGCAAAGGGTGCAAGTCGACAGAAGTCTGAAGTGAAGACGGTGAAGCGATTGTCACAGAAAACGCAAACACTGAAGATTGCAATTTTATGTCACTTAGACCCGCTGTTTGTAGAGGTTGAAGATGTGAAGAATATGTGAAAGAAGCGATGGAAGATATTCAATAGTCAACTCAAAGTTCTTTGTGAGAGTGTAGCCACTGCTTGGAGTAGATGGATTGAGCAGTAAAGAGAAACATCTAGCACCATCTAGCTTTCTTCAGGAGAAATATCTATCATGAAAATGGAAGTCGGGAAAATCTATCTTGAAAAAGATGTTTTTGGTTTAAAAAGATGAACTTTGGACTTTAGTTGATAAGGTATCAAACCTATTTTGGGGAACATACTCGTATTTGTCAATGTTGAGAAAGTGCAAAGGTATTTGCATTTTTACAAGATAGTTCAGAAGAAGATATACAAATTTTACCTCATCTGGATGACTATCTTGAAAGAAGTTAATCGTGAATTTTTAAAGGAATGTAAGCTGAAAAATGAAAAATGCTTGCTTTTAAATCAAGCTAAGATCTAATCTATCAATTTTAAGTTCAGGATTTTATTTGGAATTGATCCATTCTAGAGACTTTTTCGTTATACTAGACTGAAACCAAGGTGAAAACCATCTGGTTCGGTCTTTTTCTGTTAATGTAGTATAATAAAAGGTGTAGGTATTCAAGTTTTAATAGGATTATTCTAAGAACGAAAAACATCCAGAGAGAGAGACAAAACATGAAGCAATCACTTGAATTTTTAAGAGAAAGAATCACCGATAAGATGCCCTTAGAGGAAATGGTAGCAATCTTTGAAGACTTATGTGTGAGCCTATTGAGGATGAGATGGTTTTTATTTGAAACAGGGACGTTTACAACTATATCTGATAAGCCAATGTTTCAACTATCCTTAGTAGCATAGCCCCAAATGAAGATGAAGAGTTTTATCAGGTTCACCTCGATATTTTCTGTGAAGTACGTCGAGAGAATGAAATATTTCATGAATCAATCTGGGATGAAGATTTAGAGGAAAATATCTTTGACTACATTATAGCTCAGAGGTGTTTGCCTATGCTAAAGAGCAGGAATACCAAGAGGTCAAGATTTATATGGACCAAACTTGAGATGGTTAGTTAAAGTAATGAAATTTAATGACAGGAGTATTATAAATGAATAAAAATAATGGTAATCATCAATCCAACATCTGGTGGCGAAAAGCCTGATTATAAGGTGAAGTTAGAAAAATAAAGCTAGAGACTACTTTTGAACATGTGGAAATCAAGATTACGGAAAAAGCTCAGATGCAACAAACTTTTGGAAGAAGCTGCTCGAGAGCGTATGATGCAGTCCTTGTTTTTGGTGGGATGGTACTGTTAATGAAGTAATCTCTGGATCGTGGAAAAAGAATATACCCTAAACTTGCGATTATTCCAGGAGGACAGGGAATCTCATCACCAAGCTATTAGAAATCAATCAAGATATTGACGTGTGATTGACGAGCTTGATTTTAGTTCTACCAACAAGATTGATATCGGAAAATCTAACGGAAACTATTTTGTTATATCTTTAGTATTGGTTCATTACCGAAGCCATACATAACGTTGGGACAGAAGATAAGACGAAGTTTGGCATGCTCGCCTATGCGATTAATACCATGAAGTCTGTGGTTACAGATCAAGCATTTAACATTACAGTTGAGACTGAAAATGGAAATTATATTGGCCCAGCCAGCCATGTTTTAGTTCTCCTCACCAATTATTTCGCTGACAAGAAGATTTTTGACGAAAATAAGGATGGTTATGCCAATATTTTGATTTTAAAAGATGCATCTATTCTCTACTAAATTGTCTGTAATCCCTGATTTATTAAAAGGGGATGTTGTCGTAAATGATAATATCGAGTATATGAAAGCTCGTCACATCAAAATCTCTTCAGATAGTGAATTGGAAACGGATGTTGATGGTGACAAATCTGATAATTTACCAGTAGAAATCAAGGTTCTAGGGCAGCATATAGAAGTTTATTCACAGTTAAAAGAATGAAATTTTTAACAAAGAAATACATAAACGTGGGTATCTAGATATACCATTTTTCATGAATAGTAAGAATAGCTCTCAAACAAAAACAAGTCGTTGAAGATAAGGAGTAAAAATATGGAATTACAAGATTTTACCGAAAAAGAACAAGAAATGATAAAAAGGGATTAACTTTCTCTAAACTTAGTGATAAAGAAACTGCTGATAAGATTATCGCCTTAATCCTCAAGAATATATAAAACGTATACCGTTTTTCGTTAGAAAACATGCTATTACACGCACAGTCAAGAGAATTTCGCTTGAGTACCCAGAATTATACGCAGTCGCTGAACAAGAAGGCCAGCTCAACAAAGGAAGCCCAAGAATCAGACAAATTCTTACAGATATTTTTCACAGAAAAATGAACAAGCATAAGATAAAGTAGTTTTTAATCATTTACTTAATCCTATACTGTGCTCGTATTGAAAATGATACTATCCTATTCTACATACTGTGTTGAGCTCTAACACCATAACTTCTATAGAAACCATCTGAATTGAACTTGGATTCAATCCTGTATCTTTTCCAGAGGTCGTAATCTGCTGTTTGAATGGTTAGGATGTAGTTTATGCCAGTCTCAGCGACATTGTAATCATGCAGGATTGACTTAAAGATATCGATTAATTTTCGTGTTTGAAAATCTTGGAGCTTGAGATTTGCTAGCTTGACATGATTGATAGAAATTTCTTCTAGTTGTTTGTTATCCTTAGGTGTTCTGTAATAGGTAATGACAGTTTTTGAGCTGATCAGCATCTTTTTCCTGTAGGAGCAAGGCGTCATAAAAGCCATAGGATTGATCATCCCGCTTGATTTCGAGAAGCTGGCCGTAGTAGAAGTGGTCATTTTTGGGGTTGGTGATTGGACTCATCTGCACCTTTATCTTCGAAGGTGAATCCATGCTCTAAAAAGCTCGGAAGCCTTGGTCTCTCGATAATGACAGTAGTATCTTGAATGGTTTACAGAATAGGTTGAGCTGGAAGACCACTCATCATCATGCAAAACATAAAAACATAACTCAGTTAAAAAGCTGTCCCTGACAAAAGCGTTGGTTGATGCATAGTACTGACTGTTTTAGAAAGTTTTTGCTTTATAGCCAGTACAACAAATTTACCAATACTTTTTAAAACCATACTAACAAGTACGATAAAAATTGTTTTCAAACATTCATAAACTGCTTTGCGGAAAGCTATTACCATGATAGTAGAAGCCAGCCAATACGAGTAGATTTACGATTAAATAGATCAGTAAGAACCAATGAATCTCTTTTAGGGCATTAGCATCAGTGATTTCTTCATAATCAACGTGAATTCTTCCTTGAATAGCATGGCCAAGTTTATAAATCCATTTGGGATTTCCTTTGCCTTTTTACTGCGATTACAAGTCTGATATAGAGATAAAAGGTAAAGGATAAGGATAGAAAGAAAAGAGCATAAAAATCAAAACAACAGTAGTGAATATGGCTATTTCCCTTTTTCACCAATGAATACAGAACTATTTATTAGCTCCATTATAGCACTTTCTTAGTAAATAGAGCTAGAAATATCAGCGAAAATCCTTAAAGATAAAAAGATGGGAATCATGGCCATTTATGCTATACCAATTGTACTGATAGAAGGTAGTCCTTTCTTACTAATCGTTTTATTGGATGGGAATTTTGGGATTAAAGAGAAAGAAGAGATTTGAGAGAGAACATAAAGGAGTAGAGAACCATGGGTAGAATGGGTGATTATAGGTACTTTTAATAGCTTTTTACAATCTTTAATCTGCTGCTCGGTCTGGGCTTTTATCTTTTCTTAAGAAAGAGGAAGAGAATGACAGTCATTATACGAAACGCCCTGTAAACCAACAAACTCTGAACAGAAAAACTGGGTTTAGGGAGATTTTAGTCTACCTGACCTTGATTGCAATCGCAGGGGATCTTTGCTTTTTCAGACCTTAAATAGAGGCGGTGTTGGGAATTCTATTTTAGCCAAAATGATTCTTCTACCTGCTCTGATGGCGCTTTTCAATGCGCGAAAAAGGACTGGAAAAGTCTTTACTGCCCTCCTTATAACCTTTTATGGTCTTTCTAGTAGGAGTCATGTTTAATCTCACGATTGGTTTTGCCACCTCAAGCACCGATTTTGCAAATTAACGAAAGTAAAATCATTTTTAGCAGAAACCAAAGCAAGTGATCTGATGGAAGCTGGATTTGATATCTATGTAAGACAGGGTGATGGTGGTAGCGACTACGAAACCCTTCTGGCAGATGGTAGTTTCCAAAAGTATCCAGGCGATAAAACAGTTACCATCGAAAAAGGCTTCAGACTGGATAGTAATGCTGTCCCTTACGCTCTCTATCTTCTTGTAAAAGACGGTATAGTACTGGGCAGTATTTCCTTTTACGGTGCTGAGGACCAGGATGTGTCTTTAGAAGATTCTAAGGTTATTCAGGTTCGATTTAACAAGGACAGTATCGAGGCAGCGAAAAAACATTCTATCACTTTCAAGTTAGATGAACTCGACTTAACTAAGAGATTGGACCTTCCTCTTGTTCAAAAAACTTTTAAAAAGCATCTATGGTCAATTCCCCCATCACATACAAGTGATGTCACTCAATTGTGGTATGGATTACAGTGGTCCAGCAACAGTGACTCTCTATTTTGGAATGAATATTACAGCCTTATCCGTCTAGATGAAAATTATTTGATGACTGATTTTGAACTGGCTGCGAAAATAGCACGTGATGAGTAGATGGGTTTTTGAATAGTTGACTGTACTTATAGATAATTAAGGAACTAATCGATTTAGTTCCTTTATGAACTTTATTTTAAAACGGTTTCTATTTTTATGGTTCAAATTAAATTTCACGAACAAAAAAATGAATTTATTTAAAAAGTTTCTAAAAATACTTTACAAGTATCTGAAAACATGATATAGTAATGAAGCTTAGAAAATGAGATGATGTTTTCTAGCAAATATAAACCCGAGTAAAAAATGCCTACGGACAGGCAGGGTTGAATGCCGAAGCGTGGTTGAAAAGCCACATTATTGATAGGGTTAAAAGCCTACTTTTATAAGTTGATGTTAGGACACTTGTCCTAATTCGTATAGATTTGTTAGTGTGGTGAAAGCACACGTCATCTTGTGAAACGATCAATAAAGTACGTAATATTTGCTACTAGAGAGTTAGGAAACATCAGGAACAGACATACTCAAAAGAAACAAACATAAACACGTCAGTAGATTGTAGAGCAGGTGCCAACCTGCTCTTTTTTCATAAGTATCCTTTAGAACCTTACATGGTTAAGGTGTAAAAAATATGATAAAGGAGTATGTCTCTATAATGTTAAATCAAAACCAAGCTCCCATCTATGAGGGGACTGGTCAAGTTACGAAAAGAAAAGAATTGTACCATTTTCGACGTACCAGGTCACAAGCGTGACGTGGTAAACCCTAGAATTAGTGGAACTTTTAGGGGAAAAATGTAGGTATAGATGTTAACTTTATGAAAGCCCTTTGGACAATCTAGGCATCCCATTTCGATTATCCGAGAAGCAGAGGAGCTGGCAGCAGAAGCTTTTTGGTGCTGCTCATGCCTTTTTAATGATCGGTGGAACAACATCATCAGTACAAACCATGATTCTTCCACCTGTAAAGCGGGAGATAAAGATCATCCTTCCTCGAAATGTCCATAAGTCAGCCATCAACGCTCTCGTTTTATGTGGTGCTATTCCTATCTATATCGAGATGAGTGTGGATCCAAAAATCGGTATTGCACTGGGACTTGAAAATGAGCGTGTAGCACATGCTATTCAAAGGACCATCCAGATGCTAAGGCTATCCTAATCAACAATCCAACCTATTATGGGATTTGTTCAGACCTTAAAGGGATTAACAGAGATGGCTCACGCTGCAGGAATGAAAGTGTTAGTAGACGAGGCGCACGGTGCTCATCTGCATTTTACAGATAAACTTCCTCTATCTGCTATGGATGCTGGAGCTGATATGTCAGCTGTATCCATGCATAAGTCTGGTGGCAGCTTGACACAAAGTTCGCTTCTTTTAGTTGGTGATCAGATGAATCCTGAGTATGTACGTCAAATCATTAACCTGACACAGTCAACATCAGCATCTTATCTGTTAATGGCTAGTTTAGATGTTTCTCGTAGAAACTCTAGCCCTTCGTGGTAAAGAGTCCTTTGAGAAGGTCATTGAGCTATCTGAGTACGCTCGTCGTGAAATCAATGCCATCGGTGGCTACTATGCCTACTCAAAAGAGCTAGTAGACGGTGTGTCTGTTTGCGATTTTGATGTCACTAAGCTGTCAGTCTACACTCAGGGTATTGGCTTAACAGGTATTGAAGTTTATGATCTCCTACGAGACGAATATGATATTCAGATTGAGTTTGGTGATATTGGCAATATCTTGCCTACATTTCGATTGGTGACCGTATCCAAGACATTGAGCGCTTGGTCGGTGCGCTAGCTGATATCAAGAGACTATACTCACGAGATGGGAAAAGGACTTGATTGCTGGAGAATATATTCAGCCTGAGTTGGTCCTATCTCCTCAGGAAGCCTTTTTATTCAGAGAGAAGAAGCTTTAACTTTGACGAATCCGTTGGCAAGTCTGCGGAGAATTTGTCATGTGCTATCCTCCAGGCATCCCAATCTTAGCGCCAGGTGAACGGATTACACGAGAAATTGTCGATTATATTCAATTTGCCAAAGAACGTGGTTGTTCCTTCAAGGAACGGAAGATCCAGAGGTCAATCACATCAATGTTATTGAGAGAAAGGAGAACTAAATGGATTTATGGTTTTCTGAGTTCATACTCCAGATGTGAAATTATCCCTGAGAACAGCCAAACAACTCTACGCTGGTAAAAAGTGAATGGCAGGATATCGAAGTATTTAGATACACCAGCTTTTGGGAAGATATTGATTTTAAATGGGCATGTCTTGTTTCTCAGATGCAGATGATTTTGTCTATAATGAAATGACGGTTCACGTTCCTATGGCTGTCCATCCCAATCCAAAGAAAGTCTTGGTTATTGGGGGTGGCGACGGTGTTGCTCAAGTATTAACGCTATATCCTGAACTGGAGCAAATTGATATCGTGGAACCGGATGAGATGTTGGTTGAAGTCTGTCGAGAATACTTTCCCAGACTTTTGCAGCAGGGACTTGATGACCCTCGTGTCACCATTTATTATCAAAATGGACTGCGTTTTTTTGAGAAACTGTGAAGATGACTACGACATTATCATCAATGATGCGACAGATCCATTTGGACATACAGAAGGTCTTTTTACCAAGGAATTTTACGGCAAATAGTTATAGTGCTCTGAAAGAAGACGGTATTATGATTTACCAGCATGGTAGTCCTTTCTTTGACGAAGATGAGTCTGCTTGCCGAAGTATGCATCGTAAGGTCAATCAAGCCTTTCCAATTAGCCGTGTTTATCAGGCACACATCCCAACCAGTCCTGCTGGTTATTGGTTATTTGGATTTGCATCGAAAAAATATCACCCTGTCAAAGATTTTTGATATGAAGGCTGGAAAAACGTCAGCTTTTCACAGAATACTACACTGCAAACCTACACGTTGGTGCTTTTATGTTGCCAAAATACGTTGAAGACATTTTAGAAGAAGAGGAAAGAAAAAAATGAGTCGTTTATTAGTTATCGGATGTGGGGGCGTTGCCCAAGTTGCTATTTCAAAGATTTGCCAAGATAGCGAAACCTTTAAAGAAATTATGATTGCTAGCCGTACCAAGTCAAAATGTGATGACTTGAAGGCTAAATTAGAAGGTAAAACAAAGTACTAAAGATTGAGAACAGCTGCTCTTTGATGCTGACAAGGTGGAAGAAGTGATTGCCTTGATTGAAAGCTACAAACCAGAAGCTGTTTTGAACGTAGCTCTACCATACCAAGATTTGACCATTATGGATGCTTGTTTAGCAACAGGAGTCCACTATATCGACACAGCCAACTATGAGGCTGAAGACACAGAAGACCCTGAATGGCGTGCTATTTATGAGAAACGCTGCAAAGAGCTTGGATTTACGGCTTACTTTGATTACTCATGGCAATGGGCTTACCAAGAAAAATTCAAAGAAGCAGGATTGACGGCTCTTCTTGGTTCTGGATTTGACCCAGGTGTAACTAGCGTCTTTTCAGCATACGCTCTCAAACACTATTTTGATGAAATCCACTATATCGACATTTTAGACTGTAATGGTGGTGACCATGGTTATCCATTTGCAACCAACTTTAACCCAGAAATCAACCTCCGCGAGGTTTCTGCACCAGGTTCTTACTGGGAAGATGGAAAATGGGTAGAAGTAGAAGCTATGTCTATCAAACGTGAGTATGATTTCCCTCGTTGGGTCAAAAAGACATGTATCTTCTTCACCACGAAGAAATTGAATCACTGGCTAAAAAACATTCCAGGAGTTAAACGTATTCGTTTCTTTCATGACTTTTGGTCAATCTTATCTAACTCACATGAAATGCTTGGAAAACGTTGGGCTTCTTCGTACAGATGCCATTAACTTTAACGGTCAAGAAATCGTGCCTATCCAATTCTTGAAAGCCTTGCTTCCAGATCCTGCAAGCCTTGGTCCACGCACAGTTGGTAAAACCAATATCGGCTGTATCTTTACAGGTGTCAAAGATGGCGTTGAAAAGACAATCTACATCTACAATGTTTGCGACCATCAGGAATGCTACGAGAGTTGGTTCACAGTCATTTTCTATACAACAGGGTGTTCCAGCCATGATTGGGACAAAATTAGTGATGGATGGCACTTGGAAACAACCAGGAGTGTATAATCTTGAAGAGTTGGATCCAGATCCATTCATGGAAGCTTTAAATAAATACGGTTTGCCATGGTTGTGGTTGAAAAATCCACAAATGGTGGACTAATGAAGTTAGAACAAGTACCAACACCTTCTTATATCATTGACTTAGGGAAAACTAGAAGAGAATTGCCGTATTCTACAAGAGGTTCAGGAAGAAGCTGGTTGTAAGGTGTTTGCTAGCCTCAAAAAGGCTTATTCCTCATAAAACCTATCCTTTGATTAGCCAGTATCTTTCTGGTACAACGGCTAGTGGACTCTATGAAGCTAGTTAGCTAGAGAAGAGTTCCCGGGGAAGTCCATGTTTTGCCTGCTTTTAAAGGAAGCTGACATGGAAGAGTTGCTTCAAATATCTGATCACATTGTTTTTAATTCGGAGAGACAACTACGAAAATACGGTCAAATTTGTCGTGAGGCTGGTATCAGTGTAGGTCTACGCCTCAATCCTCAGTGTTCTACTCTAGGAGATCACGCGCTCTATGACCCTTGTGCTCCTGGATCCCGTTTTTGGAGTGACTTCAGACAAGATACCGAGTGATTTGCTGGACTTGGTGGATGGGCTTCATTTTCATACTTTTGTGAGCAAGGGCAGATGATTTAGCGACGACCTTGAAAGCAGTAGAAGAGCAGTTTGAGCCTACTTTGCATCAGGTTAAATGGCTCAATATGGGCGGTGGACACCATATTACTAGAGCCGACTACGATGTGGACTTACTGATTTCTGAGATTAAGCGAATTCGAGAAACCTATAATCTTGACGTCTATATCGAACCAGGAGAAGCGATTGCTCTTAATGCTGGTTATTTAGCTACTGAAGTCTTAGACATCGTTGAAAATGGGATTGAGACCTTAGTGCTAGACGCTTCAGCAAGCTGTCATATGCCAGATGTCCTTGAGATGCCCTTATCGTCCTCCATTGAGAGATGGTTTTGAAGCGCAAGAAAAAGCTTATACTTATAGACTTTCTTCCAAATACCTGTCTAACAGGGTGATATCATTGGTGACTATAGCTTTTGAAAAACCGAGTTGAGATCGAGATAGACTCTACTTTTGAGGACATGGCAATCTACTCCTTTGTCAAAAATAATACTTTAACGGGCATTGGACTACCAAGTTTGTATCTCATGGATAAAGAGGGTGAGTGCAGTCTAGTCAAAGCCATTTGGCTACCAAGACTTTAAGGAGAGATTATCATGATGGACAGTCCCAAAGAAATTAGGGTTATCGTATGCCTGCAGAGTATGAACCCCATCATGGGACTCTCATGATATGGCCCTACTCGACCAGGGTCTTGGCTATTTCAAGGCAAAGGCTGCAAAAACAGCTTTAGCCAGATTATTAAAACCATTGCCTCAAGGGAAACAGTCTATCTTTTGGTGGAGGAGGACTATCTATCTGAAGCCCAATCCTATCTTGGAGACCAGGTCGTTTATCTAGATATCCCAACAAATGATGCCTGGGCTCATGATACAGGTCCGACCATTCTCCCTTAATGATAAAAGGGAAAAAGTTAGCGGTAGATTGGTCTTTCAATGCCTGGGAGGTGCTGTGATGGACTCTATCAAGACTATGAAGCAGATGACCAAGTGGCCAGTCGCTTTTGCTAGAGAATCTAAATGTACCTGTTTATCGATGCCAAAACCATTTGTACTAGAAGGTGGAGCCATACACAGTGACGGTCAAGGAACCATACTTGTCACAGAAAGCTGCTTGCTCAGTCCGGGTCGCAATCCTCATATGACTAAAGAAGAGATTGAAAATACCTTACTAGAGAGCCTTGGAGCTGAAAAAGTCATCTGGCTACCTTACGGTATTTATCAGGACGAAACCAATGAACACGTCGACAATGTTGCAGCCTTTGTTGGCCCAGCAGAGATTGTCTTAGCTTGGACGGACGACCAAGACGACCCCCAGTATGCCATGTCTGCGGCCGATCTAGCTCTTTTAGAGACGGAAACAGATGCAAAGGGCGTTCCTTTACCATTCATAAACTTCCGATTCCAGCTATCCATCAAGTAGTGACGGAAGAAGATTTGCCGGGCTATACTTATGAAGAAGGCGAAGAGGAACGCTATGCTGGTGAGCGTTTAGCAGCATCCTATGTGAACTTCTATATTGCTAATAAGTCTGTCTTGGTGCCACAATTTCAGGATGAAAACGACCAAGTGGCCTTGGATATCCTGAGTAAGTGTTTCCCAGACCGTGAAGTTGTCGGAATCCATGCAAGAGATATTCTTTTAGGTGGTGGAAATATCCACTGTATTACCCAACAAATTCCAGAATAGGAGAAAAGATGAGAAATGTAAACGGTTGCAGCTATTCAGATGCAATGCGCTAAGGATGTGGAAACGAATATCCAAACAGCTGAACGTTTAGTCCGTCAAGCTAGCAGATCAAGGTGCGCAAATTATTCTTCTGCCTGAGTTGTTTGAACGTCCCTATTTCTGTCAGGAACGTCAGTATGACTACTACCAGTATGCCCAGTCGGTGATCAGAAAAATACGGCAATTCAGCATTTTCAAAGTGATTGCCAAGGAATTAAAGGTCGTTTTTACCAATCAGTTTCTATGAAAAGATGGTAATGTCTTATATAATTCGATAGCTGTCATTGATGCAGATGGAGAAGTACTAGGCGTTTATCGGAAGACACATATACCAGATGACCATTATTATCAAGAAAAGTTTTATTTCACGCCTGGAAACACAGGATTTTCAAAGTTTGGGATACTCGCTATGCGAAAGATTGGTATTTGGGATCTGTTGGGATCAGTGGTTCCTGAAACAGCCTGTTGCCTTGCCTTAAATGGTGCAGAATTTCTCTTTATCCCAACAGCCATTGGTTCGGAGCCAATTTTGGATACAGATAGTTGTGGACATTGGCAACGTACGATGCAAGGGCACGCAGCAGCAAATATTGTGCCAGTTATTGCTGCTAATCGTTATGGCTTGGAAGAAGTCCAACCTTGCGAGGAAAAATGGAGGGACAAAGTTCTAGTCTTTAACTTTCTATGGTTCATCCTTTATGACCGATGAAACAGGAGCTATCTTGACCCAAGCAGAACGACAAGGCGAAGCTATCTTGTTAATAACTTATGACCTTGACAAGGGAGCAAATGAACGCCTAAACTGGGGCTTGTTTAGAGATAGAAGACCAGATATGTATAAAGATATTGTCAGATAATAACAAAAAGTAGCCAGCTCAGGCTACTTTTTTAAAAATTCTTTATAAACATAAGGATTCTCTGGTTTGTCCACTTTTGATGAAAGACTGGACTTCGATTGTTGGGAGGACTTGGTTGAGTTCCTTGTGATAGCGATTGCTAATCTTTCCTTTAACTCTCACCCAGGTGTTATTGTCATAATGATTGGTATTTCCTGGTCAAGAGGCCCAAAAACCCCTGAATCAGCGATACAGTGCATGATACCAAAGCGAAAAGACAAATTGACTATCGCTGTGACTGGGATCATTGTAGATAAAAGCCCATGAAACTCGATCTCTTTGCCTTCAAATTCATTTGGGATAATCATAGATAGCCTCCATGACTTTCTAGGTAATTTTCATCATTGATAGCTATACTAGATTGAGCTAGTATTTATCAGCACTCTTCCGAATAATATTTTCATGAGCTGTTTCAGAATAAAAAGCGACTAGTATCCGGCTTAAGATACTGACTGCTGGTTCCTTCACTTGCTTGGATTGCCTTTGTCAGTTCCTTCCGACAAAGGAAATAATATCCTTTTGCCGATACTGTTTTAGAATCCAGAGTGACAGTTGGAAAATGTGAAATCCAACTAACAAAGGCAAACTTAAGAGGACAAAACTAGCAAGCTTTGGCTGAAAAACTCTGTAAGTGACTATGTTCTTTTCAGAACGTTTGAAACAAATATAGGCTTTGAACGATGGCTAGTATCAAAGATAGAACCATGGTGATATAAGCCAAATAAGAGTAGTGGAGGTTTAGATACTGATTGAGCTTACCTGAAGATGTAGATAAAGAGTCAAAGAGAAAATAACTCAAATAAAATGAGAAAGCGTATCATAGCATGACCCCTGACTAGGTAAGAATAGACAAGCAACAAGAGTTACAATCGTCATGAACTGCCAAATAAATGCGTTTTGAGATAGTTCTTCATCATGAGTAGATTTTTGACATCAAGCATGGTCTATAACCAGAAAGGCAAGAACTGGAGCAAAGCCAAAACTGGAGAGAAGTGAAGAGCCAATAAAATGCATCAGCTTCACTACAGAGTGATAGTAGGAAAGATAAGACCATCAGAAGAACAATGCAAGTAGTGGTGTTGAGCTGATAGATGTCAGAACCCTGAGTTGGTACATAGACCTGGACTATGCTTGCAAAAAGACAGCCAAAGACCAAGTAACGCCCCATATCAAAGAACTCATCAATAGCTTGTATGAATACCTGAAGAAGTTTTCTGACCTTTAGTCAAGTGAGAAAAAAATCATGTTCATGACAAGCTAGTCTATTTTTCTTTTGTATAGGTCCTCCCAGAAAAATCCAAGGAAAATACCCAATATAGTAGCGACAAGAATCGAACCTAAAGCGCGGAGTAAGAACCATTTTAAATGAATTACCAAAAGCTGAATAGGTTGCAAAAGAGTACGATAGGATTGATGATAGAGCTGTTACTAGAAAAAGGAACAGCTGTATAGCTTGGAACCTTCTTCTCCAAGAAACGATTAATGATAGGAACAATTCCACATTCACAAGAAGGAAAGAGAAACTCTATAAAAGGTGACCAAAAAGATTCTCCCCAAGCGATTTTTAGGAGAAATGTATAAACCTTCTCAGGGAGTGACGTAGACTTCAATAGCACCAGAGATGATGCTACCAATTAAGACAAAGGGTAAAGCTTCAATGATGATTGATAGAAAAATGGCACCAGCTTGTAAAAACACTTGAAGGCAGGTTTTGAAAGAGATCCATCTATTTTTTTCTTTTCTGCTTTTTCTTTCTTTTACTTTGTCATCAGGAAATGTTACTTGTTTCAAATCAGGAAGTTTGGCAAACTCTTCGAACATTTTATCTAAGTCATCAGTTTTTGTAAATTTAACAGTCATAAGGCATACCTCGATTCTTTGTGTTACCTCTATTATACTATTATTTCTGGGAAATAGTTATATTTTATAATCAACTTCCTTTTTATCTTTATAAAGTTGAAATAAAGCAACAAATTAATGAAAACAAGCTTTTCCTGCTTATGGTATAATAGTTTCATGGATAAAAATATGAAAAATTTCCCAAGATTTGGGTGTAACTTAAAAGCAAATTGATACTAGTCTTGTCTTTTGACAGCTGAAGGAGCAACTATTCCTTTATCGCTCGTTATCGCAAGGATATGACTGGTAGCTTGGATGAAGTGGCTATTAAGGCAATTATCGACCTTGATAAAAGCCCAACTGCTCTCAACGATCGTAAAGAAGCTGTTTTAGTAAAAATCAAAGAGCAAGGCAGTTAACCAAGGAATTGAAGAAGCAATTTTCTGCTGAAAAATTAGCAGATGTTGAAGAACTCTATCTACCTATAAGGAAAAACGTCGCACCAAGGCAACGATCGCGCGTGAGGCGGGACTCTTTCCTCTTGCTCGCTTAATCTACAAAAATGTATCTGACCCTAGAAAAGAAGCAGAAACATTTGTCTGTGAAGGTTTTGAGACTCCACAAGATGCTTTTAGCGGGTGCAGTTGATATCTTGGTTGAAGCACTCTCTGAAGATGTCAACTTGCGTTCAATGACTTATCAAGAGGTCCTTAGACATTCTAAGATTACTTCACAAGTCAAGGACGAAAGTTTGGATGAGAAGCAAGTCTTTCAGATTTATTACGATTTCTCAGAAACAGTTGCCAATATGCAGGGTTACCGTACGCTTGCTCTTAATCGTGGTGAGAAGCTAGGCATTTTGAAGATTGATCTGAGCATGCAGTTGATCGTATTCAAGCCTTCTTTGCTGTTCGTTTTCAAGGTTAAGAATGCTTATATAGACGAAGTGATTCAACAATCTGTTAAGAAAAAAGTATTGCCAGCTATCGAGCGCCGTATTCGCACTGAATTGACAGAAAAGGCAGAAGAAGGAGCTATCCAACTCTTCTCAGAAAACCTTCGTAATCTCCTTCTCGTAGCACCACTAAAAGGACGCGTGGTTCTAGGTTTTTGACCCAGCCTTTCGTACAGGTGTTAAGCTTTGCAGTCGTTGATGCGACTGGTAAGATGTTGACAACACAAGTTATTTATCCAGTCAAACCAGCTTCAGCTCGTCAGATTGAGGAAGCCAAACGTGATTTAGCAGATTTGATTGGCCAATATGGTGTTGAAATCATTACTATCGGAAATGGAACGCTAGCCGTGAGAGCGAAGCCTTTGTTGCTGAAGTTCTCAAAGATTTTCCAGAAGTCAGCTATGTCATTGTTAGCGAAAGTGGAGCTTCTGTATACTCTGCCAGCGAACTTGCCCGTCAAGAGTTTCCTGACTTAACCGTTGAAAAACGTTCAGCCATCTCAATCGCTCGTCGCTTGCAAGACCCACTTGCTGAATTGGTTAAAATCGATCCCAAATCCATAGGTGTCGGCCAGTACCAGCATGATGTAAGTCAGAAAAAACTATCTGAAAGTCTTGATTTCGTGGTGGATACAGTGGTTAACCAAGTTGGTGTCAATGTCAACACAGCCAGTCCAGCCTTACTTTCACACGTTGCAGGACTTAACAAAACTATTTCAGAAAATATCGTCAAGTATCGAGAAGAAGAAGGTAAAATCACTTCGCGCGCCCAAATCAAGAAAGTTCCTCGTTTAGGTGCTAAAGCGTTTGAACAGGCTGCCGGTTTCCTCCGTATCCCTGAAAGCAGCAATATCCTTGATAATACAGGTGTTCACCCGGAAAACTATGCAGCGGTTAAAGAACTCTTCAAACGTTTGGACATTAAAGACCTAAACGAAGAAGCACAAGCTAAGCTCAAATCTGTTTCTATCAAAGATATGGCTCAGGAGCTAGACCTTGGCCAAGAAACACTTAAAGATATTATTGCTGATCTTCTCAAACCAGGTCGTGATTTCCGTGATTCTTTTGATGCTCCAGTCCTTCGTCAGGATGTCTTGGATATCAAGGACTTTAAAAGTTGGCCAAAAGCTTGAGGGAGTTGTGCGCAACGTCGTTGACTTCGGTGCCTTTGTTGATATCGGAATCCATGAGGACGGTCCTATTCATATTCTCACATGAGCAAGAAATTTATCAAACATCCAAGTCAAGTCGTTTCAGTTGGGGATTTGGTAACTGTATGGGTGAAGAAAATCGATGTCCAACGTGAAAAAGTAAATCTGTCGCTTCTTGCACCTAGATGAATCTAACTGATTACGTTAAACAGGTTTCTTTAGAAGACTTCTGAAAACCTTTTCAAACACCAAGCTCAATGGAATACTCGTCTGCGGTCGACAGGTGGACGATTTTTCCTAAGGATGGTGCATTTGATTTTAATCCCAAAAGTTTATCAAGAACTAGGGTAGACGTTTTTCCGAAAATTGTCCGTCACGAACTCTGTCATTATCATCTGTATTATGAGGAGAAAGGGTATAAAGCATAAAGGATTTAGCTTTTTAAGGAACTGTTAAAAAGAAGTGGATGGACTCTGCTTTGTTCCTCCCTTTATCAAGTGCTAAGTCAAACACCAGCTTTGGTTTATAAATGTTACTTTGTGACCAAACCCTTATCAAAGAAAAGCGACGAATCGATACCAAACGTTATCGCTGTGGTCTATGTCATGGAAAACTTATCTTGCAAAATCGCCCTAAGGACTGATGCAGTGGTGTTTTAGTTCATGTTATACTTATTTCAAGAATACTCGAAAGAGGTACAAATCATGAATACTTTTTATAAAATGAGACGAAATCGTATGATATCAGGAGTTCTTGCTGGGACTATCTGATAGATGGGATCTTGATGTGACATTGGTCGCTTCATGTTTTGCTATCTTACAATCGCAAAATTTTGGACTCGAATCATCATCTATATCATCCTAGCCTATATCCTACCAACTAAGGAAGATATCGAAGCGGACATGCACTGGAACTAGGCCTCACGCAAAGATGAAAGAAGCTGAACCTATCGATGATGATAAAGGTTGGTTTTGGTAAACGTTTTACTATTCATAAAAATCAAACCCTTTGTAGTATCAAGGGTTTTTTTCTTTACTTGAAAAATTTGTGGTAAAACTAATAGTAGTTGATTTCAAAAATATCTCTATCTTACAAAAATGTAAGATTAAAGCTTCATTTGTAAGGTTATGTTATGGAACCGTCTCCCTTTTTAGAGTACACTTATATCATAAAGATAGCGAGCAAAAACTATGAAAATATTTACAAAAAGAAACATACAAGTAGACTGAGTCCAAAGGATATCGAGCGAGTTGAGCTCGGCATTCAAATGATGCAGGCTCAGTTTCAATTAATGGGATATTAAAAAGGAGATGAAAATGACGCTATTAGATGTAAAACACGTTCAAAAAGATTTATAAAACTCGCTTTCAAGGCAACCAAGTAGAAGCCCTGAAAGATATTCACTTTACTGTTGAAAAAGGTGACGTTGCTATCATGGGTGAATCTGGTTCTGGGAAATCAACGCTACTCAAATATTCTCGCCATGCTTTGATAAACCAACTCGTGGCTCAAGTCTTTCTAACGGAACTGACACAGCTACTATTAAAATTCTGAAGCATCAAGCTTCCGTCGAAAAGTTAGGCTTTGTCTTCCAAGACTTTCAATTTGTTAGATACGCTTTCGTTAAAAGACAACATCTTACTCCTTTGGTATTGTCTAGAAAGCCTATTACAGAAATGATGAAAAAATTGGTCGTAACGGCTGAAAATCTTGGCATCAATCAATTGCAGGAGAAGTACCCTTATGAAATCTCTGGAGGGCAAAAACAAGGGTTGCAGTTGCACGGGCTATCATCACGAACCAGAAATTCTCCTTGCGGACGAGCCAACAGGAGCTCTAGATTCTAAGTCATCTGCAGCCTTCTTGATATCTTCTGATCAGATCAACGAGCAAGGGCAAACCATTCTCATGGTGACCCACTCAACAGCTGCGGCCAGTCGTGCAAAATGCGTTCTTTTCATCAAGGACGGTATTCTCACAATCAAATCTATCGTGGTGAAGACGGATCGTCAGATGTTCCAAGAAATCTCTGACACCTTGACTGTTATGGCAAGTGAGGTGAACTAGTATGTTTCGATTAACCAATGTTGGCCATATCCAACTTAATTAAAAACCGCAAACTCTATTATCCCTTTGCTTTGTCTGTCATTTTGGCAGTCACAATTAGCTATCTCTTTATTCTCCCAGCCTTTAATCCTAAAAATTGTGGATTTACGTGGTGCATCTGCTATACAATTCTACTCACAACTCAGGGCTTGTCGTTGTGACACTTGCATCTGCCATTATCGTTCTTTATGCCAACAGTTTTGACCCATGAAAAATCGCTCCAAAGAACTGGGTGTATATGGCATGTTGGTTTAGAAAAACGCTATTAATTGGTATCGACCTTTAAGGAACTCTTGATATTTGGGCTAGTAACAGTCACTGCCGGGATTGAATTGGTCCCTTTGATAATCTGATTTTCGCTTTACTACTAAAACTTGCAAAGATGAAGTGTTAGAGCGCACACCTTCCAATGGTCCGTAGTACTTTTCAATCCTTCTGTATCTGGTTTAATCTTTTAGTCATCGTTTTCCGAACGCTGTACGCATCATCCGTATGGATGCTCTCCAGCTTTCTAGAGAAAAGAAGGGTGAGAAGAAGGGCGTTTCAGTTCTTCAGACACTTGTAGGGCTCATTGCCTGGGAAGTGGTTACTATCTAGCTCTAAGTGTAACTGAAGTCATGAAAGCAATCGCTACTTTCTTTATTGCTGGCTCATAGTTAGTTTGTAGGAACCCTATCTCTTATTCAATGCTGGATTACAGTTTTATTGCAGTTGCTCAAGAAAACAAGAGATATTACTACCAACCCAACAACCTCATCTCTGTTTCTAACCTCATCTTTTCGTATGAAGAAAAATGCTGTCGATTAGCAACCATTGCATCCTTTCAACCATGGTTTTAATCACCATGTCTGCAGCAACCAGTATCTACAACGGTTCTGAGAAATATGAAAAACTGCATATCCTCACGATTTTGACTGTTAAGGGACAAATGTAGAAGTTGAGGATCTAGACAAAGCTTTTTGACTCAATACGCTAGAGGAAAAAGAACCCAACCATCAGTAACAAGGATGTTCTACTATGCCATTTTTCGGCTCTTTGAGTCAAGAGGGACCAAATTAACCACCTTTCGAAAAAGGGCAAAACAATGTCACGCCCAGACAGTCCTTTTCTGGTTTTTGGACCAAAAAGATTATGGAAAAATGACTGGACAAAAAGCTTCACTTAACGGATAACGAAGTAGGTCTTTGGGTTAAAATGACCAACTAAAAGGTCAGAAAGCATTTAGTCTGAACAACCAGAACTATACGATCATAGGGAAGCAATCCAGCAAGATTTTTGTCATCAATCATGTTTCAAACAGCATGTTCTCTTTGATTTGATTATAACTACCTTGTTGTACCAGATCTTCAAAGCTTTTTAGATAAATACCAAGATTCTGCTGTCTATCCCAGTCTCTACGGTGGATGGATGTAAGCAGCTAGTCTAGAGGAACAGTTAAAGCTATCTGATGATTTTGAGGAGTTTGTAAATAATTTTAGTCATAATCTCAAAAATGAAGACGGTATGTTGGTGGAGGCACTGCAAGTGACGCAATTGCCCAAATGAATGCTCTCTTGGAGGAGTTCTCTTTTATTGGTATTTTCCTCTATCATCTTTATGGTAGGTACTAGTACTGGTCATTTACTATAAACAAATCTCTAGAAGGTTACGAAGATCGTGAACGCTTGTCATCCTACAAAAGTGGGCTTGATCAAAAACAAATCAAACAAACCAACAAGCAGGTCTTGACTGTTTTCTTCCTCCCTGTAATCTTTGCTTTCCTACACTTGGCTTTATGTCTCATATGTTAAGTTTGATTCTTAAGGTCAATGCAGCAGATACAGCTATGATGTTAAGTGTAACACTTTCATTTTGTGGTATCTTTGCCTCATCTACGTACTGTATCTTTTGTGATTACTTCAAGAAGTTATCGCAAAATTATCCAGCTATATATAAAAACTACTGACATTTTCGAGGTGTTTGTTTATGATTTAAATGCTAAAACAACTGTCCAAATAGATAAGTACTAACCCATGGTCAAAAAGGTACCGACACAGTTGTCCCGAATCATAGCTGTTTTAGTGGAGCTTTTCCAAGTTTTGCACTCGCATATCCAGTAATTAAAAGGAAATTGCACACAACAGTAGCAGGGATCTGATAGTCGCTGGGAAGATAGTTATTGAGCATGGGTAAAGACTTCCAAGAACAAAGGCACTAAAGCTAGATGCTGCAGCATGCTCAGGATTGCGAATCTTTCATACTCGATACCGTATCCTCGACTAGCGCTTTAGTGGATTTTTAAAAAGCTCTGTTAATCAATAGTTGTGCTGAAGTTTTCCACACTCACCATTTTTGAAGATAGCATGCGTAGAGATTTTTAGCTGCATCGATATCTTTATCCAAAAGAAGTTGTCTCACGAGCTACAGCGGCTTCTGAGTGTCTTTCTGAGCAGTACAGATACATACTCGCCACCAGCCATAGAAAAGGCGCCAGCAGGAATAGCAAGCCAATCCTGAGAGGAAGATGATCCAGATATTCTGTTGTAGCACTGGCAACCCCGATAACAACTCCAGCGATAGATATGATTCCACCATTAGCTCCCCTAGTACACCAGCACGCAAGATATTTAAACGGCCAGCAAAGTTCAGCATCAATTTCATGAGTAATTTCTGCATGCTTTTCTCCTTTTAAACATTATAAAATATAGGAGAAGTGAATACAAACTTTTTAAACTATCTGAAAAAGTTCTACAATTCTAATAATAGCCATAGCTATTTTCTTATGCCAAGATATAACAAAGTTGTATTTGTAACCGAGTGAATTAGATGATACAATGAACATACTGAAATCTTTGGAGGACTCACAACGACTCGTGAATTTAAATTTGAAAACTCTTCAATTGCATGCTGGTCAAGTGGTAGATGCGACTACAAAAATTCGTGCTGATCCCTATTTACCAAACAACATCTTTTGTCATTTGATGATACAGGAGAGGGTGCAGAACTCTTTGCCCTTCAAAAAGCTGGTAATATCTATGACTCGTATTACCAATCCAACAACATCGGCCTTTGAGGAGTGTATCGCAGCCCTTGAAGGTGGTGTTAGGGTGCTCTGCAACTGCACGTGTATGGCTGCTCATACCTACACACTTTTAGCTCTAGCTCACGCAGAGACCACGTCGTTGCAGCGTCAACCATCTATGGTGGTACCTTTAACCTCTTGAAAGAAACCTTCCACGTTATGGAATCACCACTAACATTTGTTGATATTGATAATCTAGAAGAAGTAGCAGCGATTAAAGCACAATACTAAACTTGTTTTGATTGAAACCTTGGGTAATCCAGTTATCAAGATTCCAGATATCGAAAAATTGCTGAAATTGCTCACAAACACAAGATTCCTTTGGTGCAGACAATACTACATCACCATATCTTATCAATGTCTTTTTCTCATGGTGTAGACATCTGCAGTCCACTCAGCTAAACTCAAGTTTATCGGCGGTCACGGCACAACTATTGGTGGTGTCATCGTTGAGTAGCGGTAAGTTTGACTGGGCAACTTCAGGAAATTCCTCAATTAGTCGAAGAAGATCCGTTACCACAATATCGAGTTATACTCGAGATGTTGGTGCAGCCTTTTATTGTTGCATGTCGCAGTTCAGTTGCTTCGCGATATGGGAGCTGTCTTTCACCATTTAACCTCATTCTTGCTCTTACAAGGTCTTGAAACTCTTTTCTTCGTGTTGAACGTCATGTTCAAAATGCTGAGAAAATCGTAGATTTCTTGTAAACCATCCAAAGGTTGAGAAGGTCAACTCATCCAAAAACTTCCAGATAGTCCATACTATGCCATTGGCTGAAAATACTTACCAAAAGGTAGTTGAGACAATCTTTTACCTTCCATGTTAAAGGTGGAGAAGCAGAAGCTCGTAAGGTGATTGACAACTTCAAGTTCTTTTTCGAACTTAGCCAATGTGGGCAGATGCTAAATCATTGGTCGTTCATCCGCAACCTACTACACATGCTCAGTTGTCTGACTCGATTTAGAAGCGCAGGAGTAACTAAAAATCAAATCCGTCTTTCAATCGGTCTTGAAAATGATCGATGATTTGATTGAAGATTTAGTGTCTTGCACTTGAAAAATCTAAAAATAACTAGTTTTATCGAATTAAGGATCCTTCACGAATAATTAAGTGAGGAGGATTTTTATGTATAGTATTTTCATTTCAAGAAGATTCGCTCACAAGAGAAAGACTAGTCAGGGAAGGAGTAGTGCTCTGCAGTAATCAAGAATTACTAGCTATCTCTGCTAAGAACAGGAACAAAAACAGCCAATGTCTTTGAAATAGCACGAGAGTTTTCAAACAACGCTAACTTGCTAACAGATTTAAAAAATGAGCCTACAGGAAATGTGCAGACTTTATCAGGTATTGGACGTGTTAAGGCAATCGAATTACAAGCTGTTATCGAATTAGGACACCGTATTCATAAACGCGAAACAGTGGAAATGGAGAGTATCCTTAGTAGTCGAAAGTTAGATGCAAAGATGCAAGCTGAGCTTGAGATACAAGAGCACCTGAGTGGCGCCTCTATCTGAATACTCAAAATCAAATTATCTCATCAGCAGACTATTTTTATCGGGTCTGCACGAGAAGCATTGCCGAACCGAGAGAAATTCTCCACTATGCCACAAAGCACATAGCAACATCTGTGATTCTGGTTCACAATCATCCATCAGGTGCAGTAGTTCCAGCCCCAATGATGACCATGTGCAATAAGCTTAGAAGCCTGCGATAATAATGGGATTGATCTTATTGGACCATCTAATTGTCTCTCATTCTGATTATTTTAATATCGTGAGAAGACGGATATGATATAAAACCTGATCATATACAGGCGTTTTACAATTCATTGACAACATAGTCATAAAGCGTTTTATCTTTTGGGGCGATTTTTCAAAGAGAAATTCTGGATGCCATTGAACACTGAGTATATGAAACATCTATACTTGTACAGCCTCGATAATACCATCCTTAGGATCATATGCTATAACCTCAAGATTAGGTGCTAAATCTTTAATGCTCTGATGGTGGAAAGAGTTGATATGCGAGATTTCCCACAGATTTTCTCGAAGAACAGTATCTGGTTCAATCAGCTGAGTGGTGTATTCAGCGGAAGTATCTGCCAATGATCTTCAATATCTTGATAAAGAGACCCGCCCATGGCTACATTAAAAAGTTGAGTACCACGACAGACAGAAAAATTGGTTTATTTTGCTTGATTGCTTCTCTAATGATGCTAACTCAAAAATATCACGTTGAAGGTGGTGAGTCGTCGCTATCAATGGTTTTTTGGCTCACCATAGTATTTAGGGTCTACGTTTTGTCCACCAGTTAGAATAAGTTTATCAATTAAACTAATGTAGTAACTGGCCATTTCTTCACTCACCAATTGGTAGGATATGGGGATACTCCAGCTCTTTAACTCCTTCAACAAAGCCTGGCAGCATAACTCATCATAAGATCATCATCTGGAGGGTTTCACTTTCCTGTAATCCCACACTGGTTTATACATGTTTACACTTTCAATCCTCTTTACGCATAAAAATAGGAGAGTTTGAAGTTCACTTGTAAGATCGACATGCGAACAACTGATATCTTTAGGAAGATGTGGGTGAACAGAGAAAAACTGAGAATACCTTTGATGCCAGCATCAACCAACAATTCAGCAACATTTCCCAGATTTATTTTAGGAACAGTTAGAATCGCTGTCTTTATATTGGCATCCTTGATTTTTCTTTTTATTTGCGATATTCGCAGGATTGGAACACCGTCAGGGAGTCTGGGTACCAACCTCAGGATGATCATCTAGCGTCAAAAAGCCATAACGATTTTTCATCTTATTACGCTCGTGAAAGCGGTAGTGGAGGAGGGCATGCCCATATTTCAATACCAACCAGCACAACGTTGGTAATAGAGTTATCATTTAAAAAGATCGGCAAAAATTCATGAGCTTTCTTGACATCATAGCCAAGCCACGTCTTCCAAGTTCGCTAAGTAGAAAGTCACGACGAACTCGTTGCAGAATCGATCTCAATTGCTCTAGCACTGTGCAATTAGTTTTCAATTTTCTCAGCATTAAATCTTTTAAAAATACGGCAATGAGAGAAAGTCCCTTTTGCTGTTGCTTTAGGAATAGCAGACTGTTTTTCGACAAAATCACAACCTTTCTATTTACTATTTTATAGAAAGTTTGTGAAAATTACTATCGAATGACTAAGAAAATCTTAGTTTTAGTATTTTTCGTGATAGTTTGTTACGATAGAGGTTCCCAAGAAGACCTTGATAGATTTCAACTCCATTGTGTGTTAATGAAGTGATAAGAGTCGATATCAGGAAGGGTTACACAACCCGATAGAGAGAGCATAGAGCTTCATAGTCTTCATATTCTTGCACACGCTCTACTTGATAGGAGTCCTTGTAAAGTTAACTCGAAACATGGCTCACCTTCATCTGCTTTTTGTAAATACGCCGCTCAACAAGACTATCCATCAAGAAGTAGAATTTCTCTTGGTGATATGTGTTTTCTTTCCGATTTGAAAAATATCAAACTAAACGCAGACCAGATTTATCAGTGATATTGATTTTCGCGCCTGTTAAGTCTTTTTGATTAATGATAATTTTCAGCTGGAAACCTTCTCCACTATTTGGAACCTTTTTCAAGTAGACGTGTTGTTCCATAGTTACCAACTTTAGTTTCAAAAGTATATCTTTTAGAGTAAAATTTCTTTACAGTTGGGCTAAGGTGTAATCGTAACGGCAATTTTTAGTTTAATTGTTTGTCTCGAATGCTACTGGAGTTATCCTCGATGATATTTTTAAGAGTATTAGCTGAGAGTTATCATCTCTGTTCTGGTATTTTTGAGGTGAAATGCTGACACGAACGGATTCGTGCAAAACTGAGGTGAATCTTCTCCGTAGAGTGCCTGAAGAACATGACTGACCCTGAAATCAACACCATCAGTGGCAAGCAGAACCAGTCGAGATAGAAATCCTTCAAGGTCTAGACGAAGTAGCAGTAGGTCGTTTCATTGTCCTGAAATCCAATGTTGAGACATAGGGAAGGTTTCTTTACCTTGGTTTTAGATAGTAGTTTGATCCATCCATTTCACTAGAAATCGTTTCTTGTAGTTTTGAAACCTTTTCGAAATTAGGCTCTATATGTTCAAGATCATCCTTTAGAGCTGCGACCATCCCTATAATTGCAGGAAGGTTTTCTGTTCCTCGCTCTTTTTCTGTTCTTGACTCCACCGTAGATGAAAGAATCAAAAATCTGTAGAAGCTGCATAGAGAAACACCTTTAGGACCATCAAAACTTATGGAGCAGAAGCACTTGAGAAAATCAATCCCCAACTCTTCAGGAGAACTTAATTTACCAACCGCCTGAACTGCATCAACATGATAAAACAGCTGGATGATGAAACATCACCAATTTCATCAATCGGTAATAGTTCCTGTTTCATTGTTTCTGCAAACATAGTAGATACTAAGATGGTATCTTCACGGAGTGCATTTTGACTTGGTCTGCAGTGATTTCTTGATTTACAGGTTTCAAAACAGTTACTTCAAACCCGAAATTTTTCAACCAAATATTCAATTGGTTCTAAGAACTGCGTGATGCTCACAGCAGTAGTAATGATGTGTTTCCACGCCCTTGGTGGCGAAGGCAGCAACCACAATTGCTGTATTGTTACTTTCTGTACCACCAGAGGTGAAGAAAACGCGCGTGGCTTTGTTCTAGAAAACTCGCTAACTCTTGACGCGCTTCTCGTAATAATTTACCTGCTTGACGTCCATGGCTATGAATACTAGAAGGGTTCCCATATGTTTCTGCATGACTTGAGTCATTGCTTTTGATAGCTACAGACATGTGTCGTAGCAGCATTATCCAAATAAATCAACTCACCTAATTTCTATTTTAAATTCAAATAGTGGACTAACTGGTTTTCTTTCATGAATACGAGACTCATGGCATCACTGAATTAATTCGCTTGCAGTACGTATTTTACATTTTTGGTTTTTACTTTCTGTTACGACAGAATCTGTAACCAAGATTTCTTTGATATTAGCTGCATCAAAGCAATTCCCGCAGAGCTGTCAACGAAAAAGTCCATGACTTGAAACTCGCATAGATTTCAGTTGCAACCATCACGTTCTAGAATTTTAGCAGCTTCAGAGAAAGTACGACCTGTGTAGAATATCATCAATCAAGATTGCTTTTTCGCCTTCAACCTCACCGATAATATATCCTTGGCTACGTTCAGGAATCATCTTGAGACATAGTCGATGATAGCAATCGGGCATCAAGGTACTCAGCAAAGGCTACGAGCATCGTTTTACACCTGAATTTTTAGGGCTAACAACAACCACATCTGAACCTGTCAAAGCCCTTTACCACAATAAGTTTTGCAAAAAGAGGAATTGTAGAGGTTGTCAACAGGAATATCAAAAGAAACCTTTGAACCCGAACAGCGTGCAAGATCAGTGTCAATACACGACTAACTCGGCTTTAACCAACATATTTGCAACAAGTTTAGCTGTAGGGGTCTCGCGAGAAGAAGCGATACGGTCTTGACGAGCATAACCAAAATAAGGCATGACAACATTGATTGTATTTGGCACTAGCATCGAACACAGGCATCAACAGTGATCAAGTTCATCAAATGATTGCTAACAGTATAAGATGTAGACTGGATGATATAACATCATAGCCACGAACACTTTCTTCGATGTTAACTTGATTTCACCATCTGAGAATCGACGTGATGATAATTTTCCGCGGAACACCTGCAGCATCTGCGATTTTGCAAATAAACTTTATGGTTTGATGAAAGTGAAAAAGCCTATATTCTTTGTATCTGACATTGATAAACCGTCTCTATAAATCCATGTGAATCAGCAGCAAACAACGATTTAAAACAAGTGTTTTCTGTTACAGATTCTAATATTTTTATCTCTTTTATTTTTATCAAAGTTGATTATTTCATGATTTTTCATATTTTCTATAAACTCGTACCACTTTTGAAGGTGCTTTCTGGTATCTCGATATCATTTGCCTGTAAAAACTCCTGAAAATCAAGACTTCCTGGTCTCCATTTTCGACTTCCAGCTCTAATTCATAATCAACCACATCGAAGTAGCTACTTGATCTAGTGCCATCAGTCCGATAGAGTCTCTTTTCTCATAACGAACAGTGGTTAAATCAACCTCAAAACAACCCATCCACTTGAGAAACACCCGATTTGAAAAAGTCTTTCTAAAATCATACCCTGAGGAAGTTTGCATTCTCTCAAACATTTCTTTGCCTCTTCTAGAGTAAGAGCTGATTGTATTCCATATGCTGCTTTGACAGCTTGAGGAATTTTTATCGTTAATCCAGCGCTCATCTTCAAAAGTCCGGAATACGCATGGCTCATCTTATTAGTACGTAGCTTATAGTCACAAGTATCTCATAGTAGTTGTTTTAGCGTGACAGAGTAATATCCGAAAAATATTCTTTTTAATTTTATATAGTCTCTCTTTTTAGAAGAGTTTTTAATTCTATTTCTAAATGTTTCATTTTGAGGACCTTTTTATTTTGTTTGAAAGGATTACGTATAATAATAATCTGTATTTATTGTATATGATTTTTAAATGAAAATCAAAAGAGTAAATGAATATGTAGCTAAAGAGGGTGAATCGGTATCTATGATTACTGAATGGGAAGAATTTTTAGATCCTACATCTCAAGCTGTTGGCAAAGAGTTATAAAACTACGATCTGGAAAACAGTATCATCAAACAAAATCGAATTCACCAATTGACTCGTAACAGGGCGTGTGAAAACCTATTGAAAGTATCAAAAGAAAAATGGTTCGTCGTAATAACCTATGACATGCTTGAACAAGATTGCAAGATATTGCAGGATTGCGTGTGATGGTTCAATTTGTAGACGATGTGGACTGAGGTTGTATCTATCCTTCGTAAAAGACAGGATATGAGAGTTGTTCAAGAACGAGATTATATCACTCATCGTAAGGCGTCAGGTTATCGTTCTTACCATGTAGTTATTGAATATACAGTCGATACCATAAATGGTGCAAAAACCATCTTAGTTGAGATTCAAATTCGTACTTTGGCAATGAACTTTTGGGCGACGATTAGTACATTCACTCAACTATAAATATCAAGAGATTTCACAAAGTAAGAAAGGTCTTGAGATTACGCGCAGAATTTCTCATCAGCCAGACGAGGAAATGAGCAAGACTCGAGATGACATTCAAGCTAGTCAAAGCACTCTTTGATCCTTTGCATCGGAAATTAAATGACGGGGTAGGAAATAGTGACGATACAGATGAAGAATACAGGTAAAAGGGTTGATCTGATCGCCAACCGTAAACCTCAAAGTAGAAAAGTGTTGTACGAACTCAAGGATCGTTTTGAAGAAGCATAATTTTATACTTAATGATAAAATCCTGATATTGTTATTCCGTGGAGGAGATGGAAGCCTACTTCTGCTTTTCACAAGTATGAAGATCCAGTTGATAAGGTCTCGTTTTGTTGGGGGTTCATACGGGATCATCTTTGGTTTTCATACTGATTACAGAGACTTTTGAATTAGATCAGCTAGTTACTGATTTCCACGTTGGATACAGAGCTAAGGTCTTCGCATCCATTATTAAATGTCACATTTCTATCTAGAAAATGGTGAAGTTAAAATCTTCCCGTGCTCTAAACGTAGTTAGTATTCAGTGGGCAGATCGAACTGGTTGCTGATGTCGTGATAAATCACGTCCCCTTCGAACGCTTTTCAGAGGTGATGGACTGACTGTATCAACTCCAACAGGAAGTGCAGCCTATAATAAATCACTTGGTGGTGCTGTCTCACATCCGACCATAGAAGCATTAGCAATTGGCGGAAATTGCTAGTCTGAATAATCGAATTTATCGAACACTTGGTTCTTCAATCATTGTTCCTAAGAAAGATAAAATCGAACTCAATACCAACCGAAAATGATTATCATACTATCTCTATCGATAATAGTATCTATTCTTTTTCCGAAATATTGATAGAGTACCAAATCGACCACCACAAGATTCATTTCGTTGCCACTCCAAGCCACACCAGTTTTTGGAATCGAGTTAAGGATGCCTTTATTGGTGAGGTGGACGAATGAGGTTTCAATTTATTGCCGACGAACATGTTAAGGTAAAAACCTTTCTAAAGAAAAAACATGAAGCTTCCAAAGGTTGTACGTTGCCAAGATTAAATTTCGAGTGGAGATATTCGGTTAATGGCCAATCACAAAATGCAACCTATTTATTAGATATTGGGGATCAAATAGTGATTGACATTCCTCCAGAGGAAGGGTTTGAAACGCTGGAAGCCATAGATTATCCCTTGGATATTTTGTTTGAAGATGACCACTTTCTAATTCTGAACAAACCATTCGGTGTGGCCTCTATTCCTAGTGTTAATCACTCAAATACTATTGCTAATTTTATTAAAGGTTACTACGTAAAACAAGTTTACGAGAATCAGCAAGTGCACATTGTAACTAGATTAGATAGAGACACGTCTGGTTTGATGCTATTTGCCAAACATGGATATGCTCATGCAAGGCTAGATAAACAACTTCAGAAAAAGTATTGAAAAACGGTACTTTGCTCTTGTAAAAGGAGCAGGTATTTTAGAACCAGAAGGAAATATCATAGCTCCCATTGCGAGAGACGAAGATTCTATCATCACAAGGCGTGTAGCTAAAGGTGGTAAATATGCTCACACAGAATACAAGGTCATAGCATCCTATGGAGACATACATTTAGTCGATATTCGATTACATACTGAGAGACACACCAAATTGTGTTCATCCATATTGTTTCCTTACTTGGAGATGACCTCTATGGTGGAAAGTATAGCATGGTCAGGAGCGCCACATTGCTATTTTCTTTATCTTTTTATCATCCTTTTCTTGAAGAACAGTTGGAAATATCATCTCCGCTGCCAGATGATTTTTAAGAATTTAATCACTGTTATCAATTAATTAATATTAAAGAGAAAAACTCATGGAAGTTTTTGAAAGTCTAAAACCAACCTAGTTGGTAAAATGTACGCATCGTCCCTACCCGAAGGAAAGAACCTCGTATCCTGCAAGCACAAAACGTTTTGGTGAAAGAAACAGATGTTATCCAGTTTTTGCTGGTAAACCTGAAAAATCAAAATCCTACCTTGAAATCGAAGGAATTCATGAGGGTACGAAGTCATCGACCGATCATTACGATAAATTGCGACGATATGGCTGCTTCTCTTGCAGAACGTCTAACGGTAAGATAACAGAAGAAGAAGCTACTCAACTCTTGAGTGAAGACGTTAACTACTTTGGTGTTATGTCAGTTTATATGGGCTTGGTTGACGGTGGCGTTTCAGGTGCACTTACCACCAACTGCTGCAACTGTTCGCCCAGCACTCGAAAATCATTAAAACTCGTCCAAATGTAACTCGTACTTCAGGTGCTTTCTTAATGACTCGTGGTTCAGAACGTTATCTTTCGAGACTCGTGCAATCAACATTAATCCCGATGCGATGCCCTCAGCTGAAAATTGCTATTAACTCAGCAATCACAGCCAAAATGTTTGGTATCGAGCCAAAAATTGCAATGTTAGTTACTCAAGTAAAGGTTCTGGTTTCAGAAAACGTTGATAAAGTGGTAGCAGCTACTAAACGTGCACCGGAATTGCGTCCTGACCTTGAAATTGATGGAGAATTGCACTTGACGCTGCCTTCCACCCTGAAACAGCAGCTTTTGAAAGCCCATGGAAGTAAAGTGGCTGGACATGCAACTGTCTTTCATCTTCCCGAGCATCGGGGAAGCAGGAAACATTGGATACAAGATTGCAGAACGTCTAGGTGGTTTCTCAGCTGTAGGACCTGTTTTACATAGGTCTGAATAAGCCAGTTATGACCTTTCACGTGGATGTAGCTGAGATGATGCTTTATAATCTACTCTCATCACTGCAGCACACTGTTACTAATAAAATTTCCAAAGCCCACTCTTAAGAGGGCTTTGTTTCTAGTCTTTTAATTGTTCAACACCCTGCAAAACTAGCTAAACTATGGTAAAATAGATAGTAATCATCTATGATTTATCGATTAAGTTTTAAGAAGAAGAAAGGAACAGAATGGCTATTACTCAATGGTTTCGGCCATATGTCAAAACGAGAAGACAGGTTCAGGAAAATATTAAATTTATTTGATTTTGTGGACAATTTTTAGTAGATGCACGTTTGCTTTGTCAGTCAAAACCAATGCTGACTAAAATTGTAGGAGATAAACGATGCTCCTGATTTTAAACAAGTGCAGATCTTTTGACCCAAACCCTCATAAAAGAATGGTGTCAACACTTTGAAGGTACAAGGAACACAAAACACTAGCCATTAATTCAAAAGAGCAAGTTACAGTTAAAAGTGGTTACAGACGCTGCTAGCTATGGGCAGATAAAATCGCTCGTCAAAAAGAACGTGGATTCAAAATTGAAACTTTGCGTACCATGATAATTCGGGTATTCCAAACGCTGGCAAATCAACTCTGATGAACCGTTTGGCTGGTAAGAAAATTGCTGTAGTTGGTAACAAAACCAGGTGTGACAAAAGGGCCAACAATGGCTCAAACAAACAGATTTGGAAATCTTGGACACCCTAGGATTCTCTAGCAAAATTTGAAGATGAAACTGTCGCTCTTAAACTTGCCTCTTACAGGAGCCATCAAGGATCAGTTGCTTCCAATGGATGAAGTGACAATTTTTGGTCTTAATTACTTTAAAAACCCATTATCCTGAAAAAGCTTCAAGAATGTTTTTAAACAAATGAATCTAGATGACTGAAGTCTCAGAAATTTCATGGATATGACTCCGTATTCTTGGTTTCCGTGATGATTACGATCGTTTTTCAACCTTTAGTAAAAGAAGTTCGTGATGGAAAAACTAGGCAACTATATCATTAGATACATTGGAAGACCTCACTGGCAACGATTAAAAGAAATAAAAAGAGGAATTAGGGAAGATAACTGAACTGATAAACCCTGTTTAAGAAATTTGAAAAAGATTTCGTTCAGGATACAAAAGGAAATTCAAAAAGCGTAGAAAGCCATTCGCTGAAATTGATGAAAATTTGCTAAAGCCATGTTATCTTATGAAAAAGAGCGTGCCTCTGGCTAGCAATTGCTGGTAGATGAGGTCTGACGGGCGCCAGCTACTGTGTTGGTGCGGCATTTTACCTCAAAATTGTAAAGATTAAAGGCTTAAATGACAGTAAAATCACCTCAAGAAAAACATGAGAGATCTCGTTGTTAAAGATAAGGCTCTGCATCTGGTATTCATTATGGACAATCATGTCATTGATCAAGTCAATATGTAAGCAGCTAAACTAGCTATGAAAAGCATAGCTTTCTCAGCTTGAACCTCAACCACAACACTTTTGGATTGACGCAATGAAATTGGATTTGCCGATTTCTCAAACATCCATCATCAAGTGAGATGCTAGTCCTTATTCATTGCAGCAGCATCAATCGTTGCTAAGGTAAACTGAGATAAGATCATGTCTAATCCATGCACCAGAATTTCAGGTTATGATTTTTCTCAAAAATGCTGGTTATGGAACAGCAGAAACATTAGTTGAAAAAGCACGTTACACCGATTCATCGACAAGCTTTTGAACCGATTAAAACAATCGTTTCAGAAGCTAAAGAAGATAAGGAGAAATTATGGAGGAACAGTCGGAAAACACTTAGTTCCAGAAAAATTTGCCTTTTGCATCAAGTGACAATCCTATCACAGTCGGCGGGCTGTCATCGTTGGATTAGTAGTGGGCCTTATTGGGATCTTTTCGACTTTTCTATTGAAAAGGTTTTCATGTCATCCAAGGGCTTTTATCGTGATCAAGATAATCTTGTAATGTAACTCTGTTGATGACTCTTGCTTTATCTTGTTATTGCTGGCTGAGTGCTTGACTAACACGCTCAGAAAAGTGATATCAAAGTTCTGGTATTCTCGTTGAGCGGAGTTGGAGGTCTCATGTCACTCAACTGTTGAGGTGTGCTTTGAAGAAATACATCTCGTATTTTAGCAACGCTAGTGGACCATGCTCGGTCGTGAAGGTCCGCAAGTATTCAACTAGTATTGCGTGGAGGTAAAGGGTGTTACAAATGGCTGGGAAAATTGGCCCAGTTCAGAAGAGCGCCTTTAATAGCCAGCGGAGCTGTCTTGACCTACTGCTGCTGCCTTTTAATGCACCGATTGCGTGGGTTTATTACTTTGTAGTAGAAAGTCTATCACCATTTTTCACGATTCTTTGGGTTTCTACTGGCTGCTAGTCTAGCAGGAAATTTTGTTTCTCTTCATCTTTTGGCTTAACACCTGTGCTTGATGTGCCTGATAATATTCTCACATGAGTCTTAGTATATCATTGGATTTACCTGCTAATGGGTATTTTTTCTTGACCTCTGCGTTTTCTTTAGTAAAAAAGCAGTTCTGAATGTCGGAAAAGTCTATGATTGGATCTGGGAAAAGGTTCACATTGACAAGCTTATCATCCTATTTTTGCTTTTTATTCTTATTATCCCAGTAGGAATTTTCTACCTCAGATACTTGGTGGCGTAATCAAGTTGATCTTATCCTCTAACAGAACAAAATTTTTAGTTTTCCAAATTCTCTTACTATACTTTATCATTGGCTTTTATCTGGAGCATGATCAGTTACGGAAGTGGACTGCCAGGTGGTATTTTCTACCGATTTTAGCATTAGGTTCTTTACTTGGTGCCCTAGTAGGCGTATATTATGTGCCAATCTTGGGCTTGTTAGCCAGCAGCATTTTCCCTATATTTGTAATCTGGAATGAGCGGTTAGTTTTAGCTATCTCAAAAGCACCTTTGACAGTGATGATTCTGTAACTGAAAATGGTTGGTGACATCCGAAACCTCATGCCTTAGGGCATAGTGACCCTAGTTGCCTATATTGTCATGGATCTGCTCAGAGCACCTGTCTCATGAAGCTATGTTGGAGGAAAATGTTACCTGAATCAGCAACTGATGATGGAGAAGTTACACTGATAGAAACTCCTGTTTCAGACAAAATAGCTGGAAAAACAAGACATGAACTCAATTTACTCTCATAATGTGCTTATCACAAACCTCAGCACATCACGGTAAAGTAAGACTGTTAATGGATCTACAAGGATAGTATCTAGGTGATATGATCTCATCTCGTGATTCCAAAAGTGAAATTGGGGAAAGTCAAAAGATTTTGCTTTTATAGCAGTGCATAATTTACATAATTATTACGAAAAGTTATGATATATTTGAAAGGGTTTTCTATGATAAGGCAATTTTGGTATATTGTACTCGGAACATTTATCCAATTAGTATCAGTTTCGTCTAGTTTTCTTTCTATTGAATCGTTATTCTGTTCAGCCTAATGTTTTAACTATTTCCGAGAATCATTCTAGGTGGAATTTCTTCCAGCTCTGGGGAAATTATATGTATGTTAATCGATATTTTCATATTCATTTTAAGAAGATTTTTAAAAAGATTTTTAACATTCATACTAGTTATAAACACTATTATTATCTTTCTTCCTAATTATATTTGATTTTTCTTTCATATTGTTTGGTGGGGAAAAATGTTAGAATTAGCTGGTATCTCCTTTTTGATGTTCTCAAATTTATTTTTATTTGGAGGAATAGAAGAGATTGGATGTGATATGTATTTCAACCAATCTTTACAGAACATTTGCCGTATTTCCTCCAACAATCTTAACCTTTTTAGTTGGGCTATTTGGCATCTGTTGTACTTTTTACATAGATGGTCTCTCTCGGCAATATTACAAATTGACGCCGTTTTTACTGGATTACTGACAAATTCTTTCATACTATCAGCACTTTATATTAAAAACAAACAATCTCTGGATTTTGGTAATGACTCATCCAATTGATCAATGTCTTGTCTCAACTCAACCATAGATACTAATCAATACGAAACTTACTTGATAAAAATCTTCGTCATCTTAGTTTCAGTACTATATGGTAATGAATAAAAAGAAGAGTATAGTCGTAACTGATTGTATTAGTAAACTTTCATCTTAATAAAAATGAATATAAGGCTCCAAAACCAAATCAAATATGATTTGGTTTTTATGATAATAAGAATCAAATTTTACTTGAATTACATTTATTAGAGTGAAGATGACGAAGGAGCATTAGTAAAAAGTATAAAAATTTTAATCATAATAAATTAATTAAAAGAAAAACTATTTTTGGTTACAAAACTATATACTAGCAAAACTAAAAGTTTATGTACAATTGACTTAACGTAAGCTAGACTATTGATACAACTGAATTAGAAGCATAAAAATGTACATTCTTTATGAGTGTACTTTATTTTTATTTTAGCACATTATTTTGAAGTGTTATTTTGTATATTTTCTAGTTCATCACATCATCTGATTTAAGGAATTGGTTGTAATTTTTACTCTAATAGGGTGCAGAAGAAGTGTGGTTCAATTGTGCATGCTTTCTCATTTAAGGTCTTATTGATAGTAGATATAGATTTTTACTCGTGGTCTAGTTAATCTCAAGTATCTCAGATTGTAAAGTCAGTACAATTTTGCTCCATTCTCAACTGCAATCCTGTTAAGCCTCTAAGCTAGTGCTTTGTTCGACATCCAGCACAAGAGTTTCGAAAATCGAGTTTCAATAATCGTCTCATAGCCATTAGTTTTCCAATGATTATGTTGTTTAGCTCTTGCCATATGACGTAAAGGCGTCCAAAAGTGGTAACCTTTCTGTTCAACTGTTCTCTGAGTTCATAGCTAGAGATAAAGCTAAATCAGCTGAAAACATAGAGTTGAGAACAATTTTGTAATGAAGTCATCAACTGCCTAATATCATGTACTGAGGGCAGGCGTTACAACATAATTCAGAATATATCCTGATGAGGTGACCAGCATATGTACTTTTGATCCATGGAACCAAAAGCGTGCATGAGAATTGTCCAATGTCAGCTAGTTCATTAAAAGACATGTGCTCTATGGTTACAGGCTGGTTGACAAAAGTGATAAGGAAACTATCTATGATGACAATGTTATTGGGAGAATTTGAGTATTGTATAGCTGCCGAATAATTTGGATAACCAAATCAACTGCCTTGACCCTGTCGATTGAACCGACTTCTTTTCAAGGAGACACCCATAAGTATTCTTGTTTAAGCACCGAATCAATCAAGAAGGATCACCCAGAGGTTCCAGCATTTTGAAAGAATGACGAGCTACTTGAAGCAATCAAAAATCCCTTTAAAGGGATGAGTCCTGATAATGCTTGTGCAAAACTAGGTCGTATATATCAAAATCAGAGTCACGTTACCTACTATTGGACCAAAAAGTCACCCAAGCAAGGTCTCTTTGCTGGCACGCTTTGGCAAAAATCTGCACTAATCCAAATATGGCCAAAAGCATACCATTGGGAGAATGGCTATAACACGCATACATAGCTGAGCTTGTGCCAGGCGCATGTCTAACCGGAGTGACCCCATGAAATATCATTAGTCTGCTTATAGTGAAAGTATGCATGTAAGGTGGATCATCAGAAGATAAATAGCATAGCTGTCTTACTTTGAGTACTCTTTTCATTTTGCTAATTATCCTGCAAATTCTTCTATCGCTCTGCTGCACATATTAGGAACTAAAATTAAAATTAACTATATCATTATTCGAATCAAGGTCTAAAAGTTCATAAAATAATGATTCCAAAAATTCATTGTTACCTGCTCCCTCACTGCGCCATAATGACTCAAATATTCATCTCTTGATCTGCTTGAGTCAGCCATATCCCAAATACTTTCGTGAACTTGTTTTTCGTCAAAGCTCTTTAGCAAATCCATACCATCTATATTATATAGAAATTCCATATTTTGGCAACAGCTGTGCACTCAGAATCAGAAGCAAACCTGCAGCCAGCCACACAGTCCTTCAGCTCCGTATTCTTCCTCTTTGCTCTCGTAAACACCTATACATCGAAAAACTACATTTCTTCTTTACAAGAAGATAGGGTAGATCCGCGTAACTGCTGAGTCATATGACTTAAAGCCGTTTGGTACACTAACCTCAGTTCCTTGAGTATTTAGTATAGCTTCCCGTTGTCAAAAGCTCAGTTATAATTAGGATAATCATGTCACCATTTTGACACATAAATTTCAAACCCTTGTCTATCAAATCCGAAAATCTTAGTCTCTGTAAAGATGAATTTTCAGTTCCGTCAATTCTAAGTGAGGTGCGTTACTCAGGTGAGACCTATAATTATATATGCAAAACATCAAAAACACGAATATCATAAGCACTGCAACGATACCAAACCAAGATTTCCCGGTTCTCCTTCGTGCATTGAAAAGCGACATTACAGTGATTATAGCAGCAGTGGCGCCGCCCATGACGGAACATGCTCATATCTAAAAGGCAATTACAGCGCTAATTAGTGGTAAAAAATTATGTCACTGCATACTCTCCTACGCGCAGCACTCGTCCTAGTCTGATTATTTGCTGGGGCATCGTACATTGGAACACCGTTCTCAAAGGTGTTCTTCATTCTAAAACGAAGCCAAAACAATATTCCAATAAACACAATTGCCAAGAACACTAGCATTCCGATAAAAACTAATTTTTCCATCCGTAACCTTTTTCTCTGACCTAATTATCGTCCATCAAAATTCATATCTAGTCTACCACATTTTGAAAATCGTTTTACATATGACATACTTGTGCACGAATCAAAAAGTTTAAAGAATTTAACGACTTTCTGGCAACAACTCAACAAAGTCTAATGAATGAGTGGGATTATGTAAATAACCTCCTGGTAAAAGTCCAACTGAAAATCACTAGGTTGAGTATGTATGTCTGTATGGTGGATATGTCGAAAGCTCAGATCATCGTTATAAAATTCAAGTTAAAGAAAGAATGGCGTCACAGAAAACGAAATAAAAAGGCATGTTCGATTTGCAAAGGTTACAGAGAAAGCAAAAGAACATTTTATACAGTTTAAAATTGTCAAAATGTACATTTGAAAAACTTTAGTTTTCACTTAGATAAAGTACATTTTACAGTAGATGAATGAGCTTTTAAAATTCCAGTTTTCTACTTAGTAAATGAAAATTATAATTGAGATAATTGGCTCTAAAATTTTTGGTTATCTTTAATTACACTAGCAAAAGATTTGAATTGCATATATCACCTATTACATCTTTTCGAAAAACTATAATTTTCTTGAAAAATATATCTGACTATGCTATACTACTAGTATAGAAAGATTTGGAGAAAAACATGAAACGTGAAATCTTATTAGAACGGATTGATAAACTCAAACAAGTCATGCCCTGGTACGTCCTGGAATACTATCAATCAAAAACTACTGTTCCATACAGTTTTACGACCTTGTACGAATACTTAAAGGAATACGATCGATTTTTTACCTGGGTCTTGGAATCTGGTATATCGAATGCTGACACCATGGCTAATATTCCTTTGAATGTTCTTGAGAACATGACCAAGAAAGACATGGAATCTTTTATTCTTTACTTACGTGAACGTCCTTTACTCAATGCTAATACGACAAAGAATGGTGTCTCCCAAACAACTATTAACCGAACTTTATCAGCATTGTCTAGCCTTTATAAGTATTTGACTGAGGAAGTTGAAAATGAGCAAGGAGAACCTTATTTCTACCGCAACGTCAGGAAGAAGGTAGCTGACCAAGAAAAAGAAAACCTATGGCGGCAGGCTGAAATATCAAGCAAAAAGCTCTTTTTAGGCGATGAAACAGAGGGATTTTTGAATTATATCGATGAGGAATATCCTAAAACTCTCTCTAATCGCGCTTTATCCTCTTTTAATAAGAATAAAGAGCGAGATTTAGCCATTATCGCACTCCTTCTCGCCTCAGCGTCCGTCTCTCTGAAGCCGTTAACCTGAGACCTTCGTGACCTCAATCTTTAAGATGATGGTCATTGACGTCACTCGAAAAGGTGGAAAAACGCGACTCAGTCAATGTTGCTGCTTACAAACCTTGTTAGAGCAATATCTCAGCTATCCGAGACAAACGTTACAAGACAGAAAAAGACTGATACAGCCCTCTTTCTAACTTTATATGAGGTGTTCCCAAACCGTATTGACGCTTCTAGTGTCGAAAAAGATGGTAGCCAAATACTCAGAAGACTTCAAAGTCCGCGTAACACCCATACAAAGCTGCGTCACACTAGCAGCTCGTCTCTATGATGCGACAAATCACAGGTTCTGGTCAGTCACCAGCTGGGACATGCTAGCACACAAGTTACCGACTTGTGCACCCATATCGTTAATGATGAGCAGAAAAATGCCTCTGGATAGTTTGTAATGTCACATAATGTAATTTATGTAATATTTGTAAAAGAGCGTTAGATACATTAAAATCTATCGCTCTTTGTTATTCTATAAAATTCAATCAATAATTTCTGTGTGGCTCAATTATATCTGGCTTTCCCCAAAAATGACTTTGAGATAAGCCAGATTCGCTGGGGTTACGGGTCTCTTCATTGTACTTCTCAGCACTTTCTTTCGTTAAAAACATTTAACAGCTTCATAGCGTACCGTCACTGGCTGTACGATCAATACCCATATAAGCACTTTCATCACCTTTTTTGAGGACTGTCAGTGAGAGTTTTCCAATAAAGTAGAATGTTTTATTTTTCATTAATTCCCTAAGCTTTACAATTTTCAAGTCGGTTGACTCGCTGCATGCAATAGCGACTATCACAATGTCTTTCATTGGCATTAACCTTCTTTGCTTACGATGATTTCCTCAGGAGCAAGATCCCCAATAATCAAGTCTTTAAAATGAGCTGCTGAATAACGTGTCTAAGGCCATTCCAGAGGGATTTGTACAGCTTGAAAACCTAAAGGTTCTAACTCTTGTCTTTTCTTATCGAAGTGTTCAGTGTGATACTGACATTCAAATCGTATGGATTTGTAGTTCTTGTTTCTTAATGCTACCACAGTACGATCTAACTGTTCAAATAGACCAAGATTTTCAACTGGAATCTTTATCATTATTAATTTTTCCTCTATATATTTAAAAATTTCCACTATATTATACCTCATGATGATCGATTATCAAGTTTAAATAAAAAGAAATCCACATTACATGGATCTCTTTTCTTTATTCCACCACTGCCTCAGCAATTTCTTCTGCAGTGATTCCTGCGAAGTAACGACCCTAGGTTAATGGTTTGAAGAGCTTTGAGGACATCTTCACGTTCGTATTTAACACCACGAAGGACATCTTCTACAGCTACAGTCTTCGATACCAAAGAAGTCACTGTAGATCTTGATGTCTTGAATTTTTGACTCAATAACGTGCTAGAATTTCAACCTTACCGCTTTTCGAGATTTTAGTTCCACGACGGACATTATATTCAGGTGATTTACCATAGTTCCAGTCCCAAGTCTCAAACTTAGTTTCCTTGATACGATTGATTTCAGCCAATTCCTCATCTGAAGACATACTCTGTCATTTCAGGGTATTCTTTTCATGTAGTCAAAGTAGGTCACGGGATTCTTCTACAGTGATTTTTCTGGCAATTCATCTGTGATATTGGTTACGTGCGCGAACTGATTTAACGCCTGATTCGAACTTATCTTTTCGAAACTTTAAGTGCGTTAGCAAGGACTGACAAATCCACGTCGAAGAAGACAACCATGGTGCATGATACGTCATTAATATAAGCTTGCGCATTTCCACGGGAATTTCTTACCGTCGATTTCGAGGTCATTGCGGCCTGTAGATTCAGCTTTAACACCAAGTTCTGCCAAAGTGATTTGATAACTGGAGTGAGAAGCTCTTGCAGTCAAAGGCCTTGTTTTCATCTTCTTTTTGAAATGATTGGTATAGATTAAGGTTGTTCAAATCGTCGATAAACTGCTCCACCACCACTGATACGACGTACTGACTTCAATTCCGTGTTCACGAACGTAATCACGGTTGATTTCTTCGATGGTATTTTGGTGACGACCTACAATGATAGATGGTTTGTTAATCCAAAGCAGGAAAATTGATCCTCGTCCAAAGATGTTTAAAAGCATATTCCTCTAAAGCAATATTAAAAGGCAGTGTCGTTTGAATGATTGATAATGTATTTCATAGTATTTCCAAAATCTAGTTTTAAATTCTGTTCACTAGCAATCCAATTTTCTAAAGTGGTTAAAAAGAAATGTAACGATGTCACGTTACATTTTCTCAGGAAAAGTGAGACAAGAGCTCAATTTTTAGGAGCATGAACTCTAATAGAGATCTCTGCCGTCCGTACTACTTTAAGAGAAATTTATTAAAGACTTATTTTTCTGTAGGTGAATGGATGGCCATTCAAGAACATCTGCAAAGGCTTCGTACATTACTTCCAGAGTATGTTGGGTGTCCGTGGATAGTATTAAGCATTTCTTCAACAGTGATTTCCATTTCAATGATATGACGCTTCGTTAATCAATTCTGCTGCTGGGACCAATGATGTGAACACCAGGATTTCACCGTACTTCTTGTCTGCAATGACCTTAACAGATCCTTGAGCCGCATCTGATGCAATGGCACGTCCGTTAGCCGCAAAGTTGAATTCACCAATTTGAACATCGTATTTTTCACGAGCTTGTTCTTCTGTCAAACCAACTGCTGCAACTTCTGGAAGTGTGTAGATAGCTGCAGGAGTCAAGTTCAATTTGGCAACAACGTGATTTCCTTTGGAAACATTTTCAGCTGCTACTTCCCCCATGCGGAAGGCAGCGTGAGCCAAGTATCTGGTACCGTTGATATCACCTGGCGCATAGATACCTGGAACAGAAGTTTCCATGTATTCATTAACCTTGATACGACCACGTTCTAATTCAAATTCAACATCACCCGATACCTTCAAGGTCTGGGAACACGACCGATTGAAAGAAGGGCTTTATTCGCGATAATATCATCTTTTCCTTCAACCTTGATGCAGTTTGCCATCTTCATCAATGATTTCTTGAGTTTCGTATCCGTCAAGATTGTCATACCTTTCACGTTCAGAATCAAGCGAAGGTTTGAGAGACTTCGCATCCATAGCTGAGAACAATACGGTCCACTCATTTCATAACAGTAACTTTTTGAACAAAAGGTCATGAAGGCTTGTCAAGTTCGATTCGACCGCCACCAATAATCACAAGGCTTTCTGGGTACTTCATTTCATTTCCGGATGTCATACTAGTCATCACAAGGATGATTCCACACAGGAACGTTGATTTTGCTTACTCGAACCACCAGGGATGATTTTCTTGGTTTCTTAAATGTCAGAACCGTTACTATCATGGTGATAGTACCAATCCTATGAACATCAACTGCATGGCAGAAAGTCCTGCAACCCACCTACAAGGGTTAGTGGACAACTTTAGATTTTGTTTCTAAGTTTGTCCATATCAACTGTGAATTAGGATTTTCAATTACGATACCACGATTTGCTGCATGACCGATACTCTCGATAATTTCCGGCGTTGTGAAGGTAGAGTCTTAGTTAGGATACATCCACGGTTTAAGCAAGTTCCACCAGTTCAGATTTCTCAACAAGAAACCTTACCCACTAATTGAGCTGCTTTTAATAGCAGATACATACACCAACAGGTCCACCACCGATAACAACGATGTCGACTATGCATCATCTCTTACCATCATCGTTTGGGGCACTTGCTGCAGGTGCTGAGCTAGCTTCTGGTGCAGTTGCTCCCAGCTGTTGGGATATTTTCCTTCTTCACCAAGACAGTAATTACCTGTAACAGAACGGTTCACCATCACCTTTATGATGGCGATCAAATAACCATCTTCTGCTCCAATTCCATGCGGACTTGTCGTCATGATTTTCAAAAGGATTTCCTTCTTACAAATTCTCCGGATTTCTTATTCGACTGGACGATTTGTCCTTCATCATATCCACGCCGGCTTTTGTACATTACTTCTAAGGCCATGATCTGCTTCCTCTATCTATATTTCAAACAAATATTTTAAAACCAACATTGAGATTGGGTTTTTCAATCAAAGCTTTCAAGTCTTTCATAAACTTAGCACCAGCCATACCATCTACATGACACGGTGGTCAGTGTCAATCCAAGACTCATAATTGGACGAATCACGATTTCACCATTAACTACAACTGGTTTCTCAACTGTTGCAGCTACTTTCGAGGATAGCTAGAGTTTCGTTGGTTGATGAGTAGGGCCAAATGATTGAACCCCAAAAGCATTCCTAAGTTACTGATGGTGAAGTTGAATTTTGCAATTCGCTGGAGCTAATTTACCATCAAGGGTACGTCCAAGACAGCGTCTTTAAATGCAACTACCAACTCAGAACAAGCTCATCTGCATTACTAGACAACTGGTGTCATCAATCCATTATCATACCAACTGCCATCGCGAGTTGACATAGATTGTGAGTGATAATTGTCTTACCATCTTCCAGTCAACGAAGCGTTGATGTATGGATGTTTCATAGAGTCTTAACAACAGCGAGAAAGCAAGTCTGTCACAGTGATTTTTCTTACCAGTTGATTCCATAATTGGATCAAGAACTTTCTTACGAAGCGCAAGCAATTCAGACATATCTACATCATAGTTAAGCGTAAAGGTTGGAGCAGTTAAGTATGACTCAACCATACGTTGAGCAATAACCTTACGCATAGGAGTCATCGGAATGCGTTCGATTTCTCCATAAGGCGTTACGTTGTCTGGAACTTCTTCCACTTTCTCAATTTGGGCAGGTGATTTAATGGTGTCATTTTCGATATTTTCAGGAAGATAGGCCAAAACGTCCTTTCTTCATGATTTTACCACGATGACCTGTTCCTTGAGTTTCTTGCCAAGCAATATTATGTTCTAATGCAATTCGTTTTGCGAGTGGTGAAATACGAACCACGTTAGTGTCTTTTATATGTTTCCACGTCTTCTTTGTGGACGACCGTTTGCGCCTGAGCCAGAAATGTCATAAGATTAATTTCCTAAATCATCCACTAATTTTCTAGCTGCAGGAGTCGCTCTTAGCTATATCATCAGCCATGACCTCTCCTATTCTATTTATGATGCAAAGGGCGTTTAAAAGCGACTGAAAAATAGAAATCACGCAGACTTCGATGAAGTCAAGGAGATTTATCTTTTTCGAGCTTTTAGCCCGTGCTCTAATCTAAGATATCAAGAACGTAGAGGACTCTGTACCTAAAGATACAAAGCTTCTCGTCTAATTAATTTTGTTTACATAATTTGTTTTATGTATTACTGTTTATTATGAGTTCTACGGATTGCATCTTTGATGCTTTCAACTGTCGGAATCATTGCATTTTCTAGATTTGTGCGTAAGGCGTGGTACATCCTCACCTGCGCATCGACGAGATTGGTGCATCCAAGTAATCAAATGCTTCTGATTCAGAAATGATAGCTGAGATTTCACCGATAAAACCACTTGTCTTGTGGGCATCGTTGACAAGAACTACTTTTTCCAGTCTTCTTAACTGAATTAATGATGATGTCTTTATCAAGTGGAACCAAGTACGATGGGTCTACTACTTCTACTGAGATGCCTTCTTCGAGCCAATTCTTCAGCTGCTTGCATGACACGACAAGCATTTTACCGTATGTTACTACTGTTACATCAGTTCCTTCGCGTTTGATTTCTCCAACACCAAGTGGGATAGTACAGTCTGGATCAACAGGAACCTCACCTTTTTGGTTAAATTCGGATTTATATTCAAGAATGATATGAGGTTGTTGTCACGGATAGAGACTTAAGAGTCCTTTCATATCAGCTGGTGTGCCTGGAGCTACAACCTTCAATCCTGGGATATAGGTATCCAAGATTCAATGATTGTGAGTGTTGAGCTGCTGAGCCAACTCCGTTACCAACTACTGTGGATTGTCATAGGCACTTGACCTTTACCGCCAAACATGTAACGAGTTTTAGCTGCTTGGTTGACGATATATCATCCATAACGTGAAAAAGTCCATGAAAGTCATATCAACGATTGGACGAAGTCCAGTCATGCAACACTCAGCAGCAGCACCAGAAATTGCAGCTTCAGAAATCGGACAGTCACGTACACGTTCTGGTCCAAATTCTTCAAAGCATACCTACAGATGTACGAAAGTCTCCACCGAAAAGACACCGACATCTTCACCCATCAAGTACATTTTCATCACGACGCATTTCCTCAGACATATCAAGGATAATGGTATCGCGGAAAGACATTAATTTAGTTTCCATATTTTTCTCTACTTCTCCTTAGTCTGCGTAAATATCTTCAAATGCTGATTCAGTGGAGGAATGGACTTTCTTCTACGAAAATTTAACTGATGCTTCCCTGCTTCCTTGACCTGTGCTTGAATTTCTTCAAGTTCTTCTGCACTAGCAATCTTATTTTCAACAAAGGTACTTGCGAAGATTTTTCGATTGGATCTTTTTGTTTCCACTCTTCTACTTCTTCACGTGTACGATATTTTACTGGGTCTGATGAAGGTGACCAAGCCAGGATGAGTTACACTCTCAATCAATACAGGACCTTTTCCAGAACGAACATGGTCTACTGCTTTTCTTAAATCCTTCGTGAGACATCTATTACATTGTTTCCATCAGGGATAAACATTCCAGGAATACCGTAGCTGCTACGCTCATAAATATGCTCCACATTTGTCATTTTCTTAATGTCTGCAGAGATTCCATATCCGTTATTGATACAGTAGAAAATAACAGGAAGGTTCCAGATTGAAGCCATATTCACCCGCTTCAGTGGAATACACCTTCGATTAGTCGCTCCATCACCAAAAGAAGCAGACAACAATCTTTCCGAGTATGTTTCATTTGTTGAGTAAGGAGGCGCATCTACTGCCCCATACCACCACCTGACAATACCGTTGGCACCAAAGGTTACCAGCATCTAGGTCGGCTATGGCATTGATCACCCTTACCTTTTACAAGTCCCTGTGTATTTTACCAGGATCTCAGCCATCATTCCATTGAGGTCAATACCTTTAGCAATGGCTTGACCGTGACCACGGTGGTTTGATGTAATCAGTCATCTTCATTAAGAGCTAACATAGCCCCAACGTTAGCTGCCTCTCTCACCAACAGAAAAAGTGCGTCATTCTGTGCACTTTTCCTTTTTACTAATTGAGCAATTTTAAATCCATACGTCAATTTCTTCCATCTTACGGAACATCTCAAGCAAAAAGATTTTTATCTAAAGTTGACACTAATCTTTGCCTTTCTGAGTTTAATTTCTTAAAATTCTATTCTAACTTATAGGTTAATGAGAGTCAAAGAATAATAACGCTATTTTTTTCACAATATAAAAAGAAAAAAGTCTGTAAAATCAAAACTTTTCTTTACTTAAAAACTATTTCACAAACAAATTTCCAAGGTTTTTCACCAAATTATTTGAATCTTTTCTAATAACTTGTAAACGCCACTGATAGAGTAATCCACTCACAACTAAACTTACAATAAGACCTATCAATATGAATAAGCATCAAGAAAAGTTGTTGAATAATCTAGAAACACACCAAGAGGTATAGCAACTCCCCAGTATCCAAGGAAACCAAGGTAGAAAGGTATGACAGTATCTTTGTAGCCTCGTAAAATCCCTTGTAATGGCGCCGCAAATGTATCAGCTAACTGGAAAAACAAGCTATAAGTCATAAAACTTGCAGTTAATTGAATGAACTCTGGATCATGGCCATATAGACTGGCAACATTTTTCTCTAAAAACATACAGAAAGGAAAGCGTTAAAATTGCGAATGCCATAGCTGATAGTCGTCCAATTTTAATGTATCTCTTAGCGTCCTCTAGACGTTTAGCACCAACTTCGTAAGAAACAACGATAGCCATTGCTGTTGAAATACTCATAGGAAAGGCGTACATGAGAGATGAAAAATTCATGGCAGACTGATGACTAGCTATTATCAACGATGAAAACTTCGCCATAATCAAGCCAACGGCTGAAAAAATAGCAACTTCCGCAAATACAGTTCCACCAATAGGTAACCCCCAGTTTTATCGCTTTTTATTTTTATCACCGTCTAAGGGTAATCGTTTCTCTAAATGCAGTTCTTTCAATTTTTCCTGTTTTAAGAAGGACTAGTATTGGAAATTCCTAGCAAGGCCCAATAAAGCCATAGAGGTCCCGAGTCCTGCTCCAGCTCCTCCCAACTCAGGAAAACCAAAGGCACCATAAATCAATAAATAGTTAAAACCACTATTGAGAGGGAGCAATAAAAGCATCAAATACATGGACAACCTTGTTAATCCAAGTGCATCCAATAATGAACGAATAACACTAAAAAGTAAAAGTGGAATAATCCCGATTGCTAAAAACCATAGATAGCGTACTGCTATATCTGACTGCTGTTTCCAAACCCATATTGTTTAGAATTAATGGAGCAGCAAGAAAAACTAAAACAAATAGAACAATTGATAAACCAAGTGAAAGATAAAAATTGATAAAAATCAGAAGCCACTTCATTTTTCTTTCCTCGACCCAAATGATGTCCAACTATAGGAACCAAGGCTGAGACAATACCAGTTAGGAAGGTGAAAAAGGGATTCCATAGACTTGTCGCCATTGATACCCCAGCCAAATCTATGGTATTATACTGGCCAGTCATGGTCGTGTCGACAAAGGAAGCCGAGAAATTGGCAAATTGATAGACTAGAATTGGAAAAAGAAAATCTTAGAAATAAGATAAATTTGTCTTTAAAATGATGGGTTGGGTACATATCGTCTCTCTCTAATTAATAATTCGAAAGAGCAGATTTCACCTAGTTCTTATAGACAATCTGTCCATTACAGATGGTGTATTTGACCTGCCCTTTCAAAGATTCACCGATAAATGGTGAATTCGCAGCTTTAAACAAAATGACTATCCACGATTCGGTCCGCTTTATCATCAAAAATTGTAATATCAGCTGGACCGTTTTCTGATAGATAACCTGCTTCAAAGTTATAAAAGTTTTGCTGGGTTATAGGACATTTTTTTCTAGTAATTGCATTAAACTCAACTCACCAGATTCCACCAAATAGGTTAAACCTAGTGATAAAGTTTCCAAACCCTGTCCTACCTGATGGCGCTGGTAATATCCTCAACATTTTCTCATCAGCATGGTGAGGCGCGTGGTCAGTGTAATGACAGAAATGACTCGGATTTTAAACCTTCAATTACCGCACGTCGGTCAGATTCCAGACGTAGAGGTGGATTCATCTTGCGTTGCTTCCTTTAGTCAAGAGAAGAGCTTCAGTCTTCGAAAAATGCGAATGGAGCTACTTCTGCTGTTACATTTGCTCCCTAAACCTTGAGCAAACTCCACAACCTTGACACTTTCTTCCTTAGACAAATGCTGAATATGAACATGAGCCTTAGTTGCATAGGCAATCATGACATCACGAGCAATCATAGCGTACTCTGCAACTCCTGTTGACCGCAGAAATATGAAAATGCTCTTTTAGCGATATTTTCGTTAAAAACCAAGCGTACCATTCAAGCCAGGATCTTCTTCATGAAGACTAATGAACATATTTAGTTTCTTGGCTTCTTCCATGGCTTCCTTGACAACTTTACTACTTTCAAGCGGGATGCCGTCATCAGAAAATCCAACTGCACCCAGCATCTATAGAGCTTTAAAGTCAGTTGGGTCTTGACCATTAAAGTTTTTTTGGTAATTGTAGCCACCAGACTTAACGTTAATTTTTTTCCTTGGCTGCAGATTGAAGAACTTCCTCTAAAGTCTCAACATCTGAGATAGTTGGATTGGTATTAGCCATCATAACGACAGTTGTAAAACCACCTGCGGCAGCCGCTAGTGCCCCAGTATGGATGTCCTCCTTGTGTGTTTGACCAGGTTCACGGAAATGAACATGAATATCAACTAGTCCAGGCGCAACCATCAAGTCCAGTTGCATCAACAACTTGAGCTTCATCCTTATCAATTTGAGGAGCAATTTGAATGATTTTCCCTTCATCAACCAAAACATCACAAACTTGATCCAAACCAGACTTTGGATCCATTACACGGCCATTTTTGATTAGTAACATATCTATACTCCTTTACTCGTAGAAATCCACTTGTGTATCCAATAATTTATCACCATCATAGACAAACTTGGCTGAAAAGAAGGGTTTATCCTCTAAGAGCCACTCGACAAAGGTATGATCTCCTTCCCAGGTCGGTTTGCTGAGAACTTCATCATAAGGAACCCATTCTAGGTCCCTTCGTTACAGTCAATCAATTCACCTTCAAACTCAGTCACCTTAAATACATAGGTGTACCAATCCAAGTCTGGAGTGAATTCAGGAAAAGTGATAACTCCCTTTAAAACCGGCTTAGCCTTCAACCCTGTTTCTTCCAAAATCTCACGGGCAGCACATTCTTGTGGAGTTTCCCCGCGTTCTAACTTTCCACCTACACCGATCCATTTTCCTTCATGAACATCATTAGGCTTTTTATTGCGATGAAGCATGAGCAATTCTTTTCCATTATCAATGTAGCAAATTGTCGCTAACTGAGGCATATAAACTCCTTATCTAAGCCAATCGATTGGCTCTTGTCCTGTTTCTTTTAAGAATGCATTAGCCCTTAGAAAAAGGCTTGAGACCCCAAAATCCTCTGTAAACAGAAAGAGGACTTGGATGTGCTGATTCAATAATCAGATGTTGAGGATTGGTCACTAAAGCCTTCTTCTTACGTGCATAAGCACCCCAAAGTACAAAAACTACGGGTCTATCTAGGTTATTGACCACCTTAATAACAGCATCTGTAAATGGTTCCCATATCTGACCAGCATGACCATTTGCTTGACCTGCTGGCACTGTTAAACATGCATTAAGGAGTAAGACTCCCTGCTCAGCCCAAGAGGTCAAGTCATGGGATTTCTTAACTCCGATATCGTCTGACAGTTCTTTTAGAATATTTTGCAAAGAAGGAGGGGCTGGAATACTATCTGGAACCGAAAAACTCAATCCCTGAGCTTGACCAGGCCCATGATAGGGATCCTGCCCCAGAATCACTACCTTAACCTCTTCCAGAGGAGTCGTCAAAAGAGCCTGAAAAACCTTTTCCTTGGGTGGATAAACAGTCCCATGAGCATAGACCTGTTCCATAAAGTGATTAATTTTCCCAAAATAGCCCTCAGGTAATTGCTCTTTAATCAAAGCATGCCAAGACGAGTGTTCCATAGCTGACTCCTTCATTTAAACTGCCTCTATTATAGCAAAAAGTGGCTATCTAAACCACTTTTTACAGTTTATCTAAGATTTCTAGCAAAGCTTGGTAAGAGTCGACTTCATAAGTTGGATGAGCTTGGGTCTTATTCTCCAGATGATGAGGATTGTACCAGATTGTATCGATACCAGCATTATTCCCCCCTTGAATATCCGCTGTTAGTGAATCACCAATCATGACTGTATTTTCTTTGGAAAAACCAGGTATTTGTTGACCAATTCTTTCGTAGAAAAAGAGCATCCGGTTTTTGTGTTTTCAGCTGTTCAGATATGAATACTTGGTTGAAATAAGGAGCAAGTCCTGATTGAGTTAAGCGCCCTGTCTGAATGGTAGTTATCCCATTTGTGGCAGCGTAAAGTTCATAGCCACGATCAATCAGATTATCTAAAAGTTCTATTGCACCAGAAAAATTTGGCCCTGTTGTGCTAAATAAAACTGGTAGCGATTTGCTAAATAGGTACCATCTTGCTCAATTCCGAAATGTTCAAACAATCTAGAGAAACGAGTATTGACTAATTCTTGTTTTGTAATTTTTTTCTGCTCTAAGTCCTTCCAGAGGGTTTTATTCATAGGGATATAATAATCCCTTATATGCCTGAATATCAGCAACTCCTTCTTCTTTCAGAAGTTGTGTCAATGCTACATCTTCGGCAGCATCAAAAATCAAGCAAAGGTATGATCAGGGTCGAAAAAGTGAAATTTATAAGTCATAAGTATAGTATCCTAAAGTTTCTAAATAATGGTTGTTAAAATGTCTTCACAATCCTTAGCTCTAAGTATATCATATTGAACATCTTATTTCTGAAACTTAGTTCAAATCCTAACTAAATTTTTAACTCAGAGTAGGTTAAATTCTTTAAAAAGTTTGTAAAAATGAACAATCTTTTTATTTTTAGAAATTTGTCGGAAATATCTTACTATTTTTATGTTATTGTTTGCCTTTCACTCTTCATTGTGATATAATTCACAGTATAGGGGAGTTTTAGTATTAGACTAGGGGAGGCTTTATTAAGATTTGTCTGCAAAATTAACCTATATCGTTAAGTCGTTTATTTTTGATTTTTAAATAATTCTATTAGAAGGTATAACACAATGAGCAATAAGAAAAAGTTTAGTATTTTCTCGTTTTTGATTTGCGTCCCGACAACCATATTTTGTTTTTAGTTTAAATAAAACGTTTGCTGAAACTCCAGAAGTTTCAGTAACAGGGAAATTGTAGATACAATCCAAAATATAAAGTTAGCAATAATGAAGATGGCAATCTAGATTGGGATCTAGAACAATGGGCTACTTTCCGTATTAATGCAACGTATGACTTAGCAGGTAAAAAGTTAAGGCTGATGACCAAACTACAGTTACCGTACCAGATGCATTAATCATCACATCTGATAGTTTTGAAATTCGCGATATTAACACTAATGAAATTATCGCTCATGCTACTGTTGATGCTGAAAACAAAAATTAGCATTAACGTATACAGACTATGTTGAAAAACATTCCGATACAAATGGATCGTTCTTCTTCTATGCACGTGTTGACTTTAAAGAAACACCCACAACAAGGAGAAATTCAATTGAGGTAACAGTAGAACTCCAGTAACAAAAAGTAGCCGGTAAAGTTACATTTAAAGGTATCAGGGGACGGAAACCCAAGACTTTAACAAAGACTAGTTGGGTTAATGGAAAATCACAAAGAGTTCAATACACAATTTCTGTCAATCGAAACAAAACAAAATATCAAGGGTGTAACAATTGAAGATCATTTGAGATTTACGAATGCATCCTATGTAAAGATAGTATTAAAAAGTTATCAAAGGTACGTTTTCTTACGAAACAGGTGAGTGGGTATTCTCTAATCGCGTCGATGTAACTGACCAACATAAGGTTACAATCAGTGAAGATGGACAATCGTTTGTTATTGATTTAGGTGATATTACTGATCAAGATCAATACCGCATCGATTATAAAGTAAATTTGAATTATGAACCTGTTGATGGTGAACTTTTGAAAAACGAGGCAACACTTAAAGGTAAAGAGATTGAGAGCAAAGATGTAACTAACATTGCTGCTGTTCAAATTGCTGGTGGTTCTGGTGTTGGTTATGTGTACTCAATCAATATTCATAAAGTAGATGATGCAAATCAACCTCTTAAAGGTGCTAAGTTTAGAGTTGTTCGTCAAGCAAATAATCAAGTTATTGGTGAGTTTGAGTCAGATGAAAATGGTAACATTGCAGTTAACAAATTGTTAAAAAGATAAGCATATCTTAACTGAAATTGAAGCTCCTTCTGGTCACGTTATTAAAGACGCTGATACTGTAGTTAATGTTGAAGACTTTTGGAACAGATCACGCAGTTACAAAAACAATCGTGAATCCGAAAGAAGAGACAACTACAACAACTTCTAACTACAACAACTACTACGACTACGACTGCAACTACTACGACAACTGAAGCCCCCTACGACTAGCTACTACAACCGGCTCTACAACTTCAACAACTGACAACCAAGCTCCTACAACTTTAACGACTACACTGGAAGCTACTACGACTTCAGCTACTACAACCGAAGCTCCTACATCTTCAACAACTACAACCGAAGCTACTACGACTTAACTACTACAACTGAAGCTGCTACGACTTCAACGACTACGACTGAAGCTCCTACAACTTCAACAACTACAACCCAGGCTCCTACGACTTCAACAACTACAACCGAGCTCCACGACTTCAGCTACTACAATCGAAGCTCCTATAACTTCAACGACATCTACAGCTCCGTCAGCTTCTTCTGAAAACTACAACTCAGAAGAGAAACCAGGACTTCAAATACAGGTGAAAGTAAAGGAACAGTGATTACAATCATTGGGGCTGTAACTTTTTATTTCATCAATCGTCCTAGTAGCAATCTTGCATAAGGCAAAAAGACTAATATAAATTAGGAACTAAAAAGTTTACTTTTAATGAGTAAATTCTTTTTATATTATGATTAACAATAAAAATCGATAACTGTTTGTAGTTATCGATTTTAAAAATATTTTAGTCCTTTTCACCAAGTTTGCATTGATAGTCATCATGATACTTGCAATCTTTTCACCCCAATATGGATCTGAAGCGTAAAGAACGTTCATACCAGATGATTTATTTCCTAGGTAAGTTCTGCCATTATCTATATAATTTTGACGAATCCATTTGGCTGCACCTAAGATTCCCTTATCTACATTATCGAAACTCTTAGCTGAATCGTACGGGAGTAGTATCGTAGGCTGCAATACCAAAGAAATTATTCTTATCCTTAGCAATCTGACTACGTCCCCATGCGCTTTCTAGAGCGCTGTGAGCTATAAGGTAGAGTGCATTTACCTGATAGCGTTCTTCAGCTTCTTTAAAGATAGCTCCTTACCTGCCAAACGACTTCCCTTTAATATTCATAACTGAATATACTTTTATCTAATTCTTCAGCTGTGTAATTTGTTGGTTTTCTTAAATCTCTAAATAAGAAAAGGATTTTCCGCTGTAAAAGTTTTCAAGTTAATACCATCAGCTGAATAATATTTTTACCAATAGTCATTGATGAGCTATGAGGGGCTACACGAATACTTGTAAGGTGATAACTCATGATAAAGATAATTACCGTCAGTGGCATAGTGAGGAATGAATTCACTGTCTGAGCTGACAGCTACTAAATCACTCTTATTCATATAGCCTGAAAGTCCAGAGATTTTGACTGGAAGTCGACCGTCTTTAGCTTCATCTCCATCAATCGATACAATACTTCCTTGCGAAATATAGCTAAGTTTCTCACCAGAAGCACTATATACATTTGCTGTAATTGGTTTTTACTTTTGTAGTATGCTGCTGTATCAAATCCATTTTTCCATTGCTTTGGAAAGAATAGTCTTTACCGTTAATGGTGAAATTACCAGTTACATATACCCCATCTTCTTTGAGATAATACCCAGGCGTTATAACTTTTTATCAAAAATCCACTCATTCTTGGCCATATAACCATAAGATTTGAGATAGTAAGAGCCTTGCCATTGGTTTTCAGCATAAGCACCATCAGATTTTAAGTAGAACCAACTATCGTACTTCTTATCAAAGAACCATTCGCTTTGAGCCATTGCCCACTATCTTTTAGATAATATTTCTCTTTCCATTGGCTACTTAACATGTCACCATCTTTATGAAAAAAGTACCATGAACCATTGATTTTTCCCATTTATCGCGGATAGCTTTTCCTGAATCAGTAGCATAATACCACTTCTCATCCAAATGCACCTAATCCTTTTTCAGCCATAGCGCCACTAGTTTTGAGAAGGTAGTCATTATAAATGGTTTTACTTAACATGGTACCTGATTCATCAAAACGATACCATGAACCATTGATTTTCTCCCATTTATTACGGATGATTTTTCCTGAATCAGTAGCATAGTACCACTTCTCATCAATTTTCGCATACCCCTTTCGTGCATAGCTCCACTACTCTGAAGAAGGTAGTCATTGTAAACGGTATTAGTTAACATGGCACCAGATTCATCGAAAACAATACCAAGCACCGTTGATTTTTCCCATTTGTTGCGGATGATTTTTTCCTGAGTTTGTAGCAAAAAGTACCACTTGTCATCTATTTTAACCCGAGATCCTCAACCATAGCACCACTTTTTACTTAGAGGTAGTCATCATAAACAGTATCACTAAGCATCACGCCATCCTGGTTAAAATAGTACCAGCGACCTGCTATTTTTCCAATTTGTGACAGCCTTTTTATTCTCATAATAACGCCATTGGCCATTTTTCTTTTGCCCTAGCCGTCTTTATTAACTTCCTCAACTTTTGTTTCAGTTGTTGTTTTTCCTTATTTTTCAGGTGTTTCTTTCTTCGGCGTAATTTGCGAAGATTCTTTTTCTGCCTTGTTCAGACTTTCGTTGAACTTTGTTTAGTCGATTTATCACGACTGTTTGATTGTTTTTGATCTTCTTTTTCAACTCCCAGTAGCTACAGTCTGTTCTGAAGTTTGAGCTTTATTTCTAGTTTGTGAATCCTCGGCATAAACAGTAGATTTTTGCAAAGCCTGCAATCGAGAGAACAACTGTACTTGCCAGTAAAATCCTTTTTCATTGTATTCTCCCTTATCATTATATAAATGATGTATTCGTTTTTGATACATAATGTTTAAAACACAGCAATTATCCATTATATTATACAATATTCTATTAAAGATAAAAGTAGAATAATTAAGAAGAAAAGAAAGTTGTAATATTGTTAAAACATTTTTAGAAATAAAAGTCAATAAAAAGCAGTCGAACAGTAACTGAACGACTACATTTTTCTAATAATTAACCTTCTATTACTTTGGTACGTTTATTAGTTAGAAGCGGATTTATAAATATAGATAGAATAGCTATGATTGCAAAACTAATACCTACATACCAATATAGTTGCATCGAGTGTGGTTGAACGACCAGATAAATTGACAATACCACGGAATAGTGTGCCTGTTGTAACAATAGCTACTGCCGAATTCCATAAATTAAGGCTAATTCTTGAAAAATACGGAAGGACTTTGAGCAAAATTGCTAGTATTATCCCACCCACCAGAGGTACAGCGAACAAGTAATGCATATGAACTGATGTCTCTCAAAACTAAATGCTTCATAAATTCTAGAAAAAGCAAAGAAGAAAAGCGTAATTAGTATATAAGAGATGACAGTTTTTAAAAGCGTATTTTTGTTAGGATTAATAACCGATGTGACAATATCACTCACCGCCCTTTCTGAAATTCTGTTTCCTCCAGTTGTTGGTTTGTTAATAACCTGACCGTTGAAGTAAAGCGCAGATGATCCACCACCATCAAGGTTGTAGGCCGTTTTTACACCGTATGATTTCATGACTTCAGCCATTAGGGTACAGTGATGGCCCTTGCTTTCAAGTACGCCCATCTGAAACTACGATAATATAGTGGTTTTCATCAATAATCCCAATAGCAGTACGAGGATTTGATGCCATAGCTTGTCCAACTTCTTCATTTGTTCCTACTGCAATCTCACTATTTTCAACTAAAGCTGGGCCAAAAGCCAAGAGATTGACAACACCATCTTTAACTAGTTGCTCAGCTGAAATTTGATCTTCGTAAATAATCTTGAAAGAACCATCCTTATAAATAGCTAAATCACCATTGCTAGAATCTTCTCGTACAGTATCACGATAGACGACTCCATTACGGATAACATATCCTGTAGAGTTAGCTCCGTAGTAATCTCCATTGACCGCTAGAATAGCATTGTTATCTGCAGCAGTTTCAGAAGTTTTTGCAGTTACATTGGTCCCGAAGGCATTTTGTGCAAAGGCTGTTTTTAGATAATCTGATGAAGTTACCGTGACATCCGCAACGTAGACTTGCGTATTATTAACTGTCGTTTCAGACAAATTGATGGAGATATTATCATCCTTATAACTTGAATCAGTTATTGTTGCTATTTTTGCTGCTTGACTTGCCGTGACAGTATTTGTACTAGTGTTAGTTGTTGCTACTGTCGAAAATAGTCTCAGCAAGAACAAAAAGTCTTCAACATAGAGTAGCTAAAGGATCCTGTCAAAAAGTAGTCCGACAACCGAAGCATAAGCATATCGTTTCTTTAAAAAAATTTCATAGTACAGTTGATGTCCTTTCCTTAAAGATCAATTTCTTTTGCACTGTCCAAGAGACAGCGAAGAAGGATGCCGACGATAACTTTGGCAATCAGAAGGTTGATACCAAAGACTGTAAAGAAGAGACGAATCAGTAGCGTGTCTAAGACAAAGGTCCGACTGCTAGACCAAAGTACCCCATCCCTGTTTTCACAAGGCTATCTTCGTTTTTAAAGACTAGTTTTTATTTGTAGAGTGGTTAAAAACGAGCTTGTCACTGAGCTAGTCCGTTAGCTAGGAAAATACGGAAACTCGTCGGGACTGTTGGTAAAAACAAAAATCGCTAGAAAGCATAGACGATATAATCAACAACAAAACTACTGAGAGATGACAAGGCAAATTTAAAGATATTTTTATAAATCATGAGCCCATCTTTTATTGGTCGGAAGTGTGAATCCTCATTATCATTGATATAGACCGTTTCGATTGGTACTTCTAAGATTTCATATTCTTTGCTTGCTTCCAGAAGCATGTTCATTTCGTATTCATAACGTTGACCTTCGATCTTTAGCATAAAAGCAATGAGATTTGTTGTAAAGCGCGAAGGCCTGTCTGAGTATCTGTTACTCCTACTCCTGTTTGTAATTTAAAGAGTGCTTTTGTCAAGCTATTCCCAAAACGACTACGGAGTGGAAGCTTACCTGTAAAGGCACGCACACCCAAGATTAGCTTGTTAGGATTTTCAGAAGCTTTGTTAGCTGCACGGAAAATATCCCAAATTTTGTGTTGCCCATCCGCATCTGCTGTTACGACAGTTCCATAAATGTTTTGATCTTGGATATAAAAGAAAAGGCTGTTTTAAGCGCCTGCCCTTTACCTTGATTCACTTCGTGACGGAGTACCGTAGCATATTGCTCAGCTTTATCAAAGATATTTTGACACTTTGATGAACTGCCGTCGTTGATAACTAGAATATGAAAATCACTCTTTTCATGGATTTTTTCGATGAGTTTGATAAGTTTATTATCAGGTTGATAAGCTGGAATTACTATATAGTTCATACCGGCACTCCTTTCTTAGTAATGGTATAACTATACAGAATATCGCTTAAAGATACCTTATATTAGTTTTTCTTTAAGAAAAAGTTAAAGAAACTTTAAGACAAGTAGATGATTTTTGATTAGATAAGATTGATAAATATACAAAAATTAAAGCCTGTTAAATACAAACTTTAACTATAGAAAAATAATGAGACTATGTTAAAAAGCCATCCAATTTAGATGGCTTTTTATAGAACTATTCACTTAATTCTTTGTTTTTTACTTTTTGAAAAAGTGAAATACCAAATAATCCAGCTATAATAGCAAGAAGATTCATAGTTAATGGCGAATCAGAAGTACCTGTATTTGGTAACTGAGCTTTTTCATGAGCTACTTTTTGCTCAGAAGATTGAACTTTATCTTGTTGAATAGGTTTCGGTGTTTCTTCTGATTTGCTTCCTGGATCTGGGTTGGCTCTGGATCTGGGTTAGTTTTGGATCGGGTTGGCTCTGGATCTGGAGTTGATTTGGGATCTGGAGTTGGTTTCGGATCTGGAGTTGGCTCTGGATCTGGGGTTGGTTTCGGATCTGGGTTGGTTTCGGATCTGGAGTTGGTTCTGGATCTGGCTCCTTCTCATACTCATAAATAACATGAGGTTGTACCTTTTTTAGCTCACCTGTTTCTGGTGCAGATGTTGAAGAAACACCAACTAGATTGTATTTTTGACCATCTACAGTGATAGAAGACGGACGCTCATCTGTGTTCTCACCAGTATTATAGGTCACAAGTTTTCCATCAGATCCATAAATAGAAGTTAATGGTGATGATCTTTATAAGTCTCCTTGATAGACTGATTTGTTCCTTTGATCACATAATCCACCACTACATCTCCATAGTGAAGCGTAGAAACATCCTGGTCAGCCATATCTTCAAATTCTGAAGCATAGTATTTAACAGCAGGATTGTATTTCAAAGTAAAAGTTTTAACATAATTAAAGAAGGTCTCAGGATTAATATTAACATCATGAGGAATAGTTTTCCAGTCACCGTTATTTGGTGTGATATGAGTAGTTGGGTTTGAAACTGACCTAACTAGATGGTCATTCTGAACATAAGTATCATCTACTAAGCTTGGATTAGCTAGGGCGACATAAGTCATTTTCCCATTGCTATCTGGATAATATGGTTGAATTCGATGATATTCTTCTAGACTTTGGCAACCTTCTTCAAATGAACCAATCCCACCTTCTTGAGAACATTTCCAAGCAAATCTCGCGTCGATTGGTAAGTACTTGATCTTCTTAGCTTCCTCCAAGGGTACGGTTACAGATACTCGAAGAGCAGTTGATCTCAATGTTTTTGAACTGACAGCATATAAATTAACAGTTCCATCACCAAAATCATAATCTTGCATATCTACAATAGATGGTTTCTTACCCGCTGCTAGTTCCTCAGCAGTTGGAACAATCGCATCCCAATCAGAATACGCATCATATTCATCATACTTAAGCTCTTTCATTGGAACATTGACATCTACAGGATTTTCATTAGCATCACGTGTTCCAATCAAAGTGAAATCAGCCTTTGCACCTGCAATTTTAGGAATACGAACACGAATGTCACGGACTGTTTGGCCACGATCACTTGAGTGCATTCCTTTGAAGGATACAGTGTAATTGTAGACTACACTTTTACCATCTTCACTAAAATGTGCTGGAAGTCCTTCAACATTGACGTAACCACCTTCATCAATGATATTGCTACCATCTGGTTCCCAACTAGCGCCTGGGACAGAGCCTGTTGAAGTCCCAGAAGGAGAGGTTGAATCTTCTTTCCCGCCAGTTGTAGCTTCGCTATTGGTTGAGATTTCTTCAGTTTTGGTGAGGAAGCATTGCACCCTCTTCGTCTGATTTTGGTGAGATGTCACTATTAGGGGCTGGTTCAACCATATTGTCTACTAAAAGAAGTGTTCTTAGCATCAGTTGAATTAGTAATACCTGGTGTCACTGAAACATTTGCTGGTTCGCTATTAGTTTCATCAGCTTGAACCACTGACTGTGATACCAGATTTAGAACAAAAACAGACATTGTGATAATGCCAAATTTAGTGAGTTTTTTCCTACACTTTTTCTCCTTATATGAAAGGGATCATGCATTAGCAAAATCCGATAGATTGATAATTTTATCACATACATTATACAATGTAAACGCTTAATTGACAAACAATTACCTAATAAAGACTCCTTCATTCGGTTTTTATCTCTTAATTTTTCAACGAAGAGATAGGCTGCTGGACAGGTTAGAGTATTTTTGATTGTGAGGTTGTTGATTTGGTAGATTTTCTTTCGGTCAGTATGTGGAAATTCTCTACAAGCCTTGGGACGAACATCGTATATAGAACATAGATTATCGCCACCTAGAAAATGGACAAGGCATGATTTTAAAAACCTTATCTCCATCTTCATCAACTTGTAAGAATTCGGCTTCGAAGGCAGGAAGTTTCATCTTAAAATACTTAGCAATGCGTGTGATATCAGCTTCTTTAAAGTCGGGACCAAGAGTTTTACAACAGTTAGCACAAGCTGTACTAATCAATCTCTTCAAAAACCTCTTGGTGAATCTCAAGTGCGATCTTATCCAAAATTTTTAAGAGCTTTTTCTTTAGGTTTTCTAGAAATTTTCTGTGTTCCTTTTGTTTTGTAGCGCTAATTGATGATAATATTCAATATTGATTTCTTTTGGCATAAATTCTTTTACATCCTTTTCTGAAACTAGTATACCATAACTGAAAACAAATAAAAACTACTGCCAAAAAGAAATAGTTTTAATAGGTTGAGTTAACCCTCGACTACTTCTACAGTATCCTTGCCAAGTAAAATTAGGTGTTTCTCAATTCTATCTATCTGATAAGAACGAGATAGAGCCTCAGCATATAATTCTAATTGACCACGATAACGTTCAATAAGTTGACTTGAAAACTCGTATCGATCGGTCTTATAGTCAAATAGTACAATCTTATCATTATAAAGCAAATAACCATCTAAAATACCACGGACAACAAAGTCTTCCTGACTCTTACCATCTCTTTTTAACATAGAGAAGGGTTGTTCGCGATAAAAGCTGTCCTGATTTTCAACAATCTCTTGACCAAGAGCTGTATCAAAGAAAGACAAAGATTTTATTAAGATTAACTTATCTTTAACATGCAGGGCTTGCTTGCACTTGCTCTAAAGCCTCTCAAAATCTCTAAAGTAGGTTTCTTATCGAGATTAATTCGTTGCATGAGTTCGTGAGTTGCACTTCCAATCTCAGTACCTGTAACTTTTTCAGTTTTTGAAAAATCTGGAAGCTCAAACGGAACAGTAGTCTCTTTTGGTTTACTTTTGACCAGCTCTACGACTCCTTCCATATCCATAACCGGTTCATAACTTTTTAATCTGGCTTTGGGGTCTGAGACACTTGGAAGATTGATTGCTGCACAGTGGATCTCGTTATACACTTCCACTTCTTTAGCATTTCAACGCATCTTGATGGCTTCTGACTGACGGTTGTCTGCTTAGGATGGGTCTTGAAGTTGACTTTTTATGTTCCAATTCTCCGATAGCTTCTTTGGTTAGGTCTTCTTCACCTTTCAAAGCGTACACTAAAGTGTAAATTCTCTTTGAAAAATGCTTGATAGATAGCCCAAATCCAATCTGAAATTTTTGAGCGTCTAGTCTAGTTTCTCGAGTCAAAAAGACCTTTTTCCATTTGTCGGATATTCTTTAGACTCTAATTTTTTTCACGTGATCCTTTTTCCGACTAGATAGAGTTTCTTCTCAGCACGTGTCATGGCTACATAGAGCAAACGCATGAGTTCAGAATAACTTGCTAATTGAAGTTCTTCTTCATTTTTGAGTATATGTCAAGCTTGGAATAGATAATTTAATGGTAGATGGAACATATTCCTCTTTTGCATTTGTAGCGACTCTAGCTACATAATTTAACCCAATTCCATTTGAGCGACTGAGGATAACCTCAGACATAGTATCCTTCTTGTTGAATTTTTGAGTCAATATTGAGGATAAAGACATAAGGAAATTCAAGCCCTTTACTCTTATGAATACTCATAAGTTCTACTGCATTCTTAGGTGGTGCCACAGCTACATTGGCAAGATCATGCTGGGCTTCCAAGACTTGGTCAATCATTCGAATAAATCGGGATAATCCCTTGTAATTACTCTTTTCAAACTGATCAGCTCGTAAAGCTAAGGCATAGAGGTTAGCCTGTCTGGCCTGTCCATTTGGCAAGACACCGACATAGTCATAGTAAAAGCGGTCGCTATAGATTTTCCAAATGAGATCATAAAGTGAGTGCGTTTTAGAATACAAACGCCAAGCCTGGACGGTTTCCATGAAAAAGTCTAACTTTTTGAGTAATTCAGTCTTAATTAAATCCTTTTGGAGGCTAGTTTGTGCTTGAGCATTGACTAGTTTCTCATAAAAGTTTTCTTGGACCTTATCCTCGGATTTTTGGAGAGCAAGACAGACTAATTCATCCTCGTCAAAGCTAAACATCGGAGATTTCATTAGAGCAACAAAGCAAAATCTTGAAGAGGGTTGTGGATGACGAAAAGAGTATCAACATAACCTGGACTTCTAGGGATTGTAAATAGTTTGCTTGAGCACCGTCTGTCTTGACAGGAATACCATATTCAGACAAGGCGAGCAGAACTTGATCATTACGACTTCGACTAGCAGTTAAGAGAAAGCCATGTCCTTGAAAGGTACACCCTTATCATTATGAAGGTGAATTATCTCCTTAAGCACCATTCGCATTTCACCAGTCAGTTTGTTAGTTGCAAATTCCTCCTCATCATCAGAATCGCTATCATCATCCTTATCGTACAAGAGAACTTCTGCCTTGTTTTCTGGATTTGATTGAATATCAGTATTTCCAAAAACAAGTTGATGCACTACGATCATAAGATATCTCTCTACTTCCTCGTCCATGAGGTGTTTAAAGACATCGTTCGTAGCATCAAGAACCTCTGAACTGCTCCGGAAATTTTCTTTAAGCAGAATTAACTGACCTTCTTTGTCATTTTGAGCAAATCTATGAAATTTTTCGTTGAAAATTTGGGGATCTGCTTGTCTAAAACGATAAATAGACTGCTTAATGTCACCCACCATAAAACGATTATGACCGTTTGAGAGGAGTTCTAGCATTCTTTCCTGGATATGGTTGGTATCTTGGTACTCATCAACCATGACTTCATGGAAGCGTTCTGATACTCTTGACGAACCTGTGGAAGTCTTCCAAAAATCTCAATGGTATGGCTAATATCAGCAAATTCAAAGGCATTTTCTTCGCGCTTCCGTTGTCGATGAGCATCAACAAAATCCCTCATGAAGACTTGGAATGTCTTTGCCAAGTCCCAGGAATCTTGATGATAATCTTCTTGAAATTTTTAGTAAAGTTATTTGATCATTTAGTGAGATCAGCTTTTTCAAATTTTGCTTTTTCTCTCTTGGTTGTAGGTTTCTTTCAAGTCTTGCAGTTCGGCCTTGCGACTGGCATTTGTGAGAGCTTTACCATTCTTAGCTTTAGAAATATTTACAACTCGATCTAAAACTTCTTGATATTGTTCAAAAGTAGATTCATGAGTTAAAGAGCTGATTTCATCAAGTACTTGTTGAACAGACTCTAAATAAGCTGCTTTACCAAATTCCTGAGCATCATTATCAAATGGTAACGGAAAAAGCTTTCTAAATCCCAGAGTTTCTCCTTTATATCGTCTACAATGTTTTCTTTAGCAACTGTAAAATCAGCCTTTTCAAAACCTTTTAGGAAAGATTCCTCTAGCCAAGCCTGAGGATTGCTAGTGGACTGCAAAAAGTCATAAATCATATAGACCTGTTTACGCAGTCCACGCGCGTCTTTGCTTCTACCTGCAAAGTTTTTGACCAATCGACTAAAATTATCATTATCCTTGCCTTGGTAGTGCTGTTCAAAAACTTGTCGAAAAACCTCATTTTTAAGAAGTTGTTCACTTTCGTTCTGAAGGATACGAAAGTTTGAGACAGATCTAGTAGATATCCATGTGGCAGGAACTTCTGGTAAATGAGTCCATAGGTCCCAATGGCGGCATTGGGTAAATCGCTAATTGTCTACCAAGATGTTTTTAGTTCCATCTTGCGTTTCTCTTGGATCTGTTGGCTGATTTTCTTTTCAAGCGTTCTTTTAACTCGGTTGCTGCCTTAACGGTAAAGGTAGAGATAAAGAGTTGGCGTTTCTACTCACGCTTTAGTTGAGTCAGAATCCGTTCAACCATGACAAAAAGTTTTCCTGAACCAGCTGAAGCTGAGACAAGGATGTTTTGTCCAGAGCTATAAATGAGCAATTTGTTCGCTGTTCTCTTGGGTTTCTTGTTAGACTGAGCTTCACTATTTGTAACTCTTTAATCTCTTCTTGAGATAAAAATTTCATCGCTCAACTCCTCTCTGATTTTATTAAACCATGCTTCCTTGTCATTGCTCTTAGCTACCCCTTATCTAACAATCTAGCCTGACCTAGATGATAATTAGCTTCAAAACCTGTAATAGATTGATATTGCTGAACATAGGGCGCAATGCTTCTACCGTTTTCTGTATATGGATTGATTGCAAATTGACCAGATAAAATCTTCTCTGCGCCTTTTTGTGAGATAAAGGGCATTATAGTCTAGTAATAATTGGAATTCTTCATCAGATAACTGATACGTCTTGTTTTTATTGTAAAACTCTCCAAGGTGTTGCATCTCTTTTTCGAGAAAGAGACCTTGGTATTTCATGCTCTTATTAGTTTCAGTTACTGCCTTTGAAAGAGTTTTTAACAGTTTGTAATGACTGAGTTGGTTTCAGACATTTCTAAGTACATAGCTCCAAAAAAGTCTTTATTTCCTTCTTTCTTAAGAACAGTCAAGTATGTTGGCAGTGTGAGTTTAGACCGTTAAAAAGAGAAAGTTAAATTGAGTTAGAGAGATTTGTAGATCTACAACTATCAATAGCATCTGATGTTTTCAAACGGTCAATTCGGTCAACCTTCCCAAGAATATAGACATTACGACCATTATCTAACTGTACAAAAGCTTGTTCCTTGCCACCAAAAACAGCCTCCTCTTGAATTGTTTCGACATCAGCATTGTGACGAAGAATATGTCCAGTAGAACGTGCCACATCTAAGAGAACTCCCTTAGCAAATTGAGATTCTAAACTTTCTTGATAAATAGCGAAAGTTTCTTTCTTGACTAGTTTCAGAGATGGCCTGTTCTAAACGTCGGTCAAAGGGTGTATCAGCAGGAAGTTTCATTGCACGTTCAAAAATACGATGCAAGAAATTCCCGTGACTTCTAGCGTCAGGTTTTCAATCATGCAATTCTTCTGTAAGCCCAATACATACCGAAGGTAATAGCTGTATTCATTTCGATAGAATTCTGTTAGACCAGATGTTGATAGATAAAAATCTTGCTTCTGAGGATATAAAGCTTCCAGTGTATCACTAGCTAAAGTTTTGCTTTTAGGACTAGTTGGTAAAACTGGATTTTCTAAACATGGTCTTCCAACTTTTTCCCCATGACACGAGCCAGAACTTTTATAAAGTTTAAGTCTTCATCACTTGAAGTGGATTCGCCTAGTTGATGATAGGCAACGAGACTAGACTAAAGACTGTGATAAGAACCGATATCATCTTTCGATAGATTTTTCTGTCGATTCTTTTTCGATTTTGGTAAAACCAAATTCTTGCAATTCCTTCAAAATAAAATTGACTCTTCACTCGTCTTCATTGAATAAACTTGAAGCTGATAGAACTAACTGTTTACGAGCAGAGTTAACCAGAGAAAGCATGGTATATCGATTCTTTTAAGATTTTTCCTGGCTGTAATCATCAATTGTGAACCTTCTTGAGTCACTTGATTCAAGGTTTCTCTTTCTTCATCACTCAACAAACTGGTATTTTGAGTGATTTTTGGCAAGTTGTTCTGACTTAAACCAAGCGCATAGATATAATCAGATGTCAACGGTGCAATCAAATCATAACTCTGCACCAGAACAGTATCTACTGATTTGCTGGAATTATGCAATAATTTGACAAAGACATACCCGAATGAAGAAGTGCCGAAATCATCTAAAGTGACCTGAGAACCTTTCAAACACAGTTGCAAATTGCTCCATGACATGGCAAAAAGCCTTCAGACTTCTTCTTGTCTTTCTTGTTCGAATACCTCCAATGTTTCTGTTAAGACTTGTAACTACTTGGTCAAATAAGCTTCCTTCAAAAAGTTGTTCCATTTGCGAAGATTTTTCAACCTTTTTGCTCGACTTCTAGTAAATTTTCTAAAGGTGTAATAATACGAAGTCGAAGTTCATTTAATTTTCTAGATCAAACTTTCCGTGATGTGACTTTGTAACTCTTGTTTAAAATTAGAAAGACCATCAATCCCCAGATAGCGGAGATATTGTTCAAAAGCTATCAATTTTCCTCTGACTAAGGTCCGTATACAAGTTAGTTCGTAGGAGATTAATCAAATCTTCCTGACGGAAGTGTATCATTTCAAACGTCGATGGATTCTACAAATTGCGTTAAGGATGATGAGCCATGGACTCACTCTTGCCCAGATAAAATGGAATCTGATACTGATTAAATATTGTCTGCAAAGACAGTTTATAAGACTCTACATCTCCTAGCAGGATTCGAAAATTCTTATAGCTCAGTTCTGAGTCTTGGTGCAATTTTTGGCGAATACTACGAGCTACTAACTCCAACTCTTCTTTTTGTGTTGAGACAAGACCAGATTTGCAAGTCCTTTTCTATCTTCGTCATTCAGTCTAAATTAATTTTCGGAATAATCATAAGCACTTTCGAAAGCCTTGAGGCTTTTGTAAAAAGGCATCAAGTTTCTCATGGTCTTGACAAGCATTTTCTGCCTTGGTCTGATATTTAAAGGCTAAATGATGTAAAAACTCAACACTGGCTTGATAGAGATTCCCTTCACTAAAAGGACTAGTGTATGCTTTCTTAGTTGCATATACGCAATAATAATCTCTACACCCTTACGATGAAGCAAATCCACTAGGATGTTCTTCTTCTGAAGAAAACGAGTAAAACCATCAATAACTAAGACAATCTGGCTAAAATCTACTTACTTTGTTTTCTTCGATAGCATTGATCAGATATGATAATTGACTCCCTTGCGAAACTTGACCTTGATTGAGATAAGCTGTTACCTTTTCAAAAATCAAGATTAAATCAGAACGTTTATCAGCGTCAGAATGAGACTTTCTAAATCCAAAAACTCATCTTCGCAGTGATCATTTCATGATAAATCTCAATCAGTTGTTGGATGAGTGCGGATCTTGCTATAGCCCCGTCAAACACGCAAATCCCATAGCGTCTATCTCAGACAAACATTTATAAAAAGCCATACCCAGACCAATATCATCGAGACTTGACTTTGCGGGTATATCGTTTAAAAAGCAAATAACGAGCCATTTGTGCGAAGCGCGTGACTGTGATCGCAAAAGAAGCCTGCTGACTCAAGCACTCCAGTACGGCACGTTCCTTTTCAAAAGAAAGAGTTAGGGGCAATATAAAAAGACTCGTTTGCCTTGGTCAGCTGGTCCTTGAGCCTCCTTGGTTAGGATTTCTGTCAAAGAAGTCCGAGTATCAGTATAGTAGTTTCATCTCTGCCTCATTTGCTTTTTCATTACCTTTTTATTATACCATTTTTAAGCTGAAACAGTTTGGTGCAAAAGGACAAATTTCAACCTATGAAAGATATAAAAACAGAATAAAAAAATCGGAATAACTCCGACTTTTTTATGTTACCTACCAGAAAACAAGAGTACCCATAATTCCCAAAAATGCTGTAATGTTAATCATGATATGAAGCAAAATAGGATAATAAGAGAGTGAGTTTTTCAGTGAGAGATGCTAAAACCACTCCTCCGCTTGCATAGGTGAAAAAGGCAAGTGGTGTTATACCATCAGAAACATGCACATAGCCAAAGACACAGGGCTGATAGTAAAACATCTCCATACCAAGGTGAATCTTTCAAAAATGTATTCATGAGAACTCCTCGATAAACCAATTCTTCTGTAATTGGTCTATGAGACAAACAATAAGTAAAAAGATAAAGGTAACTCTTGTCGCCCTGTCATCTCAATCAATTCATTTTAAAAGCGATTTGATTGGACGTTGCTGGGGTTAAAAAGAAAACACAATATCTGAAAGATAACTGACTCCATAAGCAAGAAGCAAATAAAACTAGATATCTCATTTTCACTTCAACTCAAAGAATTCTTCTACCTTCGAATACTAGTAAATAAAGAATAGCTAGAAAAAGTAACGATGAGCTCTAAAAAGCAAGGGATTTGAAAAATTCTCTACTAGCGAGCACAAGCCTATCTGCAAAGTGATTAAACCTACCAAAACCATGTCTTCCTATAAATGATTACTAACAGAGCTAGTAAAAATCTGTACTACTCTTTTTCATGATAAATCCTCTGCTTTTTATCCATTATCAGTATAATATTAAATGTATCACAAACTTAGTATATCATTTTTATATCTTTACTAAAATCCTAATAGAAAATGTACAATTCTCCTTACTTTAGTCTTATTTGCCTCAAAAATATGCTATAATATAAGCAAAAACACGAGAAAAAGGAAATGCTATGATTAAACTACTTGCTCTGGATATGGATGGTACTCTGCTCAACAAGCCAAAGAAATCCCTCAAGCTCATATTGATGCTATTCATAAAGCTATCGGCAAAAGGCGTCAAACTGGTTCTGTACTGGTCGTCCTCTCTTTTGGTGTTCTTCCTACTATAAAAACTAGGTCTTGATTTGCAGAATGAGATACGTTATGTGTCAACAATAGTTTGTTCTACCCACCAAACTAGTGACTGGAGCCTTGTTGACTGGCGAGAACTAGTAAACTCGACATCGAATACCTGAATGAACTTGCTGAAAAAGAGTGAGGTCCAGTTGACTCTCTTTTGACGAGAACACTACTTCGTTCTCGAGGCAAACCAAATCCTATTGTTCAATATGATGCTACACTTGTCTTTGCTGACCTGACCGAAATCTCACTGAGGAAGCCGCTAGTGTAGAAAGTACCGTATGTTCCAAGGCATGTTCTTAGGTACAAAGAACAAACAGATGATTTTGAACAACGATTTGCGGATGAACTTGTCAGAGATTTGGCGGTGTTCGTTCTCAAACTGTTATCTATGAAGCAATGCCACTCGGTACGACAAAGGCTTCTGCTCTTTCTCGCTTGGCTGAGATTTTGGATATCAACCTTCTGAAATCATGGCAATGGGTGATGCCAATAACGACATTGAGATGTTGGAGTTTGCAGGGTTAGGGATTGCTATGGGAAATGCCAGCGACTACGTCAAATCTCGCGGATGCCGTAACAACTAGCAACGAAGAGGGCGTTCACGCGCTATTGAAAAATATATTTGTAAACAAATAAAAAGCGCCAGCAGAACGTTCTGCTGGTTGCTTTTTATTTCATCAAAAGCTGTCAAAGCTGTGATAATCCCAAAAACAGTACCTGGTGCAGTAGCTGCTGCCAAAGGAATATCCGTTCTTTTTAAAGAGTCCGTAGTAAAGCAAAGACTGCAGTTAATTGCAGCTACTGCTGGCTGGATAAAGATTTCCCTTTTGACCTGCAAGGTTGTTCATAATTTGTGGAATATATGAGATATACATCATCACAGACGCATAAGGTTTGCAATCCAACCCAACGTTTTCATTTGCTTTTCAGTCATTTTCTTCTCCTTTCGACTTCGAACCACTGTATTATACACTATTTTTCAAATTCATGTAAGCAAAAGTTTCCATTGTTATGAAAACGTAAATTATCACAATCGTGTGATAAGATAATCAAAAAAATACCCTCTTGCTATTTCAAGAGGGTATTTATTTGTCGTTTAAAACTTACTTTTTCGAAAATTGGTGCTACGCTGGCTAAGAGTTTTTTGAGACCAACCTCTGGAAAATTGATTTTCAATTCTTGAGTGGATCCACTGCCTGAAACTTCCAGCACAGTTCCTTCACCCCATTTTTTATGAAGGGCAATATCCCCAACAGACCAGTTTGTATCACTAGAATCTTGCTTATTCCCAGCCGCAAATTGTCCAAATGGTAAACCACTTGATTGGATTGATGTAGGGCAGCATTCCGTTTTCGTTCTTGAAGCGCCTGAGCGAGACTCATTCCCTTTTACCAAAATGCTGTTCCTCCCGCCACTATAAGACGCTGTAAAACTTGTATTAGCCGGACGTGCTAATCCTTGATAAGTCAACAAATCTGAACTAATCTCATTGATAAAGCGTGTGGGACGATTGTAACTAGTACGTCCGAATAGCAATCTAGAGTTTGCATTGGTCAGATAAAGAATTTTCTCAGCTCGCGTGATTCCTACGTAGGCCAAACGACGTTCTTCTTCTAACTCATCAGGATCCTCAGCTGCGCAGCTAAGCGGAAAGATATTTTCCTCCATACCAATGATAAAGACAACAGGAAACTCAAGCCCTTTGGCCGCGTGAAGAGTCATCAAGGTTACTTCAGATGTCTCTTGGCTACCAGAGTCCGTATCTGCTATCAAAGCCAAGTCGTTCAGGAATCGACTAAGTTTATCTAGTCCTGTTTCCTCTTCTTCACTTTCAGGATCATCATCGAAGTTTTTCGTAACAGAGAGGAACTCCTCGATATTTTCAACCCGAGCCTTACTTTCCAAGGTTGCCTGGGCTTTGAAGTAAATCAACGTAACCTGTTCTTTCTATTCACGCTACCAACTCGGTGATTGTCAATCGGTCCAGTTGTTCACGCAAATCAAAGAATCATATTAGCGAAGTCCCAAATAGATTGAGGCAGCTTTCTCCCTTGATACCAGACAACGAGTATTTGCAGAGGCATCTACACAGACATTTCTTGCATGTTCGCAAAGTCACGAATCTTCTCAACGGTTCTGGGCCAATACCACGTTTTGGTTCATTGATAATTCGTTCAAAACTGATATTGTCGCTCAAATTGGCAATGAGGTTAAGATAAGCACAATATCACGAATTTCACTTACGACTGCAGAATTTTGTTCCACTAACCATTGTATACAGGAATATTTGACTTAAAGCAATGCTTCTTCAATGGTTCGTGACTGTGCATTGAGTACGATAGAGTACGGCAAAATCCTTATGGAGGAAGTGTTGACTGCGACAAAGTTCATCAATCGTTTAGCTTCAGAACAGCTTCGTCCTGTTCGTCATTTGCACGATAGTAAATAATCTGCTCTCCATTAGCATTCTGGGTCCAGAGATTCTTAGGACGACGGTTTTTATTATTTTTGATCACATCGTTGGCAGCTAGTAGGATGGTTTTAGTGGAACGATAATTTTCCTCTAACAAGACAACCTTGGCATCTGGATAATCTTTTTCCAAAATCTAGGATATTCTGCATATCAGCACCACGCCATCCGTAAATAGACTGGTCAGCATCCCCAACCACACAGATATTTTTGAAGCGTGAAGCTAAAAGTTTAACAAGTTGATATTGAGCGTGGTTTGTATCTTGATACTCATCAACATGAATATATTGGAACTTTTGCTGGTGAGTATGTCAAGATCATCTGGTTCTGATCAAAAGTCGCAGCGTCAACATGATCAAATCATCGAAAGTCTACGACTCAGATTGACGTAGTTCCTTTTGGTATGCAATATAACATTTTAGCCCAATATCAGTATACAAATCTCAGCTTGAGCAGCATGACCACATCATCAATCAGGTCATTCTAGCATTAGAAATAGTTCCTAAAAATAGAACGTTCATTCCATTGTTTGGGATCTAAGTTTAATTGTTTTAAGATACGCTTCATCAGTGTTCGTTGCTCACCTGGATCGATGATTGTAAAATTACGATTATAGCCAATATGATCTGCATCCCGACGTAAGATACGAACACACATGGAGTGAAAGGTCGCAATCAAACAATCCTGGGTAGCTGGATTCAAACCATAGCACGCTCCTTCATTTTCACGAGCGACCTATTGGTAAAGGTAATAGCTAGGATATTCCATGGATTGACCATCTTTGTCATCAATCAAGTAAGCAATACGATGGGTTAAAACTCGTGTTTTACCAGAACCAACCCTGCCATGATTAGCAGTGGACCTTCTGTAGTCTCGTACACTTCCTGCTTGGCGGTCATTCATACCACGTTTAATAAAGGTTCGATTTCTCTCCTATTCTTCAAATCAATGTTTCTATTATATCAAAAAGACGGAAAATAACTCGGACTTGGACGAGCTTATTTTTACAGAACACTCAAACGGTGTTCTTTGTTTTAATCGTAATTGATTCTAAGAGTGTCAAGAGTGCGTGCTGAGCGACGTCCAGCTTCTACGATAAATTCATCAAAAAGAAATAGAAGCTTCATGGTTAGCATTATCACTCATGGCACTTTGAACAACCAGAATAGTAGTCAAGGCATGTGCTGCCTGAGCAATAGCTGCTCCTTCCATCTCTACTCGCAAGAACCTGAGGGAAAAATGTTCTTTTTATCGTTGCAATCTTATCATCACCAGCTACAAAACTGTCTCCAGTCGCAATCAAACCTAAATGCCAATTTTGATCAAGTTTAGACAAGCTCTCTTGAATCAAGTAACAAACTTTTGTCTGATTCAAAAGTAAAGTGGTTGTTGGGTCATTTGACCGTATTCATAACCAAAAAGCAGTCACATCAACATCGTGGTGAGCTGGTTTTTCAGCAATCACTACATCTCCTACTGAGATACCTTTCAGCAAGGAGCACTCGCTGAACCCGTATTGATGACAGCATCCACTTTAAAGTGATTAGCTAAGATTGCGACACTCATGGCAGCCATGACTTTTTCCAATACCACTCTCCACTAATACAAAGCTCAACAGCCCCAATCCTTCCAGTGTGATAAGTGTTGCCAATACCATTTCTTCACTGGCATTCTCACAAGTGTTGAATCAGGTGAGGCAAGTTCTTCTGGCATCGCTGCAATAATACCGATTTTCATGACATCCCCCATTAAATAATCTCATTGCTAAAACTAGCAGAATCAAGAGAGAGACAACAGCAAATGAGAATCTTATTCAATTTAGAGTTAAAGACATTTCTCTTGGTATTTTTCGATTCGACGACTCTTATGGTTTGAGGTTCAACCTCAATCGTTAGAAAATATCTTGACTAAATCCATGATCCTTGAACACGAAGCTCTATAATGTTGAGATGAGTTGACAATATCTTGGTTTCTTGATCATCCACTAAGTCGGACCAGAGATGTCTTCACCACGATGGCGCGTTCAATCATTTCGTCTGTTAATAAAGGTTTTCCCATGGGTTCCTCCACTATTTTTCTTGTAATTCCCCAGTACTGGATGGCCATGATAGTTTTGGCATCACAAATATCACCAGACTGGATGAGTTGTTTTAGCTTGTTCGAAGCTAACTTCTAGTATTCTAAAGTTTCATCTTCATCTTGTGGACGTGGATTTTCGACTTTGGATGAGGTTGCTTGCCAAGTACAGTTTTCAATCTTTCATTACAAAATCACAGCTGAATAGAAATCATATAAAAAGTCAAATCCCCGTGCAGGCTGCTTCTTCTTCTAATTCACGAAGAGCTGCTGCTGCTGGATCTGCATTTCACTCGACTTCTAATTTTCCCTAGGAATTTCGTAAGAAACTTTTTCAATTGCCTTGCGATATTGCTTCACTAAGACAATCTTGTTTCTTGAGTAACTGCAAGAACACATACTGCACCGTTATGGAAAATCAGATCGCGTTGAGCCGTCCTTTTCTGAGAAGTTCAACCTGGTCTTGAACTAATTGGAAAATAGGACGCTATATATTTCTTTCGACTAATCGTCTTCTCTTCAAATTCCATTGTTAGCTCCTATTTGTTTTTAGGATGGTGAGGAGACGAGTTGCTATATTCGTCCTTATTAACTTGACGGCCTCGCCCGATAGCTACTTGCATCAGCAGCACATCTTTAGTAATTGTTGAACCTGCACCAACAAGAGAGTTATCCCCTAGTTCTACTGGAGCGATAATCGTTGAATTTGATCCGACAAAGACATTGTTACCGATGACAGTTTTAAACTTGTGTTGACCATCGTAATTCACAGTGATTGTTCCAGCACCAAAATTGACATCACTTCCAACTTCACAGTTTCCAATATAAGTCAAATGACCCGCTTTGGTATTTTCGCCAATAGAAGAACCTTTCACCTCAACAAAGTTTCCGATATGAACATCCTTAGCTGAGCTAGAACCTGGACGAATATGAGCGTAAGGGCCAACTGTAACGCCATCTGCTACTGTGCTTCCCTCAATCATAGAATTGGTAATTACAGCACCAGAACCTACCGTACTATCAACGATATAAGTTCCGTTGGTTAAAATAGTTTCTGCACCAATCTTACTAGAACCTTTAAGGGTTACATTCGCTTCAATTTGAACGTCAGGGGCAATTTCGACATCAACATCAATGATAAGTCGCATCTGGATTTACAAAACTAACACCATTGACCATGTGAGTTTGGTTAATACGACGACGCATAACATACTGAACTAGTAGCCACGGTCATTTACACAGAGACTTTCATCAAAGTCTTTCAGAGTATAAACTCCAACTTTCTCACACGGCTTCTGGAAAATACCAATTACATCAGTAATATAGTATTCACCTTGAGCGTTATTCGTATTGATATTCTTAAGAGCCTCAAACAGACGAGCATTATCAAAAACATAAGTTCCTGTATTAATTTCTTTGATTTGTTTTTCGAAAAGTCAGTCGCGTCTTTTTGTTCAACAATACCGGAGCACTTCGTGCTATCACTACGAACAACGTCCATAACCAAATGGGTCGTCAGCTTCTGCAGTTAAGATTGTAGCTACATTCTTGTGGTTTATGGAAATCAATCAAGTTCTTTAGACTTTCACCAGTGATTAAAAGGGTGTATCTCCAGCGATAACCAATGTCTGTCCAGAAAGACCCTCAAGAAATTGGCTCAGCCATCATTACTGCATGACCAGTCCCAATTACTGCAGACTGTCTCACAAAATCAGTTTGTCCGGCTAAAACTTGTTCAACAAGCTCAGCCTTATGTCCAACAACTGTAACAGTCTTTTCTGGGTCAGTTGCACCTACATCATACAAAACATGCTCAAGCATAGATTCCCGCAACCTTAGTGCATAACCTTCAGTAAATCTGATTTCATACGGGTACCCTTACCCGCTGCTAAAATAATTGCATAATTTGCCATATTTTCTCTTTTCATAGAAATTCTTTATTATTATTATACACATTTAGTTCACGATACCAAATTTGATGAACTCAATACCACTCAAAAGACTGTCATTACTCAATTTTGAGTAAATATTTTGATCATTATTTACGATAAACTATAGAGGTATGATTCGTCCAGCTTTTATGGTTATTATATTTGCTGCTTTTTATGAGGACTCTTGATTCTCAATCGTCCACGATTCGAAGAACACCCTGTAAAAACTAAAGACAAAATCCAGTCATGATAGAAACATAAGCTCTCCACATAACTTGGATGAGCTATCATCGATATCTCTGGCTGACAAAAGACCTTCAGAAATCAACTATGATATTTTTATCTCAAAACATCTCTGGTGCGATTGTTCGAGTTCACGGAAACCAAGATCACTACTGAGAACGATGCATCTTATACAAATGGAATAGATAAAGCTTATAAAAGTCATGTTCAGGTTTCAAAAACGAAAATATCGGTTGCCTGTTATGCATACGTTTCTGGAAAAAGTGTGAGAAATGGAAGCAGCTGAATCGTTTTATAATTCAGCCTCGCCTTATAACCCTAGTTACTATTGGTTTAGATGTCGAGAGAAAAACCATGTCTGATATGAACAAAAGGGTTGAAGCTTTCCATGCTAAACTAGAATCACTGGTGCTAAAAACATCGGTATCTATATTGGTGTTTACTTCATGCAAGAACATAACATCAGTACAGATAAATTTTCTGCTATTTTGGATTCCTTCTTATGGACTTGACTCAGGTTGCTTTGAAAGTTCACCAAATAAGAACTTGACTGACCTTCACCAATATACCTCAAAAGGAAAAATAGTAGGATTTGAACATCATTTAGACTTAAACATCATTTCATATCAAAAATAAAGGAAGAGACATTTAGAAAGTTATTCTTAAAACCTTAAATGTAATTAGCAAGTTGAGACATTACTTTGCTTGCTTTTTATTTCTCTTACTTTTGTGATATAATACTATAGAGTTTTAATGAAAATAATGTACGGAGAGAGTTTATGTTATCTTGGATTTCAAAATTATTAGGGAATTGATTGCGCTAGACTTTATTTTACCAGAATTTTCTGGAGGTGTTCTAGCAACAATCTTGGGTTACAGAGAATGAGTTCGATTCTTAGCTCACCCATTTAAAATTTCGAAGATGTTCTTTATTTTTACCAGTTGCAATTAGGATGTTACTAGGTATTGGACTATTTTCATATCCTATTGAATATCTCCTTGAACACTATCAGGTTTATGTATTATGGAGCTTTTAGCGTTTCATTATTGAACTGTCCCAAGCCTTGATGAGGGAAGCTACTAAGGACTCGAAAAGATAAAGATAGATATGATTTGGTTTTGGGGCACCTTCATCATTCAGGGGAGTTGGACTTTATGCTTTTAAACTTTTTAGTAGGTTCACTAAATTCAAGTTTTACAGCTTTATCTGGTGCCCTTCTGCTTAGGAGTTTTGGTCCCAGGATTAAGTCCTTCAAACCTTCTCTTGATTTTAGGACTATATAGTCCAATGTTGACTGGTTTCAAGACTTTTGATTTAATCGGAACTTTTCTCCCAATTGCAATTGGAGCTGGAGCAACTTTGATTATTTTCTCAAAATTAATGGATTATGCTCTTCGTGTCTACCACTCTCGTGTCTCTCACTTTATCATTGGATCGTCCTTTCAAGCACTCTCTTGATTTTTGATTCCAAACGCTGGTAATGCTGAAAGCATCAGCCATAGTAAACATCTCTTGTTTCCTATGTCATTATTGCCTTCTTCTTCGCCCTGGCATTTGGTTAGGGATTTGGATGGAGTCAGTTGGAGGATAAATACAAATAATGGCTAAAAAGTTAAAGTTAAAAGACCTTAGTCGAGCAAATTTTGGCTAGGAGGGTGTTGATACTCAAGAGATTCAAATCAATGCTTTAGAGGAAGCTTCCTTCTGAGTATGAAGAAGTCACATTTTAAAAACACTAGCTCTTTTAGGGGACAAGACTGGTCCAGTTATTGGGATTGTTCCTATTACTGAACATCTTTCTGAAAAGAAATTAGCAAAGATTTCTGGTAATAAAAAGTGAGATATGATTCCGCAAAAGGATTTAGAAAAAACAACTGGATATATCCATGGTGCAAATAACCTATCGGTATCCGTCAAAAACACAACTACCCTATTTACATTGATGAAAGGGCATTGGGATTGGGAAAAATGATTGTTTCTGCTGGAGAAGTCGGACACAGCATTATCATCTGCTCCACAAGATTTGGCAAACTTTGTTAAAGCGAACTTTGTAGATATTTTGGAGGAAAACAAGTTATGAAACTTTTACTTTGTTCGTCATGGTCGAAACAGTCTGGAATTAGAAGGTCGC
>BNJU01001216.1_pt1 | contig 215084 bp, 252 predicted proteins | sample 8539281 | NCBI WGS metagenome assembly BNJU01 (sample SAMD00202456, study PRJDB9452) | human saliva metagenome | isolation source: human saliva | place: Japan
GGTGAACTACTCCCGCGTTTAGAAGCGGGAGCTTCTTGGGAAGTATCTTCTTTTGCTAGCCAAATATATTTACCAAGCTCTTCGGATAGTTCCTACCCTGTTTTTTTATTTCCTAATATTTCAACATTTCTTTTCCAATATCTTTTATATTCAGTGCCGCATTATAATCCCTATCAATCTCAATTCCACAGCACTCACATTTATAACTTCTTTCTGATAATTCCAGTTTCTCTTTAACATTTCCACATCTACTACAAGTTTTCGACGATGGAAACCACTTATCTATCTTCAAAAATTGTTTCCCTAAAAACATCAGTTTATACTCAACCATCCTCAAAAACATTCCCCACCCATTATCTCCTATACTTTTCCCAAAATTTAATGCCTGGCTCATCCCTTTCATATTCAAATCCTCAACAACCACAACATTATACGTTTCAGACAATTTTTTTGATAATTTATGTAGAAAATCGCTTCGGCAATTTTTGATATATTCATGCAATTTTGATATTTTTCATTTTTTTGTTTATACCAATTTTTAGAAAAATTTCACTTTTTCTCGATAATGATTTCTGTAATTTTTTTCAATTCTTCTTCCAACATCCTAAAAATATCTTGGATAATCAGCCCTTTGGTTTTCAGAACTGACAAATAACTCAGACATTGAAAAATCAAGTCCAATTACTTTATCGCTACTTGGATTTTTTTGAATTTCTTTTTCAAATTCTGTCAAAATAGAAACATAGTAATTTCCATTACTGTTTGTCAATGTTACCGACTTTATTCTATAATTCTTTGGTATTTCTCTATGGTATTTCAATTTTACTCTTTTTCAATTTTGGCAAAACCAAATATTTGTTTTCTTCAATTCGTATCGAATTATTCACACAATTTGTCGTATAACTTTTAACACTATTCTTTTTAGATTTGAACCTCGGAAATTTCGCTCTCTTCTGAAAAAAATTCGTAAACGATCGTTTTACATTCAATTGAGCATTTGAAAGTGCAAGACTGTCCACTTCTTTTAGAAATTGATTTTCACTTTTCAAACTGGCAGGTGTAATTATTTTTATTTTTTTCCAGTTTCTTCATAAATTTTATTAGCAATATCTAAAATCGTATTGTAGACAAAGCGAACGCATCCAAAAGTCTTATTTATCAACAATTCTTGTTCCTTATTTGGATAAATCCTGTATTTGAATGCTAAATTATATTTCACAAAATTACACCTCCTTTTGATTTTGAATATATTTTTTAATTATCTCCAACAGTGCACTTCCGAGACTTACAACTAAGTAACTTCTACTCCAAAAATATTCTTTCCACAATCTTCCCCTTATTTCAGGAAATTCTTTTTTTATCAACCTGCTGGAAGCACTTTTGTAAGTATTTACAAACTTAGAAAGTTCAGTATTAGGCATAGCATTAATCAACATATGAATATGATCAACATCATGTTCCCATTCTTTAAGAACAATGTTATACTTCGGACATATTTTTTCAAAAATCTCTTTCGATCTATTAGAAATTTCATCATTAATTACTTCTCTTCGACATTTTTATACAAAAAAATCATATGATAATTTATATCAAATACTGAATGATAATTACTATTATATGACATTATTATTACCTACTTTTTATATTATTTTACTGAATAAATTATATCATAAATATATCCTTTTTTTCAATTTTTTTACAAAAAGCAATTCATCTCCCGCTTGTAGAAGCCGGAGACTTCTTGCTATCTTTTGTTAAATTTTTGTATTGTCAAAATGATATTTTTTTAGTATTTTCATTCCATTTAAATGATTTTTTTGTACTAATTCATTTTCTTTTTCCAAATTTATTTGCAAAATTTTCATAAAAATTCTATTCCAACTTCATAAAATTTTTTTGTTGCATTCCAATTTTTTAGTCCCGTTAGTACATTTTCAACTTTTGTTCCATAATTTTTTTCCATTTCCAATAATCCAGATTTCATAATTTCTTTTAAACATTTCAGGTCATCTTGAATGCTAGACCCCAATAACTTAATTTTTCCTTATCATAAACAAAAATTGGCAGAAAAATCTGCATAAAACGTGAAAAATCGTAATATCTTTTCTTTTTGTCAAAAATCCATCAATGTATTCGTCTTTTTTTCATAATAATATTTCGCTGTATCTTCACTAATAATTTTTCACATTGCTAGAATGCGTCTGAAATGCCATTACTTCCTGTTTATCCATTAAATTAAGTTCTTTTTCCAGCAATTTTTTTCTATAAACCGCTGTGATACCGTATTTTTTTAAACTCTTCAATATAAAAAGTAATTCTCTTTTTCTATAAACATTTCTGCTCCTTTATTTCCCATTTTTTTATCTTTTTACAAAAAAATATCATTATCATATACCCTGAAATTATAGAAAAAAATCCAAAGCATAATACCAAACAAAAGATTTTTTTCCCCATCATTTTTTTAATAGTCTGTACATTTAATGAAGTTCCAATCATATAAAGTGCAAGGGATAATAGCATTTTTCCCTATTTGAGTAAGTAAACTGTAAATTGCTGGTAAATTTATTATTGTTGCAACGATTGAAGCTAAAATGAAAAAAATAATATAAAAAAATCGGAAATTTAATCTTCTTATTTTTCAGATTTATTTAAAATGCTAAGAATGATAACTATTGGAATAATCCAAAGAGTTCTGGTAAGTTTCATAATTGTAGCTATTCTCAAAGCTTCTGTGCTGTGAAAAAGCTGCAGCTGATACTACCGAACTTGTATCATGAATGCTTAGTGCAGTCCATATTCCAGTTTGTTCAGCATTTAACTTAAAAATAATTTATAAAAAAATGCAAAAAGAAATAATGCAACTGTATTTAAAATAAATACTATCCCCGTAGACAAGGCAATATCTTCATCAGAAGCTTCAATTACTGGAGAAGTTGCCGCAATAGCACTTCCACCACAAATTGCAGTCCCAAACACAATTAATTGTGATAACTTCTTTTCCATTTTAAAAATTTTTTTGCAAAAAAATAACCCAATACTTATAACTACAATCAAACTAATTGCCGTCTGAAAAAAATCCCTTTACTTCCAACAGCAACAACCTTACTTATGCTAAGTCCAAATCCAAAAAAATACGACAGCTGAATTTAGTGTAAGTTTTTCTATTTTCCCTAAATTTTTTGGAACTAGAATTAAACTGAAACTCGCCATAATAATTCCCATAAGAAGAGATATTCCCGAAGCAAAAGCGTGAACACTTTTAATTAATGGAAGTATTAACGCAATTACACATCCCACATAAAATATTATTTTTTTATTCATTTTATCACTCCTAACTTTCAAAAATATTTTTTTATTATTTTTTTCCTATTTAAAAATTGCAGAAATAAGACTCTTTTCTTTAAGTAGAGTCTTTTTTTCTAACTAATTAAAGTAAAATATGTTGTAATTTTCATACTTTTACTTAAACCTTTATTTATAAGCAACTTTCACTTCTTTCCCATAAAATGCAACCCCAATCTTCAAAATATTCTTTATCCCTCTTGCCTTCAATTTCGTATCATATTTCTTCTCATCAATCTGTTTCAAAGCTTTTTGTGCTCTCTTTTCCATTTCATTTTTTGTCTTCGATATTTTAAATTCCATAAGATATGCCTTCTCATTACTTTTTATTGGAATCATCGCAAGATCATATCTTCCATATCCGCTTTCATCATTTGAAATAATCTCATATTTCCCCATCAAAAATCCAACAAGCCCTATCATAAACACTTGGTATATTTTTTCCATTTCCTTATCCAAGTCAAAATGACTCAGCATATTTATCATTATTTCTCCCAATGTTTTCTCGAATTTCTTAATATCTCCATTTTCAAGCGCTTTTATCAAAATGTTAGTTTTTACTTCTGTTCCAAAAAATCTGTTCAAGAACATATTACCAAAATATTTCCTTATTTCCTTATTTGGAATTCTCAAGTTATAAACATCTGTATATTCTGAAGTTATATCTATTTCTTTTTGTTTTTCATCTTTTGTTAAGTACCCACTATATAAAAAGCACTTGCCATATTTCATCATCGTTATTTAAAAGACTTTTTATTGTTGTTCCATCTGAAATATATTTTTCAATACTTTCTCCATCAGTAAACCGTTTTAAATCATCATAAACACTCTCCCCAGCATGATCAAGCATATTTTCTAGAAGTGTATTTCCTGAAACATTTGCCCAATATGCCTTGATTTCTTTTTCTCTCACATAATTTACAATAGACCAAGGATTGTATACTTTACTTTCTCCAAAAATATACCCATTATACCATTCTCTAACTTCTTCAATTTTGTATTTCATGTCAAAATACTCAAGCATTTCAATTACTTCATTTTCAAGAAGTCCAAAATATTCTGAATAATCCTTGCTTAAAATCGTATTTACATAAAGATTATTTAAACCAGAGAATATCCCTTCTTTTATGATTCTAGTTATTCCTGTTAAAACACCATATTTCAAAGAATTATTAGTTTTTAATGCTGAGCTGTAAAATGTTTGAAAAAAAGTTTATCGCTTCATTGTAATATCCTTTATCAAAGGCATTTATTATTGGAACATCGTATTCATCAATTAAAATTATGACTTTTTTTCATAATACTTATAAAGACTATCTGCCAAAAAAATTTTAAAGACATTATGTAGTCTGCATCTTCATTTTCATAAAAGCACTTTTTTCAAATTTTTCTTTTATCCCATTCATTCATTTTTTTCTCTAATATACTCAAATTCAGCATATAAATCAAAAATAAATAACTTCAATCTTTTTAAACATTCTTCCCAAGTATCTCCCTTTAAATCCTTCAGTGAAATAAAAAAATTACAGGGTATTTTTCCCTGTTCACTCATATATTCACTATCAGATACTTTTCAAATTTTTCAAAAAGTTTTTTTATTTTTCTTCTTTATCTTTTACATCAAAAAAATATTTCAACATCGACATATTCAATGTTTTTCCAAATCTACGTGGTCTTGTAAATAATGTAACTTTCGATTTATTCATTAACATTTCGTCTATTAATAAAGTTTTATCTACATAATAATATTCATCTTGTATCAACTCTTTAAAATCTTCAATTCCCACAGGAACAGCTTTTTTTCTCATAAAATCATGCCCTCTTTTATTTTCTTAAAAATTATGCTCAAGCTCATGTGAACTACTCCCGCTTTTAGAAGCGGGAGCTTCTTGGGAAGTATCTGCTTCTGTTAGCCAAATATATTTACCAAGCTCTTCGGGCAGTCCCTACCCTGTCTTCTTTTATTTTCCTAATATTCCAACATCAATTTTCCAATGTTTTTTATATTCAATGCCGCATTGTAATCTCTATCAATTTCAATCCCACAGCACTCACATCTATAACTTCTTTCTGATAATTTCAGTTCCTCTTTAACATTTCCACATTTACTGCAAGTTTTCGACGACGGAAACCACTTATCTATCTTCAAAAATTGTTTCCCTAAAAACATCAACTTGTACTCAAGCATCCTCAAAAACATTCCCCATCCATTATCTCCTACACTTTTACCAAAATTTAATGCCTGGCTCATGCCTTTCATATTCAAATCCTCAACAACCACAGCATTGTATTCTTCAGACAATTTTTTCGATAATTTATGTAGAAAATCTCTTCGGCAATTTTTGATATACTCATGTAATTTTGATATTTTCGCTTTTTGCTTATACCAATTTTTAGAAAATTTCACTTTTCTTGATAATGATTTTTGTAATTTCTTCAATTTTTTCTCCAACATCCTAAAATATCTTGGATAATTAGCCCTTTGGTTTTCAGAACTGACAAATAATTCAGACATTGAAAAATCAAGTCCAATTACTTTATCATTACTTGGCATCTTTTGAATTTCTTTTTTAAATTCCGTCAAAATAGAAACATAGTAATTTCCATTACTGTTTGTCAATGTTACCGACTTTTATTTTTATAATCCTTTGGTATTTCTCTATGATATTTCAATTTTACTTTTTTCAATTTTGGCAAAACTAAATACTTGTTTTCCTCAATTCGTATCGAATTATTCACACAATTTGTCGTGTAACTTTTAATATTATTCTTTTTAGATTTGAACCTTGGAAACTTCGCTCTCTTTTGAAAGAAATTCGTAAACGATCGCCTTTACATTCAATTGAGCATTTGAAAGTGCCAAGCTGTCTACTTCTTTTAGAAATTGATTTTCACTTTTCAAACTAGCAGGTGTAACTATTTTTATTTTTTTCCAGTTTCTTCATAAAAATTTATTTGCAGCATACAAAAAATCGTATTGTAAACAAAACGGACACATCCAAAAGTCTTATTTATCAATAATTCCTGCTCCTTATTTGGATAAATCCTGTATTTGAATGCTAAATTATATTTCATGAAATTACACCTCCTTTTGATTTTTGAATATTATTTTTTTAATTATTTCTCTTCGATATTTTTATACAAAAAAATTGTATCATGGATATACCATTTTTTTCAATTTTTTTACAAAAAAAAGCAATTCATCTCCCACTTATAGAAGTCGGAGACTTCTTGCTATCTTTTACTTAAAAATCCCAAAGTATTTTACTGCTGGATTATTTTTTTATATGCTGACAAAACTATTTGAACAAAAACAAGTTTTTTTGACAATACATAAAATTTCATTTTTTTAACTCTAATTCCTAAATAAAAAACTTTCAATAAATTTACTGATATTATAGACAGCTTATTTAGTATTATATTTATTCATTAATTTTTGTACTGTCATATCGTCCTTTATATCATCAATCAAATTAAAAATCTTTTCTCTCGAATCTTTTAAGACTTCCTTTTCTTCTGGCGAAAATTTCCCAAGTACAAATCCCAATGTCTCTTCCTTCGTTTTCGGCTTACCAATTCCAAATTTTATTCGCACAAATTCATTTCCGACATGTGATATAATGGATTTTATCCCATTATGTCCGCCCGCACTTCCATTTTGCTTAATTTTCAATTTTCCAAACTGCATATCCATATCATCATAGATTACAAAAAGCTCAGTTTTGGAATCAATCTTAAAAAATCTGACAGCCTCTCCAATCGCTTCTCCGCTCAAATTCATAAATGTTGTCGGCTTTTGATAAAAAACTTTATCTCCGTTATAATTTGTCTGAACAAACAACGATTTAAATTTTTCCCTCATATCGCTTATATTATTTTCCTTCAAATATTCATCAATAAATATAAACCCAATATTATGCCTTGTTAATTTATACTGTTCTCCAGGATTTCCAAGTCCCACTATTAATTTCATTAAATTATTTCTCCTTTTTTTACTTTTTTTAGTTATCTGTAAAACTCTAAAAACTCCAATAAATACTATATTTTTTTATGTTCAATTTTTCTTATTTTCTTCACTTTATGCCAAGAAGTCTTGAACTCTTAATATAGATACATTGTTGATAATTTTTTTAAAGATTTTTACTTTTTACAGTTATCTATTCTTATTTTATTTGTCACTTGTAAAAATCTACGAATTTCAAAATATAATACTTTTAATTCTTCAAAATTGCAATTAAAAGTGAAATATCATTATAAGTAACTCCACTAATTCTGCTAGCCTGCCCAATCGTTTCAGGCTTTCCATACACAAGTCCAGAAATCGCAATATTACTAAGCCCCTTTACATTTTCATAGTCAAAATCCTCTGGGATTACCATTTTTTCCAGCTTTTTAAATTTCTCAATCTGCGCCTTTTCCCTTTCAATAAACACATTATATTTCGCATTTATTTCCACTTGCTCCTTCGCCAAATCAGATAATTCCGTAGTTTCCACAAATTCACTTAAATTATCATAGTTGATTTCTTTTCTCGCAAGAAATTCAAAGGCTGAAACAGGACTGTTCATACTATTTTTACTATTTTTTTCAATTTCTACATTTTCTGATTGGCTTTGTTTTTTTCCACAATTTCTAGTAATTTCTCATTATTTTCTTTAGTCGGATAAACAGTAATCTTTTTTAATCTTTCAATTTCATTTTCAATTTCAAAACAAGTATTTTCCAATTCGACTAATTTTTCAGCATTTAGCAGCCCGATTTCCTTCGACTTTTCCAAAAGTCTTATAAAAACATTATCTTGTCGCAAAGTTAGCCTGTATTCAGCTCTCGAAGGCAATACACGATAAGGTTCTGGCGTTTTTTTATTTATTATGTCATCAATCAAGACACCGATATATCCCTCACTTCTATCAATTACAATTTCCTTTTTCCCTAAAATTTTTCTCGCAGCATTAACTCCCGCTATAAATCCTTGGCAGGCAGCCTCTTCATATCCACTCGTTCCATTAATTGTCCCTGCCGTGTAAAGTCCATCCAAAACCTTTGTTTCAAGCGTCAATTTCAACTGATGAGCAGGCACAAAATTATATTCCACTGCATATCCATAACGTACTATTTTAGCATTTTCCAGCCCGCTAATTGTCTTTAGCATCGCTTCCTGTGCAAATGGAGGCATTGCCGTTGTAAATCCATTTATATAAATTTCATCTGATTCCACAGATTCCTGCTCTAGAAATATCTGATGATTTGTTTTTTCTGGAAAGTTCATAATCTTTCTATCAAGCGAAGGACAATGCCGAGGACCTTTTGTACTTACAACTCCTGTCACAATTGGCGAATATTTAAGCATTTCCTGCCCCACACGAATAGTTTCAGGTGTTGTAAATGTCAGCCAAGTTGGCAAAGTTGAGTTATATTCTTTTTTTGTTTCATAAGAAAAATATCGTGGTTTGTCTTCTCCTTTTAATTCCTGCAGTTTAGAGAAGTCAATTGAAGATTTGGCAATTCTTGGAGGGGTTGCAGTTTGATACCTGTCCAGTTCAAATCCATATTCTGCAAGCCTATCTGGTAAATCCACGCTTGCAGGCTCTCCTTGCCGTCCTGAAGAATACTTTACATCCCCCATAACATATTCTCCGCCTAAAAAAGTTCCAGTGCACAAGACAACAGCCTTTGCCCCATATTTAATCCCAAGATTATCTTCCACTCCCATAACCTTCTTATCTTCCACAGTCAAATCCACAACAATCCCTTGAACTAATTCTAAATTTTCCTGCTTTTCAATAATTTCCCTCATTTTAATTCTATACCAGTATTTATCAGCTTGTGCTCTAGTAATTCGTGAAGCCAGCCCCTTCGTATGATTCAAATTTTTCAGCTGCAAATTATAATTGTCAATATGTCTAGCCATTTCTCCGCCTAACATCCCAAGTTCCGACACCAGATGGCTTTTTCCAGGCCCTCCAACCGACGGATTGCACGACATCATCGCAATATTATCAAGATATATTGTAAACAATGCTGTTTTCAGCCCGTATCTAGCAGCAGCAAGTGCAGCTTCCACTCCAGCATGTCCCGCTCCAACAACAATTACATCATAATTTTTCATTTTTTATTTTCCTTTCAATTTACTCTTATTTTTTTCTTTTAAAAATATTTCTAAATGGACGTGTAATATCCATAAAATCAACATATCTCTTATGTTTTCTAATATAATATCTCAAAAATCTAAAAACTGTCTCTTCCCGCTGTTTATAACACTTCGCATATTCATCAGCAAAAATTTTTGCTATTTTTTCATTTTCCATCATTCTTGAAACATTTTTCATTCTTCTATTTAAATTAAGTTTCACATTAAACTTCATTCTATTCAAATCCACAAGATAAAAATTCATAATTCCCGCTTTTTATCCTTAATTAGCACATTTCCAGGCGAATAATCCTCAAATTCCACTCCATTTTTCATGCAAATTAAATGAAAATCTTGCAAATTGCTTTTATTATTTTTTTCACGATTTTTTTCAACTTTTGCAAACATTCTTTCCATTTCTTCACTTATTTTTATAATTTTTCCCTTGCTTAGCCTTTTTCCTCCTCAATATCCTCAGGCCAGAAAAACTTCCCTGCAGGTAAAATCATATTTCAACTCTTCACTTATATAATAACTATTTTTTATTATTTTTCATTCACAAAATCATCAAAATAAGCAATCGGCTCTAGCGTCTTTATTTTTGTATTCCAATAATTTTTTTGCATACTCATAAGAACGTTTTGCCTTTTGAACCTTTAAATTTATAGAAAAAAAATTTGTAATAAAATCCTTTCTCTTAAATTTTTTTACATTTATCATTTTTTTATTTTTTTAAATCATCAATTTTATTATGTTTTTTTCTTTTTAAATTCACGCTTTTCCAAATTATTTTTCAAAATCTATTTCAAATCTTTTTTTATCTCATTTCTCCCAGGTTCTACAACATATTCCCCAGCTTTATCAAAATTTTTTTCAATACATTTATCAGTATTTTTTTCATCATATTTCCTATTAACTTCATATTTTTTTCTTCCATTTAAAATCCCCATAATTTTTTTATTTTTTAAATTTCTTTACTTTTCAGAATTTTTCTTGCTTTCCCTTTCAAATTTTCTCTTATTTTTCCTTATTCTTTTTTTCAATTCCTTTGAAAATTCCTTATCTTCCATAATTTTTCCCAACTTATCTACACATTCAAGCGCCTCGTCATATTTATGCTGTAATTCCAGAACATAAGCCAAATTCACATAATGCCTAAAATTTTCAGGCTCTAAAATTATCATTTTATCACAAACTTTCTGTGCATTTTCATAATCTGCAATTTTCACAAAAAATCTTCCCTGCAAATTCAGCATTTTTATTCGTGAAAGTTCCTTATTTTCATTTGTCGCATTTTCATAGTTTAAAAGCAATAGCCTTATTTCCTCATATTGCTCCGCTCTAAATAATATCTCAAAATAATCTTCAAACACGTAATCTTCCACATTTTCACAATTTATGGCAATATTATAATATTTTATAACTTCCTTTATATTATTCGCATAAGCCATTGTATCGCCCATTCGTGCATAAAGTGAAAATTCCTCCACTTCATTAAATTTAGAATTTAACAATTTTTCATATTCAGAAATCGCCTCATCATATTTTCCCATCATTGTAAGGCAATCTCCCTTTTCAACATACGCTTCCGAACTTTCAGGCTCCATTTCTATCGCAATATTAATATTTTCAATTGCCTTTCTATAATACTTCAACAAAGCATAGGACATTCCCATATTAAGATACACAAAATAATTTTTTTCTATATCTAAAAATTTTTTATAAAGCGAAATCGCCTTTTTCAGTCTTCCGAGCGACTGATAAACAAATCCCAACGTAAAAAGCGTATCCTTACTCTCAGGATACTTTTTATACAATTTTTCAGCATACTCCTTCGCTTCCTCAAACATCCCAAAATCTGTATAAATTTTGGAAAGTGTCATAAGCGCCGAATAGTTGCTCTCATCAATTTCAAGCACCGACTTCAAATACACAAGCGCATCGTCATACTTGTAATTTTCCATCGACTTATCCGCTTCCTTCAATAATTCTTTAATATACATTTTTTTCTCCATTTATATTTAAATTCTTCTGTAATTTACAAAAAAATCTATAAAAACCCAGTTAATACAGTATTTTTTTCAAGATCAATTCCTTTTATTTCAGGTTACTTCTAACAAATCCAATGATAATAATAAAATTACTTATTAATCATATTTACCATTTCCATAAATCTAGATGACTCCCTATCATAAGGATTTGGCATAACATCATCTGTTATCATAAGCCACCCCTGCATTTCTCTCTTGATAATCTTATAATTCTTGCATATTCCTTAGGGTTAGCGCTATGCACAATATGCCAGATATGTTTTTGCATTCACCTCATTTTTTTCAAAATCAGATTTTTGGCTTCTCAAACTTATTAATATAAACATTTGCACTTACTTCGCTTGTCACAAAAAAATATCCGCATAAGGCGAAATTGCATCAGTAATCGGTGCTCCTGGATTAGCAATTACAAGATTACTTTTTAGACTTCCCTTTTACATAATCAAAAATTTCCTTCATATAATTTACCTGCTTCAAAGTATCCGAAGCAATTTCATCAAAAAGAATCCATTTATATTATCCCTGCCATAAAACTCCAAATATCTGTCAACTTCATCTTTCACTTTCTCAATATTTCTTTTCTGATAATTTGTAGAAATATAAGCAATGTTTTTTTATCCCAGCTTCCTTGTTTTTTTCTTGATTTGAGTCACGTAATTCATTTCAATCTTTTTTTCCCTGCCCCGTTATCTGGATTTATCAGCACATAGGGAACTTTATCCTTCCCAAGTGCCAAAATATCATCCCAAAACGAATTTTTTTCCCATCTGGATAAGTATATGTTGCAGCAATTACAGACTGCTTCATCTTTGCATTGTTATCAATATTTTTCACTTGAAAATCCATTAATTCCCAACATTATTCCAACTATCAAAAAAATATTTTTTTCATTATTTATTTTTTTACTCTTTCTTCTTTTTGAATCAAATAGTTAATACTAAATCCTATCAAATAAAAAAATAACATAAGATATATTATTTTAACATATTTTTTGAAATAATTGTAATTTTTCGATAAAATGGCAAAATAAAATCAATACCTCCTGCTATTTTCAAGCCTAAACCTGACATCCCTTTTCAACCTTCTCAAAACTGCCTTTCTTTCAATCTTAAAGACCTCCTCATTATCACTTCCAATTTTGTAATCCACATAATTTTTTATAAATTTTTCCACATCTTCCCGTGATTCATTCCGAATTTCAAACTCATAATCTCCATTTACAGAAATTTCCTTATTTTTTTCCACACAATAATAAAGCATATCGTTATAAGTCTGCTGTGCCAAAATATCCCGTGCCTTATAGTATGTGGATTTATCTGTATTTGCTATTCTAACTGCCTGTTTTTCAGATATATACGGATTATCTTTTATTAAATTTGATATTTTCTGAAATTTCCAATTTTTCTCATTCATTCTGCACTCAAAACACAATTTTTCATTGCTTTCCTGCAAAAACAGAATTTTACATTTCTCGCATTCAACATACCCAATACTTTTCAAATATTTTTCTCTCTTTTTCAATTTTATTGCAACTTTTTCCAAACTTCTAGCAATATCTTCATACTTTTTATCAATTTTATCAATATTTCTATGAATTTCCTTAATTTCCTCTGGAGAAAGTACAATATCCTTTATTTTTTCAGTAATTTTATTTTCTGATTCAACATTTATCCCCTTTTTTCCAGCATTTCCACGTGGAATTTCTCCAGCTCGAATTGTCCCTCTATTTTCCTCATTTTCAATAAGTTCATCCAGCAAATCACGTTTTACCTTATAATTTATTTTCATAAACTCTATGCTTTCCACAAATTCTCCATTCAGGAAAGTATTTATTTTTTCCCTTATGACTTCTGCGCACATTATTGTCGTATGATAAATAACATTGTCATTAATAACTACAACTAAATTTTTATTAAACAGCCCCTTTGGATTAGTTTTTTTCACCAATCAGATCATTCACGATCTGCTTCCAGTTTCTTTTTAATTTTCAAAAAAATATATTTCTCATTTTTTTCAAAAAGTGAACTTTTTTCTCAATCGCCTCTAATGCCAAACTTTTTAATTCTCTAATTCCTTCCATTTTTCAACCCTTTTTATTTATTTTTTTATTTTTAAATCTATTCATAAACCAAATTTTTTTATATTATTATCTAACTACAATCGTAAAATTATATAATTGTCAAGCAAACTATCCAAAATACAGCAAAACCATAAAAAAATTATTCTGCTATAACTTTTTCCCCTTTCCACAATGAATTTTTTTCCTTCTATCCCCAAATCCTCTGTTGAAGTTATAAAACATTGAATTTTTTTATTCAAAAAAATAATTTAAAATGCTCTTTTTTTCTCACTTCATCAAAATACGAAGCAATGTCATCCATAATAAAGATCGGATACTCATTTTTTTCTTTTTATTAAAATATCAATTTCCGAGATTTTTCAGCGAAAAAAATTATAGATTTTTTTCTCCCTGAGAAGAATATGCCTTTGCATTTTTTTCCCATTTAATTCAAAAAAATAAAATCATCCTTTTGCGATCCAAGCAAACTATACCCTAAAAATTTTTTTCCCTTTCACTTTTTTTCTTTTTGCACATTAACTCAAAATTCCCCTTTAACTCTTCCCTGGTTTTCTTTTCCACATCTCCAAGAAAACAGTCGTATTTTTAATTTAAGTTCCGAATTTTCATCAAATAATTTTCTATAATTTAGATTTAGCAAAATTGATAATTTTTTTATAAATTCCCGCCGATTTAAAAACAATATTCAGCCCTTCCTCAATAAATTTTTTTCATTATAAATTTTATAAATTTCCTCTCAGTCTTTTTCCTTTATAAGTTTATTTCGCACCTTCAATATTTTTCTCAAAATTTACAATCGACTGCAGATATTCCCTTTTTGCCTGCGAAATTTCATAGTTAAAAAAAACTTCTCCTAACCCCAGGATTTCCCACAATTAGCTCAATATCTTCAGGAATAAATGAAATAATATTCAAAAGTCCCACATAATTTATATATTTATTTTTTTCCCTGTCAATATAAAAAAATCCCTTCTATCCTCATTCACATCAATAGCAATAACATTTTTCCGAGAAATCCTTATGCTGATATTTCCCAAATACAATTAACCTGTTCAAATTATACTTGCGAATCTCCTTTACCTTCTTAGTCCTAAAGCTTTTTCCCCTGTAGCCAAAAATAGACAGCCTCAATAAGTGATGTCTTTCCCTGTCCATTTCTCCCATATATTAAATTAAAATACCTGTCAAACTTCAACTTTCCATCCACAAGGCAACGAAAGTTATTAAAACTAATCTGATCCAAATACATTGATATTTCTTCCCTTCATACTACACTAAATCTCAAAAAAATTATTTCTATTTTTTTCTCACTGCTATCTTTTTCCCCAGCAAATTCCACAATATCCCCATCATAAATCCACGCCTTGTTTCCACAACATCATTTACTTTCACTTCACCATTTTGAATAAACATTTTCGCTTCCACTCCAGAACCCGTAAGATTCGCCCACTTTAACAGCTGATCCAATTTTATAAACTCAGTATTTATCGCAATTTCTTCAATTTCATCATCTATTTTTTTCTCATTTTCTCTTCTCCTTATATTTTTTTATTTCTCTTTCAATCATTAATAAAATTAATGCTTAATTTTTTTCTGTGGAAAACTCATTTTTTTGTGGAAAACTTTTTCCACAATTTTTTTCCACATCTTTTTCCACAATTGCAGTTTATCTCCATTTTTTTACTAACTTTTTTTAACTATTTACTTTTTCCACATTGCATTGTGGATATAAATTTTATATATGTGGAAAAACTTTTTAAATTTTTTTATTTATATAATTTTTTTGTCAATTTATATTTAATTTAATATTAACTAAAAACTGATTTATCCACAAATGTGGAAAAACTTTTTTTAACAATGTGGATAACTAAATTTCAGTTTTACACAATTATATTTTTACTTTTTCCATAATCATAGTATTAATCGTAAATTTTAACAATCTTTTTTTCCACAAAAAAATTGTGGAAAACTTTCCAACATACTGTGGATAACTAATTTTTTTACTTTTTCCACAATGATAAAAATTTATTTTTTTAATTAATTAGAATATAATTATATTGATAATAAATATTTATAAAAATTTAGATTGTTGAAAACTTTTTCCACAGTGGAAAACTCCAGATTTTTTAATACGAGTTTTCCACAAAGTTTTCCACATGTTTTCCACAATCTTTTACACCTTGAATATTTTCTTGTTTAGCGTGTCAATTTCCTTCTTAAATACAATATCTTCTTTTATTTTCTTATCAATTTTTCTAATACTGCTTATAACCGTGCTGTGGTCTTTTCCGCCAAAAAGCCCGCCAATTGCAGTTAAGCTTAGATCAAGATCATCGTTGTTTTTTAAGAGATACATTGCAATTTGTCTTGTTTCAACTATTTTTTTCTGGCGTTTTTTAGATTTCATATCGGCTACACTGATACTATAATGTGCAGAAATCATTTCTATTACTTTTTGGGCTGTCATTTTAGATTGCTTCCGCTTTACGTTGTGCATAAGCATTTCCTGCACTAATTCCAATGTTATTTGCTCATTCAGCAGTTTTGCCCTTGCATTAAGATTTGTAAGCGTTCCTTCCAGTTCTCTTACATTTGTATTCAAGGAGTCTGAAATATATTCTAAAATGCTTTCATCTATCTCAATTCCCTGTGCTTCTGCCATATTTTTTAAAATCATCATGCGAGTTTCATAGCCAGGGCTTTGTATTTCCACAGTTAAGCCTGACAAAAATCTCGATTCCAGACGTTTTGACAGATTTTTTATCTCCTTTGGCGACTTGTCGCTTATCATTATTATCTGCTTTCCTAGTTCCTGCAGCTTGTTAAAAGTATGGAAAAACTCCTCTTCCACAGTTCCTTCTCCACGTCCAAAGACCTTTTCAAAAAACTGTATGTCATCCAGAAGAAGCACATCTAAAGCACGAAAGGTGTCCCGAAAATGCTGAATCCGTCCACTGTTTAAAAACTTTGAAAAACTCATTTGCAAATTCTTCTGAAGTGGAATAATAAACCCGTTTTGTCGGATCCTTTTCCAAGATTGCATTCCCCACAGCCTGCATAAGATGGGTTTTTCCAAGCCCTGAACTTCCAAAGATGAAAAGCGGGTTGTAAACAGTCGGATTTTTCACAACTGCAAGACACGCATTATATGCCAGCCTGCTGTTTTCCCCAACTACAAAAATTATCAAGCCGATGTCTAGGATTTAATCCTGTGTGAATTGGAGCTTTTTTTCCCTTGTTTCCTTTTGAAGTCTGTGTACTTCATTTTGATACAGCATTACATCCTGTTTTTTTACTTCAAACTTCATTGTAATTTCCTCATCAGTCACAATTTCCACAATTTCTTCCATCTGGCTTCTATACTTTTTCCACACTTTCCTTTATCAGTTTAGAATTACAGGTAAGCGTAAATATGTTATCTTCTATTTTTTTCTGCCTTTACATTCTCAAAAAAAGCTCAAATTCTCCTTCGCTAATCTTCCTTTTCATAGTTTTTTTCACTTTTTTTCCCACAATTTCACGACATCCATCTGCTATTTCCCTTCTTTTTATTATTAATTTATAGTAAAATTACTATCGTGTAACCTCTAATTTGATTTAACTATAACATATATAAAAATAAATAATCAAGATTTTTGAAAAAAAGTTTTTCCACATACTTTTCCACATAGGAAAAAAATACTAATAAACCCTTTATTTATCACAATAATTTCACTTTTTTTAAATACTTTTTCCACAAAATCTTATATCCCCATTTTTTTAAGCACTTTCCACAGGTTTTCCACAATTGATTCAGTTTTTCCACATCCTATGTTGATAACTATGTGGATAACATTGTGGAAAAAAAGTTTTCACAAAAATCGGCAAAAAGTTTTCCACAGGTTATCCGCTGGCAATCCCTTTATTCATCGGTATTCCCTACATTTCCACAGTGCATAATAATAATATATATATTAATATATATTATATTAGTTATTATAGGAATGTGGAAAAACTGAAATGCTGTTAAAAAAACATTAAAATATGAAACTGCTATAAAATAAAAAAATTCTATAATAAATAACTCTTTTTCCTTTTCAAACAAATTAACTATTAAAAAAACAGTAAACTTATATACTTTTTACACAAAGAATCAAACTAAATACAAAAATCCTGGAAAATATTTATAATCTATCTTACAAATTTTACTTTAATAAACACATATTTAACAAAAAGATAGCAAGAAGTCGTAGGCTTTCTATAAGTGGGAGATGAATTGCTTTTTTTGTAAAAAAATTGAAAAAAAGGATACTCTTATGATACAATTTTTTTGTATAAAATATCGAAGAGAAATCATTAATGATAAAATTTCTAAAGAAATAATTAAAAATAATATTCAAAAATCAAAAGGAGGTGTAATTTTATGAAATATAATTTAGCATTCAAATACAGAATTTATCCAAATAAAGAGCAGGAATTATTGATAAATAAGACTTTTGGATGTGTTCGCTTTGTTTACAATACAATTTTGTATATTGCTAATAAAATTTATGAAGAAACTGGGAAAAATAAAATAATTACACCTGCCAGTTTGAAGAGTGAAAACCAATTTTTAAAAGAAGTGGACAGCTTGGCACTTTCAAATGCTCAATTGAATGTAAAACGCTCGTTTACGAATTTCTTTCAGAAGAGGGCAAAATTTCCAAGGTTTAAATCTAAAAAGAATAATGTTAAAAGTTACACGACAAATTGTGTGAATAATTCGATACGAATTGAGGAAAATAAATATTTGATTTTGCCAAAATTGAAAAAAATCAAATTAAAATATCATAGAGAAATACCGAAGTATTACAAGATAAAGTCAGTAACATTGACAAACAGTAATGGAAATTACTATGTTTCTGTCTTGACGGAATTTGAAAAAGAAATTCAAAAAATGCCAAGTAATGATAAAGTAATTGGACTTGATTTTTCAATGTCTGAATTATTTGTCAGTTCTGAAAACCAAAGGGCTGATTATCCAAGATATTTTAGGATGTTAGAAGAAAAATTAAAGAAATTACAGAAATCATTATCAAGGAAAGTAAAATTTTCTAAAAATTGGTATAAGCAAAAAGCGAAAATATCAAAATTGCATGAGTATATTAAAAATTGTCGAAGAGATTTTTTGCATAAATTATCGAAAAAATTGTCTGAAGAATACAATGCTGTGGTTGTTGAGAATTTGAATATGAAAGGGATGAGCCAGGCATTAAATTTTGGGAAAAGTGTCGGAGATAATGGATGGGGAATGTTTTTGAGGATGCTTGAGTACAAGTTGATGTTTTTAGGGAAACAATTTTTGAAGATAGATAAGTGGTTTCCATCGTCGAAAACTTGCAGTAAATGTGGAAACGTTAAAGAGAAACTGAAATTATCAGAAAGAAGTTATAAATGTGAGTGCTGCGGGATTGAAATTGATAGAGATTACAATGCGGCATTGAATATAAGAAACGTTGGAAAAGAAATAATGGGATATTAGAAAAATAAAAGAAAACAGGGCAGGGACTGCCCGAAGAGCTTGGTAAATATATTTGGCTAGCAAAAGCAGATACTTCCCAAGAAGCTCCCACTTCTAAAAAGTGGGAGTAGTTCACTAACTTAATTATTTTTTTATTCCACAAAGAATCAAGATCCCCTTTATTTTTAAAAACATTTATTTTATTAAATTCTAAATTATATACAATTTCCAAGCAAACCTAATAATATTAAAAAAACACTTTTACTTTTATAAATTTACAATGTCCAATTTCAATTGTATATTTATACTATTCAATGATACTATACTAAATTTATTAGTATTTTTTTAAGATCAAAATCTATTATTACCAGATAAATCAAATATAATTTTTTTCAACAATACATAAAAAAATAATTATAAATACAATATAAATTGAAATTTAAATATAAACGGCTTAAAACTTGACTTTTTTTGAATATTGTATATAATATTTATAAAAGACAATAACTTTTTTAAAAAAACACGAAAGAAAGGATAAGAAATGACTAAAAAGAACATATCAACCAAATAAAAAGAAAAAGAAAAAAAGATCATGGATTTAGAAAAAGAATGCAAAATAAAAGCGGAAGAAATGTTTTAAAGAGAAGAAGAGCTAAAGGAAGAGCTAAATTATCAGCATAACCCGGTGTTAAATTCAACACTGGGTTTTTTTAAAAAGCATTAATCTAAACAAATAGGAGAGCTTTTTTTATATAATAAAGATTTCTTGAAATTTGTCTGAATTTAAAGATTTTGAATATCTATTAAGCTCTCGTTTATCTTAAAAATCTAAAGAAGAGAAATATGTCTATTAACAAAATAAAGAAATCAAAGGATTTTTTTCATTAATATATAACAAATCAAAAAAATGCATACAAAGTATGCTATTATTTTTTTATAAGAGAAAAATAATAAACAGCGATTTGGCTTTTGTAGCCAGCAAAAAAACTGGAAATGCAGTTCAAAAGAAATAGAATAAGAAGAATTTTTTTAGGGAATTTGTGAGAATACATAAGGATAAATTTAAAGAGAATACTGATTATGTATTTGTCGGCAAATCTATTTTGAAGGATAATTTAAAAAAATTTAAAGTATAAGGATATAGAAAAGGATATTATCAAGGTGATAAAATGATAAAAAAATATTATTATTTATGATAAAAAAATTTATCAAAAAGGGCATTTCACCTTATTTAGGAGAAGATGCAGATTTTATCCAACTTGTTCGGAATATTCACGACAGGCAATTACAAAATATGGAGCAGTAAAGGGACTTACCTGACAGTAAAAAGATTGTTAAAATGTCATCCTTTTCATAAGGGTGGATACGATCCGTTAAAATAAAAAAAGAAAAAAAGTTTAAAAATTAAAAAAAAGTTTCACGCAAAAAGGCAAATGAAATTTTATTATAAAAAAATGGAGGAAATTATACATGTTTAAAATACAAGCACTAGTCGATTTTGTCGTACATATTTTGAATGCGATATACGGTGTTGTAGGAAATTATGGGATAGCAATAATAATTGTTACAGTTTTAATGAGAATAATTATATTCCCTTTGACATTGAAACAGGAAAAGTCAATGAAAAAAATGAGGGAATTACAGCCTGAACTTGAAAAAATAAAAGAAAAATATAAAGACAATCCACAAGAATATCAGCAAAAAACAGCTGAACTTTATAGGGAAAGCGGAGTAAATCCACTAGGAGGATGTCTGCCATTATTAATTCAAATGCCTGTATTTGTGGCATTATACTGGGCTTTTAGCGGAAATGCCATTCCAGCAGATGCAAAATTTTTATGGTTTACATTAAAACAGCCTGATAGACTGTTTATGATAGGAAACTTTGCATTTAATCTGTTGCCAATTTTAAATGTTGGTGTTACTTATATTCAACAGAAAATAATGACAAGTGCAACAAGTGGACAGGAATCTAGCCAGCAAATGCAGACAATGCTGTATATGATGCCTCTTATGATGTTATTTATATTTTATAAAATGCCATCAGGAGTAACGTTATATTATTTAGTTTCAGGGGCTTTATCATTAGTTCAGCAGTATTTCATTTTGAAAGGAAGAAGTGATGATGGAAAAGATAATATTAAAAGCTCAAAATGAGGAAGAACTTAAAAATATGATAAGCCGTTCCTTGACACTGAAGGAAGATGAAACTTATCAGGTAAAAGTTTTAAAGTATCCTAAAAAAATATTATTTGTAAATATAAAAGGTGAATATGAAATTGAAATTGTTAAAAAGTCTGAGTTAAAGGCTAATAGTGAAATAAAAAAACACAAGAATCAAAAAGTGCAAAGCGAAAATAAAATTGTAAAAAAAGAAACAAGAAATTATGATTTACAAAAAGGAAAGTAATCGAAATAGTAATAACAAGAAAAAAACTATAAAAAAATGAAAATTTTTGAAAAATGATGGAAAAAAACTAGTCAAGAAAGCTATTCTGATACTAATATAGATAAGATTAGAGGTTTTTTTAAGGAATTTATTGTGAGTGTAAGGCTGGATGTGAAAATTGTGAATGTTAAGAAGGAAAATAATGGAAAATATTTAGTTGTTCTTGATGGAAAGGATATGAGATTTTTAATTGGAGAAAAGGGGAGTGCCTTGAACAGTTTGGAATATCTGATAAGCACAACTAAAAAATTTAAGCATTTAAAAATTTCTGTTGATTCTAACAACTATAAGGAAAAACGTGAACATTCATTACGGGATTTGGCTAGAAAGAAAGGGAAAGCTGTTTTATCGACTGGGAATGCGATAAAATTAAATCCTATGGCCTCACACGAACGTAGAATCATTCATGAAGAAATTTCATTTATGAAGGGATTGAAAACTGAAAGTGTAGGAGAAGATCCAAAAAGATATTTGATTATTAAAAAAAGCTGGATGAAAAAAATTAGAAAAAAATGATTTTTAGAAATAGAGGTTTAAGATGTTATTTGATACAATTGCGGCTATTTCCACTCCAAAAGGTGAAGGTGGAATTGCCATAATAAGAATATCTGGAGATAAATCATTTGAAATACTGGACAAAAATATTTGTTAAAAAGAACCCAAATGCTAATTTGGGTTTTTATAAATTAAATTACGGATTTATCAAGGACGGAGAAAAAACAGTAGATGAAGTGATGGCTGTTAGGCTAAAAGCTCCAAAAAGCTACACTTGTGAAGATATTGTAGAAATAAATTGCCATGGTGGAACACTTGTTTCAGAAAAGGTGCTTGAGCTTGTGTTGAGAAATGGGGCAAGACATGCTGAAAGCGGTGAATTTACAAAAAGGGCATTTATGAACGGGCGAATAGATTTATCGCAGGCTGAGGCGGTTATGGATATAATTCAAGGGAAGACGGAAAAGAGCGTGTCTTTATCACTGGATCAGTTAAGAGGGGATTTACGAGATAAAGTGAACCAGTTTAAAAAGGCATTGCTTGATATTACGGCTCATGTGAATGTTGTGCTGGATTATCCTGAGGAAGGGATTGACGATCCATTGCCGGCTGAATTGAGAAATAATTTGGAAAAAGTCTATGAAGAGGCAAATCGTCTGATTGATTCTTATGATACGGGGAAAAAAATAAAAGAGGGGATAAAAACGGTTATTGTGGGAAAACCTAATGTGGGAAAATCTACATTGCTGAATGCTCTGCTTCACGAGGAAAGAGCGATTGTAACACATGTTGCAGGGACAACACGGGATGTTATTGAGGAAATAATTAATATAAAGGGAGTTCCGTTAGTTCTGGTGGATACAGCTGGAATTAGAAAAACTGATGACATTGTAGAAAATATTGGTGTGGAAAAGTCTAAGCAGTTTATTGGGAAGGCTGATTTGGTGCTGCTTGTGCTGGATGCTTCAAAGGAGCTTGAAAATGAAGATATAGAAGTTATAAATCAGATTAAAGAAAATAAAAAGAAAGTTATAGTATTATTGAATAAGATTGATTTAAATAAAAAAATTAATCTTGAAGGACATAATCTGGAAAATATTGTTGAAATATCAGCAAAGGACAATATTGGAATTGAAGATATGCAGGAAAAAATTTATTCGTATATTGTGGAAGAAGATGTGGAAAACTCATCAGAAAAATTGATAATTACAAATATTCGTCATAAAACAGCACTTGAAAAGACAAAGGATGCGATAAAAAATATTTTTGAAACGATAGATATGGGGCTTCCTATGGATTTGATTTCTGTGGATTTAAAGGAAGCATTAGATTCACTTTCGGAAATTACTGGGGAAATATCATCTGAGGATATTTTAGATCACGTATTTGGGAATTTTTGTGTTGGGAAATAAGGCGATTTCTTGTTTGAACAATAAATTTTTGTGAATTTTGAATCATGTCATTATTTGGCAAAAAGTTTAAAATTGCTTTGTTATTGCAACGGATAGATGCTATTTTTGCTTTTCATAAGAAAAGTTTAGAGTAATTTGAAATAAGAGAAGATATAAAGTTTGGTATAAAATGGAGGGAGTAAATAATGGCTAATAATTATGGAGCAGAAGCTATTACGGTTCTGGAAGGGCTGGAAGCGGTTAGGAAGCGTCCTGGAATGTATATTGGGTCGACTTCATCACGTGGGCTTCATCATCTTGTGTGGGAAATTGTGGATAACAGTGTGGATGAGGCGCTTGCTGGAGTTTGTGATAAGATTACTGTGAAAATATTGGGAGGAAATATAATCGAAGTAACTGATAATGGACGTGGAATTCCTGTGGGAATGCATAAAACAGGAAAATCAACATTGGAAGTTGTACTTACAGTATTGCATGCTGGTGGAAAATTTGACAACGACAACTACAAAGTGTCAGGTGGACTTCATGGAGTTGGAGTATCTGTTGTAAATGCCTTGTCAGAGTGGCTTGAGGCGACTGTCACGCGTGATGGAAAAGTTTTTCAACAAACATATAGGCGGGGTGTGCCAGCAACGCCTGTGGAGGAAATAGGCACAGCTGACGAGAATGAACATGGAACTGTAATTAGATTTAAGGCTGATGATGAAATTTTTGAAACAACAGTTTATGATTATTCTGTGCTGGAATCACGTTTGAAGGAATTGGCATATTTGAATAAGGACTTAAAAATTGAGCTGGCTGATGAAAGAAATGCTGATGATATAAAAACTGAAGAATTTTTGTTTGAAGGTGGAATAAAGGACTTTTTAAATGAAATTATTGATGATGAAAAAATTATTGATGATGTAATTTATATGGCTGATAAAATGCAGATTGAGGAAGCTAAAGAAGTGGAAACTGTGGATGAAAACGGAAATACTGTGAAAAAACACCGAAGCGCAAAATTTGTGGAAGTGGAAATCGCTATGAATTATACAACTTCTCAAAGGGAAAATGTCTATTCGTTTGTGAATAATATAAATACACATGAAGGCGGAACTCATGTCAGCGGTTTTAGAACAGCGCTTACAAGAACTATTAATGATGTTGCAAAGCAGATGAACCTGATTAAGGATAAAAATGGAACATTTCAAGGAACAGATGTAAGGGAAGGGCTAGTCTGCGTAATAAGCGTAAAAATACCTGAGCCGCAATTTGAAGGGCAAACAAAGACAAAACTTGGAAACAGTGAAGTAACAGGAATTGTATCAAATATTGTTGGAGGAAATTTAAAATTTTATTTGGAGGATCATCCAAAGGCAGCTGAAAAAATCATTGAAAAAATGGTAATGTCTAAAAGAGCAAGAGAAGCTGCGAAAAAGGCAAGAGAACTTGTGCTTAGAAAAAATACGCTGGAAGTTGGATCACTGCCTGGAAAACTGGCAGACTGCTCCTCAAAGGATCCGGCTGAGTCAGAAATTTTTATAGTCGAAGGAAACTCGGCAGGAGGTTCTGCAAAACAGGGAAGAGATAGAAGATTTCAGGCAATATTGCCACTTCGTGGAAAAATATTAAATGTGGAAAAATCAGGAGTGCACAAGGCTCTGGAAAATGCAGAAATTCGTGCGATGATTACAGCCTTCGGAGCTGGATTTGGTGATGATATGGATATAAAGAAATTGAGATACCATAAAATCGTAATTATGACAGACGCCGATGTTGACGGGGCTCACATTAGGACATTAATGCTGACATTCTTTTACAGACATTTAAGGGAATTAATTAACGAAGGCTATATTTATATTGCACAGCCGCCTTTATACAAAATTCAGGCTGGAAAGGCGATTAGATATGCCTATTCAGATGACCAGCTAAAGCAAGTGACAAAAGTTTTGGAAAAAGATGGAAGAAAATACACAATTCAACGTTACAAAGGGCTAGGAGAAATGAATCCAGAACAGCTTTGGGAAACTACCCTTGATCCAGAAGTGAGAACATTGTTAAAAGTTTCGATGGAAGATGCATCTTATGCGGATAAGATGTTTAATATTCTGATGGGGGATAAGGTTGAACCTAGAAGGAAATTTATCGAAGATAATGCAAATTATGTAAGGAATTTGGATATTTAACAAATGGAAGTATAGAATTAGAGAAGAAAAGAGGTGCAGATGATGTCGGACGATTTTAGAGATGACGATGAAAGAGAAGATGAAATAACGGAAATGGATGAGAATGATGATAGGGAAATAGTTGTGGAAGGAATGCCTAAAGCAACTGATTTGTCGAATGAGGCGAATGTTTACATTGAGGATGAGATAAAGGCTGCTTATTTGGATTATTCGATGAGTGTAATTGTAAGCCGTGCTTTGCCAGATGTAAGAGATGGATTAAAGCCTGTGCATAGAAGAATTTTGTTTTCCATGAGTGAAATGGGGATGAGTCATAAAACTCCATTTAAAAAATCGGCAAGAATTGTCGGGGATGTATTGGGGAAATACCATCCGCATGGGGATTCTTCGGTTTATGGTGCGATGGTTAGAATGGCTCAGGATTTTAATATGAGATATGAACTTATTGATGGACATGGAAACTTTGGTTCGATTGATGGGGATGAAGCGGCGGCAATGCGGTATACAGAGGCTAGAATGGCCAAAATTACTGAAGAGCTGCTTGCGGATATTGGAAAGGATACGATTGACTATAGAAAGAACTTTGATGAAAGTCTGGATGAGCCAGTTGTATTGCCTGCTAAATTGCCTAATTTGTTACTAAATGGAGCAAATGGGATTGCAGTGGGAATGGCTACAAATATTCCGCCACATAATTTAGGGGAAGTAGTTGACGGAATTGTTGCATTAATTGACAATCCTGAAATTTCAATTGATGAACTGATTAGTTATATAAAAGAGCCAGATTTTCCAACTGGTGGTATAATTAACGGGAAACAGGGAATTTATGATGCGTATAAAACTGGACGTGGAAAATTAAGAGTCGCAGGACGTGTGGAAATTGAAACTTCAAAAACTGGGAGAAAAATCAATTGTTGTGACAGAATTGCCGTATCAAGTGAATAAATCTAGGCTTATTGAAAAAATTGCAGATTTGGTAAAACAGAAAAAATTAACAGGAATATCTGATTTGCGGGATGAAACTGACAGGGATGGTATTAGAATTGTAATTGAGCTGAAAAAAGGTGAGGAAAGTGAATTAATCTTAAACAGCCTTTATAAATTTACCGATTTGCAAAATACATTTGGTGTGATTATGCTTGCGCTTGTGGATAATGCACCGAGAGTATTGAATTTAAAGCAGGTTTTGCAAAAATATTTGGAGCATAGATTTGAAGTAATTACGAGAAGAACTGAATTTGAGCTGAAAAAGGCTAGAAATAGGGCTCATATTTTGGAAGGATTTAAAATTGCTCTTGATAATATTGAGGAAGTAATTAGAATTATACGTGCTTCTAAAGATGCAAATGTTGCACGGGCTGAATTAATTGATAAATTTGAATTTTCAGAAATTCAGGCAAAGGCTATTTTGGATATGAGATTGCAAAGACTTACTGGGCTTGAAAGAGATAAGATTAATCAGGAATATAATGAACTTATGCAATTAATTGAAAAATTAATGGGAATTTTGTCTGACGATTCAAAAATATATGGTATAATTAAAGAGGAGGCACTTAAGTTAAAGGAAGATTTTGGGGACGAACGTAGAACTGAAATTAGAAATGCAAGAGCTGAAATTAGCATCGAAGATTTGATTAAGGATGAGGAAGTTGTTGTAACGCTTACAGAAAAAGGTTATGTAAAACGTGTGGCAATTGATACTTACCGTTCTCAAAAACGTGGTGGAATTGGAGTAAATGCTACAAATACAGTGGAAGATGATGTTGTAAAGGATATGTATATTGCCAAGGCTCTTGATACATTGCTTATTTTTACAACGAAGGGAAAAGTATTCAGCATAAAAGTTTATGAAATTCCTGAAACTGGAAAACAGGCTCGTGGAAAACTTATTGGAAATATTATAAATTTAGATAATGATGAGAAAGTTAGCACGATAATAAAAGTTCGTGAATTTGAAAAGAATAGAAATTTATTCTTTGTAACACGAAATGGAGTTGTTAAAAAATCTGAACTGACATTGTTTAGTAATATTATGAAGGCTGGAAAACGGGCAATCAGATTAAATGATGATGATGAAGTTATGTTTATTGGACTTACAAGCGGAAGCGGAGAAGATGAAATTTTTGCGGCAACTAGAAATGGTATTGCCATCAAATTCTCTGAAAAAGATGTAAGAAGCATGGGAACATCAGCAGTTGGAGTAAGGGGAATTACATTACGTGATAAGGATAAAGTTATTGGAGCTGCAATTATTAATTCTGAAATGGATGACGATAAAATGAGATTCCTTACAATAACTGAAGAAGGTTATGGAAAACGAACAAAACTTTCTGAATACAGACTTCAGTCAAGAGGCGGAAAAGGGCTCATCAATGCAAAACTGAATGATAAAACAGGAAAAATTGTAGATGTAAAAATCGTAAGGGAAAATGATGAAATTATGCTTATTACTTCAGAAGGTACGTTAATTAGAACAAGCATTAATGATATTACTGTGCAAAGCCGTTCGGCGACAGGTGTCAGAATAATGAAAGTTAGAAATAATGAAAAAATTGCCTCTGTTGTAAAAATTACAGAAGCTCCTGACTTTAGTGAAGAAAAATAGGTTAAATAAAATTATCATAATAAGGAAGTGGTTAAAATGTTACAAAAAAAAGCATTATTTTTAGTTACAGCAGAAAATGAAATACAGCCATTGGTTAATTTTGCGGGAATTTTTAAGAAAAAATATGATGTTGAAATTGATGTTATTTACATCAAGGATGTCTTAAAATACGAAGTTTTTCCTGTGAGCATTGAAGGTATGGGGCTAAATATTGGAGCAAATTATGCCTTTAAGGAATATAGGGAACTGGAAGAAAAAACTGTAAAAAAAATTAAGGAAAAAATGACAGCTGATATTTCAAATTTTTACACAAAGGATGGAGAAACTTCTGAAATTATCCTGGAAGAATTGAAAAAATATGATTTGCTTGTGCTTGTAAAAAATGAAAAAGTAACTCCTGTATTAAAGGAAATTTTAAGAAGCATATTCAAGCCATTAATTATTTTTACCAAATGTGGAAAATTTCAGACTGGATAATTTAGTATTGCTTTGATGACGGGCTTATAATGCAAATAAGACATTATTTACTTTTTTTCCATATATTTGGTGAGCAAAAAGGTAAAATGTACTGCGTGTAAATGTTGAAGAAGATGATGAAAACAGCCTAGCTCAAAGATTTGGAGAAAACTATAACCTTATTCACAAAAAAGGAGATACATTTAAGACAATTATGAATGAATCTCAAAATTATGATTTAGTTTTTAATGGAGATTTACGGTATACAGTAATGGTTGAAAGAATTACTGGTAAACTTGAGTTAGAATACTTGAAAATCTTCAAAAACCGATTTTTCATTGTTTAGAAAAATTAATCACAAATAATAATGGATACTACTCAAGCAGTTTGTAATAGCTGTTTGGGTATTCCTAAATTTTTAAAATATGCTCTTCCTCTTTTTTTGATTTTTAACTGGAACAATTAAATAATATTTTTTTATTTTTTATATTTAATTTATTTTTCATATAAAAGGAAAATATAATAAAAATAATATTAGTAATAAACTATTTTAGATTATAATAAATGCAACTTTATTAAAAAAATCTATGATTGAACATATGCAAAAACAAATAAAAATTAGTATAAAATTAAAAAAAATATAGCAAATTTATTTAGAAGATTATAAAATTAAATATCAAATTATATAAATATTTATTTTTTTGGGAAAAAAATAATTGTAACATTCAAAAATAATTTCAAAGTAATTTTATTGTTAATAAGAAACAAAAAAACAGGACAGGAACTGTCCGAAGAGCTTGGTAAATATATTTGGCTAGTCATGCGCAGATACTTCCCAAGAAGTTCCCAATTCTAAAAGCGGGAGGAGTTCACTCTAAAAGATGATAAAACTGTTTATAAGCTGGATTGAAATGGCAACTAATTTTTTGAAAATTTTTAGGTTGTCTAGTTTTTGACAGTTTGATTTTAAAGAGGTTTGAGTATATAATAAAAAATTTTTCAGTAGGGAAAAATTAAAAGATGGAGAGAGGAGATTTAATGAAAGTATTAATTTGTTCGGATAGTCACAGAAGACTTGATTATTTTCAGCAGGTGATGGAGCTGGAAAATCCAGAAATCGTAATTTTTGCAGGAGATCACAGCACCGATGCAATTGATATGTCATTAGTTTATAGGGATGTACTTTTTGCTATTGTAAAGGGGAATACTGATATGGATGATTATGAGTCCAGAGATACGAGAATATTTGACTTGATGGGGAAAAAGGTATTTCTTACACATGGACACTTGTATAATGTGAAACGGACACTTGAAGAACTAGAGAAAAAGGCACATTTGGAAAAGGCTGAAATTTGTGTTTTTGGACATACACACAAAGAATACTTTGCAGAAAAAAATGGTATAATATTTGTAAATCCTGGAGCATTGCAAGATAAGAAATATATGTTATATTATGGTGGAAAAAAATTCGAGTCGAAAGTATTGAAATAATTTGAATTATTTTTTAGTTTTATTCCAAAATATTGGTAAGGACATAACTTAGTGAATTTAATCATAAGCTATGTCTTTTTTGTTATTTTTTTAAAAAGAAATTTAGCACAAGTTAATCTAAAATGTAAAAAAATAACTATTATAAAAAAAGACACTAAATGTGATATAATAACTCTGTATACAGATTAAGGAGAAAAAATGAAAATATTGGTAATACATACGGCATTTATTGGAGATATTGTCTTGTCTACGCCCTTGATTCAAAGACTGAAGGAAATGTATCCAAAATCAGAGATTGATTATTTGACATTGCCGGCAAATAAGAGCGTTATAAGCAATAATCCCAATTTGAATGAAATAATTCTTTATGATAAAAAGGGAAAAGATAAGGGAATAAAGGGATTTTTGAGAGTATTAAAAATCTTGAAGCAAAAAAAATATGATTATGCAGTAATACCGCATAGATTTATAAAGTCGATATTGCTTGCAAAACTGGCAAAAATTCCGAATATTGCTGGATTTGATGTGGCGACAGGCTCATTTTTGCTAAATAAGAAAGTTCATTATGACATGAAAAAGCATGAAGTGGAAAGATTGCTTGATTTGGTGGAATACAAAGGGGAAAAAATTCCGATTAGAATTTATCCTGCAAAGGAGGATTTTGCAAAAATTGACAGAATTTTGGAAAATAATGGATATTTTGGAAATGAAGGGCAAAAGTTAATATTAATCGCTCCTGGAAGCCAAAGACCTGAAAAGATGTGGCCTATAGAAAAATATCGTTTAGTTATTGAAAAATTGAAGAAAAATAAAAATTATTTTATTGGAATAACTGGTTCAAAAGCTGAAAAGGAACTGTCCCTAAATTTTGAGAATGATAAAAATGTTATTGATTTTCGAGGAGAAATTAACCTTGTTGAATTTGGGGCCTTGATTTCAAGGGCTGATGTTGTTGTAGGGAATGACAGTTCTCCAATTCATATTGCCAGCGGATTTGAAAAGCCGTTTGTAATCGGGATTTTTGGACCTGGAAAACGTTCATTGGGATTTTTTCCTTGGAAGGAAAAAAGTAATGTTATTGAGGATAATGAGTTTTATGAGAATAATATTGTGAAAATTCCAGGACACCAACATGAGTATAGGAAGGATTATTATAAGGGGATTCCTTTGATTGATACAGAGAGGGTATATGAGGAGATTTTGATAAGGATAGGTGTATAAAAAAAATGAAAGAAAAAAACGGACATAACAATAGTTACTGCTTTTTTTGATATAGGTAGAGGTAAAATAAAAAAAGAGGAATCTAAAAAAATTTGAAGAGAAGTCCAGAAATTTATTTTTTAGTTATTTTTAATTTTTTTAGCAGAATTAGATAATGATATGGTCATTTTTTTACAGAAGAAAAATATAAAGAAAAAAATAAAAATAAGAAGCAATAAAAAAACTGAAATAATTATATTGGATTTAAAATAAAAAAATTCTCCAAAAATAATAAAAATAAAAAAATACAAGAAAATAACGAATTTAGAAAAAGAATAAATCCCAATGAAATACATAATTTAGAATACTGGCTTCCTGAATATGTGTTAATAAATAATTTAAAAGCATATTTAATAAAAAAACAGCAATAATAAAAAAACTGATAAAAAAACAGAATTAGTCGCTTGGGTGGATTTTGGATATATTAGAAATAGAGAGACTTTAAATAATGTGAAAAAAATGGGAGTATAACTTTGATAAAGAAAAAAATACATTTTTTTAATATTTTTTTACAAAAAAAGAAAGTTAAATAAAAAAACTAAAGAAAAAAAAGAAGATATGTATAATTTTATTTTTTTAATAATGATACAATTATAATAGGTGGAGTAATAGTAGGGGCAACTAACAAATGGAATGAATTTTTATAAAAAAATTACGAAAAGCACAAAATGAGTTATTAATAGAGAATATTGTGGATGATGATCAAGGAGTTTATATAAAAACATATTTTGAAAAATAAAAAAAGATGTTTAAATTAAATTATTTAGGTAAGGGAGAATGGTTTTCTTTATTTAAAAAAATATGATAAGACATCTAAAAATTCAAAAAAATAAGGAGACTGGTAGGATTAAAATGATAGAAAAAAATATAAATTTTTATAATTCAAAAAAATATAATTTAAATGAAAAAAATTATCACAAAAAGCCCTATAAATATGTGTATAAAGAATTATTGCCAAAAAAAATATATGACAAATTACAAAGTAATGTATATCTTTTTGAATCAAAAAAACAATTGCAAAGGATTGGGATAATATTTTAAAAGGATTACTTTGAAAAATAAAGTTATTGGAAAAAAAGTTAAGCCAAAAAAAGACATTGACAGATAAGAACATAATATGGCAATTTTTGGGGACAAGGCTGGGATTATGAAAAAAATTGCCTAGCGTTGTAAAAAAATTTGCTATAAATCTATGGAGAAATATGGCAGGGATTATACTGTAATTCGTCTGGATAATGAAAGTATGAAGGAATATCTTGATATTCCAGAATATATTTTGGAAAAAAATTAAATGATAAAAAGAATGGGATATGCTCACTTTTTCAGATATATTAAGGCTTGCATTGCTGAGTAATTATGGTGGTGTATGGATGGATGCGACAATACTTTTGACAGATTATTTGTCTGAAAAAAATATTTTTGAAATGGATTATTTTTTTATTTCAAAGGGATGAGAATTTGGAAAATAAAAAAAGAATGGGAAGATTATGATTCAATTTATTTTTTTCTTGGAGTAAAAAAATCGAAGGTAAGAATGTTAAGCAGTGTTATTTTTCTCACATAAAAAAATAACAAAGTTATTAATACGTTATTAGATATGTTAATGATTTTTTTGGGAAAAACAACGATTCAGTTCCAAATTATTTTTATTTTGCAGATACTTTATAACGAATTAATAGAAAAATTATTATAAAAAAAGGAACAATGTCAAGTTATATCTGATACTTTTTCCTCATGAAATGTTTAGAGTATGGTTTGATAAATATTCTGAAGATAAATTACAAGAAATAACAAAAAAATCAAGTATTCATAAATTGTCTTTTTAAAAATAGAAAATAGTAAAAAGAAAGAAAGATGGAACTTTTTTTGAATATTTTGAAAAATGTATGAAATAGAATAGACTTGGAAAAAAATAAAAAAAGGATGAAAAAAATATGAAAGTACTGGTATTACATGGTCATTTGAGCATGGGAGGAGAAGAGAGTTTTTACTTAATGTTTTTAAAAAAATTTGGTTGAACTGAATTATAATGTTGATTTGCTTATAACTTGGAATCATGGAAAAAAATAATTTATTTGAAAATGAAATTCCAGAAAAGGTGAATTATGAATTTTTTTATTTAAAAAAATTATGATGGAAAAAGCAAAATTGTTAAGGAAATTTTTTTAGGCTACGGGCAAAAACAACTTATTTAAAAAAAGTGGAAAAAGAGAATAAAAGAAAAAAACTATGATGTTGTTATAGATTATTCTTCAAATTTGTTGAAATATAAAGATTTTGACATAGCAATTCCTGTATTTGCCTGGATTCATTTTTTTCACTTACTTTTTGGAGAACAGCTAGTGCAGACAAAAATAGAAAAAAATATAAAAACAATATAAAAAAATATGATAAAATACTGGCAATATGTGATACAATGAGAAATGAGTTTGTGGATATTTTAGGAATGGATAAAACTAAAGTGGAATTAGTTTATAATCCAATAAATCTTGAAAAAAATCAAAGAAAAGGCAGAGAATCCAAATCCTGACTATGAAAAAAATACTTAAAAGAGGATTATTTTTTTACAAGTATCACGTTTGACACAGCAAAAAGCAGCCTGAACATCTAGTTGACATTTATCATAAATTAAAGCAGCGAGGAATAAAGGAAAAACTTTATTTTTATTGGAAATGGTGAAAAAAATAGAATTAATTAAACAAAAAAATTAAAGAACACAAATTGGAAAAATGATGTGATTTTGTTAGGACAAATTGAAAATCCGTATCCATTTTTTTAAAAAAATGCAAAATTATTTGTACATACTGCTAAATATGAAGGATTGCCAACTGTACTGCTGGAAAGCCTTGCTTTTTGAACACCTGTTATATCTTATGATTGTCCCATAGGGACCAAAAAGATATATTGGGGAAAAAAATAGTGAATATGGGGAACTGATACCATTAAATGATAAAGATGAATTTGTGGAAAAAGTTTATGAATTAATGAATAATAATAAAAAAATATGAAAATTATAGAAAGCTGTCATTTGTGAGAGCGAATGATTTTTTTCAATGGAAAGTAATAAAGCAAAACTAAAGGAATTAATAGAAAATATAAATGAGATTATCAAATAGAGGGAGAAAAATGGAATGTAAATTTTTATAAAAAAACATAATGAACAATTTAAAAATATGAAAAATTTTGAAAAAAATAAATACAATCGGATATTATAGTTGTATTCTGTTGGCATTGGCATTATTTTTTTATCAATACAGTTTCAAAGAATTTTAGGGATATGGGTTTCTTTTGCTGTTTTTTTAATAGCAATGATTTTTAAAAGGTCAATAGGCTAAATTTTTGATAAAAATTTAGATAAAAATATTATATGGAATGTTGATATTTGTTGGAACACCGTATATCATAGCAATAATAGATGGAGGAATATTGGCTCGGCTTGATATGGATGATTACGTAAAATTTTTTTATTATTTTTTTCCATTGGTATTTTTGAATACAAAGGAAAAAGATTTTTTTAAATTTTTTTAAAAAAACTTTATTAGTTGGAGCTGCAATTTCTTTATTGATAACATTAGGAATATTTGTAAAAAAATTATAATACTTGGAAAAAAATCCAAAAGGGTTTGCATACGAACGAATATATTTTGAATTGCCAACGCAAGATTTTTGCGAATATAATGTGCATAGTATTACTGTTTTTAATTTCGTTTCTATGTTTTTACAAGATAGAAGATAAAAGTAAAAATTTAAAATTTAAAATGATTTTGTTTGCTTTTAGTTATACTAGATAATTTTATTTTACTAGTTAATCGATCTAAAATGGTTTATATTTGTTTAATTCCTACAATTATATATATTTTGTGGAAAAAAACAAAAAAATATATTTTATCATTTTTTAACAATGTGCTTTTGTACATATTTTGTATTGCCAAAAAGCTATATCTGATAGATTGCAATACATAATAAAAATTTAAACAAGATCCTTCCAGTAATTTAAGACTAATTTTTTTGGGATGGTGCAATGAAAGCGATAGAAAAAAAGTCCGATAACAGGAATGCAGTCAAAAGAAAGATGGGATTTTACAAGAAAATATTATAAACAAAGAGGTATTTATGAATATGTTATGCAGTTTTATCCAAATTTTTGAAAAAAACATAATATGAAAAATGGGCTTGATACACATAATATGTATTTGCAATATTGGGTTTATTTTTGGCATTGATTTATTTCGTTGATATTGCTATTTTTTTATGATAATTCCAAGCAGGCTAATAAAAATGTCATATTATAAAATAAATAAATACAGCTATAATCTTTCAAAATATGTTGCACTTGAAATAGCTTTAAAGGCTTCTTTTTATTTGTTATTTAATTCAAGGAACTACTGAAATAAATTTGAATAATCAATCAATGATAATCGCTTTTGTGATGCTGCTTTTGTATGATAAATTTTATGTTTAAAAAAACGAAAATTCAATATTAAAGGAAAAAAATGAACTGGAAATTTTATAGACCATACAGGGATAAATTAGTTGATAAAAAAATGAGATATTAAGTAGAATATTTGATAAAAGAAAAAAAGACGAGATTTAGATCCATCCAAAAATAAAACAGAATTTTTATTTTTTTAAGAACTGACGGGAAAAATAGGAGATTATATAATAAGTTCATTTATCTTTAGAGAAATAAAAAAATATTATCCTAATATAAAAAAATAGATGTTGTTTCTGACAAATCTTTAGAAGATTTGCTAAAGTTAAATAAGAATATAGATGAATACTATATATTTGACAGGAAAAAAATTTTTTTGAATGGAGAAAAAAATTGCACGAATACTGAAAAAAATAATTATGATGTATTGCTTGATTCGACGGAAGGTTTGAAGTATAAGCAGGTTTATCTTATAAACAGGGTAAATGCCAAAGTTAATGTTGGATATAATAAAGATGGCTATAAAAATATATAATAAGAATGTAAGACAGAATAACACTTTTAAAAAAATGATTGAAATTTATAAGCAGATGATGAAGAAAGTGAATATTGAAATAAAGGATACAGCTTATGATGTTCCAGTTTCCAAAAAAATTCAGAAAGAAATGTAAAAAAATTTTTAGATGAAAACAATGTTAGCGGGAAAATAATTGCATTAAACTTTTTTGGAGCCTCTAGAGGAAGAAAAATAAATGAGGAAGTTGCCTTAGTTATAATAAGAAGGCTAAGTGAAATGTATAGGGATCATAGGATTATAATTCTGGATTCTCCAAATGACAGGGAAACAATTTATGATATACTTGAAAAAGACAGATAATAAAAAAATATTTTATTTTTTGAAAAGTCCAGAACGGTACTTGATTCAATATCTATAATTAAAAAAATAGTGATTTGGTGGTATCGCTGGATACTGCCATCTTGCATATTGCTGAAGGGCTGAATAAAAAAAATAATGGCTTTTTTTATGGACTGAAAATTAATAAGAATAAATGGCGGATAAAAGAAGAAGGCAATATATTAATTGACTATACTGAAAAAAACGTATCAATGATGTGGATTTTTGAAAAAGTATTTGATAAATTAAATTATAAAGATATGTAGAATTTTTTTCAGGTTTTTTTGTAAATATCTAATAAAATGTGCAGGCGATTGCAAAAAGTAAATGAATTAAAAAGCGGTATTTATAGGCCTTGTCAGAGAGCGGCGAAGACTAAGAAAGTCAAGCATAAAAAAATATTGTGTTCTTATACTTTTTACAAATGACTATAAAATATGAAATGGGAGAAGGGCTTATGAAACTATCTGTAGGAATAATAACTTTTAATGAGGAGAACAGGATTGGAAAAAAACTTTGGATTCTGTGAGGGAAATTGCTGATGAAATAATAATCGTTGATAGTGAAAGTACAGACAGGACTGTGGAAATTGCACTTTCAAAGGGAGCAAAGGTTTTTTGTGGAAAAATGGAAGGGATACGATCTGCAAAAAAATTCTGTCCTGGAAAAAAATGTAAAGGCAAATGGATTTTATTAATAGATGCTGATGAAGTAATATCAACGCAGCTAAAGGAAAAAAATAAAAAAACAATTATAAATAGTGAAAACCCATCAAGCGATGTTTATAAAATAAAAATTGAGAAATATTGCATTTAAAAAGGGAAATAAAATTTATGGATGGGATGATTATGTAATCAGGCTGTGGAAAAATGGAAAAAGTAAAAAAATAAGCAGCCGTGAAGTTCATGAACAATATCAGACTGACAGTAAAATAAAAAAATAAAGGAAATGATAATTCATTATACTTACGACAGCATTGAGGAATTTCTTGAAAAAAATTAAACAGGTATACTTCACAAAGTGCAAAAAGAATATATAAAAATGGGAAAAAAATCCGAACTTTATAAAAAAATATATTCAAAAAAATGATGTTCAGATTTTTTTAGAATGTATATTTTGCAGCTTGGATTTATGGATGGATATGAAGGCTACCTGCTTTGCCAAGTACAGTTCCATCTACACAATGACAAAATATACAAAATTACGTGAAGAATATTATAATAATTTGGGAAATGACACTTCTCTCGTTATTACTACCTACAATTGGCCGAAAGCTCTGGAAGTGTGTCTGAATAGCGTGTTAGATCAGACTGTCGCTCCAAAGGAAATAATAGTTGCCGATGACGGCTCAAAGCAGGAAACAATAGATCTTGTAAAGAGATTTCAGGAAAGCTGTCCGCAAAGCAATATTATTCATTCTTGGCAGGAAGATAAGGGATTTCGGGCTGGAATGTCAAGAAACAGGGCAATAAGCAAGGCATCTGGAAATTATATAATAATAATAGATGGTGATTTAGTACTGAACAGGCATTTTGTTGAAGATCATATAAAAAATATGAAAAAAGGCTGCTTCATTCAAGGATCAAGAGTTATAACTTCGGCAGTTGCGGCAAAGAAGATAATGGAAGGCAAAAGAATAAATATTTTTAGCAAAGGTGTAAAGAATAATATAAATATGATAAGAAGTAAAATTCTTTCTAAAAATATTTACAAAAAGTAGATAGAAATTTACGTGGAATAAGGTCTTGCAATATGTCCTTTTTTTCAAGGAGGATCTAATTAAAGTGAACGGATTTGAGGAGGAAATAGAAGGTTGGGGAAGGGAAGATAGTGAACTTGCTGTAAGGCTATTTAATATTGGATGTAAAAAGAAAAAATTAAAATTTGAGGCATTGACTTGTCATCTGTATCATAATGAAAATGACAGAAGCAGGCTGAAGAAAAATGATGAATATTTGGTGGAGGCTATAAAAAGCAGAAAAACAATGGCTAAGAAGGGGCTTGATAGATATGAAGGAAGTAACGCTGGTAATAACTAGCTGCGGGAGATTTGATTTGCTGGAAGAAACGCTTGACAGCTTTTTTGAATGTAATACTTATCCGATTAAGAAAATAATAATAACAGAAGACAGTACAGAAGGGAAAAAACTGGAAAGGCTGATTTCAAAATATGATGGTAAAAATCAAGAGTTTAGGCTGATAGTAAATGAAACACGGTTAGGGCAGCTAAAATCAATTGACAAGGCTTATCGTGAAATTGATACTGAATATATTTTCCATTGTGAAGATGACTGGAAATTTCTTAAAAGCGGATTTATTGAAAAGTCAATGGAAGTGATGGAGGAGGATGAAAAAATTTTAGTTGTCGGGCTTCGTTCAAAGGAAGATTTTAAGGAAGATTTTTTTTATGATGAAGATTATGTTTCAAAAAAAGGGGAGCATTACTACAACGTAAAGGGAGAAATATTTACTTATAATCCAGCTTTGAGAAGAAAAAAGGATATGGATTTATTTGGACTTCACGAGAAATTGGAAAATCAGCGATATGAGGAAGTTTTGTCGGATTTTTACAAGGAACGTGGATTTAAAGCGGTATTTTTTAAGGAGCCTTATGTGACCCATATTGGGAATAAAAGGCATGTGCATTTTAGCAACAGGAGAAAAAATACAGTTCTGAATTTTAAGATTGATAGGTTGATTAAAAAAATTAGAGCAAAAATTTTGAAGCTAAGAGGTAAGCTATAACTTGAAGGGAGGGAAAGATGATATATTTATTTTTGATAATAATTTTGCTGTTTTTGGCATTTATTGTATATAATAAAACTAGGAAAAATTTTGTTTTATGCCTTATGTATCACAGTGTTGACAGTGAAAAGGGAAAAGGCGGAATTTTTGTGGATGAATTTGAAGAGCATATAAAGTGGATAAAGGATAAAAAGACTTTTAAAATGGAGGAATTGAAGGGATTAGATTATAAGTTGCCGAAAAAAATTCGATACTTATAACTTTTGATGATGGATATAAAAAAATAATTATACTTTTGGCTTTTTCCAATTTTTAAAAAAATATAATATGAAGGCTACAATATTTTTGAATACAAAGTTTATTGAAAAGGATGATGCTTATTTAAACTGGGCTGAAATTAGGGAAATGTATGAAAGCGGACTAGTTGATTTTTCAGCTTTCATACACATTCACATCAACTGACAATAAAGAATATTGATGTTCTGGATTTTTTTATGATGAGGAAAGTTCGCCATATTTTAAAAGAGAAAGCTATAGCCTGTTTTTTTGATGGAAATTATGATGAAAAAAAGGGATGCTGGAAAAGTTAAATGGACTTCCTGTGTTTAAATTATGAAGCAAGATTTCTATTCCTGGCTATAAGGCTAAAAAAAGGATTTTTGTGGAAAAAGTATAGAAATATTGTGAACCTCAAGAGAATAATATGTCTGAAAAGGAAAAAAAGGAATTTTTTTGAATAAATTATTTAAAGAAAGAAAAGATGAGTTTTTTTGATAAAATTAGTGAAGAACAATTTAAAGAAACTGTGAAATTTGAAATTTTGGAAAATAAAAAAATTATTAGTGAAAAATTGGGAAAAATTCCAGATTGTCTGGCTTATCCTTGGGGACACCGATATAAAGGCAATAGAGACGATATAAAAAAATTGGGAGTGGATATTTTTATAACAACTAGAAAGGGCGTAAATTCCTTAAAGCTTAATAAAGACTGGATTTATCGTGTGAGCGGAGATGATTTTGAGAATTTTGATGAATTTAAGAAGGAATTGACTGATGGATCTACAGCAATTTATAGAAAAATATTCAAAAAGCATTAGGAGAGAACAAAAATGAAAGAAATAAAAAAAGTTGTTTTTTTAAGTCAGCCGCTAGAGGAAGATGAATCTCTTACACATGAAGAAACAGTTGAGCTATATAAAAAAATATTTAAAAATTACAATGAAAGCGATATGTTGTTTAAATTGCATCCAAGGGGATTTTTACATATAAAGATGAATTTCCGAAATGGAAATATTTACAAGTAAAATACCTTTTTCAGATATTTGAATATATGGGAGTATATTTTGATACGGTTGCAACAATTTATTCTACTGCTGTGGGATATTAAAAATGCTAGAAAAAAATAGATTTTTTTGGAACAAAGGTACACCCAAAACTGCTTGCCCAATTTGGAAACATAGAAAAAAATAAGAAATACAAAAAAATAAAAATGAAAGGTAAATTTATGAAAATAGTAAAATTAGATTTTGGAGAAATTTTTAAAACTGAAAAAAAATACATAAAAAAAATATTATATATTAATTATCCTTAATATTTTGCTTTGCAACAATGTCATCGCTTGTTTCCTACTCCAATAGCATTAATAAAAAAAGGTTGTTTGACAAAGGAATTTCAGGAAAAAGCGAAAAAGATATATTATATGCAGCAGGTGCAATGATAATGCTTTGCAGCGATTGGTGCAATACTTATGTACTGGAATACAATTTTTTTCAACAGTAATTTCATCTTCTATCTATAAAGATATCGTTACTGATATTTATAATAAAATACAGACTCTGGATATGGAATATTTTTTTCTGGGGAAAAAAATAGGAGATATGATGACACGTACTATGACAGATCCCAGCAATATAAATTCAATTATATTAGAAGTTTTTTTAATATGATACCTGAAGTAATAAAATTAGTACTTTGCCTTGGGATAGCCTTTTTATATAGATTTTGATCTAACTTTGGGTGTTATGATTGTTACCCCTATTCTTATCGTTACAGTAAGAAAATATGCCAAAAGACTAAAAACGATCGGGAAAAACAAAGACAAGAAGCGTTGGACAGCCTTAATTCCAAATTACAGGAAACATTATCTGGAATTAGAGTTATTAGGGCATTTGCGACAGAAAAAGCATGAGATAAAATGATTTTAAAAAGAAAAAAACATTAATTTAAAGAAAATTGCTGTGAAATCTGCCAGATATAATGCAAAAAGCAAATTCAATAATGGAAGCTATGAATTATATAATTATAGCGTTACTGCTAATGTTTAGTGGCTACCGAGTTTTTAAGGGCAAAAAAATTTCACACCTGGAGATTTTTATTACGATAGTAGGGGCAATTTCATCAATGTATACGCCTGCAAGACGTGCAATGACAAGATTTAATTCCATAAGTGCAAATATATCTTCTATTACAAGAGTTTCTGAAATTTTAGAAGAAGTGCCGGCTATTGTAAATAAGAAAGATTGCATAAAATTTGAAAAACTTTGCAAGAGATATAACTTTTGAAAATGTAGATTTTTAAATATAAGGACAGTACTGAAAAAAATATTGAAAAAAATATTAATTTGGATGTTAAAAAGGGTGAAACAATTGCCTTTTGTTGGAAATTCAGGTGGAGGGAAATCGACACTTGTAAATCTGATACCCTAGGTTTTTTTGATGTATCAGGCGGTTCATTAAAAAAATTGATGGAATTGATATTAGAGATTATGAAACAAAGAGTTTACGTAAAAGCAATAGGAATTGTGCCGCAAGAAACGTTTTTATTTTCTGGAACTATACTTAGCAATATAAAATATAGCCGTCAAAATGCTACTTTTGAGGAAATTGTGGAGGCAGCGAAACAGGCAAATGCACACGAATTTATTGAAAATCTTTCTGATGGTTATAATACAGAAATTGGAGAGCGTGGAGTGAAGCTGTCTGGTGGACAGAAGCAGCGGATTGCAATTGCACGTGCAATCTTAGAAAATCCTCAAATATTAATTTTAGATGAAGCGACTTCTGCCCTTGATAATGAGTCTGAAAAGCTAGTTCAAGATGCGCTTGAAAAACTTATGGATGGAAAAACTACATTTGTTATCGCCCATAGGTTGACAACAATCGAAAATAGTAATAAAATAGTAGTGATACAAAAAGGTGAAATAAAAGAAGTTGGAAATCATAATGAATTGTTAAATAAAAATGGAATTTACAAAGCATTATATAATAAAAAAATTTCGATTTTAATGGTAAAAGCTAATATTTATTAGAATAAGGAGACGAAAGATGAAACAGATTAAAGGAATTTTCCTGTTTTTAATGTCAGTTGTGCTAGTGGCATTTGGAAGTCAGGATTCAAAAAATTCAAAGGGCCTAGTAAAAAAACTAGAGGATGGAACAAAGGAAGTTGGAAAAAGTATAGTTGGCAAGAAAAATAAAGCTGTAAAAGCAGACAATAAGAAAGAGGTGGCAAAAAAAGAAGAAAATAAAAAAGTTGAACAAAAATCGGCACAACCACAACCACAGCCAGTTCAACAACCTGCTCCAGCAGTGGCAGCACAACCGCAACCACAATCAACACAGCAGCAGCCACAACAACCACAGCAAAATGCAGTGCCTAATAATCCAAATTCAGCACAAAACAAGGCTGTTAATCCAGAATATGCACTTGATGCAAATAATAAGACTAGCGGCAAAAAAGGAAGTCAAAAAATATAAAAAAAGTAACCAGTATAGCTTTTTATAAGAACCAAAAACATAGCTGTTTGAAAAAAATAATTCATCATCATCGCATAAATCTTCACACGTTAAATCTCAAGATTCTTCTGCAAAACCAGCCAGTGGAGGAAATAGTGGCGGAAGCAGCAGTTCTGGAGGAACTTCAACAGGTGGCGGAGATTCAAGTTCTTCAGAATAAGGATAAAATTTATGAAATCTAATATTAAACTTGTTTGGAAATTTATTTAGTAAGATAAGTATTGTAAGGCAAGGGGATTCGACCCCTTGTTGAAACAAAAAAGTTAGATTGTCAAATATTTAGAGAGTAGAAAATGATCTTAAATTAGAAAAACAAACTATAAAAGGAAAGGTAGTGAAATTTTAATATGTTTAGAAGTAAAAGAAGGGAATTGCAGGAAAATATAGCAAAAACGAATATAGATATTTTAATATCCCTGATTCCAATGCTGCTTGCTGCATTTTTAGTTTACCAGGTAACGCCTATTTTGGTAATATTGTCGGCAGTTGTTGCATCAGAATTGGCAGAAGTGATATTTTCATTATTAATACAAAGAAAAAAAGAAACTTTAAAGGATTTATCAGGAATAGTAATAGGGGCTTTGACAGGACTGGCACTTGCTCCATTTACACCGCTTTATGTAGCGGCATTTGCAGGGGCAATGGCAACATTGTTTGGGAAAGTTATATATGGAGAAACAGAAAAGAAAATATTTAATCCAGTAATTTTAGGGAAATTATTTGTATTGACATTTTTCCCAGCTGTACTTGCTTCAAATTCTGCAGCGTGGGCTAATCCTGAAGTTTTAAATATTTCTGAAAGTACTTCATTGCCCTCTTTAATTTTAACAGATAGAGGGATAATTGGGGAACTTTCGATAATTGCAATGGTTTTAGGAGCCATATATTTGCTTTTTAGATCAAAAATAACATGGCATATACCTGTATCGTTTTTTGTTACAATTTTCTTTGGGTATTACATTGCTTCAAATCAAAATATTAATGTGGCTACTTCACTTGGAGAAGTGATTTTTATGGGAGTTTTTGTATTGACAGATACCTTTACTACTCCGCAGCATGGCTTTGGGAAGGTATTTTTTGGATTTCTTGCTGGAGTTTCAACAATTATATTCTGGTTTATGGGAATCCAGGCAGAAGCGATTATCTATTCTGTATTAATATTAAATCCTTTTACAAGACCAATAAATACAATTTATAAACCAAATGTATTTGGAGTTGAAACAGTTTCATTTGCTGAAATAATACAAGGACTTGGTCTTGCAATTTTGATAATAGCGCTTGTTTTTGCTGTTTCATATTTGCATACTTTAGGATTTGTGCCATATATTGTTTATATTTATATAGTTTATGGAATATGGAGATTGTATAACAACAGATAGAAAAAAATAGGAAGGGTTTATATGAACTTTAATTTAAGTTTTTTTAAATAAATTAAAAAAATAAAAGAAAAAGATATTTTACAATCTGAAAATAATTTTTACTGCAGGTGCAATTCCGTGGTTTTTTTATTATGTTCGGAAAAGAAAAAGATAATTTATATTTCCACATCCAATAGAAATTTGGAAAATTATTATTCAATGCTTGAAAATTATTATGAAATGTCTGAAAATCAAGAAAGTATTTTTGAAAAAAAAATTTTTAAAAATAATAAAAAAATAATTGATATTTTTTTGAAAATATTTCACAAAAATAAGGAAGATATTACAGGAATAAATATAAGGTTGCTAGATATTTTTAAAAAAAATCAGGAGCAGTTTATTTTTATTTGTAAATTTACAGATTACTTTAGACGTTGAAAAAGGTTAAGTTTCTTTCATTTGAAATTGAAAAAGAATACAGTTTTTCCACAAATTTTGGATTTTCTTGTGGAAAATGGATATGAAAATTCGTATTTGATTGAGAAAAAAGGGCAGTATAGCAGACGTGGGGATATTCTTGACATTTTTCCGCCAGATTTGGAAAATCCTGTAAGATTGGAGTTTTTTTGGGATGAATTGGAAAGCATTAGGTTTTTTTGATATTGACAGTCAGATTTCTGTGGAAAAAAATAAAGGAAATTAAGATTTTTTTGGAAATTTACTTTCTGGAAAAAATTATGAGCTGATTGAGCTAATTGATGAATTAAAGGCGGAAGATATTACGATTGTTATTGAAAATGAAGAACTTTTTAGATTATAAAATGGAAGAATTTATACTGCTGGACAGAAATCGGGAGGAAATTTATCGGAAAAAGGTATGAAAAATCTGAAGAAGAAAAGTATTTTTGTACAGACTAAAAAAATTTTTTCGCAGGAGCAGATTGAAACTTTTAGGGATAAAAAAATAGGCTTAAAAAAATTGTCAAAAAGTTGAAAATGTTTATATTTTTTTACAAATAATTATGAAAAAAAATTGGCTGAATACGGTAAAAATTTTTAACTGAAAAGGAAAAATAATCTGGAAATTGAAAAAAATATGAGCTGTTTGAAGGATTTATTTTTAATGAAAAATAAAAAAATAATGAAAAATAATTTTCTTGTGCTGACAGATAGGGAACTTGATGGATATATTTATGAGCGGAAGAAAAACAAATAAAGCTGTAAAAATATAAGAAAGTCAATCAAATAATCGAAGGCGACTATGTAATTCACGTTCAGTACGGTGTTGGAATTTACAAGGGAATTCAGACGATAGATGAGCGGGATTACCTGAAAATTAAGTATGCTGATGAGGATATTTTGTATATTCCTGTGGAAAAGCTGGACAGGCTGGAAAAATATGTATCAAATGATATAGAACCGCAGTTATTTAGGCTGGGGACACGTGGATTTAAACGGAAAAGGAAGAAAATTGAAGAGGATATTCAGAAATTTGCGGCGGAACTTATTAAAATACAGGCAAGAAGGCAAAGCCAGAATGGTTTTGTATATCAGAAGGATACTGTGTGGCAGGAGGACTTTGAAGCGAACTTTCCGTTTGAGGAAACAGAAGATCAGAAAAATGCCATAAATGATGTGAAAAAGGATATGGAAAGTCCAAAAATAATGGACAGGATTGTCTGTGGAGATGTTGGATACGGGAAAACTGAAGTTGCAATGAGAGCCGCATTTAAAGCAATTGACAATGGAAAGCAGGTTGTTATGGTAGCTCCGACTACAGTGCTTGTAGAACAGCATTTTGAACGGTTTAAGAGAAGATTTGAAAATTATCCGATTACGATTGAGAATTTGTCAAGACTTACAAAAAATAAGTCAAAGGAAATTTTGAAGAACTTAAAAAGCGGAATTATTGACTTAGTTATTGGAACTCACAGGATTTTAAGCGATGATGTTCAGTTTAACAATTTAGGGCTTCTGATTATTGATGAAGAGCAGAAATTTGGTGTAAAAGCCAAGGAAAAACTGAAGGCACGGCGGGAAAAGCTGGATGTGCTAACATTAACTGCAACTCCGATTCCACGTACATTAAACCTTGCGATGCTTGGAATTCGTGAAATTTCCATAATTGACACGCCTCCGACAAATCGGCTTCCCATTATAACAGAAGTTCTAGATTGGGATGAGGAAACAATAAAAATGGCAATTTTACGTGAATTGTCACGTGACGGGCAAGTTTTTTATATTTATAACGATGTAAAAAATATGAAGGAAAAATTGAAGGAACTGAAGGAAATACTACCTGACTTTGTAAAAATCGAATTTATTAAATAGTGCAAGAACACTTGCAACTTTAATCGTGAGATGAATTGCACGAAAATTTTAGTAAGCATATGGGGAAACTTGTATGTAGACACGGAGCAAAACCGTGCAACAAAGAAACTGAATTGCTGGGAACTCTTAAAGCTAGTATAACCACAACATAATACCTAGATAATAATATATGGTATAAGTGTGATGGTGGCGAAAGCAGAAAAAATATACTAGATGGTGCAAGGTTAAATCCTAAACATTATGATAATAGACAATCAGCAGCTAAGCCTGAAAAGGAAAGTTCAACGACTATCCCTCGTGAGGGGAGTACAATACAAGTGATTGGTATTGGAAGTGGTTTCGCCTAAGTCCTTGAAATAGGATATGGATAAGATATAGTCTGTGCTTGTTAGAGATAACAAGAAGTTCATAAGAGAACTGCATAAATGGTAGCGTATTTATGTGAACGACGCTTCCCACTGTTGTGGGGTTTTAAAAACTTTAAAAATATTTAAAAATAAACAGATAAAATGTAGAATACATGGTATAATATCTCTGATGAAAAGGAGGTGATTATATATGTATTTAACATTAAAAACAACAGGTAAAAACATCTTAGTAAAAAAAGAGTTTAGAAATTTAAAACATTTATCTCATATAGCCAAGAACTTAACTAATGAAGCTATATATAATGTTAGACAACACTATTTTCAAAAATAAAAAAAGTATTTAAGTTATAACGAAAAACTATAAAATGCTTAAAAAAATAGTGAAAAATTACAAGAAATTAAATTCTAATATGGCTCAACAAATTCTAAAAAGAAGTAGACGGAAGTTTTAAATCATTTTTTTGGACTTTTTAAAACTTGCTAAAAAAACGGTCAATATGATAATAAAAAAAATAAAATTACCTAAATATCTTGCTAAAGATGGTTTTACAACTCTTGTTATAGGTTTTGTAAGATTAAAAGATGATATTCTGATAGTTCCTTATTCAAATTCATTTAGAAAGACACATAAGGAAATCGCAATAAAACTACCACCAGTATTAAAAAGGCAAGAAGATAAAAGAGATTAGAATAATACCCTAAAACAACATTCTAGGTACTTTGAAATTCAATATACTTATGAGGTAGAAGAAGTTCAAAGGAAATTAAATAAAGAAAATGGACTAGGAATTGATTTAGGTATAGACAATCTTTGTACTTGTGTAACTAATAATGGAGCATCATTCATAATAGATGGTAGGAAATTAAAATCTATTAATCAATACTATAATAAGACAAATGCAAAATTACAAAGCATAAAAAGATAAGCAAAAAGATAGAGCATATAACATTAAGGCAAAAGAGAATAGCTAAAAAGAGAAATAATCGTATAGAAGATTACCTTTCAAAAGCAGCAAGAATAATTATAAATTATTGTCTTAATAATGATATAGGAAAATTAGTTCTAGGATATAATGAAGATTTTCAAAGGAATTCAAATATTGGAAGTATAAATAATCAAAACTTTGTAAATATTCCATATGGAAAAATTAAGAGATAAATTAATATATCTATGTAAGCTATATGGAATAGAATTTAAGCTGCAAGAAGAGAGTTATACATCAAAAGCAAGTTTCTTTGATGGAGATGAAATTCCAATATATGATAAAGAAAAATCAAAAAGAATATATATTCAGTGGAAAAAGGATAAAAAGAGGACTATATCAAACAAGTAAAGGCTATCAATTAAATGCAGATTGTAACGGAGCATTAAATATTTTAAGAAAAAGTAAAGTTGTGGACTTAAGCGTCCTATACAATAGAGGTGAGCTGAACACACCTAAAAGAATAAGGGTAGTGTAAAGCTATCAAACTTCTTAGAAAATTTTTGAATATTTTTAAAGATTTTAGAACCCTGCGACTTTAGTCGTGGGAGGTTCAGAAATGGACAGCTTCCGCCAAAGGAAATTAAAGATAAATTACTACGTTTTGAAAATGGGCAGTTTGATATTTTAATTGCTTCTACAATTATTGAAAATGGAATTGATGTGGGAAATGCCAATACAATTCTTATTGAAAACTTTACTGGACTAGGATTATCGCAGGTGTATCAGCTGAAAGGGCGTGTAGGGCGTAGCAACAGGCAAGGATACTGCTATTTATTAAAAACGAGAAATATTACAAAGCAGGGGCGGCAAAAGGAAGAAAGTATGCTAAAAGTGGAAGGGATAAAATCAGGTGGGTTTCAAATTTCGATGGAAGACTTGAAAATACGTGGTGCTGGAGAGATTTTGGGAGATAAGCAGCATGGAACGATTGAAACTTTTGGTTATGACTTGTATATAAAAATGTTAAATGAGGAAATTCGTAGGCAAAAGGGCGAATTTGTGGAAAAAATTGAAAATGTGGAAATTATTCTGGATGAGAGAGGATTTATTCCTGAAACGTATATTGAAAAGGATGAAAGGTTAAATATCTATAAGCGGTTTGCAATGCTTGAAACAAATGAGGAATTGGCTGAATTGCTTGATGAAGTGAGAGATAGGTTTGGAAAAATTCCAGAACAGATGAAAAAATTCATTTTAAGCATTAAATTAAAAATTATTTGCTGAAAAACATAAAAATTCAGAGAATTCTTGAAACAAGAAATCATTTTTGAACTATATTTTTTTAGAAAAACGCACAAGAAGAACGAGCAGAATTAAGTGAAAAAAATTGAAATGAAAAAAAGTCGTGAAAAATTATTAATTCAACAGTTTTAACAGGAAAAAAATAAAAAAAGAAGATATTGCTGATAATTTTGTTATAATGAAAGTTAAGAAAAAAATGAGTTTATAAAAAAATCTGTAAAAAAATATCACATTGAAAAAAACAAAATATTAATATATAATGGATTATGTAAACATACTTAAAATCGAAAGGAGAATGTAATTTTAAAATAAAAAAATTACATATTATATAATGAGAAATTATGATGTAATTGTAGTTGGTGCTGGACATGCGGGAAATGAAGCAGCTTTGGCATCGGCAAGATTAGGATTGAAAACGGCAATTTTTACGATAACGCTTGATAATATAGGGGTTATGTCCTGCAATCCATCGGTAGGAGGACCTGCAAAAAGTCATCTGGCTAAGGAAGTTGATGCTTTAGGTGGAGAAATTGGACGAAATATGGACAAAAGTTTTGTGCAGATGAGAATTTTAAATACAAAGAAAGGACCGGCAGTTCGTTCGTTGAGAGCTCAGGCAGATAGAAAAATTTATGCAAGAGAGATGAAAAGAACAATAGAACATCAGGAAAATCTTGATACTATACAGGATATTGTTACGGAATTGATTGTTGATGAAATTGAAATTGTTGAAAATGGTTCTAAAAGAATAGAAAAAGTTGTAAAGGGAATAAAAACTAAAACTGGAATGGAATTTTTTGCAAAAGCAGTTGTGCTTGCAACAGGAACATTTTTGAGAGGGCTTTTGTATATTGGAGATAAACGTGTAAAAGGCGGAAGAATGGGAGAATTATCTGCTGATGATTTGACAAGTTCACTAAAGTCATTAGGATTAAAAATGGGAAGATTTAAAACAGGAACTCCTCCAAGACTTGATATTAGAACGTTAAATCTTGAAAAACTTGAAGAGCAGCCTGGAATAACAGGAGTTCCATTAAAATTTTCAATGAGAACTCCAAATAGCGAAATTTTGGAAAAACCCCAATTATCTTGCTATTTAACAAGAACAAATGAAACAACACATAAAATAATACTTGATAATTTAGACAAAGCACCAATGTATAACGGAAGCATAAGCAGTACAGGACCAAGATATTGCCCGTCAATTGAAGATAAAGTTGTAAAATTCAACGACAAGGACAGCCATCATTTATTTTTAGAGCCAGAAGGCTTTGAAACAGCGGAAGTTTACATAAGCGGACTTTCTACAAGCTATCCTGCCAGTTTACAGCAAAAAATTGTAAATACAATTAATGGACTTGAAAATGCCCATATAATGCGATATGGATATGCTGTGGAATATGATATTGTAGATCCAAGCGAACTTGATTACACACTTGAAACAAGAAAAGTAAAAGGGCTTTATCTGGCTGGGCAAGTTAATGGTACAAGCGGTTATGAAGAAGCGGCTGCACAAGGAATTATCGCTGGAATTAATGCAGCTCTTAAAATAAAAGGAGAAGAACCGTTTATTTTGGATAGAGAAAGCTCTTATATCGGAACGATGATAGATGATTTGATAAACAAAGAATTATTTGAGCCATATAGAATGTTTACAGCAAGATCCGAATTCCGCCTTATTTTACGTGAAGACAATGCTGACATCAGGCTTTCTGAAAAGGCATATAAAATCGGACTTTTGGATAAAAAATATTATGACATTGTGCAGGAAAAGAAAAAAAATGTCAAAGAAACTATGGAGAAACTGGAAAATATAAAATTAGGAACTAGCAACGAAAGACTCGTGGAAATTCTTGACAAATATAATGAAAGTCTAAAGAGCGGTACTACATTAAAAGAAATTTTGCGTCGTCCAAAAGTGACATATCAAGATATAAAGTACATTGCTGAAATTATTGAAAATGCACCAAATTTAAGTTTTGATGCTGAAACTGAATATCAGATTGAAGTTCAGACAAAATACGAAGGCTATATCGCCAAAGCAATGCAAATTATGGAAAAACAGCATAAACTTGATGACAAAAAAATTCCTAAAGATTTTGATTATGAAAAAATGAAGGGAATTACGAGAGAAGCGAAACAACGTTTGAAGGAAAATCAGCCGTATAACGTTGGGCAAGCATCTAGGATGTCTGGAGTAACACCAGCAGATATCTCAGTATTGTTGATGTATCTGGATGGAGTTTTAAAATAAAATGAAAAATAGAAATTAGGAGAAAAAATTGGAAAATATTGATTTTAAAGAATATTTTATAAGTTTACTTGAAAAAAATCAGAAATTAAAGTGGAAAATGAAAAAAATTGAAAAGATGATGAAATTTTTTTAGAACTTTTATATAAAAAAATCAAGTCATGAATTTGACAGCAATTAGAGATAAAAAAAAGGAATGTTGGAAAAAAACACTTTATAGATTCATTATTTTTTTAACAAAAAGTTATAAATGATAATGAAAAAAATCATTTATTGATGTTGGGAACAGGTGCAGGATTTCCAGGACTTGTACTTGCTATTTATTACCCAGAAAAGAAAATTTTTTTATTAGTTGATTCAGTTAGAAAAAAATAGACTTTATAAATGAAGTAATAAAAGAATTAAATTTAAAAAAATGTAAATACAAGTTTTTGAACGTTCTGAAGAGTTAATAAAAAAATAACCGTGAAATCTATGATGTTGCACTTTGTCGAGGAGTAGCCAATCTAAGAATAATTTTTAGAATACATGATTCCATTTATAAAAGTAAATGGCCGTTTTCTGCCACAAAAATTAAATTTAAACGAAATAGAAGAATCTAAAAAGGCTTTTGAAAAATTTTTAAATGCAAAAATAAATAATATTTTTGAATTTAAATTGCCAGAAAAATGAAGATAAAAGAATAATATTAGAAATTTTAAAATTAAAAAAAGACAAGTGAAAAAAATACCCAAGAAAAAAACTGGGATACCAGCAAAAAAACCACTATAATTTTTTTAAGCCATTTAAAAAAATTTTCAAAAAAAGTAGTTGACAAATATTTTTCTTTTATGATAATATATATCTTGTCGATACGAAAATGTATCAACGGACAATAGAGATATTAATAATGTAAAGAAGCAATTAAGTGTATAATCAATAAAGTCAAGTATCTTGAAAAAGATAACGTCAAGACTAATTAGGTGAAATTTAAATATATGTAAATATATTGAATGAAGAGTTTGATCCTGGCTCAGGATGAACGCTGACAGAATGCTTAACACATGCAAGTCTTTGGCGAAGCTGTGCTTGCACAGCCTAGCCAAGGCGGACGGGTGAGTAACGCGTAAGGAACTTGCCCTGCAGTCAGGGATAACAGACGGAAACGACTGATAAGACCTGGTAAAGTCAGGCGGACTCATGTCCAGCCTGATGAAAAGAGATGCTGCAGGAGAGCCTTGCGTCCTATTAGCTTGTTGGTGGGGTAACGGCCCACCAAGGCGATGATAGGTAGCCGGCCTGAGAGGGTGGACGGCCACAAGGGGACTGAGATACGGCCCTTACTCCTACGGGAGGCAGCAGTGGGGAATATTGGACAATGGGGGCAACCCTGATCCAGCAATTCTGTGTGCACGATGAAGGTTTTCGGATTGTAAAGTGCTTTCAGCAGGGAAGAAAAAAATGACGGTACCTGCAGAAGAAGCGACGGCTAAATACGTGCCAGCAGCCGCGGTAATACGTATGTCGCAAGCGTTATCCGGAATTATTGGGCATAAAGGGCATCTAGGCGGCCAGATAAGTCTGGGGTGAAAACTTGCGGCTCAACCGCAAGCCTGCCCTGGAAACTATGTGGCTAGAGTACTGGAGAGGTGGACGGAACTGCACGAGTAGAGGTGAAATTCGTAGATATGTGCAGGAATGCCGATGATGAAGATAGTTCACTGGACGGTAACTGACGCTGAAGTGCGAAAGCTAGGGGAGCAAACAGGATTAGATACCCTGGTAGTCCCTAGCTGTAAACGATGATTACTGGGTGTGGGCATGAAGAGTGTCCGTGCCGAAGCTAATGCGATAAGTAATCCGCCTGGGGAGTACGGCCGCAAGGCTGAAACTCAAAGGAATTGACGGGGACCCGCACAAGCGGTGGAGCATGTGGTTTAATTCGACGCAACGCGAGGAACCTTACCAGATCTTGACATCCTGCGAAGGCCTGCGAGAGCAGGCTGTGCCTCGGGAACGCAGAGACAGGTGGTGCATGGCTGTCGACAGCTCGTGTCGTGAGATGTTGGGTTAAGTCCCGCAACGAGCGCAACCCCTATTGCTAGTTGCCATCATTAGGTTGGGAACTCTAGCAAGACTGCCTGCGAAGAGCAGGAGGAAGGTGGGGATGACGTCAAGTCATCATGCCCCTTATGATCTGGGCTACACACGTGCTACAATGGCCGGTACAGAGAGCCGCAAGGCGGCAACGCCAAGCCAATCTTTAAAGCCGGTCCAAGTTCGGATTGAAGTCTGCAACTCGACTTCATGAAGCTGGAATCGCTAGTAATCGCAGATCAGCAATGCTGCGGTGAATACGTTCTCGGGTCTTGTACACACCGCCCGTCACACCACGAGAGTTGTCTGCACCTGAAGCTGCCGGTCCAACCGCAAGGAGGAAAGCATCTAAGGTGTGGATAGTGATTGGGGTGAAGTCGTAACAAGGTATCCGTACCGGAAGGTGCGGATGGATCACCTCCTTTCTAAGGAGAAACAAGCACTGCTTCTTTATATATCTTTATAACTGTTAGGACAATGGGAAATGAATAGTAGGTAAAAGATTATAACTAAACTGGAGTAAAAAGTTATTCTGGATATAAAAGCTAATAAGGGCACACGGAGGATGCCTAGGCAGCAACAGCCGATGAAGGACGTGATAAGCTGCGATAAGCCGGGAGAAGATGCACATAATCATTGATCCCCGGATTTCCGAATGGGTAAACCTGCATGCCTGGAGGGCATGCGTGAAAACGGCAAGCCTGCGAACTGAAACATCTAAGTAGCAGGAGGAAAAGAAAGTAAAAACGATTCCCCAAGTAGCGGCGAGCGAACAGGGAAAAGCCTAAACCGTGCCAGTGTCAAGCGGACAGCGTTGCTGGCACGGGGTTGCGGGACTTCCATTAACGGATTGTCATAATGTTTAATCTGTATATGTGTAAGTGGAATCAGCTGGGAAGCTGAACCAGAGAAGGTGAAAGTCCTGTAGAACATAAAGCATATATGGAGACTGGAAGCACCCGAGTAGCGTCAGGCACGAGGAATCTGGCGTGAATCAGCGTGGACCAAATCACGTAAGGCTAAATACTGTTGTTGACCGATAGTGAAGAGTACCGTGAGGGAAAGGTGAAAAGAACCCTGAGCAAGGGAGTGAAACAGAATTTGAAACCGTGTGCTTACAAACGGTAGGAGCACATCATGTGTGACTGCGTGGATTTTGGTTAATCATCCTGCGAGTTATGGCTGGTGGCAAGGTTAATAGACGGAGCCGAAGGGAAACCAAGTCTTAACAGGGCGACAAGTCGCCAGCCATAGACGCGAAACCTAGTGATCTAGGGCCTGTCCAGGCTGAAGCTGAGGTAAGACTCAGTGGAGGGCCGAACTCACCGCCGTTGAAAAGTTGGGAGATGAGATAGGTCTAGGGGTGAAAAAGCCAATCGAACTAGGAGATAGCTCGTTCTCTCCGAAATGCATTTAGGTGCAGCCTTGAACTGAGATATGTGGGGGTAGAGCTCTGTATGATCTAGGGGGCGTACTGCTTACCGAAATCAAGCAAACTGCGAATACCATATATCATGTTCAGGAGTGAGTCCGTGGATGACAAGGTCCTCGGACGAGAGGGGAACAGCCCAGACCGCCAGCTAAGGTCCCTAATTATGTCTAAGTGGGAAAGGAGGTGGACATTCATAGACAACCAGGAGGTTGGCTTAGAAGCAGCCATGCCTTGAAAGAGTGCGTAATAGCTCACTGGTCGAGAGTGCCTGCGCCGAAGATGTAACGGGCTAAGACATAAACCGAAGCTGCGGAAGATACACTGTATCTTGGTAGGAGAGCGTTCTGTAGGCCGTCGAAGGGATGCCGCAAGGCCGTCCTGGAGGTATCAGAAGCGAGAATGCAGGAATGAGTAGCGAGAAGGCGGGCGAGAATCCCGCCGGCCGGAAGTCCAAGGTTTCCAAGGGAAGGCTTGTCCGCCCTGGGGAAGTCGGGACCTAAGCATAAGCAAAATTGTGATGGCGAATGGAAAACAGGTTAATATTCCTGTACCGCTGTTATCGCTTGAGAGACGGAGTGACGCAGGAAGGTATGCGAGAAGGCTGACGGTTTAGCCTTTCTAAGGGCCCAGCGTGGGCGTGCAGGCAAATCCGCACGCCTAAACGTGAGACCTGACGGGGAAGTGCATTTGCATAAGTCGCAGATCCTACACTGCCAAGAAAAACTTCTATCGATGAGAACCAGCGCCCGTACTGTAAACCGACACAGGTGGACAGAGTGAGAAACTTAAGGCCGACAGGATAACTCTAGCTAAGGAACTCTGCAAAATAGCCCCGTAACTTCGGGAGAAGGGGTGCCTGACATACCTGAAGGAGAGAAGCGCTCCCAGGGGAAACAGGCCGCAGTGAAGAGTCTCAAGCAACTGTTTACCAAAAACACAGGTCTATGCTAAGCTGAAAGGCGACGTATATGGGCTGACACCTGCCCAGTGCCGGAAGGTTAAGAGGAGGAGTGAGAGCTCCGATTTGAAGCCCCGGTGAACGGCGGCCGTAACTATAACGGTCCTAAGGTAGCGAAATTCCTTGTCGGGTAAGTTCCGACCTGCACGAATGGTGAAATGATTTGAGAGCTGTCTTGGCTGGAGACCTGGTGAAGTTGTAATGCCGGTGAAGATACCGGCTACCTGCAGTAGGACGGAAAGACCCCGTGGAGCTTTACTGTAGCTTGGCATTGGGTTCTGGCAATGTGTGTATAGGATAGTTGGGAGACTATGATGTGATGGCGTCAGCCATTGCTGAGTCGCTGTTGGAATACCAACCATATGCTGTCGGAATTCTAATCTGGCAACGGAGACAGTGCTAGGTGGGCAGTTTGACTGGGGCGGTCGCCTCCCAAAGAGTAACGGAGGCGTTCAAAGGTTCCCTCAGGCTGGATGGAAATCAGCCTAAGAGTGCAAACGCATAAGGGAGCTTGACTGCAAGACTGACGGGTCGAGCAGGTACGAAAGTAGGAGTTAGTGATCCGGCGGTTCCGCATGGAAGGACCGTCGCTCAACGGATAAAAGCTACCCCGGGGATAACAGGCTGATACTTCCCAAGAGTCCATATCGACGGAAGTGTTTGGCACCTCGATGTCGGCTCGTCTCATCCTGGGGCTGGAGAAGGTCCCAAGGGTTGGGCTGTTCGCCCATTAAAGAGGCACGCGAGCTGGGTTCAGAACGTCGTGAGACAGTTCGGTCCCTATCCACTGCAGGCGCCTGAATATTGAAAAAGATCTGACCTTAGTACGAGAGGACCGGGTTGGACAGACCTCTGATGTATCAGCTGTCACGCCAGTGGCATGGCTGAGTAGTCACGTCTGGCACGGATAACCGCTGAAAGCATCTAAGCGGGAAGCCGACTTTGAGATGAATATTCGTAGTATCCATAGAGAACATATGGTCGATAGGCTAGGGGTGAAAGTGCAGCAATGCATTCAGCTGACTAGTACTAATATTACGTCTGCTTTTAAGATAATCTTTTACTGCTGCTATTTATTTCTCATTGTCTTAATGGACAGTATGTATATCTAGTTTGGTGATGATAACGACAGGGATACACCCGGAAACATTTCGAACCCGGCAGTTAAGTCTGTTAGTGCCTAAAATACTTGGATTCGTCCTGGGAAGATAGGTAGTTGCCAAACTTTTTTAAATATGTGTGTCTCCGTAGCTCAGCCGGTTAGAGCATCTGACTGTTAATCAGAGGGTCGTTGGTTCGAGTCCAACCGGGGACGCCATTTTTTTATTTGCAGAATTGAATTTATTTTTGTCATGTCATATTCTCCTTAGCGGAGTTTTTTTTTATTTATAGTAAACTGTTTTAAAATTGAACTCAAAAGTTATGACTATTTTGAATCTATATGATTTTTAATAGTTTAATTTTAAATAGGTCTGAGTATAATAATAAAAATGGAGTTTAACAATATTGTTTTACTCCATTTTTTTGTATAAATTTGATTTTTTTATAATTAATAAGATTTAGCTAATTCATAAAGTTTTTCATATTCTTTTGCAGATCTATCCCAAGAAAAATCTAAATCCATATTTCTTTTAACTAATTTTTCCCAAATGTCAGGTCTATCATAATAAATTCCTTCTGCAACTTTTATTGTAAATAACATGTCATCTGCATTAAAGTTTGTGAATGAGAATCCATTTCCTTCATCTGTAAAGATGTTATAAGGTTTGACAGAATCTTTTAATCCACCAGTTTCCCTTACGATTGGGATAGTTCCAAATCTCATTGCAATCATTTGACTAAGTCCACAAGGTTCATATCTTGAAGGCATTAAAAACATGTCACTTCCAGCATAAATTTCATTTGCAAGCTGTCCATTATAACCAAGATAAACTTTGAATTTATCAGGATACTTCCAAGCTAGATGGTTATAATAGTCTTCGTAAAATTTATCTCCACTTCCTAAAATTACAATTTGGACTGCATCATATTGCAGTAGATTTTCAAGAGCTGCAGATACTAGATCCAATCCCTTTCCTTCAACAAGTCTTGAAATTATTGAAATTAGAGCAACATCTGATTTTGGAAGTCCTAATTTTTCTTGTAATAAATATTTATTTTCTCGTTTTTTATCTCAAAGATTCTTTATTAAAGTGAATTATCCCTTTTGTTGTTTCAGGGTTAAATACATCTGTATCTATTCCATTTAAAATACCATGAATATATTTTTCTATTTGTAATCCATTCAAGCCCTTCACCAAAAATATGCATATTTTTATTTCTTCAGCATAAGTCGGACTTACTGTATTTACTACATCACCATATCCTATTCCGATTTCCATGAAAGTTTAGATCATTTCTATCATCCATATAATATCCCATTCTTTCAAATGAATATTTAGAGAATCTACCTTGATACATTAGATTGTGAATTGAATAAACAGTTCTCATGTCCCAGTAAAACGGATCATAATTATATCTGACATTTAAGAAAATATGGAACTGGACCAGTTTGCCAGTCATTACAGTGTAAAATATCAGCCTGTAAATTAATTTCCTTTAAGAATCTGAGTGCCAATTCTGAAAACATCGCATATTGAACATCTTGGTCAAAATCTCCATAAACATGTCCTCTTTCATATAATGCTTTATTTTCAATAAAATAATAATTTATTTTGTCATCAGGATATCTTACCAAATTAAATACATCTCCGTGACTCTCAAGTCTTGCAAACCCATTCTAGTTTTTTTCAAGATACTTTTAATGGTATTATGTCATATTTAGGCATTATTATAGAAACTTCATGTCCCAATTCCTGCATTTTTTTAGGCAATGCACCAAGAACATCGGCTAATCCACCAGATTTATAAAACGGAGCCACTTCAGATGCCAAATATACAATTTTCAAATTAATCACTCCTTATTAAAAAAAATTTCTTATATTAAACAATTAGATTACCATTTAATAGTTTCTCCTGGTTCTATTAATCTATTGTCATCATGTACTTTTTACTCCAGCAAAAATTCTTACATTTTTACCAACAATTGATCCATCAGGTATAACTACACCTTTTCCAATAACTGTAATTCCTGAAGATAATAAATCTGGACGTTCCTTATTTGGAATATTTGCATTTCCATTTCCTATAAATGAATTTTTACCAATATATGTCTTTTTATCGGCAATAATAGTATCTAAGTGAGAATTTTCATCTACATAAGTTCCAGAAAAAATTATACTATTTCTAACAGTTGCCCCTTTTCTAACAGTAACACCTGGTCCTAATACTGAATTTTTTCAACACTTCCTTCAATTTTACATCCATTACAGATTAATGAATTTTGAACACTTCCTGTAACTCCAATTCTTACTGGCGCTAAGTCTTCACTTCTTGTATAAATTTTCCATCCTTGGTCGTACAAGTTAATTCCAACTTCTTCAGATTTTTTGATTAAGTCTAAATTTGCTTCCAAGTATGAATCATAAGTTCCTACATCTTTCCAATAACTGTCATAAGTGTGAACATAAACTTTTCTATCTTCTTGAATCATTGAAGGAATAACATGTTTTCCAAAAATCTAAATCGCTATTTTTCTAATTTTTTTCAAGATATTCTAATAAAGAATCAGTGTTGAAAAATATAAATTCCCATTGAAGCTAAATTACTTTTTTTGGTTCTGCAGGTTTTTTTCTTCAAAGTTTAATATTTTTTTATCTTTATCAACTTCAAAAAAATACCAAATCTGCTTGCTTCTTCAATAGGTACAGGTTGTACAGCTATTGTCAATTCAGCATCATTTTTCTTCATGTTCCTTTAACATCCATCTGTAATCCATTTTGTAAATATGATCTCCAGATAAAATTAATACATATTTAGGATTTTTTTATTTTTAATAAAGTCAATATTTTTGTCTAATCGCATCGGCAGTTCCTTGATACCAAGAATTGCCACCAAGTTTTTCATGTGGCTGTAACATTGTAATGCTAGAATCTCTTCTGTCAAAATCCCTAAGGTTTTTCCAGAACCAATATGTTCATTTAATGATAATGGCAAATATTGAGTAAGTAATGCAACATCGTAAATACCTGAATTTGAACAGTTACTAAGTGCAAAAATCTATTATTCTAAATTTTTCCAGCAAAAAGGAACACTTGGTTTAACTCTTTTTTTCTGATAGAATGTCAAGTCTTGAACCTCTTCCACCAGCTAAAATCATAGCTAAAACTTTCATATAAATACCTCCATTTTTTATTCTTTACAATTAAAGTATACCCCTATTTTTTAAAAAAATCAAATTATTTTTTAAAAAAATTTTTTTATATCTGATTTTTTTACAAGATAAAATCTATCAAAACTGGAGATTATTTAAATAAAAAAATAATGTACTATTTACTATATTATTTTCTAGAAATAAAAAATTAAAAATGAGAGTGTAAATTTTTTTGTGAAATTGTAGCAGTAATATCTACAGTTCTTGATAAATAAGAATTTCAAGAAATTTTTATTTCTTTAATATTTTTTTACACTCTCAAAAAAATAAATTTATTATATTTTATAAGTTTAACTCTTTTATTTTAATAACTCCCAAAAATTTTTCTCAATAAGTTCTTCAAAAAAATAATATTTTTTTCTTTTTTTCATTATTATGTAAAATTAGAAAAATATAAATCAGTATAAAATTCCTTTTTTTACTCCATTTATAGAAAAAAATGCCCTGCATTTTATTTTCTTTTTTTATTTTTTTAAAACAAGTATTCTTCCTTTATTATCATCAGCTTTAGAAAAAAATAAATTCCAAATGTCAGATTATCAAATTGAACTTTTTTTAATATTCTTGTCTTTAATTTCTTCCTTTTTCAAATAAAAAAATTTTTTACACATCTCATTGTTCAATTTTTTTCAATATTTTTCATTATCTGTAAAATAAATAAAAATCCTTCAATATTTTTTTCCATAATTTAATCCCTCCATTTTTTTAATTCTTTTTTTATTAATTTAAATATTCAATTTTGAATCAATATTCAGTATTTCTCAGATCACCTCTCTTTTCTATAAATACCTAAATATTTTTCTCAAATAATCTTAATTAAACAGATAAATTAATTTAAAGTATTGTATCATAATATATCAAAAAAATATTAGAGTATATTTTATTTTTTTATTAAATCCTGTTTAAAAGCACTAATGACAAAAGGATTCTTAACAATAATTAATATTAAAATAAAATTAAAGAAAAAAACTTTGAAAAAGTGGATTAAAGTCTTTAAACAAAGGAAATAATTGATTTTATATTATTAAAAAAACATAAAATTAATTTTTGATTAATTATTTTTAAAAAAATAAAACAATATAGTATCAATAGTGTATTGATAGTAATATAATAAGGAAAAAATGAGATTCAAAACTTGTATAACTAATATAATGCAAGAAATAAAATTGAGAAAATTTAAAAAAAATTTAAAAAAAGTAGTTGACAAATATTTTCTTTTATGATAATATATATCTTGTCGATACGAAAATGTATCAACGGACAATAGAGATATTAATAATGTAAAGAAGCAATTAAGTGTATAATCAATAAAGTCAAGTATCTTGAAAAAGATAACGTCAAGACTAATTAGGTGAAATTTAAATATATGTCTATATATTGAATGAAGAGTTTGATCCTGGCTCAGGATGAACGCTGACAGAATGCTTAACACATGCAAGTCTTTGGCGAAGCTGTGCTTGCACAGCCTAGCCAAGGCGGACGGGTGAGTAACGCGTAAGGAACTTGCCCCTGCAGTCAGGGATAACAGACGGAAACGACTGATAAGACCTGGTAAAGTCAGGCGGACTCATGTCCAGCCTGATGAAAAAGAGATGCTGCAGGAGAGCCTTGCGTCCTATTAGCTTGTTGGTGGGGTAACGGCCCACCAAGGCGATGATAGGTAGCCGGCCTGAGAGGGTGGACGGCCACAGGGGACTGAGATACGGCCCTTACTCCTACGGGAGGCAGCAGTGGGGAATATTGGACAATGGGGGCAACCCTGATCCAGCAATTCTGTGTGCACGATGAAGGTTTTCGGATTGTAAAAGTGCTTTCAGCAGGGAAGAAAAAAATGACGGTACCTGCAGAAGAAGCGACGGCTAAATACGTGCCAGCAGCCGCGGTAATACGTATGTCGCAAGCGTTATCCGGAATTATTGGGCATAAAAGGGCATCTAGGCGGCCAGATAAGTCTGGGGTGAAAACTTGCGGCTCAACCGCAAGCCTGCCCTGGAAACTATGTGGCTAGAGTACTGGAGAGGTGGACGGAACTGCACGAGTAGAGGTGAAATTCGTAGATATGTGCAGGAATGCCGATGATGAAGATAGTTCACTGGACGGTAACTGACGCTGAAGTGCGAAAAGCTAGGGGAGCAAACAGGATTAGATACCCTGGTAGTCCTAGCTGTAAACGATGATTACTGGGTGTGGGCATGAAGAGTGTCCGTGCCGAAGCTAATGCGATAAGTAATCCGCCTGGGGAGTACGGCCGCAAGGCTGAAACTCAAAGGAATTGACGGGGACCCGCACAAGCGGTGGAGCATGTGGTTTAATTCGACGCAACGCGAGGAACCTTACCAGATCTTGACATCCTGCGAAGGCCTGCGAGAGCAGGCTGTGCCTCCGGGAACGCAGAGACAGGTGGTGCATGGCTGTCGACAGCTCGTGTCGTGAGATGTTGGGTTAAGTCCCGCAACGAGCGCAACCCCCTATTGCTAGTTGCCATCATTAGGGTTGGGAACTCTAGCAAGACTGCCTGCGAAGAGCAGGAGGAAGGTGGGGATGACGTCAAGTCATCATGCCCCTTATGATCTGGGCTACACGTGCTACAATGGCCGGTACAGAGAGCCGCAAGGCGGCAACGCCAAGCCAATCTTTAAAGCCGGTCCAAGTTCGGATTGAAGTCTGCAACTCGACTTCATGAAGCTGGAATCGCTAGTAATCGCAGATCAGCAATGCTGCGGTGAATACGTTCTCGGGTCTTGTACACACCGCCCGTCACACCACGAGAGTTGTCTGCACCTGAAGCTGCCGGTCCAACCGCAAGGAGGAAAGCATCTAAGGTGTGGATAGTGATTGGGGTGAAGTCGTAACAAGGTATCCGTACCGGAAGGTGCGGATGGATCACCTCCTTTCTAAGGAGAAACAAGCACTGCTTCTTTATATATCTTTATAACTGTTAGGACAATGGGAAATGAATAGTAGGTAAAAGATTATAACTGAACTGGAGTAAAAAGTTATTCTGGATATAAAAGCTAATAAGGGCACACGGAGGATGCCTAGGCAGCAACAGCCGATGAAGGACGTGATAAGCTGCGATAAGCCGGGAGAAGATGCACATAATCATTGATCCCCGGATTTCCGAATGGGTAAACCTGCATGCCTGGAGGGCATGCGTGAAAACGGCAAGCCTGCGAACTGAAACATCTAAGTAGCAGGAGGAAAAGAAAGTAAAAACGATTCCCCTAAGTAGCGGCGAGCGAACAGGGGAAAAGCCTAAACCGTGCCAGTGTCAAGCGGACAGCGTTGCTGGCACGGGGTTGCGGGACTTCCATTAACGGATTGTCATAATGTTTAATCTGTATATGTGTAAGTGGAATCAGCTGGGAAGCTGAACCAGAGAAGGTGAAAGTCCTGTAGAACATAAAGCATATATGGAGACTGGAAGCACCCGAGTAGCGTCAGGCACGAGGAATCTGGCGTGAATCAGCGTGGACCAAATCACGTAAGGCTAAATACTGTTGTTGACCGATAGTGAAGAGTACCGTGAGGGAAAGGTGAAAAGAACCCTGAGCAAGGGAGTGAAACAGAATTTGAAACCGTGTGCTTACAAACGGTAGGAGCACATCATGTGTGACTGCGTGGATTTTGGTTAATCATCCTGCGAGTTATGGCTGGTGGCAAGGTTAATAGACGGAGCCGAAGGGAAACCAAGTCTTAACAGGGCGACAAGTCGCCAGCCATAGACGCGAAACCTAGTGATCTAGGCCTGTCCAGGCTGAAGCTGAGGTAAGACTCAGTGGAGGGCCGAACTCACCGCCGTTGAAAAGTTGGGAGATGAGATAGGTCTAGGGGTGAAAAGCCAATCGAACTAGGAGATAGCTCGTTCTCTCCGAAATGCATTTAGGTGCAGCCTTGAACTGAGATATGTGGGGGTAGAGCTCTGTATGATCTAGGGGGCGTACTGCTTACCGAAATCAAGCAAACTGCGAATACCATATATCATGTTCAGGAGTGAGTCCGTGGATGACAAGGTCCTCGGACGAGAGGGGAACAGCCCAGACCGCCAGCTAAGGTCCCTAATTATGTCTAAGTGGGAAAGGAGGTGGACATTCATAGACAACCAGGAGGTTGGCTTAGAAGCAGCCATGCCTTGAAAGAGTGCGTAATAGCTCACTGGTCGAGAGTGCCTGCGCCGAAGATGTAACGGGGCTAAGACATAAACCGAAGCTGCGGAAGATACACTGTATCTTGGTAGGAGAGCGTTCTGTAGGCCGTCGAAGGGATGCCGCAAGGCCGTCCTGGAGGTATCAGAAGCGAGAATGCAGGAATGAGTAGCGAGAAGGCGGGCGAGAATCCCGCCGGCCGGAAGTCCAAGGTTTCCAGGGGAAGGCTTGTCCGCCCTGGGGAAGTCGGGACCTAAGCATAAGCAAAATTGTGATGGCGAATGGAAAACAGGTTAATATTCCTGTACCGCTGTTATCGCTTGAGAGACGGAGTGACGCAGGAAGGTATGCGAGAAGGCTGACGGTTTAGCCTTTCTAAGGGCTCCAGCGTGGGCGTGCAGGCAAATCCGCACGCCTAAACGTGAGACCTGACGGGGAAGTGCATTTGCATAAGTCGCAGATCCTACACTGCCAAGAAAAACTTCTATCGATGAGAAGCAGCGCCCGTACTGTAAACCGACACAGGTGGACAGAGTGAGAAACTTAAGGCCGACAGGATAACTCTAGCTAAGGAACTCTGCAAAATAGCCCCGTAACTTCGGGAGAAGGGTGCCTGATATACCTGAAGGAGAGAAGCGCTCCCAGGGAAACAGGCCGCAGTGAAGAGTCTCAAGCAACTGTTTACCAAAAAAACACAGGTCTATGCTAAGCTGAAAGGCGACGATATGGGCTGACACCTGCCCAGTGCCGGAAGGTTAAGAGGAGGAGTGAGAGCTCCGATTTGAAGCCCAGTGAACGGCGGCCGTAACTATAACGGTCCCTAAGGTAGCGAAATTCCTTGTCGGGTAAGTTCCGACCCTGCACGAATGGTGAAATGATTTGAGAGCTGTCTTGGCTGGAGACCTGGTGAAGTTGTAATGCCGGTGAAGATACCGGCTACCTGCAGTAGGGACGGAAAGACCCCGTGGAGCTTTACTGTAGCTTGGCATTGGGTTCTGGCAATGTGTGTATAGGATAGTTGGGAGACTATGATGTGATGGCGTCAGCCATTGCTGAGTCGCTGTTGGAATACCAACCATATGCTGTCGGAATTCTAATCTGGCAACGGAGACAGTGCTAGGTGGGCAGTTTGACTGGGGCGGTCGCCTCCCAAAAGAGTAACGGAGGCGTTCAAAGGTTCCCTCAGGCTGGATGGAAATCAGCCTAAGAGTGCAAACGCATAAGGGAGCTTGACTGCAAGACTGACGGGTCGAGCAGGTACGAAAGTAGGAGTTAGTGATCCGGCGGTTCCGCATGGAAGGACCGTCGCTCAACGGATAAAAGCTACCCCGGGGATAACAGGCTGATACTTCCCAAGAGTCCATATCGACGGAAGTGTTTGGCACCTCGATGTCGGCTCGTCTCATCCTGGGGCTGGAGAAGGTCCCAAGGGTTGGGCTGTTCGCCCATTAAAGAGGCACGCGAGCTGGGTTCAGAACGTCGTGAGACAGTTCGGTCCCTATCCACTGCAGGCGCCTGAATATTGAAAAAGATCTGACCTTAGTACGAGAGGACCGGGTTGGACAGACCTCTGATGTATCAGTTGTCACGCCAGTGGCATGGCTGAGTAGTCACGTCTGGTACGGATAACCGCTGAAAGCATCTAAGCGGGAAGCCGACTTTGAGATGAATATTCGTAGTATCCATAGAGAACATATGGTCGATAGGCTAGGGGTGCAAAGTGCAGCAATGCATTTAGCTGACTAGTACTAATATTACGTCTGCTTTTTAAGATAATCTTTTACTGCTGCTATTTATTTCTCATTGTCTTAATGGACAGTATATATATCTAGTTTGGTGATGATAACGACAGGGATACACCCGGAAACATTTCGAACCCGGCAGTTAAGTCTGTTAGTGCCTAAAATACTTGGATTCGTCCTGGGAAGATAGGTAGTTGCCAAACTTTTTTAAATATGTGTGTCTCCGTAGCTCAGCCGGTTAGAGCATCTGACTGTTAATCAGAGGGTCGTTGGTTCGAGTCCAACCGGGGACGCCATTTTTTTATTTGCAGAATTGAATTTATTTTTGTCATGTCGTATTCTCCTTAGCGGAGTTTTTTTTATCTATTATTATATTTTTTTGTGTATTTTTTTGATTGAAGATAAAATAAAATATTTTTTTTATTATGCTCGAATCCATTTAAAATTAATACTAAACCCCATTTGAATAACGAATATTTTATAAATCTTTTTAGCAGATTAAACCTGATATTTATTTTCAAATAATTAAAATAAATATTCGCTTTTTTTAAACGGAGAATAGTATAAACTATTGAAAAATTATATAGATCTAGGTTTTAAGCAAATAGTCATAATCATAGTTTTTTTGAGTTCGGTTTTAAGATAGTTTTACTATATATTCAAATTTATGAAATTAATTATTATATTTTATAGAAAGTTAAATTATTTTAAAAATATAATTTTTTTAATCATTCTCCAAAAATTTTTTTACTCTTTCCTAAAGGAAAAAAATTAGATTTATTTAAAAAAATTATGATATTATAAATAATATTGATATGGTGAGGTTAATACTATTTTTTTATTTAGATAGTTAATTTGTTATAAATTTTTTTACAAAAGATTGAAAGAAAAATAAATAGAATGTAATTTTTTTGGCTTTTAAATGGGGATGAATATAATAGCTAAATAAAAAAAGTGGTTAATATTGAATTGTTGATAAGTTATTTCAAAAAAAATGGAGTTGTCGAGAACATTTGTTAAAGGGATTTGAATATATAGTAAAATTGTCTTAAAACTGAACTTAAAAACTGTGACTATTTTAGTCAACTCTTAAATTCATATAATTTTTAGCAGTTTAATTTAAAATAAATTTGAATATAAAATAAAAAAATTTAAAAAGAGGGAAATTATAAATGACTGGGAAAGAAAAGGAAGTAAAAGAAAATAGGATTCAGGAATTGCTTGTGAAAAGGGAAGAGTATTTGAATAGCGGGGAAATTGAGAAAGAAATTGAGGTTTTGAGGGAATTGAGGGTATTGTTTAGAAGAATTTTTGGGCAGGAGAGTGAAGAAAATGCGAAAATTTTGACGGAATTGGGGAATGCGTTGAAATATGTGGGGAAATTTGATGAGTCGGTAAGATTATTGACGAAGGCGGAAAATATTATTTTGGAGATTTATGGTGAAAACAGTCTTCCGTATGTGACTTGTAATGCTAATCTTGCTGAGGTTTACAGAGTTATGAAGAATTATGAAAAAGTTGAGGAAAAATATCATAAGGCGATAAAAATTTATAAAAAGAATAATTTTCAAAATGGATATATATTTGCTGGAATTTGTAATAATTTGGGGCTTTTTTATGAGGAAAATGGTCGGTATCAGGATTCGGTGAAATGGCAAAAAAAAAGTTTGATAATATTGCAGGATCTGGAAGATAGTGAAATTCAGGGAGCAATTATATTGAGTAATATGGTAAATCCTTATTTGAAACTTGATGAAAAAAAGATGGCAGAAAATATAGTAGATGAAGTGTTGAAAATATTAAAGAGACGAGTTGGAGAAGGCAGTAATCTCTATTTAAATATTTTTGAATAATTTTATAAATGCTTATTTTTGAAAATAAAAAGTTATAAAAAGACGTTGGAATTGCTAGAAAAATGTGAAAAAAATTTCTAAGGATGTTTTTTTGGAATTGAAAATGAGAAATTATAAAAGCAATTTTAGAAAAAAAATAAAAAAATTGTGAAAAAAATAAAATTGATAAAAAAATAAAGATGGAAAAAGTATGTATGGAAAAAAACAAATTGTAAAAAAAGTAAAAAAAATAAAGGGAGTTTGAAAATATATGGATAAATTAGATGATTTTTTTAAAAATATTCTGTATTATTTTTCCTATTATAGCGAACTTTTTTCCAAAGAAAAAAAGAGAATATTTAGAACTTTATCTGGAGGAAAAACAGTTCTCTTTCAGAAATTGCAGAACAATGTGGAGTTACAAGACAAGCAGTTTTTTTGACAATATAAAAAAAGGAGTTCAGAAACTGGATGAATATGAAAATAAACTTGGAATATTTAAAAAGGAAAAAGGAACTGAAGAGAAAAATTGGAATATTTGAAAAAAAATTTTACTATGGGGAATCTGGAAAAAAATAATAGAAGATTTTGATTATGCAGAATAAAGATATACTACAGATTTTAAAGTTAGAAGTATTAGTGAACTACTCCCGCTTTTAGAAGCGGGAGCTTCTTGGGAAGTATCTGCTTTTGCTAGCCAAATATATTTACCAAGCTCTTCGGGACAGTTCCCTGCCCTGTTTTTTTATTTTCCTAATATTCCAACATCAATTTTCCAATGTCTTTTTTTATATTCAGTGCCGCATTGTAATCTCTATCAATTTCAATTCCACAGCACTCACATTTATAACTTCTTTCTGATAATTTCAGTTTCTCTTTAACGTTTCCACATTTACTACAAGTTTTCGATGATGGAAACCACTTATCTATCTTCAAAAATTGCTTTCCTAAAAACATCAGTTTATACTCAACCATTCTCAAAAACATTCCCCATCCATTATCTCCTACACTTTTCCCAAAATTTAATGCCTGGCTCATCCCTTTCATATTCAAATCCTCAACAACCACGGCATTGTATTCTTCAGACAATTTTTTCGATAATTTATGCAAAAAATCCTTTCGGCAATTTTTGATATACTCATGCAATCTTTGATATTTTTCATTTTTTTGTTTATACCAATTTTTTTAGAAAACTTTCACTTTTCTCGATAATGATTTTCTGTAATTTCTTCAATTTTTTTCTCCAACATCCTAAAAATATCTTGGATAATCAGCCCTTTGGTTTTTCAGAACTGACAAATAATTCAGACATCGAAAAATCAAGTCCAATTACTTTATCATTACTTGACATTTTTTTGAATTTCTTTTTCAAATTCTGTCAAAACAGAAACATAGTAATTTCCATTACTATTTGTCAATGTTACTGACTTTTATCTTGTAATCCTTCGGTATTTCTCTATGATATTTTAATTTTTACTTTTTTTCAATTTTGGCAAAACCAAATATTTGTTTTCCTCAATTCGTATCGAATTATTCACACAATTTGTCGTATAACTTTTTAACACTATTCTTTTTAGATTTGAACCTTTGGAAACTTTGCTCTCTTTCTGAAAAAAATTCGTAAACGATCGTTTTACATTCAATTGAGCATTTGAAAGTGCCAGACTGTCTACTTCTTTTTAGAAATTGATTTTCACTTTTCAAACTGGCAGGTGTAATTATTTTTATTTTTTTCCAGTTTCTTCATAAAAATTTATTCGCAGTGTACAAAATCGTATTGTAAACAAAAGCGAACACATCCAAAAGTCTTATTTATCAACAATTCTTGTTCCTTATTTGGATAAATCCTGTATTTGAATGCTAAATTATATTTCATAAAATTACACCTCCTTTTGATTTTTTTAATATTTTTTTAATTATTTCTCTTCGATATTTTTATACAAAAAAATTGTATCATGGATGTATCCTTTTTTTCAATTTTTTTACAAAAAAAGCAATTCATTTCCCACTTGTAGAAGTTGGAGACTTCTTGCTATCTTTTTGTTAAAAATTTTTTTCTTTATGGAAATCCTTAATTTATGAAGTAAAAATAAATAAATTGATAAAAAAATTTTTTTGATATTAATTTGAGTCTTTTAAAAAAATCAGTTTTTAGATTTTTTTCAAGTTTTTTTGTGATTGTTCTGTTTTTACGAATATAATAAATTTTAGGAAATAAATTTGTAAAAAAATAGATAAATATAAAAACTAAATTTCTATTGACAAATGAAAAAGTTAGGGTATAATTACTATGTAAAGAATATGTGAAATTATAAACTTGTAAATTTTAGATTATTGCTATTTGGATTAGACAAAACTGAAATGGTGGGGAATGGCTCTTAATGAATATTTTCCCCTTTTAGTTTTGTTTTTTTGTTTATTTTATAGTTTTTATTTTAAGATTAATTATATACTGGAGATATTTCTAATTTTGCTTTTGATTTTAAATAACTAAAAATATGAAAATTATTAAGGAGGAAATAGAGATGGGATTTAGAAAAGACTTTTTGTGGGGTGGAGCTACTGCTGCAAATCAGCTTGAAGGTGCTTATGATGTGGATGGAAGAGGACTTGCCAATGTGGATTTGTCACCAGTTGGAGAAGATAGGCTTGCTGTGATTACTGGGAAGCGAAAAATGCTGGAATTTGATGATGAACATTTTTATCCTGCTAAAGGAGCGATTGATTTTTATCATAGATATAAGGAAGATATTGCATTGTTTGCTGAGATGGGATTTAAGACTTATAGAATGTCGATTGCGTGGACTCGGATTTTTCCGAATGGAGATGAAGAAACTCCGAATGAAAAAGGACTTGAATTTTATGAAAAGTGTATTTAAGGAATGTAGAAAATATGGGATTGAGCCATTAGTTACAATAACTCACTTTGATTTTCCGATTCATTTAATCAAGGAATACGGTGGATGGAGAAACAGAAAAGTTATTGATTTTTACAAGAGATTGTGTACTGTAATTTTCACTAGATATAAAGGACTTGTAAAATACTGGCTTACATTTAATGAAATCAATATTTTGTTACATGCACCATTTATGGGGGCGGGTATTGTGTTTGAAGAAGGAGAAAATAAAAATCAAGTTTTGTATACTGCAGCGCATAATGAATTAGTGGCAAGTGCTTGGGCTACAAAAATTGGGCATGAAATTGATCCTGAAAATAAAATTGGATGTATGCTTGCGGCTGGGAAATTTTATCCATTGACTTCTAAGCCTGAAGATGTCTGGGTTGCGCTTGAAAAAGACAGGGAAAACTATTTCTTTATTGATGTTCAGGCTCGTGGATATTATCCTAATTATGCTAAGAAATTTTTTGAAAGAGAAAATATAAATGTTGGAATTACAAGTGAAGATGAAGAAATTTTAAGGGAAAATACAGTTGATTTTGTAAGTTTTTCATATTATACAACTCGTTGTATTTCTGCCGAAGCTGATAAGCTTGGAGAAGGAAACTTGTTAAAAACAATGAGAAATCCGTACATTGAAGTGACAGATTGGGGATGGGGATTAGATCCGTTAGGATTTAGAACAACAATAAATGAAATTTATGACAGATACCAAAAAAAGCCGCTGTTTGTTGTGGAAAATGGGCTTGGAGCTGTTGATGTTCCAGATGAAAATGGGATATGTGGAAGATGACTACAGAATAGATTATTTAAGAGATCATATAAAGGGCAATGAAGGAAGCAGTTGAACTGGATGGAGTGGAACTTCTAGGATATACAACTTGGGGACCTATCGACTTGGTAAGTGCGGGAACTGGAGAAATGAAAAAACGTTACGGATTTATCTATGTAGATAGAGATAACGATGGAAATGGAACGTTAAAGAGAAGCAAGAAAAAATCATTTGACTGGTATAAAAAAGTTATTGCAAGCAATGGAGAAGATTTGGATTAGTGTTCAAAATTAAAATTTTTACAAGTAGTTTAGATATAAAAGTTAAGTAATAATAAAAAAATATTTATTTACAAATGTATAAAAAAATTACAAGTATGAAGAATGTTTTTGTAAAAAGATAAAAAAATGCTTCGATCTTAATTGATTGGGGTATTTTTTTATTCAATTAAAGAAAATGATTTGGGAAAATAAAAAGAAAAGTGTGATAAAATGAGAGTAGAAATAGAAAAAGATAGAAAGTTTTCAGGAAAGGAGAGCAGATGACTGAAAAAGAAAAAATGATAGCAGGAATGATTTATGATGCTAATTATGATGAAGAACTTTTGAGAGAAAGAACGAAAGCAAAAGAATTGTGCCATGAGTATAATTATTTAGTGAAACCGTCAGAAATTGAAAAGCAAAAATAAAATTTTAAAAAAAATTACTTGGAAAAACAGGGAAAAAAATTTTCACAGTGACAGCACCATTTTTGGTGTGATTATGGCTATAATATTGAACTTGGCGAAAATTTTTACAGTAATCATAATGTTGTAATTTTAGATGGAGCAAAAGTAAAATTTGGAGATAATGTATTTGTTGCTCCCAATTGTGGATTTTATACGGCCGGACATCCTTTGGACAGTGAACGGAGAAATGCAGGACTTGAATACGCAAAGCCAATAACAGTGGGAAATAATGTCTGGTTTGGAGCAGGAGTTCATGTAATGCCTGGAGTTACAATCGGAAATGATGTTGTAATTGCCGCAGGGAGTGTCGTTACTAAAGATATTCCTTCTGGAGTTGTAGCAGCTGGTGTTCCATGTAAAGTTGTAAAAAAATAACAGATTAAAAAAATAAGAAATTTTTATTATTTGTAAATTTTTAAAAATTATAATTATTTAAAAAGGAGGTAAAGTAAATTATGATTGAAAATTTAAAAATTAAAAAAAGTAAATGCTCCAAAAAGATTTACCATTATTAGCAAGTTTATCAATGGCAGTACCGATATTAATTGGATTATTATCAAATAATTTAAAATTAGGGAATGACAGCTTCATTAGCAGCAATTTTAGTTGTATATTTTTCCGTTAAAAGGTTCATTTTCTGAAAAAAATCTTAATGCTAATGGGTTGTTCATTTGGATTCATATCAGTTTATACGATTGGATTGGTTTTTAGCTTTTAACATGGTAGTTTCAGTTATAGTATTTGGAATAACAGCAGGAATTATTCACTGGATGGTTTCACATTTTTAAATTAAAACCTCCAAAAAGATTTCTTTTTTTGTAATGATATGCTCAAATGCTATTTCAATTCCACATCAACCGATTCACAAAAATTGCAGAAAATATAGGTTATATGACTTTTGGAACATTGTCAACATGTTTAGTAGTATTTTTGTATTGTTTTCATAGTGAAAAAGAAATTAAATCTAGAAAAAAACATTGAATATTCCTCATACTCCGCAAGAAATAAGAAAAAAAGTATTATTGAAGCAATCATATTTGGAATATTTTTTTGAGTATAGCTTTAGGAGTAGGATATTTTTTAAATTTGACAAATCCGTATTGGGTAGCAGTAGCTTGTATCGCCGTAATGCAAGGAAATTCAACTCAACATGTTTTCCAAAGAAGTGTTCAAAGAATAGTTGGGACTTTAATAGGAGTCGTTTTTTGCTGGGGAATACTTTTATTTGCAAAAAATCCATGGGAAATATGTATGTTAATAATAATCCTCCAATTTATTGTCGAATATTTAGTTCCAAGAAATTATGGAATAGCAATGATTTTTATAACACCACTTACAATTTTTTTGTCAGAAGCAGGTACATTATTTACAAAAAGTCCTTTTTTATTTGCCGAAGGGAGACTTTTTAACACGATAATAGGTTCTTTAATAGGGATTATAGGTGGATATGTTGTGTATCATGAAAAAAATTTAGAGAATAATTTAATTTTTTTGTAAAAAAATATCTTAAAATAATTAATTCTATAAATTTGGATATAATAAAAAAATACTCTAATCTTAATTGATAGGGGTATTTTTTTGTTATAATACTGTGAGATTTTACCGCCTCACAATTTAAAAATATGAAAGGAAGACACCAAATTATGATTAACAGGGACTTTCTAGTATTTATTATTCTAGTTGTACTTTTTAACTTTCTGGTTTAATAGAGCTAAATAGAAGCTGTTAATTCCTCCTTGAATATTTCAGCCTCACAGGTTAGTGCCTGTTTTTTTATAATTAAGGGAAGAAAAATTGGGAAATAAAGATAAATGTGGTAAAAATTATGGTAGAAATAAATATTTGTAAATAATGGACTTTTTCAATAAATTGGTATAAATAACAATATAAAAAAAATTATTAGGAGGGATTGTAAAAAAATGAAAAAAATTATAAAGAGTTAGAAAAAAATATTATTTTTCAATGGATGGAAAAAGTTATTCAGCGTATAAGTCCCTAAAGGGAGAATATAAATTTCCAAAGTATGTTCTTGCAATTGACCATGTCCAATCAGATCCTTATGCTCCGCCTTCAAGAATGCGAATTATAATGGATAGAAAAATTTCAGGAATTCCTTACGAACTAACTGATACAAAGGACAAAAGTATTGCAGTTTCAGATTTTCTTACAAGAAATTTTTACAAGGAAATTCAGAAAAATGGAAATGATAGTTCGGGAACAGGAGGAAGTGGAAGAATTTTTATTAAATAAAGCAAGAACACTCGCGACTTTAGTCGTGAGATGAATTGCACGAAAATTTTAGTAAGCATATAGGGAAACTTGTATGTAGACACGGAGCAAAACCGTGCAACAAAGAAACTGAATTGCTGGGAACTCTTAAAGCTAGTATAACCACAATATAATACCTTCGTTCAAATATGGTATAAGTGTGAAGGTAGCGAAAGCAGAAAAAATATACTAGATGGTGCAAGGTTAAATCCTAAACATTATGATAATAGACAATCAGCAGCTAATCCTGAAAAGGAAAGTTCAACGACTATCCCTCGTGAGGGGAGTACAATACAAGCGATAGGTATTGGAAGTGGTTTCGCCTAAGTCCTTGAAATAGGATATGGATAAGATATAGTCTGTGCTTGTTAGAAATAACAAGAAGTTCAAGGCTAATCTCCTTAATTTATTAAGGAGTATATATGTCATGAGAACTGCATAAGTAGTAGCGAACTTATGTGAACGACGCTTCCCGCTGTTGTGGGGTTTTAAAAACTTTAAAAATATTTAAAAATAAACAGATAAAATGTAGAATACATGGTATAATATCTCTAATGAAAAGGAGGTGATTATATATGTATTTAACATTAAAACAACAGGTAAAAACATCTTAGTAAAAAAAGAGTTTAGGAATTTAAAAATATTTATCTCATATAGCCAAGAACTTAACTAATGAAGCTATATATAATGTTAGACAACACTATTTTCAAAATAAAAAAATATTTAAGTTATAATGAAAAACTATAAAATACTTAAAAAAACAGTGAGAACTATAAGAAGTTAAATTCTAATATGGCTCAACAAATTCTAAAAAGAAGTAGACGGAAGTTTCAAATCATTTTTTTGGACTTTTAAAACTTGCTAAAAATGGTCAATATGATAATAAAAAAATAAAATTACCTAAATATCTTGCTAAAGATGGTTTTACTACTCTTGTTATAGGTTTTGTAAGATTAAAAGATGATATTCTGATAGTTCCTTATTCAAATTCATTTAGAAAGACACATAAGGAAATCGCAATAAAGCTACCACCAGTATTAAAAAAACAAGAAAATAAAAGAGATTAGAATAATACCAAAACAACATTCTAGGTACTTTGAAATTCAATATACTTATGAGATAGAAGAAGTTCAAAGGGAATTAAATGAAAATAATGCACTAGGAATTGACTTAGGTATAGATAATCTTTGTACTTGTGTTACAAATTCTGGAGCTTCATTTATAATAGATGGTAGAAAAATTAAAAATCAATAAATCAATACTATAATAAGATAAATGCAAAATTGCAAAGTATAAAAAGATAAGCAAAAGACCTCCCGCACAACATTAAGACAAAAGAGAATAGTTAGAAAGAGAAATAATCGCATAAATGATTATCTTTCAAAAGCAGCAAGAATAATAATAAATTATTGTCTTAATAATGATATAGGAAGAATAGTTCTAGGATATAACGAGGATTTTCAAAGAAATTCAAATATAGGAAGTATAAATAATCAAAATTTTGTAAATATACCATATGGAAAAATTAAGAGATAAATTAATATACCTATCTAAACTATATGGAATAGAATTTAAACTGCAAGAAGAAAGTTATACATCAAAAGCAAGTTTCTTTGATGGAGATGAAATTCCAATATATGATAAAGAAAAATCAAAAAGAATATATATTCAGTGGAAAAAGAATAAAAAGAGGACTATATCAAACAAGTAAAGGCTATCAATTAAATGCAGATTGTAACGGAGCATTAAACATATTAAGGAAAAAGTAAAGTTGTGGACTTAAGTGTCCTATACAATAGAGGTGAGCTGGACACGCCTAAAAGAATAAGGGTAGTGTAAAGCTATCAAACTTCTTAGAGAATTTTTGAATATTTTTAAAGATTTTAGAACCCTGCGACTTTAGTTGTGGGAGGTTCAGTGATAGATGTGGACAAGAAATTTTAGAAAGAACGTCAGTTTTGATAAAGGAAGATAAAATAGAAGTTAGATTTGAAATGGGAATGCCAGCAAGAGGTAGACGAATAATGGGAAAAGCTGCACAAAAAATTATTTTTGAACAGTTACCTAAAATTGTTGAAAAATCTATTATATATGATAATTTGAATAAAAAATCCTTAAAAGAGCAAATAGTTTTAGTATTAGACCAAGAATACATAAGAAAAGTATTGAAAGAAAAAGAATTAGTTGCATTTGTAGCTAACGATTCAATACTTCCACGTGAAAACGGAATTTCAGATAAACCTATGAAAAATGCAGTAAAATTCAAAAGTCCAGAAAAATTTGAAATTACATTAAATCTTCCAAGTCGAAAAAAAGTGTCTGGAATGGGAATTCCAAAAGGAATTACTCTAATTGTAGGAGGAGGCTATCACGGGAAATCCACTTTACTAGCAGCTCTCGAACGAGGAATTTACAATCACATTGCTCAAGATGGACGTGAATTAATAATTTCTGAAACAGATGCAGTAAAAATACGTGCAGAAGATGGAAGAAATGTAGAAAAAGTAAATATCAGCGGATTTATCAACAATTTGCCAGGAAATAAAGACACTAGAACTTTTTCAACTGAAAATGCAAGTGGAAGCACTTCACAAGCAGCAAATGTAGCGGAAGCACTAGAATACGGAACTTCTTTACTTTTAATAGATGAAGACACCTCAGCCACAAATTTTATGATTCGTGATGGAAGAATGCAAAAACTTGTTGCAAAGGAAAAAGAACCTATAACGCCATTTATTGACAGAGTAAAAGAACTTTATGATAATTTTGGAGTTTCCACTATACTAATTATCGGTGGTTCTGGAGATTATTTTGATGTAGCAAATCATGTTATAATGATGGATGAGTATGTACCAAAAGATGTAACGAAAAAGGCAAAGGAGATTGCAAAATCAGATGAAAATAAGCGAGAATTTTCTTCAAATGATAAATTTCAAGGAATTACACAGCGAATTCCACTCAAAAAAAGTTTTTCGCAATCTGGAAAACTAGATAAAACAAAAGCCAAAGGGAAATACAGCATTCTATATGGAAAGGAATTAATCGACATTTCAGGACTGGAGCAACTTGTGGATGACAGCCAGACAAACTGCATTGCTGTGATGATTGATTATTTTAAAAATAAAGTACTGGATGAAAAATTGACGCTTTCGCAAGCAGCTGACAGGATTTATGAAAAAATCAAAAAGAATGGGCTTGATTCAATTTCTTCGTATACAGGGCATCCAGGAAATTTGGCATTGCCGAGAAAGCAGGAATTTTGTGCGGCAGTGAATAGATATAGAAAATTGAAAATAAAATAGTAATTAAATTTGAAATAAAAAAATATTGTAAAGGAAGTGGTTGGTATGAAAACTAAAGTATTGGTGTTTGTAGGTTTGTTTTTGGTGAGTGTGTTGGGAATTTCTAGTGAAATACCCTTTCCAACTATTCCAATTATTTCGTATTCGTTAAATGCGAAAGTATTTGATTATGGGCAGAATATTGTTTCCATTGAGATTGATACAAAAGGGCAAGGGGAAAATATTCCAAATAAGCAAATTGATAAAGATACATTTAAAGTTTTTGCTAAAGGAACTTTGCCAAAAGACGCTGGAATTGTGCTAGACGATAAGACTAAATCATTGGGGACATTTGAAGTTGAGAGGGAAATAGAGAATATTTATGTGAATGACAAGGGAAATATTGTTATTAATTTGAAATATGGAAAAGATGTGGCTGGAGCAAATACTTTGAGTTATGTTACAGGGGATGTTTCTCGAAATGTATTGATGGACTTAGAGTATAGAGTGGATCAAAAAAAGAAAATAAAGGATTATAAAACAGGATTTCATATACAAGGGAAAATTGTTGATGAGGAAGCCGATAAGTTTGTAGCGGCGAAGTCTAAAAGTGGGGTAAATTATCAATATTTTAAACCTGTTAATAAAGATGATGGGAAGAAACATCCGCTTATAATCTGGTTTCATGGGAATGGTGAAAGGCGGATACAAGGATTATCGGAATAATGTTTCACAAAAAAATTGGCAAATCGTGAGGGCAGTGGCTTTTTGCAGAAGATAAAACACAAAAAGATATTTGGTGGGGCTTATGTTGCAGTACATCGCAGGCTGATGACACTTGGTACAATAATTATACCAAAGGGTACATAAAATCAGTAAAGGCCATGATTGATGAATTTGTTTCTGAAAATAATGTTGATAAAAATAGAATTTATATTTTTGGAGCTTCTGCTGGTGGATACATGTCGTTTAGAATGATGATTGAATATCCAGATTATTTTGCGGCATTTAGTACAAGTGCAGCTGCTCTTGATAAAGCGGCTACTTCTGGCGGAGTTGCAACAACTACACAGGATTTGATGAAAATAAGAAATAAACCGCTTTGGATGGTTCATGCTAAAAATGATCCGACTATTTCCTACGAAAATACAAGTAAAAGAGTTTACGATGTTCTTTCAAAATATGGAGCAATACTTTCCTCTTATCCAAATGTAAAAATTGGTGAAACTGAGTATAATGGACACTGGAGCTGGATTTATAGCCTTAGAAATATGCCTGTGAATGATAAAGGTGAGCATTTATTTGAATGGATGGCAAGACAGAATTTGAAAACTAGATATTATTAGTTTAAAAATGAAAAACAGAAAAAAAGGTTTGCTTTATAATAGTAAATTTTTAAGTTTAGTTTTTTTGTTTATATATTCTAATCCATTTAAAATTGAACTATTAAAAAAATCATATAAATTTAAGGTTTGAAAAAAATAATTATAGTTTTTTTGCCAGCTTAGTTTTTAAATCAGGTGGAACATAAGGTAAATTCTTTTTAGAAAAAAATTTGGAAAAATAAAAATATATTGAAAAAAATGCTTTTCTAAATGATATAATTTTATAATGTGAACTATTATAAAAAAAGTATTAAAATAGATAGGATTTGGAGAAATTTTTATGAATAAAAAGTGAAGTATTTCAAAGGCTTTTTAATAAAGAAAAAAACATTAGATCTTGAAATAAAAAAATGTTTCAATCAATTCAAGGAGCTTGAAAAAAATGATGTTTTTTGTTGCCATTAGAGGCGGGAATAATTTTGTTAATGAAGCATTGGAAAAGGGAGCTGTTGCTGTTTACGATAGCGAAGCTGTGAAAATTGATGAAAAATATGCTGATCGTGCATTTTTTGTAAAGGATAGTGTTGAATTTTTGCAAAATTTTGCTAGGGAATGGCGAAAAAATTTAGATATAAAAGTAATTGGAATTACAGGAGCAATGGGAAAAACGACTGTAAAGGACATGATTTACCATTTGCTTTCACAAAAATATAAAGGGAAAAAGACTGAAGGGAATTACAATAATCATATTGGACTGCTCTTCACTTTGTTGCGTGCTGAAAAAGGATGATGAGTTTATCATTTTGGAAATGGGAATGAGCGGCTTTTGGAGAAATTGATTTGCTGGGGCAAATTGCATTGCCTGATATTAATGTAATTACAAATATTGGGGAGTCGCATCTGGAATTTTTGAAAACGAAGGAAAATGTATTTTTGGCAAAAACGGAAATTATTCCATACATTAAAGACATGCTTGTAATTAATGGCGATGATGAGTATTTAAAAAATGTGAAGGCTGAAAATATTGAAGTTGTAAGGGCTTTAAGTTTGGAAAATAATAAGTTCAAGGAGAAAACATCTGATTTTTATTATGGAGATGTTCATTTTAACGAAAGTGGAACTGAATTTTTTCTGAAATATTTTGGGAAAATTTGTCAAAGTACAGTTGAAAGAAATTATAAGACGAATGTTCTGGGAGAACATAACGTGCTAAATTTAGTTATGGCGATTGCTGTGGCTAAGCAATTCGGGATGGAAGATAAAATAATCGGTGAAGCTGTAAAAGAATATTGGCTTGACTGGAATGCGGTTTCAAATAATTGAAAACGGCAACACAACATATATTAATGATGCCTATAATGCAAGTCCAATGTCTATGGAGAAATCACTTGAAACATTTTTCCCAAATATATAATGATAGATTAAAAGTTGTAGTTTTTGGGGGATATGCTGGAACTAGGGGAAAATGAACTGGAGCTTCATAGCAATCTTTTTAATACAATAAAAAAATACAAAATTTGATAAACTTTATTTATTTGGAAACAGAATGAAAAGTTTATTTGAAAAAAATAAAAGAAAAATGTTGAAAATAAAAAAATATGGACAATGGGAATTTTTGAAATCAATGAAGCCTTTGAAAAAAATGGAGAATTTGAGCATTTTTGATGAAAAAGGAAAAAAATAAAAAGAAAAAAATAAGACAGATTTCAGCGGAAAAAGGTAGTGCTGTTAAAAGGCATCACGAGGAATGAAACTGGAAGAAATCATAGAAAAATAAATATTTAAAATTGGAAAGGAGAAGAATTTTTTTATTAAAATAAGAAGATTCTATAAAAGATAATGTTATATTTATTACAAGATTTATTTATAAACAGCTGGGGAGTTTTACGTATTTTTTTAAATCAATAATGTTAAGAGCCTCTGTAGCATTTATGATAGCATTTTTATTTATGCTGATTTTTGGAAAACCTTTTATTGCTTGGCTAAAAAAGAAAAAATATGGGGATACGGCGAGAGAAGAAGGGCCTAAGTCGCATTTTGACAAGTCTGGAACACCTACAATGGGAGGAATTTTAATAATCGGAGCAATTTTATTTGCAACTGCCATTGCTGGAAATTTTACAAATAAATTTATTGTGTTTTTTTGTTTATAATTACAATTTTATTTACGACAATAGGATTTTACGATGATTATTTAAAATTAACAAGACATAAGAATGGGCTTTCTGGAAAGAAAAAAATATTGGGACAAATGATAATTACAGCATTGACATTTTGGTTTGTCTATAAATATGGACTTGTTAATAAAACAATTGATTTTTTTCAATAGTTAATCCAATAATAAAAAAATTCTTATTTTTATATAACACCAATTTTATTCTTTGTATTTATAGCTTTTTGTAATAATCGGATCTTCAAATGCGGTAAATTTAACAGATGGATTAGATGGACTTGTAAGCGGACCTACAATTGTAGTAAGTATCACACTTTTAATCATAACTTATTTGACTGGAAATGTAAAATATGCAAAATACCTAAATCTTTACTATGTTCCGCAAGCTGCTGAAATAATAGTTTATCTTGCGGCGGTAATTGGAGCATTAATTGGATTTTTATGGTATAATTTTTACCCAGCTCAAGTATTTATGGGAGATACAGGTTCTTTGACATTGGGAGGAATTTTAGGAATTATAGTTATTTTTATAAAGCAGGAATTGTTGCTTCCAATAGCAGGTTTCATATTTATTATGGAAGCATTGTCGGTTATGATTCAAGTTTGGCACTTTAAAACTTTTGGAAAAAGAGTATTTAAAATGGCCCAATTCATCATCACTTTGAATTATTGGGATTGCCTGAAACAAAAGTTACAATAAGATTCTGGATTGTTTCAATAATGACATGCTTATTGACATTTGTAATTTTGAAATTAAGATAAATAAAGCAGGGGGATTTTCCCCTGCAATCTAATTTTAAATTTTTGAAAAAAATTATGTTTTTTTATTTATTATTTCATGAAAAGTGAAATTGTAAATAAGAATATAATAAATTTGTTCTTTAAGTATTTATTTTAGTTGAATATTTAGAGATTTTAAATTTGGAAATATAGAAATGAATAGAGAGGAAGAAATCACATGGATAAAAAAGGGATTGTATTCGGTGCTGGGTTAAGTGGGCTTGGTGCAAAGGAATTACTGGAAAAAAATGGATATGAAGTGTATTTGATAGATGATAAGGTTGCATTGCCGTCAGAGGAAGGGATTAGACTTTTGAATGAAGGAGGAATTGAGTTTGTTGTGAAAAAGTCCTGGAATTCCTTGGAAAGGCGGAGCTTTTGAAGGTTGCAAAAGGAAAAAGAACGTTAAAGTTATTTCAGAAATAGATTTGGCTTATAAGTATGTGGATAAAAAAATATAAAAAAATTATTTCATTTACTGGAACAAATGGAAAAACTACGACATCGACAAAAATGGCAGAACTTTTAAATTTTGCTGGATTTCGTGCCAGACTTGCTGGAAATGCCGGATTTTCATTTGCGAAGCTGGTGGCTGATGAGGAAGAGCTGGATTATGTTGTGCTGGAACTTAGCAGCTATCAATTGGAAAATAATCCGCAAATTCATTCAAATATCGCTGGAATAATAAATTTGACACCAGATCATCTGACAAGATATAATTCGGTAGAAGATTATTATATTACAAAGTTTGCAATTTTTGATAAACAGACTGAAGATGACTTTGCATTGATTAATTTAGATGATAAAGTTTTTGATGGATTGTATAAAAGAAGTGAAATAAATGAAAGGGTAAAGGCTCAAAAAGTATATTTGAGTACACAGGCAAAGGGAACAGTTTTTGTTTATGAAAATAATATCCGTATAATGAAGGATTTAAATAGCCGTATTGATGAAATTCAAAATTTTGAAGAAAAAATTGATGAAGTTTCAGAAATTTTGATGAAAACGGATGAATTGTCGTTAAAAGGGAAACATAATTTGGAAAATATGCTGTTTTTTTAATAAGTTCGGCAAAAAAATATTAAATGTGGAAAATGAAAAAAATTAGTTGAATTTTTTTGAAATCGACAACTGCATTGGAGCATAGGCTTGAAAAACTTCTTTGTAAAGGAGAATACAACGTTTATTAATGATTCTAAAAGGAACAAATGTGGAATCGACATTGAAGGCTATTGATTCGTTTAATAATGCGATTATTATGATTTTAGGCGGAGATGATAAGAAAATTGATAATATGCCTTTAATTAAAAAGAGTTAAGGAAAAAGTTGATTTTGTTTATTTGATTGGAGATAATGCTCAGATTTTTGATTGATGATATGGAAAAAGTTGGATATAAGAATTATAAAAAAATTTAGAGACAGTTGAAAAATGTGCTGAATTATTTAAAGGAAAAATGTGGATTTTTTTCAAAGGATCAGACAGTGCTGTTTTTCACCTGCGACTTCTAGTTTTTGCCAATTCAAGAGTTTTTGAACATAGGGGAAAAAGTATTTAAGGAATTGACAGAAAAAAATTATTGGGAAATAATTTTTTTCTTTTGGAAAAATGGAATTTAGGAGAAAAAAAATTGAATAGGAAAAAAATATTAGGGACAGGATTTATAATAGTAATTTTAATACTTTCAGCACTTAGCATCATAACGATGGCAAGCCTTAGTGCTCCAAGGGCACAAAATGAAAATAAAGTAAGCTATTATTATTTAATGCGGCAAATGATATGGTTAATTTTTGGATGGCTAGGCTTTTTTTGGTTACTGCTAATCTTAATTATAAAAAAAATACAGGAAATAACAAAATATTTATATGTTATAGGTGCTTTTTCACTTGTGATGGTCTTAGTGATAGGAACAACTAAAAATGGAGCTAAACGTTGGATTGACCTTGGAATGGGAATGCGTATTCAGCCTTCGGAATTTGTAAAGCTGATATTGATTGTAGTTCTTTCAACACTTGTGTATAATCTTAAAATTCGGAATAAGATAAGTAAGCATCCATGGTTGTCAAGTATAGTTATAATGGGAACTACAGGAGTCTATATGTTTCTTATTTTTATTTGAAAAAAATCATTTAGTAATACAGTTCAGATTGCAATAATTGGAATGACTTATTTACTTGTTTCAGAATTAAAATTTTCAATAATTGCACTTTATACGGGACTAGGCGGGATTTTAGGATGGTTTGGAGTAATGAAAGTTGGGTATAGGGCAAGCAGAATTGCGGAGCATACTTCTAAAGAAATCGGATTCCAGACAACGCAGTCGTTAATTGCAATATCTAACGGTAAGATTTTTGGAAAATTTTATGGAAATGGATTCCAGAAATATGGATTTTTGCCAGAAATACATACAGATTATATCTTTTCGGGATATGCTGAAGAAAAATGGATTTTTTTAGGAATATTATTTCTGCTTGGGTTATATGCAGCTTTTATTAATTATAATTGGAATTACTTTAAAAAAAGTAAAAGACTTGTATGCAAAAATATCTTTTAGCTGGAATTTTTTTATAATAATTGCAACACAGGTAATTGGAAATGTGGCAGTTACAAGTAAAATAATCCCTTCTACAGGAATCCCGCTTCCAATGATGAGCTACGGTGGAAGTACAATGGTTGCGATGATGCTGATGCTCGGCATTGTCTATAATATAATAAGAACAGTCTATAAGCAGGAAATGGGAAATCAGCTGGATGAGTTAAATGAAATTGACTATATGATGTAATAAATCAAATAAAATGAGAGGAAGAATAAGCGATGGAAAAAGTAGTATTTACTACAGGTGGAACAGGTGGACACATTTATCCTGCCTTATCAATTGCAAAAAAAGTAAGGGAAAAGGGAATAGATACTTTATTTATTGGGACGAAGCATAGAATGGAAAAGGACATTGTGCCAAAGGAAAACTTTAGATTTATAGGACTTGATGTATTGCCGTTAAGAAGTATAAAATCTGTATTTAAAATGATGAAAGCAACGATGGATACAATAAAGCTGCTAAAGAAGGAAAAACCTACAAAAATAATAGCATTTGGAAATTATATAACAATACCAGTATTGGTAGCGGCTAATGTGCTGCGAATACCATATTACCTTCAGGAGCAGAATCACACAATGGGTCAAGCAAATAAGTGGTTTTACAAAGGGGCAAAAAAAGTATTTGTCGCTTTTGAAAATACGCTTGAAAGTGTTAAGGAAAAATATAAAGGCAAATTTGTTGTGACTGGAAATCCACTGAGGGAAGAATTTTATGGGAAAAATAAAGCTGAAGAAAGAAAAAAACTGAATATAAAGGATGATGAGAAAGTAATTCTTGTAATTGGTGGAAGTTTGGGAGCTAAAAATATAAATGAGGCTATCTTGAAAAAGTGGAAAACACTTTCATCAGATGGAGAAATAAGATTATTTTGGGCAACTGGGAAGGATAATTACGAGGCTTCAACTTACAGAATAAGAGATTTTGGAACAGCAGTAGTTGAGCCGTATTTTGAAAATGTGCCAGAACTGATGGCAGCTTCTGATATTGTAATTTGCCGTGCTGGAGCTTCAACTATTTCTGAACTTATCCAGCTGGAAAAGCCATCGGTATTGATTCCATACGATTTTGTCGGACAAAAGGAAAATGCAGATGTGCTGGAATATGTAAATGGTGCAAAAATATTTACAAATGAAACTGCAGAAGAGGCGATAGATGAGGCTCTGTCAATAGTGGGACAGGCTTCAATGCTGGAATTTATGAGTGAAAATGTAAGAACCTTGAAAAAGGGAAATTCAGCGGAAATAATAGTAAATGAAATGGGACTTTAAACAGAGAACATAGAAATAAATTATAAAAACAGGAAAGAGAAAATTTGGAGGAAATTATGCTAACAAAAAGTAAATAACGTGTATTTTAGCGGAATAAATGGAATTGGAATGAGTGGACTTGCAAAAAAATTTTTAGCAGCAGATGGATTTAATGTGGCAGGTTCAGATTTAGAAAGAAAAAGCTGTGACAAAAAGATATGGAAGATATGGGAATAAAAAGTTTACATTGGGCAAGTTGAAGAAAAATGTAAAAAGATAAGGGAATAGACTTATTTGTATATTCAACAGCAATTAAAGAAACAAATCCGGAATATAAATATATTGTTGACAATAATATAAAAAAATAAAAAGAGGACAGCTGCTTGCAGAAATAATGAACAGATTTGATGGAATCGCTGTAGCGGGAACTCACGGAAAAAAACTACTACAAGTTCAATGATGAGCGTGGCACTTTTGGAAAAAAAGAGCCATTTATCGTAGTTGGAGGAATAATTCCTGAAATTCAAAGTAACAGTAAAATTGGAAATTCAGAATATTTTTATTGCTGAAGCTGATGAAAGTGACAATTCATTTTTTTGTATATAAAACCAAAAATATTCTGTTGTAACAAATGTAGAAGCCGATCACTTGGATCATCACGGAACATTTGAAAATATAAAGAAATCATTTGAGCAATTTATCGACAGTACAGAAAGAATTGCAGTTCTTTGTAAAGATACTGTCGGAAAAGTTGGGCTTAATTTGAAGAATAAAAAAATATAGCATGGTATAGCATAAAGGATGAAACTGCTGATATTTATGCAAAAAATATAAGAGTGGAAAATGGAATAACAAGTTTTGAAGTTGTGAAAAAAGGTGAAGATTTGGGAACATTCAGCTTGAGCATTCCTGGAGAGCACAATGTTGCAAATTCGCTTCCAGTAATTTATTTTGCCCACGAATTTAATTGCAATATGAAAAAAAGTAAAGGAAAGAATTTTTAAAAATTTAAAGGGGCAAAAGAGAAGATACCAAGTTATTTATGATAATAATTTAAGAATAATTGATGATTATGCACATCATCCAACAGAAGTAAAAAGTTACAATAACTGCAGGCACATAAGACTGAAAAAGGGAAAAAGTAACTGTAATTTTTCAGCCGCACCGATATAGCCGTACAAAAATTCTTCTTTGATGACTTTGTAACTTCATTAAAGGAAGCCGATGACTTTAATTCTGCTTCCAATATATGCAGCAAGTGAAGACAATACTTATGGGAGTATCTTCAGAATTGCTTGCTGAAAAAAATCGGAGGAAATGTGAGGGTGCAAACTCAGGAGGAAATTGAAAATATTATAAAAAAATGATAGAAATAGCGGAAATACTTATGTATTTATGGGAGCTGGAAGTGTATCAGGAGTAGCTCATGCAATTGCGGATGATTTGAAAAAGATGGAAAAAAATAAATATAATTAAAAAGTAGAAATCCAAAAAAAGGAGAAGTAAAATAGAAAATGGAAATAATAAAAAAATGCCAAAAATGAAGGAATATTCAAATATGAAAGTTAGCGGAACTGCAAAAGAGCTTATTTTTCATAGATGATAAAAAAATGAATTAAAGGAAATTTTACAAACTAGAAGCAATATTTTTCCTTTTGGGAAATGGAACAAATACTCTTATTAACGATGGAAATTTAGATATAAGTTTTTTTGTCGTTAAAAAGACTGAAAAAAATATAACAGTTGAAAAAAAGTTAGAAATGAAGAAAAAGCTGGAGATGAAAAATAAAGAGAATAACTACGATCTTGTAAGGGTAGAAGCTGGACTGGACTTAGATGATCTGATAGAATTTATGGAAAAAAATAATTATTCAGGACTGGAAAATATTACTGGAATCCCAGGATCTGTTGGTGGGCTTGTCAATATGAATGGTGGAGCTTATGGAACAGAGATTTTTGACTGTATTGAGGAAGTTGAAGTTTGTAAAAATGATGGAGAAATTGTAAAAATTAAGACAACAGATTTGAACTTTAAATATAGAACTACTGAAATAAAGGAAAATAAATGGATTGTAGTTTCTGCTCTTTTTAAATTTGGATTTGGGTTTGACAAGGCTGCTTCAGAGGATAAAAGGGAACAAAGAAAAGTGAAACATCCATTGGATTTGCCAAATTTAGGAAGTACATTTAAAAATCCAGAAGGAAAATTTGCAGCAAGATTAATTTCTGATGCTGATTTGAAGGGATATAGAGTTGGAGATGCGGCAGTTTCCACAAAACATCCAAATTTTGTTACAAATTTAGGTAATGCTACTTTTAATGATGTTATTTCAGTTATTGAACATGTTAAGGAAGTTGTCTTTGAAAAAGTTTGGAATAAAATTAGAAACAGAGATTATAATTCTAAAAAAAGTTAATAAAAAAATTTAAATTAAAAAAATTTTTAAAATGTGGGTTCTAAAATAAAGAATTATAGTCTTTTAGTTCTGTTTTTGGAGCGGTTTTATTAATAAATTTAAATAAATTTATTTAAGATATTGAATAAAATTCAAAAAAAGTGTATAATAATATAAAAAAACGGAGTTAAAAATGAAAAAAACCGGTTAAAGTATTGATTTTACTGTTTTTTTATTGGCAGGGATAATGTTTTTTTGGTAAAAATGTTTATTGAGACTGATTATTTTTAAAGTTCAGGAAGTTCTAGTGGAAGGTAAGTCTGATCTGCTTAGACAGGATATAGTAGCTCAGCTTGAACAAATGAAGGGGAAAAAAATATCGTATATTTAAATACGAATGATATTGAAAATCATATAAAAAGTGATGTGCGAGTAAAAAAAGTATCAGTAAAAAAACTTTTTTTCCAAGTAAAATTAAAGTTGTTCTGGAGGAAAGAGAGCCATATGTTTATAAAAAAAGGAAATGAAACACTTTTTAGCAGACAAGGATTTAAATATATATGGTGATATTCTGGAAGAACCTGCAAAAAAATATTCCTATAATAGATTACACAGATGATGAAAGTCTAAATGCAATGAAGACTATACTTTCGAGAATAAAAAAACAAAGACTTTTATGCTATGATTTCAGAAATAAGGCAATCTGAAAAAAATTACGAAATACTTCTTACAAATAATGTAAGAATAATAACAGAAACAACAGTAACAGAAAAAAATATGAAGAAGCATATAGATTATACGAAAAAAAATAAGAAAAAAAGGACCAGTAATTTCTATGGATTTGAGATTTATAGATAAAATTATTGTGAAAATGATATTTTACGTGAAATTAAGAGAAAGGAGAAGCTACTTTTAAAAAGTTATTAAGTTAATTTGAGTAGCAAGGAAAAAATGGATAACTTTAGCAATGCAGCGAAACTGAAGGTAGTGGGAGTAGGTGGAGCAGGTGGAAATGCAATAAACGATATGATAGAGAGCAATATAACGACTGTTGATTTTATAGCAATAAATACAGATCAGCAAGATTTAGATAGATCAAAGGCATCTATAAAAGTACTTTTAGGAAAAGGAATGGGAGCCGGTGCAGATCCTGAGAAAGGGAGAATTGCTGCAAAGGAATCAGAAGAAAAAATAAAAGACGTTCTGGAAGGTACAGATATGTTATTCATAACTGCCGGAATGGGTGGTGGAACTGGAACAGGAGCTTCTCCAATTATTGCCGAAGTGGCAAAAGCAATGGGAATTTTAACTGTAGCTATTGTAACTAAGCCTTTTAGTTTTGAAGGGCCGTTAAAGAAAAATAACGCTGCACTTGGAATTGACAATTTAAGAGAGAATGTAGATACTTTAATTGCTATTCCGAATGACAGGCTGTTTGAAATACCTGGAATGAATATCTCTTTAATGAATGCATTTAAAGAGGCAAATGGAGTTTTAAAAATGGGAATAAAAGGTATTTCTGACTTGATTACAAAACAAGGAATTGTAAATTTAGATTTTGCAGATATAAAAATCTATTATGCAAAAATTCTGGAATTGCAATGCTAGGATTTGGGGAAGCAAATGGCGATGAAAAAGCCAAGAGTGCAACAGCTCAGGCATTAAACAGTCCGCTATTGGAAAAAAATCTATCGAAGGTGCAAGAAAAATCTTGATAAACGTTACAGCTGGTCCAGATATTGGATTACAGGAAATACAGGAAGTTGCTCAAACAATCTCAGAAAAAGCAGGACATGATAAGGCTAATTTATTATGGGGTTACATTATGGAACCTGAATTGGAAGCGTACAATAAGCGTATCACTAGTGGCGACAGATTTTTGAAGAAGAATCTTTTTTTCAAATAATGCAAAATCTTCACAAACAATAAGATTTGCGCCATCGGAAGAAAAAGTTAAAGAAGAAGAAAAAAACGAAAAAATTAATTATAAAAATGAAGAAAATGACTATGAAGAAGAGGAAGAAAAAGTGGAAGATCCAGGAGATTTTTGTATTGCCGCCATTTTTTTGAAGAGTAATTAAATTTAAAAGTCTAATATTGTCAAAGTAAAATACAAAATTTTGATGACTTTATAAAGTAGAATAACTTTAAGATATAAGTCAATCTCAATAATAAACTTAAGAGAAAGAATTTCTTGAAATTTTTGTTTTTTTAAGAATATATTTTGATATAATATCAAAAGAATTTAAATAAATTTTTGAAAAATAACTTGATTTTTATTAGGCTTTTTTTGGTATAATTATAGAACCTGCTCTATTTTTAGAAGTAGGGCTAAAAAGCCATAGGAAAGGAGAAAGAAAATGAGAAATTATGAAATTATGTTTATTTTATCTACACAATTAACAGATGAAGAAAAAAACAAGCTGGAGTTGCATTTGTAGAAGAAACATTAAAAAGTTGCAGGAGCAGCTGAAGTTAAGACAGAAGTTTGGGGAGATAGAAAATTAGCTTATCCAATTAAGAAAAAAAAGAAAATGGATACTATGTTTTAACAACATTCCAAGCAGATGGAACTAAATTTACTGAAATTGAATCAAAATTAAATATTAATGAATCAATTTTAAAAATATATGATTGTTAAAAAAACGACTAATTTAAAGTATTATAATTGATAAATACAAAAATTTGAGGTTAAAAAAATATTATAATTAGGGGGAAATTATGAACGTAGTAATATTAATGGGAAGAATGACAAGAGATCCTGAATTAAAGTATACTTCAGGAGGTAAAGCATATACTAGTTTTACACTGGCTGTGCAAAAAATGAAAGATGATGCTGAGTTTATTGACTGTATTGCCTGGGAAAAGACAGCAGAAACCATTGCTGAATATTTTAGAAAAGGTAGAAAAATTCTTGTGCAAGGACGTTTGAATGTAAGCAGTTACGAACAAAACGGCGAAAAAAGAAAATCTACAAAAGTTGTTGTAAGTAGTTTTGAGTTTGTTGAAAGTTCAGGAACTAGCAATAATAATGGCGGGTATCAGCAAAATCAGCCTTATAATGGAAATGGCGGAAATAGCGGAAGTAAACCAGTTCATAATAATACATATGAAAATGATGACGATACGGATGATAATGAAGATTTTTCCGTTTTTAGTAACTAGGCAAGTTTTATAAAAAAATTGCTATAAAAGTTTTTTTAGGAGGTGCAAATTAATGAGAGCTAAAACCAGTTACAGAATTTAAAAAGAAGAAAAAGAAGACCAAAAAGTTAAATTTAAAGTAGAAGATATTAACTATAAAAAAATGTTGAATTATTAAAAAAACTTTATGAATGATAAGGGAAAAAAATCTCTCCTGCGAGAGTAACAGGATTAGAAGCTAAAGTTCAAAGAAAAATTGCAAAAAGCAATTAAAAGAGCTAGACAAATCGCTTTAATGCCTTATACAAGAATTGAAAAAAATAATAATAAATTTTTTTCTTTTTAATTGAAAAATTACGGTTATATATTTATAATTTTTAGCCGTAATTTAGTTAAAAAAATCCAAGACTATTTAAAAATAAGTTTGGCTTGTTTATAAATAGTCTTTTTTTATGAAAAAAATGTGGAAAAATTAAGATTAATATTGTATAATGTATCAAATATACATAATCCCTTTAATATTGAACTGAAAAATTAATATTGTTTCTCATTTAAGCAGTGAATTTATACTATTTTTCCATTTAAACAGCGGATTAGTTATAAGTTTGACTTAATATAACTTCTATTTTTTTATGGAATTTGAGATTACTTTAAAGAAAAAAATTACTTGCTATAGATAACTATTTTTTTCCAATAGCAATAGTTAAAAAAAGTAATGGGAATACAATATTTAAGTTTAGTTTTTAAAGTGGTTTTGCTGTATAAAAATAGGTGGTAATAAAAATGCTGAATAAAAAAATGAATATAATTTTACTTTTTTTATTTATTTTTTTATGGCAGGATGTGATAAAAAAAGGGAGTGAAGCGAAAGAAAAAAAGAGATAATCCTGAGAATATACAAAAGTAAAACTGCAAAAGGAAAAACATTTTTTTTCAAATAATTCAATAGAAAAAAATAATAGAAATATTTTCAAAAAAATCTAAAAAGTAATAAAGTAAGTATTGAAAATTTTGAAAAAAATTAACTTATGAAAATAAAAAAATTATTATTATGCTAAAATACATTCAAGAGGAAATGCCGTTTATGCCCTTGATTATAGTGGACTAAGTGCAACTAGCATATTTTTAAAGGTTAATAATGTAAATGGGGCAAATTTGGGAATTATTGAAAATATGGTTGTAAATTTGATACAAGTGTCTGATGAAAATATTAAGGATTCAGAAGCTAGAGCAATTTATACAAAAATTTTGTCAAATTTGGGGAAAAAGGAATTATCAAGCCTTTTTAACCTATACAAATGGCATAATTTATGGAATAAGAATAGATCCTGCAACAGGAGAACTTATATTTTTTGCTAGGGAATCGGAAGATGAAAAGGCAGTAACAAGTATTCCAAAATTAAATTTTATTGATAAGAAAAAAGTTAGTGAAAAAGCATTAACAAAATTGGGAGAAAGTAAATAATTTAAGAAAAAATGGAGGTAAAATGAATTTAGAAGCATTATTAGGACTTTTACAAGGACAAGATTTAGGGAAATTAGCCGAGCAAGTTGGAGGAAGCAGCACAGAAGCGAGAAATGGAGTAGCAGCGGCTCTACCAGCAATTTTGGCAGCAGTTAATAAAAATGCAAATAATAGCGAAAAAGCACAAGGATTGAATAAAGCGTTGGAACAGCACGATGGCTCAGTATTAAATAATCTTGGAAGTTATTTGCAAAATCCAGATTTAAAAGATGGAGCAGGAATTTTGAACCATTTATTTGGTGGGAATACACAAAATGTGGCAAATGCTGTTTCTCAGTCGAGCGGTTTAGATGCACAAGGAAGTTTGAAGATGTTAGAAACTTTAGCACCATTGGTTTTAGGAGCATTGGGACAACAGAAAAAGGAAAATAATTTGGATGCACAAGGAATTAGCAATTTAACTTCAAATCTTGCTGCAAATTTTGGCGGAGAAGGCGGGATTATGAGCATGATTACAAATTTATTGGATGCAAATAAAGATGGAAATGTAATGGATGATTTGACTGGGATGATTGGTAAATTTTTTGGTGGAAAAATAAAAATTTAAAAAAATAATTAGTTTTAGTAAGTTGTAAAAATTCTTGCTATAAAATAAATAAAATATAATTTGTAAATAAAAGGAATTACTTGAAATCTTGAGTAGTTCTTTTTATTTATTGAATAAATTTATTTTTCAAAAAAATTAAATGTTTTTAAATACAGCAATTAATACATTTCCTGTTTAATACTATTCCCTCGTTTAAAAAGCGAATATTTATTGTAACAAGAGGTCTTAACTTCTCGTTACAAAAAAATAAATAAAATATAGTTTCTATTTTTTTCAAATAGGATTTAGAATAAAATATGATACAATAAATATTATTTGTTAATTTTTTTATAGTTGTTAGTGGAGGATTTTTATGAGAGAAATAACAATTATTTATATAATTGCGATTATAATTTTACTGATTTACTGCTTTTTGGACAGTAAAATTTTGGGGTAAAAATTTTTTTCAAAAAGATGTACTACCAAAATTGAAAGTTCCAAAAAGTATTTCTGCAATGGGAGTTGGAATTTTTGAATAATTCTGAGGCCGGAGAAAAAAATTTTCATATTGGGATATTTTTCTTTGGTTGAGAAAAAAATTTTATAACTGCGAAAAAGAGAAAAACTTTTTGAAAATATGGATTTTTCAAACGGATATTTTGTATAAGAAAAATTTGGAAAAATCTAAAAGTAATTATTACAGACAAGATGAGCTTTTTGCAGAAGAGCGATGGGTTTTAGATAGCTTTGTCGGATTCTGAAAATGGGATTTTAAGTGATTATCAAAGTTTTGGAAATAGAGAGAAATTGCCGAAAATGGATGAAAAAGAATGTTGATAGGAGAAAAAGAGATTTTTTAGAGAAGTCTTGCAAGTGCTAATAATTTTTTTAGTAGCTTTTTTTGATAAATGTAATTTTTAAAGGGTTCGTCGGATAATTCGAGTAACGGCTCTTCGAGTAGTTCATATAATCAAAAAAATCTTTAGATCCTTTTTGAAAAAAATGTTTGAGATTTATAAAAGGACGAAGAAAAAGTTTTTTTAGGTTCATTCTGGTCGCCTGAAAAAAATTGGAAGAATTTATAATTTATAAGAAAAAAATTCAGGATTTTTATATCTTTTTATTTTTGGAGTTATTTTTGGCTTCAATTATAATGACAAGTAAAGATGTAAAATTTGGAAGTGGGAGAAGGAATTTTGGACTTATAGTTTTAGCTGCAATAATCGTTTTTTTCTTGGAAAGTCTTTTGGCTAAGAATATCATTTTTACCGATATTTTCTAAGTATATCCCAAAAAAATAGTAAAAAAATTTTTTTGTTGCATTGGTATTTTTTTATTTTTCGTTGTATAGTTTTATGTTGCCAAATATTGCATTCATATTTGAACTAAGATTTTATATTTTAATTCCACTGATATTTGTAATTTTTATTTTTTTCATTTACAAGAAATTAATCGTGCGATATACTGAAAATGGACTTTTGGCCATGAATGAAATTGAATCATTCAGAAAATACATTTTAAATTTTGAAAAAAATTAGAAGTTCCCACTTTTTTTCAAGTGAAAATGAATTAATCGAAAATTTTTCAGCAAATGTATATTTACGCTTTTTGCTTTGGGAATTGAAAAAAAGATTTTTTTGAATTTTTTTGGATGTTACTTTGGAGAAAAAAATAATTTTTCTGGGAGAAAAGAATTTATTTATGAAAAAAACTTTTGGATTTCGACTGTTTTTTTGTGATAAAAAAATTGTTGGGGGAATTGAAAGTTAATATTATGAGAAGATGATTCTTTAAGGAGGAAATTTTATGAAAAAAATTTTTAGAAAAAAAATTGGGAAAAGATGAGTTACTTGAATATTTTCGTTCATCTAAAGGACGATTTGCTGTTGGAAATTTTTGTTGGAATTAATGGACAATTTGCTATTTTTACTTCGATTAGTAAATATGGGAAAAAAATGGTGGATTTAGATTTATAAAAATAGATGATTTAAAAAGAATTGCAAAAAAATACAGAATATTTAGCGTCAATGAAAGAAAAAAATAAAAGAAAGAAATTCTGAGAATAGAAGAATTGTTGAACTTGAAAAAAATAAATTTTTTTAAAGAATTATTTAGATATCTTAAAAAAAATAAAATAAAATTGAAAATATTTTTTTGAAGATGACTACCAAAAAGAAGGGTATTTATTGAAAGAAACAAAAAGAATTTTTTTGCATTTTCAGTGGTGTAATGAGGAAGGAAATCCTGAAGAAGTTATTAGAAAAAGTGAAGCGAAGAGAATTGAGGTAGGAGAAAATATTATTAAAGACATAATTATTAAAGGTGAAAAAGTTAAGAGAAATAAAATTATAGTAGCTGAAGATGATATTCAAGGAGATATTCTTTTTCAAGATGAAGATTATTCATTGATTTATGAAAATAATTTGTTTTTGGGAAGATTCAAATTTTTGTGATAGTGAGAACAACTGATATTTGGGAAATTACAGAAAAAAAGTTTATAAAATAGAAACAGAAAGCGTTTCTCCAAATGATATTTTTTTCTGATATTTCAAATATGGAGATAAAAGAAATTTTGAAAAGATGTTATGAAAATAAGATATTGATAGATTTTTGAATATGAACAGTCATATTATGAAAAAAATACGGAATCATTGAAAAAAACTTGAAGATGATAAATTGATTTTTAAAAGAAATAAGTAAAATAAGTGGAATTTTTTTGTTTCTAAATCAGAAATATTGATTAAAGATATTTCGTTTTTTTATTTGTGAGAAATTGTAGAGTTTTTGAGAATCGTGGGATAAAACTATGGTAAAAAAAGAGAACTGATTTGATTGGTTCTCTTTCATTTTTTTATCTATTATTTTGAAAAATTTTTTTGGATAAAATTTTTTTCATATTCGTGATGTCATTGTATTATAAAAAGTCAGTAAAATAAAATATTTTAAAATAAAAAAATTTTTTTACTATAATTCCAAAAATCATAAATCCAGCAAAAAAATCTATAATCTTTTTTCCGTTGAATTCCATTTATATTATATTCATCTAAATTATCCATAGAAAGAACATATTTTTGGATAGTTGTCTTCAATGTTTTTTTAATGGAGAAAATTCTCGTTCAATGGTGTTTTCTGAGGCTAAAAAGATAAGTTGCTTGAATATATAATTTTTTTATCTTCTTTTTGTGCGATGAAATCAATTTCTTTTGTTTTTTTAATTTTCCGATATTTACATTGTATTTTTCTTCTTAATAATTCTAAATAGATGATGTTTTTCAAGATGACCAGCGATGTCGTTTGCTTTGTATCCCTAATTGAGAATGTTTTTAAACCCTAAGTCAAGAAGATAAAATTTTTTTCTTGTGTTTCTAAAATGGATTTTTCCTTTTTATGTCATATCTTTGAACTTTTGAAATAATATACGCATTTTCAAGTGCCTTTTAAATAATTGTAAACGGTTTCAACGCTTAACTTTCTACCTTGGCTTTTTCAAAAAAATCTGAAATTTTTTTGCAGAAAAAAATATTTCCAATATTGTCAAAAATGTATAAAATTATTCGTTCTAAAAGTTCAATATCCCTTATATTATTTCTTGCAACAACATCTTTTAGCAAGACAGAATTATAAATATCAGTCAAATATTGATAAATAGAAGTTTTATCTTGATTAAAATTGTGGATGGCAGGTAAACCTCCAAACTGCAAAATATTTTTTTCAAAAATATTCTTCATTGCTGTAAATTTTTTTCTGGATTTTTGAATTTTGGAAAAATCTATAAATTCTTTAAAAGATAAAGGAAAAAAACCTTTATTTCAACATATCTTCCTGCAATGTAGGTAGCCAATTCCGAAGATAATAAATTAGCATTCGAGACCAGTGATATAAATATCACAATCTAAGTCAACTAGCAATGAATTTATTACTTTTTTTCCCAAGAAGCAACTTCTTGAATTTCATCGAGTAAAATATAAATTTTACCAGCTAAATTTTTTTGATTTTTTTCAATAATATAGCTATATAATTTTTTTGAAAATTTGCAAATTCAGCGAACATTAAAGACTCAAAATTAATAAAAATAATATTTTCTTTATTAATTCCCTTTTCTTCAAGTTCTTTAGATATTAATTTTTAAAATCATAGATTTCCCGCTTCTACGCATACCAGTAATAACTTTTATTATCGGCTTATCCATAAATTTCCTAATTTCTTTTTAAATATTGCTCTCTTTTTATCATTTTATTACCACCTATATTAATATATACAAGAAATTATATCCTAAATTAAAAACTTTTTTTCAACTTATACTAGAAAAAAACTTTTACAAAATAATATATTTTTTTATTTATATAATAGAAAAAAATAAATAAAAATTTCTGATAAAATAAAAAAAGAGGCATAAAAACCTCTTTTTGCTTTTTTAAATATATTTAATAGTAAATTTCATTTTTTTATAAATAAAAAAATTTATAAAGCTGTAATAAAAGTTAAAAAAATCCTAATATTACACCAGCTAAATTTGGAACAATAAGGATAAAATCTTTTTAGGTTCTTTAGTCCATCCGTAAATAACCCAAATTAGACAAGAAATCGAAGCCGTAAGAGGTTGCCAAGGCTGAGCTTTTTCTCCTCCTAAATTAGCGATAATTTGAGGAATATAGGTTATAAACACAAAAAAACTCCAATAAATGCTCCAATTGAACCAACAATAGTGTTAATTTTTCTTTTTGTTCATAAAATTACCTCCTTTTTTTAAAAAAAGTATATATATAAATTATATCAAAGTTTAATATTATTGTCAAATTTAAAAGTAAAAATTTCTTTAATGAGAAATTCCCAAACATTGTAAACAAATATCAAAAAAATGATATAATTTAACGAATAAAAATTAAAATATAGGATAAAAAAATAATTTGATAAAAAAATAGAGAAAAGGAAGGGAATTTGATGAGTTTAGTGCAATTTAATAGGGTGTATAAAGCAGTTTGCTGGGGAATATATATTGAAGGATATTAATTTTACGATTGAGGAGAAGGATAAGATTGGGCTTGTTGGGGTGAATGGAGCTGGGAAATCGACGATTATTCGGATGTTACTTGATAGAGAGCGAATTGATGGGGCGGAAGATAATTTGAATGAAGTTGGGAATATTGTGAAAAGTCCTTCTATGAAAATTGGATATTTGTCGCAAAATCATGAATTTTCAGATGAAAAAAATACGATTTATGAAGAGATGATGTCGGTTTTTGCAGAAGAGAGGGAAATTTGGCATGAACTTCAGAAGGTTAATTTGCTTTTGGGAACGGCTGAAAATGATGAGCTGGAAAAATTGATTAATAAGTCTGCGGAGTTGTCGTCGCTTTATGAGGCGAAGGGCGGATATGATATTGAGTATAAGATAAAGCAGATTTTGACTGGGCTGGAGCTTACTGAGGAATATTACAATTTGGTGTTAAAAGATTTGAGTGGTGGAGAGCAAACTAGGGTTTCACTTGCAAAATTGCTATTATCTGAGCCAGATTTGCTAATTTTAGATGAGCCGACAAACCATTTGGATTTGGTTTCAATTGAGTGGCTGGAAGATTATTTGAAACGGTATGCGAAGGCGTTTTTGCTTGTTTCACATGATAGGATTTTTTTGGATAATGTTTGTAACAAAATTTTTGAAATTGAGAATAAGAAATTGCATAAATATGATGGGAATTTTTCTGCATTTATCATTCAAAAAGAGATGATTTTGAAAGGGGAAATGAAGCGTTACGAAAAAGAGCAGGAAAAAATTAAGAAAATGGAAGAATACATTGACAGATTCCGTGCTGGAATAAAGGCTAGACAGGCAAAAGGTCGACAAAAAATTCTAGATAGAATCGAGCGAATGGACGACCCTGTTTTTAATCCGCAAAGAATGAAATTGAAATTTGAAACAGATACAATTACTGGTGACAATGTTTAAAAGTGAATGGAATTTCAAAAAGTTTTGACAACAAAAAAGTATTGAATAATGTGAGTTTTCAGCTATTTCGTGGCGAAAGAGTCGGAATTATTGGAAAAAACGGAATTGGGAAATCGACTTTACTAAAAATTTTGGTAAATAAATTGAAACAGGATTCAGGAACAGTTGAGTACGGTTCTCGTGTAAAAGTTGGTTATTACGACCAAAATCACATGGATTTGACTCCAGCAAACAATATTTTACAGGAAATCAATAATTCTCTAAATTTGACAGAAGAATATTTGCGAACACTTGCGGGAGCTTTCTTGTTTTCAGGCGATGATGTTTTGAAAAAAGTAGAAAAATTGAGCGGTGGAGAAAAAGTTAGAGTTTCATTCTTAAAATTGTATATGCAAAGATCGAATTTCCTAATTTTAGATGAACCGACAAACCATTTGGATATTTATTCAATTGAAGTTTTGGAAGACGCATTGGAAGATTTTGACGGAACAATGCTTGTCGTTTCTCACAACAGACACTTTTTAGACACAGTTTGTAACACAATTTACTATCTTGATGAAAATGGTCTTACGAAATTTAAAGGAAATTACGAAGATTACAAGGAAAGTTTGAAAAACAATAAATCGAATCCGACTGCAACTGACATTGAGACCAAAGAAGAGCAAAAATTGTCATATCAGGAGCAAAAAGAACTTTCTAAAAAAATCTCGAAATTGAAAAGAGATATTGCAAAATTGGAAGAAAAAATGGAGAAAATCTCAGAAAAACGTGAAGAATTGAATAAAGATTATGAAGAAGCTGGGCGAAAAAATGATGTTGGAAAATTGATGGAAATTCAGGAGGAATTTGACAGATTGGATAGTGACGAGATGGAAACGATGGAAGAATGGGATTTGAAGAGTGAGGAATTGAAGGGATTTGAAGAATAGAAAGTAGAATGGGGGAAAATAAATGACAAATAGCAAATACAACTGGGAAAACGAAAGTGACAAAATTTTAAAAAGGCTAGTTCCTCAAGACGAAGAAGAATTTTTGAGTAAAAGAAGGGCAAGAGAATTGTTTGATAATGGGATATTGAAAAATATTCAAGTGGGAACTTTTGAAGGATTGAAGGAAATACATTGGTATTTGTTTCAAGAATGTTATGGAACTGCTGGAGAAGTGCGAAAACATGATATTCGGAAAGGTGATACCATGTTTTGTCGTGCGATGTATCTTGAAGATAATTTAAAGACGGTTTCAAAAATGCCTGAAAATAATTTTGAGGAAATAGTTGAAAAATATGTTGAGATGAATATAATGCACCCATTTTATGAGGGAAATGGGAGAGCTACTAGGATTTGGCTCGATCAGATGTTGATAAAAAGATTGGGAATGTGTGTGGATTGGCAAAAAATTAATAGAAATGACTATTTATCAGCGATGAAAAGAAGTGTGGTTAATGATTTGGAATTAAAATTTCTTTTGAAGGAGAATTTGACGGAAGATGTGGAAAGCAGAGATATATTCATGAAAGGGATTAATCAGTCTTATGAATATGAAAATATGAGGAAATATGATGTGATAAATATATAAGTAAATGTTTGAAATTATACTGATTTGTAAAAGGAGGTTTGAATGAAAAAAAGCGGTTATTGAAAATATTAATGCTATTATTTTTTTAATTGGAAATTTAACATTTTTCAGAATATGTTGTGAAAAGACGGGAAAGTTTTTTTATAATGGGAAAGAAGTTTGGGTTGAGGATATGAAGAGTTTTAGGATTTTTAAATGATAAAATTGCGGCAGATAGTCAGAATGTATATTTTAGAGGATATAGGACAATTTCGCCATATGGTAGAAATTCAAAAAGATTTTATTGGTGTTTTTTTCAAAAAGAAAGAAAAGAAGAACAAAAAAAGAAATAAAATATGATGTTAAAAAGATTGAGTTAATTCCTAGCAGAGAAAAAAAGACAGATATTTTTTTATTTTTTTAAGTATAATAAAAAAATATATGCTGTGTATGGACTCGGTGGTGAATCTTTTTGGAATACAAGATGTAGATTATGAAACTTTTAAAGAAGTATCTGGAAGTTTTGTGAAAGATAAAAATAAAGTTTATTTTGTTAGACTATCTGGTGGATTTTGTAGTTATTCAGGTGATTATTGTCAATCATTTTTTTCTTGGTATGCCAGAAATAAAAGGAATAGTTCCTAAAAAAATTTTAAAGTTATTATAGATAATTCAGATTATGATAAAATATTTGTCGAAAAATGACGGGGAACTATATTTTATGAAATCTAATCCATATTCTGAAGAGGATTTTTAAACTTGAAGAATTAAAAGCAAGTAGATATAAAAACTTTTTAAGCCTTTGGAGTATAAACTTATAAAAGACAAAAAAATAATATATTTCTTTAAAGATAATAAATTTATAAAAATTTGAAAAAGGCAGATGCAAATACATTTGAAGTTATTGGGAACGGCTATGCAAGGGATAACAGCAATATTTATTTTTTTGTATCCAAACTTGGAATATATGATGCCAATAAAAAAATGGAGGCAGATAGAAAGTCGTTTAACTTGATTAAAGTTGGAGAAGATTATACATCTTATGCGAGAGATAAGAAAAAAACATTTATTGTGATGGAAGGATATTAGAAGTGCAGATTACAAGACATTCAGAATTTTTTTAAAGAAAAAGATGAAAATGGAGAAGAAATTGTGAAAATAAAAGATAAAAAAATCATGAATATGATGAAAATTGTCTGATAAAAAGATAGAAATAGGTTTTAGAAAAAAATATAAACGAAAAATATTTTTATGAGTAATAAAAGTGATAATTTCTGAGAATAGGATTTGTATATATACTTAATAAGTATTATTTAGAAAAACATAGTAGATAAAGAGGAGGTCGAAATGGAAAAATTAGTAAGAAGAGGTGGTGGCGGACATTCTCACGGCGGAGGACATGGTCATTTTCATGGAAGTGGTGGAAGTCATCATTATGGTGGTCACTATGGTGGAGAACATAGTAGCGGAGAGCATTCGAGAGGACATTCGGATGGAGAAGGAGATGGAAAATCTAAAAAATCTGGTGATGATGAGCAAGAAAATTCGTCATCTTTTTGGAGAAGTCGTGGTTCTCATTCAAGCAGTTCAAGTCGAAAAAATTGTGAAAATATTGTTGATATTAAGAAAAGACAGGATTGTATTGAAAGTAATAGTAATGCTAATAATCTTGAAATATTTTTTTATCTTTTTGTGCTGTGATAGTTTTTTTATTTTTAAAAATAAAAGATTTTTGGGAAAAAAATATTAAAATAAAAGATTGAAATTACAAATATTATAAATATTGCTTGGCAAATTATAAAAAAAGTAAAAAAATAGGAGAAATTATGATAGAAGGAATAATAAATATAATAAAAAAAGATGTTATCAATATTAACATTAAGTACAACAGCAGTTGCTCCAATAAATACTGAAAAATACAAACCATATTGCAGATGTTGGAAAAAAAGAATTAATTTGTATTGATCCTGGACATCAAATAAAAAGGAGATCCAGGCTTAGAAGAAGTTGCACCAGGCTCATTGGAAAAAGCCAAAAAGTTTCATCTGGAGCAATGGGAGTAGCAACGAAAAAAATATGAATATCAGCTTGTGCTTGAAGTAGGATTAAAATTAAGAGATGAATTACAAGGTAAGGGTTATAAAGTGTTTATGGTACGTGAAACAAATGATGTAAATATCAGTAATAAAGAACGTGCAATTAAAACAAATGAAGCAGAATGCTCGTTGTATGTAAGACTTCATGCAGATGGAGTAGATAATTCTTCTGTAAATGGAGCTTCAGTATTAACTTCTTCACAAAAAAATCGCTACACACAAAGTGTTCAAAAATCCAGCGATAAATTTTCACATGATGTTCTATCTGAATACATAAAATCAACAGGAGCAAAAAATCGCGGGGTTTCCTATAGAGATGACCTTACAGGTACAAATTGGTCGAAAGTAACTAATACATTAATTGAATTAGGATTTATGTCAAATCCTGCAGAAGATAAAAAAATGTCAACATCAGAATATCAGAATAAAATGGTATTAGGAATAGTGAATGGTATAGAAAAAAATATTTGAAAGAAAAAGTAGAAAAAGAAATAAAGTGTTTGAAGAAATAATGAGTATATTTTTTTGTTACACTTTACTTGAGAATACACTGTTGAGAAAATTTGAAAAAAATTTCAAAAAAGTAGTTGACAAATATTTTCTTTTATGATAATATATATCTTGTCGATACGAAAATGTATCAACGGACAATAGAGATATTAATAACATAAAGAAGCAATTAAGTGTATAATCAATAAAGTCAAGTATCTTGAAAAAAAGATAACGTCAAGACTAATTAGGTGAAACTTAAATATATGTAAATATATTGAATGAAGAGTTTGATCCTGGCTCAGGATGAACGCTGACAGAATGCTTAACACATGCAAGTCTTTGGCGAAGTTGTGCTTGCACAGCCTAGCCAAGGCGGACAGGGTGAGTAACGCGTAAGGAACTTGCCCTGCAGTCAGGGATAACAGACGGAAACGACTGATAAGACCTGGTAAAGTCAGGCGGACTCATGTCCAGCCTGATGAAAAAGAGATGCTGCAGGAGAGCCTTGCGTCCCTATTAGCTTGTTGGTGGGGTAACGGCCCACCAAGGCGATGATAGGTAGCCGGCCTGAGAGGGTGGACGGCCACAGGGGACTGAGATACGGCCCTTACTCCTACGGGAGGCAGCAGTGGGGAATATTGGACAATGGGGGCAACCCTGATCCAGCAATTCTGTGTGCACGATGAAGGTTTTCGGATTGTAAAGTGCTTTCAGCAGGGAAGAAAAAAAATGACGGTACCTGCAGAAGAAGCGACGGCTAAATACGTGCCAGCAGCCGCGGTAATACGTATGTCGCAAGCGTTATCCGGAATTATTGGGCATAAAAGGGCATCTAGGCGGCCAGATAAGTCTGGGGTGAAAACTTGCGGCTCAACCGCAAGCCTGCCCTGGAAACTATGTGGCTAGAGTACTGGAGAGGTGGACGGAACTGCACGAGTAGAGGTGAAATTCGTAGATATGTGCAGGAATGCCGATGATGAAGATAGTTCACTGGACGGTAACTGACGCTGAAGTGCGAAAAGCTAGGGGAGCAAACAGGATTAGATACCCTGGTAGTCCTAGCTGTAAACGATGATTACTGGGTGTGGGCATGAAGAGTGTCCGTGCCGAAGCTAATGCGATAAGTAATCCGCCTGGGGAGTACGGCCGCAAGGCTGAAACTCAAAAGGAATTGACGGGGACCCGCACAAGCGGTGGAGCATGTGGTTTAATTCGACGCAACGCGAGGAACCTTACCAGATCTTGACATCCTGCGTAGGCCTGCGAGAGCAGGCTGTGCCTCGGGAACGCAGAGACAGGTGGTGCATGGCTGTCGACAGCTCGTGTCGTGAGATGTTGGGTTAAGTCCCGCAACGAGCGCAACCCCTATTGCTAGTTGCCATCATTAGGTTGGGAACTCTAGCAAGACTGCCTGCGAAGAGCAGGAGGAAGGCGGGGATGACGTCAAGTCATCATGCCCCTTATGATCTGGGCTACACACGTGCTACAATGGCCGGTACAGAGAGCCGCAAGGCGGCAACGCCAAGCCAATCTTTAAAAGCCGGTCCAAGTTCGGATTGAAGTCTGCAACTCGACTTCATGAAGCTGGAATCGCTAGTAATCGCAGATCAGCAATGCTGCGGTGAATACGTTCTCGGGTCTTGTACACACCGCCCGTCACACCACGAGAGTTGTCTGCACCTGAAGCTGCCGGTCCAACCGCAAGGGGAAAGCATCTAAGGTGTGGATAGTGATTGGGGTGAAGTCGTAACAAGGTATCCGTACCGGAAGGTGCGGATGGATCACCCTCCTTTCTAAGGAGAAACAAGCACTGCTTCTTTATATATCTTTATAACTGTTAGGACAATGGGAAATGAATAGTAGGTAAAAGATTATAACTGAACTGGAGTAAAAAGTTATTCTGGATATAAAAGCTAATAAGGGCACACGGAGGATGCCTAGGCAGCAACAGCCGATGAAGGACGTGATAAGCTGCGATAAGCCGGGAGAAGATGCACATAATCATTGATCCCCGGATTTCCGAATGGGTAAACCTGCATGCCTGGAGGGCATGCGTGGAAACGGTAAGCCTGCGAACTGAAACATCTAAGTAGCAGGAGGAAAGGAAAGTAAAAACGATTCCCTAAGTAGCGGCGAGCGAACGGGGAAAAGCCTAAACCGTGCCAGTGTCAAGCGGACAGCGTTGCTGGCACGGGGTTGCGGGACTTCCATTAACGGATTGTCATAATGTTTAATCTGTATATGTGTAAGTGGAATCAGCTGGGAAGCTGAACCAGAGAAGGTGAAAGTCCTGTAGAACATAAAGCATATATGGAGACTGGAAGCACCCGAGTAGCGTCAGGCACGAGGAATCTGGCGTGAATCAGCGTGGACCAAATCACGTAAGGCTAAATACTGTTGTTGACCGATAGTGAAGAGTACCGTGAGGGAAAGGTGAAAAAGAACCCTGAGCAAGGGAGTGAAACAGAATTTGAAACCGTGTGCTTACAAACGGTAGGAGCACATCATGTGTGACTGCGTGGATTTTGGTTAATCATCCTGCGAGTTATGGCTGGTGGCAAGGTTAATAGACGGAGCCGAAGGAAACCAAGTCTTAACAGGGCGACAAGTCGCCAGCCATGAGACGCGAAACCTAGTGATCTAGGCCTGTCCAGGCTGAAGCTGAGGTAAGACTCAGTGGAGGGCCGAACTCACCGCCGTTGAAAAGTTGGGAGATGAGATAGGTCTAGGGGTGAAAAAGCCAATCGAACTAGGAGATAGCTCGTTCTCTCCGAAATGCATTTAGGTGCAGCCTTGAACTGAGATATGTGGGGGTAGAGCTCTGTATGATCTAGGGGGCGTACTGCTTACCGAAATCAAGCAAACTGCAGAATACCATATATCATGTTCAGGAGTGAGTCCGTGGATGACAAGGTCCTCGGACGAGAGGGGAACAGCCCAGACCGCCAGCTAAGGTCCCTAATTATGTCTAAGTGGGAAAGGAGGTGGACATTCATAGACAACCAGGAGGTTGGCTTAGAAGCAGCCATGCCTTGAAAAGAGTGCGTAATAGCTCACTGGTCGAGAGTGCCTGCGCCGAAGATGTAACGGGGCTAAGACATAAACCGAAGCTGCGGAAGATACACTGTATCTTGGTAGGAGAGCGTTCTGTAGGCCGTCGAAGGGATGCCGCAAGGCCGTCCTGGAGGTATCAGAAGCGAGAATGCAGGAATGAGTAGCGAGAAGGCGGGCGAGAATCCCGCCGGCCGGAAGTCCAAGGTTTCCAGGGGAAGGCTTGTCCGCCCTGGGGAAGTCGGGACCTAAGCATAAGCAAAATTGTGACGGCGAATGGAAAACAGGTTAATATTCCTGTACCGCTGTTATCGCTTGAGAGACGGAGTGACGCAGGAAGGTATGCGAGAAGGCTGACGGTTTAGCCTTTCTAAGGGCCCAGCGTGGGCGTGCAGGCAAATCCGCACGCCTAAACGTGAGACCTGACGGGGAAGTGCATTTGCATAAGTCGCAGATCCTACACTGCCAAGAAAAACTTCTATCGATGAGAACCAGCGCCCGTACTGTAAACCGACACAGGTGGACAGAGTGAGAAACTTAAGGCCGACAGGATAACTCTAGCTAAGGAACTCTGCAAAATAGCCCCGTAACTTCGGGAGAAGGGGTGCCTGACATACCTGAAGGAGAGAAGCGCTCCCAGGGGAAACAGGCCGCAGTGAAGAGTCTCAAGCAACTGTTTACCAAAAACACAGGTCTATGCTAAGCTGAAAGGCGACGTATATGGGCTGACACCTGCCCAGTGCCGGAAGGTTAAGAGGAGGAGTGAGAGCTCCGATTTGAAGCCCCGGTGAACGGCGGCCGTAACTATAACGGTCCTAAGGTAGCGAAATTCCTTGTCGGGTAAGTTCCGACCTGCACGAATGGTGAAATGATTTGAGAGCTGTCTTGGCTGGAGACCTGGTGAAGTTGTAATGCCGGTGAAGATACCGGCTACCTGCAGTAGGACGGAAAGACCCCGTGGAGCTTTACTGTAGCTTGGCATTGGGTTCTGGCAATGTGTGTATAGGATAGTTGGGAGACTATGATGTGATGGCGTCAGCCATTGCTGAGTCGCTGTTGGAATACCAACCATATGCTGTCGGAATTCTAATCTGGCAACGGAGACAGTGCTAGGTGGGCAGTTTGACTGGGGCGGTCGCCTCCCAAAAGAGTAACGGAGGCGTTCAAAGGTTCCCTCAGGCTGGATGGAAATCAGCCTAAGAGTGCAAACGCATAAGGGAGCTTGACTGCAAGACTGACGGGTCGAGCAGGTACGAAAGTAGGAGTTAGTGATCCGGCGGTTCGCATGGAAGGACCGTCGCTCAACGGATAAAAGCTACCCCGGGGATAACAGGCTGATACTTCCCAAGAGTCCATATCGACGGAAGTGTTTGGCACCTCGATGTCGGCTCGTCTCATCCTGGGGCTGGAGAAGGTCCCAAGGGTTGGGCTGTTCGCCCATTAAAGAGGCACGCGAGCTGGGTTCAGAACGTCGTGAGACAGTTCGGTCTCTATCCACTGCAGGCGCCTGAATATTGAAAAAGATCTGACCTTAGTACGAGAGGACCGGGTTGGACAGACCTCTGATGTATCAGTTGTCACGCCAGTGGCATGGCTGAGTAGTCACGTCTGGCACGGATAACCGCTGAAAGCATCTAAGCGGGAAGCCGGCTTTGAGATGAATATTCGTAGTATCCATAGAGAACATATGGTTGATAGGCTAGGGGTGAAAGTGCAGCAATGCATTCAGCTGACTAGTACTAATATTACGTCTGCTTTTAAGATAATCTTTTACTGCTGCTATTTATTTCTCATTGTCTTAATGGACAGTATGTATATCTAGTTTGGTGATGATAACGACAGGGATACACCCGGAAACATTTCGAACCCGGCAGTTAAGTCTGTTAGTGCCTAAAATACTTGGATTCGTCCTGGGAAGATAGGTAGTTGCCAAACTTTTTTAAATATGTGTGTCTCCGTAGCTCAGCCGGTTAGAGCATCTGACTGTTAATCAGAGGGTCGTTGGTTCGAGTCCAACCGGGGACGCCATTTTTTGTTTTATGAGGAATTTTATAAATAAAGATAAACGAGGTTATTTATGTATGATTTTTACAGCCTGTATTGTAACATATAATACACCAGCAAGCGATTTGGAAAGGATAATTAAGTGTTTTCAAAAAGATTAAGTTGAATTTTTAAGTTGTGGATATCAGATAATTCAGAAACAGATAATTTGAAGTTTTTTGAAAAAGACTGATGATGCTAGAATAGAATATATTTTTAATAATTCTAATAAAGGATTTGGAGCTGGACATAATGTAGTTATTAATAAATTAATCAGTAATTCTAAAATATCAAATTTCATTTTGATTATTAATGCGGATATTTATTTCGAGGAGAATATAATTGAAAAAAAATTGTTGAATATATGAAAAAAATCATAATGAAATTGGGCAAATAGGGCCAAAAAAATTAGAGATTTTTGAAGGAAATTCAGTTATACTTGCAGATTGTTTCCAACACCTGCAAATCTTATTTTTAGGAGATTTTTGCCATTTAAAAAAATATTGTTGAAAAAAATGGATTATGATTATGAAATGAAATGGGCTAATTTTAATGAAATGATGGAGGTTCCAATTCTTTCAGGATGTTTTTATTTTTTTCTAGAGTTTCGGCATTGAAGGAGATTGGTGGATTTGATGAGCGATATTTTCATGTATATGGAAGATTATGATTTGTGTCGAAGAATTGGACAGAAATACAAAGTTATTTATTTTTCCGGAAGCTGAAATATTTCATGAGCATGGAAAAAAGCTTCGTATAAATCAAGAAAATTAATGATGTTTCACGTAAAATCGGCAATTAAGTATTTTTAATAAGTGGGGATGGTTTTTTTGATAAGGAGAGAAAAAGTAAAAAAATAGAAATTGTATGAGTAAATATAAAAAAATAAAAAAATTGTAGTTTATTTTGTTATTAATAAAAAAACAATTTACTTTGCTAGAAAGGAATTTATAATTAATACTAAACCTTATTTGAATAACGGATATGCTATAAATCTTTTCAGTAGATTAAACCTAATATTTATTTTTCAAATAATTAAAATAATTTAAATGAGGGAATAGTATAAATTTGACTGAAATGTTGAAATTCTTATTATTAAAGTGCTATAATAAAAGCATAATATATATTCAAATTTATCTAAAATTTAACTGTTAAAAAAATGTATAAACTTAAAGTTTGAGTAAAATAGTCATAGTTTTTTTGAGTTCGATTCATAAATTAAAAAAAGGAGATACAGAATATGAAAAAAAATATTTTTTTAGAGCAGTTTTGCTTATGCTAATGGGAAATATGGCATTTGCTGCAGGAGATAGCCAAAAATACAATAAGTTCTCAGCAAGTTGAAACAAGTGTGGTTCAGGCAAAAAGAAAAAAATTGAAGGAATTTAAATAAAGTTGAAAATAGTGTAAAAAAGCTAAAAAAAGGAAAGTTAGATAAATTCATTTCTAAAGTAAAAAGGTAAAAAGTTGGAAATTAGTTTGGGATGATGAGTTTAATGGAGATCGTTTAGACAGTACAAAGTGGGCTTACTGGGAAAATGGAAATCCTTGGAATGCTGGTAATTATGTTGATGAAAATGGGAAATTGGTAAACCAGTATGGATTTGATGCAAAACAGTATTATTTGAGAGATAATGTTAAAGTTGAAAATGGTAATATGGTTATAACATTGAAAAAGGAAAATGATAAAAAAGTAAATGTGGATGGGGTTGAAAGAAAAATTCTTTATAGTTCAGGAGCAATTCACACAAGAAATCTTTATAATGTTAAATATGGTAAAATCGAAATGAGAGCGGCTATGCCTAAGGGGATTGGAACTTGGCCTGCATTTTGGCTATGGCCTGAAGGATATTCTCAGGCTGCTGGAAAACTAGCGAACGGTGAAATTGACATAGTGGAAACTGATGGCGGTGAAATGAACCGTGTTACAGGTACAGCTCATGTTCTAGAAGTGACAATACTTATGAATCATTTTGAAGGCAGTGACTATAAAAATAGGCAAATGGTCTAAAGAAAAGTTGACAAATTTTAATACTTATGCGGTAGAATGGGATGACAAAAGAAATAAAATGGTTATTTAACAATAAAGTATATAAAAGATTTACCTACAAGGAATTAGAGAAAAAAAGGATTGCAAAATCCATTTAACCAACCATATTTTTATAATGATAAATGTGGCTTTGAGTAAAAAAACTGGAGAAGATGGAGATGTTGACTTTTCCAACAGAGATGAAAGTTGATTATGTAAGAGTTTATCAGAAAAAAAATAGATTAATTCCAGTTTGATTAATAGAAATAATTTAGACAGAAAGACTTTTGATTTAGTGAAGGAAGTTTTTCTGTCTTTTTTTTAAAAAAGGAGCATATCTCACTTATGAGATGGCTCCTTGCTAAACAATTATATCAAATTTTAATAGTAAAAATCAGAAACTCAATTTAAATCCAAGTCCGCCTCTGATATTTTTTTACCCTTCGTATCATACCCTAAATTTGCTGTCACACCAAATCCTGTATTTCCCACTCCAATATTTAAGTCAAATTTTCCATTTCCTTTTCTGTCTTCCTTTTCATTTCTCAAATTATACCAATCTGCAGTAGTATAACGAACTCTAGCCTGATTTAATCTATTAAGTTTTCCAAGTTCGTTTTCATATGCTGCCGAAAGTCCGACTGAAAGTTGAGTTCCCGCAGTTAGTGGCTGAATATATTTAAACTCTGCTCCAACTTCAGGCTTAACTGAAAAATAATCATTTCCTTTAATTTCCAAGTTCATTTGACCATTATCTTCTTTTATGTCTGTAAATCGTCCATATTCTATTTTTAAAGCTCCATAAGGTCGCAAATGAGTTTTTTCAGATAATCTTATATCATAGCCTAATTCATTTTTTAAAGCTGCTCCATAAGTGTAATAATTAGCTTTAGACTCAAATGAATTGTCTACAATCCAGAATTTACGGTGCATACTATTTAGTCCACCAAATACATCTCCTGAGATTGTCCATTTTAATGAACCATTTTGATCATTTTTTGGCGATATTGTTTTAAATATTCCAGCTTTAATCATTGTATCTTGTTCAGTCGATTTTCCTAAATCTTTAAATTTAAATTGATTTGTAACAGCACCAGCATACCATCCGGAAGAATCTCCCATTTTAAGCACTTCACCTTCATGAACATAGGCTACTCCATAAGCATTGCTGTCATAGTCTATAACTCCAGCTGTATCTGTTTTATACTCATCTTTTGTTCCAAATATCTTAATCTTGTCATTTTGCTTAACTGGATTTTTCCATTCGTTTCGTAAATATCCAATTTCCTTATCTAATTTATTCCCAGTTGAATTAATACGTTCTTGAGTATTTGAATATTCATAACCTTTCATTTCGTTTACAGCCTGTGCAAATATCTTTTTCTCATCTTTTCTCAAATCATTCAACTTATTAAAGAGCTGTTTTTCTCTTGAATTTATATCCTCAATTCCATATCTTTGTTCAAGCCCATCTAAAAAATGTCCGGTATCCGTGTCATTTTTATTTGCAAAATCAGTATAAGGAATTTTTTCCATATATACTGTTTTTATTGGTGCTGCCGTATTTCCAGATTCCACTAGGTGCGCTTTCCAAGTCAAACTTGCTGAATCTACATTTACCTTAGCCCCTGCACTTCCCAAAGCATCATTATACGGCTGCAGAATGTCATCTCCTATTTGAACTGCTTTTGCATTCAAAGTATTGGTAACTTCTGTTCCCATTATTAAATTTACATCTGTAAGTCCTGGTAAATTGTTCAAACCTTGGATAGGATTTGTATGATTTATTCCTGAAGTATCTACATACATTCCTATAGTTGACATTTCTCTTATTGAAATTGTATTATTGGTGTTATTGCTGCTGCTATTATTATTGTTATTGCTACTATTATCAAAATTATGACCTGCTTGTTCCACTGGCATATTTAATGTTGTAACTCCTGTAAAATCAGAAATAGGCATTTTTGGTGCTTGCGGCAAAGCTATATCTGTGTCAACTCTTGATGTTTCGTTTTGTACGGCAGGAATCGGTATTGATACTGGACTTGGATGCGCTGGAACTTTTGTTATTGATTTTTCTGCTATTGTTCTATTAACTCCTGTTCCTACAGAAGATGCAGTTGTTGAAGTATTAGTTCCTTGAACTTGGTACTCGCTAGCTGCTTCGTTATATACTCCCACACCTCCAGCAATACGTATTGTTCCATAATTTTTAATGATTCCTCCATTTTTTGTAACTACACCTTTTATTCCAGTTCCACTCGCGGCTGGTGTTGTCTGAATTGTTCCATAATTTTCTCCAGTAGCATGATCATCAATATACATTCCAACTGTATCATTACCTTCCAAGTTAATAATACCTCTATTTATTGCTTTTGAACCAGAACCCGATGCATACATTCCAACACTGCTGTTTTTTGTGACATTAATTATTCCTGTTCCATGGTTTTCTATTGTTCCCATTGATGCAGCTGTACTTCCTGTTGCCATTCCAATTCCGTATTTTCCAGCTGTCACATCACTCGGACCAACATCAATTGTTCCATAGTTTTGGCCAATTCCTTGAGATGAATAAATTCCAACATTTCCAGTTCCTGATTTTAAATCAATATCTCCACGATTTATAAAATCTTGAGATGAATAAATCCCATAGCTGTTATTTCCATCAGTCACAATCTTTGACTCAGTTTCAATTTTTCCGCCTAAATTTTGTGGTGCTCTAGAATAAATATAAACTGAGTTTTCTCCAATATGAACATCACTTGATGCCTTTGTTTTTATATCCGTCTTAGTATTTGCTGCCGTTATCAAATATCCAACTGAATTTTGCCCAACTTTCATATCTACATTTCCCTTAACAATTGTAGGTTTTGGCTCTACGGTAGCATCATCAATGTATATTCCGACTGCATTATTGTTTGCTACATTAATTTTTCCTGCAATAAGATTGACATCAGGCCCTTGAGAATAAATTCCTACTCCATTATCATCTACATTTATTGTACCGCCATTCATTTCTATGTTTCTGACAAAAATACCGTAAGAATACTGTCCAACATTTATTATACTATTGTTTCTTATTCTAGTTCCATTTTCAGTTTCTAATACATAAACTTTTGTCTTTGGATCATCCCCATACATTCCTATTGATTCATTTCCAGGAGAAGTTGCAGCAACATTTATTGTTCCAAAATTTTTCAAATCGGTATTATTTGTTCCATACATTCCAAACGATTGTGTACCAAGTATATTAATTATTCCAGAATGATAAACATGAGTTACAGGATCTTCACCTTCATAATTTGTAACAGCTCCAAAATTAGATCCCATTCCTATCGCATGATTGTTTCCTTCCATTGTAATAGTACCTTCATTTACACCGACAAGCCAGGCTTTAGATGTAGATGGAACAGATCTTACAGTAGGATCAATACTGTTATTTTTTGTAAATATTCCAATCGCTCCATCCCCATACATTGTAATTACACCCCATGGCAAATTCATAATGTCTATTTTCCCAAAATTTTCTGGATGTGCAGCATTTCTAAAATAAGGTTCGTTAGATGGATCGATAGCCAAACCTGTAGCAGGGTCTATTTTATAAGAAAGTCCTAAAATTCCAATTGAGTTTTTACCGCCGACACGTATTGGACCAGAACTTACCATATTTGAATTATTTGTTCCATACATTCCAACTGCTTTGTCATTAGGTGTTACTGTTACACCTGGTACACTGCTATATTCCACTTCCAATTTTCCAGCATTGTAATTATTAATCCATCCATAATCAGCCAAAAATCCTACTCCGCCTTGCCCAGCATCTGTTCTGTCAACAAAAACTTTACCTTTATTCCCAATTTCTGTTGTACTGTTATTAATTGACCTTGAACTTCCAGCAATTGCAAGTCCGATTGGTACTAAAAATTTGTTATCTATCGCATTTATTTGTGCAGTATTTAAGGAAGAATTTATTGAACCATACTCCGTTTCAATATGTAATCTTGAATTTTGGTATAAAAATCTTTTTGTAAATACTTCACTGTCTGAACCGCTTATCAAATTTGCTTTATCAATTGCCGATTTTATTTGAACTGTCGCATCATCTATCAAGGCATATTTATAGTCTGTTTTTCCATTTGAACTTGTAACATTCACGTTTCCTCCAAGAAGCCGGCTTTTCAAGCTGTTATTGCCAGATTTATTTTCCACATCTATGACAAGCGGTCCTGCTGAATTTTTTAAATCTGAAATTATTACATCATCAGAAAGCACATCAATGTTTGTATTGCTGTTAAAAGCTATAACATTCGGCCTAGCCTGGTCATAAACATATCCGACAGCTTTTCCATCTAGCGTTAATGTCGCATCTTTCATATTAATAGCATCCGAGGAGCTGCTTGTACTGTCGGTATAAAGTGCATACCCCTTTCCTTTATATTCAATTTTTCCACCTTCCAAATCAATTTTTGCACTGTTAATTGAAGCAATATTTGTGGCTCCATCTGTCACTTTTATCCAGTTATTCCGTGCATTAATTTTACCGCCATTATTGGCAAAAAGCCCAAATCCTGTATTTTTATTAGTCTGAGAATCAATTCCGCCAGTTATGGAAATGTTTGATGCTGATGGAAGAGAAGTTCTATTCATTGTTATTACTGCGCCATTGTCGGCATAAGCTGCTCCGGCATTGTCTGTGGAAACATTCTTAGCATCAATACGGCTTGGATCATAATGAAATTCCAGTCCAGATATTTGCACTCCTGCATTTGTTATTTTTGTCGCATTTGTACCAATTATTGAAGGAGAAGAAATAGAATCATTTACAGTAATTTTCGCCCCTTTATCTGCAATAAGCGCTACTGAATTTGTGGCATCCTTTGAAACAACCGCATTTACAGCAACTTCATTATTTGCATTATTTCCAGCATAAATGGCTATATTTCCCCTGTCGTTTCTGCTGTCACCTTCAATATTGATAACATCTCCTTTTACTTTCCCATCCGTGCTTTGAACTCCAGAAACTGAAGTATCGCTTCCGCCAGCAACAATGCCGATATTATCAAGTCCGCCTTTTAACGAGATTTTTCCAGCGCCAAGTTTAATATCGGCTCCATCTCCAGTCAATACTCCAATGCTATCTTTTACGTTTTTAAAAAGATTTATCTGATGTCCATTTTCTATATTTTTATTTGCAGTAGATGTTTCAAGGTCAACATAGCTGGAAGCAAAAATACCGTAAGATTTGTCAATGTATCTGTCATTGTTTACTGTAAATCTGCTTGGAATACCAGCAGTAGTCTGAGCATCAATATTTGTGCTGTTTTTTGATTCATAAATTTCTCTGGAATTTCCGCTGGAATCTCCTAAATTAACAGCAAAATTTCAATAACTGGACCAGAATCCCTATTTGGAATCAATTCAGTGATTTCTTTTGAATCTTTGTCAACTGGAACATATAGCCCGATGCTGCTGTCTCCATACATAGTCAACGGTGCCCATTCTCCATTTGAAGATTTTGTCTTAAAATCAAGATTCGCAGAACTTATATATTTTCCTGTTTTTACATATACTCCTACATTTTCTTCACCATATGTATTTATTTTATTTCTATTAACAATTGTTATTTCTCTAGGATTTAATGTGTCATCATCATAAAATGTGCCACTAGGATTTGGAATTAAATTGCTGTATGGCTGTTCAAAAAATCCTCCGTAATTGTGGTTGCTATGATTTCGTGTGTAATCTCCATTTGGATTTAAGAAAAAAATCGCAGATTTTTTATTATACATTTCCACCGTTCCGGCATTATATAAAATTTGCGGATTCCCATTTCCTATAACCGATGGAGAAACTATAAATGCCGCTGAATTAGAATCATATATCCCGCCATTTCCAGAATATGGATGAATTATTATATTTCCTTCGCTTGTATTTACAACAGAAGCAACTGTCGTATCATTTTTACCTCCGATATGTTCATAACTGTTAGAAAAAGCTGCATTTCCACCTTCAATTACATACGTTCCTGAATTTATAAAAGTGTACCCTTCTGTACTGTTCGTTGTTTTGCCAGCAATTTTTGCTACATCATCAAAAGCTGCATATTCAGATGAAGCCGTTCCAAGTTTGTTTCCCAATTTATTTTTTTCGCTTTCAAGATTAGCCCCGCTGTGCATATCTAAACGAATAATCCCGTTAACATAGTCATTAGGATTATTAGAAGCCCTGGTATACAGAAAATTTTTCCTGTTTACTAAAGTTTTATCTTGTCCAGTTATATTATTTCCACCGCTCGTACCATTACTGTTATTATAATCATTATCACTATCGCTCTCTATAACTGTTTTTATAATTCCCGTCTTCTTGTACGAAGTATCTCTGGCATATTTAACATCTTTGACCTTATCTCCATGGCCTTTGTAGCGTCCTTGCCAATTGTTGTAAAATTCGTTTATTCCAAATTGCCAATTGCCCCAAGGTGATTTAACCGCATGATCTCCTTGCTCCATAAGCTGAATCAATTCTAAATTTGTTTTTTTGGTAAGTTTGTCATTTTCCTTCCTTGCCCTTTTGAAATACTTTTTTCTGCTGTGCAATCGAAGTATTTATCGCCTTTTGACTGTATTTCAATTTCATTTCCGTCTGAAAAGTGATTAGCCGATGCACTTTTTCCTATCGCACCAGTTAATAAAAATGTGATAAGCGCTGAATCTGTGTATTTAAAATCTTTTACTTTTTTAGCAAATGATTTTTAATTCTTGCTTAAATTCTTTTTAAATTATTTGTCATATTTCTTCCTTTCTAAAAAAATCAAAAAAATCTGTTTAAACTATACATTTCTTTCTTTATCTATAATTTAACTTTTTTTAATTTTTTTACAGATAAAATATCGATTTTATCTTTAATTAATACTATTTCCCATTACAATAATAGATTTATAAATTTTTTTCCAAGAAGGAGTTGATCCGTTACTAGAAAAATAATAAGATATGTATTCTATTTTTTTAAATAGGATTTAGCATAACGTGCAATAACCTTATATTAGCCTTTACCTAATTATATAAAAGTTTTTTTGAAAAAAAGTAAACTTTTTTTACTAATTTTAACAAAATATAAAAAAAGAATTTTTTTAACTTATGTTATAGAAAATTTGAATAAAAAAATTGTGAAACGGTGTTCAAATACAGAAAAGATAAAAAAATTCAGAGTGGAAATAGTTAAGCAGGATTGATAAAAGCATATTTTTTTCAAAAAAACTCCCGCTTTTTTTAGGCAGGAGTGGCTCATATTTCAATTTAAAAGAAAATATTTTTAAAAAAATCTTTTAAAGAAACAATAAGTTATTTATATGAATGCTTTACTTTGACTAATCATTCAAAAATAATTTTTTTGTTTTTGTCAAATTTCTGTTGAACTTTATCTTTTTCAGAAATTGTCAGTTCATCAGGGGTTTATTTCTAAATTCTTCAAATTTCCAGTCAATATTTATTGTTTCATCATTCCATAAAATTCCGCTATCATATTCAGGAGCATATAAATCTGTGCATTTATAAGTAAATTCTGTTTCATCTTCAAGTGTTAAAAAGCCATGTGCAAAAGCCTTCTGGAATATAAAACATCAGTTTATTTTTCGGCAGATAATTTTACTGCATGCCATTTTTCCAAAAGTTTCGCTGTCCTTTTCTCAAATCAACTGCCACATCGTAAACGCTTCCCTTTATCACACGTACTAATTTTCCCTTGAGTGTGCTTTTGTCTGGAAGTGAAGTCCACGTAAAAACGCCTTTTTTTAGATTTTGAATGGTTATCTTGAACGAAGTCCATTGTAAGTCCCAATTCTTCAAAAGGATTTTTGTTATAAGTTTCCATAAAGAATCCTCTTTCATCTCCAAAAAAACTTTTGGCTCAATTACTACTAAAGCCTTTTTATTGGGGTTTCTTTTTACTATAAAAATTGTTCATTGAATTTCTCCTTATACAATATTTACTCAAACTTGTAAAATTAAATAAACTTAGAGTTTGAGCAGATTTGATTTTTGTTCATTTTATTTTTTTATATTTTTTTATTGTTTTCACTGTAGACTTGGATTGTCCAATACAATATCTCTTTGCCAATTCAAAGTATCAGGTACTCGAAGCGATCCAGAAATTGTTACTTTTTTATTAACATATCGTGTGTATCTGCCATCATTATTAATAATATTTAACTGAATTTGCTTGGCACTCATATTATCTACAGTTATTGAATTTGGAAGCTCCAAAAACATAAAAAAATCTATTCTCTGTCCTGAAAATGCACCAAATTTCTTAATTTCTGAAAAATGTCTCAAAGTTCCTGTCAAAGTGGCATTATCACCACCTGAATATGAAGAACGCATTCTATTTTTGCTATAATTTACATTAGAGTCATAACCACCGTATCCATAATTTCCACCTGAACTTTCTGATGAGACGTATGATCCACCACTTCTTTCTATATAACCATAATTTTTATTTGTAAAACTTGGATAATCTGTTTCTATTCCTGTAATTAATGAATTTATTCTATTTTTTTGAATCTTTCTTGATCTTTTTGGAAATAAAGTTACTGTATTTTTTACTTCTCAAAAGTGAATATACATCATTCAATGAATACGTCTGATAGTTTTTTCTCTTATATTTTCTTCCATTTTTTTATAAGATCCTGCTCCAACTATTATTTCTGTATCTTTAAACTGAATATTATACAATCTATCGTCATCTTTTTTTAATCCTATATCTGGATAACCATCTGATTTTTTTTTATTACTTTCAAAAGCCGTATAAGCTACTGCAAACTCCCTTTCTCCAACACGAACTACATGCATAACAAAAATTTAAATATTCACATTTTTTTCTCGATTAGTGTTATTTTCTGTATAACAGAACCAGTCTTTCTGATCTGATATAAAAAAATCATCGAATGATTGTTAAAATCTATAATCGAAGACGAATTTAACCTATTTCTATTAGAATATAGCGGAAGTCCTAGAAATGACACATTAACTACATTTTGCTGTGCACTTGATAACATACTTCCAAAAAGAAGTGCCAGCAAAAAAAATAATTTTTTTCATAATAAATTATCACCTTTCTTTATCAATTTTTTTAATATTAAACAAAATTTGTATATACTTGAACTTTTTTTACTGAACTATTTCATTTCCGTACATTTCTTCATAATATTTTTTTGATAATCTCCTGAAACTACCTCGTTTACCCAGTCCTGATGCTCCAAGTACCATTTTACAGTTTTTTTCTGATACCTGTTTCAAAGTCTGTTTCTGGATACCATCCCTAAATCTCTTGCAATTTTTTTGAAGGGTCAATGGCATATCTCATATCGTGCCCAAGCCGATCCTGAACATAAGTAATCAAATCATAATTTATATTTTTGCAAGTCAGTTTTTAAAACCTTTTTATATTCATCGTTATTTTTCAATTTCTTCTCTTAAAATATCAATAACTAATTTTACAATATTAATATTTTGTTCTTCGTTAAAGCCTCCAATATTGTAAATTTCATAAATGTCAGCATTTCTTAAAAACTAGGTCGATTCCTTTACAGTGATCTTCCACATAAAGCCAGTCCCTTACATTGTCTCCTTTTCCGTAAACTGGCAATTTTTTACCCTCCAGCACGTTTTTTATCATAAGCGGAATTAATTTTTCAGGGAAGTGGTAAGGACCGTAGTTATTTGAGCATCTTGTAATGTTTATAGGCATTTTATAAGTTTCGCCGTAGGCAATTACAATGTGGTCGGCACTTGCTTTGGAAGCTGAATACGGGCTTCTTGGATCAAGGGAAGTTTTTTCTGTGAAGAATTTTTTACCATAAGTTTTTAAGTTTGTTCTATTTTTTACAACTTTTTTCACTTCTTCATCGTCAATTACTAGATCAATTGCTGTATCATAATCTTTTGATAAACTTCCATAAACTTCATCAGTTGAAACTTGCAGATATTTTACGCCATCTTTGTAAATTGGGTAGCCATTTTCATCTTTTGCAACAGTCCATGCTTTTTTAGCATTTTTCCAAAAGATTTTGCGTACCAAGAATATTTGTTTCCAAAAAAAATTTGCGGATTTTTCAATAGAACGGTCAACATGTGATTCTGCCGCAAAATTCACAACAAAGTCAACTTCATTTTCAGAAAAGATTCTGGCAATTTCCCTTTGATCACGAATATCAACCTTTTCAAATTTTACTCTTTCATCCTTAAGTTCATTGGCAATCGTGCCTAAATTTCCTGCATAGGTAAGCACATCGACTACAATTACTCTAATATCATCATTTTTTTATAATTATTTAAAATATATTTTAAATAATTAGAGCCAATAAAAGCCAGCAGCACCTGTCACTAAATATGTTTTCATATTATCCTCCTAATTAATTACTGTAATTTACAGCTTTTTATTTATCATCACCAATTAAATTATACAATTTTTTTAATTTTTTTCCAAACAAAAATTTTTAATAAAAATGGACTTGACATAATAAAAAAAGGGTATATAATAGTAGTAAGAAACATTTTTAATGAAAATTTAAAAGTTTTAAATTAGGGATGTGAATGAAATGCGTGTAATTATCTTAAAAAAATGCTGATGAAGTGGCAAGATGGAGTGCTTATCAGATTACTAAAAAAATATTAAAATTTAAGCCTACAAGGGAAAAAGCCCTTTGTGCTGGGACTTCCTACGGGCTCTACGCCGCTTGCGACTTATCGGGAACTGATAAATTTGTATAATGAAGGGATATTGTCGTTTGAAAATGTCGTGACTTTTAATATGGATGAATATGTGGGATTAAAGCCTGAAGATCCGCAAAGTTATCACTATTTTATGGATGAGAACTTTTTTAAGCATATTAATATAAAAAAAGAAAATATAAATATTCTAAATGGATGTGCCGAAGATTTAGAGGAAGAATGTCATAACTATGAGGAAAAAAATAAAAAAATCTGGCAGGGATTCAGCTGTTTTTTTGGGTGGAGTTGGAGAAGATGGGCATATTGCATTTAATGAGCCAGGTTCATCGCTTTCTTCACATACACGTGACAAGGATCTGACTTATGACACAATTTTTGCAAATTCAAGATTTTTTGACAATGACATTGAAAAAGTACCAAAATCAGCCTTGACAATTGGCGTGGGGACGCTTATGGATTCAAAGGAAGTTATGATTCTTGCAAATGGGTATAAAAAGGCCCGTGCAGTTTATCATGGAGTAGAAGGCGGAGTTAATCATCTTTGGACAATTTCGACTTTGCAGCTGCATGAAGAGGCAGTGCTGGTGATTGATGAGATGGCAGCTTCGGATATAAAGGTTAAGACTTATAGATATTTTAAGGAAATTGAGGCTAAGAATTTGGATTTGGAAAAATATAAAAAATATTTGATAGAATTGGCAAAACAGGTTTAAAAGTATAAATAAATGTATAAATATTAATCAAGTAAGTTGTGATTTAATATGAAAGGAAATTTTTTTAAAATGATTATAAAAAAAATGCAAAAGATATTTGATGGGGAGAAATTTATTGAGGGAAAATGCGGTTTTTTTAGAAGGGAAATTTATAAAAAAGATAGTGAATTTTTCTTTGATTGATAAAAAAGAATTGGAAAATCAGGAAGTTATTGATGTTGAAGGGATGATTTTGTCGCCAGGGTTTATTGATTTGCAGATTAATGGATGCGGAGGAGTGCTGTTTAATGATGATATTTCTAGGGAAGCGTTGGAAATAATGAATGAAACTAATAAAAGATATGGGTGTACTTCGTTTTTGCCTACGCTTATAACTTCTCCAGATGAGAAAATAGAAAAGGCTATTGAACTTGTGAAGGGAATGGAGGATAAGGAGGAAATTGGAGTCTTGGGGCTTCATATTGAAGGGCCTTATATAAGTGTGGAAAAAAAGGGGATTCATCGTTCTGAATATATAAGAGTTTTGTCGGATGAGATGATTGAGAAAATAGCTAAGGCAGGACCAGAAGTTACTAGAATAATAACGATAGCACCTGAAAAGGCTAAAGTTGAACATTTGAAGAAATTGGGGGATGCTGGGATTAATGTGGCTATTGGGCATACGAATGCAACTTATAAGGAGTGTGTGGAAAAGAAGGAATATTATAATTGCGGAACTCATTTGTATAATGCAATGAGAGGACTGGATTCGAGAGAGCCTGGGGTTGTTGGATTTTTATTCAATAATGATACTACGAATTGCGGGATAATAGTTGATGGACTTCATATAGATTTTTGCTTCTGTGGAAATTGCTAAGAAAAATAATGAAGGATAGGCTTTATCTTGTGACAGATGCAGTTAGCCCTGCTGGAACAGATAATATGACGGAATTTATGTTTGAAGGCAACAGAGTTTTGTATAGGGATGGAAAATGTATTTCTCCAGAAGGGACTTTGGGGGGATCTTCGCTTGTCATGATAAAAGGGGTGCAAAATCTAGTGGAAGAAGTTCATATTTCGCTTGAGGAAGCACTCAGAATGGCAACTTCCTATCCTGCTGAAGCGGTGGCTATTGATGAAAAATATGGATTTATAAAAGAGGGATATTTTGCAGATTTGACATATTTTGATGAAAAGTTTAATGTGAAGGGACAATAAGCAAGGGAAATTGACTAGATATTAAGGATATTTGTATAATAAAACTTAAAATTTCAGGAAAAAAATTTTTTTAAAATTGTAAAAATATAAGTGGAAAAAAATTTGAAAAAAAGTTTGTTTTTTTGTTATACTTTAATTGAAAAAAAGTTTGGTAAAAAAATTACTTTAAAACGGAAGAAAGTTTTTTTGTATATTTTTTTATTTTGCCAACTTAGCTTTTTGGCTTGTAATTTGAAAAACTATGTGGTTATCAGGCAAGTTTATTATGAAACTGTTTCAAAATCGAGATATTAAATTGAAATTATAGAGACTTATTTTTTTGTTCGATTTTTAAGGTTGTGTTACTATGTGTAAATAAAAGTTTTTTTGATTTTTCAAAAAAATTTAGGAAATAAAATTGTATTAGGAAATTGTAAAAAGTAATGGGTATAAAATTTAAGTGATGAGTTTAAAATCTCTTGCTAAAAAAATTGAAACGGAAGATTAAAATTGAGAAAACCTTTATTAATGGAATTTTACAAACTTTTACAATGGACTAAAAATAAAATTGTATATTAAGGAGATAAAAAAAGAATGAAATTAAATTTTTAGCTATCAATTTGCAAAAAAAATTTTTTTAACGAAGATGAATTAAAACAAATTAAGCCTTATGTGGAATTGGCAAACGAAGTATTGACTTCAAAAAAACTGGAGCAGGAAATGATTTTTTTAGGATGGGTTGACTTGCCTGAAACTTATGATAAAGATGAATTTGCCAGAATTAAAAAAAGGCGGCTGAAAAAAATTAAAAATGATTCGGAAGTTTTAGTTGTAATTGGAATTGGAGGGTCATATTTAGGAGCAAAGGCTGCAATTGAATTTTTTTATCACACAGCTTTTTACAATAACTTGCCAAAAGATAAGAGAAAAACTCCTGAAATTTACTTTGCAGGAACAAATATGAGCGGTGTTTACTTACAACACTTAATCGATGTAGTTGGAGATAGGGATTTTTTTCAGTAAATGTAATTTCAAAATCTGGAACTACAACTGAACCTGCAATTGCATTCAGAGTATTCAAGAAAAATGCTGGAAGAAAAAAATACGGAAAAGAAGAAGCTGCAAAAAAAGAATCTATGCCACAACAGATAAAGCGAAGGGAGCATTAAAAAAACACTTGCTACAGCTGAAGGATATGAAACTTTTGTTGTACCCTGACAATGTTGGAGGAAGATTTTTCTGTGTTGACTGCAGTAGGACTTTTTACCAATCGCTGCGGCTGGAATTGATATTGATGACTTAATGGCTGGAGCAAAAGATGCGATGAATGACTTTGCAAACAAAAAAATATGGATGAAAAATCAGGCTTTTACAATATGCGGCTGTTAGAAACATCTTGCATAGAAAAGGGAAAGATTTGGAATTAATGGTAAATTATGAGCCAAGAGTTCACTATTTGGCAGAATGGTGGAAACAATTGTTTGGAGAATCTGAAGGAAAAGAAGGAAAAGGACTATATCCAACTTCAGCAGATTTCTCAGCTGATTTACACTCATTAGGTCAATATATTCAACAAGGGCAAAGATTATTTTTTGAAACAGTAGTTTCTATTGGAAAACCTGAAGTGGAATTTGTTATTGAAAGTGACAAGGAAAATCTTGATGGATTGAACTTTATTGCTGGAAAAACATTGGATTATGTAAATAAAAAAGCAACTGATGGAGTAATCTTGGCGCACGTTGATGGAAATGTGCCTAACTTAGGAATAAATATTCCTGAAGTAACTCCTTATCACTTAGGATATACATTCTATTTCTTTGAAAAAGCATGTGGAGTAAGTGGATACCTTTTAGGTGTAAATCCGTTTGATCAGCCTGGGGTAGAAGCATATAAGAAAAATATGTTTGCATTATTAGGAAAACCAGGATATGAAGAAGCTGGAAAAAGAATTGGAAAAGAAATTAAACGAAGTTAAATAAATTTGATATTTAGATAAATAAAATTAAATAAATCGAAAAAAATTAATTTAGTTTGGAAAGAAGGTGGCTGATTCAGGGATATTTTTTTCAAGCCACCGTTTTTTGTTATAATTGAAACTTTGGGAAAAGGAAGTAAAATGACAAAGGAAAAATTTGTGGAAAAAGTTATACAGATGAACAAAAAGTAATATTTGAATTTGCTGAAGACTATAAAAAAATATTTGGATTTGGCAAAGACTGAGCGTGAATTTGTAGATTTGACAGAAAAAGAGCTTATAAAAAAATGGATTTGTCGATATTAATAAAAAAAGTGAATTGAAAAAAAGGGGATAAAATTTATTTTAACAATAGAAATAAAAAAATATTATTGCGGTAATTGTCGGAAATGATATAAAAAGCGGTATTAATATGATTGTTTCCCACGTTGATTCCCCAAGACTGGATTTGAAGCCTAATCCAATAATGGAAGCTGAAGAATTTGCACTGTTGAATACACATTATTATGGTGGAATTAAAAAGTATCAATGGGCTGCGACTCCATTGGCATTGCACGGTGTAGTTTTTCTGAAGGATGGTGAGAAAATTTCGCTTTCAATTGGAGAGCGGGATGATGAGCCTGTGTTTAGCGTGCCTGATATATTGCCGCATTTGTCGTATAATGTGCAGGATGAAAGAAAGGCAAGGGATGTAATAAAGGTGAAGAGTTAAAATTGTTATTTGGGAATATGCCTGTAAATGATGAAAATGTAAATAAAAAAATAAAACAGTTTGTGCTTGATAAATTGAAAAAAGATTATGGAATAGAAGAAGATGACTTCTTTACTGCAGAGCTGGAAGTTGTGCCTGCTGGGAAATTGCGAGATGTGGGGCTTGATCAGAGCATGATTGGAGGATATGGGCAAGATGACAGAATTTGTGCATTTACTTCGCTTAGAGCTTTGCTTGAAATAGAGGAAACAGAAAAAACTGTTATGGTTTACTTGACAGATAAGGAAGAAATCGGAAGTGAAGGTTCGACAAGCTTGAAGTCGACATTGCCTGAATATATTGTTGGGAAAATGCTTTCACTTACAGAAAAAAACTATAATGATCAGATATTAAGGGAAACTTTGTGGAATTCTAAAGCCTTGTCATCAGATGTTACTGCTGCAATGAATCCTGTGTATAAATCTGTTCACGATATTGAAAATGTAGCTCGGCTATCTTATGGACTGGCATTCGCTAAATATACTGGAAGCCGTGGAAAATCTATGGCAAATGATGCAGATGCTGAATTTATTCAGGAAATAAGACAAATATTTGATAAAAATGAAATTAAATATCAATCGGGCGGATTTGGAAAAGTTGATGAAGGTGGAGGAGGAACTGTTGCGAAGTTTCTGGCTTACTATGGAATTAGAACGATAGATGCAGGGCCGGCACTTTTATCAATGCACTCTTTATTTGAAATTTCATCAAAAGCGGACTTGTATGAAACATACAGAGCATATAAAAGTATTTTTTTGAACTAAATTAGAGAGCAGATAATTAGGAGAGTAAAATGGGTTATAAATTAATAATTTACAAAAGATAATAAATTTTATAGTGAAGAGAATTTAAAAGCAAAAAAGGGAAAAATTATATATATAAATGGGGAAATGTTGAATCAGGGAGCTATTTCTTTTGAAATAAAGGATGAAGAAAAGTGGTACAATAAGCGGTGTAACTTACAGCCATACAGCTCCATTTGCCAAAAAAATTTGAAGCTGTGGTAGGTGAAAAATTTGCCGCCAAAAATCAATAACAGGTTTTCAAAAAGGAATAGATATTTATGTGGAATATTCGCCATCTAAAAAGACATTTTCATTAACTAAAATGAAATTTTACAGAATGAATTTGAATATTTCTGATTTTGGATTGGAAAAGGCGGATAAAGTTGAAATTGCGGGGAACTTTAATGGCTGGAAGCCCGATACTGAGCCGATTTATCATTTTGAAGGGACAAATTACGAAGTGACATTGGCTTCACCTGAAGGAGTTTATGAATACAAATACTTGATTGACGGAAAATGGTATCCTGAAAATAGAAATAGAAAGCTTGTAATAGGAGAAAATGGAGCATTATTCGCACAAGGAGATTTGGGAACTGGAAAATTTGTTTATGAAGCGATTGATAAAAATACAAATTTAAAGGCGATTGTTCATAAGTACGACAGTTTGCAATATTTTAACAAATTGTCTGACAGTGAATATGAGTTTAAAATAAGAACTCAGATGAACGATGTGGAGCGTGCATATATAAGCATTGTTTTACACGAAGAAGATAACTATGAAATGATTTACGAACTTGAAAGATACCAGGATAAGACAAATGGATTTGACTATTTTGAAAGAATTATAAACTTCGGAAAAGAAGCTAAAAAACTATTATATTATTTTATTTTAGAAGATAATGGCACAAGAGCCTACTTTAATGGAACAACATTAAGTTACAGCAAGCCCAAAAGACTTGTTGTAAATACAACTTCTAAAGATATACAGTTGTTTAATGTGCCGAACTGGGCAAAAGAAGCTATCTGGTATAATATTTTTCCAGACAGATTTTACAATGGAAATCATTACAATGATCCAATTTTCAATGAATTTGGACCAGAGGCATTTAAGCCTAACATACTTCATGAACAGAATTTTGTGGAGGAATATAAATGGGAAAAAAAAGTAACAATGTAATTAGCCATTTTGATAGAAACCGATGGACATCTGACTTTAGGGAACAGACAATATGGGAAAAGCTGGGAGAACGTGAAATTGACTACAGCTTGAAATATGCCAGAATGTATGGTGGAGATTTACAGGGAATCAAGGAAAAAATACCATATATGAAGGAGCTTGGAATTAATGCTGTATGGCTAAATCCAGTATTTTTCTCGTATCAGAACCATAAGTATGGAGCAAATGACTTTAGACATATTTCGCCAGATTTTTGGGACAATAAAGACAAGCGGAGAAACTCATGGCGTGGAAATTAACAGGAATAATAAATATGGGAATAAGTCATACGTGGATGTGCTTGGAAACAAGGCTACGACAAGCAGCGAGCTAAAACTTCTGGAAGTGAACTTAAAGGGTGAAAACAGAGGAAAAAATGGATATGGAGAAACAGAAGATCCAGCTACCTGGGTTTGGACAGAGTCAGACTTGATAATGGTTGACTTGATAAAGGAATTTCATAAAAATGGTATTCGTGTAATATTTGATGGAGTTTTCAATCATAGCAGCAGTGAGCACTGGACATTTAATATGGTACTTGCAGACGGTGAAAATTCTAAATATAAAGATTGGTACAAATTTACAGATTTTGGACAGCATGTTCAGATTACAGATGATATGAGTGATGAGCAGGCATTTGAAACATTAATAGCAAATAGAAAGAGAACTATTTATAACGCCTGGGGTGGATTTGACTCGCTTCCTGAATTTAACACTTTTAATCAGGAATATAAAGAATACATTTAATATCACAAGAAAATGGATGTACGGACCTGATGGAAAAGAAAGTGAAAACTGGATGGAAGACGATGGAATCGATGGATGGCGTTTAGATGTGCCAAACTGTCTTGAAAATCAAAATTTCTGGAATGAATGGAGAGAAGTTGTAAAAGGCAGCAAGAAGGATTCCTACATAACTGCCGAACTTTGGGGAAATGCTTCAGGAGATATTAACGGCGGAAATAAATTTGACACTGTAATGAACTATGAATGGCTAAAAACAGTTATCGGATTTTTCATAAACCAAAGCCGTGAAGGTGGAGTAAGATACAAGTTGAAGGCACAGGACTTTTTCAATGAACTTCGAGAAAAAAGAACCTGGTATCCGTATCAGGCATTGCAGGCAAGCCAAAATCTAAATGGTTCGCACGATACAGACAGACTTTATTCAAGAATCGTAAACGATGTGGTTGGAAGAAATTTGGAAGAAGGAAAGCAGTTAGAAAAAGGATACAATGGAATTCGTCCTGACCTAGCTTCAAATAATCATCCAAATACAACGATAGATTGGCGAAACAGCCCAATTAAGCCAAAAGATATATTAAAATTAATATCAATATTCCAAATGACTTATATTGGAGCACCAATGCTATTTTACGGCGATGAAGTTGGAATGTGGGGAGCAACAGATCCATACTGCAGAAAGCCAATGTTGTGGAAGGAATTTTTATACGATGATGAGAAAAATCCGTCACACATTAACCAAAATGAAGTTTATTCACAAAAAGTCGACAGCGATTTATTTGAATGGTATAAAAAATTAATAAGAATTCGTCTTGAAAATAAAACTCTTATTTACGGTAAATTTAGAGAAGTATTTGCCGACAATGAACGAGATGTAATTGCATACGAAAGAGTAATCGAGGATCAATCAATCATTGTTGTAATAAACAATTCATTTAACAGTTGGGAAAACGTGGAATTTGAGACAAATTATCAGGATGAAAGATTTATCGACCTGGTAACAGAAGGCAGAACATTTAGAACAGGTTCAAATGGAAAAAAATTAAGTTGAATTTGAATGCAAAAGAGGGATGATTTTGCGAAAAGTGAGGATAGATGGGGATTATGAGTAAGGATGGTCGATTGAAAGATTAAATATAAATTTTTGTTAAGATAAAAAGGAACTATGATTTTGGGTAGTTCCTTTTTTTGTTTAATTTCTTTTGTCTAATTTTTTTCAAATTTTTGGTATATCAAATCAAGACATTTTTCGTTTATGTTCAGTTTTAGGATGAATATATAAATTTAGAGTAGTGCTTATGTTGGAATGTCCTAAAATTTCAGAAATGGTTTTTATAATCAATTCCAAGTTCAATAGCTTGAGTGGCGAAAGTGTGACGAAGGCTGTGAAATGTAAGTTTTGGGAGATTTAAAGAATGAAGAAGTTTTTTTGATAATAATGGCGATAACGATGAGGTTCTAAATAATTTTTTTATTATTTGTAATAAAGTAATAGGATCTATCTTCATAAAAAGGTTTTTATTAGATTTATAAAATCATAATTGAGAGGAATTGTTCGATTAGAGGTTTTTGGTTTTTTTGGAGTATCAATAATAATTTTTTTGAATAACATCTATTTTTTTCTTTAATGTAAATCTTTTGTAAAGTTCTATGAATTATTAAAGTTTTATTTTTCTAAATTTATATCTTGCCATTGCAATCCACATATTTCCCCAAGTCGTAGTCCTGTCTGTAAGCAAAGCAAAAATTCCCAAATTTTTTTAGGATTTGGATTATCTGTTAAATATTGAAAAAAAGCATTCTTTGTTCTTCTGTGGAAAAAAATTTTTTTAAATGTGATTTTTGTAGAAGAAGTTGGAAATTTACAATAAAAAAATTCTGAAAAAGGTATTATTTTTTTGTTGAATTGCAGTATTTAAAGTATTTTTTTATAAGAGTGATCATATCTTTAACAGTTTTTGAGCGCAAGTTTTTTTGTCAGAATTTACTCCAGAAATATTTAATTTTAAAATAATAAAAATTTTGTAAATCTTCATTTGTAATATTTTTCAATTTTTCTTTTTTTCCCAATTGTAGGTTTCAAATGGTTTTTCGATAATATTAGTATAAGTGGCATAAGTTGATTCTTTTTATGAAAAAAATCGTTCTTTTTCTAGCCAAATATCTAACCAATCTTCGTATTTTAATTTTTTTGTTTAGTTGATTTTTTTATTTTCATAGTATCCTCCCAAATTTAATTTTTTTATATTTTACTAAATTATTTGGGAAATGTTTAGAGATAAATTAAGTTTATTACTTGATTAAAAATATTCTTATAATTTTTTTATTATAACATAAAAAAGAATATTGTTATTTTTATTTTTTTCTTATATTGAAAATCGAAAAATAATTTTTATTTATGTCAAAAATTCTATTCTACTTAAAAAAAATTTAACTTAGTAATAAACTTAGTTAATTTTTTTAAGGAGAAGATAATGACATTAAACAAAAATTTTAGAATTACTAGAAAAAGATTCTGAATCAAAAAGAGAAAAAGGAAGTAAATTTGAAATATTAATAAAAAAATTGGTTTTTAACAAAAAAATTATATGCTGATAATATCAAAGAAATATGGCTTTGGGATGAATTCCCTTATCGAGATCAATTTGGTGGCAGTGATAGTGGCATAGATTTAGTTATTTGCAATGAAAAAAAGATGAATTTATAGCCATTCAATGTAAATTTTATAAACAAGATAGTGAAATATCAAAATCAGATGTAGATACTTTTATATCTACTTCTGCTAAACTTTTTGAAGTTGATGGGGAAAAAAGAAAGTTTTCAGGTAGAATATTTGTTTCGACAACAAATAAATGGTCTAAAAAAGCAAATAATTTGATTGAAAAATCAAGAAATAAATGTACAAAAGAATATCTCGTGATCAACTTGAAAATTCTGACGTGGATTGGTCTAAAAATATATTCAGGAAAAATTAGGTAAAGAAGCAAGAAGACAAAGCAAAAATTATAAGAGAACATCAAAAAGGAAGCTATATATTCTGTAAACGAATATTTCAAAGAAAATGATAGAGGTAAATTAATAATGGCTTGCGGAACAGGAAAAACTTTTACTTCTTTAAAAATAGCTGAAAATGAAACGAATAAAAAAATGGATTAGTATTATTTTTAGTTCCTTCAATTGCTCTTTTAGGACAAAGCACTTCAAGAATGGTCGAATGATGTGGATATAGATACTAAATTATATCCAATATGTATTTGTTCAGATTCAAAAAAATTTCAGGGAAAAAAATAAAAAGGTGATAATAGTATAATAAGTGTAGTGGATTTGGCTTCACCAGCAACAACTGATATAGAAAAAAATAATAATTAGATTAGATGAGATTAAAAGATAAAAAAAGGTATGAAAGTCATATTTTCAACATACCAATCAATAGATGTTATAATTAAAAGCTCAAAAAGAATTATTAGAAAGAAATAAAACTTTTTGGAATTTTTTTGATTTAATTATTTGTGATGAAGCACATAGAACAACAGGGGTTATTTTTAAAGGACAAAGATGAGAGTAATTTTGTTAAAGTTCACAAAAATGAATTTATAAAAAGCTAAAAAAAGAGACTGTATATGACAGCTACGCCTAGATTGTATGATGATAGTTCTAAATCAAAAAGCAAAAGAAAAAAATATCGAACTTTGTTCTATGGATGATAAAAAAATTTATATGGAGAAGAAATTTATAGAATTGGTTTTTGGGAAAAGCAGTCGAGAAAGGTTTATTAACGGATTACAAGGTTTTTAATTCTTACTTTAAATTCAAGTCAAATTCCTAAAGAATTACAGTCAATTATTGCAAATGGAGAAAATGAATTCAAAGTAGATGATGCAACTAAATTAATTGGTTGTATAAATGGTTTATCCAAACAGATTTTAGAAACAGGAGGAATAGTAAAATCAACAGATCCTGAACCCATGAAAAGAGCAGTTGCATTTTGCAGGGATATAAAAACTTCTAAAAAGATAACAAATAATTTGAATAATTATTCAGAAACCTATATTTCTTCATTAAAAGAAGAAGCTCAAAGAAAAATGGTTGACATAACTTCAAGACATATAGATGGAGGAATGAATGCGCTTGAGAGGGATGAATTGCTTTCATGGTTAAAAGAAGATAGTGGAGATAAGGAATGCAGAGTATTAACTAATGCAAGATGTTTAAGCGAAGGAGTAGATGTCCCAAATCTTGATGCGGTTTTATTCTTGTCATCTAAAAATTCTCAAGTAGATGTAGTTCAATCAGTAGGGAGAGTCATGAGAAAAGCTCCGAATAAAAAATATGGATATATAATAATCCCAGTTCTTATTCCTTCAAATAAAAAACCAGAAGAATCTTTTAAATGATAATGAGACATATAAAGTTATCTGGTCAGTATTAAATGCTTTAAGAGCTCATGATGATAGATTTAATGCATCAGTAAATAAAATTGACATAAACAAGAAAAAAACCTGAAAATATTATAATAGGAACTCCAGATAATTCAGGAAGTGATTTTGTTGGAGAAGTAAAAGAATCAAATCCAATATATCAGCAAACCTTATTTCCAATAGACATTGTACAAAATGCTATTTATGCTAAAATGGTTGAAAAGGTTGGAGATAGAAAATATTTTTGAACAATGGGCAAAAAGATGTAGCCAAAATAGCTCAAATACAGATAGATAGAATTAAAGATTTAATAGCAAAAAAAGTGAGAAACATAAAAAAAGCTTTTTAATAATTTTCATAAAAAGGATTACAAGAAAATATAAATTCTAGTATAGATAGTGAAGAAGCAATAGAGATGTTGTCTCAACATATTATAACTAAACCTATATTTGAAGCTTTTATTTGAAAATTATTCTTTTGTAAAGAATAATCCTATTTCTTCAGCTATGGAAGAAATATTAAATTTATTATTAGAGCAACAATTTGAAAAAGAAACAACTGAATTAAAAAGAATTCTATGATGATGTTAGAGTAAGAGTTGGAAATATAGATAATTCAGAAGGAAAACAAAAAAATAATAGTAGAGTTATATGAAAAAAATTCTTTAAGACAGCTTTTTCCTAAATTGGTTGAAAAATTAGGAATAGTTTATACTCCTGTTGAAGTGGTTGACTTTATAATAAATTCAGTTGAAGATGTATTGAAAAAAAGAATTCAATAGAAGTTTAACAGATGAAAAATGTCAATATACTAGAGCCATTTGTGGGAACAGGAACTTTTATTTCAAGACTTTTACAAAGTGGAAATATTAAGCCCAAAGACTTAGAAAGAAAGTATAAAAAGAGATTTTTCGCCAATGAGATAGTTCTACTAGCTTATTATATAGCAACAGTAAATATTGAGAACATATATCATGATTTGAATAATGAAGCAGAGTATAAAGAGTTTGAAGGTATATGTTTGACTGATACTTTTTCAATTGGGTGAAGATAAAGAAGAATCTCAATTAATCTTTAATTCTTTTAAAGAAAAATTCAGAAAGGGTTAAAAAGACAAAAGAATGCTCCTTTACAAATTATTTTTTGGAAATCCTCCGTATACTATAGGGCAGAACTCTGCTAATGATAATGCTCAAAATAAAAAAATATCCTATTTTTAGACAATAGAATATTGGAAACATATTCTAAAGAATCTTCAGCAGGATTGAATAAAGCATTATATGATGCTTATATAAAAAGCTTTTAGATGGGCAACAGATAGGCTAAATAAGAATGGGGGGTAATAGGATTTGTAACCAATGGAGCTTGGATAGATGGAACAGCAACATCAGGATTTAGGAAAACTATAGAAAAAGAATTTTCTTCTATATATGTTTTTTTAATTTAAGAGGGAATGCAAGAACCTCAGGAGAACAAAGAAAAAAAGAAAAAGGAAATATTTTTTTGGAGAAGGAACAAAAACTCCTATTGCAATAACTTTATTGGTGAAAAAAATCCTAATGAGAAGAAAGAAAAAAAGCTGAGATTTATTATTATGATATAGGGGATTATCTAACAAGAAAAGAAAAAAACTTTCTAAGATTAAAGACTTTTAAATCAATAGGAAATAAAAAAATAGATTGGCAAATTTTAAATCCTAATGAAGAAGGAGATTGGATTAATCAAAGAAATGATAAATTTAAAAGATTTTATTCCTTTGATAGATAAAGATAATAAAAATAATAAAGAGACATTTTTTTACTATGAGTTCAAATGGAGTTGTTACAAGTAGAGATTCTTGGGTATATTCTTATTCAAAAGGTTAATTTAGAGAAAAATATGAGAGAAACCATTGATTTCTATAATAAAGAAGTTGAAAAAAAATATTGAATACAAGAAAGGAAGATAAAAAAATAAAGCTATTGAAGATACTATAGACAGTAATCCCAAGAATATTTCTTGGTCAAGAGATTTAAAGAAAAAAAGCTAATTCTTATAAATTTGATGAATTTTAATAAAAAGTGATATAGTAATTTCTTTATATAGACCTTTCACTAAAGCAATATCTATATTTTTAATAGATTTTTGGAATGAAACTCCAGCTCAACAAGATAAATTTAAAAACTATTTGTCTATTGGAACAGTTGGTATAGGAGGAAATAAAGACTTCTCTATAACGATATTAAATAATATAGGAGATTTCCAAACTTTACAAAATGCTAATTTCTATCCATTGTATTATGTTGAAGAAGAAAATAGAAATAAGGATAAATCACTATTTGAAAAATTCAGATGAAATTAAAGAAGAAAATAAAAAAAGATGGAATAAGTGACTATATTTTTTTAATTTAGCTAAACAAAAAAATATTCAACTAAAATAACTAAAGAAGATATTTTCTACTATGTCTATGGGTTTTTACATAATGAGGACTATAAAAAAAGAATTTGAAGCCGATTTAAAGAAATTGATTCCAAGACTACCATTAGTTGATGACTATAGAATTTTTTTAAAACTTATTCTGATATAGGTAGAGAGTTAGCTGATTTACATCTTAATTATGAAAATATTGAAAAAGATAAGGTTATTATAGTTGAGGGAGAAGAAAATAATAATTTTTAAAGTAGAAAAAAATGAGATTTACAAGTAAAGATAAAAAAAGATGTTATTATTTTCAATAGTGATATTAAGATAAAAAAATATTCCTTTAGAAGCTTATAATTATCAAGTCAATGGCAAATCGGCTATTGAATGGATAATGGAAAGATATGCAATAACTGTAGATAAGGATAGTCAAATAGAAAATAATCCTAATTTATGGTGTGAAGAAAATAAAAAAATCCTAGATATATTTTTAGATTTATTATTAAGTGTAATTTCACTTTCTGTAAGAACGAATGAATTGGTAAAAAAATTGCCTAGAATAAAAATTTTTAATTTCTGTTCATTTCTTATTTTTTTATTATCAGAATTACTTTTTTTCATTAGACTTGTTAGAAAGTTATATGTGTTTAGAATTTGATAAAAATGTATTTTTCTAAAAGCAAGGGTATTAACTACCTGTGAAATAAAAAAATTAAATTATTAAATAGGTTTATTGTATTTAGTTAGACCATGCAGACAAATACAGATTTCAGATATGTTTTTCAATTTTTTTAGGTTGAAAAAAAGCAAGAATTATACTATAATAAATAATTATAACTAACTATATAATTAGGCTTGCTAAGCCTTAATTTATAAGATAAAAAGAGAGAAAGAAAGGTATGGAAAATGATAGAAATGATTTTGCCTGATGGTAGTAAAAGACAGCTGGAAAATCCGATGACTGTTGTGGAATTTGCAAAAAGTATTGGGAGCAGTCTTGGGAAGGCAACCGTTGGTGCTGTAATTGACGGTGTGCAAGTTGATCCATCTTATGTTATTGATAAATCTGGAGAAATTGAAATAATAACTAATACAAGTGAAAAGGGAATTGAAATTATAAGACATAGTGCGGCTCACATAATGGCTCAAGCTGTGCAAAGATTATTCCCAAATACAAAAGTTACAATAGGGCCTGTTGTAGAAAATGGATTTTTTTATGACTTTGATCCTGAAAGACCTTTTACTGAAGAAGATTTAGCAAAAATCGAAGAAGAAATGAAAAAAAATAGTAAAAGAAAATTATCCTTTTGAAAGAAGCGAAATGAGTGCCGAAGAAGCTAAAAAAATTCTTTGCTGAAAAAAAGGTGAAACTTATAAAGTTGAGATAATTGATGACTTGGGAGTTGATAAAGTTAGCATTTATAAACAGGGAGAATTTGTGGATTTATGCCGTGGAACACATGTTCCATCAACTGGATATCTAAAAGCGTTTAAATTAATGTCAACTGCTGGAGCTTACTGGCGTGGAGATTCTAAAAATAAAATGCTTCAAAGAATTTACGGAGTGGCTTTTGCAACTAAAAAAGAGCTGGATGACTATTTGACAATGATGGAAGAAGCTGAAAGAAGAGATCACAGAAAATTAGGAAAACAGCTTAACTTGTTTTTCTTGGATGAACATGGACCAGGATTCCCGTTCTTTATGCCAAAAGGTGTGGAATTGTTTAATAAATTACAGGAAATCTGGAGAGTTGAGCATAAAAAAAGAGGCTATCAGGAAATAAAGACTCCAATTATGCTGGATAAGGAATTATGGGAAATTTCTGGACACTGGTTCAATTACCGTGAAAATATGTACACATCAACAATTGATGAAAAAGAGTATGCAATAAAGCCTATGAACTGTCCGGGTTCAATAATTGCCTACAAGAATAATTTACATTCATACAAGGATTTACCATTAAAATACGGAGAAATGGGGCTTGTTCATAGACACGAATTTAGTGGAGCTTTACACGGGCTTATGAGAGTTAGGGCATTTACACAGGATGATGCTCACGTTTTCTGTACAAAAGAGCAAATTGAGGAACAAATTATCGAGATTATTGATTTATATGATAAGTTTTACACTTTATTCGGATTTGAATACCACATTGAATTGTCGACAAAACCTGATAAAGCAATTGGTTCAGATGAAATTTGGGAAATGGCGGAAGCTAATTTAAAATCAGCCTTGGAGCACAAAGGAATTGATTACAAGTTAAATCCTGGAGATGGAGCATTTTACGGTCCAAAAATTGACTTTAAAATGAAAGATTCAATTGGAAGAATTTGGCAATGTGGAACAATCCAGTTAGACTTCAACTTGCCACAAAGATTTGAAATGAGCTATATCGGAGCAGACGGAGAAAAACATGAACCAGTAATGATTCACCGTGCAATGTATGGAAGCTTGGAAAGATTCCTTGGAATATTAATCGAACATTATGCAGGAGCTTTCCCAACTTGGTTAGCGCCAGTTCAAGCAAGAATTTTAACAATTTCTGATGAACAAGTGCCTTTTGCAAAAGAATTATTTACAAAACTTCAAAATGCGGGAATTAGAGTTGAACTTGACACAAGAGTGGAAAAAATTGGATATAAAATTAGGGAAGCAAATGGAGATCAAAAAATACCAGTTCAATTGATTATTGGTAAAAACGAAGTTGCGAATAATGAAGTAAATATGAGAAGGTTTGGTTCACAAGAAAGTAAAAATGTGTCAGTTGATGAAATTTTAAATATTTTTGGTGGAAGAATCAAAAGTTCCGTTTAAAAAAAGTAAGTTTGAATTTTTGAATTATAATTAAATAATTAATATTAAAAAAAGTAGAAATATTTATCTATTTAGTAACAAGAGGTTTTTATACCATTGATAAATATGGATTTTTTTAAAAAAATAGAATATAATGTAAGAGATTTTACAGATAAAAAAAGCCTTAAAAAAAAATACAGTGGTATTATTATAATAGTTTAGATATAGGTTTTAGTTTAAATCCTATAGAATTTAAAAAAATTATTTAAATTATTTTTAAATAAAAAAAGTTTATAAATAAGAGGTGATTTTTTTATGAAAAAAAGATTACGATGAATTGAAACTTATAATCATAATAACGACAGTTATAATGAATATGGTGGACAAGCAAGAATGACTTATGATGATTTAAACAGAGTTGTAAGTGCAAAAGTTTGTGGAAGTATGCTTTGGATGGTACTGGGACTTCTTGTGACAGGGATTACAGGTTATATGGTGTATACAGGGCTGGTATCAGGTAATCCGGTTGCATACAGGGATTTTTAAAAATGTATTGGCTGTTTGCTATTTTTGGAAATAGCTGTGGTGTTTGGATTTACTGCGTTAGTTTATAAAGCTAATTCAAGTACGTTAAGACTTATGTTTCTTGCATATTCGTTCTTGAATGGATTGACATTTTCAGTTCTTGGAATTGTCTATGCTCCTGGAATTATAGTTTCGGCATTTTTGGGAACATTTGTGTTATTTGCAGTTTTGGCTGTTTATGGTTACTTGACTAGAGAAAATTTGACAAAGTTTACACCAATTTTAGTTGCTGGATTAATTGCAATTATTTTAGTAAGCATAATAAATATCTTTTTGCAAAATAGTGGAGTTGACTTGTTCATATCAATAATTGGAGTAATTATATTTACAATTTTTTTATTGCAGTTGATGTAAATAGAATAAGAAATAACATTGTTGCTTATGCGGCTCAAGAGGATTCAGAAATTCTAAATAAAAATAGAAATAGTTGGTGCATTAAATTTATATTTAGACTTTGTAAACTTGTTTATTTACATTTTAAGACTTTTTAGGAAGAAGAAGATAGAACTATATTTAAAAATATTAATGTGAAAGTGCTTTAAAGTTGGAGTTTTTCTGATTTTTAAAAGCAATTTTACTTTTTAGAAAGCAGGAAAAATTTTTGCAGAATAATAAATTAAATGGTGATTTGGAAAAAAATTTATTAACGATGAAATTACAAACAGTAAGATTTGGGTGTTTTGTGGAATAATGATTTCTATTCTGCTGTCACATATGTTAAATTTACAGGCTGAAATGTATAAAATTATGTATATTTTTTTAAGATGAAGCAAGTTTTTGGATAAAATGTCGTTTTTATTTATTGCAATAATTATTTTTAGAAATTTTTTTAACATTTTTTTGTATAAAATTATAATTAACAAAAAGCAAAAAAATTATAAAATCAAGTTTTTGTAGTTTATTCGCTTTTTAACTGGATTAAATTTATCAATTTTTTTCTTCAGTAATAAAAAGTTTTTATTTCAGAAAAATATTGGAATTTTACCTGTAATATTGCTAATAATATCGTTATTTCTCGTAATAATTTTTAATAATTTTTGATTCAAAAAAATAAAAATGATAAAAAAATAAAAGTTTTTAGAAAATAATGAAACTGAATTTTTGGAGAAAATAAGATTTTTATGTGGCGGCAGTTTTGTATACGGATATTGTGAAAATACTGATTTTGCTTATAATAAGCACGATGATTTTTAATATAAATTTTGAAAGGGAAATAAAAAAATATATGAAAAGAAAAAAATTGAATGTGTGGAAGAATTTCACAGAATTTATAAACTTGGAAATTCTGAAAAAGCCAATTGGAAAAATTAAAGGATGGATTGGAAAAAAATTGAGATTTGACTTTGATGGCTGAAGAAAATGGAGAATATTTGGAAGCGGCTCAAAAAGGAGATGTTGTGGAAGTGGCAGATGCACTTGGAGATATGCTCTACATCCTTTGCGGGACAATTATTGAGCACGGAATGCAAGATGTGATTGATGAAGTCTTTTGAGGAAATCCACAGAAGTAATCTTAGCAAATTGGATGAAAATGGAAATCCGATTTATCAGGGAAGACGGGAAAGTTATAAAAGGATCAAAATTATTTTTCCACCAAATTTAAAGAAATTTTTTTGAAAAAAATAAAGGAAAATTTTTTTGAAATAAAGTAAAAAAAATATCAGAATAACTTGTAAAAAGTTATCAAAATATGATAAAATAGAATGCGATATGTAAAAAAATAATTTTAACTGAATAACGATTTTTTTAAAATAGTTAAGTTAATATGTTATAATAAAAACAGCAGGACTGTTAAAAAAATAAAGATGAAAGGAGAACTACTAAAAATATTTAGTAGAGGTGAATAAAATGCAAAGATGTGAAGTTTTTTGGAAAAAAACAGTAAGCCATGGAAATAGAGTGAGCCACTCTCACAAAGCTACAAAAAGAATTTGGAGACCAAATTTACAAACAATGCTTTTAACTATCAACAATGAAGAAGTTAGAGTAAGAGTTTGTACAAAAAGCAATGAAAAACATTAAAAAGGGAAAAAAATAACGATCAAGTTAAAAAAAATCTTGTTAAAAAAACAAAGAAACATTAAGCCCTAAAATACTAAAAGTATTAGCAAAGTAAGTTTTTATAACTTACTTTTTGTGTACCCGTAGCTCAACTGGATAGAGCGTCTGACTTCGGATCAGAAGGCTTGGGGTTCGATTCCTCACGGGTACGCCATTTTTTTATAAAAAAATTATTCATTATTTAAATATAAGGACATCAAAATTAGATGCCCTTTTTTATTTATTGAATTTATACTATTTTTAGTCATAATGATAGATTTGTTTATTATTTTCTTTTGCTAATTCTTTGAAATTCAGCTTTTGCTTTAGCTAATTGAGCATTAAATTCGCTGTTTGAATGTAATGTTGCGACAACTGTGCTTGCTACTACACGAGCTGCATCCACATCGCTTTGCCAGTGATAACCGCAAATTACACGACTTTGCCCCATTTCATATCCACGTTTTATAATTTCGCTTTGTCTTGCTGGATTTATTTCAGCCAATACTAATGCAGTAGCCCATCCGATTGAAGTATGCCCTGATGGATAAGATCCATTTTTTTGAAAAGAGTTGCTTCATCTTCTGGACGGCAAGTAGATTCTTTAAAATATGCAAATGGACGAATTCTCATATATGTCTGTTTTGCAGATCTTGTTGCCAGATCTCCTGCATCTTCACGTAATTTTGTAACTAATTTAAAAATTTCAGGGGTAGTTTGAGCAGAAATTGTGTATCCAAAGGCTTCAGAAAAAGCACGAGGTACTCCATCTCCTTCGACTTGCGCATCATTATATGCCTGTTTTCCTCTTTCAGTATTTCTTAATAATTTTCCTTTTTCATATTGAGCCTTGTCATTTAAAAAAGCTATACTGTCAACTGCTGGTGGAGGTGGCAACAAATCATAGCTGCTTACAACTTGTGAACTTTTTAAAAAGTACACCTCCGGTTTTGTTGTTACGTCATTTCCTGCTCCTGCTGAAAATGAAACTAAACTTGCAAATAAAAATGCACCAATTAATAGCGTTTTTTTCATATTTGAACCATCCCTTTCCTAATAATATTTTTCAATAAAATTATACCTTATTTTTTTATGGGTGTCAAGAATAAGCAATCTATTCTGTTGAAATTCAACTAAAAAAATGCTAGTATATTTTATATGAATTTAAAAAAATTATTGCTAATCAAAAAAAATTGAGAATAAAAATTTAGTAAAGGAAAAAAATTAAGAACATTGAGGTGCTGGGAATGAAATTAAAAAAAGAAAAATCTGATTTTTTTAGATTTGCAACTGAAGAAGATGCTGAAAAAGATCTTAAAAATTTATGAGCCGTATGTTGAAAAAAACTACAATTACATTTGAGTATGAAGTACCTTCAGCCGAGGAATTTAAAGGAAGAATAAGAGAAATTTTAAAGGAATATCCGTATATTATTTGTGAATACGAAAATGAGATAATTGGATATGCTTATGCACATAGGATTTGGAGCAGGGCTGCCTATCAGTGGGATGCGGAACTTTCGGTTTATACAGATGGAAATTATGCAGGAAATGGAATTGGGAAAAAAATTGTATAAAAATTTTTGATTGAAATACTGAAGCTTCAAAATGTTGTAAATGTCTATGCCCTTGTAACTTATCCTAATGAAAATAGTGAAAAAAATTGCATAATTACTTTGGATTTAAAAAAAGTTGCATTTTTTTGAAAATTCTGGATACAAATTTGGAAAAATGGATTGGTGTCACTTGGTTTGAAAAAAAGCTATTTCCGAATATCCTAAAAATCCTAAGCCGATAGAAAAAAAGTATCAGAAATTGATGAAGTTAAATTAAAACAAATTTTAGAGCTGTAAAAAAAGTATAGATTTTTTTAGTATTTTAATAAAGCAAACGTTCTGAAGCAAAAAGTATTGACTCCTTGTAAATAAAAAAATCAAGTCATTAAACAATCCAATATTGATTTTATAGGAATAAAATGACATATTTTTTTAAAATGTTAAAAAAATGTTTTGAGATTATATATTAAATTGCTTGAAAATCAGATTAAAGAGTGGTATAATTCAAGTGGAAAAAAAGATTTTTGAATAAATTTTTAGGAGGATATAACGAAATGGCTAAAAAAACTTTAAAAAGACTTAGACGTAAAAAGGTAAAAAAAGTATTAGTAAGAGTTGATTTCAATGTACCAATAAAAAGATGGAGTTATTACAAATGATAATAGAATTACAGCTGCTCTTCCAACTTTAAAAATATATTTTTGGAAAATGGCGGAAGAGTAATCGCATTTTCTCACTTGGGAAAAAGTTAAGGAAGAAGCTGACAAAGCCTCAAAAAAACTTTAGCGCCAGTTGCAAAAAGATTGGAAGAACTTTTTAGAAAAAAACCAGTTAAATTTATTCCTGAAACTAGAGGACCTGAATTGGAAAAAGCAGTTTCTGAACTAAAAAGATGGAGAAATCTTAATGTTTGAAAACACTAGATTTGAAGACTTAGATGGTAAAAAAAGAATCTAAAAATGATCCTGAATTAGGAAAATACTGGGCATCACTTGGAGATGTATTTGTAAACGATGCATTCGGAACTGCTCATAGAGCACATGCTTCAAATGTAGGAATTGCTTCAAATATTAAAGATTCTGCAGTAGGATTCTTAGTAGAAAAAGAAATCAAATTTATCGGTGGAGCAGTTGACAATCCTGAAAGACCATTGGTTGCCATTTTAGGTGGAGCAAAAGTTTCTGATAAAATTGGTGTAATTGAAAATTTATTAGACAAAGCTGATAAAGTAATTATTGGTGGAGGAATGATGTTTACTTTCTTAAAAGCTGAAGGTAAAAATACAGGTTCTTCATTGCTAGAAGCTGACAAGGTAGAATTAGCCGCTTCATTAATCAAAAAAGCTAAAGAAAAAAATGTTGAATTATTGTTGCCAATTGATACAGTTGTAGCTAAAGAATTCAAAAATGATACAGAATTTAAAACAGTTTCTGTAGATGACATTGAAGATGGATGGATGGGATTAGATATAGGTGAAAAATCTGTAGAATTATTCAAAAAAGCTTTAGAAGGTGCTAAAACTGTAGTATGGAATGGACCAATGGGAGTATTTGAAATGGAAAACTTCGCTAAAGGAACAATTGGTGTATGTAAAGCAATCGCAGAATTATCTGATGCTAAAACAATCATCGGTGGTGGAGATTCAGCAGCAGCAGCTATCCAATTAGGATTTGCTGACAAATTCTCACACATTTCAACTGGTGGAGGAGCTTCTCTTGAATACTTGGGAAGGAAAAGTATTGCCAGGAGTAGCTGCAATTTCTGATAAATAATAAACTAACTTAAATAACTATTAATTTAGTTGACTAAAAAAATAATTTTTTTCATTTTAATCACGAAATGACTGTCTTGAAATCAATTTTTTTAAGATAGTCATTTTTCACTTTAATATTATTTTTTTATAAGATTTGGTATTAAAAGTTATAATCATTTCACAAAAAGATTTTTTTAGCTAAAAAAATAATTTTTTTAAAAAAAATTGAAACATAATCTAAATTGTGGTATAATTAAAAAAAGATTTTTAGAATTTCAGAAGGAGGAGAAATAAATAATTATGGATAAGAATTCAATGGGAGTAATAATAATTTATGTGGTATTTTTTAGCAGTATTGATTTTACCAACATACTTTGCAAATAAAAAAAGAAAAAAAACAAAAAAAGCTGAATTAATGGAAAATTTAAAAGTAGGAGCTAAAAATAACTACAGTTGGAGGAATCCAAGGAACTATTACAAATGTTTTTACAGATACTGTGGAAATGAAAATTGATAAAAATGCAAGAATGACTGTTCTTAAATCAACAGTTGAAAGAGTTGAAACAAAATAAGAATTTAGAGATGTTATGTTTATTAAGATTTATGTATTTTTTTAAAAAAATAATTGAAATGAATAGTAAAAAAAATAGGAGGAAAAAAATGAAAAGGATATTATTGTTTTTGCTGCTTTTTGTAAGTGCGATTACATTTTCCGACACTTTAAAAAATATTTCATATAACAATGGGAAGCTTATCGGAACATTTAGGGAAAATAAACAGATTATTCCAAATGCTTCTGTTACAAAATTAGGAAATGAAGATGTGCTAATGTTAAGTTTTTCAGATAGCCAAATGGAGAGCAGCGTACCGGCATTCATTAATAGAAATGACCAGTATATAAGTAAAGTTTATACAGTTGAAAGCAATGGAATAGTGGTTGTATATGTGTATTTAAAACCATCTGTAACTTACCAGGTTACTAGCAGAAGTGGAGAATTTCAAGTAGCATTAAGCAATGGTCAAGCTGCAGCAGTGCAAAATCCAAGATATACTGCTCCACAAAGACAAGTAAATAATAATAATAGCAGTAATGCGAGAATAACACAGGCTCAGCCGCAAAGCCAGCCAAGTAATATTTCAAGAGGGAATAAAAAATATACAATAGTTGTAGATCCAGGACATGGTGGACATGATTCAGGAGCAAGAGGAAATGGATATAATGAAAAAGATATAGCATTGCAAGTTGCAACAAGGCTAGCTAATAATTTAAAACAGGATTACAATGTTATAATGACTAGAGATTCAGATTTCTTTGTACCATTAGATACAAGAGCAAAAATTGGAAATGATGCAAATGCAGATTTCTTTATAAGTATTCATTTAAATTCAAGTTCAAGTTCATCGGCAAATGGAACGGAAGTATTCTACTTTAGTAAAAAAGATCAAGGAAGTTACGCTACACAAGTAGCCAAATTTGAAAATAAAGTTGATGGAAGCTATGGGGATGTGCCATTTTCAGACTTTATTCTAAACGATATTTTTTATAAGAAAAATCAAAAAACAAGCCAAGCTATAGCAGAATCTGTGTTAAATAATCTTATAAATACAACAGGACTTAGAAGAAGAGGCGTTTTTGGAGCAAATTTTGCAGTACTTCGTGGAAGTAATTCGCCGTCAATACTAGTAGAATTAGGATTTATGAATAATTATTCTGATTTATCGCAATACTTGACACCAGATGGTCAAGAAAGAGCAGCAAATGCTATTGGAAGTGCAATAAGAAGTTATTTTTAGATAATTTTATTTTTAAATAATGGAAATATTATCCAAATTAGGAGAATTTTATGCCAAAAAAAGAAGAATCAAAAGAAGAACCTAAAAAGAAAAAAAGGATTTTTTTAGCAGCGTATTTTTTTATAATATTGCTTATTTTAATAACGGCTGCCGTAGTTGCAACGAATATATATGATAGGGATAACAGCGAAGAAATACATGTAACTGTTGACAAGAATTTAGTAAAGGAAACAGCGCAAAATGAGGAAACTCAAAATAAAAATTTCTATATTTGTATTTGATCCTGGTACAAGAACAATTTATGAGCGAGAAATCGCAATTCCACGTCAAGTGAACTTAATTGAAGGGGATTTCATAAATGGAATTATCAGAAATTCAAATTATATTACAGATGATATGAAATTTAGAAGTGCCTACAACCTTAGAATTGATAATGTAAATACAACAGTTGTAAAATTAAATGCGGCATTCGCAAATTTGAAAAAATCCTGAATTATTTAATGGATTTTTCTCAAGCTGTAACAAATACAATTTTTAAAAAAACTTTCCCAATATTCAAAGTGTTATAATTCAAATAGACGGGGAAACAAATACTCAATAAAAAGTAAAGTGTTTAAATAAAAAAAATTAAATTAGGCTGTTTTGGTATTAATAAGAGATTTTTTTAATATCAAGGCAGTTTTTTTATTTTATAAATTATTAAACTTTTTAAAGGGATAAATTACAGACGATAAAAAAACGATAGAAAAAAATAAAGTATTATGTGTTATAATAATAAAATGACTAAAAGTGAGAGAATAAAGAAAGGAAGATAGACAATGGGATTCAGAAGTCACAAAAGAGGTATTCAGATCGCATCAGCAGTTATGATGGGGATGTTTGGAATAGCAATGCTTATTACTGGAATATTATTTTTGAAGAATAATATTTTTGAAGCTTCAAAAGGTAATAGAGAAGTAATTGCAACGATTAACGGGACAAAAATTTATCGTGATGATTTTGAAAGGGAAGCTTATTCGTTAAAAAGTCAGTTAAATGAGATTAATCAGCAAAAAATGCAGCAGTTGGCACAAGCAGGAGTAAATACTGAGAATATAAAAAATGTTCCTGATGATATTATAAATCAATATGTTTTACAACTTTTTGATAAATAAGGAAATATTGCTTTCATCGGCTAAGAATTTGGGAATAAGAGTAAGCGGTTCAACTGTTAATAAGGAATTTAAGGCTTATCAAAAAAACAGTCTAAATTAGGAAAAGATGAATTTTCTCAATATTTAAGATCAGTTGGATATAACGTTACTTCATTTAAAAAAATGATAAAAGATCAGAAAACAGTTGACAAGATGAGAGAAAAATTATTTGCAGATGATAAAGTTACAGATGAGGAAGTTAAAAAGGCTTATGAAAGAAATAAATATACTCAAGCCTTTGAAAATCAAGAATTTGATGATGTAAAAAGATCAAATTAAGGAAAATATGAAGCAAGATAAGGATATTATGATTTTAAATTCATTTATTGCAAAAGGCTAAGCAAAAAAAGCTAAAATTGAGTTTAAAGATGAGGAATTTAAAAAGATGTATGCTAACATAACAGCAGTTGTGGCACAAAATGGAGAGTATAAATATACAAATGCAGATGTAAATGAACAAATTATAAATGCAGTTTCACAAACTCAAGAAGGTTATTCGCCAAAAATGGTAAAATGATTTAAAAAGGCATGCTAAAAACAAATTTGAAATAAATTTATACAAATAGCGAATAAGGCTAAAAGCGGCTGGAATAAAGGCAGATGCTGATTTAGTAGGAGTAGATCAGTTAAGAGATTATTCTCAAAAAAATACTATAATTATTTAATTGATACTTATAAACCTGATAATGCGGCATTACAAGCAAGATTTGATTCTAAGAGGATAGTTACAATACTCAAAAATAGTATAGGCGGTTATGTAATTGGAGAAGAATATCAGGCTGGAGAAAATGATTTTCGCTGTGGCTAAAAAAAGCAGGCTGAAGAAATTATGAAAACTACAAATAAAGATAATTTTGCAGAAAAAAAGCCAGAGAGTTTTCAAAGGATCCTGGTTCGGCTAAGAATGGCGGAAGTTTAGGAGAAACAGCGGATTTATCAAAAACTTGTCCCAGAATTTGCAAATGCAGTTAAAAAAATGGTAAGGCTGGAGATATTGTGGGACCAATAAAAAAACACAGTTTGGTTATCATATTATTTACATTCAAAGTAAAGATCCAAAAAAATGAAAATGTAGCGAAAGTTAGCCATATTTTTAATAACTCCAACTATTTCTGAGGCATCAAAACAAAAAAAGTTATTAAGAAAAATTCAAGACTTGAAAGCTGAAATTCAAAAGCAAGAAAGTTACTTGGAGCACTGTGGAAAAAAACAAGATAAATATAACTTTAGCGTAAAAGAAAGATTTAAAAACTAGTTAAAACTGATGCGATTCCAGGAATTGGAATAAATAAAGAACTAATGGATCAAATATTCGCATTGAAAGTAGATGGATTCTTTGGAAAGAAATGATGCAACTGGATATTATTTAATTGCAAAAAAACATCAGAAATACCATTTACACAAGCAACATTTGAAAATTCAAAAGAACGTGTAAGATTGGAACTTGCGCATGAATATGCAGATAAGCAGTTGGGAATTACACAATAGTTTTCTGTTTTAAATAGTTAAATTTGATTTATCAAGGATTCTTTTGTTGTCAAATAGAAGTACAAGATATTAAAAAGAACTGTTTTAAATACTAAAAAAATATTTAAGACAGTTTTTTTATTTATATTAATACTAAATCTCGTTTAAAAATATTATTTACTAAAAAGAGACTTTGAACTCTTGCAAAGATTTATATTTTAAATGGGAAAATAGTATAATTTTATTGAAGACTAGGAGTTAAAATGAGTTATATTGAAAATTTAGAAAGTGTTGGAAAAAAAGATGATTGTGGAGGAAAAAAAGGGTTAAAAAAATAACAGAAGATGCTATTTTTGCTTTTCAGAATTTATGAAAAAAATATTTTTAGCAGAAAAACGTAAGAATTTGAAAGGGAAAAAAATCATTTTTTTAGAAATTGGGGCGGGACAAGGGATAATTTCGTTATTACTTTCAGAACTTGATATTATTTCAAAAAAATTTTTTTGCTGTGGAAATTCAGGAGGAAGTTTTTTTGCTGCTTTTAAAAAAATATAGAGATAAATGATTTAAATGGGTAAAAATAATTCCAATTAATAAAAAAATATAAAAGAATGTGAATGGAGAGTATGATTTTATTTTTTTCAAATCCACCGTATAAAAAAAGACCAGTTCTGGAAAAAAATGCCTGAAAAATGAAATGGAACGAATTAGTAAATATGAAATTTTTGCTGACTTTGGATGAATTAATTTTGGAAATAAGAAGACTTCTAAAAAAATTATGGAGAATTTTTTTGTGGTTGTGCTCGAATAGCAGGTTAAATGATGTTTTTTTCGGTGTATTTATGAAAATAGGCTGAATATATTGTCGATTAAGGTGAATAAGTATAAAAAAAGGTGGATCTGGTTGTTGTACATGGGAAAAAAAGGGAGGTAAAGTAAATTCTGGGATTGAAATTGAGTAATTAATCATTAATAAAATATATTGAAATATATAAAAAAATATATAATTGATTTATTGACAATTAAGTAAAAAAATGTTAATATAAATTGTAATTTGATATACAAATATTTTGATATTTGAATTTTTGATAAAGTCAAGAATAAATTGTAGCTATATAGTTAATAATTAAAAAAATAATCGAAAGGAAGGTAATGAATTATGAAAAAGTTGTTGGGACTGCTGACTTTGATTCTGGCAGTTTCTGGATTTGCTGAAGTGGATCAGGATGTGCTGAAGAATATTAATATTTCTATTGAATATAGGCAGAATTATCAGGATAAAACTGGAGATGATGCGAATGGAATTGGATTTGCTGGGTTTAAAAAAAGGATAATCACGGGAGAACACGGGTAAGAAGTATTTTTTTCTGGAAAAATTGGATTAGTTGATGAAGGGGATTGGGATTTGACATTCTCGACAAGATGGGATAAGGATCAGAATAGAAATAGATTCAATGGACAAAAAATTACTCAGTATGGAACTTTTAGAAAAGCTGATAGAATTTATAGTAAATTGGGACTGGAAAAAAAATTATCAGATGATGTTAAATTGAAAATAAGATGGCAAAATGATACTTATAGAAATAAGAATTTAGTTACAAAGGAAACTTCTACAACAGGAATTGGAAATGAATTTGCGATAGGACCGACATTTAACAGGAAAGTATGGGGACAAAATGTAACATTGGCTGTAGAAGGTGTTTATTTTTGGATTTAAGGGGAACAGAAGAGGAGAGTATTATCTAAGCGGAAATGACTTTAAAGGATCAAAAAGTTAATGGATGGGGACTTAATGCGGATCTTGAAGTAAGTAATAATATTAAAAAAAGGGAGAATGGGAAGTCTAGATTACTATACTTATTTTACAAATCATTATAGAGATACGAATAAAATTCAAAGAAATGGGAAAAAAAGGCTAAACCGTCAGTTTATCAAGATTATTATGCAAACTTTATCATATACAACACCGTCATTTGCGGGAATTTATGGAAAAGTTGTCTTAGAAAATGAATTTGAAAGATATCCCAAGATATTATTGGGAAAAATATGCTTGGTGTAATTACAGAAGCTGGATATAAAAAAATCATTTGGAGCGGGAGAAGGTAAAGTTTCTGTAAAATCCTTTTTGTAAAAATATCGTCCATATTATAGAGATTCTTATAAGGAATCTGGATCTAATAGAAAAAAACTACAGAAACAGAAGAAGTAAGATTTGGATTATCAGTTGGATATTCTGTAAATTAATAAAAATTAATTTAAAAAAATATTATTTAGTAAGGAGTTGAAATAACTCCTTTTTTTATTCAAACAAAAAAAGTCCATTCATATAGAGAACAGAACTTTTTATTTAAAAATACATTATGATTTTTTTATAGCGAAGTTAAATAGTCAACCAGTTCTTTTTTTCAATTTCCACATTAAATTTTCCAATTCTGAAATTGTATTTAATATCTTCAAAAATTTTCTGGGTTTTCATCCATTTTCTTTTTTTCACCACAGCTGGAAATTCATTCCAGAAAGTATTATATTTCCCATCAACATAAGAAATTAAAGTAGGTATTTTTAATTCTTTCATCTGTATCTAGAAAAAAATTCTTTAGCAGCTTCTCTTGAACGATAGTCGATTTTTTTATTTTTACTATTCAAGTCACTGAATTTTTTTAAGAAAAGGGACAGTCGCACGGCAGTCTGGGCAATAAACTTGTGCTACTGCAATAATTGTAATATCCTTATCTATAGCTTTAATAGCTTTTTTTCTGTTTCTTTTGACAATGAAATTTTTTTCTATAATTCTGAGCTGCTTTTTTTATCCTCTTCTGCTTCAGTCACTTCAAATTTTAAATAATCTTCAAATGTTGCCATATTTTTTTCACCTCGTAAGTTTATTTTTTTACTCTTGATTTCTTATAATATTGTATCATTATTGGATTAGTTTTTTTGCAAGTTTTTAAAAAAATTTTTAATTCAATTTTTGTAATGTGTTAAAATCAATGTAGGAGGAAATTTTATTAAATAGTACAAGAACACTCGCGACTTTAGTCGTGAGGATAAATTGCACAAAAATTTTAGTAAGCATATAGGGAAACTTATATGTAGACACGGAACAAAACCGTGCAACAAAGAAACTGAATTGCTGGGAACTCTTAAAGCTAGTATGACCACAACATAATACCTAATTGAGAATATGGTATAAGTGTGAAGGTAGCGAAAGCAGAAAAAATATACTAGATGGTGCAAGGTTAAATCCTAAACATTGAGCCGTACGTATAGAAAGGAATATAATAGACAATCAGCAGCTAATCCTGAAAAGGAAAGTTCAACGACTATCCCTCGTGAGGGGAGTACAATACAAGCGATAGGTATTGGAAGTGGTTTCGCCTAAGTCCTTGAAATAGGATATGGATAAGATATAGTCTGTGCTTGTTAGAGATAACAAGAAGTTCATAAGAGAACTGCATAAGTAGTAGCGCACTTATGTGAACGACGCTTCCCGCTGTTGTGGGGCTTTAAAAACTTTAAAAATATTTAAAAATAAACAGATAAAATGTAGAATACATGGTATAATATCTCTGATGAAAAGGAGGTGATTATATATGTATTTAACATTAAAACAACAGGTAAAAACATCTTAGTAAAAAGGAGTTTAGGAATTTAAAATATTTATCTCATATAGCTAAGAACTTTAAACTAATGAAGCTATATATAATATTAGACAATACTATTTTTAATAAGAAAAAGTATTTAAGTTATAATGAAAACTATAAAATGCTTAAAAACAGTGAGAAATTACAAGAAAGTTAAATTCTAATATGGCTCAACAAATTCTGAAAAGAAGTAGACGGAAGTTTTCAAATCATTTTTTTGGACTTTTAAAACTTGCTAAGAATGGTCAATATAAGGGTAAAGTAAAATTACCTAAATATCTTGCTAAAGATGGTTTTACAACTCTTGTTATAGGTTTTGTAAGATTAAAAGATGATATTCTGATAGTTCCTTATTCAAATTCGTTTAAGAAAAACTCATCAGGAAGTTAAAAATTAAGCTGCCACCAGTATTAAAAAGGCAAGAAGATAAAAGAGATTAGAATAATACCTAAAACAACATTCTAGGTACTTTGAAATTCAATACATATATAAGGTAGAAGAAGTTCAAAGGGAATTAAATAAAGAAAATGCACTAGGAATTGATTTAGGTATAGATAATCTTTGTACTTATGTTACAAATACTGGAACTTCATTCATAATAGATGGTAGAAAATTAAAATCAATAAATCAATACTATAATAAGACAAATGCAAAATTACAAAGTATAAAAAGATAAGCAAAAAGACTCAGCGAACGACATTAAGACAAAAAGAAAATAACTAGAAAGAGAAATAATCGCATAAATAATTATCTTTCAAAAGCAGCAAGAATAATTATAAATTATTGTCTTAATAATGATATAGGAAAAACTAGTTTCTAGGATATAATGAAGATTTTCAAAGAAATTCAAATATAGGAAGTATAAATAATCAAAACTTTGTAAATATACCCATATGGAAAAATTAAGAGATAAAATTAATATATCTATGTAAACTATATGGAATAGAATTTAAACTGCAAGAAGAGAGTTATACATCAAAAGCAAGTTTCTTTGATGGAGATGAAATCCCAATATATGATAAAGAAAACCAAAAAGAATATATATTCAGTGGAAAAAGAATAAAAAGAGGACTATATCAAACAAGTGCAGGTAAACTCATAAATGCAGATTGTAATGGAGCATTAAACATATTAAGGAAAAGTAAAGTTGTGGACTTAAGTGTCCTATACAATAGAGGTGAGCTGGACACACCTAAAAGAATAAGGATAGTATAAGACTATCAAACTTCTTAGAAAATTTTTGAATAATTTTTAAAGATTTTAGAACCCTGTAACTTTAGTCGTGGGAGGTTCAGTATGTGTAAGGCGGTAGTAAGCGATTTAGATGGAACGCTTTTGAATGAAGAACATAAAGTTAGTCCGTTTACGAAGGAAACAATTGAATTGTTGCTGGAAAAAGGGATAAAATTTTATATTGCAACTGGACGTGGATATGTCGGAGCAAAGGAAATTATGGATGAAATTGGGACTGAAAAATTCCTTTGATTACGTCAAATGGCGCTAGGATTGTAGATGAAAATGGAAGAGAAATTTACGTGAATAATATTGAACAGAAATATGTGGACAAAATTTTTTCAATTGATTATAAATCATTTGACAAGGGAATAATTTTAAATGGATTCTCAGGTAATCATTGGTATGTGACAGAAGATGCCAGAGATTATTTTTATGCTCAAAAGCCAAATAGAAAGCAGTATCCAGAGCAAATTGAGCAGAATGACTTTTGAAAAAAACTTGCTTTTACAAAAAAATATTTTTTTCTAGGTGAGCATAAAAAACTGCTGGAAATAGAAAAGGAAGTAAGAAAAGTAACGAATAATGAAGTTAATATCGTATTTGTAAACGAAAAAAGCTTGGAGATTTTTTCAAGTGACTGCGATAAGGCTGTGGCAGCTGGATTTTTTTGCTTCAAAGGGATGGGCTGACGTTAAAAGATGCTGTTTCATTTGGAGATGGATTTAATGATTATGACCTGATAACTCAAACTGGACTTGGATTTGCAATGAAAAACTCAATTTATAGACTGCTTGAAAAATTAACAGACACAGAAGTTATTGGAAGCAATGCTGAAGATGGGATGGCAAGGAAAGTAAGGGAAATATTTAAGATTTAGTAAAAAAATATAAAATTTAAATATTCTATTTTTTTCATTTAAATAATAGATTTACAAAGAATTAAAATATTTTTATTAAATAAATTTAGTTTTTAAAATAATAAAATAAAGAGAAGGGAAAAAAATGAATAAAATTGCATTGGTTGTAGATGATACATCATATATTAGAGAGGACATAAAGGATATTCTTGAAGAACAGGGATATAAAGTGTATGAAGCAAGCGATGGGCTGGAAGCTGTGGAAATGTATAAAAAGGTAAATCCCATCTGTTGTAACAATGGATATAAATATGCCAAGAATGCACGGATTAAAAAGCTGCACAAGTTATTACGGATTTGGATAAGGAAGCTAGAATTATGATTTGCAGTACAATGGTTATGTTTCCAAATTATATGAAAATGGGGAAAAAGAAGCTGGAGCAAAAGGCATTTTTTTGTCAAAACCTTTTGATGAAGAGGAATTTATGAATGAGTTTTTCAAAATTATTTTTTTATAAAAATATAGTTTTAAAAAAATAAAGAATTGAAAAAAATAGTTGTATCAATGATATTTTATACGATTCTTTCATTTATGATAGCAGATTTGCTATAAATTTTTCCTTTATGATAAATAAAAAAAACTAAATAAAGCATAATTTTCTGTTTTTTTAAATGAAGTTTAGTATTATAAATTTTTTTACATAATAAAAGAAGGAGAGAATAAAATGTTTAAAAGCTGTTGTAAGTGATTTGGATGGAACACTTTTTGAATGCAGAACATAAAGTGAGTGATTTTACTAGAGAAACAGTAGAATTATTATTAAAAAAAGGGATAAAGTTTTTATATTGCAACTGGAAGAAATTATTTAGGAGCGAAAAGAAGCGATGGATGAGCTTGGTGTAAAAGTTCCACTTATTACTTCACACGGATCTGTTGCTTTTGATGAAAAATGGGAATGAAATTTTTTTCAAATAACTTGAAGCGAGAATATTTGGATAAAGTCTTTGGACATTGATTACAAGTCGTTTGGGAAAGATATAATTATAACTGGATATTCTGGACCAAATTGGTTTGTTACTGAAGATTTGCAAGAATATTTTTTTACAATAAAAAGCCTGATAGAACTAGATATCCAAAACAAATTACTCCTGAAGAATTTAAAAAAAGCATAATTTTACAAAAAAATATTTTTTTCTTGGAGAAGATCATGATGAATTACTGGAACTTGAAAATGAAATAAGAAAAGCGGTTGGAGATGGAAATATAAGTCTTTTATTTGCAAACGAAGGAAGTTTGGAAGTGTTTTCGGCAAACTGCAATAAGGCAAAAGCGGCTGAAGTGCTGCTTGAAAGAGACGGACTTACATTAAAGGATGCGGTTTCATTTGGAGATGGATTGAATGACTATGAATTGATAACAGAAACTGGGCTTGGATTTGCGATGGGAAATTCGATTTATTTGCTGCTTGAAAAAAATTAACAGATACGGAAGTTATTGAAAGTAATGCTGAAGATGGAATGGCAAAAAAAATTAAGAGAATTATTTAATTTATAAAAGATAAAAAAATAGGAAAGGGGAGTTTATGTATAAAAGCAGTTATCAGTGATTTGGATGGAACTTTACTATGCAGAGGGCATCATGTTACAAAAATTTACTAAAAGATGTGATAAAGGAAATAATAGAAAAAAAGGAATAAACTTTTATATTGCTTCAGGTAGAAGCTATGACCAGATTGGGTATATAACTGAGCAGCTTGAGGTAAAAATTCCCTATTATAGCTGCAAATGGCGCAAGAATCTTTGATGCAGATGGAAATATGATTTATGAAAAAGGATTGCCAAAAAGAAGCGGCAGAGGCAATCTTGGGGCTGGATTATGAAAGCATAGCTGAAGGTTCACATTTAAATATTTTTTTCAGGAAACGACTGGATTATTACGAAAGGAACAGCACAAAAAAAGTATACGACAGGGTTTCAAGGGATGTAAAAAGTTGACTTTAAGGAAGTTCCAAAGGATGAATTAAAGAACTTGGATATTTTTAAAAAAATATTTTACATTGGAGAACATGAGCAGCTTACAAACTTGGAAAAAGCCATCTTGAAAATAAGAAACGATGTAAATGTTATTTTCGTTACCGATTATTGTATGGAAATTATGACAAAAGGAGCCAATAAGGGTGCAGCGGCAAAATTCCTGCTAGAAAGAGAAGGTTTGGAACTGAAGGATGCGGTAGCTTTTGGCGATGGTGAAAATGATTTTGAAATGCTTACAATGGTTGGAAAAGGTTATGCGATGGGAAATTCCATTGAGAGATTAAGAAAGCTGCTGCCTAAGGATTTTGAATTTGTTGGAGCAAATACAGAAGATGGAGAAGCTGTGAAATTGCAGGAATTGTTTTTGGAAAGAGCAAAGAATATTTAATTATAATTTTTATTATTTGTATAGTAAAACTTATTTAAAACTGAACTCAAAAATTATGACTATTTTACTCAAACCCTAGATTTATATAATTTTTTTAGCAGTTCTATTTTTAAAATAATATCAGAGATAATAAGTTGATAATTTCAGCATTAACCGTTGGATATAGAAGAGATATTTGTAAAAATTAATATAATTAAAAAAATAACCGTTCTTATAAATAACAGCGGTTATTTTTTTATTTGATTTATTATTGTAGCACAATCAAAGTAATATTTCCCATTGGCTGTATCTTTATTATTTTTCTAATTTTTGTAGAAATCGCATCCACATCATACTGTTTTTTTCCAAATTAATTTGAGAATTATTTTTTTAAGTCATAATAGGCTGCAACTCCTATCATAGCTGCATTGTCTGTACAATATTCCATTTTAGGAAAATGAACTTGAATTTGCTCATTTTCATCAGTCTTTAAATTTTTAAATTCTGAAAATTTTTCACGAAGGCGTCTATTTGCAGAAACGCCACCTGCAACAAGTATCGTTTTCACATCCTTTTCCTTTACAGCCATTAAAATTTTTATCATATAGAACATTTACAATAATTTCCTGAAGCGATTTTTGCAATATCTTCCTTTGAAATTGGATTACCTTTCATATTTTGGCTATTTACATAATTAGTTATGAAAGTTTTTATTCCGCTAAAACTAAAATTGTAGCCATCAACTTTTGGTTTTTTTATTCTTAAAATATCTTCACCGTTTACTGATAGTCTATCAATATGCGGACCTCCAGGATATTCCAGTCCCAATATTCTGGCAATTTTGTCATAAGTTTCTCCAACTGCATCATCTAATGTTTCACCAAGCAAATCAGTGACTATTTTTCCATTTTCTTCATAAATATAATATAAGTTTGTATGTCCGCCTGACACGACTAGCGATATTGCAGGCAATTTTACATCGTTGTCGATGAAACTTGAGAAAATATGCCCATTAATATGATTTACTGGAATCAATGGAATATTATTGGCATAACTTAGGGATTTTGCAAACATTAAGCCTACAAGTAAAGATCCAATAAGTCCAGGAGTGTTCGTTACAGCGATATAATCAATATCGCTTAATTTACAGCTGGCTTTTTCCAGAGCTTCAGTAAATACTGGTAAAATATTTTCTATATGATGCCGTGAGGCAATTTCAGACACTACACCGCCAAATTCCTTGTGAATGTCAATTTGTGTGGAAATAATGTTACTTAAAATATTTTTCCCATCCTCAACAACTGCAACGGAAGTTTCATCACAAGATGATTCAAATGCAAGTATTTTCATAATTTTTCTCTCTTTCTTTTTTTATTATTTAAGAGTGCATATAATTTTGTATAAATGTATAACAAACCCTAATGATATAAGGTTTTTTTAGTTTATTTACACAAAAAAAGTTTACACTTTCTTTTTTTATATAGAATTATTTGATAATTTATAAACTATGTAATTATTGGTAAAATTTTTATTTTTTTATAAAATCTTTTTAATATTAAAATCTTGAATAAATAAAAATTAAGTCTGTTAATTGTATTCTTTAACAATTTTATTAAATACAGTTTCTACCGAGATTCCAGTCATGCAATCTGCATATTTTTTTGGAAATTTATCATCTCCGTAAAGTGAATGTGGTGGACAGCTTGGATTATTCAGTAAAAAAGTATTTTTTTCAAAGGAAAATAATTTTCGGATCAGTCGGTCCAAAAAATACAAAAGTCTTGGCTTTTACAGCTCTGGCTATATGAAATGGGCCTGAATCATTTGCAACAGCCACTTTTGCATATTTTAACAATATTCCGCTTTCCTTAAAGGAAATTTTCCCGCATAAATCAATAACTTGTCCATCTTTATCAGCTTTTACAACATTTGCATCTTCTTTCCCGCCAATCACAAAAATTCTCAATTTCTCCTCATTATTTACAAATTTATTTTTTTATTTTTCCAAAAATTTTTTTGCCAATTCATCATAATAAGGCCACTTTTTTTCGTAAACTTAGAAGCTCCAGGAGCTAGCACGAAATATTTTTCCATCTTTTAAATTATATTTTTTTACAAATTTCTCTTCAGATTGCTTGTCAATATAAAATTCCAGATTATCTCCAAGTCCATTTTTTTATATTTTTCATCAGAAAAAAATTTATTCCCAATTTCTTTAAAGCTGTAAAATAACTTTCAACAATTGTGCAATCTGCATTATAAGTTATAAGTTTTGATTTTTCACAAGAATAGTTTTTCCACCATTTTTCTTTTTTTGTATCGGCAATATTGAGTATGCCTGTTTTCAAGACTTTTTTCCAATAATTCTAGACAAAAAAATTTAGAATGAAGATCAATGACATAGTCATAATTTTTCTGTTTTTAGTCTATTTATCATATCTTTTATATATTTTTCGGTCTTTACTTTTCTTTTTTTCTCAAAAAAATTATCAAATTCCTAATTTCAGGATTTAACGAAATTGCTTCAGAAAAAAAGTATTATAAACTACAAAAATCTATTACAGCCTTTGGATATTTCTCTTTAATTGCCCTTATTACTGGAGTTGTAAGCACTACATCCCCAAATGAGCTAAATCTTATTATTAATATTTTTCATATTTTTTTCCTCTTCTAAAGTCTAATATTTTTACTCAGTTTCTTTAAATTAAGCAAAAGATTCCTGCAAAATATCTATAAATTTTTGATTTATGTTACTTTATGTTATTTTTATAATTTAAAACTATTATTAGTCAAGTGTTTTTTTCTTTCTAAAAAAATAGAATAAAATATAATTTTTTTATTTTTTTCAAATGGGATTTAGTATTAAATCCTAAATTTATATGATTTTTACTAGTTTAATTTTGAATGAATCCGAGTGTAAAAATAAAAAAATGTAGCCATCTAACTACATTTTTATATACCTACATTAATGCAAGTATGACTTAATTAATATAATGGTGCCTAGAAGAAGATTCGAACTTCCGACCCTACGGGTATGAACCGTATGCTCTAGCCAACTGAGCTATCTAGGCATTTGGTGGCGGGAGCTGGATTTGAACCAACGACCTTCGGGTTATGAGCCCGACGAGCTACCATGCTGCTCTATCCCGCGACAATGAAAGTTTTTTTATTAAGTGGTGCCTCAGGGCCGGACTTGAACCGGCACAGGATAAATTCCCACAGGATTTTTAAGTCCTGTGCGTCTACCGATTTCGCCACCAAGGCATATTTACTTAAAAAGTAAACTTACAAATAAGATTATACAGTATTTTTTTAAATTTGTCAACAACTTTTTTTTCTAGATTTTTTTTAGTTAAAGTGGTAAAATACATTATAAGATATTTTTAGATCTCTCAAAAATTAAATTAATAAAAGCTAAATAAATTTAATGAACTTAAACTTCAGCCTGCTTATAAAGATTACTTTAAAACTAAGTTTAAAGTTATGATAATTTTACTCAAATCCTAGTTTTACTCAATTTTTTTATTAGTTTGGTTTTAAGGAGATTCGAGTATATATAAATGAAAATTTTTAGAATTACAGGATTTTTTTGGAAAAGGGAGAGTATGTGAAAATGTATAAAATATTTAAAGATGTAAGTTACAAGTTGCTTCAAGAGGGTGAAAACTTTGAAATTAAGGGCATTGAATATGATTCACGGAAAATTGAAAAGGATTTTGTATTTGTGGCAATGACAGGAAGCACCGTGGATGGACATGATTTTATTCAAAAGGCTATTGACAGCGGAGCTAAAAATGATTGTTTGCGAAAAAGGATGTAAATGTAAAAAGAGTATAGAAATGCTGATTCTGTAACTTTTTGTTCAAGTGGAAGATATACGTAAAAAAATTAGGAATAATTGCTTCAAATTATTACGATTATCCGCAAAAATAAAATAAAAAAATAGTTGGAATTACAGGAACAAATGGTAAAAACTACATCGAGTTTTATTTTGGAAAAATATTCTGGAAAAAAACAGCTAGGATAGGAACTACTGGAAATCGTATTTTTAGATGAAGAATTTGAAACAGTTAATACAACTCCAGAATCATTGGAACTGATAAAAATTAATAGATAAAAGTGTAAAAAAAGGTGCAGATTACTTTTATAATGGAAGTAAGTTCCCATGCCCTTCAAATTGGACGTGTGGATATGCTTAAATTTGATTCTGCAATATTTACTAACTTGACACAAGACCACCTTGATTTTTCATAAAACTATGGAAAAATTATTTTAATGCCAAGAAAAAAATATTTTTCAATGCTGAGAAATAATGGTGTAGGAATAGTTAATATTGACGATAAATATGGGGAAAAAAATTTATTCTGAAAAAAAGATGGAAATAACGATTATATTTCTATAAGTATAAAAAAACGAAGAAGCTGATGTGTGGGGAGATATTTTTAAATTATACAAATCATGGAATGAAAATAAAAAAATAAATTTGGATAATTATTTTTGAAAGAAGAAACCTTGTAAAAAAATAAAGATGAAGAAGAATACAAATTTGAAATAGAATTAGTGGGAGAATATAATTTGTATAATGTTCTTGGCTGTGTTGCCAGCACATTGTCGCTTGGGGCAAAAATGGATTTTTATTGTGAAAAAAATTACAGGAAATGCCATCAGTTCCAGGAAGATTTGAGACAATAAAAAAATAATCTGGAAGCAAGAATTGTAGTGGATTTTGCACATACAGATGACGGACTTTTTAAACATTGGAAAAAAACCTTAAAAGCAAATTACAGATAATCAAGTAATAACAATATTTGGCGCAGGTGGCGACAGAGATCACGACAAGCGTCCAAAGATGGCAAAAGCAGCAACAAAAATTTAGTGATTACATCATTTTAACATCAGACAATCCTCGTACAGAAAACCCTGTAAAAAATTTTTGGCAGATATAGAAAAAAAGGGCTTATTGCTGAAAAAAATATCCATTTGACAAATATATAATTATTTCCGATAGGGAAAAGGCAATAAGATATGGAATGAGACTTCTTCAAAAGGGAGACAGCCTTTTAATCGCAGGAAAAGGACATGAAACTTATCAAATAATTGGAAATGAAAAAAACACATTTTGATGATAGGGAAGTAGTAAGAAAAAAATTTTTGGCTGGGAAATAAAAAAATAACAAACAAAAATAAAACTGTACTTATAATTAAATTTAACATACCTAAAAAAATATTAAATAAAAATCTTTTATAGCCCTTGACAAAAGGGCTATTTTTAGTATAAAAATATTTAGGTTAGAACTCATAACTAAATTTTTAAAAAAATATATTTTTTGAAAAGAATATATTTGAAGTGAATTTTAGAGTAAATCGACATACTTAAAATGGGTATGCACTTATGTTTGATAAAAGTGGCTTACAGGAAAAAGCAGGAAAAAGTAATAAAAAAACTTTGTCAAATTGGGCTTTATCAAATGTAGATTGAAGAAATGAGCTTTATAAAAAGTTTTAGTTTTTGAAAAAAATAACGCGAGAATAAATATATAAATCAAAAGAAATTTGAGAGGAGGAAAACAGATGCCTACTATTAATCAATTAGTAAGATTTGGTAGAAGTACAACTGAGAAAAAGAAAAAATCACCTGCATTGAAAGGTAATCCACAAAAAAGAGGGGTTTGTGTAAGAGTATATACAACTACACCTAAAAAACCGAACTCAGCCTTAAGAAAGGTAGCAAGGGTTAAATTAGTAAATGGAATTGAAGTTACTGCTTATATTCCAGGAATCGGACACAACTTACAAGAACACAGCATCGTTCTTTTAAGAGGAGGAAGAACAAAGGATTTGCCAGGGGTTAGATATAAAATAATCAGAGGAGCATTGGATACAGCAGGAGTTGTAAACAGAAAAACAAGGTAGATCAAGATACGGAGCTAAAAAAAGGGTAATTAATTTTTTTAAAAAAAGTAAGGAGGACAAATAAGTGTCAAGAAGAAGAAGAGCGGAAAGAAGAGATGTATTACCAGATTCTCAATTTAACGATAAAGTAGTAACTAAATTCATCAATGGATTAATGAAAGACGGGAAAAAATCATTAGCTGAACATATTTTTTATACAGCATTGCAACAAATAACTGAGGAAACTCAAGAAGAAGGAATCGAAGTATTCAGAAGAGCAATGGAAAACGTAAGACCTCAATTAGAAGTAAGATCTAGAAGAATCGGAGGGGCTACTTACCAAGTACCAGTTGAAGTTAGAAAAGAAAGACAACAAACTTTAGCAATCAGATGGTTAGTTAGATACACGAGAGAAAGAAAAAGAATACGGAATGGTAAACAAATTGAAAAAAGAATTAATTGCAGCCGCTAACAATGAAGGTGGATCAATTAAGAAAAAAGAAGATACATATAAAATGGCTGAAGCAAATAGAGCATTCGCACATTATAAATGGTAATCTTAAATTTGCTTGATGAAATATTAAGTATGCAAAAAAATATTTGATATTTATATTTTTACAAAAATTCATTTTTTTCAGAATTGAATTTATAAAAAAATATAATAATCAGGGTAGGAACTATCCAAAGAGCTTGGTAAATATATATAAATATATTTTCCAAGAAGCTCTGATTTTTTTAGAAGTTAGAGACAGTTTACATACACTTCTTTTTAAAAAAAGAAGTTTACAATATAAGGAGGAAAAAAATTAAATGGCAAGAAAAGTTGCTTTTGAAGGATACTAGAAATATTGGTATCATGGCACATATAGATGCTGGAAAAAAACAACTACTACTGAAAGAATCTTGTTCTATACAGGAGTAAACCATAAAATCGGAGAAGTTCACGAAAGGAGCTGCTACAATGGATTACATGGAACAAGAACAAGAAAGAGGAATTACAATTACATCAGCTGCAACAACAGCATTCTGGAATGGTCATAGAATTAATATAATAGATACACCAGGCCACGTTGACTTTACAGTTGAAGTAGAAAGATCGTTAAGAGTATTAGATGGATCTGTTGCTGTATTCTCAGCAGTTGATGGAGTTCAACCACAATCAGAAACTGTTTGGAGACAAGCAGACAAATATAACGTACCAAGAATGGCATTTTTTTAAACAAAATGGATAGAGTTGGTGCAGACTTTGATATGTGTAAACGATATTAAAGAAAAAAATTAGGTGGAAACGGTGTACCAATTCAATTACCAATTGGTGCAGAAGATAATTTTTGAAGGAATTATCGATCTTGTAACAATGAAAGAGTATTTATTTAAAGATGAAACTATGGGAGCTGACTATGAAATAGTTGATATAAGAGCTGAATTAGCAGATGAAGCTCAAGCAGCTAGAGAACATATGATTGAATCTGTAGTTGAAACTGACGATGATTTGATGGAAAAAAATACTTTGGTGGAGAAGAAATCACTGAAGAAGAAATCAAAAAAAGCATTAAGAGTTGCTACAATTGCTGGAACTGTTGTACCAGTATTATGTGGAACAACATTTAAAAAAATAAAGGGATTCAACCATTACTTGATGCAGTAGTTGCCTACATGCCATCACCAGTGGATATTAACGGAGGAAAAGTAAACGGAACTGATCCTAAGACTGAAGAACCTATCCAAAGAACAATCTCAGATGATGAACCATTCTCAGCATTGGCATTTAAAATCATCACAGATCCATTCGTTGGAAGATTATCATTCTTCAGAGTTTATTCAGGAGTATTGGAAAAAAAGGATCTTATGTATTAAACTCAACTAAAGGTAAAAAAGAAAGAATGGGAAGATTGCTTCAAATGCACGCTAACAAGAGAGAAGAACTTGATATAGTTTATTCTGGAGATATAGCTGCTGCAGTTGGATTAAAGGATACTACAACAGGAGATACATTGTGTGCTGAAAATGCTCCAATTATCTTGGAAAAAATGGAATTCCCTGATACAGTTATTCAAATAGCTGTTGAACCAAAAACAAAAGCTGACCAAGAAAAAATGGGAACAGCACTTTCAAAACTTGCTGAAGAAGATCCAACATTTAAAGTTACAACTAACCAGGAAACTGGACAAACATTGATTTCAGGAATGGGAGAACTACATTTGGAAATCATCGTAGATAGAATGAAACGTGAATTTAAAGTTGAAGCAAACGTTGGTAAACCACAAGTTGCTTATAGAGAAACAATTAATGGTGCAACAGATGTTGAAGAAAAATATGCTAAACAATCTGGAGGACGTGGACAATATGGACATGTTAAGATGAAAGTTGAAGCTAATCATGGAAAAGGATATGAATTTATTAATGAAATTACTGGAGGAGCTATTCCAAGAGAATATATTCCAGCAGTAGATAAAGGAATCCAAGAAGCGTTAGAAGCTGGGGTTGTTGCAGGATACCCAGTTCAAGATATAAAAGTTACATTATACGATGGATCTTACCATGAAGTCGATTCATCAGAAATGGCATTTAAAATTGCAGGATCTATGGCAATCAAAAAAGGACTTAGAGCTGCTAACCCAGTATTATTGAACCAAATCTTCAAAGTAGAAGTTACTACTCCAGAAGAATACATGGGAGATGTTATTGGTGACTTAAACTCAAGAAGAGGACAAGTTTCAGGAATGACTGACAGAAATAATGCAAAAAAATTATTGATGCAGAAGTACCTTTATCACAAATGTTCGGTTATGCAACTGACTTGAGATCAAAAAAACACAAGGAAGAGCATCTTATTCAATGGAATTTGAAAAAAATATGTAGAAGTTCCAAAAAAATATTGCTCAACAAGTAATTGATGAAAGACAAGGAAAATAGCCAAAAAAATAAAATAGAATCTTAAAAAAATTAAAATTAAAGAAATAATGGAGGAAGAATTAAAATGGCAAAAGCTAAATTCGAGAGAAGTAAACCACACGTAAACATAGGAACAATCGGTCACGTTGACCACGGTAAAACAACAACAACAGCAGCAATTTCAAAAGTATTAGCTGAAAAAGGGTTAGCTGAAAAAGTTGATTTTGAAAACATTGACCAAGCTCCTGAAGAAAGAGAAAGAGGAATTACAATTAACACAGCTCACATTGAGTATGAAACAGAAAAAAGACACTACGCTCACGTAGACTGTCCAGGACATGCTGACTATGTAAAAAATATGATTACAGGAGCAGCTCAAATGGATGGAGCTATCTTAGTAGTATCAGCAGCAGATGGTCCAATGCCTCAAACAAGAGAACACATCTTGTTGGCAAGACAAGTAGGTGTACCTTACATCGTAGTATACTTGAATAAAGTAGATATGGTAGATGACGAAGAATTATTAGAATTAGTAGAAATGGAAGTAAGAGAATTATTAAACGAATACGGATTCCCAGGAGATGACGTACCAGTAATCAAAGGATCTTCATTAGGAGCATTAAATGGAGAACAAAAATGGATAGATGCAATTGTAGAATTGATGGATGCAGTGGATGAATATATTCCAACACCAGAAAGACCAATTGACCAACCATTCTTGATGCCAATTGAAGATGTATTCACAATTACAGGAAGAGGAACAGTAGTAACAGGAAGAGTAGAAAGAGGAGTAGTAAAAGTTGGAGAAGAAGTAGAAATCGTAGGAATTAAACCAACTTCAAAAACTACAGTAACAGGAGTAGAAATGTTCAGAAAATTATTGGATTCAGGACAAGCTGGAGATAATATAGGAGCATTACTAAGAGGAACTAAGAAAGAAGAAGTGGAAAGAGGACAAGTACTTGCTAAACCAGGAACAATCACTCCACATACAGGATTTAAATCAGAAGTATACGTATTGACAAAAGATGAAGGAGGAAGACATACTCCATTCTTTACAGGATACAAACCACAATTCTATTTCAGAACAACTGATATTACAGGAGAAGTAAACTTACCAGAAGGAGTAGAAATGGTAATGCCTGGAGATAACATTGAAATGACAGTAGAATTAATTCACCCAATTGCAATGGAAGAAGGATTAAGATTTGCGATTAGAGAAGGTGGAAGAACAGTAGCTTCAGGAGTAGTTGCAACTATTACTAAATAGTTTTAAACAGTAAATTTCTTAAAATATGGAAAAAAATATTGCAGATAATCAAAATATTTGTTATAATATTTAGAAATGTAATAGGAAATAGTTCAAGTTAAATAAAAAGGAGAGATTAGATTTTTGATAATCTAATTTCTCTGATTATTAAAAAAAACAAGGTAAAAATAAACAGGAGGAAAGACTTTGGATAAAAATAAGAATATATTTACAATCTTATGATCACAAACTGTTGGATCAATCTGCTAAAAATCGCAGAAGTAGCTAAGAAAAAAATGGTTCAGAATTAGCAGGACCACTTCCATTACCTACAAAAAAATTAAAAAAATATACAGTTTTAAGATCAGTTCACGTAAATAAAGATTCAAGAGAACAATTTGAAATGAGAATTCACAGAAGATTTGTAGAAATTAAAAAAATTCTAATCAGCAAATCGTAAATGCATTAGCATCATTAAACTTGCCATCAGGTGTGGGAGTTGAAATTAAGCAATCGTAAGGCTTAGTACAAGTTGGCAAAAAAATTGTCAACCAATATATTAAGGAGGAAAAAAATAAAAAAAATGATATTAGGTAAAAAAAGATCGGAATGACACAAATTTTTTTGAAAATGAAAAAAATTAATTCCAGTTACAGTAATCGAAGCAGGAACTAACTTCATTACACAAATTAAAAACAGAAGAAAAAAAGAAGGATATAACGCTATCACATTAGCTTATGGAGATAAAAAAAGAAAAAAATACTACTAAACCATTATTAGGTGTATTTAAAAAAAAGCAGGAGTTACTCCAAAAAGATTTCTTAAGGAATTTAAAGTAGCTAATCCAGCTGACTTTACATTAGGACAAGAAATTAAAGTAGACGTATTAGAAGAGTATCGAATTTGTTGATATTTCTGGAACTTCAAAAGGTAAAGGGACTGCAGGAGTTATGAAAAGACATAACTTTGGTGGAAACAGAGCTTCGCACGGGGTTTCAAGAAACCATAGACTTGGAGGTTCTAACGCAGGAGGAGCTGCATCAAACAGTAACGTACCTAAAAGGTAAAAAAATGGCTGGAAGATTGGGAGCTGAAAAAAAGTAACAGTTCAAAAACTTGCAAGTTATTAAATTTGATGTAGAAAACAGTCTTTTATTAGTAAAAAGGTGCTGTTCCAGGACCAAAAAAACAGGGTTCTTAGTAATCAAAAAAATCGGTAAAAAAATATTAATAGGAAAGAGAGGAGGATAACATGCCAGTTTTAAATATATATAAATTAGACGGTTCACAAGCAGGAACTGTGGAAGTAAATAACGAAATTTTTGGAATTGAACCAAATAAACACGTAATGCACGAAGTTTTAGTAGCAGAATTAGCTGAAGCAAGACAAGGATCAGCTTCAACAAAAACAAGAGCAGAAGTAAGAGGTGGAGGAAGAAAACCTTTTAGACAAAAAGGAACAGGTAGAGCAAGACAAGGTTCTACAAGAGCACCACACATGGTAGGTGGAGGAGTTGTTCACGGACCAAAACCTAGAAATTATGCTAAAAAAGTAAATAAAAAAGTTAGAAGATTAGCTTTAAGATCAGCTTTAGCTCAAAAAATTAGCGAAGGAAATGTAATCGTATTAGACGATTTTGCTTTGGAAACACCAAAAACAAAAACATTTATTGATTTTGCAAAAACATTAAATTTTGACGGTGTAAAACAATTATATGTAACAAATGACGATACTGATACTGTAGATAGAGATTACTTCTTATACTTATCTACTAGAAATATTGAAAAAAAGTTGCAGCAATTAATACAAAGAGATTTAAGTGTTTACTGGTTAATCAAACAAGATAAAGTAGTCTTAACTAAAGAAGCTCTTGCAACTATCGAGGAGGTGTTGGCATAATGCATATTACTGATATTATCAAAAAAACCTGTAATTAATACAGAAAAAAAGCTAGAACTTTGCTAGAAAATAATGAATATGTTTTTTTATCGTAGATAAAAAGAGCAAATAAACTTCAAATTAAAGAAAGCAGTTGAAAAAAATTATTCAATGTAAAAAGTTCAAAGGTGTAAATACTTTAAACATCAAACCAAAAAAATAAAAAGATTCAGAATGTCAATGTATAAAACATCTGCTATCAAAAAAAAGCAATTGTTAAATTAAAGGCTGGAGAATCAATTACAGCTTACGAAGGATAATTAATACATAAAATTTATTTTGATTTTTGAAATTTAATTTTTAAAAAAAGTAAAATAAATAAATTTTTTGTGAAATTATTTAATAAAAAAATGCTATAATAAACAAGTTATGTAAAATATAGAAATTTATAATAATTATTTTTTTAAGAATATAAAATATTAAAAATTAGGAAGTGAGGGAACGCAAGTTATGCCAATAAAAAAATTAAAACCGATAACTAGTGGGACACGGCATATGTCGATATTAGTTAATAAGGACTTAGATAAAGTAAGACCTGAAAAAAATCTCTAGTTGAACCGTTAAATTCATCTTACGGAATTGACAACTATGGACATAGAACAGGTAGAAACAGACATAAAGGACACAAAAAGATTATATAGAGTAATAGACTGGAAAAAGAAATAAAATTGGAGTGCCTGCAAAAGTTGCAACTCTTGAATATGATCCAAAACAGAACTGCAAAATATCGCATTATTACATTATGTTGATGGAGAAAAAAGATATATCTTGGCTCCAAATGGACTTAAAAAAGGTGATGTTGTATTAGCAGGAGAAGGTGCAGACATTAAACCTGGAAATGCATTGAAATTAAAAGACTTGCCAGTAGGGACAGTTATTCACAATGTAGAACTTATGCCTGGTAAAGGTGGACAGTTAGCAAGATCTGCAGGAACAGCTGCAAGACTTGTTGCAAAAGAAGGAACTTACTGCCACGTGGAATTACCATCTGGAGAATTAAGACTGATTCACAAAGAATGTATGGCAACAGTTGGAGCAGTAGGAAATTCTGAACATTCATTAGTATCATTAGGAAAAGCTGGAAGAAATAGACACTTAGGAAGAAAACCTCACGTTAGAGGATCTGTAATGAACCCTGTGGATCACCCACACGGAGGAGGAGAAGGAAGATCTCCAATAGGTAGAAAATCACCAGTTACACCTTGGGGTAAACCTACACTTGGTAAGAAAACTAGAGGTAAAAAACCTAGTGACAAATTCATTGTTAGAGGTAGAAAAAAATAATTGTTTAAAAATTAGTTTAATATTCAAAAATATATTAATGAAATTTTTAAATGAAAAACGTAGAAATGGACTGTGCCAGTCAAAATATCTGAATAGAAGTTTGGCTGAATATAAAAATATTGCTTGATACATGGAATTAAATAAATGAAATGTATTGAGTAACATTTCTCGATTTAAAAAAATGAAATAAGGAGGAAAGAATGGCTCGTTCATTAAAAAAAGGACCTTTTGTTGATGCATATTTATTAGAAAAAAATAGAAGCATTGGGAGGTAAAAAAACAAGTTATTAAAAACATGGTCTAGAAGATCAACTATATTCCCTCAATTTATTGGACATACTTTTTGCTGTATATAACGGTAAAAAAACATATACCTGTATATGTTACTGAGGAAATGGTTGGGCACAAATTAGGTGAATTTGCACCAACTAGAACTTTCTATGGACATGGAAAAGATGCGAAAAAAAGCTAAATAATTAGAGAAATTAAGAGTTAAAAAGATAAGAATTAATAGATATACATTGGAAAGGAGAGGACTTTGAATGGCAGTTGTAGCTAAATTGAAATACCAAAGATTAAGCCCTCAAAAAAAGCAAGATTAGTTGCTGATATTGTAAGAGGGAAAAAAATGCATTGCAAGCATTGAACATTTTAAGATTTACAAATAAAAAAAGCGGCATTATACATAGAAAAAAAACATTAAGATCAGCAATTGCAAATGCTGAACATAATAATAATATGGATCCTGATAAATTATTTGTTTCAAAAATATTAATTGACAAAGGACCAGTATTAAAGAGAATCAGCCCAAGAGCAATGGGAAGAGCTGATATCATTAGAAAACCAACAGCTCACATCACAGTAGAAGTTGATGAAAAAGTAGATTAATTTAGACAAATAAGGAGGTAAGTCTGTGGGACAAAAAGTAGATCCTAGGGGGATAAGATTAGGAATCACAAGAACTTGGGATTCAAAAATGGTTCGCTGAGGGGAAAGAATACGTAGATAATTTTTCATGAAGATTTAAAAATAAAAAAAATATTAAGAAAAAAACTATTACCATGCAGGGATTTCTTCTATTCAAATAGAAAGAACATCGCCTACAGAAGTAGCAGTTATTATAGAAACTGGAAAAAGCTGGAATTTTTAATTGGTAGAAAAGGCCAAGAAATCGAAGCTTTAAAAAGTAAAATTGGAAAAAAATTGACTGGTAAAAAGAGTTCAAATTAAAGTACAAGAAATCAAAAAAATCCTAATAAAGATGCTCAATTGGTAGCAGAAAAGCATTGCAACAACAATTGAAAAAAAGGGTTGCTTATAAAAGAAACAGTTCAGCAAGCTATTCAAAAGAGCAGAAAAAAAGCTGGGATTAAAAGGAATTAAAGTTATGGTATCAGGGAAGATTGAATGAGTGTAGAAATTGCAAGAAGTGAATGGACACTTTCAGGAAGAGTACCACTACATACTTTAAGAGCAGATGTTGATTACGCAACAGCTACTGCACACACTACATACGGTGCTTTAGGATTAAAAGTATGGATATTTAATGGTGAAGTTCTTTCTACTACAAAGGAAGGAGAAAACGAATAATATGTTAATACCTAAAAGAACGAAATATAGAAAAACAGTTCAGAGGAAAAAAATGGGTGGTGTAGCAACTAAAAGGAAACAAAGTTGATTTTTGGTGAATTTGGACTTGCCGCTAAAGAATTTGGTTGGATTACTTCAAGACAAATTGAGGCTTGTAGGGTAACAATCAACAGAACGTTTAAAAAGAGAAGTAAAATTTGGATTAGAATATTCCCTGATAAACCTTATACTAAAAAGACCTGGAAAGGAACAAGAATGGGTAAAGGTAAAAGGTAATACAAGAGGTTGGGTACAGTAGTTAAAAAAAGATAAAGTAATGTTTGAAGTTGGCGGAGTATCTGAAGAAAAAAAGCCAAAGAAGCATTAAGAAAAAGCTGGACATAAACTACCTATAAAAGTTAAATTTGTTAGAAAAAGAAGAAGTAGGTGGTGATAAGTAATGACAATTAACGAAATTAGAGAATTATCATTGGAAGAATTGGAAGTTAAAAGTAAATGAATTGAAACAAGAATTATTTAATTTAAAAATTTCAAAAAAACTCTTGGACAATTACAAAACACTGCTAAAATACGAGATGTTAAAAAGAACAATAGCAAGATTAAAAAAACTGTTGTAACTGAAAAAAACTGGTAAATAGGAGGATCAAGAGTGGAAAATAAAAAGAAACGAAAAGAAAAAGTAAGAGAAGGAATCGTTGTTTCTAATAAAATGGATAAAACTGTAGTTGTTCTTGAAGAAACAATGAAATTACATAAACTTTATAAAAAGAGTAAAAACTTCTAAAAAAATATAAAGCACACGATGAAAACAATGAATGTGGAATCGGAGATAGAGTGCAAATTATGGAAACTAGACCATTAAGTAAAGATAAAAAGATGGAGAGTTGTTACAATCTTAGAAAGAGCTAAATAGTTCTATTTTTATCAATAAAATTAAAAAAATAATATTTTTATTTTCAATATTAAAAAAAGCAAATAGCGTGAGTTAATATTTGAGAGGAGGAAATTTTAAATGGTTCAACAACAAACGATGCTTAATGTCGCTGATAACACTGGAGCTAAAAAGATCATGGTTATTAGAGTATTAGGTGGATCAAGAAGAAGATTCGGTAAAATAGGAGACATCGTAGTAGCAACTGTAAAAGAAGCTATACCAAACGGAAACGTTAAAAAAGGTGATGTAGTTAAAGCTGTAATCGTTAGAACAAGAAAAGAATTGAAAAGAGCAGATGGTTCATATATAAAAATTTGATGATAATGCAGCAGTTATTTTTAAATACTGCATTAGAAGTAAGAGGGACAAGAATCTTTGGACCTGTAGCAAGAGAATTAAGAGCTAAAAACTTTATGAAAATAGTTTCTCTAGCACCAGAAGTATTATAGGAAGGAGAGTTTAAACGTGGCTAAACCAAACTTAAAATCAGTACCTAGAAAATTACATGTTAAAACTGGAGATACAGTTATTGTAATTAGCGGTAGATCAAAAGATTTGTTACGTAATGAAAACAGTACACAAACTGGAGATAAAGGAAAAATTGGAAAAGTATTAAAAGTTTTTCCCTAAAACTGGAAAAAAATAATTGTTGAGGGTGTAAATATCAAAAAAAGACATATTAAACCTAATGCGATGAACCCACAAGGCGAAGTTGTAGAAAGAGAAATGCCAATTTTCTCATCTAAAGTAATGCTTTGGGATGAAGCGGCAGGAAAACCTACAAGAGTAAGAAAAAGAAATAAGAGATGGAAAAAAAGTAAGAATATCAGTTGTATCTGGTAATGAAATATAATATTTTTAGAGAGGAGGATGTAATAAATGGCTGAAAAAAATATATTCCAAGATTACAAAAAAATTATATAAAAGATGAAATCGTTTCGTCATTAATGAAAAGAATTAAATCTATCTAACATTATGCAAGTACCTAAACTTGATAAAATAGTAGTTAATATGGGGATTGGAGAAGCAGCAAGCAACCCTAAATTAATAGATGCGGCTATCGTTGAATTGGCGCAAATTACAGGGCAGCAGCCTGTAGCAAGAACAGCTAGAAAATCAGAAGCTGGATTTAAATTAAGAGAAGGACAAAAAAATCGGAGCAAAAAGTTACATTAAGAAAAGAAAAAAATGTATGAATTTCTTGATAGATTAATCAGCATTACTTTACCAAGAGTAAGAGATTTTTGAAGGTGTTTCACCTAAAGGATTTGATGGAAGAGGAAATTATACATTGGGATTAAGAGAACAAATCGTATTCCCTGAAATCGAAATTGATAAAGTAGATAAAATCTTTGGATTAGGAATCACAATTGTATCTACAGCAGAAAATGATGAGCAAGGAAGAGCTTTATTAAAAGCATTCGGAATGCCGTTTGCAAAATAGTATTATTTTGAAGGAGGTGTAATTTAATCAATGGCTAAAAAAGCAATGGTTGAAAGAAACTTAAAAAGAGAAAAAACAGTTGATAAATATGCAGCTAAAAGAGCTGAATTAAAAGCAAGAGCTAAAAAAGGTGACAGAGAAGCAGTTTTGGAATTATCTAAATTGCCTAGAAATGCTTCGCCTACAAGAGTTAGAAACAGATGTCAAATTAATGGAAGACCAAGAGGTTACATGAGAGAATTTGGTATTTCAAGAGTTATGTTCAGACAATTAGCAGGAGAGGGAGTTATCCCAGGAGTAAAAAAATCAAGTTGGTAATATTTTGAGAGGAGGAAGAATTAATGTATTTAACAGATCCTATTGCTGATATGCTTACTAGAATCAGAAACGGAAACATGGCTAAACATGCACAAGTTGCAGTACCATTTTCAAAAAAATTAAAGAAAGTATAGCAAATATATTAAAAAAATGAAGGATATATAAACGGTTACGAAATCAAAGAAGAAGGAGCTATAAAAAAATATAGTTGTATCTTTAAAAAAACTGTAGATGGAGAAGCTGTAATCAAAGGGTTAAAAAGAATATCAAAACCTGGAAGAAGAGTTTACACATCTGTAGAAAGTTTACCTAAAGTATTAGGTGGATTAGGAATTGCCATTGTCTCAACACCACAAGGTGTTATTACAGACAAAGGAATGCAGAAAAGCATAATGTTGGTGGAGAAGTTCTTTGCTACGTGTGGTAATTTACGCATTTTATAAATTAGGAGGATAAACAATGTCAAGAATAGGTAACAAACCTATAACTATACCTGCTGGTGTTGAAGTTAAGCAGGATGGTCATACTTTTACTGTAAAAGGGCCAAAAGGGCAATTAGTAAGAGAATTAAAGCAAGTGAAATTAAAGTAAATATTGATGGTAATGAAATTACATTTGAAAAGACCAAATGATTTACCAAGTATTAGAGCTCTTCATGGGACTACAAGAGCAAATTTAAACAATATGATTGTTGGAGTAAGTGAAGGATTTTTCTAAAAGGATTGGAATTAGTCGGAGTAGGATATAGAGTACAGGCTAGTGGAAAAGGATTGACTTTATCTTTAGGATATTCACATCCAGTTGAAATTGAAAGCAGTAGATGGAATTACTTTTTTAAAGTTGGAAGAAATACTAAAATTTCTGTTGGAAGGAATTGACAAGCAATTAGTTGGACAAGTTGCTGCAAACATCAGAGCTAAGAGAGCGCCTGAACCTTACAAAGGAAAAGGAGTTAAATACGCTGACGAAGTAATTAGAAGAAAAAGAAGGTAAGAAAAAGGATAGGAGGTAGATTTTAATGGTAAAAAAAATTTGATAGAAATAAATTAAGACAAAAAAACATAGAAGTATTAGAAAAAAATCGTTGGAACTGCTGAAAGACCCTAGACTTGCTGTGTACAGAAGTTTACAAAATATCTTCGTTCAAGTAATTGATGATACAACAGGAAACACTTTAGTTTCTGCATCAACTATTGAAAAAAAGGTGCTAAAATTGAAAATGGTTCAAACATTGAAGCAGCTAAACAAGTTGGAGAAAGAATTGCTAAAAAAAGCATTAGATAAAGGAATTACTGCTGTTGTATTCGACAGAGGTGGATATATTTACACAGGAAGAATTAAAAGCTGTGGCAGATGCTGCTAGAGAAGCAGGATTAAAATTCTAAAGATAAGGAGGATTTATTTTGGCTAGAGATAGAGATAACAGAGAGAGAAAGTGAATATAAAGAAAGACTTTTTAAGAATAAGCAGAGTTTCTAAGACTGTTAAAGGAGGAAGAAGAATTTCATTCTCAGTATTAGCAGCTGTTGGAGATGAAAAAAAGGAAAAAGTAGGTATCGGTTTAGGAAAAAGCTAACGGTGTACCTGATGCAATTAAAAAAAGCTATTGCAAACGCTAAGAAAAAAACCTAGTAAATGTTTCATTAAAAGGTGGAACATTACCACATGAGCAAATTGGTAAATATAATGCAACTAGCGTATTATTGAAACCAGCTTCAAAAGGGACAGGAGTTATTGCCGGTTCAGCAACTAGGGAATTACTTGAGTTAGCAGGTGTAACTGACGTGCTTACAAAAATTAGAGGTTCAAAAAAACTAAAGATAACGTTGCAAGAGCAACTTTAGAAGGTCTTAAACAATTACGTTCTCTTGAAGACGTAGCAAGACTTAGAGGAAAAATCAGTTGAAGAAATTTTTAGGATAATAGGTTAGGGAGGTAAAATTAATGTCTAAAAGTAAAAAGTAACACTTGTAAAAAGGAATTAATGGAAGAAAAGCCTAATCATGTTGCGACTGTAAAATCACTTGGATTAAGAAAAAAATCAGTCAAAGCGCAGTTCATAACAAAACTGCTGATATAGAAGGAAAAAAATTAAATTAGTTTCTTATTTACTTAAAAGTAGAGGAGGTTTAAAGATAAATGAATCTTAATGAATTAAGACCTGCTGCTGGATCGAAAAAGAGAAAGAAGAAGAGTAGGAAGAGGACACGGAACTGGTTGAGGGTAAAAACAGCTGGTAAAGGTCATAACGGACAAAAAAACAAAGATCAGGTTCTTATGTATCACCAATATTTGAAGGTGGACAAATGCCTATTATTAGAAGAATCCCTAAAAGAGGATTTTTCTAATGCACCATTTAAAAAAAGATATTATAGCAATTACATTGGCTGATATTGTTGAAAGATTTAACGATGGAGATGTGGTTAGCTTAGAAACATTAGTTGAAAAATGGAATAGTTAAAAAAACCCTAAATTTATTAAAAAAATATTCTGATGAAGCATTAAGAAATGTAAAAAGGAAGAAGAGCTGTAAAAGAATACTTAAATTCAAATATTGAGGCTTATGTAAAAAGAAAAAAAGAAGTTACTAGCTTATTAAAAATTATAGGGAATGCAGAAGTTAATAAAAAAACTAACTGTAAAAGCGCACAGAATCTCAAAAAGCAGCTAAAGAATTAATCGAAAAAAAGCTGGAGGAAGTGTAGAATTATTAGAAATCAAATCATATTCAGCTAAAGCAGGAAATAATAAAAAGAAGATGGAGATAAGTAAGATTTAATATCTTGCTTTTTCTTCATACACTAAAAGGAGTGGTAGAATTGACTCTAGCTGAAACAGTATCAAGTAGGGTAAAAAGCTATTTTTTTAATATACCTGAGTTAGAAAAAAAGGGTAACGTTTACATTACTTATGATAATGGTTGCAAGAGTTGGAATTCACATATAGTTCCTGGAATTAATACAGAAGCTTTTAAAAAAATTTCCAGCAAGGAAATGCGATTGCTCAATTTTTAAATTTATTTTTCAGGGTGGAGCTGTTGAAAGAGCTTCAATTTTTGCGTTGGGAATTGTCCCTTATATTAATGCTTCCATTGTATTTCAATTATTAGGAGTAATTTTTCCTAAAATAGATGAAATGCAAAAGGAAGGTGGAAAAGAAAGAGATAAAATAACTCAGTGGTCAAGATATGTAACAATTGTACTTGCAATAATTCAATCTTTCGGAATTGCAATATTAATGCAAAATCAAGGATTAGTATTGGAACCAGGTCCAAAATTTGTACTTAGTACAGTAGTTTTAATTACAGGAGGAACTTCATTTTTAATGTGGATTTCTGAAAAGAATTTCAATTAGAGGTATTGGAAATGGTACATCAATGCTGATTTTTCTTAAATATTGTTGCAGGATTGCCATCAGTTATTAGTAATATGTATGCTGGATTGCCTAGTGGAATGGGAAAAGTTTTATTAGGATTATCAGTAATAGTATTTATAGTATTTATTGCGTTAATGGTAATTGTACAGCTGGCTGAAAGAAGAATTCCTATTCAATATGCTGGAAAAGGAAGTCTTGGATTTGGTGGTGGACAAAGTACAGTTGGAAAGAGAACATACTTGCCATTAAAAATAAATATGTCTGGAGTAATGCCAATAATCTTTGCGTCAGTATTGATGGCAGCGCCTCCGTTTTTAGTTTCAATGATGAAATCTGGAAGTTTAAAAAACTTCTTGGCAGCACAATTTGAACCAAAAGGAATTTTTTACTTGTTGCTATTTGCAATATTAATTACAGTATTTTCGTTTTTCTATACACTTACAATTGCTTTTGATCCAGACAAAGTGTCAGATGACTTAAAGCAAAGTGGTGGAACAATTCCAACAGTAAGAGCTGGAAAGGAAACTGCTGACTATTTGGAAAAAAAGTTGCAACAAGAGTAACATTTGGAAGTGCAATATTCTTATCATTATTAGGGTATTATGCCAAATATATGGTTTGGATATATCTTAAATCTTCCGGTAATGCTTGGGGAACAAGTTTACTAATTCTAGTTGGGACTGCTGTAGAAATATTATTGCAAATGGATTCATTCTTGGCAGTTAAACATATGAAGAGTTTTGTAAATAGAAGACATCGTTAATATTAAAATTTAGAATTTATATAAAATAAAAAAATCTCTAACTAGGTAAAATTCTTTTTTTAGAGATTTTTTTATTTATTCATATAATAAAAATTTTTAATTTTTTTCAAATATTTTTTTCTCAATAAATATGAAATAAATTCCAATATAATTGCTACACCAAATATTAAGTATACAAATACTCCAATTTCACGTATATCAAAATACATTGTTCCAGACATAAACATATCGTATCCAATTCCGCCAGCTCCAGCGGCAGCTCCAACTAAAACTGCATTTGTAAAGTTTATTTCAAAACGGATAAAAGTCCAGGATAAAATGGAAGTTATAGTGCTTGGTAAAACTCCTTGAAATATGATTTTCCAAAATGAAGCTCCTGTTGCCCTTAAGGCTTCGATAATTCCGCTGTCTATCTCTTCGATGCTTTCTGAATAGGCTTTTACAAGATAGGCGATGCTGTGGAAGGTCATTCCTATAATTGCAGCTTCTACTCCGACATTTGCAACAACTGAAAAGACCATAACCCATAATATTGTTGGGATTGCTCGAATGAAGGATAAACCTAATTTTATAGTTTTTGATAAATGTTTACTGGAAAGATTTTGGGCTGCAAAAAAGGATAAAAATAATGCTATAAATGAGCCAATTATTGTTGTAAGGACTGCTAGCGCAATTGTTACAGCAAGACTTTGGAATACTTGGGCATAAGTGTATCTGTCAGATAAACTTGGAGAAAAAAACATTGTTCTTAAGTCTTTAAAAAAATGTCTAGTTGCTTCAATAATATTGACACCTCCAAAATCCATTGTGGATAAAGTATAAACTGTAATAATTAATAATACGGATAAAGTTGTGTATAAATAGATTCTTGATTTTTGTAAGTTTTTTTATTTTTTTATTTTTTTCCAAAAGAATATTCACGCTTCTTTTTTTATTTTTATTTATTTCTTTTTTTGATTTTTTTATAATAAAGAGAATTATTCAAATATTTTACATTAATTCACTTCTAAGTTTGTTTGAAAAGCATTTCTACGCCAACTACGATAATTGTAACGACTAAAATTACAAGTCCGGCGGCATCATAACGGAAACTTTTTGTAATATAGGCTAAATGTAAATCCTATTCCAGTTCCTGTTAAAATTCCAACTAATGTTGATTCCCTAACTCCAGTTTCTATGAAAAAAATAGAAGCCAGGATAAAAAGCTGGGAAGATATGCTTGGAATGACTCCGCAAAATATTATTTGAAAGTATGAAGCGCCTACTGACTTTAACGCTTCAATTACATCACCTGCAATGTCGTCTATTGTTTCAGAAAAGGCACGTGTCAAATATCCAAATGTTATTAGAAATAATGCCAGAAAGCCTGTAAATTGGCTTTGCTTAAAGGAAAATACAAGTATTAATGACCAGGCTACAATTGGCATATTTCTAAAAAATGAAGCGATTACTTTTGTTATAATTTTTGTAAAAATGTTGATTCCAGTTGAGTTTGAGCCTATTATTGCGAGAAATAGGGCAAATATTGCTGAAATCGTTGTGGAAGTTATGGCGAGTAAAACTGTCTGCAAAGCAGAATTTATGATTTCTGGAAAATATTGGAGGGCATTTTGTGTAGGGATGAATTTTTGTATTAGCCAAAAAAATTCCAGCTGGAATTGAGGAGAATGCCATTCCATTTTGAAATCCTGAAATAATGGAGGATATTATGTAAAAGTAAAAATAATTATCAGCACAAATATAATTTTAGAATAAAATCTCTGTTTAAAAAAATATCTTTTTCGTTTAAATTCATAAATTCCTCCTGTTAATCCAATTCTTCATCTTTATAAATAAATTCAATCATATTATTTGTAAGGTGTTCTGGCTTATCATCAAAAATTTTCTCACCTTTATTTAAAGCAATAATCCTGTTGGAATATTTTTTTGCAATATCAACTTGGTGAAGATTGACAATGCATGTAATTTTCAGTTCTGTAACAATTTTTTTTAAATAATCCATTATATTTTCAGCAGTTTTTGGGTCAAGTGAAGCGATTGGCTCATCACAGAGAAGCAGTTTCGGCTTTTGCATTATCGCTCTTGCAATTCCCACACGCTGTTTTTGCCCACCTGAAAGTTCATTACATTTCTGATAGGCATATTTAGTCATGTTTACCTTTTCTAAAAAGTTAAAAGCCTCTTTTTTTTCCTCTTCTGAATAAATCCCCAGTATTCCAGAAAATACCGACTTATATCCAAGCCGCCCATGAAGCACATTTTCAATAACAGTCAGCCTTTCCACAAGATTATAGTTTTGAAAAATCATACCGATTTCACGCCTTACAAGCTCGATTTCTTTTTTCTTCAATTTTTCAATATTCCTATTTTCAAATAAAATCGAACCTTGGGAAATATCAATCATTTTATTAATACTTCTAAGCAATGTCGATTTTCCAGAACCCGATGGTCCAATGATAGAAATAAACTCCCCCTTTTCCACATCGAATGAAACATTTTTTAAGGCAGTTATTCCATTGTTATATTCCTTTGAAATATTTTTTTACACTTAATAACATAAAAAAATTCCTTTCTAAAATTCAAGTTTAGTTTTACTATACAAATAATATTTTTAAAAAAATAAGGCATATCAGTATCGGTATGCCTATTATAAAAATTATCTGTTTCAATATTAATTTTATTAGTATTCTGGTTGTTATTTTTGCTTCTCTGCATTATTATTTGCATTATTACTGCTGCTATTGGTATTATTGTTATCATTGTTACTATTGTTAGTATTGCTGGAACTTGCATTATTATTTAAAATATTGATTGCTGAACTGTTATTTTGATTGTTACTTTGTGGAGTGTTTTTCATTATTAGTTACAGCAGGCTGTTCAACTGCAATAATAGTTCCAAGTGACAGTAAATCCCTTTGTAATTTGTCAAGCTTGTCCTTTTTGAGCATAAACAGTATCAATTAATGTTTCAATATTTTTTTATTGTCTTCCTCATATTTTTGTCATAATTTGCTGATAATTGTTATTTCTCAAATTTTTCAATTTTTTTGAGTTAACAATGTTTTTTTCTTCATCAGTTAAGACCGTATGATTCAAGTTTTTTTAAAATTATTATTTTTCCATAACAAGTTCTGAAGAAAGTTTTACAGTTTTTTTCCTGCGATTAGATCATTTTTGGAATATTCAATAAGTGAACCTATTTTATTAGCTGCAAATAAAAGTTTTTAGAAGTAAAGTTATCTTTGTTATAAAGTAATTTCATAGCCATTATTTTTGACCTTTTTATTAAAAGCCTTTGAATTATTCTGCAATAAAAATTTCTCCGCTTACTTGCGAAAGATTTCCATTTAATCCTTTAGCCACAATTTTTTTCCTTCGTTAATATCCACATCTGAAATTCTAATATTTAAATCTTTTATTTCCTTTACAAGAACAGTAGCCTTTAAAGCTGTGTTTAATGAAGTTTCTAAATCTTTCCCTTTATCTAGGAATATATAAAGATTCATATTTTTGAACACTGCTGCTGGAATTATTGTTAAAAGTCGTTTAATGAAATTTCCTTTTTCAAGTTTAGTCAAATTGTCAGAAACATTTGCAAGGGCAATATCCCTTTCCAGCTCAATTTCGAAATATTTTTTTCAATATTTTTCCTTTTTCAGAATTTATAGACTTCACAAGTGGCTTAATTTCATTATTTAATTCTACAATTTTTTTGAGCCTTGCTCTTCAAATCAGTAAGTTCTGCATAATTTTTTTCAAAATATTGGTCTTTTCAATATTTTTCTCCATTTGCTGTTAATAAGATTATCAGTATTAGTTGTTAAAGATGCAACCTTGTCTGTTGTTTCCTTAATGAAGTCAACAGTTGTTTTTATCTGATTTTTCTTGAGCACTGAGAGAATCTATTTTTTCTGTAAAAGTATCAATTTGAGAATTTTTTTCTTTATAGATGCTCTCTAAATTTACATCTTCCAGCTTTAGATTGGAAATTGTCAATTTTGGCACAAGTTTAAACAGTCCAGTTCGTACTATTCCAACTGTGGCACGTCCTTTTTCCAAGATTTTTTTCCATTAACTGCAAAATTATCAAAAAAACCATCTGGCTATTTTTTTACAGAATATTTTTACATTTTTCAAATTCAGAATGTTTGGATCTTGCCATAAATGAGACAATATTGCTTGAAAAACATAATCCCAAAAAGAAATATGACTAATATTAGCAATACAGCGCTTAGCAAGTATTTTAAAATTTTTCACAAAAAAACCCTCCTTTTTAATGTGATTTTTTTATCATTTACAAAAGGCAAATAAAATCACGATAATAAAAGCATTTATTATTTTATATTTTTTTAACAAGGGGACAAAAGCCCCTTGCTTTGTGAAAATGCTGTTATTACTGGATTTTTTTATAACTTTTTAATTTTTTTATATTATTTAATATTTTTTTATTGCATCATCCATATTTGAAAGTTTAAATTCATCAGATACAGATTTCAAATAATTTTGTTGTTCAATTTGTCTTTTTTTGATTTCTCATTTGAGTCTTTATAGTTTCCTTAACTTTTTCAAAAGGGATTACACCTTTAGAATTCTTTTCCAATACTCTTACAATATATAGGGCATTGTCAACTTTAACTACACTATTTACAATTTGTCCAGCCGCTACATTTTTAATAGCTGTACCTAAAAGCACCTAGACGGCTTTCTGGAATTTCAGAAGTTTCTCCATTTTCAGGAACTCCAGGAATATTTGCATTGTATTTACGTGCATATGTAGTAAAATTATTAGGATTTGCAAGAACATCCTTTAATACTTGGCTTGCTGTTGCAGAGTCAGTAGCTTTGAAAGCTATGATCTGTAATTTTGCAGTATCTTCCTGAAGAGTAGAAAGGCAGCAGGGTTTGCATCATAATATTTTTTTGCTTCTTCATCAGTAACATTAACTTTACCATTAACTTCATTAACTAAAGTTAAAGCTTGCCAATAATTGCTCTTTTATGACATCTTGATTTTTCAGTATATTTTTTTATCTTTGTCAAGTTTTTTTCTTCCTTACCTTTAATTGCAAGTGCTCTATTTAAAAGCAATGTTTTTTTAATAATAGATTGTTTCATTTGCTTAATTTGGTCAGGTGTAAGATCTTTTTGTGAGATACCGCTGGAAAATAAGTTTTTTTCCAATTCGATGTTGACTTCATTTTTCATATACTTTTTATTTTTTTATCTGATGATTCAAATAATACTTTTTCCACTTTGTCCATTTCCGTTTCCGCAAGATAATGCAAATAAGCATAGTGCTGTTAAAATACCCATTTTTTTAATTTATTATTCATCTTAAAATCCTCCAATTTGTTTTTTTGTTTAAATTTCTAAATTTATAGTTTTAGTATATCACAACATTACAAACATTTCAAATTAATTAAGTAAAAAGTAAGATAATTTTTTTATTTATACTAAAAAAATTCGTATATATATATTGAAAAAAAATATAAAAAAATTTGTTATAATCTTTTAAACTAGGAAATAAAAGATACAAAAAAAAGCGCCAGCTCTTTAGAAATAATTTATAAAAAAATAAATTAATGGCTAAAAGAAGACGAGGAAAAAGGGTTATCAAGTAATCGGCGGATGCTCTTTAGGTGGTTACAGCCTTAATAATATACAAAAATTTCAAGTAATTGGGATTACAAAAATTATTATAGTAACATTTTTCTAGTAATTTTTATATTATTAAAGGAGAAAAAAATTATGTGTGGAATTGTAGGTTACATTGGAGCAAAAAATGCTCAGGATTTTGTTATTGATGGGTTGGAAAAGTTGGAGTACAGAGGGTATGATTCGGCTGGAATTGCTGTTAATACTGGAAGTGAAAAAGTTTGAGATTGTGAAAAAAAGTGGGAAGACTGAAAAAAATTTGGCTGATGAACTGGAAAAAAACATCCGCTTAAAGGGACAGTTGCGATTGGGCATACAAGATGGGCAACTCACGGAAAACCATCTGATGAAAATTCACATCCTCATTTTAATAAGGATAAAACGTTAGTTGTTGTTCATAATGGAATTATTGAAAATTATTTAGAGTTGAAAAAGAGATTTGATTGCAAAAGGGTATGAGTTTAAGTCAGAAACTGATACAGAAGTTGTGGCACATTTATTAGATGAACTTTATACAGGAGATATTCTTGAAACAGTAAAAAAATTGTTAAAAAGTTATAAAGGGTGCTATATGCACTTGGAATTATGTCTGTTAAGGAGTACTGATAGAATTATTGCGGCTAGAAAAGGAAAGTCCATTAATAGTTGGAATTGGAAAGGGAGAAAAACTTTATTGCATCTGATATTCCTGCTATTTTTGAAATATACGAGAGATGTTTATTTGATTGAAAATAATGAAATTGTTGAAATAAAAAAAGATTCTATAAAAATTATGGATGCTGACGGAAATGAGAAAAAAAGAGAAATAACTCATATTGAATGGGATTTGGAAGCTGCTTCTAAAGGTGGATATGAGTACTTTATGGAAAAAGAGATTTTTGAACAGCCAGAAGTCCTTGTGAAAACATTAAACAGCAGAGTTGATGAGAATTATAACATTAATTTTGATGATGCAGGGCTTACAAAAGAATATTTGAGCGGAATTAACGATATTTATATTGTGGCTTGTGGAACTGCTTATCATGCAGGACTTGCTGGAAAGCATATTATTGAGAAAAAAACGAGAATACGTGTAGATGTTGATATTGCTTCTGAATTTAGATATAGAAATCCTGTAATTGATGATAAGGCACTGGTTATAGTGTTAAGCCAGTCTGGAGAAACTTTGGATACGCTTGAAGCTATGAAGGAAGCTAAAAGACACGGTGCAAGAGTTGTTGCGATTACAAATGTGGTAGGATCTTCAGTGGCAAGAGAAGCAGATCATGTTATTTATACTTGGGCAGGACCTGAAATTGCCGTTGCCTCTACAAAGGCATACACTACTCAAATGGTAATTTTAAATTTGATGGCAATTGATTTTGCATATAAATTTGGAAAAATTACAAAAGATGAAGCAGCTGAGGATATAAAAAAATTGTATGAAGTGGAACAAAGTATTCAAAAAATGCTGGAATATGATGAAAAAATCAAAGATGTTGCAGATAAAATCAAGGATAGCGAAAGCATGTTCTACCTTGGGCGTGGACTTGATTATGTAATCGCTGTGGAAGGTGCCCTAAAATCTAAAGAAATCTCGTATATTCATTCAGAAGCCTTTGCTTCAGGGGAATTGAAGCACGGAACTATAGCATTAATTACAGATGGAGTACCAGTTGTTGTAAATGCTACACAATCTGACTTATTTGAAAAATCAGTATCAAACATAAAGGAAGTTACATCAAGGGGAGCTTATGTCATTGCAATTGCAAAAAGAAGAAATACAGTTGTGGAAGAAGTGGCAGATGAAGTATTCTATATTCCAGATGTCGAAGATGATTATGCAGGATTCCCTACAATCGTAATTCATCAGTTATTGGCATATTATTTATCAAAATTAAAGGGAAATGATGTTGATAAACCAAGAAACTTGGCAAAATCAGTAACTGTAGAATAAAAAAAGATAGTTATTTAATAATTATAAATAAAAAAATGGAGGAAAAAGATTATGAAATTTGATGATTTTAAAAAAAGGTGCAGAAGATGCATTGAAAAAAACTGTAGATGGAGCAAAAAGACTTGGCTGACAAAGCTGCTGATAAAACAAAAGGAAATTGCAGGAAGCGAAGTTGCTCAAAAATATTAAAAAAAGGAACTGAAGAAGTTTTTGAAAAAAACAGTAAGAAGGTGCAAAAAGACTTGGCTAATAAAGCAGCAAATAACAAAATTGTTAAAGATGTGGAAAAAAAGGTGCTGAAAAAGCAGTGGATAAAACTGTAAGAAGGAGCAAAAGGACTTAGCTGGCAAAAGTTACTGGAATGTTTAAAAAAATAGTTAAAACAAAAAAATGTAGCAAAAAGAAGTTATTTGGAGTATCAGTTTTGGTACTCCATTTTTTTAAAAAAATTTTGAAAAAAATCAAAAAAATGTGGTAAAAATAAGTTTGTAGTAAAAATTCCTACCACTACCAAAAAAATAAAAAAATCAGGGAAAAAAATCTATTAAAAGCCAGTAAAAAAATGAGAGGTTAGGAGTTACGGAAAAATGCCAAAAACCGCAAAAAAATAACAAAAAAATTAGTCAAAAATGCGATTTTTAATGTCTGAAAAAAATCTCTGTAACACCGATAAATAAAGAATTTTTCTCAAAAAGTACGGGATTCAGGTTAAAGTGGAGTATCCATTAAAATAAGGTTGAAACCCACAATCAACCAATATTAAATTTTTCTTGGTCAAAGTAGAGTATCCATTAAAACAAGGATTGAAACCTCAGTTTCTTCCCGTCTTTAATTAATAATTCTTTAGGTTAAAGTAGAGTATCCATCAAAACAAGGATTAAACTATTCGTTAAAAAAACAACAACTTTTTATATAAGGTTGTTTTTTTATTTGTAAAAAGATTTAAATACTTTAATCCATCAAATTTTTTTAAAAATGTTTTTGTTATTTTTGGGAAAATTTGATATAATTTATGCAATAGGAATTGGATTTTTGGGTGATGAATTTGAGTAATGAATAAAAAAAATATTATGTAAAGTCAAATTTGGAAAGGAAATTTTTGTGAAAAAAATTAAAAAGACTATTATGACAGGTTTAAGAGTTTGAATCCATAGTATTCAGGGAATAAAATTGGGGATTATTGTTGCAGTTATTGTTTATTTTATTGCAAGAATTTTTTTGTGGTGGAAATTTCAAGGGATATGATAATTTCACTTGCGGTTTTTGTAATATCAATGACTTTTTCATGAGGTGGCACATGGATATGTGGCTTATAAATTTAGGGGATAATACGGCAAAAAAATGAATGGGAAGGATAACTTTGAATCCCCTAAAAGCATATTGACTTGACAGGGATAATTTTGCCTATTTTAATACTTTTGAGCGGATTTAAGTTTTTTTGGTAGGCTGGGCAAAGCCTGTTCCAGTGAATTTTGATAATCTAAGACCACATCGGCTTGGGTTATTTTTGTGTTGCGATAGCTGGGATAGTTGTAAACTTTATTATTGCTGCAGTTTCACTTCTTTTTATTGAAATATCTTGGAAAACATTTGGATATTGAAAAATATCTTTATGACAATTCTGCTTTATACATATCTAATAAATTTACTGCTTGGTATGTTTAACTTAATACCAATAACACCTTTGGATGGCGGAAGAATAATTTATTCTTTTTCTGGTGAAAAAAAGTGAGAAAAATTTTACAATAAAATCGAAAAAAATACGGAATTTTAATTATATTTGCAATAGTTTACTTTGGAAGTAGAACTTTAATGGATGGGTTTATAGCGATTGTGGAGTTCTTTTTGAAGTTAGTAGAGATTCAGTTAAATTTAATGTTTTAAATTTCAAAAAAATCAAGAAAAAAATTTTTTTAAAAAAATTAAAAAAATGTGGGATATACTATAATATATAGTGGATATTAAAGGAGATGTTTTTTTATCAAAATTTTTAAGGATGTGGTAAAGATGAGAAAAATTATTCTTGATTTTTAGGGATATTTTTTTAATGATGAATTTTTGAAATATATGGATTCACACAAAAGGAAAAAGATTCAGGAAACGTTGTCAAAACTTGGAGTTAAGCAGGAATTGATTGATGAAACAGTTGCGTTGGATTATGAAATACGTGATACGCAATATTTTTGAGGAAGATGAGAAAATTATTCGAGAACGGGTGGCAAAACTGGAAAAAAAACTGCTTCAAAAGGATAAGAGAAATTATATTGCGGCACAGGCATTAATCACTATTTTTGAATCAAAAAAATAAGTGGAGACTATAAAAAAATATCTGGATTTATTTGAAAAAAATACACCCTATGAATATACAAAAACTTTTTCAAAAATGATGTATGCCTTGGAACAAGGAAATATGCCTGAATTTGAAAAATACATGGATGAAATTCCTAAAAAATATAGTGATCCTGCGATAATAGCATTGTCAAAAAATTTTTTTGTGGCAAAAGGATTTTTAATGAAAAAGCAGATGTTGACAGAAAAAGGTTTTTGAAGTTGTTAAAGGATGAAGGCGAAAAGAAGAAAAAAATAGGAGTTTCTGATGAGGAATATCATATGATGAAATTGACTTATTATTTAAATAAGATTCGTGGGTTATTTGATAGTGGAGAATTGAAGCAGGCTGTTGCAGAATATTTGGATAATGTTGTAAATGAAGATGTCAGCGATGAAATACGGAATTATAATCTTCGTGCTGAAGTTATACTTTATTTTAATGTTGTAATAATGAATGAGGGAATACAGGAAGTTATGCTTAAAAATAAGTAATGGGGCAAAAATTGGAAGATACTTGGATTGCTAGGAAGATTCAGGAGGAAACTGAAAAAAAGATAAAGGATTTCTTGGCAAAAAAATGGTAAATTAATGCTGCTTAACAAGGAAATAAGAGTTCCTTGCCAGTAAATAAACAAAATATTATTTCTATTTTTTTAAATAAAATTTATAAAAAAACAGGAGGAAATTTATGAAAAAAATTGTTTATATTATTGTCATTGCCATTGTTTTTTTAGTTTAAATTCAAAATCGCTGGCATATACACGGGCAGAGCTTATTCAGGATAGGCTTTCTAAAATTGGGATAAAACAGGATATTATTGATGAAACTATAAAATTTCAATATGATATTAAAGATGAAAAAAAATTTTTTTACAGAAGAGGGAAGGAAAGTGATGATTTTTCAAAAAAACTGGAAGAAATTTATGAAAAAAAGATGAGAGAAATGAAACATTAGGAGCAACTATTGCTGGTGCGTATATGGTTTGAGGGAACAAGAAGGATTTTTAAAAAAAGCAAGACAATATATGGACAAAATTTCAAAATATTCGTCAAAAATTTGACAGATTATCAAATGAATTGAGTTATTATAAACTAAAGGGCGATGAAAAAAATTCTAAAAAAAGTATTACAACCTTTTTGAAAAAGAAGTTATAAAGGAACTCCAGTTATGGATTTGGTTGAAATATTAAATGATAATTTAGAGATGATTTCGTTTCTTAATACATTGGGAGATTATTTAAATGAAGAAGATAACAATATTAATAATGAAGCGAATGATCTTCCAGATGGATTTTTATATGATGAAAAAAATGGGATCATACAAAATAAAGATGAAGATGAAAATGATGATTCTGATGAAGCGGAAAATGATGAAGAGGACAATCAGACTTATTCTGAAAGCATAAAAGGAAATCCTTGATGATGGAAAAGAAACATTGAAAAAGTCAAAAGGAGGAAGCTGATAAATATCGGCGAATAGCAGATTATTTTAAAATTGATAAAAATCAAAAGGAATTTGGTATTCCAGATGACTATGTGAGGGGATTTGAACTAAAATTTGCAGAAATAGAAATATCTAAAAATATGTTGAATTATGGAGTGGGAAGCGCAGTAAAATATTATCTGGATAACGTTTCAACAAAAGGATGTAAGTTATGAAGATGTATATTTTTAACGAAACAGTCGGAACTAGCACTTTATCTGTCTATTGCTCAAATGCTCGCAGCTGCTGATGAAAGTGTAATAAACAAATACAGAAAGGAATTTGAAAACACAAGAGTAATTAAACTTTTTAGATGAAGTTTTTGGAAAATGAAAGAAAAAAAGAGAAGGATAAAATTGAAAATCCTGATAAAAAAATAGTAAAAAAAACATATAAAAGGCTAATTTTTTTGAGATTAGATTTACTGAATGACAGATATTGTTGTTAAAGCAATCCATTTATATTTTTATTATATTTTTAATTTTTCTAATCAAAAAGGCTGTTATTGGTTAATTGTGATATAGTTAAATAAGAATAAAAAAATTTTTTTAGAAAGGAAGTTGAAATATTATGAAAAAAATGGATTTTAATTTTTAACATTAATTGGAAGTTCAATGATTTTTGCAGGTTATAGAACTGATATGATTAACAGAATGAAAGCAAAAGAAGAACATTTAAACTACGTTATGGAACATGGAGATCCAACTAGTATGGCAGAAGCTATGAATGAGTTTGATAATGCTTGGGATAATGAATTAAATAAAATTTATAAGTTATTGATGTCAAAACTTTCACCTGCACAAAAGACTAAACTTCGTAATGAAGAAAGGGAATGGTTAAAACAAAGAAAAAGAAAATTTAATACAGAAGCAGAAGGTTCGTATGGATTATCAAGAAGAATGTGGTATTCTTCTATAATGACTGGATGGGCAGAAGATAGAGCAATAGAACTAGCTCGAAGATATGATAATCTTAAATAATTTAATATTAAATTTTTTTAAAAAGTATGTAAAATTTTGAATTTACTAAGTAAAGGGGTTATTGACCCCTTATTATTTATAAAAAAACACCTAAAAATTTTTTTCTTCATTTTCAGGTGCATTTATAAAATTATGAAAATTATCAATGGCAATAACAATAAAATAAAAGCTATTAATGCAGGGACTCCCTGTAATAAGAATATTTTTTTTGAAACTGTTACAGAACCATAGATTGCTGCACAGATAATACAAATCAGGAAGAAAATTGCAATTTGAAATTGAAATTCTCCGCTTTCGGTTAAACTCCACATTAATCCTGAGGCAAGAAAAACCGTTGTATAGCCCTTGATTTGCCAGCATTTTTTTTACACGTTCATCTTTTAGAAAGTCTAGTTCCAATCCAAAGTTTTTTTGAATGGATTTACTTTCGTTCAGGTACATTTCAAGAATTAATATGTAATAATGCTCCATTGCCACGAATAATATTAATATGAATGCCAGTATGCTCAATTTAATTCTCTCCACTTCATTATATTTTTTTGTTAATCTCTTACACTTAAAATTACAGGCTTTCCATCAATAATGGCAAAACTGTGTTCATATTAGGGCTGAACGTTTTTCCATCTTTTTGTAACAGCAGTCCACATATCAGGCAATATCTTCACTTTATAAGTTCCAACGTTTACCATTGGCTCAACTGTAATTACCATTCCGTTTTCAATTTTAGCTCCAGTTCCAGCTCTTCCATAATTTGGAATAATTGGATCTTCGTGCATTTCCTTTCCAACTCCGTGTCCTGCAAAATCCCTTACAAGCGAGAATCCAAAACTTTCCACATATTCTTGAATAGCATGCCCAATGTCGCCAATTCTATTTCCAGCATGTGCCGCTTCAATTCCAATAGCTCTTGCCTTTTCAGTAACTTCCATCAATTTTTTAGAAGTTTCATCAATTTCTCCAACAGCATAAGTAATTGCAGAATCTCCAAAATATCCATCAAGCACTGTTACTGTGTCAATTGTCAAAATATCCCCTTCTTTTAAAATTTGCTTTTTGCTAGGAATACCGTGTACCACAACTTCATTTACAGAAATACAAGTTGCAGCTGGATATGGAGGATATGGACTTCCTATGTCATATCCCTTTGTTCCTGGGATTGCCCCTTGGCTTCTAATGTAATCTTCTGCTATTTGATCAAGTTCATAAGTGCTTATTCCAGCCTTTACATATTTCGGCAATACATCTTCAAAAAGTCTTGCGATTATTTCATTAGCTTTTTTTATTTTTTTTATTTCATCTAATGTTTTTGTAAATTATCATTTTTTTCTTCTTCTTTCTAAATTTCTTTTTCTTTTTTTATTTGTTAAAAGTTAATTTCGCTAACTAATATTTTTTTCTTATTTTTTTCCAAAATATCAATTATATCTTTTGTGATTTCTTCCAGTTTTTTTGCACCATCTACGCTGTAAACTTTATTTTGCTTTTTGTAAAAATCCAATACTGGCGCTGTTTGTTCGTTATAAACTGCCAATCTTTTTTTAACTGTTTCTTCGTTATCATCTGCTCTTTGTTCCAAGTCTTCTGGGTTTTCATCAACTGGCGGATTATATTTTATGTGATAGATTTTACCAGTTTTTTTAGAAACTCTTCTTCCTGTAATTCTTTCGATTATTTCTTCATCGCTTACTTCAAGTGCAATTACTTTTTCAATTTCTCTATTTGATTTTGCTAAAATTTTATCAAGTTCTTCAGCCTGAGCCACAGTTCTTGGAAATCCATCCAAAATGAACCCTTTTTTACAGTCATCTTCTTTAAGTCTTGCTTCTACAAGTCCATTTACAATATCGTCTGAAACCAATTTTCCTTCATCCATCAATTTTTTTGCTTCCAGTCCAAGTGGAGTTTTATTAGCGATTGCTGCTCTTAAAATATCTCCAGTTGAAATTTGAGGAATTTCATATTTTTTAATTAATTCTTTTGCTTGAGTCCCTTTCCCTGCTCCAGGTGCTCCAAATAATACTATATTCATAATTATTATTATTCGATATTTAAAATATCGCTCCTTTCTAAGTATTTATCTATACTTAATTTTAACATTTTAATAGTTATTTTTCAATTTTTCTTTTTTTAATTTTTTTAAAAAAATAATGAATTTAATTTGGAAATAAAAAAATAACCGCTGTCTTTTACAACAACGATTATTTAAAATTATTATTTTTTTCTTATAGTAAGAATCTTGCTGTAAAAATAAATCAATTAATAAATAAAAATTTTTGTTATATAATTATTTATGCTAATGTTTACTAAAACAACTTTCAAAAATATCTTACGTTATTAAATTATCTTCTTCTGGCAGCTCTTGCTCTAGCAGCAGCTCTTTGTCTACGTGTGGGTTCTTTTTTTCACATATACTACTTTTTGAATTTTTTTCTTTTTAGGAACTTTCACGAAAATGTATCTTCTTCTTACGATTTTACGTGTAGGTTCTTTTTTTACATATACGACTTTGTTATTTCTTCTAGGTGCAGCAAAAGCTGTAAGTGAGATTCCAATAACTCCAAAAATTAGAATCATTTTTTTAATAAGATTTCTGATGTTCATTTTATCATCTTCCACTTCTTTAAAAATTATTTTTTTAACAATGAAAAAAATTGTCTTTTTGAATTATAGCACATGTTTATTAAAAAAATATTGTCAAATTTATTTGAAATCTATGTTTAAAAAAATTATTTTTTTAGTGATTTTTTTGAAAATCAAGTTATAATTAAACTGGAAATATAAAATTTGAAAAAAATAGAAATTATATAATGCAGGAGGTAAAAATTATGAAAAAGTTACTTTTATTAGGTTTAGTATTGGCATTACTGCCAGCAGCAAATTTAGAGGCAAAAAAACTATTAAAAAAAGCAGCTGGGAAAAAAATTCTCAAAGTACATTTGAGTTAAATGTTGCTCATATTAATGACCATCACTCACATCTGGAAGAAGAAAAAAAATGCCAATTAAGCTGGATGGAAAAAAACAGTTACGGTGCATATTGGTGGATTACCTAGAGTAGGACAGGAAATTAAGAATTTTAGGAAAAAAATAATAAAAAAATACTCTTGTGGTTCATGCAGGTGATGCTGTGACAGGAACTCTCTATTATACGTTATTTGAGGGAAAGCAGATGCCGAACTTATGAATGCGATTAATTTTGATGCCTATACTTTTGGGAAATCATGAATTTGATGATGGGAATAAATTTTTTTGAGATCATTTTTGGATGCTTTAAAAAAATACCAGTAGTTTCATCTAATGTTGTGCCTGATAAAGGGAAGCATACTGGGAAAGGCAAATGGAAGCCTTATATTATAAAAAAAATATTGAGTGGACAAAATGTGGGAATTATTGGGATAGATGTTGTGAAAAACAGAAGAGTCTTCTAGTCCAGGAGAAGATATTAAATTTTTTTAGATGAAGTTGAAACAGCCAAAAAATATGCAAAGGAACTTCAAGATAAGGGAATAAATAAAATAGTGCTGTTATCTCACGCAGGATATGAAAAAAATGTGGAAATTGGGCAAAAAGTTGATGGAATTGACTTGATTATATCAGGAGATACGCATTACTTGCTAGGAAAGGAATTTGAGCAGTTCGGATTAGTTCCTGAAGCTGACAGTTATCCTAAAAAAGTAAATTCACCTAATGGAAATCCTGTCTACATTGCAGAAGCGTGGAATTATTCATATTTACTTGGTGAAATGAAAGCAAAATTTGATAAGAATGGAGTAATTACAGAATTGACTCCTGCACCAAAACTGCTAATTGGAGATGACTTTTTTGAAGTGAAAGGTGCTGATGGTAAAGCTGTTCAGCTTGATGAAAAGGAAAAAAGCAAGATTCTAAATTCAATAAAAAATAATAAAAATATAGTTGCCATAAAAAATGATCCAGCTTTAGCAAAACTTTTAGAAAGATACCAAAAGGGGAAAAAACAGAACTTGGAAAACGTACAATTGGTAAAATTACCGAAGAAATTCCAGGAGGTTCAGATAACAGAGTGCCAAGCGAACATAATAAAGACGGTTCATTTGCAACAACTCTTGTAGCGGAATCTGTTTTGCATAAATTAAAAATACAGGAACTGGAAATGTTGATTTTGTAATTGGGAATGCAGGAAATGTAAGAATTACGCTAAATCCCGGAGATTTTTCATACGATTTGGCATATTCATTATTGCCATTTACTTCAAATACAGTATTTATAACAGATGTTACAGGTGCAGAAGTAAAAGCAAATTTTTGGAAGATGCGATTGATTATGTATTAAATGGCGGATCAACAGGAGCTTTCCCTTATGGTGCGGGAATTAGATACAGAAGCAACAAAGGAAGGACTCTTGGAACAAGAGTTAAAAAAATAGAAGTATTTGACTTTAAAAGCAAATAAATGGATACCAATTGACGCTAAAAAAACTTATATGTTAGCTGTAAATTCATATATTGCCAAAAGGAAAAAGACGGATATACAACATTAGGGACAAATTACTGCTCAAAAAAAAGAAATGATACTCATTTAAGCGATACAAAGATGTTTATTGATTATTTGGAGGAGAAAAAAAGAGCTTGGAAAACCAAAATCTACAAATGTAATTTTTTTAAATATTAAAACTTCTGAATAATTTAGCTTTTTTTAAGCAGAGGGGTTGACAGTATTTAAAAAAATTTTTATGAAATATTTTAGGAGCTTTAATCTTAAAAAAATTATACTGTTTTAGCATAAATAATATATTCTAAATAAAAAGGAGAAATGCTACTATATAGATTAATAGCAAAGAGAATATATTATATGTACCGATAGCTAGTCGGAATTTACGACTGTGGAGAGCAAAAAAAGTATGTTTTTGATCAAAAGTATGCTCGATGAAACAGTAATATTCTAGTGTGTTGACTATATTTTGACACATTTTTGGTAGCAAGAGCAATGAAAGAGAGAATAAAAAAATTACAAAAAAAGAAAAAAAGATGTGGCGATTTTTAGCTCATTATTATGTAGATGGAGATGTACAGGAGATTGCTGACTATGTTGGAGATTCTTTTTTTATTTAGCTAAGACTGCGACAAAGCTGAAAAAAATAAGACAATAATAATGGCAGGAGTATATTTTATGGGTGAAAGTATAAAAAAATTTTAAATCCAGAAAAAAACAGTGTATATGGTTGATATTTATGCTGACTGTCCTATGGCACATATGATAACTATAAAAAAATAAAAGAAATGAGAGAAAAAGTATAGCGATTTGTCGGTAGTATGCTATATAAATTCAACAGCTGAAATTAAAGCACATTGTGATGTCTGTATAACTTCATCCAATGCACTTAAAATTGTAAGTAAATTAAAAGAGAAAAAAATATCTTCATAGTTCCTGATGGAAATTTAGCCTCATATATTGCAAAACAAGTAAAAAAATAAAAAAATATTATTTTTAAATGAAGAGTTATTGTTGTGTACATAATTTAGTGCATTTAGAAAATGTAAAGAAACTAAAAGAAGAATATCCTAATGCAAAAAGTTTTTGGCTCATCCAGAATGCAAGGAAGAAATTTTGGAACTAGCAGACTATATTGGGAGTACAAGCAGGGATAATCGCCGAGGCTTTTAAAAAGAGGAGATGAATTTATAATTGTAACTGAAAGAGGAATTAGATTTGAAATATATAAAAAGCTCCTAATAAGAAATTGCATTTTGCAGATACTTTGATATGCAGAAGTATGAAGAAAAATACCTTGGAGAAAATTGAAAAAATTTTGACGGAAGGTGGAGATGAACTGAAAGTTGATGATGAAATAGCTAAAAAAGCTCTAATTCCTTTAGAAAAGAATGTTAGAATTGGCAGGGGATTGAAATGAAAGCTGAAAAATTACGATGTGGTTATAATTGGTTCTGGAGTTGCAGCATTGATTTGTGCTTTGACATTAGATGACAGTATAAATATATGCTTAATAACAAAAAAGGAGCTTAAAGACAGCAATTCTTATCTTGCACAGGGTGGAATATCTGTTTGCAGGGAAAAGAGGATAGAAGACTATATTGAAGATACTTTAATTGCAGGTCATTATAAAAATGACAGAAAAGCAGTCGAAATATTAGTTGATGAATCAGAAGAAGCTGTAAAGACTTTGATTGAAATGGGAGTAAAATTTACAGGTGATAAAAAAGGTCTTTTTTATACAAGAGAAGGAGGACATAGAAAAATTTAGAATTTTTATATTGTGAAGATCGAACTGGTAAGTACATAATGGAAAGCCTTATAAAAAAAGTTTTTGGAAAAAGAACATAAAAACAATAGAAAATTGTGAATTTTTTTAGATATAGTTGAAGAAAATAATACTTGTCTTGGTATTGTAGCCAAAAAAATAAAGAAATATTTTCCATAAGATCTAAATTCACAGTTTTTAGCAACAGGAGGATAGGCGGAATATATAAAAATACTACAAATTTTTTTCTCATATAAGAGGAGATGGAATAGCGGCAGCTATCAGACATAATATAGAATTAAAGGATATTTCATATGTTCAAATACATCCAACGACATTTTATGCAAAAAGATAATGAAAAGGAAATTTTTTTGATTTCGGAATCAGTAAGAGGGAAGGAGCGGTGCTTTTAAATCAGAAATTGCAAAGATTTACAGATGAGTTAAAAACCTAGGGATGAAGTTACGAGAGCAATACTGGAAGAAATGAAAAAGACAAATCTGAATATGAATGGTTGGATTTTAGCACAATAAAATTAGATATTGAAAAAAAGATTTCCAAATATTTATAAACAATTAATAAAAAGATATAAATGTATTGAAAGATAAAGTTCCAGTAGTTCCTGCTCAGCATTATACAATGGGAGGAATCAAGGTTAATATGGATTCAAAAACTTCAATGAAAAATTTGTATGCTGTTGGTGAAGTTGCCTGTACGGGTGTTCATGGGCAAAACAGGCTTGCAAGCAACTCGTTATTAGAAAGTGTTGTGTTTGGAAAAAGAGCAGCCCGTTCGATTAATGTTGAAAATAACATCTCTAATTATAATAATGTGGCAGCAGATAATGCTTTTTAAAAATATTGAAAAAAAGAGGTTTTTGAAATAGAAAATAAAATAAAAGAAAATAAAAATATTATAGAGCAAAGGATAAAAGAAGATGAGTTTGAGAAAAATAGATAAATTTCAAATGGATGATTCAATCAAATTAGCATTAAAAGAGGATATTACTTCAGAAGATGTAAGTACAAATGCAATTTATAAGGATGATAGACTGGCGGAAATTTCTTTATATTCAAGGGAGAAAGAGTATTTTAGCGGGACTTGATGTATTTAAAAGAGTTTTTGAGTTAAATGGTTCTCCTGTTTTTTTACTGAATATAAAAAGGATGGGGATGAAGTTTTTAAAAAAGATCTGATACTAAAGATAAGAGATGATGTAAAAGCATTGCTTTCTTCTGAAAGAGTAGCTTTAAATTATTTGCAAAGAATGAGTGGAATTGCAACTTATACAAAAAAATGATAGAAGCACTGGACGATAAGAACATATGTTTACTAGATACAAGAAAAAAACTGTTCCGAATATGAGAATATTTGAAAAAGTACATAGTTGTAGCTGGTGGAGGGTATAACCACAGATATAATCTTTCTGATGCGATAATGTTAAAAGACAATCATATAAGTGCCGCTGGTTCAATAACAAAAGCTATAAAACTTGCTGAGAATATTCTCCTTTTTATTAAAAAAATTGAAATAGAAGTTGAAGATTTAGAGAAAGGGTAGAAGAGACAGTTAGAGCTGGAGCAGATATAATTATGCTTGACAATATGGATATAGAAACTATCAAAAAGGCCATAAAAAGTTATAGGAAAGAAAGCTATAATAGAATGTTCTGGAAATATAGACATTAATAATATAAATCGCTTTAAAAGGATTGGAGATTGATTATGTTTCAAGTGGAGCTATAACACATTCAGCTAAAATTTTTAGATTTAAGTCTAAAAAAATTTGAGGTATATAGAATAAGAAAAGAAAGGGGATAAATTTTTTTATGAAACGTAATGCTGAAGATATGACGCTTAAGGAAGTCCAGTATCTGATTAAAAAGAATAGAAAAAAAGGAACTTTGGATGAAAAGCAGGGATAAGGAAAATTTACAGCAAAAAAGAGAAAATGGACAAAGATTAGTTTTAAAATTAATTGAAGAGTTTGGGGAACTGGCTGAAAATATTAGGAAAAAAATGTGAGATTTGATGGGGAAAATATAAAGGGGACAATTGAGGAGGAAGTGTTTGATGTTTTTTACTATGTTATTGCGATTGCAAATGACTATGGGATTGATTTGGAAAAAATCTTTTACATAAAGGATGAATTGAATAAAGTGAAATATGGGAAGGAATTTTTCAATTTATGAAGCTCGGGAAAAAGTGGAAAAAAATATTATAGAAAATAAAAAAAATAAAAAAGAAGAGGGAAAATAGAAATTATGTCAATGAAAAATATTGATACTTGCTTAGAAAATAAAAGAGAAGTGAATATAAAAATACTTGGAACAAGCGATGTGCATGGGAGAATACTGGCTTGGAACTATGGGGCAGATGAGGAAGACAGGTCAGGTTCTTATGCACAGATTTCAACATTGGTAAAAAAATTAGGAAAGAAAATAAAAAAATGTGATTTTTAGTGGAAGTTGGGGATGCGATACAGGATAACTGGATAGAAAAATTTGCGATGGTTCCAAAGCATCCTGTACCACAAATTTTAAATTACATGGGATATGATGTCTTTGTACCTGGAAATCACGAATTTAACTTTGGAATGCCAACTTTGTCAAATATTTTTAAGGGATATGAAATTTAATAAATTGGCAGCTAATTTATATTACAATGAAAATGCCGAAAAATGACACTAATTTTTTTCAAAAAAATAAAAAAAGATATTTAAATGCTTCTGTAATCATTGAAAGAGATGGCATAAAAAAATAGGAGTTATTGGATTGTCAACTCAATGTCGGCACAGTTTGAAGAAGATACAGGCTACTTGAAGGATTTTTTACTTTGTATCGCCTATAAATGAAACTAGAAGGCAAATAGAAAAAAATTAAAAATCTGGAAGGGCAAATGCGATTGTCGTAGTGGCTCACATGGGAATTGAAAACGAAAATAACATTCCAGAAACTGGAGTAAAGGGATTTGGCAAATGCTGTATCTGAAATAGATGTAATTGTTGCAGGGCACATGCATCAGAATGTTCAAAGGAAATAATTAACGGTGTTTTTAATTACAGAGCCTCATAGATACAGCACTTTTTGTTTCAGAAGTCGATTTAAAATTTGAAATTGAAAATGGAAAAAAATCAGTTTAATAAGCAAAGGATTCGACAACTGTTCCTGTAAAAGATGAGGGAGCCATGATCCAGAAATAGAAAAAAATTTACAAAGCCTTTTTCATAACAGACTTTGTAAAATTGCAAATGAAAAAAAGTGGGAGAAACTTTTAAATGATATGGTCTAAAAAAGGAAATTTCACGGTGTGTCGGCAGCTTTTGCCAAAGATACTGGGCTGTCTTCGTTTATAACGGATGTAGAACTTTATTACAGCGGAGCAGACGTGGTTTCATTTGCATATAATTATGAAAATGTAAGGCTTAATAAAGGGGAAATTAGGAGAAAGGACATAGTTTACAATTACAGATATGCAGGTGGAGATGTTACAATTTATAAAATGACAGGGAAGCAACTGAAAGATTATATGGAATGGGCTGCTGACTATTTTGACACGATACAGCCTGGAGATACGGAATATCGGTATAATAGTGAACGTGCTGGAAGAAAATATGTGACTTTTGATATTTTTGGGGGAGTGAAGTATAAAATTGACTTGAGGAATGAGAAAGGTAAAAATTACTAATTTAATGCTTGTAAATGGAAAAGAGATAACTTCTGAAATGGAACTGAAAGTTGGAATGAATGCTTACAGATTTGAGCAGCTGGCAAGAAAAGGCGGAATTTTTGATGGGCAGGAAATTCCAGTGTTATGGGCATCTAAGGAGGCAATTGGGGAAATTGATGGAACTATTCAAAAATATGATGATTGATTATAAAAAAATGTGAAAAAAATGGCATAATAAGAGGAAAAAGTCATAATAATTGGGAAATTATAGGGATTATAATAAATTTTTTTAAAAAGTTATATAAAAAAATAATAGGCAATTGTAAAAGTAAAAAGCGATAAATATTGAACAACAGCGGCATTTGTAATCGCAAGGGGTCAAGACCCCTTGTCAGGAAAGCAGGAGAAAAAAACAAGAAAAAAATCAAGCATAAAAAAATACTGTGTTTATTGCGTTTTTAGACTTTTACAAATGACTATAATAAAAAAATAAATTTAGGGAGAAAAAAAACAAATAATGAGCATAGAAAAGGAAAATCAGGATTTTAACAATCCAATAAAATATAAATTGGAAAAAAGTGATGGAAATGCACGTGCGGGAGTTATAACAACTCCACATGGAGAAATAAAAACGCCAGTATTTATGCCAGTTGGAACACAAGCAACTGTGAAAGCTATGACTAAGGAGGAACTGGAAGAAATTAATTCTCAAATTATTCTTGGGAATACGTATCATTTGTATTTGCGTCCAGGAGATGAATTAGTAAATGATTTTGGCGGGCTTCACGGATTTATGAGATGGGATAGACCGATATTAACTGATAGTGGTGGATTTCAAGTATTTAGTCTGGGAGATTTGAGAAAAATAAAGGAAGAAGGTGTTTATTTTCGTTCACATCTGGATGGGTCAAAGCACTTTTTATCGCCTGAAAAATCTATTTCAATTCAAAATAATTTGGGAAGCGATATTATGATGGTGCTGGATGAATGCCCGCCAGGATTATCAACACGTGAATATTTGATTCCATCTATTGAAAGAACCTCAAGATGGGCAAAACGTTGTATTGAAGCAAATAGGAATAAGGACAGACAGGGTCTTTTTGCAATTGTGCAAGGTGGAATTTATGAGGATTTGCGAGATAAAAGCCTTGAAGAATTGTATGAGGCTGACTATGGATTTGCGGGATATGCTTTAGGAGGTCTTGCAGTTGGAGAGCCACGTGAGGATATGTATAGGATTTTAAAATATATTACGCCCAAATTGCCTGAGAATAAACCACGATATTTGATGGGAGTTGGAGAGCCAGCGGATATGCTTGAGGCTGTGGAACATGGAATTGACATGATGGATTGCGTTCAGCCTACAAGAATTGGAAGACACGGGACGGTTTTTACAAAATATGGAAGACTTGTCATTAAAAATGCTGTTTACTCAAGAGATGACAGACCTCTGGATGAAGATTGCGACTGTTATGCCTGCAGAAATTATACAAGAGCATATATTAGACATTTATTCAAGGCTGGAGAAATTTTGGGACAAAGGCTTGCAACATATCATAATTTGCATTTTTTGCTAAAACTTATGAATAATGCACGTGAGGCAATCATTGATGGAAGATTTAAGGAATATAAGGAAGAAGTGCTGAAAAACTATGCGATGGGGAAGGAAAGTGATTGGATAAAGCCAAAGTCAATATAAAATAAAAAAACTGCAGGGGATAAAAAAACCTTGCAATTTTTTTAAAATTTTATATGGAATAAAGAGATTTTTATGAAATAATTTGAAAGAGCAGAAAGGAATAACCGATATTTTTGCTCACTAATAACTTTAATATTTTTAAATAAAAAATCCGATCTACCGTTCTAACAATTTTTGGTTGCCTGCAAAATGTTACAGGTGGTAGTCATATTTATAAATTGTACAGAATCCGTACAAAAACTTAAAGTAGTCGTGATTTTTCCTGAGACAATTTATAAAGGGATAACCCCATTAAAAAAAGAGTAAAAGCCCAAAAAAATTTGGTGTTAGTGGCGTATAGACCAGAAATATTATACATATTTGAATTTCTTATTTAAGCAAAAAAATATTTATTGCTTTTCACTTCTTCAATATTATAACTGTTATACGAAAAAAATGTCAAACATTCTTTTTGAAAAAAAGTTGGAAAAAAATTTATAATATAAACGTTATTTTTCTATTTTTTAAAAATTTTTCTTTTGCATAAACTTGAAATTTCCCTTGATAAGGCGGGCCTTGTTACTTCAAATTTTTTTGCTAGAGCTGAAATACTGGGCAAAAACTTTATTTTATCATCTTGAGCATTTTTCTTTTATATAGCTAAGAACCTTTTTCTTCAATTGTCTTATGTGTAAAATTAAACCAGATACGTTTTGAGAAATATTGGCTTTTTATTTGAAATTTCCCTTATAAAGTTAAGTAAAAAGCCTTTTTATCTGACTGGATTAGATCGAGATATTTTTCCTTATCCAAAAAAAGAAACTCAGAATTTTCCAAAGCTATCAAATCAACAGGGAAAACATTATTTTTCCAAATAAAAAAATGCAGAAGCCAGCACTTCACCAACGCTTCATTTGATTTATAACAATTGTATCTCCGTTAAATTTCTGCATTTCTCCACGTGCTGTGCCTTTTACAATAATAATAATTTTTAAAATATCTCCACGAAAAAAATACAATTTCATTTTTATATTCTTTTTATTTTTAAAGTCAGCTTCTGTTAGACATTTTGCGATTTTATCAGGGTTTAATCCTTTAAACAGTGAAACTTTTGTCAAAAAAAGTGACAGATCTTCTATTTTCATTTTTTTACGCTTCTGTTATTTTAAATTTTTTTAATTTGTATATAAAATATTTTGTATATATTATCATTTTTTGATTTATGATTTCAAGAAAAAAATTTTAAAGAAAAAAATATTTCGGTGTAAGCCAACTAAAAAGACTATTCAAGTCAATAACTTAAGATTGCTAGTTATAATAATTATTAAAAAGAAAAAAAGGAGAAAATAATAAATGGAAAAAAAGTAAAAAGATAGTTATAGCAGTTTTGCTTGTAATGAGTATAGGCTGCATTGGAAATGCGAAAGTGTCAGGTAAAAAGCGGAAAAATTTAAAAAAATGTAAAAAGACCAGCTGTTACATCAAAAAAATTCAAAGAAACAGTTCAAAAAGAATTGAATAGTGAAGAATATGCAAAAGTTTTGGATAATTTTTTATGAAAAAAAGGCGGAGAAATATCTTGAAACAGGGGATAAGGTACGGCTTGTGGATGATTATATAAATGATATTGAAAATGCGAAGGTTTCTAAAAAGGCATTGGAAGATAATTATGATGCTGATAAAGAGGCTTTTGGAATGGTTGAAGTGGCAATATTTATGAAAAGTTCATATTCAAGTGGAGAAAAAGGCTAAAAAGTTGACAGATGCAGATTATGAGAGAATACAGAAAAAAAATTTACTAATACAAGTAAATTTAAACAGCTGGAAGGATATGTGGAAATACAGCCAGTACAGCCATTACAAATTCAATAATTTTAAAAACTCGGGCAAACTTAGATAAAAAAAATAAGTTGTCTGGGTTTTTATTTTTATGGTAACATATAAATGAAATATAAAATATAATATATTTGAATCGAATTGGAAAATTGAATAATTTTTGAATTTGAGTATAATTTTTGAAAAATATTATTTATGTAAAGGGAAATTAAAATGAATATGGAAGTAATTAAAAGCAAATGTAAGAAATTTTTTTAGATGAAAAAAAGATATGAACACGTGAAAAAGAGTGGCAAAAATGTGCTATGGAACTGGCAAAAATTTATGGAGTTCCTGTGGAAAAAGTGGAAACTTCAGCTTGGCTTCATGATGTGGCAAAGTTTTTTAACTTGTCTGTTATGATTGACTTGACAAGGGGGAAATATCCTGAAGTGGCGGATAAGATGTCACAATCTACGGCTGTGCTGCATGGATTTGCAGGGGCTGAATTTGTACGGCAAAATTATGACTTGTTTGGAGTTGATGATGAGGAAATTCTGGATGGGATTAAATATCATACTATTGGGTGTGAAAATATGAGTACACTTGCGAAAATTATTTATCTTGCTGATGCGATAGAGGAAAAGAGAAGCTGGGAAGGTGTGGAAAAGGCTAGAGAATTGGCAAAAACAGATTTAGATGAGGCAATAAAATTTGAAATTGAGGAAAAATTAAAATATTTGCTTGCGAAGGATTCTATCATTCATCCAAATGTTATAAAATTTAGAAATTCGATAATAGCTAATAAAATTTAGAATAAAAAAATAGAGGTAAAATATGGGAAATAAAAAGAAAGAAAGACATAGAAATATTGAAAAATAGTGATAAAGATTTTTCATAAGGAAAAAAAGATTTGGCAAAAAAAATTATAATGCTAAAAAGGAAAATCAGAAAACTCCCAAAATGGAACTTAAAGAAGAACGGGAATTGAAATATTTAAAGCAAGTTCTGTCAGAATATGAATTTACTTTTCAGGAAATATTGCAGCTTTTGGAATGGAGCCAGAAAAAACGGAAAATGTATAAGCAGCTTTTAAATGCTTGGGAAGAAAGTGGAGAAATCTATTTGAAAAGAAATGGGAAATATACTTTGCCTGAAAAGGAAGGATTTGTAAAAGGTGAAATTTCCATTTCCAGCGGGAATTTTGGATTTCTTGATATTAATGGGCAGGCTAGTGTCTTTATTCCTGGAACTTATTTAAATACAGCTATGAATGGAGATACTGTTTTTAGTTCGTATTTTTAAAGGAAAGTTCAGATAATAAAAAAAGCAGGAAGGTGAAGTTTATAAAGTCATAAAAAAAGAAATCAGGGATGTCATTGTCGGAGTTTTTGAACATAACTTGAGTTTTTGGTTTGTACGTCCAAGAAATTCTCCAAAGGATATCTATATTCCAAAAAAATTAATAAAAGGTGCTAAAACTGGAGATTTAGTGGCTGTAAAAGTGGATTTCTGGGGAGATGAGGAAAGAAAGCCTGAAGGCGGAATTGTGAGTATTTTAGGAAGTCCTAAAGATACAGAAGCACTTATTTCATCGTTGCTTTTAAATGAGGGAATTGAGGAGAAATTTCCAAATGAAGTTTTGCAGGAATTGGATAAAATAGATGAGGATTTTTCAGATGAACTTGAAAATCGTAAGGATTTACAGCATCTTGACATTATCACAATTGATGGCTCTGATGCAAAGGATTTAGATGATGCAGTTTATGTGGAAAAAACGGAAGATGGATATAAACTTTTTGTAAGTATTGCCGATGTTTCCTATTATGTAAAGGAAAATACCGAACTTGATGCAGAAGCATTAAAACGTGGAAATTCAATTTATCTTGTGAGACAGGGTAATTCCTATGCTTCCACGAAAATTGTCAAACAATCTTTGTTCGCTTAATCCAAATGAAGATAAGCTGACTTTTACTGTGGAAATGGATTTGGATAAAAGGGGTAAAGTTATAAAAAATGATTTTTATAAATCAGTTATAAAATCAAAATACAGAATGACTTACGAAAATGTAAATACAATTCTGGAAAAAGATGAAAAATCGGAAGAATACAGAAATCTTTACGATAAATACAGAAAAATTGATGAAATGTTAAAAAATATGCTGGAACTTTCTAAAATCATCAGAAGCAATAAAAAAAGACGTGGGAGCATTGATTTTGAATTGCCTGAGATAAAGGTAGTCTTGGATGAAAATAAAGCTGTGAAGGACATCGTATTGCGTTCTAGAGGGGAAGCAGAAAGAATCATTGAAGACTTTATGGTTATTGCAAATGAGACTGTGGCAGAAAAACTTTTCTGGGAGGAAATTCCTGCGATTTACAGGGTTCACGAAGATCCTGACAAGGCGAAAGTTCAGGCATTAAATGAAACTTTGATAAAATTTGGATATTCTCTAAAAGGGCTGGAGGAAATTCATCCTGGAAAATTCCAGAATATTATAGAAAGAACGACAGGACTGCCTGAAGGCTACTTAATCCATAAATTAATTTTACGGGCAATGCAGCGTGCAAGATATGCCAATAAGAATTTAGGGCATTTTGGACTGGCTTCAAAATATTATTTGCACTTTACATCACCGATTCGGAGATATTCTGATTTAATCGTTCACAGAATGTTGGGACGTTCAATTGAAAAATTTATGAGCGAAAAGGAAAAGGCAAAATATGGTGCTAATTTTGAAGCGATTGCGTCAAGTATTTCAAGAACTGAGCGAGTGGCGGACAAACTGGAAGAAGATAGCGTAAAAATCAAGTTAATTGAGTATATGCAGGATAAAATTGGACAGGTTTATGTTGCCAGACTTAGCGGAATGAATAAGAATAAAATATTTATGGAGTTGGAAAATCACGTAGAAGTGGTCTACAATGTTACAACAGCACGTGATAACTTCATTTACGATGAGGAAAACTTTAAAATTGTGGATAAAAGAAATAATGAGTCCTACACTATGGGAAGTACAATGAAAGTGAGCATTGTAAGTGCAAGTTATGCTAAAATGGAAATTGAGGTCATACCTTATGTGGAAGAAAAAGTAAAGATTGAGGAAATGGAAGAAGAATAAAAGAAAACATTGGAAGGAGGGAAAATGCCAGTATTAGCTAGAAATAAAAAGGCTTTTCATGATTACTTTATAGAAGATAAGCTGGAAGCGGGGATTGAGCTTGTGGGAACGGAAGTGAAGTCGGTAAAGGCTGGAAAAGTCAGCATAAAAGAAAGTTTTATAAGAATTATACGAAATGAAATTTTTGTGATGAATATGCATATTACACCTTATGAATTTGGGAATATTAACAATGTGGCAGAATCTCGTGTGAGAAAATTGCTTTTGAATAGGCGTGAAATAAAAAAGTGGAGTGAAAAAATTCAAGAGCAAGGGTATACCATTGTTCCAATTTCAGTTTACACAAAGCAAAGGCTTGTAAAAATGGAAATAGGACTTGCAAAAGGGAAGAAAATGCATGATAAAAGGGAATCACTGAAAAGAAAAGATATTGAAAGAGATATGAAAAAATTGCAGAAAAATTTTGGAAGATAAAAATTGCATAAATTGATTAAAATTTAGTATAATAAACGTATTCGGAAGTTATATGAATTTAAAATTTAGCAAAAGAATAAAAAGATGTTAAATAAAAAAATATAAATTTAATAAGGGGTGAAATTATGAGTAAAATCATAAATTATGCTGGAGAAGATTTTTGATAATGAAATAATTTTTGCAAAAATGGGCTTACACTTGTTGACTTTTTTTGCCATCTGGTGCAGGGCCTTGCCAAATGTTGGAAAAAGGTTCTGTCGGAAGTGGCTAATGCTTCGGAATGTAAAATTGTCAAAGTTGATGTTGATGATTATCCAGAATTTGGAGCGAAGTTTAAAATAAGAGGACTGCCTTTTGCTTTTACTTTTTTTAAAGATGGACAAATTGTGGAAACTTTGAATGGTTTTCAGACTTTTGATGAAATTATGGAAAAAAATTAATTTACATAGTTAATTTTGAACTCTTTTTATTTTAACAAGAGAAATTCTTTGTCACTAATTAAGATATTATTTTTTTATAAAATTTATACTATTTTTGCATTTAAACAGCAGAATAGTTATAAATTTCTTTGCAAGGGTCAAGACCCCTTGTTAGCAAATAATATAAAAATATTTTTTTAAACAGAGTTTAGCATTAATGCAGTATTTTAAATTTTTTTGTATATGGAAATAAAAAATTTTTTTAGAAGGAAGGGATATTTTTTTATGAAAACTATCTTAGTGCCGGGAGGAGCAGGATATATCGGTTCTCATACAGTTTTAGACTTGATTAAAAAAAGGATTTAATCCTATTATAGTGGATGATTTTTAGTAATTCTAGCAAAAAAAGTTATTACAATTTTAGAAGAGCTTTCTGGAGAAAAAAATAAATTTTTTTATGAATTGGATGTGAAAAAAATAAAGAAGGTTTGCAAAAAAATTTTTAGAGAAAATAAAATCGATGCTGTTATTAATTTTGCAGGATTTAAGGCGGTGGGCGAATCTGTAGAAAAACCGCTTATGTATTATGAAAATAATTTATTTGGAATGGTTACTTTACTTGAAGTAATGAAGGAATTTAATGTAAAAAATATCGTATTTAGTTCATCAGCTACTGTTTACGGTGTTTCTGAAAAAGTACCTTTTGTGGAAACTGATCCAATGGGAGAAGTTACAAATCCTTATGGGCGTACAAAAGTAATAATCGAACATATTTTAATGGATTTGGCAAAATCTGACAATACTTGGAATATAATTGCTCTTAGATATTTCAATCCATTAGGTGCTCATGAAAGCGGAAGAATTGGAGAAGATCCAAATGGAATTCCAAATAATCTTTCACCTTATATAACTCAAGTTGCAGTTGGAAAATTGGAAAAATTACATATTTTTGGAAATGATTATGATACTCCAGATGGAACTTGTATAAGAGATTTCATTCATGTGAATGATTTGGCGGCAGGACATTCAGCAGCATTAAATTATTTATTTAATAATGAAAATCTTGGTTTTTGATGCGATAAATTTAGGAAGCGAAAAAAAGGTTACAGCGTTCTTGAAATTTTAAGTAATTTTTGAAAAAGCTGTTGGAAAAAGAAATTCCTTATGTAATTGACGGAAGAAGAGCTGGAGATATTGCAGTCTGTTATGCAGATGCTTCAAAAGCTAAAAAATTATTAAATTGGGAAGCAAAATATACAATTGAAGATATGTGCCGTGATTCTTGGAATTGGCAAAAGAAAAATCCAAATGGATTTAAAGATTAATTTATTTAAAAAAATATCGAAAAGGAACTATAAAATGAACAACTTTGAAGAAAAAAATTAAATAAATATGCAGAAGTAATTGTAAAAAAATTGGAGCAAATGTTCAAAAAGGTCAGAAAGTTTGGGTAAACTGTACGACTGATGCGTTGCCATTGGTTTACAAAAGTTACGGAATTAGCTTATAGAGGGGGGCGAGTGATGTTCATGTTAAATTGACAGATGATAAATTGTCAAGACTTCATGCTGAATACCAGTCGAAAGAAGATTATTCTCACATTCCTCAATGGGCGATTGACGAGAGAAACGATTATCTTGATAATAATGTAGTGTTTATCCACATTTTAAGTAGTTCTCCAAATTTATTTGCAGGAATTGATCCAGAAAAAAATTAGGAACATTGGCAAAAAAAATGCGGGAGAAGCTTTATAAACATTACAGAACATGTATTATGACAGATGTAAATTCATGGACGATTGCAAGTTATCCTTCAGCAGATTGGGCAAAACTTGTGTTCCCAGACGAAACAGATACCGATGTTGCACAGGAAAAATTGCTTGATGCAATATTGAAAACTGTAAGAGTTGATAAAGATGATCCAGTTAAGGCTTGGGAAGAACATAGAAAAGAATTTGAATGAAAAAAAGCTGAATTTTTGAATAGCAAAAAAATTTTCGTGGCACTTCACTATACTTCTAAAAGGAACTGATTTGACAGTTGGACTTCCTAAAAAAATCATATTTGGGTGGCAGCTGGAAGTGTTAATGCGAAAGGGGCTGATTTCTTGCCTAATATGCCGACAGAGGAAGTGTTTACGGCTGGAGACAGAGATCGTGTAGATGGTTATGTTTCTAACTAAAAACCACTTTCGTATCAAGGAAATATTATTGACAAATTTCAAATTGACTTTTAAAGATGGAAAAGTTGTAGATTTTTGAAGCAGAAGAAGGTTATGACATTTTTGAAACAGTTGCTTGACACTGATGAAGGTTCGAGAAAGAATAGGAGAAGTTGCTCTTGTGCCAAATGATTCGCCTATTTCAAATTCAGGACTTCTTTATTATCAAACATTATTTGACGAAAATGCCTCAAACCACTTAGCATTAGGGTGCTGCATACCCGACTAATGTAAAAAAATGGAACAAAAAAATGACAGAAGAAGAATTAATAAAAGCTCATATTAATCAATCAATTTCACATGTTGATTTTATGATTGGTGATGCTGAAATGGATATTGACGGAATTTTTGGAAGATGGAACGAAAAATTCCTGTATTTAGAAAAAAAGGAAATTGGGCGTTTTTAAATTTTTAAAATTTTGGAGATAATATTATGAAATGCAATAGTTTGGAAGAAGTGAGAGAAAATATCGATAGTATAGATGATAAAATTATAAAATTAATTGCAGAGCGTTCAGATTATGTAAGACAGGCAGCATATTTTTAAAAAAAGTCAAAAACAGATGTAAAAGCAGCTGATAGAGTTGAGAAAAATAATAAAAAAAGGTCAGGGAAAAAGGCTAAAATTTATGGTTGCAGTCCAGATGTTGTGGAATTGATTATTGGGATAGATAAATGAAATTTTATTGATGAAAAAAATGAAATAGTTAATGAAAAAGAAACTGCTTTAAATTTAAGAGTTTCTTTTTATTCTTTTAGAAAAGTAGATCAAAAATTTTATGCTATTTTTTTATTTAAAAAAAGCAGACTGGTTATAAATTTCTTTGCAAGAGGTCAAAACTTTTTTTATTAGTAAATAATAGGAAAATATAACTTTTATTTTTTTAAACGGAGTCTAGGATTAATTTTTTTATTTAGAAAAAAACTTGCATTATTTTTCTAAAAAGGTATAAAATTAGTTTGGTAATTAAAATGTTCGATTTTCACAGCATTTGTTTCAGTTTTGAAATCATTATAAAGTACTTTATTATACAGGAAGTTTTCTTATTAGTTTGAATGTATAAGTGTTATTTGTGAATCGAAATTAATAAATATTAAATAATGGGAGGAGATGATCTGACATGACGTTAGTAGAAGGAAAAGTCGGAGACAAGTTTTTGTTAAAGGACATTGATCAAAAAAAATTAGACACACGGTTGTTAAGTCTAGGAGTTTGTAGAGGAGATGCATGCACAATTGAAAATATTGCAAATGGAAATGTCCTTATAAAGACAGTTGAAACTAAAATTGTCATTAGTACAAATTTAGCAAATCACATTCAAATTGAGGTGGTAAAATGATAAATGTGGCATTTGTCGGAAATCCTAATGTTGGGAAAACCGCTTTAATTAATCAAATTTCACATGCAAGTTTAAAAATGGGGAACTGGCCAGGGGTAACAATTGAAAAAAAAGAAGTATTTTTTAAGGTCGGAGATGAAGATGTAAAATTAATTGATTTGCCAGGAATTTACAATTTATCAATGAGTACGGCAGAAGAAAGAGTTTCACGAGATTTTTTGCTGGATGAAAAAGTTGATGTGATAATTAATGTACTAGATTCGACATCGCTTGAAAAAAATATTTATTTGACTGCTTTATTAAAGGAACTTGATATTCCAGTTGTGATGGCACTTAACTTTGAGGATGAATTTAAAAGAATTGGCTATCAATTGGATATAGAAAAATTTGAAAAGCAATTGGGAGTTCCAGTTATTTTCACAAGTGGAAGATCTGGAGCTGGAGTAGACAAACTTATGGAAAAAGCTGTAGAACTTTACAAAAAAAATTCTTCAGATAAAAAAATACAGCATAGATTGCCATTTGAAAAGGAAATCGAAGATAATATTAAAAGTTTGAAGGATAAATTGGAAAATGATAAATCATATGAAAAAGTTTTTAGAAAAAAATATCCAGTAGAATGGCTGGCAATTAAAATTTTGGAAGATGATACCAATGTAGCGGCAAGAGTAAAAACTGAATTTGGAGTAAGTGTTTCAAATATCGGAGAAACTGAAAAGAAAAATATCGAAAATCGTTATGGAATCGAACCTCAAGATGCTTTGGCAAGAGAGAGATATGGAATCGTTCGTGGAATTATCTCGATGAACCTAAAAAGAGGTACTGGAGATAAATTTGCATTAACTGATAAAATTGACAAAGTTCTTTTGAATAAGTTTTTTGGTGGAATAGCATTTCTTGCTATAATTTATGCTGTTTTCGTAATCGTATTTGATGGAAGTTCGCCGTTTATCGACTGGATTGATGGGTTCTTTAGTGACTTTGTCATAAAATATGTGGGTCACGCCATCGAAGGAGTGCCAGATTGGTTAAGCAGCTTTTATACTTGATGGAATTTTGGCTGGTGTAGGTTCAGTATTGACATTCGTTCCACTTATGTTCTTTATTTACTTCTTCATGGCAATCCTTGAAGAAAGCGGATATATGGCTCGTGTTGCATTTATTTTAAACAAGATGATGACAAAAGTTGGACTTTCAGGAAAAGCATTCATCCCAATGCTAATCGGATTTGGATGTACAGTTCCAGCAATTTATTCAACAAGAACATTGGAAGATGAAAAAACAAGAAGATTGACAGGAGTTATCGCAACATTTATGTCATGTGGAGCAAGACTGCCGGTTTATTCATTACTTGCAGCGGCGTTTTTCAGTAAAAATGCAGCTTTAGTAGTAGTTTCAATCTATGTTTTTGGTGTATTTATGGCTCTTTTAGTAGCTTTTGTATTAAAAAGATTTAAATACTTTAAAGGAAACAACACAGAGTTACTTATAGAATTACCGCCATATAGACTTCCAGGTGCAAAAGCTGTCTGGAGTAATATGAGATCAAGAACTTTCTCTTACATAAAAAAAGCAACTACAATAGTTTTAGGAATCCTGTTAATTATCTGGTTCTTCCAATATTTCCCAAATAAAGGAGATGCTGAAAGTTCATATATAGGTCAAGCAGCAAAAGTTGTTCAGCCTGTATTCAAGCCAACTGGTTTTTGGTGATAGATGGGAACCTGTAGCTTCTATTGTGCCAAGTATCATTGCAAAAGAAACAGTAGTTGGATTTTTAGGACAAATTTTATTATCTCAAGGAGATGATGAGAAAAAAGAATATAATTTTGTATCAGATTTAAAAGATCAAGTAGTTGGATTGGGAGGAGCAGCAGTAGAGTCAGTAAAATCATTAGGACATATTGCAACCTTCAAAATTACGACATTGGAAATGAAAAGTCAGGAGGAGCTTGACCAAGATGCAGGTGGAAACATCATTCCAGCAATTAGAAGCTTGTGGAATGACAAATATGGTCAGCTAAGAGCATACTCATTTATGCTGTATGTCCTTTTGGTAGTGCCATGTGCCGTAGCAATGGGAGCTTTAAAACAAGAATTTGGATGGAAATTATTAGCATTTCAAGTGTCAATGCTGTTAATTTCTGCCTTATGTAGTATCAACCTTATTCTTCAATATCGCAAGGCTATTTATATAGATATGAAATAAAATTTTGAAAGGAAGTGCAGAAAATGATAATAAAAACAGTTATCATCGCTATAATTGCAGCTGCAATCGTATTTGCAGTATTTAGAAAAATATACAAGGACTACAAAAAAAATAAAAATCTTTGTGGAACAGACTGCTGTCATTGTTCAACTGGTTCAACTTGCAGTCCACATAAAGAAAAATCATGCTAAGTAGTAAAAAAATTCAAAAAAATTTTATAATTTTTTTCAAGCCCCAGTAATATTTAGTCGTATGACTCTAGTATTTATGGGGCTTAATTGATTTTTTCATTATTTTTTTATTCTACAAACAAAAAAACAAAGAAAAACAAAAAAATTTATTATAAGAATATTCCTGTATAATAATACTTGACCAATAGAAAAAAAGTGAAAACTTTTTTTCTTCAAAAACTCCTTTTTTTAAAT